>VFQS010000033.1_pt1 | contig 215023 bp, 221 predicted proteins | sample 3512361 | NCBI WGS metagenome assembly VFQS01 (sample SAMN10412375, study PRJNA504923) | tailings metagenome | isolation source: Relicate 1 Philex TSF3 active mining | place: Philippines | reverse complement strand
AGGTTCACAATAACAATCGATAGTTCAGACATTTATCTGCCTTTCTTGAATTGAGCGAGTGAAAAGAGTTCAGAGAGGGGAGTTTTGAGAGCCTCTGAAATGCGTAGGGCCAGGACAAGCGATGGGCTGTACTCCTCGCGTTCGAGGTAGCCGATGGTTTGGTAATGGACGCCGACCTTGTCGGCTAGATCTTGGCGTGAGAGTCCAAGATCTGTTCTCACCTCTTCAATCCGGTTATAGACCGGCTCCTCAGGATTTCTACTCACATATGTAGCATAAATACTATGTAGCATTAATGCAACAATTGAAGTTAAGCGTGTTGCGGGTTAGGGGAGTATTGGATTAGAGAATTGCTACTGGGCAGGTAAGAGTTCTGGTGATGCCCGGTACTGCTTGGACTTTATTTAATACCGTGCGTCCGAGCTCCTCCATATTTGCAGCTTCAGCCCGCATGATCACGTCATAAGGTCCAGTCACTGATTCGGCGATAGTGACTCCGGCGATTCCACCGATGGCTTTTGTAACGCTGCCTGCTTTTCCGACCTCGGTCTGGATGAGTATGTAAGCCTGTATCGACATTTCTTTAGGCTAGCGCACTTAGGCTTGCTAACGGAAGGGGTTGAGATGAAAGAGGCGGAGTTGCTTGGACAGATCCAGGCGATCTTTGCGCGCCCTGCTAAACCTAACCTCTCTGTTCCAAATGGCGATGATGGCGCAGTCTTCACCTCGAACAAGCAAGTTATTGCTTGTGCTGATGTCGCTGTTGAAGGTATTCACTTCAAGCCAGAGTGGAGCTCGCTATTTGAAGTGGGTCGAAAGATTACTGCGGCGAACTTGGCCGATCTCTGTGCGATGGGTGGCTGGCCAGAGTTCGTACTCGTTACGGTAGTTCTTCCGGATAAATATTTAAGCAGTGCAACCGAGCTTGCAAAAGGAATCGCTTTTGAATCAGATCTAGTTGGGGCACAAGTTATCGGTGGCGACATCTCTTCAGGACAGCAACTATCGATTTCAATTACAGCGCTAGGTGAGACAACAAGACCGTTACTTAGATCTGGTGCGCGAGTAGGTGATTCAGTCTATGTTTCCCATCTTCCCGGATTATCGGCTGCGGGTCTTGCGCTGCTTAGGCAAGGCAAGGTTGCCAGTTCGAAGATTGAAGAAGGCGCGATTTCCCAACATAAAGCGCCCAACGTTAATTATTTGAAATACCGCGAAAGTTTTGCAAAGTTAAATTCTGCAATTGATATAAGCGATGGGCTCGTGATTGATGCTGGTCAGATTGCTTCGGCAAGTGGCGTTGGGATTGAATTGAATTCAGAAGCGCTGAAGGGCAGTGAGCTAAAAGAGATAGATAGCGAGCAATTCTTGGATTGGGTATTAAATGGCGGCGAGGATCATGTTCTATTGGGTACCTCAAGTGAGGAAGTTGCTGGATTCATAAAGATAGGGAAAGTGCTTTCGGGCAGCGGAGTTACGCTTGATGGAAATGATATTGCGGCTGGGGGATTTACCCACAGCTGGAAGTAAAAGTTAGCGCGCGACCTTTCCAGCCTTGAGGCAGGAGGTGCAGACGTTCTGGCGCTTGGTGTAACCATTTACGAGAGTACGGATGCGCTGGATATTTGGATTCCAGCGGCGACGGGTACGGCGATTTGAGTGCGAGACATTGTTGCCAAAGCTCGGGCCTTTGCCACAGATATCGCATACAGATGCCACGGTCGTACTCCTTGAGTTCGTTCAATTTCTATTACTTCAATAATGCGGGCGCAAGATTAGCCGGAGAAGCGCCCGAAGCGCCAATTGACCCAGATATACGCCCTATTCATGCGGTGATTCGGGAGAATGAAGCATGGCAAATATGGCGGTAAAGCTAACGAAGGTAGTTGGCGACCGAACCGCGAAAGTTCTTGCCGAAGAGTTAGGCCTTGAGACCTTAGAAGATCTGCTTCGCCACTATCCACGTCGATATGTTGTGCGCGGCGAACTCACCGATATTGAAGCGCTGGTTGAAGGTGAAGAAGTGACAATCTTGGCGCGGATTGAGAAAGTAAATGTGAAACGGATTCCCGGGAGAAAAGGTGGAATCCTTGAAGTAATTGTCTCGGATGGAAGGGCGAAGTTGATCCTGACATTCTTTAATCAAGCCTGGCGAACTAAAGATCTAAGGGAAGGACGCGAGGGCTTGTTTGCTGGAAAAGTCGGAGTCTTTAAAGGCAAGCGCCAACTATCTCATCCAGATTATTTGTTGATCCCTGATGGCGATAATAAAGAAGAAGCAGTAAGTGATTTTGCTGGAAAGTACTTGCCGGTCTATCCGGCAACAAAAAAGCTTCCCTCTTGGAAAGTTGCGCAATGTGTCCGGTTAGGAATTGATTCCTTGGGAGATCTTGCCGAACCACTTCCTGATCAATATCGCAGCGCGCTCGGGTTTCCAACGATGGTCGAAGCGATAAAGCAAGTACATCTTCCGAGTTCCTTAGCAGAAGCTGAATTAGCACGCGACCGCCTTACCTTCGATGAGGCGCTCGCAATGCAACTCTTTCTCCTTGCCCGGAAGAATGAAATCAAGAAGCAACGAACAAAGTTGCGAAAGAGAGTTAACAAAGAAGGCATTCTCGCCAAATTCGATTCCCGGTTACCATTTGAGCTAACGGCTGGTCAGAAGCGAGTCTCTGCCCAGATTGAGGGCGACTTGTATGGCAGTTCGCCGATGTTTCGACTCTTGCAAGGTGATGTTGGTTCTGGAAAGACGATTGTGGCGCTCCGTGCGATGCTTGCAATCATTGATGCAGGTGGCCAAGCAGCTCTACTTGCGCCAACAGAAGTTTTAGCACAACAGCATTACAAAAACTTTCAAAAGCTCCTAGGCGACCTTGCTCTTCAGGGAATGCTGGGAACTGCGGAGATCTCTACTCGAATTGCCCTACTTACTGGATCAACACCAAATAACGATCGCGGCGAGACGCTTAGGGCAACGAAGAGTGGCGAGATCGGAATTCTGATTGGAACCCATGCGTTATTGAGTGAAGGCGTTGAGTTCGACGATCTTGCTCTCTTAGTTATTGATGAGCAGCACCGCTTTGGAGTTGAACAACGAGATGTCTTAAGGAACCGATCTGAATTCCCACCACATGTTCTCGTAATGACTGCGACGCCAATTCCGCGAACAGTTGCGATGACAGTCTTTGGAGATTTAGATGTTTCAATTTTAGATGAGCTCCCATTAGGGAGAACTCCAATTCAAACTCATGTCATTGCGGCAAGTGAGAAGCCACAGTTCTTGGAGCGGGCTTGGAAAAGAATTCTTGAAGAGGTAGCGCGCGGACAACAGGCTTATGTTGTAGCGCCCAGAATTTCAGCCACCGATAACTCAGATTTCTCTAGATTTGGGCTAACAAGTGAGGAATTGGCGATCGCCCGGAGATTGTCTGGGGAATCCGAGAGCGAAGAAGTGAAAGGAAAGTATTCAGTTGAAGAGCTCTTTCCCCAACTTAGAGAAGAGGCTCTTAAGGGTGCGCGAGTCAGCGCTCTACATGGGCGGATGAGTAATGCGGAGAAGGAAGAAACTATGGGCAAATTCTCCGCCGGCGAAATTGATGTTCTAGTTTCTACGACTGTAATAGAAGTTGGCGTTGATGTTCCCAACGCTTCAATAATGGTGATCATGGATGCTGATCGCTTTGGCGTCTCGCAGCTACACCAGTTGCGTGGTCGAGTTGGACGTGGAAGCGTTCCTGGTCTCTGCTTATTAGTTTCCAACGCAGCGAGTGGCACACCTGCAATGGCTCGATTAGAGGCGGTAGCCAGTACAACCGATGGATTTGAGCTAAGTCGATTAGATCTTGAGCAGCGCAGAGAGGGCGATGTCTTAGGTAGTGCTCAATCCGGCGCTACGTCACACCTTCGACTACTTCGAGTAATCCGTGATGAAGAAGTGATCATGCGTGCCCGAACTGTGGCCGAACAAATTCTGGAGAGTGATCCAGAACTAATATCAAATACTGCCTTAAGTGATGAAGTTGATAAATTGCGCCAAGAAGAGCGGGCAACTTACTTGGAGAAGAAGTGAGAGCGGGGATAATTTGAGAATCATTGCTGGCCTTGGCAAAGGCAGAAATCTAATCTCACCTACCGGCGCGGTTCGACCCACTTCTGATCGCGCGCGTGAGGCGCTCTTCTCAACTTTGGAATCGGAATTCGGCTCCATGAGCGAACTTCACTTTCTAGATCTTTATTGTGGCTCAGGAGCAGTGAGCGCGGAAGCGCTATCTCGAGGCGCGGCTTTTGTGCAAGCTGTTGATAAAGAAGAGAAGGCAACGAGTGTTGCAAGAAGTAATCATGAGATGTTGGGAAATATTCAAGGAATTGGAAGCAGTAGCGTTGTTACGATGGCGGTATCGAGGTACCTAGATAAGGTGAGCGAAAATAAGTTTGATGTAGTTTTTATGGATCCACCCTATGAATTAGGAATGGAAGAAGTCGTGAATTCGCTTAATTTACTTTTCAAAAATGGTTTTTTAAAAAAAGGTTCGGTAGTCGCAATTGAGAGAGACTCCAAGAGTAAAGCTATCGAATGGCCCGAGGGATTCGCTCCGCTGAAGGAGCGTAAATATGGTTCCGCCACTATCTACTATGCCGAGGCGTGTTAGCGTTGCCCCACTATGAGAAGAGCGGTCTGCCCGGGATCCTTTGATCCAATCACTAACGGGCATCTCGATGTAATTGAGCGTGCGAGTGGACTATTTGATGAAGTAACAATTGCAGTTCTAGCTAACTCTTCAAAGACTGGCCTTTTTACTATGGAAGAGCGGATTGCGATGGCAAAGGAAGCATCGGCACATCTTGCAAATGTAAAAGTGGATACCTGGTCAGGATTACTTGTTGATTACTGCAAAACTCATGAGATAAAGGCGATCGTGAAAGGCCTTCGAGCTGTAAGTGATTTCGATTATGAATTACAGATGGCCCAGATGAATCTTCAATTGAAGGGCGTTGATACTTTGCTGATGGCTACTAAGCCAACTTATTCATTTCTCTCATCATCGCTCGTACGAGAGATAGCAAAGTACGGAGGCGATGTTTCCGCGCTAGTTCCAGCTGGAGTGTTGAAGGCCTTGAAATCTAAAGCAGGGGGTAAGTAATGGAATCGTTAGAGAAGATCCAAGCCGCCATAACAATGGTGAAGGAGTCTCGCGCCGTACCTCTCTCTGCCTCGTGCGTCGTTCATCGCGGCGAACTTCTAGGAATCCTTGATGAGATAAACGAATCTCTTCCTACCGACTTCACTAGCGCTAAGAAGTTGTTGACGCATCGTGAAGAGATCATTGAAGAAGGCCGTCAATCTGCAGAAAAGTTGATTGCACATGCTCGCGAGGAAGTGGCTCGCATGGTTGAACAGACTGCGATAGTAGCTGCCGCTAGAGAAGAAGCCGGTCGCTTAGTAGATGAGGCCCATGCCCAAGTTGAGAAAGAGCGAGCAGAAGTTGATGCATACATTGACTCGCGACTTGCAACCCTTGAAGTTATATTGAATAAGACCCTCGAAGCGGTAAACCGCGGACGTGAACGATTGGCTGGAGCTAGTGATAAGGATGTTCTTTCTCAACTAGCGGACGAATGAAAAGTAATTCCCAATCCCCATTCAAAGTAAATCTCCATGAGTTACCGCGTAGAGCGGGGGAGATGAAGAGCTATCACCTTGAATTTGCAGCGCCTGAGCCCATTGGAACGCCGATGCTTGCAATCAAGGCTGGGAGTAATCTCAAGATTGATTTTAAAGCTGAGGCTGTTTCTGATGGAGTGCTTATCTCTGGACGTGTAGTAAGCGAAGCTGAAGGGGAGTGCGGTCGCTGCTTAGATGAGTTGAAAGAAGATGTGGATCAAGAGTTTCGTGAACTATTTATGTATGAAAGTAGAAAATCCGAGGATGAAGAGGACGATGACGAGATATTTGCCATGGATGGCGATCTTGCTGATATCGAAACCCCGATACGCGATGCGGTCGTCTTAGCAATGCCACTTAATCCGCTCTGTAGGCCAGATTGTCAGGGACTATGTAGTGAGTGTGGTGAGCGGCTGGAGAAACTCGGCTCAGGCCATTCACACGAGAAGGTTGATCCGCGCTGGTCGGGCCTTGCGGGTTGGCAGCCCAAATAGGGCTCGATTTGTCATAAATCCCGGGGCTAGGGGATACTTACGCGCTCGCAAAGAGATAGTTAAGAACTAGAAATGATCTAGTAAGAGAAGTAAGGAGAGGGCCGTGCCACTACCCAAGCGAAAGATGTCTCGCTCACGCACTCGCCATCGCCGCAGCTCTTGGAAGGCAACCCCAGCCGCCACTTCTAATTGCGATCAGTGCCAACAGCCGAAGCTTCAACACACGGCTTGTCCAACTTGCGGCACTTATAAGAAGCGCCAAGTTCTAGAGGTTTAGTTCTGTCTCTGGCGCTAACCGAAAAGCTCGGAATTTCGGTAAGTCCACAACTCCTTGAGCTTGCTCTAACTCATCGATCTTTTGCTTATGAATCTGGTGGCCTGCCCACAAATGAACGACTTGAGTTTTTAGGCGATAGCGTTCTTGGTTTAGTAGTTACCGAAGCTCTATATGAGCGATTTCCTGATTTAGATGAATCAAGGCTCTCACCGCTGCGCTCCGGAGTAGTGAATATGCGGGCGTTAGCAACTATAGGTCGTGAATTAGGTCTTGGAACAGCTCTGCGCATTGGTAAAGGCGAAGAAGTAACTGGTGGAAGAGATAAGAACTCGATTCTTGCTGATGCTTTTGAAGCCTTAGTCGGCGCGATCTATCTCGATCATGGTTTTGCTACGACTAGAGATGTACTGCTGCGTTTAATGTCTAATTTAATCGAAGAGGCATCATCGCGCGGCGCAGGCCTGGATGGAAAGACCGCTCTGCAAGAGATTGTCGCTGCATCTGGTTGGCCCGCCCCTGAGTACCGAGTTACCGAGTCCGGCCCTGACCACGATAAAGATTTCGTTGCAATTGCGCTCGTTAATGGAACCTCTTACCCAGAAGGGCATGGAAAGAGCAAGCGCGAAGCCGAACAAGTAGCTGCTCGACTTGCTTATGAGGAAATAACTAAGAAACTTTAGCCATGCCGGAATTACCCGAAGTCGAAACGGTTCGACGCGGACTTGCCCCTTGGGTAACAGGTAAACGAATCAAACGCCTTGAAATTCTCCACCCACGTGCCACTAGAAGTGGGTCGACTATTTCACTTAAGAGCGTTGAGGGCGCTCGAATAAAGGATGTAACGAGACGTGGAAAGTTTCTCTGGTTTGTATTGGATAGAGAGTTAGCGCTGGTAGGGCATTTGGGAATGAGCGGTCAAATGCTGATTGTTCCAAAGAAATCTCCGCTTGAGAGACATACGCGGATAAGGATTGACTTTGGAGATAAGAGGCGAGAACTCCGTTTTATAGATCAACGGACTTTTGGTTGGATGTCTGCAGAACCGTTAATAAAACAGGATGAAAAGTACTTGCCGGAATGCTGTGCGCATATCGCTCCAGATATTTTTTCTGAGGAGTTCAATAAGGCCAGAGTAATAAGTGAGATAAGGCGGAGAAAGATTGAGATTAAGAAGGCGCTTCTCAATCAAGAAATCATGAGCGGGGTAGGTAATATTTACGCAGACGAAGCGCTCTGGTATGCAAAAGTTCATCCAGAACGAACGAGCTCTAGCCTCTCAGAGAGCGAGCTAGCCGAGATATTGCGCGCAGTTAAGAAGGTCTTGAAAAGCGCGCTCAAGCAAGGTGGAACAAGTTTTGATGACCTGTATATAAATGTGAATGGTGAAAGTGGTTACTTTGAGGTTTCATTACGTGCCTATGGTCGAGAGGATGAACCCTGTCGTCGATGTGGCGCGTTGATACGAAGGATAAATTTTGCAAATCGCTCCTCACACTTCTGTCCGGTCTGCCAGCGCGCGAGAAAATCTAGAAAGCCGGCTAAAAAACGGGGGTAATTACCGGCTCCGCGGAGGCTTTTCGCTAAGTTCTACCCGTGTATTTAAAGAGCATGACCCTAAAGGGCTTCAAGTCCTTTGCGGCCCCAACCACCCTCCGATTTGAACCAGGAATCACCTGCATCGTTGGACCAAATGGTTCGGGCAAGAGCAATGTTCTCGATGCTCTGACCTGGGTCATGGGAGAGCAAGGCGCAAAGAGCCTTCGTGGCGGAAAGATGGAAGATGTCATCTTTGCCGGCACTTCTGGTCGTGCTCCCCTTGGACGCGCAGAAGTTGCAGTCACCATCGATAACACTGATGGCGCACTTCCGATCGATTTTACTGAAGTAACAATCTCCAGAATTCTCTTCCGAAATGGCCAGAGCGACTACCAGATTAATGGTGAGAGTTGCCGCCTCCTTGATATTCAAGAATTGCTGAGCGATAGCGGAATCGGCAGAGAGATGCATGTAATCGTGGGACAAGGTCAACTTGATGCAATTCTGATGGCTAACCCAGAAGAGCGCCGCGGCTTTATAGAAGAAGCGGCTGGAATCCTTAAGCATCGTAAACGCAAAGAGAAGGCGTTGCGAAAATTGGATTCTATGCAGACTAACATGTCACGCGTTCAGGACCTTACAAACGAACTTCGAAGACAACTTCGGCCACTCGGTAAACAAGCGGAAGTCGCCAAGAAAGCGGCGGTCATCCAAGCTGAAGTTCGGGATGCGAGATTGCGGATACTTGCTGACGATGTAATTTCATTTAAGGCAACTCTAAATTCAGAGGTTGCCGATGAGAGCGCCTTGCGAGCGCGAAGGTCCGAAGTTGAACAGGACTTAGATAAGTTGCGAAATCGAGAGGTTGAGTTAGATCGAATCGCATCCGTTGAAGGTCCATTACTTAGCGCAGCACAAGACAATTACTACAAACTTGTTGGAGAGCGCGAGAAGTTGCGTGGAACCCAGAACCTCGCATCCGAGCGGGCACGTTTTCTTACGGAAGAAATCGAAGAGGCACGCTCAAGCGGAAGAGATCCTGAAGTAATGGATGCCGAAGCACGCGGGCTCCGACAAGAAGAGAGTGTTCTCCGTGGTGAGTTAACAAGGTCGCAAAGTGAGTTAAGTGGCGCAAGCAAGAGCGTTGCAGAGTTAGAAGAGCGGCTCAAGACAGAAGAAGACAAAGTTGCCGCCGCGCTCCGTGCCATTGCAGATCACCGCGAAGGAACGGCTCGTCAGGAAGGCCATATAAAGAGTCTGCAATCAGCAATTGATGGATCCAAAGCTGAGATTTCTCGCTTGGAGCGATTCCTTAATGAGGCTAGAGAACGTGTCGATGGCGCCAAGAGAGAGTTCGCTTCACTTGAGAGCGAAATTGCAGGACTTGATGCAAGTGAATTGGGTCTAGATGCAGATTATGAACGAGCAAAGCGAGCTTTAGAAGATAGCCGAAAGAAACTCGAAACTTTAAATTCCGAATTGAATAAAGCAGAGCGAAATCGCAGCGCGCTTCAAAGCAAAGTTGATGCACTTCGACAAGCAACTCTTCATAAAGATGGAAGCGGAGCTCTGCTTACGAATAATCGCGGTATCCAGATTCGGGGAAGCGTCGCATCGCTAATTTCTGTAGAGGCTGGCTGGGAGAGTGCGGTATCCGCAGCACTTGGGTCGCTCGCTGACGCGCTAGTAGTAAATGACGCATCTAGCGCAATTTCTGCCATTACATTCCTAAAGAGTGAGAGCGCAGGCAGCGCTGAACTACTTATGGTTTCTAACTCAACAGAAGAGAGAACTACTTACCCAGGTGATTTAGTCTCCCTAGTTTCTAAGATTTCCTCAGCAACGCTTGGGCCAGTTCTCCCCAATCTTTTAGATGGGTACATCGCAGCAGACTCTTTAAATCATGCAGAAAGAATCATTAGCGCAAATCCAGCACTAATTGCGGTAACGCGCGATGGAGACATGATTGGTCGCGGGCGTGCTCGTGGTGGCTCAGCCCAGGCAACTTCGCTGATTGAGATCAGCGCGCTAATTGAAAAGAGTGAGATTGACTTAACAAGAGTAAGTCATGAATGTGACCGCTTAATCTTTGAGATCTCCTCGCAAGAAAATTCCCTACGTCAAGTTCAACTTGACTACGATGCGGCGCTATCAAAACTAAATGAATCTGATGCGCGCATGGCTGGACTTGCTGAACAGATGGCAGCTGCTGGACAAGGTGTAAAAAGTGGAGTTGCCGAGATTGAGCGGCTAGAGAGCTCGATTGCGGAAGTTCTCAACTCTCTCAAAAGTGATGAGTCGGAACTTGCTACCGCTTCAAACGCGCTCAACTCTGGCTCCGAACCAGTCGAACCGGATACCACTCAGCTTGAAAATCTCCGTGCTTCAATTTCAACTGCTCGCGCTGTAGAAGTTGAGGCGAGATTGGGGTTACGAACAATCGAAGAGCGAGTTACGGCAATCTCGCAACGGGCATCAGAACTAGAACAAGCTGCAATTTCTGAACGAGAATCTGCAGCTCGACAGATTTCTAGACGAGAGGCGCGTGCTCGAGGAGCGATTACCGCACAAGCCGTTGCAGATGCTGCTTATGAAGCTCTGATTCAGATTGAGAATTCGATTACCAGGGCTGGACATGAGAGATCTCGACTCGAACAATCACGAACTTCGCGAGATGGTGAAATTCTCGATATTCGCGCCCAGGTAAGAGATTTAGCAAGTGAATTAGATCAACTCACCTCAAGTGTGCACCGAGATGAAATTGCGCGCGCTGAACAGAAGTTAAGAATCGAACAACTCGAATTAAAGGCTATGGAGGAGTTTGGTGTTGATTCGGAGACCTTAATCGCCGAATTTGGACCGGATCGAGAAGTTCCAACATTTACTGAAACTGAAAGTGGAGAACTTACCCAAGGGGAGTACATCCCATTCGTTCGTGAACAACAAGAGAAGCGGCTAGCCGGCGCTGAGAAATCACTTGCGCTACTTGGAAAAATTAATCCACTTGCCCTTGAGGAATATTCTTCGCTAGAGGAGCGGCTGAAGTATCTAGCCGAACAACTAGAGGATTTAAAGAAGTCAAAGAAAGATCTCCTAGATATCATCAAAGAAGTCGATGAGAGAGTCCAATTAATCTTCGAAGAGGCTTACCGCGATACCGCAAAAGAGTTTGAGAAGATCTTTGCGCGCCTCTTCCCTGGCGGAGATGGCAGATTGATTCTCACTGATCCAAGTGATCTTCTTAATTCTGGCGTTGATGTCGAAGCACGTCCACCTGGCAAGCGAGTCAAGCGGCTATCTCTCCTCTCAGGCGGCGAGCGATCGCTAACAGCGGTTGCACTCCTGGTGGCAATCTTTAAGGCGCGCCCAAGTCCGTTCTATGTTCTAGATGAGGTTGAAGCTGCCCTAGATGATGTGAACCTTGGTCGCCTTCTCACAGTTCTTGAGGAGCTTCGTGCTGCTTCACAGTTAATCATCATCACCCATCAGAAACGAACTATGGAGATTGCTGATTCACTATATGGCGTGACCATGCGAGGCGATGGAGTCTCAGAAGTCATTTCACAAAGGCTCCGTGAAGTTGAAACCGAATCTGTTTAGAACGATTAATTAGATGGGTCTATTCGGTTCCTTCTTCGCCAAATTCTCGCGAAACAAGGCAACACCTGAAGATATTGATGAATTTCGTCGCGTCCTGATTGAGTCAGATATCGGCGCTGAGTTTACCGACGAGATAATCAAACTAGTTGAGAAAGAACGTGCTGAAGTTCTAGAAGAGAAGGTAACTGAGAAAATTCTTGGCTCGCTCTCACAAGGCGCAAGATCAATTGAGTTAAAGCCTGCGGGAGTCACCACAATCCTTGTGGTTGGAGTGAATGGAACCGGAAAGACAACCTCAGTTGCCAAAATGGCCAAACTCTTCAAAGGTGAGGGCAAAAAAGTTTTATTGGCGGCTGCAGATACCTTTAGAGCAGCCGCCGTTGAGCAGTTAAGCACCTGGGGTGAACGAATCGGAACGCCGGTGGTAGTCGGCAAGCCAAATGGCGATCCTGCATCTGTTGCATTTGATGCTGCCACCAAAGCCATATCAGAGCACTTCGATATCTTGATCATTGATACAGCAGGAAGGTTGCATACGAAAAATAACTTAATGGAAGAACTTACAAAGGTTCGTCGAGTCGTCGAGAAGGTAACTCCAATTGATGAAGTTCTATTTGTTTTGGATGGGACGACCGGCCAAAATGGAGTCACTCAAGCTAAATCATTTATGGAGGCAGTCACCCTCACAGGACTAATCGTTACCAAGCTTGATGGATCGACGAAGGGTGGGATAGCGCTGGCAACGGAGCGGACCCTTCAAGTCCCAGTGAAATTGATTGGGACCGGGGAGGGCGAGGGTGATCTGGAGATCTTTGAGCCCTCCGCCTATGTAGCAGACTTGTTAACACAACCGTAACGCTCAACTTAATTAAGTCACCGAAGCGAAACCTAAGGGGATGAGACCCCGTAACACATAGCGAAGATTCTTTCCCCCTCAGCTGATTCAGGGTCGAATTGGCAAATCAAGATAGAGAAGTGAATAAATGGCTATCAATACAGGTGATACCGCTTGGATGTTGGTGAGCACTGCCTTGGTTCTTCTCATGACACCAGGTTTGGCGCTCTTCTACGGCGGACAAGTTCGCGCACGAAGCGCTCTCAATATGATCATGATGTCTTTTGTATCAATGGGAGTAGTTGGTGTCATTTGGGTTATCTACGGATACTCAATGACATTTGGAAAAGATTTAGGTTCAGGTTTACTTGGCGATCCCACGGAGTTCATTGGGTTATCTGCGCTTTTGAGTGAGGATGCGCTCTTTGGCGGAATTCCAACGATTCTCTTTGCGGCCTTCCAGGCGATGTTTGCCGTGATAACGGTTGCGTTGATTTCGGGAGCCGTTGCTGATCGTATGAAATTTGGCGCTTGGGTTCTATTCGCAGGAATCTGGGTCACGCTGGTTTATTTCCCAATCGCTCACTGGGTATTCGACTTTGATGGAGGCGAGTCAGATCCTGGTGGCTGGATTGCCAATGATCTAGCAGCGATTGATTTCGCTGGAGGCACCGCTGTACACATCAATGCTGGCGTTGCAGCGCTCGCTCTAGCTCTAGTGCTGGGCAAGCGCGTGGGCTTTGGTTCAAAGCCATTTAAGCCTCACAACTTAACAATGGTTATGTTAGGCGCCGCGCTTCTATGGTTTGGTTGGTTTGGATTTAACGCTGGCTCAGCAGTTGGTTCAAACTATCTAGCTAGCGTTACATTCTTTAATACGATTGTTGCAACTGGTGCAGGAATGCTCGCATGGCTATTGGTTGAAAAGATTCGCGATGGCCACTCCACAACTCTTGGCGCAGCATCGGGAATCGTTGCCGGCCTTGTAGCAATTACACCGGCTTGCTCATCAGTCACTCCAGTTGGGGCGATATTGGTTGGAGCCATCTCCTCGATCCTCTCTGCTTACGCCGTCGGATTGAAGTACAAGTTTGGCTATGACGATTCGCTAGATGTTGTTGGAGTCCACTTGGTCTCAGGGCTAGCTGGGTCGCTTCTTGTTGGTGTCTTTGCATCTAGCGCGGCGCCCGCAGGAGTCGATGGCCTTCTCTACGGAGGTGGTGCTGATCAATTGATCAAACAGGCTATCGCTTGTGTCGCCGTTATTGGCTACTGCTTCATTGTGACATTCCTACTCGGAAAGATTCTCGATAAGACAATCGGAATTCGCGTAAAGCGTGAAGAGGAAATCGCCGGAGTGGATCTCGTTTATCACGCTGAGTCAGCCTATGAACTAGGTGGAGTATTCAAGGGAGGACGCTGATGTTACTGATTACAGCGATTATCAAGCCGGCCGCGTTCGAGGAAGTTAAAGAGGCACTTCGAGCCGCCGGGGTTAAAGGGATGACCGTTTCAGAAGTATCTGGAATGGGAAGACAAGGTGGCCATGTTGAGGTCTATCGAGGTGCCGAGTACCCAATCGATTTGATTTCAAAAGTGCGATTGGAAATCCTTGCTGAAGATAAAGACGCGAAGGGCATTATCAATGTGATAGTGAAGACAGCTTCCACAAACTCGATTGGTGATGGAAAGGTATGGACCACGCCGGTTCATGATGTTGTTCGAGTCCGGACTGGCGAATCAGGAGAGGCTGCTATTTAGTAGGCTCGCGCCGTGTTCGAGTCGCTCTCTGAGAAATTCTCCTCAGCCTTTGCAACGCTAAGAGGCAGAGGCAGGATCTCAGAGAGCGATATCGATTCGGTGGCCGAAGAGATTCGCTTAGCGCTCTTAGATGGCGATGTAGCGCTCTCAGTAGTTGAGCAGTTCGTTGCTCGAATTAAAAAGCGCTCAATCCAAGCGCTACCTGAGATCCGAAAGAGCACAAACCAATCTCAGGAAATCTATTCGATAGTTAACTCAGAGCTTGTTGAAATTCTGGGCGGGCCAGCCCGTCGCATCCGCTTTGCAAAAAATCCGCCCACGATAATCATGCTCGCTGGACTACAGGGTTCAGGTAAGACAACTCTGGCTGGAAAGCTCGCGCTCTTTCTAAAAGAGCAAGGGAACACCCCGTTACTTGTAGCGGCCGACCTTCAGCGACCAAATGCAGTTACACAGTTAACACTCCTCGCTCAATCAATTGGTGTGCCGATTCATGCTCCTGAGCCAGGAAATGGCTCTGGCAATCCAGTCTCAGTTGCCAAGAGCGGTATCGAAATCGCTAAGTCAAAATTATTCAATGTCGTGATTGTCGATACAGCCGGACGTCTCGGTATCGACGAAGAGCTGATGCGGCAGGCTAGTGAGATCAAGAGCGCGGTCTCACCGGATGAGGTCCTTTTTGTTGTAGATGCCATGATCGGTCAAGATGCGGTTAGAACTGCTAAAGCATTTGAAGAGGGCGTTGGCTTTGACGCAGTTGTCTTAACAAAATTAGATGGCGATGCAAAAGGCGGTGCCGCACTCTCAATAGCGGAGACTACAAAGAAACCAATTCTCTTTGCATCAGCCGGTGAGAAACTCACTGATTTTGATTACTTCTATCCCGATCGAATGGCTTCCAGGATCCTTGGGCTCGGAGATATCGCGACTCTGGCGGAGCAAGCAAAGAGAGCAATTGATGGCGATGCAGCGAAGCGGCTAGAGGAGAAGTTTGTAGCTGGCGAGGAATTCACCTTGGAGGACTTTCTAGAACAGATTCAGGCCATGAAGAAGATGGGTTCAATGTCGAAAATCTTAGGTTTATTGCCAGGAGCCAATAGCGCGGCAATGCGCAAGCAGATCGATGCACTAGATGATGATGAGTTGATTCGTACTCAAGCAATCGTGCAATCGATGACCCCAACTGAACGAAAGAATCCAAAGATTCTCAACGGTTCCCGTCGAAGTCGAATTGCGAAGGGGAGCGGAAGAACCGTCAGTGAAGTTAATAATCTTGTAGATAGATTTAGCGCCGCTTCGAAGATGATGAAACAGATGAGAGGTGGGAATTTTTCCGGCGGAATGGGTCTACCACCAGCAATGGCCGCTGGTATGCCATCTCTTGGATCGCCCGTAAATAAAGTCCCTCCCAAGAAGAAGTCTCGATCTGGAAATCCCGCTAAACGAGCTATTGAAGAAGGGCGCTAAGCCCGAAGGAAACCCTCGAATTGGGGATTTACCTGCCTCATGGCAGGATTAGGACCCTGTTCAAGAGCCCTCTACCTCTTGACCGGTACCTGTAAGAAAAGTTCGGTTCTCATCGCCATGGCGTCCCACTCTTGGGATGAAAACCGCTCGAAGATATAAGGAGTAAGCCCTAGTGGCAGTAAAAATTAGATTGGTACGTCTTGGAAAAATTCGTACCCCGCACTATCGCATTGTTGTTGCCGACTCTCGTAAAGCCAGAAATGGTTTGAAGATTGAGGAGATTGGTCGATATTCGCCAGCCTCGGATCCATCATTGATTGAAGTTAACTCTGAGCGCGCACAACATTGGTTGAAGAGTGGCGCCCAGCCGACCGAAGCAGTAGAGGCGCTATTAAAGGTGACTGGCGATTGGCAAAAGTTCAAGGGAATTGCCGGAAGCGAAGGAACTCTCAAGACCCTTCCAGCCCGACCAGATAAGCGCGTTGCATATGAGGCCGCCGTCAAGTCTGCAATGAACGAACCAAAAGATGGCGCGACTACCATGAAAAAACGCGCTGCTGAGAAACTTGCAGCTAAGACAACTCCAGCTGAGGAAACTCCAGCTGCTGAGCCAGTAGCAGTCACTGAAGTTGTCGAAGCTCCTGTTGCAGAGGCTGCTGGGACGGAAGTAGCCGCTGAGACACCTGCTGAAACTTCAGCTGAGTAATTTCCTAAACTCAGAATCGTTACGGAGTGAAAATGATCGATGAGGCCCTTGAGCATTTAGTAAAAGGCATAGTTGATAACCCAGAAGAGGTTGTCATTACCGAACGCGAAGGCCGACGGGGAACTACCCTTGAAGTGCGCGTCCACCCAGATGACATCGGCAAGGTCATCGGAAGAAATGGTCGCACTGCAAAGGCGTTGCGTACCGTGGTCTCGGCACTTGCTGGCCGAAGCGTTCGCGTCGATTTAATCGAGGCGAACGAAGCGCGCTAGCGCTTATCTGTGCAACTTGTCGTAGCAAGAATCGGGCGCGCACATGGCGTTCGCGGTGAAGTTACGATTGAAGTTCGAACTGATAAACCAGAAGAGCGCTTTTTTGTTGGTGGAGTTTTAGATACAGAGCCTGCAAATCTTGGCCCGTTGCGAATTACTTCAGTGCGTAATCACAACGGAACCCTCCTCCTCTCCTTTGAAGGCAGGGAAGATAGAACTCAAGCAGAAGAACTTCGCAATGTTCTACTCCTTGCCAATATTGAGTTGTCTGGTGAAGAGCTCGACGAAGATGAATTTCACGCAACTGAAATTCTCGGCTGTTCAGTTCTGCTAGAGAGTGGCGCGCTTGTAGGAGAAGTCATCGATATTTTGCAACTTCCTTCGCAAGACACATTAGTTGTGAGGAGTCAAAGTGATCGCGGTGAAATTCTGATTCCCTTTGTGAAGAAGCATGTACCAGAACTTGATCTCAAGTTACGGAGGATTATTGTTAAAAATGTGGAGGGATTGATATGAAGATCACCGCAATAACAATATTCCCTGAGTACTTCGCACCAATAAAACTCTCCCTAATTGGCAAAGCAATCGAATCTAAGGTTATTGACTTCAAGACCGTGGATCTCCGTGAATTCACCTATGATAATCATCGAACAGTTGACGACACTCCATATGGCGGTGGCGCTGGAATGGTGATGAAACCTGAGCCATGGGGTGAAGCGATTGATGCCGAATTAGCGAGTGGTGAAGAGGTTTTAGATCTTATAATTCTGACTCCTAGTGGAACGCGATTCAATCAAGCTATAGCTAACAAGTTAGTAGATTCCAAGAAGCTGGTCTTTGCCTGCGGTCGATATGAAGGAATAGATGCTCGAGTCGCAGAGCATTACAAAAAAATGGATGGCGTTCGAGTTCATGAAATCTCAATTGGGGATTATGTTCTTAATGGTGGTGAAGTTGCGGCGCTTGTGATGATTGAAGCAATTACCAGATTGATACCTGGAGTTATTGGAAACCCAGAGTCTTTATTGGAGGAGTCGCATAATGAGATTGGTGAAGTGGAGTACCCGGTCTACACCAAGCCATCAAACTGGCGTGGTTTAGAAGTCCCGGAAGTTCTAACATCTGGAAATCACGGCGAGATTGCTAGATGGCGTCGCCAAGAGGGCCTTCAAAGGTCTGAATCGTTAAGGAAGAGCGACTAAGCGGGGAATAATCCCGACACGCCGACCGTTGGTCAGGACATGCGCCCTGGGTTTGGGCATTATCCGCCCCGAGGTGAGGACGGTTCAGAAGAATCGTTGAGATTTTTTTTTGAGAGGCGGTGAAGATCGATGGCAACAGATTACGACACCCCGCGAAAAACGGATGAAGAGCTCCATGAGGAATCACTCGAAGAGTTAAAAGCAAAGCGAGCTGAAATTGCTTCCGCTCAGATTGATGTTGATGAAGAGGATCCTGAGAATGTCGAGCTTCCTGGCGCCGACTTATCTGGTGAAGAACTCGCAGTTAGAGTTGTTCCACGTCAAGAAAATGAATTCACCTGCTCACGATGCTTCTTGGTTCATCACCATACCCAACTTGCTCGCGGTGAAGGAGCTAAGGCAGTCTGTAAAGATTGCGCTTAATTCGTATTTATTTGCCTAAATATTTTTTGAACTCGTCAGCTCGCTTTGTACTCGCAAGCCAATACGGAGTGGGATCACGAGAATCATCTAAGAGAACTTTCATCCCGCCCTTCACCCAGAACCTGAGGGCAAGGTAAGCGCGGGGGTTTAGACCAGAACCACGCTCGTATTTCATTTCAGATTCATTTAAAGGGATAACCTCTTTAATAAAACGGGTCTCTATTCCAGCTTTTCCAACGGAAAGAAATTGACTAGATGCAATCAAGTAAAGACGCGAACTAAAGGAAAAGAAGAGAGTTAGAGAAAAGAGCGCCAGGGCGAGGAGCGCCAGAACTGCATTGGAGAGCGCTACACCGACAGAGATGAGGATTGCTCCGTTTAGAAAGATAAAGAGTAGCCAGACTCGAATTGGCCAACTAATGACTTCGCGCATAGCAGGGTAATCTTCTCACTATGTCGCGTGGCCTAAGTATCACTCCACCTCAGGGTGTTTCGGTTCCACCACGCCACCCAAAAGCACCACCACCTGGCTCACTTCTTGGTTCTCATAATCAAGATTGTTTCGGTTGTGGCGCATCGCATCCAACTGGTTTACATCTGACTGCTTTTGCTGGAGAGGGAATGACCATCACCGCAAAATTCACAGTCGGTGAGCATCACCAAGGCGCCCCAGGGCTTGCACACGGCGGCTTACTTTCCTGCGCATTTGACGAAGCTTTAGGCAAATTGATGTGGCTAGTTAGAGCTCCCGCAGTAACTGGGCGTCTTGAGACTTCATTCTTGATGCCAGTTCAAGTAGGAAAGACTCTTTACATCACTGCTGAGATAGTTGGACAAGAGGGAAGAAAGATTTACTGTCATGCAGAAGGAAGGATTGGTGGTGAGGAGGGTCCAGTTGCAGTTGAAGCGGCCGCAATTTTTATCACGGTACCTGTCGAGCATTTCATCGATAACGCCCCAGAGAGTTTTCGAGCGACGTTGTTCGGGTCAGCAGCACCTGAGCTAGAAATAAACCCATGAAAGTACTAATAACCCGAATAGATCAAGATTTACCACTTCCTTCATATGCGAAGGCGGGTGATGCTGGAGCCGATCTCTATTCACGGGTAGATCTAGAGTTAAAGTCGATGGAGCGCGCTCTAGTGCCGACTGGAATCGCTATCGCCATGCCTCCTGGTTATGCCGGATTCATTCATCCTCGCTCCGGTAGAGCTGCCAAAGAGGGCTTATCGATGGTCAATGCCCCAGGAACTATTGATTCCGGTTATCGGGGCGAGATTCAAGTCATCTTGATAAATCTTGATAAAGAAAAGAGCATCACAATCAAACGTGGCGAGCGGATCGCCCAATTAGTTATTCAAGAAGTTTCTCAGGCTGAGTTTGTAGAAGTAGAGCAGTTACCGGGATCAAATAGGGGTGGATCTGGTTTTGGATCGACTGGTACGAGATGAGTAATACTGAGAATGAGAATCAGGGCAAAGATGAGGATAGAGCAAAAGTTCTAGCAGCTTTCGGTGGAAAGAAAGGTCTCCTTGATTCTGGCGCTCCAGCGCTCATCTTCTTGATTGCCTTCAATTTCAATAAAGATGTAAGGGATTCTGCATATCTAGCTCTCGGATTCTCAATGATTGTTACGATTATCCGATTAATTAAGCGAGACACCATTCAGCATGCAGTTTCAGGAGTCCTTGGTGTGGCATTTTGCGCTTGGCTCTCTAATCGCAGCGGGAAAGCTGAAGATTTTTATCTTCCCGGGCTTTGGACTAACGCTATTTATGGTGCCGCTTATGCGTTTTCAGTAGTCATCCGTTGGCCTGTAGTTGGGTTAGTGCTCGGACCATTGCTTGGCGAGAATTTTAAGTGGCGAAAGGATCCGATACGTCGTCGGATTTATGCACAAGCTACCTGGATCTGGGTTGGACTATTTGCGGCTCGTTTAATAGTCCAGTATCCACTCTATCTATCCGGAAATGTAAATCTATTGGGAACAGCGAGATTGATAATGGGCTTTCCCCTATTTGCAGTTGCGGCTTGGCTTACTTGGCAAGTTGTAAAGAGCGGTCCAAAACTAAGAGAGGATTTACGACCTACTTAACTCGCGATGAAGCAACCTTTGATTTGGCTCTCCGCCTCAGCAGAAGCAACAAAAATCAATTCGTCACCAGCGCTAAATAAGTCGTGCGGCGAAGGAGCGATTACGTGGCCATCTCGGATGATTGCAGCAAGAGAGGCATCTTTAGGAAGAGCGATCTCAGAGACTGATTTACCGATACAAATCGAATTATCGGGAAGAGTTATCTCAACTAGGTTGGCTTCGCCGGACTTTATGGAGAAGAGTCGGACTACGTCGCCGACGCTTACCGCTTCCTCTACTAGCGCTGCAATTATTCTTGGCGTAGATACCGCAACATCAACGCCCCAAGAAGAGTCGAAAAGCCATTCGTTCTTTGGGTGATTTACCCGGGCAACAACTCGAGGTACTCCGTATTCTGTTTTCGCAAGCAGTGAAGCAACGAGATTTACTTTGTCATCTCCAGTTGCAGCCACAAGGACTTGGCATTGGCTTAAGCCCGCTTTATCGAGAGTAGAGATTTCACAAGCATCTGCAAGGAGCCATTCTGCATTTGGGACGCTATCCATCTTCAATGATTTGGGATTCTTATCGATTAGAAGAACTTGGTGGCCGTTTGAAATCAACTCGCGAGCAATGGCTCGTCCAGCATTACCCGCTCCCGCAATTGCAATCTTCATGATTTATCACTCGGCGGTTGGGATAAAGATGTGACTACATCGTTTATATCCTGATCGTTGACCAAGACATGTACTACATCGCCTTCTTGTAGCACGGTATGTTCGTCAGGAATCATGCCATCGCCTAACCTCGTAATAAATGCCACTCGAGCTTTTGTCATACCTTCGATGGATATCGCTGGATTACCAAACCAATCACGGTGAATTTGAACTTCAGCTAGTTGAACCTTTCCAGAAGCATCTTGCCACTCGGATTTTGCGCCAGAGGGAAGGATTCGACGCATAATCTGGTCAGTTGTCCAGAGCACGGTTGCAACAGTTGGGATCCCTAACCGTTGATAAATTTCAGCGCGAGCCGGATCATAGATTCTTGCAACAACGTTATCAACGCCATAAGTTTCACGAGCGACTCGAGCGGCGAGAATATTCGAGTTATCGCCATCAGATACTGCGGCAAATGCATCTGCTTTCTCGATTCCAGCTTCAATTAGAGTATCGCGATCAAAGCCGATTCCGGCAACAGTTAGCCCGTTGAAATCAGCGCCTAGGCGACGAAATGCTTCCCGGTCTTGATCGATAACCGCAACAGAATGACCTAGGGCTTGAAAATCCTTCGCGAGGGTAGAACCGACTCGGCCACAACCCATAATCACGATGTGCACAATGGGAGAATTTACACCTTTAGGCTTAGGCGAGAGTAATCCCCGCGCGAAAACGAGGTTGAAATGAATGTCGGAGATGAGTTTGTTCTCGATATTTCTTCAATCGCCCATGGTGGTCACTTTGTAGCACGCCATGAAGGACGGGTGATCTTTGTTCGTCATGCAATTTCTGGGGAGAAAGTAAAGGTAAGGATCACTGAGATTGCAAAGAATTTTGCGCGAGGTGATGCGATTGAAGTAATTAATCCATCACAACATCGAGTCGAGTCTGCTTGTAGATTCGCTAAGCCTGACGGCTGTGGCGGTTGCGATTTTCAACATATAGCGCCTCAAGCTCAACGAAGTTATAAATCAGCCATAATCAAAGAACAGTTCAAGCGATTAGCAAAGATGGATGTTAATGTAGAAGTTGAGGAAGTCGCGCCGATTCTGGGTTGGCGATCTCGAATGGAGTTCACAGTTTCCGAGAATCGAAAGATTGCCATGTTTCAGGCTCGAAGCAATAATTTGATTGAAATTGATGAGTGCAAGATTGCACATAAGAATGTAAGGATCTCAGAGATAAACAACCAGAAACTTCCGGTGGGGAAGAAGGTAGATGTTGCAGTCGGTAGCGATGGCAAGTCAGTGATTTCCATAGAAGGTCGAGAGAACTACACTCTTGTGAACCAGAGTGTCAATGGTTTTGAGTTTTCGCTAACTCCGGAGAGTTTTTGGCAGAGCCATGTGGGTGCACCAAAAACATTATCCGACGCTGTCCTTAAATTTGCCGATTTGAGAAGTGGTGATCATCTATACGATCTTTATTCTGGGGTTGGACTCTTTGCAAGCGCCGCGCTTGAGATAGTCGGTGAAACTGGCCGAATCACAATGATTGAGGAGTCGCCCAACGCCGTGACCGATGCCAAGCGAAATTTTGCAGAGTATGCCAACGTGGAGATTGTGGAAGGTAAGGTGGAGAGAGAGCTGAAGCGATTTGTTAATGGCGATGTTGTAGTGATCGATCCGCCAAGATCTGGAGCAGGAGAACGAGTGATTCGCCAAATTCTGGCGCTTTCACCGCGCACATTGATCTACGTAGCTTGCGATCCAGCTGCGCTAGCACGCGACACTGAGATTTTGGAGCGATTCGACTACGCCTTGGATGGAATAAGGGCCTTTGACCTCTTTCCGATGACCCAGCACATCGAGAGTGTGGCGCGCTTCATTAGGCGGGGCTAGTTTCATTATTTGGTTCCGAATCTCTCACGGTTAGGATTCGGATATGAGTAAGAATTCATTTGGGGCCAAGCGGGTTCTGGAAGTTTCTGGCAAGAATTATGAAATCTTCGACATCACAGGATTAGAGGGTGCAGCATCACTTCCTTTTTCTCTAAAAATTCTCCTCGAAAATTTGTTGAGGACAGAAGACGGCGCAAATATCACTGCCTCCCAAATCAAGGCGCTAGCAAATTGGAAACCTGACGCCCAACCCGATACCGAAATTCAATTCACTCCAGCTCGAGTCATAATGCAGGATTTCACCGGAGTGCCCTGTGTCGTAGATCTCGCAACAATGCGAGAGGCGATTGCTGAATTGGGCGGCGATCCAACAAAAGTTAATCCGCTTGCGCCAGCCGAATTGGTAATTGATCACTCCGTTATCGCGGATAAGTTTGGTACCGCTACTTCATTTGAAGAGAACGTTGATATCGAATACCAGCGTAATACTGAGCGTTATCGATTCCTCCGTTGGGGCCAGACCGCCTTTGATGAGTTCAAAGTTGTGCCGCCAGGAACGGGAATTGTTCACCAGGTGAATATTGAATTCTTGGCGCGCGTGGTTATGACTCGGGAAGTTTCTGGAACGCTCCGCGCTTATCCCGATACAGTTGTTGGAACTGACTCGCACACCACCATGGTTAATGGTCTTGGAGTTCTTGGTTGGGGCGTTGGCGGAATTGAAGCTGAGGCAGCTCTCCTTGGCCAGCCAGTATCAATGTTGATACCGCGAGTCGTTGGATTCAAATTGAAGGGCGCTCTTCCAATGGGAACTACGGCGACCGATTTGGTGCTGACCATCACTGAAATGCTCCGTAAACATGGCGTGGTTGGAAAGTTTGTTGAGTTCTACGGACCTGGGGTTAGTGCACTTCCGATGGCAAATAGAGCAACTATTGGAAATATGTCACCTGAGTACGGTTCGACGGTAGCGATTTTCCCGATTGATGAAGAGACTTTAAAATATCTGGAGTTAACGGGAAGAAGCCAAGAACAGCGTAGTCTTGTTGAAAGCTACGCAAAGGCCCAGGGTATTTGGCATGATCCGAGCGCAACGCCACGCTACTCAGAACATCTTGAATTAGATCTAGCAAGCGTCGTTCCATCTATCGCTGGACCAAAGCGTCCCCAGGATCGCGTGGCTCTAAGTGATGCTAAGAGCTCATTTGCGAAGTCTTTACCGGGATACCTAAGTGATAAATCTTCCAAGAGCGAGATTCCGGTAACTGTTAGTGAGAAGCCGGGATCCGTTAGCAATGGCGCGGTTGTAATTGCCTCCATAACTTCTTGCACAAATACCTCAAATCCGAGCGTCATGATTGGCGCTGGCTTGCTTGCAAAGAAGGCGGTAGAGAAGGGGCTCGTTAGTAAGCCCTGGGTAAAGACAACGCTTGCACCGGGTTCAAAAGTAGTCACTAATTATTATGAGAAGTCTGGGCTCACTCCTTTCTTGGAGAAGCTTGGATTTAACTTGGTTGGATATGGTTGCGTTACCTGTATTGGAAATTCCGGACCACTCCCAATTGAGGTCAGCAAAGCCGTAAATGAGAATGATTTGGCAGTCGCGGCCGTGCTCTCTGGAAACCGCAATTTTGAGGGACGAATTAGCCCCGATGTAAAGATGAATTACCTAGCATCGCCGCCCCTTGTAGTCGCTTATGCCTTGGCTGGGACCATGGATCATGATTTTGAGAGTGACCCACTTGGCAAAGATTCCCAAGGTAATGATGTCTACCTTCGTGATATCTGGCCATCGCCTCAAGAGATCCAAGGGGTTATAGATAGCGTTATCTCTTCTGAGATGTTCAAGCGTGATTACGCAAGCGTTTTTGCTGGCGATCATCGTTGGACTTCACTTGATACGCCTACCGGGAAAACATTTGAGTGGGATTCGAACTCCACTTATGTTCGCAAGCCTCCTTACTTCGATGGAATGCCTCGCACTCCTAAGCCGGTCACCGATATCTCGGGCGCGCGGGTGCTCGCAATGCTGGGGGATTCAGTAACAACGGATCACATCTCACCTGCAGGTTCAATTAAGCCTGACTCTCCCGCTGGTAAGTATCTGCAACAGCACGGTGTACAAAAGGCAGATTTCAATTCTTATGGATCTAGGCGCGGAAATCACGAAGTAATGATTCGCGGAACCTTTGCCAACATCCGTTTAAAAAACCTTTTGCTTGATGGAGTTGAAGGGGGATTTACAAAGAATTTCCTAAGTAACGGCGAACAGTCCACTATTTATGATGCATCGGTTGCATATCAAGCAGCTAATGTTCCGCTCGTTATTCTCGCAGGGAAAGAATATGGTTCCGGATCATCCCGAGATTGGGCTGCTAAGGGAACTGCGCTTCTTGGAGTGAGGGCGGTGATTGCAGAATCTTTTGAAAGAATTCATCGCTCAAACTTGATTGGTATGGGCGTACTCCCACTTCAATATCTAGATGGTGAGCGCGCGGAGAGCCTTGGACTTCGCGGCGATGAAGTCTTTGAAATCTCTGGAATCACCGAGCTAAATAACGGAAAGATCCCCGCTACTGTCAACGTCAAGGCTGGCGAGAAGACCTTTAAGGCCAAAGTACGAATCGATACCCCAGGTGAGGCTGATTACTATCGCCACGGTGGCATCATGCAGTACGTGTTGCGCTCGCTACTCGCTTAGAGAGTTGCTTCGCTAGTAGTTACCATAGGCGCTATGAAGTTCTTACCGAGAATCAAGTCGCCCTCTGATTTGGCGCGCTTGAGTAGCGAAGAACTCAACGATCTCTCCCAAGAAATCCGCACATTTCTTATCGATAAGGTTTCAAAGTCAGGTGGGCATCTTGGGCCAAATCTTGGAATTGTTGAACTTACGGTAGCAATTCATCGCGTCTTTCAATCTCCCCATGATGTAATTATTTTCGACACGGGCCACCAGTCTTATGTTCATAAACTTCTTACTGGAAGAGCAGACGGCTTCGAGAAGTTACGTCAACGTGGCGGAGTTTCGGGCTATCCAAATCGGCGCGAGAGCGAACACGATGTTGTTGAGAACTCGCATGCATCAACCGCCCTTTCGTGGGCTGACGGAGTCGCGAGAGGCTTTAGCGTCCAAGGAGTAACCGATAGGACGGTCGTCGCTGTTGTTGGAGATGGAGCGCTCACCGGAGGAATGTCATGGGAGGCGCTAAATAACATCGCCGCGTCGGAAAACCTTCGATTGGTGATTGTCATAAATGATAATGAAAGATCTTATTCACCGACCATTGGTGGAGTTGCTACTTATCTTTCAACTTTAAGAGCCACGAAAGGTTATGAGAAATTCTTGGATTGGGGCAAGGGCGTGCTTGAGCGAACCCCAGTCGTTGGACAACCAATCTATGAAACGCTTCACGGAATGAAGAAGGGTCTCAAAGATATCGTTGCTCCTCAAGGAATGTTTGAAGATCTTGGTCTTAAGTATTTGGGACCGATTGATGGCCATGACATCCTTGCGTTAGAGAAGGCGCTAACTCAAGCGAAGAAATTTGAAGGACCAGTCTTAGTGCATGCAATAACCGAGAAGGGGCGTGGGCATGCACCTGCACTTAATGATCAAGCAGAAAAATTCCATGCCGTTGGGGTTGTAGATCCGGAGACTGGGGAGCCGCTTGCCAAGAGCGGAAGAACTTGGACTCAAGAGTTCTCAGATGCGCTCGTTGAGCTCGGCGAGAAACGGAGCGATGTCGTGGCTATAACAGCTGCCATGTTGGGCCCGACTGGGCTAGATAAGTTCCAAGAGAAATTCCCAGAGCGGACATTTGATGTGGGTATCGCAGAGCAACATGCCACAACTTCTGCTGCTGGAATGGCATTTTCGGGGCTGCATCCCGTAGTTGCGGTTTACTCAACTTTCTTAAACCGCGCCTTTGACCAGCTTCTCTTGGATGTTGCGCTACATAAAGCTGGCGTTACTTTTGTCTTAGATCGCGCTGGAGTTACGGGTGATGATGGCCCATCGCATCATGGAATATGGGATCTTGCCTTGACTGGAATAGTTCCAACTCTTCAAGTAGCTGCTCCAAGAGATGGTGCGCGTTTGCGGGAACTACTTACTGAAGCTTCTTTAGTCAATGACGCTCCCACTCTGCTGAGATTCCCGAAGGGTGCAATAAATCCTGATCTGCCTGCATTTGAACGACGCGATGGAGTAGATGTTCTCTACCGAGGCGAGAGTCCGGACATTCTTATGATCGCAGTCGGCGCGATGGCCCAACTTGCGGTTGATGCCGCAGCCCAGGCATATCGCGAGGGCGTTGGCGTAACAGTCATTGATCCGAGATGGGTTCGGCCGCTTCCGATATCAACGCTGGCTCGGATGTCTGATCGATATTCACGTATTGTCGTAATAGAAGATGGCATCAAGAACGGCGGAATTTCTAGCGCGCTCTCCGATGCCTTTAGAGAGCTTGATATAGAAATCCCAATCCATTCAATTGGAATTCCAGTTGAATTCTTTGAGCACTCCAAACGGAACCAAATACTTGAGGATCTAGGAATTACTGTTCAATCAGTCGCGCGCCAATTGGTTAGTTGGTTTTCAAGTGGCGTTAAACAGGAAGGGACGCAACTCCATGTGGATGAAAGCGCTTCCCGCAAACCAACTCACTAATTCCTTCACGATCTAGGTACGGGAGAATTCCACCTAGATGAAGTGGCCATCCCGCTCCAAGCAACATACAGAGATCAATCTCTGATGGGGTTGCTACAACGCCTTCATCGAGCATCATTCGGGCCTCTTCTGCGAGCGCCTTCAGAGCCCGCAACCTAACCTGTTCTGATGTAGATGGAGCGGTGCCCTTTTCTACCAACGCAATTGCCTCTTGATTAGCTACTAACTTTCCAGATTCATCCTTAACGTAGAAAGTCTTAACTCCCTTTTCCACCAAACGAGAGACAGTAGGAGAGACTTTATAGCGTGGACCAAGATTTGCATTTAGAGTCTTTGATACATGTAGTGCAACGCCTGGACCAACTAATCCAAATAGCTCAAGTGGTGACATTGGGAATCCAAGCGGCCGAAGCGCAGTATCCGCGACGTCGTAAGGTGTTCCTTCATCAATTGCATCAGTGACTTCTCCCATAAACCGGGTTAGCAATCGATTCACCACAAAACCAGGCGCATCCTTACAGATGATCATGGTCTTTTTGAGTTCTTTGCCAACGTTTATCGCCGTAGCGGTAGTTGCATCATCGGTCTTTGAAGTGCGTGCGACCTCAAGAAGTGGCATGACTGCGACTGGATTGAAGAAGTGGAAGCCAACAACTCGCTCGGGATGCGCAAGACCTTCACCCATCTTCTCTACAGAGAGTGATGATGTGTTTGTGGCGAGTACGCATTCGGGAGAAATAACCTTCTCTAAGTCCTTGAAGAGCTTCTGCTTGATCGAGAGCTCCTCAAAAACGGCTTCAATTATGAAGTCAGCGCCAGCAAATACGCCCTGGTCGGTAGAGCCACTTACCAGCCCCTTTAGTCGCGCAGCTCCCTCAGAACTCATCCGCTTCTTTTCGACCAATTTATCTATCTCGCTATGAATCCAAGCAATACCTTTTTCAACTCGTGCTTGATCAAGATCGGTTAGGACAACGGGAACTTTTAGATTTCGCATAATTAGAAGCGCTAGCTGTGAGGCCATGAGTCCTGCGCCAACCACACCAACTTTGGAGACCTTGCGAGCAAGCGCCGGCTTAGGGGCTCCTTCCACCTTCTTCTTTTTCTTTTGAATTAGATTAAAGGCGTAGAGCGAGGCGCGAAGTGGATTGGCCATAACCAGGTTTGCAAGAACTTCATCTTCGGCATCAAAACCCTGATCTAAAGTGTTAGTTCGAGCCGCGGCTATGAGCTCTAAGGCGCGTCGTGGAGATTCAATATCTGCGCCGCCATACTTCTTTGAGGCAGCCGCTTTTCCAGTCTCAATTGCGCGTATCCAGGCTGCTTCATCTTTAGTGTGATCTAGGCGTTCAATTTTCTTCTTCCCGCTCAAGATATCGGCAGCGAAAGCACAGGATTTCTCGAGAAAATCTGCCGGCTCAAAGACCGCATCGACAACACCGAGGGCGAGCGCATCTTTAGCCTTCATCATTGTGTTGTTATTTAAAGCGTTGAGAATTATTACTTGGACAGCTTTCTCAGGGCCAATCAATTTAGGAAGAATTGTGGCGCCGCCCCAGCCCGGTACAAGGCCAAGGAAGCACTCGGGTAGTGCGGTGAATGCAGTTGAGGCGAGCGTCCGATAGTTGCAGTGAAGGCCAATCTCAAGACCACCACCCAGGGCGAGTCCATTGGTAAATGCGAAGGTTGGTTTCTTACTACGCGCAAAGCGTTTAAATAAATCATGTCCAAACTTTCCGATTGCCAAAGCCTGGGACTTGTCTTTAACAAATGGCAGAGCTGATAGATCCGCTCCCGCCGCAAAGATAAATGGCTTTCCGGTAATCGCAATCGCCGAGGAAGAACTTGCTTCTGCAGAAGTTAGAGCAGCTTCAATCTCTTGAAGAGATTTTGGCCCAAGCGTGTTAGGCCGGTTGTAATCAAGTCCGTTATCTAGAGTTATTAGCGAGAGCGTCCCACTGAAACCAAATGGTGTGAGGTCCACCTCGCGCAGTAGCGCCTTTGTTACAACCTCTTCCGGGGCGCCTTCTGGGGAATTTAGATCGCTCATCATTTAAGCCTTTCCAAAGTCTCTGTGATTTGGGTTCTCCCAGATTACGGTGCCACCCATTCCTAGACCAATGCACATAGTTGTGATTCCATAGCGAACATCGGGGCGCTCTTTAAAACCTTCTGCGAGATTTAACATCAGTCTTATTCCAGATGAGGCGAGTGGATGGCCAACGGCGATTGCACCACCGTAGATATTTACTCTTGGGTCATCATCTGCGATACCGAAGTAATCCAAGAAGGAGAGGACTTGAATCGAGAAAGCCTCATTAATTTCAAATAGCCCGATATCGCCAATCTCTAGCCCAGCCAGCTTTAGCGCTTTTAAGGTCGAGGGGACTGGTCCGTAGCCCATAATTTCTGGCTCAACTCCAGCGAACGCAAATGTAACTAGCTTTGCCTTAATTCCAAGACCTAGCTCCTTAGCTTTATTTTCGCTAGCAAGAAGTGCTGCGGTTGCGCCATCATTCAGGCCGGCTGCATTTCCTGCAGTAACTCTTCCGGAAGGTCTAAATGGTGTCTTTAAAGCAGCTAGCGCCTCAAGCGTCGTTCCTGGACGTGGTGGCTCATCTACTGTTGCTACGCCCCAACCTTGCTCAGCGCTTCGTACCGCAACTGGAATCAAGTTCGGTTGAATTTTTCCTGATTTGTAGGCCGCTGCAGTTTTCTCTTGAGAGGCTAGCGCGTACTTATCGGCGCGCTCTTTAGTTAGATGAGGAAACTTATCGTGTAGTCGTTCTGCAGTATTTCCCATGGAAAGTGCATCAGTATCAACAATCTTCTCTGCGAGATATCTTGGATTTGGATCCATGCCTTCCCCCATTGGATGGTTACCCATATGCTCAACACCGCCTGCTATTGCCAGGTTGTATGCGCCCATATTTATCGCGCCCGCAATTGTGGTGACTGAGGTCATCGCGCCTGCGCACCAACGATCAACCGAGTAACCAGGAACCGTGTTAGGAAGTCCCGACAATATTGCTGCGGAACGACCAATATTCATACCTTGATCGCCAAATTGAGTAGCGGCGGCAATCGCGACATCATCGATATCACTAGGGTTTACTCCCGGATTTCGCTCCAAGAGTCCGCGAATTGCGCGAACCATGATGTCATCGGCGCGAGTGCCAGAATAGAGACTTCCGGCTTTACCAAAGGGAGTACGGACAGCATCAACAAGAACTACATTGGTTTTGGCGGTGGCAGATTTCATGCCAGAACCCTACTCGCCAGTAGGCTTTTTCGACACCCATCGGATCGGACCGACATGCTCCAAGGCAACAGTCTTTCCTACTTCAAATTGCAGCGGTCCGGTCACTCTAACTTTTATCTCCTTGGAGTATCCCGGGAGCGCAAGTTCGAGGAGAGCGTCGTGTCCGTAATAGTTAATCTGGGTGATCTTGGCCTTAGGTAGACCGGCCTTCTTCTGATGCACTCGAATCTCCTCTGGGCGAATCAAGATCGAACCGGCCTCTAATTCGCCAGAAGTCTTGCCAGAGAGTAGGTGAAGAGGGGAGAGCAACTTTGCACGGTTCTTCATGAGTCGCCGTGCCGGTAGTTCGAGAATATCGCCCGTACTTTCGGCGATATCTGCGGAAGCTGGATCCATGTAAACATCTTCCGGGGTGCCAGATTGCACGACTTGGCCATCTCGCATAAGTGCAATTAGATCGGCAGAAACGAGAGCATCTTCGCGGTCATGGGTGACCATAAGTGAAGTGGTCTTCGATTTCTTTAACAATGAAACTACCTCAACGCTCACATCTGCTCTCAAAGCGTGATCAAGATTTGAGAATGGTTCATCGAGTAGAACTATGGCTGGACGAATTGCAAGTGCGCGAGCTAGCGCAACTCGAGTTTGTTGGCCACCGCTAAGTTGGTGAGGTTTGCGAGCAGCGTATCCGGACAACCCAACAAGCTCTAACATCTCTTCAATTACCAATGAACGATCAACATCGCTTACATGCTTGGAGAGGGCAAAGCCAACATTTTCACCGACGCTTAAGTGTGGAAACAAACCACCTTCCTGCGGTAAATATCCGATATTTCGTTTGTGCGGAGGTAGGACAAGTGATGAAACGCTCACCAGTTGTTTTCCAAAACGGATAGCTCCAGATGATGGCCGAACCAATCCAGCGATTGTGCGGAGCAAGGTAGTTTTGCCACATCCAGATGGGCCCAAGAGCGCCGCAAATGATCCCGATGGGATTGTGAGGGTTAAATTTCGAAGGACTTCTCGAGAGCCTAGATGTACTCCGAGATCCTTGATTTCTAAGGTCGTCATTGGAGTTCACCTCGCTCGGAATCTCGATCAGGCCTGCTGATTAAGAATGTGGGGATAGCCGCGATAGCTACGAGGAGCAAAGCGTAAGGGGCGGCCTCACTAAAGCGAAAAATCGCAGTGTTATTCCAAATCTCAGTCGCCAGTGTTTCAAAACCGGTCGGCCGGAGCATGAGGGTGGCAGGCAGTTCTTTCATGGCGGATAAGAAGACTAAAAGCGTGCCGGTAAGAACGCCAGGAGCAGCGAGTGGGAGGGTAACTCGATAGAAAATTCGGGCTTTAGTCTGGCCGAGAGTCGAAGCAATCTCGGTAAGGTTTATCGGAACTTTTGCAAAGGAAGTCCTGATAGAACCAACGGATCTAGCAAGAAAGAGAATTGAATAAGCAAAGGCCAATAGCCCTGTTGTCTGGTAGACCAAGGGGAACTCAGAACCGAAGGAAACAAGCGCTAATCCCATGACAATCCCAGGAAGCGCATGAACGAGGAGTATCGCTCGTTCAGACCATGTTCCAATCCAGGTTTCTCGCACAGCAAGCAGGGCTACCGGAACAGCCAAGACCATCGCAATTAACGCACCAAAAAGCGAGACTGAGATAGTTGATAACGAAGCAATCAAAAGTTCGGTGAGATCAATCGGTGTAACCCGCGAAAAGAAGCGCTGCAGAAGTACAAGAAGTGGCGTTAGGAGCGCTACGAAAATGTAGAGAAGAATTGCAGAAAGCGCCCATGCTTTAGATTTGAGAGAGCGGAGCGCCGGTAACCTCTTAGTTATGCCAACCGAACTCTTTAGAAGCGTAGACCTCTGTCTGAAACTTATCTCAAAATAGATCACTAATGAGGAAATAGCAACAAGTATTAATGCAAGGAGTGCAGCGCTACTTCTATCAAAACTTCCTTGATAAGTGTTCTGAATTGCACGGGTAAAAGTGTCCACGCCAAGTAGTGAGACTGCACCAAAGTCGCTCAAAACATAGAGTGCGACAATTAAAGCGCCTGCACCAACAGCATTTCTAATCTGGGGAAGTGTCACCCTAAAGAAAGATTCAAGTTGATTTAGACCTAGGGTCTGTGCCACATCTAGCTGGGCGCCATCAATACGCCTAAATGCCGCCAGCGCTGCCAAAGTTACATATGGAGTTGTTGTCAGAGTTAGGACAACGAGCGTTGCAAAAAAGCCATTAGGTAGAAATTCCAGCGAAAGCCAAGAGTAAGTAAATACATAACTTGGGATAGCGACAGGGAGGATTACTAGCGCCCTCAATAGTGCAACTCCCGGCAAGTCGACATTACTCAGCGCCCAAGCGATTGATACCCCAATCAAGGTCGCGAGAGCTACTACCGCCAAGACTAGAGAGATTGTGGTGATGAGGATTTCTAAGGTCTTCGCTCTAAAGAGAACGGTACGAAGTAAATTGCTATCGATTTGAAGTGCACGTCTAATTAGATATGCAACAGGAAGTGCTGCAGCAGCAAGCGTAAATAATCCAGCGGCAATTAGAGCCAGCGAGGGGGCGCCTCTTTGCTTTGCCCCGTTCGCCTGGCTTACATTCCTCTGGCCGATAATGGTCATCGATCTAGAGAAGTCCTACTTTTATCAGCAGGGCTTGTGTCCGCCCGAGATCCGAGAGGTTGGCTAAATCCACTCGCGGAGCCTTAATCTCATTTAAGGCTGGTAATCCCTCAGGACGAAGCTCAGGTAGCACAATTGAGTATTCATGGGTATCCGATACAAAACGTGCTTGCTCTTCATCAGAGAGCAGGAAAGATATGAGTTCAGAGGCGAAAGATTGCTTCTTACTAGTTCTTAAGATACCTGCGCCTGAGACATTTATTAGATTTCCTAGATCTCCGGGGCCAAAGAATGAGTTCTTAACATTAATCTCACGTCCTAGTTCCTCGGTAACTTCCCATGTGTAATAGTGATTGACTAATCCAGCATCTACATCACCGGCATCGATTGCCTGAACTATGAGGCTGTTCTTTTCGTAGAGCTTCGGGGAATTGTTCTGTAAAGCGCGAAGCCAAGACTCAGTTGCTGTTTCACCACGAGTCTGAATCATTGCGGTAATAAATGCTTGAAATGAGGAGTTAGTCGGCGCAATCGCAAGGCGACCCTTCCAATTCTCAGAAATCAACTCGTCAATTGAACTTGGTAAAGCTGCGATACGATCGGGCGCGTAGGCCATGACGCGTGCGCGACCAGTAATGGCGACCCAATCTTTTGAAGGTGCTCGGTAATTACTCGCGACTCTCTCTAAAAGGCTCTGGTCTAGCGAAGCTAATAGTTTCGCTCCGGCAACCGCTCCAAGCGCACCAGCATCTTGAGAGAGAAATAGATCGGCAGGGGAGTTATCGCCTTCTTCGAGAATTTGAGCCGCGAGAGCGGCGGAGTCGCCATAACGAACATCCAGCTCAATTCCAGTGGCTTCGGTAAACGTCTTGAAGAAAGGTTCAATGAACTCTTGGCTCCGGCCCGAATAGATGGTGAGGGAGTTGACCTCATTTTGCCCACCGGCACAAGCGGTAAGCGAAACAGTCAGGATGAGGGCAGAAAGGAGTGAAATCAACGCTTTCAATCTGGAATTGGCCATGGCCCGACCATACTGAGAGGGTCTGATTTACGCAACATAAGTGTTGCGTAAATCCGCTCACTCTTCTGGAGCGGGTTCTATCGGAACTACAGGGGGCTCGGTATTTGCCAGGGCGTTGGTAAGGGGCGCTAAGGAGAGGCGAATCTGCCAAGGACGAGCGTTTCCAGCAGTTAACGCGGCCTCCACAAATGATTTTCGTTCATTCGCATCTTTATAGACATGTTCTTTACCCTCATTGAATGTAACTCGGCGAACCAGTTCTGGTGAAATAAGGTTCTCGAGCGGAATATTCAATGATTCAGATACGGCGCCAAGTGAGAGTCGTGCGTGTTGATAATGAATATAGGCGATTGGAAATTTATTCCGCCAAATCTTCGGTGGCGGCACTCCATCACCGCGGACTCTCATTTCTGGCCAATGCGATTGGTCCATCTGGTATCCACCGCTAAGAATCTTCCACCAGGTCTTAAGTTCTGACTTTTGGTGCTCGTGGCGAATTTTTTCGCGGACGATTTGAAGTTCAAGAAGTTCTTCATAAGTCTCAGGTTTCTTTCGCGCAAGCTCGATGATTACCGCATCTGAGAGCAATCGACCTGGAGCAATATCTAACTCTCGCGCTACATTGTCGCGTGCGGTCCAAAGCTCTCGAATTAACGCAAGTTCGAATCGAGACTTGATCTGGTGCATCCCAGAAGTTCTCCGCCATGGATCTCGTCTAACTTTAGTTGGGAATATCTTCAGAGAATTAGCAAACTCTTCTTTCGCCCATCCAAGCTTGCCACCATCGATCAATAACTTTTCTACCCCGTCGCGGATATCTAGTAACACGGCAACATCCAAAGCGGCATAGTCAAGCCATTCTTGTTTCAACGGACGGTGTGACCAATCAACTGCGCTATGTTCTTTTGCAATTTGCACTCCCAATAAAGTCTCACATAGCGCCCCGAGTCCAACGCGTTCACAACCAGCGATTCTTGCCCCTAATTCCGTATCGAAGAGAATCTTTGGATCTAGCCCAAATTCTCTTAAGCAATCCAAGTCCTGACTGCTGGCGTGGATTACTGATTCTTCATGAGCAAGCAGCTTGTTAAGTTGTAGCAATTCTGGAGCGCCTGCAAGCGGGATTGGATCTAGGAGGTGAAGACCGCCATCTCTACGAAAAATCTGGATGAGATAAGCGCGGGCGCTATACCGATAGCCACTAGCGCGCTCAGCATCTATCGCGATTGGCCCCGCACCGGCGCGCAGCGATTCTATCGCTAAGAGCAATTCGGAACGGCTCTCTATTACGGAGGGAGTCCCACCTTGAGGGACAGTTAGCGTTTCCATCAATCAGCGCCGCGACTTTAGCGAACTGACTCCTTCTGCGATTGGCGTCAACCCTGAGACAGTTTCAATTAACTTTATCCAGCCATAAAGATGATCAATTAATGAATCCGCTCTAGTCGGAGTCCAAGAAGCTCTAATCTCAATCTCAGATGATTGATCCTTCTCTGAAAGTTGTCCATAGGATGCACTTGTTACTCGAGTGACAGTTCCACTTGTCGAGGAGAATGTCGCATCTACTGAATCTAACGATTCACTAACCCAAGACCAGGCAACGTCGGTAAGCAACGGATCGGATTGGAGATCATCTTCTATCGCCGACCGCACGAAAGTCACAGCTCGAAACTCACCCTCCCACGCACCTTGTCCTGCTGGATCATGGAGCATCACAAAGCGCCCTGTGGCCACATCATCTTCCTGCGAGTCACCCGAGGAGAAACCTGCGCTCACATCGACGGAGAATGCAATGGCATGAGGCGCAAGGCGCTGAGGTGCTGGTACTTCTTCAAAGGAGATTTCTGATCTAGTTTTTAATTCACGAGCAAGCTCACAAAATTTCTCAAATAACAGAGTATTTTGCGAAGTCCCTGGCATGAGAGAAGGGTAGAAGAGGTCACATTCCTAATTCGGGAGGCGCGAGCAGATAAGGTTGCGCGATGGGATCGTTGCTGGCGCTTCTTTCAAGTCTTCTCTGGGGAACGGCTGATTATCTAGCTGGAAACCTCTCAAAACGCTACCGCGCAATAGCTGTGACTGGGGTATCGCAATTCTTCGGTCTAATTTTTGGGCTCTCGGTCATTGCGATAGGAACCCAATTCGGTTCGCCATTTATTGCTCCAACCCTTGACTGGGATGGATATTTTGTTGCTGGGGTGATTGCGGGAATTTCAGGCTTTATCGGTCTGATTGCTTTTTACTCCGGTCTTGCGACTGGGCGGATGGGAGTTGTAAGTCCTATCAGCTCGCTCTCAGTTTTAATTCCATTAACAGTTGCATATGTCCAAGGCGAACGTGCCACATTGCTTCAAGCTCTAGGAATTACCGTAGCGCTACTTGGAGCTTTCCTCGCCAGTGGTCCGGAGATAAGAGGTGGACTACCTATAAAGCCGCTCATATTTGCGCTAATCGCTGCCCTCGGATTTGGTGGAGCGCTAACTTTTATCGCGATAGGAGCGAAGATTGATTCGATGCACACGATGACTTCTATGCGTGTTGCTTCAGTAACAATCTGTGTTCTGCTCGCCCTGCGCTATCGGACTATTGGGGGATTCAGTAAGAACTTTTTCCCACTGCTAATTTTCATCGGAGTAGCTGACTTTCTTGCAAATTTCCTTTTAGGTGTCGCAACCACAAAGGGGCTAGTTTCCATTGCGTTAGTTCTTGGATCACTCTTTCCAATCGTTACGGCGCTACTTGCCTTTAAGTTCTTACAAGAGAGGTTGCATCGCGTTCAATATTTTGGAATATGTTTTGCCATCTGCGGAGTAGCGCTTATTTCTATTGGTTAGAAGATTTAAGGGCGTGATTGGGCTCCCAAATCGCAAAGTTTGTATCGCCAATTGTATCCGACGAAACTAATCGATAATTCAAGCGAAGTGCCTCTTCGTCAAGGAGATAATCATCGCCATCCAGATCAACTCTCGATATAAAGATCTGATCAATCACTTGTGCTGCAATCAGATCGCGGAGAAAATTAACTCCACCTTCGATCAGAATTGCGCCCTCTATTTCCTTGCGGGCGACCTGAAGAAGCTCTAGTGGCGATAGGTTGTAGAACCGAACGTCTGATGAAGAGCCACCAATTTCGGTCGATGAGTCTCTAGTGGCTACAAATAGTGGAATCTTGAGGTTCTCATAGGGCTCATTTCGAAAAGTTGAACCCCCAATAGCTATAGCGCTTGCGCCTTTGCGAAGTGCGTGAAATCTCTTTCTATCTTCCGGCGTACTCAGTGGGCGTGATGAGCCTCGTATGGAGGTCGCTCCATTTCTTGCGATGATGAGATTTGCAAGGATTTGGGCCATAAGGGAACGCTACCTCTCTCTTTCTGGCGCCATACCGAGAGCTGCCCATAATGAGAACTGCCCATACTGAGAAGTGCATTGAGCGCTGAATCGAGTGTCAGTGGCGCCTCCTAGTCTTCAACCCATGATCATTGATTGCGACTCCTGCACTATGCGCGATATCGCCTGTGGCGATTGCGTAGTCTCTATTTTGATTGGTCCACCTAATACCAACCTTGGCTCTGAAGAGGCTCGAGTTATCGATTTACTTGCCTCGAGAGGGATGATTCCCCCGCTTAGATACGAGAATTCCCAAGATTCTCAGCAACCGACGCGCCGCTCAGGTTGAGATAGGCAAGAGCCCCCGGTTAGCCTAAACCGATGTTGAGAGCGCGATTGCTCCTAATAGGAGCCCTTTCATTTGCGCTTATCGCCCCCTTTGCGCCATCTACCAACGCAGCGCCAAACGCCGACCTTGTTCGAGTGCGCCAGGAAGTCGAGCAACTTCAAGAAGATGCCGCCGAAGCCGGTGAGAATGCGCAAGCCGCGAAAGTTCAACTTGCAAAGCTGAAGAGCCAACTCAGCTCCGTCCAACAAGAAGCAGAAGCCCAGAAAGCAAGTGTTGATTCAATCCGACGCTCACTGGCCTCCATAGCAGTTGCTCGATATAAATCTACGGGGCTTGGCGAGGGAGTGGAGCTACTTTTCTCATCCGATCCATCGCTTTATTTATCATCTGCTGGTTCACTTGAGAACATAACTCGAAAACAGTCTGCTGAGCTAAGAAAATACGCGACCGCTAAGCAACGTTTAGACGCTACTTCCTTAACAGTAGAAGACAAGCTTCGGTTGGTTCAAGCAGCTGAAGCTCGCTATCGCGCACAGGCCGCACAAGTAAAACGGAAGTTAGAACAAGCAGAAGAGCTACTTTCAAAATTAGAGAAGAAGGATCGTGAGCGGTTACTAAAACTTCAAGCCATGGATGAAGCTGAACGCCAGGCTTACTCACGTGAACAGGCGCGATTGGCCAATACCGTCTCAGGTCGAGCCGGAATCGCGCTTCGCTATGCCTTCAAACAGATCGGCGATAACTATGTTTGGGGCGCCGCTGGCCCAATTCGTTGGGATTGTTCTGGACTAACAATGCGCTCTTATGAACAGGCCGGAGTACGACTTCCGCACTCCTCTCGAGCGCAATTCGGATATGGACGGTCAATAGCGCGTAGCAACCTTCTTCCGGGCGACTTAGTCTTCTTTGGCTCACCCATTTCACATGTTGGTATCTACGTTGGAAAGAACAAGATGGTCCATGCTCCAAGACCTGGGGCCAAGGTTCAGATTGTTGAATTCGGAAATTACTTCGGACGTAAGAAGTATGTAGGCGCGCGTCGCCTCTAGCGAATTGCACAGACCTTTACTAATTTATGTATTCCCGAATCATTCTGGTTACCAATGATTTTGGACCTCGTGCTGGAGGCATCGAAACCTTTGTCATCGGACTTCTAGAGCGCGTTGGGGCTAAGGGAATTGTTGTCTACACATCCCGCCAAAGTGACCATGAGAGCTACGATCTTGATTGGCTGACTAAACATGGCATTGAAGTGATTCGCGATCGGTCAAAGATTCTTCTGCCAACTCCTAGGGTCATCGGAAAACTTCGTAAGTTGATTAAGAGCCGAGAAATCGAAGTGGTTTGGTTTGGAGCAGCGGCGCCATTGGGTCTTGCTGCACGCTGGCTGCGCATCGGTGCGGTAAAACGGATTGTGGCGCTTACACATGGCCATGAAGTTTGGTGGTCAAAGGTGCCGCCCTTCTCGCTTCTTATGCGTGAGATTGGTAAGCACATTGATTTTTTCGGGTATCTAGGTGAGTTCACGGGGAATGCAATCTCCCGAGTTATTTCTAGAGAGAAGTTGGTCAAGATTGCACCTGGAATCGACACCAGACATTTTCTACCGCATGAAAAGAAGAAGGGCGTCCCAACGATAATTTCAGTTGGCCGATTAGTACATCGCAAGGGGCAAGATCGACTCGTTGAGGCTTTGTCTATCATCAAAGAGGAAGTGGCCGATGTTCAACTCATCTTTGTTGGCGAAGGTCCATATAGAAAAGAATTGGATCGCTTGATTAAGAAGCATAATCTGCAAGGACGTGTGAAATTCCTAGGCAGAATCTCTTATCAGAATCTTCCCAAGTACCTCTCGATGGGGGATATCTTTGCGATGCCATCTAGATCAAGATTATTCGGGCTAGAAGTCGAGGGGTTGGGCATTGTCTATCTCGAGGCAAGTTCATGTGCGCTTCCGGTAATTGGCGGATCTTCCGGGGGCGCCCCAGATGCTGTGATTCACGGCGAGACCGGCTATGTCGTGGATGGCAAGGATGTTAAGGAAATTGCAACGCGCTGTATCGAACTATTGAAAGACGAGACCTTGCGGCTACAAATGGGAAGAAGGGGCCGTGAGTGGGTCGAATCGGATTGGCAGTGGGAAATCTGGTCAGAAAGGTTTAACAACTTACTTCGGAAGTAGCCCGGCGACGCGTGCGGCATTGATTGCTTGAACTCGATTACCCGCCTTTAGTTTTCGATAAATAGCTGCTAGGTGACTCTTAATAGTTGCCTCGCTAACGAATAACCGGGATGCCATCTCTGCAACGGTCTCACCAGTTGGAAGAATTTCCAATATTTCCAACTCCCTAGCTGTTAGGCCAAACTGCTCATTTCTTTTTGAGATTAGTTCGGTGGCTCGCCTGGTTGAAAATGTGAGTGGATTTAGGACGCTCTTTTCTATCGCATCCACTAATTCGGCTATTGGGGCGCTCTTAGATACATGTGCGCTTGCTCCAGATTGCATACAAGCAAGGATATGTTCAGGTTGGTTAGAGAAAGTTAGCGCGACAATCCCCATCTGTTGGGAGAGCGCTCTTGCCCAAGCAATAATCTCCAAGCCACTTCCATCTGGAAGATGAAGGTCGACGACAATTACTTCTGGTTTGTGATGTGGAATTTGAACCAATGCCTCTCGTTTGGAAGCTGCCTCACCAATGATCTTTAAATCTTGGTTCCTTGATAGTGCCCGCCTAAGGCCTTCTCGCACGAGGACGTGATCATCTATGACAAGAATTTTTGGGGTCATCTTCTGGGAATTTCTATTAAATATTCATTTCCGAAACTGCCACTCCTTAGTTCTATCGCGCCACCGAGCGTTTGGACTTGAGCGTCAATCAACTTGAGCCCTAGGGATCGCTCTTTCATAGAGATTGTTGAGTCGCCATCGTCACCTACTCGAACGCGAATCGAATTTGCCGAACTCTCGAAACAAACCCAAAACTTCTTTCCAGTCGAATGTTTGGCCGCATTACGCGCTATCTCCAGAATAAGAGTCGCAAGTGAATTTTCAACCTCAGGTTTTGCCGCCTCTGTAGGTAGGTCTAACTCGATGGTGAAACCCGGAAGGATTCCAGGCAACTCGCTTCTAAGGGAGGTTAAGTCCCTTACTGAGATTAGGTAGAGCTCGTCTCTAAGGTCTTCGGTTAGATCTATTAGGTCTAGTCGAATCTCTCTAAGTGCATTCCGATGAATTGGCGCAAGATTGGACTGGCCAATTAGGGCATCGAGTCGATAACCAAGTGCCGTTAGCTTTTGCGCCGGCCCATCATGGAGCCGGCGCGCTAGTTCTAATCGTTCGTTCCGATCTTCTCTCTTAGGCAAAGAGTTCGGCGATCTCTGCCGCGAACTCCTTATGAACAACGTGACGCTTAACTGAAAGTTTCGCAGTTAATTGACCGCCAGCGATTGTGAAATCTACTGGCAAGATCTTGAATTTGCGGATTGATTCAGCCTTACTTACTGCTTTATTGGCTTCGTCAACTGCAGTTTGAATTACAGCAATCAGGTCAGGATCGTTAGTCAACTCCGCGAGAGTCGCACCATCCTTCTTATTCGCCGTTATCCATGCCTTGATGGCTTCTGGGTCGATAGTTACAAGCGCTGCGATAAACGGTTGGTTATCGCCAACGACAATGCACTGTGAGACAAGCGGATGAGCACGGAGACGATCCTCTAGAACCGCCGGTGCAACATTCTTTCCACCAGAGGTGACGATTAGCTCCTTTTTGCGACCCACGATGTATAGGTAACCCTCATCATCTAGCTTGCCTAGATCACCGGATCGGAAATATCCGTCATCGGTGAATACCTCTTTATTTGCCGCGTCGTTCTGCCAATAGCCGCGCATAACGATAGGGCCTTTGATTAGAACTTCACCATCTTCAGCAATCTTGATAGTTGTTCCCGGAATTGGTCTTCCAACAGAGCCGACTCGATGGGCAGAGGTTAGATTTAAAGTTGCACCGGCAGTGGTTTCTGTTAGTCCGTAGCCCTCAAGTACGCGCACGCCAGCGCCGCGGAAGAAGTGGCCAAGGCGCTCACCAAGAGGCGCTCCGCCTGAGATTGCCGCTTCTACTCTTCCGCCAAGTGCATGGCGAATCTTTGAGAAGACTAACTTGTCGAATAACGCGTGCTTGACCTTAAGTCCCATCGGAACTTTGCCCTCATCAAGAGCCTTGCTGTATTCGATGGCGATTCCAGCAGCCTTGCGGAAGATTGCGCCCTTTCCAGCGGCATCTGCCTTTGCTTCAGCGCTGTTATAGACCTTTTCAAAAATGCGGGGAACAGCAAGTACGAATGTGGGCTTAAATGAGGCTAGGTCAGTAGTCAGTCTTCCAAGTACATCTCCGCAATGTGCGAGATGTAGACCTGCGCGAATAGATCCAATCTGAACCATTCGGCCAAAGACGTGTGCGACTGGAAGGAAGAGAAGTGTTGAACCACCTGGCTTCATAAAGAGATCCGCGGCTCCCATAACAACATTGCTGCACTCAGATAAAAAATTACCGTGAGTTAATTGAACTCCCTTTGGCTTGCCAGTCGTTCCAGATGTGTAGATAAGAGTAGCCAAAGTGTCCGGGGTTAGCGCAGCACGTCGACGATCAATCTCAGTGTCCGGGATTTCGCGACCAAGATATTCAAGTTGCGATAAGACATTCTCTGTCATGGTCCAGCAGTTCTTGGTGTAGGGAGGAAGAATCGGGGTTACCAATTCTTTTAGTTGTGGAGTCTCAACGATAATCGCAACTGAGTGCGAGTCGGTGAGAATCCAGTCAACTTGCTCAGCCGAAGAAGTTTCATAGATAGGAACTGTTACTCCACCAGCAAACCAGATCGCAAAGTCAAGAACGGTCCACTCGTAACGAGTGCGAGCCATAATCGAGACGCGATCTCCAATTTCGACTCCGGATGCAATCAGTCCCTTTGCGGTTGCGCGAATTTCAGCTTCAAACTCGCGCGCGGTGACAGGTTGCCAACCTTCGCCGAGCGGGCGCGAGACAAGAACTCTCTCTGGTTCGAACCAGGCCCGTTCCGCTACAAGGTTTGTGAGATTTCCAGCAGTGGCAGCCGGCTCAAGAGCCGGGGCAAAGAATTCATTAACGGTGGCAGTACTCATGAGCGAAAACTAGCGGTAGAGGGCACCTATCGGAAGAGGTAGCCTCCACCCATGGCCGACTTTTCTTCAAATTCTCAGAGTATCGAAGCGCCCGCATCCGAGGTTGCCGCAGTCCTTGTAGACCTAGAGAGTTACCCGAGCTGGTCTAGCGCGATAAAGAGCGTCGAGGTACAAGAGCGCGATGGCGCTAATCGCCCAACGAAGGCAACCGTAAAGATTGAAGCAGGCGTCCTTAAAGATCGCGCGACTTTGAATTACGATTACTCGAAATTCCCCGGCGCTATATCTTTCTCATTAGAAGAAGCGGATCTTATGACCGAGATGAGCGGAACTTACTTGATTGAAGATAACGGGGATGATACTACGAAAGTTACTTACCAACTAAATGTTCAAGTTTCTATGCCCGTTCCCGACATGATGCGCCGTAAGGCTGAGATGGCCACTATCGATGCCGCTCTCTCTCAATTGAAAAAGAAAATCGAAGGCTAGATAAGTCCCGACACCAAATGAAATACGACATAGGTATTGATGTCGGTGGAACTAAAGTCTTAGCTGGCGTTGTCGACACTGACGGCAAGATAGTTGAGAAGATTCGCCGAGAGACTCCAATTGAAGGAGGATCAGCGCTCACTTCGGTAATTTCGGAGATGGCAAATGAATTGAAAGATAAATACGAAGTGCAGGGTATCGGAGTCTGCTCAGCTGGCTTCTTTGCCCCAGATCGTCGAAGCATCATCGCAAATCCAAATATTGCTAATTGGAACGGCGTTGAACTTGCACAAGAATTAGAGTCACGTATCGGGCGACCCGTGGTTCTCGAAAATGATGCAAACGCGGCTGCGTGGGGTGAACGCCAATTTGGTGCGGGCGAGAAAGCAAATGAGCTTGTGATGCTAACGATTGGAACGGGTCTTGGTGGCGGACTAATTACCGATGGAAAAATCTTCCGCGGCTCACGTGGAGCTGCCGCTGAATTTGGCCACATGCGAGCGGTCCCAGATGGTCATCTCTGTGGCTGCGGCTTACGTGGTTGTTACGAACAATACGCCTCTGGAACTGCTTTGATGCGACATGCACGAGAAGCGATTTCAGCCTCTCCTGATCTTTCCCGCTCGCTCTTAGCTCGAGGTAATGGAACAGTCGATGGAGTAACTGGCGAACATCTAACTTCTGCTGCAAAAGATGGCGACCCGGTTGCAGTAGCGGCATTCAACACAACTGGACATTGGATTGGAGCGCTCGTTGCAACTCTTGAGGCTGCTTTAGATCCAGCAAAGGTTGTAATCGGTGGGGGAGTGATTGCTGCAGGTGAGATTCTGCTAAAACCAATTCGCGAATCGATGAGCCAACTCTCGCTCTTCCGGGGCCGTAGAAGTGCCCCAGAACTAGTTGCTGCGACTCTAGGAAATGATGCGGGGCTTATTGGCGTAGCAAATTTAGCAAGACACTAGCCCATTAATTTGCTTCGAAGGGATACTTTAGATCAATCATCTCTCGTATCTCATCCATCACCTGCATGATTGCAAGACTCTCAAGTTGGCTCATGATTGAGCTCTCTAATTCTCCACTTCGCACAACTTCAGCAAACTCTCTCGCTTGTTCTCTAATCCCATGTCCAACATAAGCTTTTGGATACTCCCGAGCTAATTTGCCTTCAACAATTACTTGCATGGATGTCGGGGTATAGAAGTTGCTATCGATGTTAATCCGTCCCTTGGTGCCAATGATCTGCGCGGTACAAGGAGTTCTTACCTTTAAAGTTGTGGTCATTACGGCTTGTTGTCCCGTGAAGTAACTAAAGATCATCGAAGTTTGAGCATCTACACCAGATTCAGTGGGTTGAGATGAAGCGATAATCGAATCAGGTTCGCCTAAAACCATAAATGCAAGTGAGATTGGGTAGATTCCAAGGTCCAAGAGAGCCCCGCCGGCTAACTCCGGTGCATGTAACCGGTAATAGCGATCGGCTGGGAGTGGTTGACCGTGATCGGCATAAAGGGCAACGAGCTCTCCCAATTCACCAGATTCAACTATCTCTCTCACGATTTGATAGTGAGGCAAGAATCGACTCCACATCGCCTCCATAAGAGCGACCGAATTCTTTTGCGAGGCCTGGATCATCGCTTCAGCTTGGATCGCATTAACCGCGAATGGCTTCTCGCATAAGACTGGCTTTCCGGCGTTTAGCGCCAGGATGGAATTCTCAGCATGCAAAGAGTGTGGAGTAGCAACATAAACCGCATCTAGATCTGATGCCACAAGCTCCTCGTAACTTCCTAAGGCGGTGGCCGGAAACTCCTTAGTGAAATCTTGAGATTTCGAGAGCGTCCGCGAACCAACTGCAGCAATCTCATGGCCCTCTAAGTGTGCGATATCTCGTGCAAAAGTTCGGGCAATGCCTCCGGTTCCAATAATTCCCCAGCGAAAATTCTGCTTTGCGATCACAGCGCCACCCCATCTCCCTCGTCCGGATCTGGTTTCATCTGCCAGAAGAATGCGAAGACTCCGGCTAAAAGAGCAATCATTCCTGGCCAGATTCCAACGCCCAGCGGATCAAATGAGGCTAATCGATTTAAAAAGATGTAGGCGGGGCCAAGGGTGACACCAAGTAAGGCGCCGCGTTGTATAGAGGTCAGCGCGGGAAGTGGACGATTATCTCCTTCATAGCGCTCGGCCGAATCGAAGCTCTCCAGCTCATCAAGATATGTAGTCGGAGCCGATTCATCAAGGCTAAGCCCAGAAACAATTGAATCAAACTCCAAATCAATTAGTTCTGAATCATCGCTTCGAATCAGCGTTCCCGATAGGACATCTTCTATGAATTGTCTACTTTCATCCACCAATTGCTCCAGGTCATGGTCAAGAGCAACGTTATGAAATGAGCGTTCAAAAATAACTTCTCTAATGTCGATGGAAGCCACATTCTCAATCACTACCTCAGAATTGCGGGGGTGAACCACGTGATCATTTATCGAATATCCAACCATTAGCGGAGAATCAATCTTCTCTAAATCTGATTGCACAATACGCCATAGTTTTTGAAGAGAATGGAGCGCTTTTAGCGGTGTACGGCCGTAACTATGCCTGGGCGGATTTGGTCGAGCAACATCCGTGCCACGACCCTTTAGAGAAGGAATCAGATACTTAAGTACCGGCACTAACTTCATAAAATTTCTATTGTCACCAATAGATGGATTTACCAAGATCAAGCCCTCTATCTCCCGACTTCGTTTTGCTGTTAGTCGAATTGAAAGTGCGCCACCCATCGAAAAGCCTGCAATAAAGATGCGACGATGGCGTTTCTTTAACTCGAGAAAAGCCGTTTCAACTGCGTCAAACCAATCTTGCCAACTCGTCTGATTCATCTCTTCCCATGAAGTTCCATGGCCGGGGAGACGAGGTACTTTCACAGTGAAGCCATGGGAGTGAAGGCCTTCGGCCCATGGTCGAATTGAGGCGGGTGATCCGGTGAAGCCATGCACCATGAGCACGGCGATTTCTCCTCCAGGGAGCTCAAATTCCTCCGCCTGCGGGATCTTCATGCGCCCGATAGTGTCACAAAATTGTTCTTTCGACCCAGATGAGGCCCTAAATTAGCGCTATGGCGAAGTGGGGTAAGAATCTGAGAAGAAAGAAGTCGGTTGGAGATGTAGTTCAAGGCGACAAGGTTGCCTATGGACTCTTGAAATCTTTTCTTTCACCGATTCTGACTCTGCTCTTCCGTCCTAAAGTAAAGGGACTGAGGAATGTTCCCGCACAAGGCCCGGTCATAATTGCTTCGAATCATCTCTCATTTAGTGATTCAATATTTATGCCGCTGGTCGTTCCGAGAAAAGTGACTTTCTTAGCCAAGAGCGAGTACTTCACATCCCCGGGGCCAAAGGGGCTATTAAAGAAGTTAACATTCATTGCGCTTGGACAAGTCCCAGTCGATCGCGCTGGGGGATCAAGAAGTGAGGCGGCTTTACTAACCGGACTTTCAGTTCTAGCTAAAGGTGAATGCCTTGGAATCTACCCTGAAGGTACCCGTTCACCCGATGGTCGCCTATATCGTGGTCGGACTGGAATAGCTCGTCTAGCTTTTGAATCTGGAGCCCCGGTTGTACCGGTAGCGATGTTCAACACAGCAGAGATTCAACCGACTGGAAAAGTAATTCCGAAAATAATGCGGGTAAAGATGGTCTTTGGTGAGCCGATGTATTTCACCGGTGCGGAAAAGTCCTCAAGCCCAGAAGAGCTTCGAAAAGCAACCGACCAGATAATGAAGAAGTTACAAGAGATGTCGGGTCAAGAGTATGTAGATATCTATGCCTCACAAGCAAAAGAGGCGATTGTCGAAGAGAAGAAACGTAGGAGCAAAGTAGAAGGCGAAGTGGAAGAGTAACTTTTACTCGGCTCCGAAAACTTCTCTTCTATCAGAGATAAATTTGCAGGTATCGCAACCGCTATCGCGGATAGGCGTGGGCCCGGAGATCATTGTGATGAACTCGGTGAGGCGATTTTGAAGCGCACCCGGGTCGCGCTTTATTGGGAACCAAGAGCTATTTAATTCAAGGTTGAATCCAGTGCCAGGATTTCCCACGGGTCGCTTTGGCGACCAAACCAATAGCCCCATTACAGATATCTTCATCGCATCTCCAGATGCAGGGTTTTCAAGGGCAAAGGCATATGCCTCTAATTGGGGAGCGTAGAACTCGCTCTTATCGTTATCTTTTCCTTGAAACTTACAGTCAATGATTCCGTACGTCCCATCTTCAAACTCCATCAATAGGTCGTACTTTCCGCGTATCGCGTACGGCGATGGATTTCCGTTAAATGGGATCGGAATCGATTTCACCCAAGCGCCACGGCCCACAACTTTTCCAGAGGGAAGATCGGGGTGGAGGGATGAGGAGTCAGCTTTTGAGAAGTGATTTTCTTGGAGCGCAGATAATTCGCCAACTAATGGAAAGAATGATGGCGCCTTCAAACCGTGGTTGTAATGGAGCCATAAACAACGATGGCAGTTATCCCAGGAAAAAGTGAGATCGCTAGGGCTGATGAATTCGCGGGCTTTAGTCATGGCGCGATTCTGCCTTCCAGGACTGACATTTCGAGGTCAAACCACAGCAAGAAGGGTGAAAACTCCGAGGAGGATCATCACAGCCCCTCCGATTCGCCGCATCAAGACAAGTCGACTCGGTGAATTAGCCATCGCATTTCTAACTGTCCCGGCAAGTAACCCCCACGTTCCATCTCCTATGAAGGCCAAAATGGCGAATGTCGCTCCCATCAATAGAAGTTGAGCGGTGAGATTTGAACCATCGCGATCGAGAAATTGGGGGAGTATGGCGGCAAAGAAGACTAGGCCCTTGGGATTTAGCGCCCCGACCCAGAAGCCATCTCTTATTGAGCTTAGGTTGCTGGGTCGAATCTCTCCCTGATTCAACATATCTTGGGCTTGAATCTTTGAATGTCGAATTGCATCTAGCCCCAAATAGATTAAGTAGAGCCCACCGAGAACTTGTACGGAGATGAATGCCACTTCGCTCCGTTGCAGAATCGGACCCAGTCCAAATGCCACCAGTACCGAGAGAGTGAACATGCCGAGGGCATTTCCTGCAACGGTAAATAGCGCAGCAACTCGCCCCCAAGAAATCGCTCGTGCAATTGCAAATAGCACGCTAGGACCAGGAGCGAGAATTATGACTATTGCTGCCAGAAGATACTCAGGAAATCTAGCTGGGACCGGGATCAGCACTGGGAGATTATCCATGAGAGAAGGAAGAAGAGTGAGAGGGCCCGGTTTCCCGAGCCCTCTGGCACTACTTTGAGATTAGCTATCTATTCTGCATTCGTTCCGCGTGATTTCGCAATCATATGAAATACGCGATAACCGATAACGGCAACGAGAGTTGCATTGATGATTCCATTGAATGTGAATTCGCCACTTGTCCATGAAATATCAGCGATACCGATGATGATTGCAGAACCTGCGATAACTAGATTTGTGGAATCCGCGAAGTTGACCTTCGACTCAATCCAAATCTTCGCACCGAGGATTCCGATCATTCCAAATAGAGCAACCTGAACTCCGCCAAGCACTCCACCTGGGATTGCGCTTAGTACTGCACCGAACTTTGGTGAGACCGAGAGAACAATCGCTCCAAATCCGGCGATCCAGTATGCAGCGGTTGAATAGACGCGAGTTGCGGCCATAACGCCGATGTTCTCTGCGTAGGTTGTAGTTCCCGAACCACCGCCAGAACCGGCGAGGGTAGTTGCTAGACCGTCAGCGAAGAGTGCGTTACCCATCTGGTCATCCAGGTTCTTTCCAGTCATTGTTGCCACAGCCTTAACGTGGCCAACGTTCTCAGCTACAAGAACTAGGACGACTGGCAAGAAGAGGATGATTACATTCATTTTAAATTCCGGAGCGGTAAAGGTCGGTGCTGCGAACCACTTCGCAGAAGTGATTCCATCGGTCTTTACATCGCCCATCAAGAAAGCCACGAGGTAACCGACAAGCAACCCCATAAAGATGGAGATTCGACCCAAGAAACCCCTTGAGAAGGCTGCGAAGAATGCGATTGCAAGAAGAGTTACGGTTCCAAGAACTGGGCCACTTGCGAGGCCACCTTTTGCCGCACCCGCAAGATTGAATCCAATGACCATGACAATGGTTCCAGTTACAACTGGCGGAAGTAGCCAATCAATCCAACCAGTACCAACCATCTTGGCAACTAGACCAACGAGCGCTAAGAGAACTCCTGTTGCAACAACGCCGCCAAGGGCTGCTGCCATGCTCTCTTTATTGACTGCAGCTGCGATTGGCGCTAGGAAAGCAAAGGAAGAACCGAGATAGCTCGGCAATTTGTTCTGGGTGATGATGAGGAAGAGAATCGTGCCGATACCGGAGAAGAAGAGCGTTGTCGTTGGTGGAAGTCCGGTAAGGACAGGGACCAAGAAGGTCGCGCCGAACATTGCGGCGATGTGCTGAAGACCTACGCCAATTGTGCGAGGCCAGCTGAGACGTTCATCGGTGGAGACAACTTCCCCAGGCGCGATGCTGGTGCCATTTCCGTGGAGTTTCCATGAGAGAAGACTCATGTAAATGATCCTCTTTTCTAGCCGCCCACAATCTCTAGAGGGTGTAAATCGGGCGTGCTAGATAAAGAGGGTAGAACTGGGTCCGGGTTACTAAGGGGTAGGCGCGCCCAATCCTGAGAAATAGATAACGACTTCATCTCGCCTTGACTTGCATCCTGGGCTACTAGCCGGTTTACTATCGCTTCGATATATCGAATAGATATAACCATTCGGAATAGCTTGGAGGGGGTTGGAGGATGAAATCGCGCGCGGACTCTCTTGAATTTGCCCTCCTTGGCCTTCTATCGAAGGACTCGCTCCACGGGTACGAGTTACGAAAGCGGCTAACCACAATCCTTGGCCCCTTTCGCGCCCTCTCATTCTCAGTTCTCTACCCGCAACTTCGCCGGATGATGCTCTCTGGCCTAATAATCCAAAACGAAGTGCCAAAGGGTGGTAAGTCAAAGCGGACCCGAATCGTCTACTCGATCACAGATCGTGGGTTAGCAAAATTTGATGAGATAACCGAGCGCGCCACCCCTAATTCTTGGGAGGACGAGAACTTTGAAGTTCACGTCGCATTTTTCAGTCCTACATCAAAGCGCAATCGGATAAGAATTCTTGAGGGACGGCTAAACCGACTTCAAGAGCGAGCCGACATTCTCCGAGCAGATCTTGAGCGCTCGGCAGTTGGTCTCGATAAGTACCTAGTCGAGTGGCGTCGCCACTCGCTCGAGACTGCTGAGCGAGAGATCGCTTGGCTCGAAGAGATGATCAAATCTGAAAGGAAGAACTAAGTGAGCAATAACGAGATTCGCGTTGCGATTGTTGGAGTAGGTAACTGTGCCAACTCGCTCATCCAAGGCGTTGAGTATTACAAGAACGCTCCCGTAGATCAGGAGATCCCAGGTTTGATGAATGTGGTTGTCGGTGGCTACCACGTTAGAGATGTGAAGTTTGTCGCTGCCTTCGATGTTGATACGAAGAAAGTCGGCAAGGATCTCGTTGATGCAATGTGGGCCAGTGAGAACAACACAATCAAGTTCTGCGATGTCCCAAAGAGCGGAATTACCGTGCAAAAGGGCAACACCCTTGATGGACTAGGTCGCTACTACCGTGAAACCATTGTTGAATCTAGCGAACCAGCTGTTGAAGTAGTCGGGGCGCTTAAGTCAGCCAAAGTTGATGTGCTGGTCTGCTATCTACCAGTGGGATCAGAAGAAGCCACTAAGTTCTACGCCCAGTGCGCAATCGATGCTGGATGTGCTTTTGTAAATGCCCTTCCTGTCTTCATCGCCTCAACTCCTGAATGGGCCGATAAGTTCAAGAAGGCGGGACTACCAATCGTTGGCGATGACATTAAGTCCCAAGTTGGCGCAACCATCACGCACCGGGTCATGGCAAAGCTTTTCCAAGATAGAGGTGTGAAAGTAGATCGCACCTACCAGCTCAATGTCGGCGGAAATATGGATTTTAAGAACATGTTGGAACGAGATCGTCTTGAATCAAAGAAGATCTCCAAAACCCAATCCGTTACCTCACAGCTCGATTACGAACTCGGAGCTGGAAATGTTCACATTGGCCCATCTGATTACGTCCAATGGCTCGATGATAGGAAGTGGGCCTTCGTACGCCTTGAAGGTCGAGCCTTCGGCGATGTTCCACTAAATATCGAGTACAAGCTAGAAGTTTGGGATTCTCCAAACTCTGCCGGAGTAATCATCGATGCCGTTCGTTGCGCGAAGTTGGCGCTAGATCGCAAGATTGGTGGACCATTGCTTTCGCCATCTAGCTACTTTATGAAGTCGCCTCCAGAGCAGTACACCGATGAAGAAGCGTTAAATCGCACTCAAGAGTTTATTGAAGGAAAGCGCGAGCGATAAGAGCCATACCCATAATAAAACCCCCTTGGTGGGACTAAATTGGTCCATACCAAGGGGGTTTTCATTCCCTCACGGAGAGTAGAGGGTCAGACCGTCACACTGTCTGGGGTGCGACGGAGATGCATGAAGCCCAGGATGGAGAGAATCAACATCACTACTCCACCTGCAAGAGCTGCCCACATTGCATACATTGCAATCTGACCGATCTGCCAGAACGCATATGCGTAGCCCAGTAGACCCTTAAGCGTTTCTCCCATGAAAAGACTTTGGCGCTGACCCATAAGAGTTGCTGCATTTGCAGCTAATTCCGCATCATCTGGATTTGCGCGTGATTGTGCACTTGCCGCAAGTGCAGCGCCGCTAACTTCACTATATGTCTTGCCACCCGCTATGCCTTTTACGTGCGCACCGATGTAGTGATCAGCATACGCCTTAGCTTGCTCCCCGGTTGTCAAAGCAAGTCCGGCAAAAGGTTCAATCGCTGCGCGATCTTCATCCGCCAGATTCTTGAAGGAATCAGAATCCGCGGCTGGGAATGAAATCTTCTGCGCTGCCAACTGGTTCGTAACTTCATCATTGGCAAAGTTGTAGCCCCAGTTAAGCAGGCCGGCTAATACGAATAGAAATACTGATAAACCCAAGCCAAGTAGGCTAACGATTCGATCAATTGTTCTGCGTTTCATTTACTTCTCTCCTAAGTGTTTAATAGTGGTTTCCCACTCGAGATCCCGACTAGATCTCCTAAGGAGATGAAACTCTTCTAATTCAATTCATTTGCGAATTTAGTGAGTGCTAGCACCTAGCATCAAGGAGTGAGGGGTAGCACTTTGACCCAGCTCACTAATCGATATGTCGCGCGCAGGTCGCAGTTCCATCAGGGCCAATTTCAAGGTGGCGACAGGGAACGAGGAGTTTCTCGAAAGCTTGGTCACCGAAGTGGGAACGATAGGCAAGGGCTATTAGAACTCTGATATTGATATCCGGTCCCGATTGAACACCAAGCGCCTTAGCCATTCTTGATACCGTATTTTCAACAACCTTCTCACTATGTGCGGTTTCTCGTGCGATGGCTGCATTTGAGAGTCCATCACATAAATGTCCAGCAACAAGATGCTCAAATGGAGTCAGATCTCTCGTCAGGATTGTTAGTCGCTCCATTTCGACTCCTAACTTATGAGGCCAATGAGGTTAGGATTCCCGGGTGAGCGAGGTCCTAGCAAGCACCAATAACCAGATTCTAACCCTTACGCTCAATCGCCCCGAAAAGCAGAACGCGATAACTCGCGATATGTACCAAACCCTCGCCAGCGCCATAAACGAGGCAAACGGAGACTTTGGAGTTCGTGCAGTACTCATAACTAGCTCCTCTCAACACTTCACTTCAGGAAATGACCTCTTTGATTTTTTAAATACCCCGCCGCTTGAAGAAGGCTCTCCGGTTATGAATTTTCTTGGGGCAATACATAACTTCTCAAAGCCGCTTCTCGCAGCAGTCTCAGGAAATGCAGTTGGTATCGGAACTACTATGCTCTTTCACTGCGATGTGGTTGTTGCAGCTCCCACCACAAAATTCTCAATGCCTTTTGTCAATCTTGGTTTAGTCCCAGAAGCAGGATCTTCATTACTCTTTCCTCGGCTAGTTGGCCATCAACGCGCAAGTAAGGTCTTTCTAACTGGTGAGCCTTTTAGCCCAACCGTGGCGCTTGAGATGGGGTTGATTGCCGAGGTCTCAGACAATCCGATAGAGAGTGCACGAGCAATCGCATTGAAGATAGCTGCGCAACCACCAAATGCAGTGATTCAAACAAAGGCGCTAATTAAGAGCGAGCTTCATGACAAAGTGACCGCGGTAATGCGCGCTGAAGGAGAGTTATTCCAGATGGCGCTTCAATCAGATGAAGCGCGCGAAGCATTTATGAACTTCTTATCCAAGAAGAACAAGTAAAAGGGAGAGATCGGGATGTCATTAAAGGGAAAACGGATCTTTATCACTGGCGGCTCGCGCGGAATTGGACTCGCCATCGCACTTCGGGCTGCCCAAGATGGCGCACAAATCGCTATTGCAGCAAAGACTGCTGATCCACATCCGAAACTTCCTGGAACAATCTTCACGGCAGCCGAGGAGATAAAAGCGGCTGGGGGAGAAGCCCTCGCAATCCAATGCGATATCCGTGATGAGACCCAGATTGAATCAGCGATAGAAAAGACTGTTGAGACTTTCGGCGGCCTCGACATCTTGATCAACAATGCCAGCGCCATCAATCTCACCCCAACGCTAGCCACCCCAGCTAAGCGGTTTGATTTAATGTTTGATGTAAATGTAAGAGGAACTTTTCTAACTTCACAGGCCGCGATTCCGCACCTTAAGGAGTCAGCTAAGGCAGGAAGAAACCCCCATATCTTGACGCTCTCACCGCCACTATCGATGAAGGCCAAGTGGTTTAAGAATCATGTCGCCTACACGATGGCCAAATATGGAATGAGCATGTGCGTTCTGGGTATGTCCGAGGAATTCAAGCGCGATGGAATTGCAGTCAATGCGCTCTGGCCGCGAACGGCGATTGATACAGCTGCCTTACAGATGATTCCAGGTATAGAGGTAGCCGCATGTAGGAAGCCAGAAATTCTTGCCGACGCTGCTCATGTGATTTTGAATCGACCAAGTAATGAATGCACCGGAAACTTCTTTGTAGATGATGAAATTCTAGCCTCGGTTGGAGTCACCGACCTCGATAAGTACGCGGTCGTTCCGGGCACTACTGATTTCCTACTCGACTTCTTCCTGGATTAGAGTTTGAAGCCGAAGGGAAGTTCTAGGCGATGAGTTGCCAAAAGCTCATCATTTCTAAATAGATCTTCAGTATTCGAATCCGCTGCAATGACTCCGCCGGAGAGAATGACTGAGCGCTCACAGAGTTCGAGTGCATAGGGAAGATCATGTGTGACCATCAAGATTGTGATGTCGAGTGACTTTAAGATTTCTGCAAGCTCGCGTCTAGATGCAGGATCTAGATTTGATGATGGTTCATCCAAAACAAGGATTTCTGGCTTCATCGCAAGGACTGTGGCAACTGCCACTCTTCTCCGTTGTCCAAAAGATAGATGATGAGGCGGGCGATCCTTAAATTCAAGCATCCCGACCTTAGCGAGCGCCTCTTCAGTTACCCGCTCTAATTCGGCGCCTCGAAGCCCTGAGTTGTAAGGTCCAAATGAGACATCTTCAGCAACGGTCGGCATAAATAATTGATCATCTGGATCCTGAAAGACTATTCCAACGCGTTCTCTAATATGGCGCAGACTCTCTTTATTCTTAGCATCGACCACAGTTCCAGCGACAGTAACGCTGCCTTGCTGGGTAGCGATGATGCCGTTTAGGTGGAGAACTAAAGTTGTTTTACCCGCACCATTTGGCCCTAAGAGCGAAACTTTCTCACCATTCTGTAATTCTAAATTAACACCATAGAGCGCCTGGTGACCATCCGGGTATGCATATGCAAGATTGCTAATACGCAGGCTAGGAATTGAATTCATAAGATCACTCCCGTTGTTAATGAAACTACAAGTGCGGCGCCTGGAAGAACTAATGCGATTACCCAATTAGTTTTCTTCTCGACTGAGAGTTTTGGCATTTGGCCTACGAAGCCACGAGAGAGCATCGCCAGGTAAACGCGTTCACCTCTTTCGTAAGATCTAATGAAAAGCGCTCCGACAGTCTGAGCCAAGATGCGCCAAGACTTTAAGCCCCGCTCTTCAAATCCGCGCGACTCCCGAGCAATCTTCATCCGACCGAGCTCATCGTTTATTACATTTAGATAGCGGAGCATGAAGGTTGCGATGCTAACTAATGGCGCTGGAACTCTTAACTTCTCAAGCCCACCTAATATGTCACGAGCTGAAGTTGATGCAGAGAGAATGATTGCGGTGATGACTCCGATAGTCCCTTTTGCGACTATGCCTGCTCCAGCCCACAGCCCAGCTTCATATAGTTCCAAACCGAAGAACTCGACCTTTGCTCCAGTGCCAAAGAACGGCATCAATAACGCGAATAGAACAAAGGGAATTTCAACGAGCGAGCGAATAAATACGGTGCGATAGGGGAGTTGGGTGACGCGGATAAGAATCAGCAAAATTATGAAGAAACCCAGGTAGGCCAGGAGATTTTGAATAGGAGTTGCAACAACAACTATTACGAAGAGGAGCGCCCCTAGAATCTTGGTTTCTGCGGGTAATTCATGTACCAAGGTATGGCGGTGAAGAAAGAGTCGTTCACCCACATCATGGCCGTGGTGATGCGAAGATTTCAGTTCTTGGCCCCTGACTTAAGGCGTTTTGCGATAGCAAATACAGCGAATGCAACGAGGGCAGTCACCAAGATTCCAATGATTCCCGAAAGCCCCACACTTAGTCTTTCATTTTCCAATCCTGCTACTCCATAATCGGCAAGGGGCGATCCAGATACGGCTGAGTCTTTAGCAGTATCGAGAAAACCAGTATCTTCTGCGACTTTTTCTAAGCCATCTGGATGAGATGACGCGTAGAAAGAAAGTGCTCCAGCGACCAATGCCGAAGCAAGGAAAAAGTAGAGATAGAAGCGTTTTGATACTTTACTCATGAACGAACCTCCAAAGTCGGTTTCCATCCATAAACCAAATCAGAGCGAGTTGCAATGACCGCCGAGACAGTCATAAAAGTAATCAAAGCTTCACCTATACCAATCAAGAGATGCGTTCCTATCATGGCAGTACCAACTGTTCCCACTGGGATGGTTCCAGTACCACCGAAGGCATATTGAATTGTGAAACCTAGGGCAGCTAATGGAACTGAGATATAGGCCGCAACCGTAGCTGCGATAGTTACACCAGACTTTGTTTTGGGAAGTACTTTGCGAAGTCCAACGATTGCGAAGTGACTTACCCAAACTGCAATAACCGATAAGTTGAAAACATTTAAACCGAGTGCAGATAAGCCACCGTCCGCAAAGAGAAGTGCTTGAACGCCAAGTACGACTGTGAGTGCGAGTGTTGCGGAGTAGGGACCGACCAGCACAGTTGCCAGTGCCGCTCCAACAAGGTGGCCACTTGTTCCAGCAGCGACCGGGAAGTTGATCATCTGTGCGGCAAAGATGAATACGGCTGTTAATCCGGCGAGGGGAGTCGTTCGATCATCCAGGGTCTTAGCTGCCCCCTTTAGGGCGAGGCCTACGAATGCGATTGAGAGCAGACCGAAGAGTGCGCTCACGGGCAGGTTTACGAAGCCATCTGGGATGTGCAGTTTTGGAGTCAACATGGCGCTATCTTATTGCAAATGATTTGCAACTGCAAAGATGTAGCTCTATGGCACTGTCAACTGGGCTTAGCCTTCCGGCATGAACCTGAAGACAAAGACCTGGGTCTCGCTCTGGACGGTCTACATCATTTGGGGTTCAACTTACTTTGCAATCGCCAAGGTAATCGAGACCATGCCGCCGCTTCTCTCGATGGGTATTCGCTTCACACTCGCGGGGCTAATTCTTTTCTCTTTCATTTTAATCAAGCAGGGAAGGGACGAGTTTCGGATACCGAAGCCAGAGATTGCCTCAGCCTCTGTACTGGGGTTTGTCACGCTCGGATTTGGAATCGGCAATGTTGCGGTAGCCGAAGCTCATGTACCAACTGGAGTTGTCTCACTCATCATCGCCGCTTTGCCACTTTGGATCGCGCTCTTTAGAACTGTATCGAGAGAGCGGATTGCGACCCTTACTTGGGTAGGGACGCTCGTCGGCTTTATCGGAGTCGTGATTTTGTTAAAGCCAGGCAGCATCGAATCGGTTAGTGGAGTGGGTTCGGGAAAGCTCTTCTTCTATATGTTCATGGTCTTGCTGGGAAACATTGGGTGGGCTCTCGGAACATATCTCTCGCCGAGATTTCCAATTCCAAAGAACTCGTTGCTCTTTACCGGTATCGAAATGCTAGCTGGCGGAATCGCCTTAACCTTTGCAGGTCTCATCCGCGGCGAATCAATCGGTGATCTTCTTGATGGATCAAATACATCATGGTTCTGGTTCTGGTATTTGGTCTTAATTGGTTCAATCGCGGCTTACTCTGCATATTTATGGTTAGTAATGAATGCACCTGTTTCGCTAACAGCTACATATGCCTATGTAAATCCTGTTATTGCTGTACTACTAGGCGTCGTATTCCTAAATGAAGTAATAACGCTCAATTATGCCCTTGGGGGAGCCATCATCATATTGGGAGTTCTTACTGTGGTCTCAAGTGAGAGCCGGGCAAAGCGTCTTGCTAAAGATTGATTAACTCACTCTTCATGGTTTTTCGCTCCACAACCAAAGCGCTGTGATTAGGCATCAAGGCCCATCCATCCTGACTCCAACCAGATGATGCGACCAGGCATCCCGAAGCATCTAGTCGATAGCGAACTTCATAATAGTTTGGCTCAGTCCAAGAGGGACGGTTATCAGAGTGATGTTCGGAGATCACAATGAGATATTCGCTATTTAGAAACATAGAATTGATGCTGCTGTACTCGTAAGCGCTCTTGATAGAACGAATTGCTTCTAATACGCCTGGGAGAAATCCTTGCTGCTTGATTTTGGTAAGTGCGAAGAGGAAGAACAATTCACTATCACCGCTGCCTTTACGTAACGAGAGGACCTCCTCGGAGATTTCTGGAAGAAGGGCGTCATAAGGGGAAAGAGCCCCATTGTGAATAAATCCCATGTCTTCATGAGAAAAGGGATGAGCGTTGTGGTCATTAACTTCAATACCCGGGGAGGCCCACCTAAAGTGAAGTAGTCCACCAGAAGCACTTTCAGCTGCTGCCACTTTCGAGAAGGAATCACTAGTAGCGGCGACTTCGACGCGCTTTTGAATTTTCGCTTTTGCCCCATCAACCAAACAGAGCCCCCAGCTGTCCTTATGAACTTCAGATAGCTTTACAAACTCCTTGAAAGTAGGCCCAGTAAATTCGGCGAGCGTTGTGGGGTGACTCGCGACATAACCAAGTAAGCGACACATATGTTGAAGCCTATCGGCTAACCTGCCCACATGCTGCTAGAAATCTTAATAGTCATGGTTGCGGTCACCTTTATATTGGAATCGATCCTCGATCACTTAAATCAGAAGAGCTCCGAGCTGTCACCAGATCCGCTCGTAGCGCATCTCTACAATCCCAGTGAGCAACAGCGCTCAATTTCATATGGTTATGAGAAGAATCAATTAGGACTTTTTTCCGGAGCCTTCTCAACCGGCGCCATGGTCTTAGCGCTCGCCTTTGGCTGGTTTGCCGCACTTGATAAATTTATTTCGGAGCGAGTTGGAAGTTCTTTGCTTGTCTCACTCCTATTCATTGGCGCCTTAAGTTTCATTGGGTGGTTGATTTCACTGCCCTTTGCGATCAAGTCGACCTTTGGTATTGAAGCAAAGTATGGTTTCAACAAAGCAACTCCTAAGACTTTCATAACCGATATTTTCAAGGGAACTCTTGTAGGTGTATCAATCGGGGGAGCACTTCTGGCTGCTGTTATCTGGTTATACGAGAGGTTTGAGGATCGCTTCTGGTTATATGCGTGGCTTTTAGTCGCCGGTTTCTCAATTTTTATGTTCATGTTCGGAACCAAATTGATTCTCCCGCTCTTCAACAAATTGACTCCATTGGAAGATGGGAAGTTGAAGGAAGATATTGGAAAGTATTGCCAATCCCAGGGTTACTCATTAAAGAACTTATTTGTAATGGATGGTTCCAAGCGCTCGACAAAAGCAAATGCATTCTTCAGTGGAATGGGAAAGAGTAAGACCATCGTCTTGTTCGACACTTTGATTGAGAAACTTACTAAGGATGAGATTGTGGCGGTGCTGGCACATGAAATAGGCCATTCCAAGCGCAAGCACACCCTTGCCATGTTTATAGTTTCAAACCTACAGACCTTGGCAATCTTTGGACTTCTTGGATGGGCGCTTCAATACCCGGAGTTCTCAAAGGCTCTTGGTGCAGAAGAAGGCAAATTCCATCTATCGGCTCTAGCTTTCTTCCTATTGCTAACCCCACTACAAATTCTCTTAGGGCTACTAAATAACTCACTTTCACGGAGGAATGAGTTTGATGCCGACACCTTTGCAGCAAGAACCTACAAGCAGGCTCCGATGCGAAGTGCGCTCTCAAAGATTTCCACAGATAGCCTCGCCAACCTAAATCCTCATCCCCTATATGTTGCCTTCAATTACACGCATCCACCATTGGTCCAGCGCTTAAAGAACGTTGGTTAAGTAGATTCCAAATGAAATAAGCCCACCAAAACTGGTGGGCTTATTTTCTGACTTCGAATTAGATATCGAAATACAGTTCGAACTCTGCTGGGTGTGGACGTAGCCGGACGTAATCAATCTCTGATTTACGCTTCCAATCAATCCAAGTATCGATGAGGTCCTTGGTGAATACCCCGCCGCGGGTTAAGAACTCGTGATCAGTTTCGAGGCTATCAATTACCTTGTCGAGCGATCCTGGAACTTGTGGAATCGCCTTAGCCTCAGCACCCTCAAGCTCGTAAAGATCCTTATCGACTGGTTTTGGTGGCTCAATCTTGTTTGTGATTCCATCAAGGCCAGCCATCAAAATCGCTGAGAAGGCAAGGTATGGATTAGACGAAGGATCAGGGCAACGGAATTCGATGCGCTTTGCCTTTGGACTTGTTCCAGTAATCGGAATTCGAATACAAGCAGAACGATTACGCGCTGAGTAAACAAGATTTACGGGCGCTTCATAACCTGGAACGAGGCGTTTGTAGGAGTTAACGGTCGGATTAGTGAAAGCAAGAAGCGATGGGGCGTGCTTCAAGAGACCACCGATATACCATCGTGCAATATCTGAGAGATTTGCATATCCATCGCCCCAGAAAAGTGGCTTTCCATCTTTCCAAAGTGATTGATGAACATGCATTCCAGAACCGTTATCACCAAAGAGCGGCTTTGGCATGAAGGTCACCGTCTTGCCCGCCTGCCACGCCGTATTACGGATAATGTACTTGAACTTCATCAAGTCATCGCCGGCATGGAGGATGTCATTGAATCGATAGTTAACTTCCATTTGGCCGGCAGTACCGACTTCATGGTGAGCGCGTTCTACCGATAGTCCAACTCTCTCAAGATTCATGACCATCTCATCGCGGAGATCTGCGAATTGATCTGTAGGTGAGACTGGGAAATATCCGCCCTTAATTCGGGTGCGATAACCACGGTTTGGAGTGCCATCTGGATCTTCTTTTATTCCGGTATTCCAAGCGCCTTCATACGAGTCAACTTCGTAGTAACCAGTATTCATGCCGGTTAGATAACGAACTCGATCAAATACATAGAACTCCGCTTCCGGAGCAAAGTAGGCGGTATCAGCGATACCGGTTGAGCGCATGTACTCAACCGCCTTGGTAACAACCTGGCGTGGATCGCGTGAGTAAGCGGAGTTGTCATCTGGATTTACAACCGAGAAGTGAACGACAAGAGTCTTTTCCTTGCGGAATGGATCTACGAATGCAGTCTCGGGAGCGGGGAGAAGTTTCATATCTGATTCATGAATCGACTGGAAGCCACGGATTGAGGATCCGTCGAACATCAGACCATCTCTAAAAACATCTTCGGTGAATTGACTTGCTGGAACATTAAAGTGATGTTGAATTCCAGGAAGATCGATAAATCGAACATCGACAAGAGAGATATTCTCTTTCTTTATGTAGCTGATTAATTCAGCTGAGGACTTAAACATGTTTCTCCTACAACTTTCTGCTTTGGCCTAGTTGCTCTTCGAAACTACAGACTCATCATTGAGTGGATGTGGCGAATCGTAGATGTATGCAGTGAAAGGGGGGTATCTGGAGTGTTACGGTCATGTTTCACCATCAAGGTCGGGTTACGGCTACCTTTACCGCATGGATGCGCGCTTTGAACGGGCCTCAATGGGGCGGCGGCTAGCTGCGCTGATGATCGACTGGGTGGTGGCTACCTTCACGAGCGGACTTCTCTTTCCGATCTTTGCCAGCTCCTTAGCCCCGAGTCTTACTCGCCTTGTCATCTTTGTCCTGGAAGTCGGCTTAATGACAGCCCTTACTGGAGCCTCAATCGGTCAACGGATATTGGGTGTCAGGGTCGTTACCTATCCAGAACAATATTTCCTCATTCCCTCAAAGGCATTTCTTCGCACACTGCTCATTGCGCTTGTAATTCCTGCCTTGGTTATTGATAGCGGGAGCCGTGGGCTGCATGATCGATTTACCAAAAGCCAGGTAATTCGGGTCAAACAATAGAGTCAAAGAATAAAAGTGGCGCGGCGCCTAACGAGGCTTTGGCATCCTCAAGTTCTTCGGCATTGGTCCTTTGGGAAGAGGGATATTCATTCCACCAATCGATTTCAAACGAGCGCGAAGTTCGCGAAGTTGGACCTTAGATAACTTCTTAGGGAACTTCTTCATTCGACGCTGAAGTTTTCGGATCGAGACTTGGTCTTCGCCATTTCCAACTACTAGTTCAAAAACCGGCACGCCAGGTGCGAAGCGCTCCATCTTCCGGCGCTCGTCATTGAGAAGAGATCTAAGCGCAGCGCCACCCTCACCAACTAACACGATTCCTGGGCGACCAACTGCGCGATGGACCATATCTTGGCTCTTGTTTACATTCACTGCGGGGGAGATAGTCCAGCCACGACGAATCGACATCAAAACGCTAGCTCCTGCACCCATCTGTCCCTCAATAGATGCGTATGCCGCGCTACTAGCCATTCTCGTGAAATAGAAAAAGCCACCAAGTGTTGCAAGCGGGAAAGTAACAAATGCTCCATATCCAGGTCTTCCAAAGAGCGCGCCCAGACCAATTCCGACTCCCCAGAGCGGCAGGAAGACAGCAAAGCATCTAAGTATTACGAAGGAGTACTCGCGCTTAGCAAGAGCATAAGCATCACGAATAGTTTTAAAACGTTTCTCGCCCGGAACCTTTACTTTTTTCTTGCGACCGAACACTAGATTTCCTTCCTTCGCTCTCGACTCTCTAATTCAACCATCTCTGGCGTGGGAGCAGTGCCACCAAGGCGGGCAGGGGCCCACCTCTGACCAATTGGAGAATCTGGATATTCACGCTGAGCGCTATCAAGAAGTGACTGCATGGCGCTTTTCAATCTTTTTAGCCCTTCCTCAGCATCTTCAGTGGGTGAAAAATGAATTGGGGCCCCAAAAGATACGATGATTGGAACGCTCGCTCTAGATAAATCTCGTGGCACCTTCTTTGTCCAGAGTCTCTGGCTTCCCCAAATGATTGTGGGTAAAACGGGTGCGCCCGATTCCATTGCAAGTCGAATCACCCCGCTCTTCATCTCTTTAAGTTCAAAGCTCCGGGAGATAGTGGCTTCTGGAAATACGCCCACTATTTCACCTTTTTTCAAAGCTTTAAGAGCTTCTACAAATGAAGGGGCTCCATTATTTCGATCAACGCTTATATGTCGCATTCCGCGCATTAACGGACCGGAAACTGGGTGATCAAAGAGTTCTCGCTTTGCCATAAATCTAGCCAAACGATTTGAGTCGAGAAGCGCTGTTCCTGCGATGGCAAAATCGAGATAACTAACGTGATTCATGGCGAGGAGCGCTGGACCTGATCTTGGAACGTGCGCTTGGCCGTGAAACTTAAAATCCAGATCCAAGTACCGCCAGAACCCTTTAAAGATTTGAACTATTGGGCGATAGACGAGTTCGGCCATTTTGTTTAACCGTTTAAGGCGCCTGATCTCGCAGCAGAAGCCTCCTTGAAGAGGCGACCAGCACGATAACTAGAGCGAACCAGCGGACCGCTCATCACACCCAAGAATCCAATCTCTTTTGCTTCTTGAGCCAATTCCACAAACTCATTTGGCTTTACCCAGCGCTCTACTGGATGGTGGCGCGGTGAGGGGCGCAGGTATTGGGTGATTGTTATTAGGTCGCAACCGGCTTGATGTAAATCATGAAGTGCTTTAGAAACTTCTTCACGAGTTTCACCCATTCCTAGAATCAGATTCGATTTGGTAATTAGACCAAAAGCCCGAGCTTGGTCGATCACATTTAGGGAGCGTTCATAGTTAAAGGCAGGACGAATCCGCTTGAAGATTCGAGGTACCGTTTCAAGGTTATGGGCAAAGACTTCAGGCCTTGACTCGAAAACTTCCTCTAATAGGCGTGGGTTTGCGGAGAAATCTGGCGCGAGCATTTCGACGCCACAACCAGGCACGGTTCGATGGATGGCGCGGATAGTTTCGGCGTAAAGCCAGGCACCTTCATCTTCAAGATCATCTCGCGCAACGCCAGTAACGGTTGCGTACTTAAGACCCATACTCTTAACTGATTCAGCTACTCGTCGTGGCTCATCTCTATCTAATGGTTCAGGTTTGCCGGTATCGATATTGCAGAAGTCGCATCTACGGGTGCATTGTTCGCCACCGATAAGAAATGTGGCCTCTCGATCTTCCCAGCATTCGAAGATGTTAGGACAGGCAGCTTCCTGGCAGACGGTGTGCAACCCTTCACGGGAAACGAGCGAACGAAGCGCGGTGTATTCCGGGCCCATATGAGCTCGAGTTTTTATCCAATCAGGTTTCTTTTCGATCGGTACTTCAGCGTTGCGCGCCTCTATTCGAAGAAGTTTTCGGCCGTCTGGAGCAACCATCAACTCGACACTTTCGCTAGCGCCTCGTAAAGGTGGCGTTCTAGTACTGGAAGCACTTCATTAATAGAAGGAGCGGGGAGCAATTCATTTTCCATTGAAGTAACTCCAGCGTCAGGGATTCCACAAGGAATGATTTTTTCGTAGAAAGAGAGATCTGGATTAACGTTGAGCGCAAAGCCATGCATAGTCACTCCACGAGCAACGCGTATCCCAATGGCCGCTATTTTCCGGTCTCCCTTTGCATCTCTTATCCAAACACCAGATCTCTCGCAATATCTTTCTGCTGAAATGCCAAACTCTCTGCAGACATCAATTATGGAGCGCTCTAACTCGCGGACAAATCCGACCACATCGAAGGAGTCACGCAGCTTGATTATTGGATATCCAACAATCTGACCCGGCCCGTGAAAAGTAATCTTTCCGCCTCTATCAACATCAATTACCTTCGAGCCATCAACTGGTCGCTCGTTATCAAGAGTTCTTCTGCCAGCTGTGAAGACCGGGGGATGCTCTAAAAGCAAGAGAGTGTTTGGTCGTTTTCCATCTGCTACTTCATTATGGATCTGTCGCTGCAGCTCCCAGGCGCTTTCATAATCAATGAGTCCCAATCGCTTTAGGGCGACTGGTGATGTAGTCAAAGACACGGGAATAGCCTACTTTCGAACTCTCCTATCGGCGCACTTCGCATAAGATAGCCCGTTGTGAGTATCACTTCTGAGAAGGTCATGCGTAGTAGGGCAAGAAAAGGTCTCTGGCTAGCCATAGTCACGATCATCGTCTGGATGGCCGTTGGAGGTTTCTCCGGCCAAGCTTTTTCGAAGATCTCAAATGTCCAAGAGAACGACAACGCCGCTTTCTTGCCGGAGAGCGCCGAATCAACTGAAGCTGGAAAGTTGATTGTTAAGTTCTCAGATCAGTCTCTCGATCTACTTCCAACTTTGCTGATACTCGTAGGTGATTTAGATCCAGTAACAAATCCAGAAAAGTTTGCGGAGGTAAGTTCTTTTGCGGAAAGCTTAAGCGAGAAGGTCCTTCCTCAATCCGGCCAACCGCTCTCCAAATACTTCGCGCCGGGAGCGCCGATCCAGGCAATCCCATCCCAAGATGGAAAAGCGGTTCTAATAAATGTCCAGATTGACTCTGCGATAGCGGGCGAAAATATCGGCAATGAGCCCGCGCTTCCGATGATTATCGAATTTGTAAGAGAATCAATGAAGAGCGAGATCCAAGGAATTGAGTCACACGTTACCGGTCCGGGTGGAATCTTTGCCGACTTGTTTGATGCTTTTGGATCTATCGACACAACCCTTCTCCGAACAACTCTTACTGTTGTGGCAATTATCTTGATCCTGGTTTATCGCTCACCAATTCTCTGGATTATCCCTTTGCTAAATGCCGGTCTCGCACTCGGTTTAGCCACGATGATCGTGTACTACTTAGCGAAGAGCGACATCGTCGATTTAAATGGTCAAACCCAAGGAATTCTCGATGTCCTTGTTTTGGGAGCTGCGACCGATTATGCGTTATTGCTCATTTCCCGATATCGCGAAGAGCTTCATCGATACAAATCACGATATGAAGCAATGCGCAAAGCTTGGCGTGGAGTGGTTGAACCCATTATCGCTTCCGGCACAACTGTTGTTGCCGGCCTTATGGTTCTTCTACTAAGCGATCTATCAAGTAACAGAGGCCTTGGCCCTGTGGGTTCAATCGGAATCGTCTCAGCAATGCTTGCCTCACTCACTCTTCTTCCCGCCTTAGTAGTTCTATTTGGAAGATGGGTTTTCTGGCCAAGAGTCCCGCGCTTTGATCATGAAGATGAGAAGTTATCTGGTTTCTGGTCGAAGGTTGGATCATTTGTAGATCGCAAACCAAAAGCAATTTGGATAACGACTACTTTAGTTCTTCTTATATTTGCTGGATTCTCAACCACCTTGAAGAACGATGGACTTGCGCAGACCGAAGCTTTTACTTCAAGAACAGATTCGGTTATCGGGTTAGAGAAATTAGGAGAGCACTTCCCAAGCGGCGAGGGAACGCCCGTGGAAATTGTGGTTGATACTGCTGATGTTGGAGCGGTTTCTTCAGCCATTCGCTCAATACCAAATATTGCAAGCGTGACTCCAGTCTTTATTCAAGATCCCACCACGCGTCAACCTACGGGTGAGTTAAAGGTCGTCGACGGCAGGGCGCTGCTTCATGCAATTCTTGATGTACCCGCTGACTCCACGGAGGCAAAAGAGTTAATCCCACAGATTCGCGAGGCGAGCAAGATCGTTGATGAGAGGGTACTAGTCGGTGGCCAGACAGCAATCAGTTACGACATCGACCAATCCTCAAAGCGCGACAACCGAGTAATCATTCCGATTGTGCTCCTACTAATTGCTCTGATACTTGGACTATTGCTTCGAAGCATCTTTGCAGCTGGACTCCTTTTGGGAACGGTTGTGCTCTCGTTCTTCGCCACCCTGGGAGTTTGCGCACTTGTATTCGACAATGTCTTCGGTCACGCTGGCTCGGATCCTTCCTTCCCGCTCTTTGCCTTCGTCTTTCTAGTAGCGCTAGGAATTGATTACAACATCTTCTTGATGACTCGAGTTCGAGAAGAGGCGATGACCATTGGAACGCGCGCAGGAATTATCAAGGGATTGACTGTTACCGGCGGAGTAATCACCTCAGCGGGAATTGTTCTTGCGGCCACTTTTGGCGTTCTAGGAATTCTGCCTTTGGTATTTCTCGCCCAACTAGGTTTTGCAGTCTCATTTGGAGTTCTGCTAGATGCAATTGTTGTCCGCTCACTACTTGTCCCGGCGCTGGTAAAAGTGATCGGTCCAAAGATCTGGTGGCCATCAAAGCTGCAGCACGAAGGGAAATAGAGTTTCACGATGCGAGTCGGGCTGATCGGCTACGGACTTGCAGGGCGAACATTTCATGCGCCCCTCCTACAAGCATCGGGTTTCTTTCTAGCAGCAATCGCATCACGTTCGTTAGATAAACGCGGCGCTGCGCACACTGACTTTCCACTAGCCACAATTCTTGCATCCGCCGAAGAGTTGATAGATGAAGAACTAGATCTTGTAGTTGTAGCTTCCACAAATGAGGTTCACAGCGCTCACGCAAAGCTAGCAATAGATGCTGGAATTCCAGTTGTTGTCGATAAACCGATGGCTCTTGATTATTACGAGACTCTCTCACTCTTTGATTACGCCGATGCTCGTGGCGTTCCAATCACCGTATTCTTTAACCGGCTCTTTGATAGCGACACGCTCACCATTAGGGAGCTAATCAAAAGCGGTGAACTCGGTGACGTCTTTAGATATGAGTCCCGGTTTGAGCGATTCCGCCCTGATTTGAATCCTTCTGCCTGGCGAGAGAACACTCCTTCTGAGCTAGGCGGAGGACTATTGCTAGATCTTCAGACTCACTTAGTCTCGATTGCGCTCGATCTATTTGGCCCGGCCACGCTTGAATTCTCATCGATTAGAAGAGTCCGTGGCGGCGTAGATGATGATGTATTGCTAGTTCTAAAGCACGAAGGCGGAGTTGATTCATATCTTTCGGTGAGCGCCATCGCAGGCGCACCTGGCCCGAGAGTAAGAATGCATGGCCGCAACGGAACATTTATCGCCAAGGAGTTAGACCCACAGGAAGCTCTCTTGCGCGCGGGAGCCAAGCCTTTAAGTACGGGTTGGAGCGATGCCTCGGCAGTCACCGGCGAATTTCGGATACATAAAGGAACGGAATCCTTTAACCATCGAGGAGTTCCTGGAAACTATGTGAATTTCTACAATCAAGTTAAGGAATCCCTTACTACCGGAGAGTCCCTACCGGTTTCTCGTGACTTTGCGTTGGAAGTAGCGCGAATTCTTGATCGAGCCCGGGAGCTTGACATTCGTTCTAATGGTTAAGTCATGAGTAAGAAAGTTGTTGTGGTCGGTGCGGGTTGGGCCGGATTAAACGCCGCTCGAGTATTAAATGAAGCGGGCTTTCTTGTAAGAGTTTTTGAGAAGAGCGGTCGAGTCGGCGGTCGAATCACAAGCGATTACGTCGATGGCTTTATTCTTGATCATGGTTTTCAGGTAATTAATCCCAAATATGCCGAACTTCGCGAAACTGGAGTTATCGATTCGATCGAAGTTAACTCTTTACCCAAGGGGCTCGAAATCAGGAGCGGGGTAGAGACTTTTAGAACTGGAGATTTTCGGAGCGATATTAGATATCTACCTGGTGCACTAAATCCAAAACTAGGTAGCATTCGAGAGAAGTTTGCATTTTTGAGTTATTTAAGTAAGAAAAGCGTAGATACCGAATTCAAAGAAGCAATGAGAGATGTAGGAACTTTCTATGAGGTTGTACTTAAGCCATTTCTTGAAGGAGTGTTTCTTGCCGATAGTGACCTGGTATCAAATCAGATGGCTAGGGAGCTGATTCATTGGTTTATCAAAGGAGCTCCTGGGTTACCTAGTGGTGGAGTTCGAGAGGTTTCCGAATCGCTCGCTGCCGGACTAGATATCGAGTTCAATGTTGAAGTTAAGTCGCTCTCCGCCTCAGAAGTTATAACAAGTGAAGGCAAAGAGTCAGTCGACGCCGTGATTCTCGCGACCGATCCAATCTCAGCTGCTGAATTTCTTGGGACTGGGGCGCCCGAGATGAGCGCCTCGCAAACTTGGTACTTCAAGGTTCCTAAAGGCGAAATAGCCAGTAACCATCTGCGAGTTGGCGGGCTAGGGCCGATAGTGAATTCAGTTGCGCTCTCGAATATCTGCCCGGCTTATGCGCCTGTCGAATCAACTTTGGTTGCCGCAACAAATCTCAAAACTGCAGAAGAGAGCGAAGTCCGCTCACATTTGAGTTATCTATGGGAAGCGAATACTTCCGATTGGGAGCTGATTAGCTGCTACACGATTCCCTATTCACTCCCACTTCATAGGCCAGGCACGCCTCTCGTTGCTAAAGAGCTAACCGAAAAAGGGATTTATGTGGCGGGGGATTGGAGGGCAACGCCATCTCAGCAAGGAGCCTTATTGAGCGGCCGTTTAGCGGCGCGAGCGCTTATTTCTCGCTTATAAGCGCAGCTAAGGCCGGTGCAAGGTGGGGATAATCAAATTCGAAACCTGAGCCACTTAACTTTTTGGGCAATACTTTTTTCGAGCCGAGAATCTCTGAAGAGAACCCCCCGAGTGCAATCTTCAGGGCGAAACTAGGTACGGGAATGAGTGCGGGACGGCGAAGAGCGCGAGCTAATGCTGCGGTGAATTCTTGATTAGTTGCAGGATTTGGCGATACTAAATTAACTGGACCCTCGATATCTTTTTCCAACAAGTAGCAGATTGCTTTAATCTGATCGTGAAGCGTGATCCAAGACCACCATTGTTTTCCATTTCCAAGCTTGCCACCTAGGCCAAATTTGAAGAGCGGCAACATCTTGCCGAGCGCACCGCTTGTTGGCTCGAGAACCAAGCCAGTTCTAATCTTTATTATGCGAGTGCCGGCTGCAGAATCAGCGGCTGCTTCCCACTCTTTACATACCGCAGCTAAAAAGTCATCCCCGGGGCGATCATCTTCTGTAACAGATCTATTTCCGGTCTCGCCATACCAACCAATTGCGCTAGACGAGATAAATACTTCTGGCTTCAATTTTCCAACAGCAGTGGCAATCGTATTTGTGCCAAGAAGCCTTGAATTCAATATCTCAGCCTTGTATTTCTTGCTCCAACGCTTATCGCCGACATTTGCTCCGGCTAGATGAATTACTGCATCTACTCCCTCAAGGGGAGCTAGGTCGACCTCGCCAGTCTTGGGATTCCACAAAACTTCATCTGGCGACAGAACCGGTCGTCGTACCAAGCGTTGAACAGTGTGGCCTTCTGATTTGAGATGGCCCACTAAGGCCGAACCGATCATGCCGGATGCTCCGGTGATGGCAATTCTCTGAGGCAGCGCCATGACTAGCCTTTAAAGTCCGAGATCAGATTCGAAACGACCCTCTTCTAGTCGTTCCTTTAGCGTCGTTAAGAACCTTGCGGCATCGGCGCCATCGACAACTCGATGATCGTAGGAGAGCGCTAGATATACCATGGAACGGATGGCAATAGTTTCGCCGCCATCTTCGCCTTTAACAACCATTGGCCGCTTTACGACTGAACCGACGCCAAGAATTCCGACCTGTGGTTGATTAATGATTGGCGTATCAAATAGCGCTCCACGTGAACCAGTATTTGTGATGGTAAATGTTCCACCACCTAATTCATCCGGCGAAATCTTGTTCTCGCGAGTACGAATAGCGACATCTGCGATCCTTCGCGCGATTCCTCCCATATTGAGATCGCCAGCATCTTTAATAACAGGTACTAATAAACCGCGTTCGGTATCTACTGCGATCCCCAGGTGTTCTGCGCCATGGTAAGTGATCTCATCACCCTCAACGGAGGAATTAAGAACTGGGTGGACTTTGAGAGCTTCACAAACAGCTACTGCGAAGAATGGAAGGAAACTTAATTTCACGCCCTCACGAGCTTCAAAGGTTGCCTTTGACTTATCTCTCAACCTGGCAATCTTGGTTATATCTACTTCGACAACTGTCGTAAGTTGGGCGCTAACTTGTAGAGACTCCAGCATTCTTGCTGCAATCACTTTACGCAAACGAGTCATCGTTACTTTAGTTCCACGAAGTGGCGATGCGGCAACGGGAGAAGCGCTTCTCACAGGGGCGCTGGATTGGGAAGGAACTGGGGTAGATGATGGCACGGATACCCGAGGCACAGCGGCGAGAACATCTTCTTTTCGAATCCGCCCGCCAACACCGGTTCCCTTTACGCGCGATAGATCCACGCTATTTTCGGCCGCAAGTTTGCGGACAATTGGAGTTACATAAGAATCATCAAGGGCTGAGGGTTTTGGTACCAACGGTGGTGGGGTTTGTGGTGGGGCAGGTACGGGTTTAGGAGCGACGGGCGCAGCCTGTAGCGGCGCTACTGGTGCTGGTGCGACTGGTGCGGGTGCAGCTGGTGCGGGTGCAGAAGGAGCCGGAGTTGAAACCGGCGCGGCAGAACTTGAACCGATTGTTGCAAGGCGCGCTCCTACTGGAACGGTTGAATCAACAGCGACATCAATTGAAAGCAGAGTGCCAGAAATTGGGGCAGGGATCTCGGTATCTACCTTGTCGGTCGAAACTTCTAGAAGTGGTTCGTCAACAGCAACTTGATCGCCGACTGCCTTTAACCATCTTGTGACCGTTCCTTCAGATACAGATTCGCCGAGCGCTGGCATTACAACCAAAGTCGCTCCGGCAGAAGAATTAACAATCGGTGCCGCAGGAGGAACTGGCGTAGAAGTTACTGGTGCAGGAGTTGGAACCGGTGCAGGAGTTGGAACCGGTGCAGGAGTTGGAACTGGTGCGACTGGCGCGGCAGCAACTGGCGGAGTTGTCGTAGGCGTAACGGCCGGAGCAGCGCCATCTGCGATTACTGCTAACTCTGCGCCAACTAACGCGACTTGATCAACAGCGACAACGATTTTCTGTAGAACTCCAGCTGCAGGTGATGGGATCTCGGTATCGACTTTATCTGTTGAGACTTCTAATAGCGGTTCATCGAGAGCGACTTGATCTCCCTCTTTTTTAAGCCAACGAGTGACTGTTCCTTCTGTGACGCTCTCGCCTAGGGCTGGCATCTTCACCGAAAAAGTCATCGCTTCCTCTCTATTCCTAATGTCTAGCTAAAACCGTATAACAAACAATGGCGCGATTATCCATGTGCATGGAGTGGTTTTCCAGCCAGGGCAAGGTGAGCCTCGCCCATTGCCTCAGAGAGCGTTGGGTGAGCGTGAATAAGTGGCGCGACGTCAAAGGCATCGGCCTGCCAATTGAAGATCAATTGTGCCTCAGCGAGAAGTTCTCCAACTCGTGAACCAACCATGTGAATTCCTAGTACTGGTCCATTCTTTGCGGAGACCAATTTGATCGATCCTGCGGTCTTGAGAATTTGCGCCTTTCCGTTACCCGCGAGGTCATAATTTAATTCGATCACATCAATTCCCTTTGCCTTTGCAGCAGCAGCCGTAAGCCCAACCGAAGCAACTTCCGGCTCAGAGTATGTAACTCGGGGAACTCCATCGTAATTAATTGCTCGGGGGTTCAATCCAGCAATTTCTTCGGCAACAAGTATCCCTTCAGCAAAACCAACATGAGCGAGTTGAAGCGTTGGAATCAAATCGCCAACTGCCCAGATTCCTGGGACGTTAGTCCGACATTTATCATCAACGATGATGTATCCACGGTCCATCTTGATGCCCTGTTCCTCATACCCAAGATTTGCCGAGACCGGGCCACGTCCGACGGCAACCAATAGGAGTTCGGCATTAAATGACTTTCCATCCTCTAGCGTCACAGTGACGCCCGAGTTAGTTTTTGCAACGCTCTTAAATTTCGTTCCAAGTTCAAAGTTGATACCACGCTTGCGGAAGGCTCGCTCAAGTTGCTTGCTGGATGACTCATCTTCAAGTGCGATCAAATGAGGAAGCGCCTCAATAATTGTTACTTCTGAACCAAAAGACTTCCATACCGATGCGAACTCACAGCCAATCACTCCGCCGCCAAGAACAATCACGGACTTAGGCACATAATTAAGATGCATAGCATGGTCGCTCGTCATTACCCGAGTTCCATCAAGCTCTAGACCAGGAAGTGATTTCGCGTAGGATCCCGTTGCGAGAACAACATTCTTTCCGGTGTAACGCTCTCCATTGACCTCGACAGTGTTCTTCGAGACTAATTTTCCTGCGCCCTCTACATAAGTTACGTTTCGCGACTTTACGAGACCTTGCAGACCCTTGTGGAGCTTTGAGATGACTCCATCTTTATACGAGTTAACTCCAGCCATGTCAATCGAGTGGAACTCTGCCTTAACTCCAAACTCCGAAGCATGCCGGGTGTTATCTGCGATCTCGCCAGCATGTAGTAGCGCTTTCGTTGGTATGCAACCTCGGTGTAGACAGGTGCCACCTAGCTTCTCTTTCTCGATAAGAACGACCTTGAGACCGAGTTGGGATGCGCGAAGCGCACAGGCATATCCACCGCTACCACCGCCGAGAATTACAAGATCAAAATCTGCCACGCTAACCTCACAACTTCACTAGTACTAGTACCGCATGCATCTTGAGCCTATCTTGCCAGTTTCACCGGCCAACTAGGTCCTCGGCAAATGCGAGAAGAGTGCGAAGTGCGACACCTGTGCCGCCAACAGTGGTGTAACCGTGAGGTTTTGATTCGTTATAAGCAGGGCCAGCGATATCGAGATGGAGCCAGGGTAGATCTGGGGCGACGAAGTCTTTCAAGAATAGTCCGGCCACCAACATTCCGCCCATCCGCTCACCGATATTTGCGATATCAGCAACAGGAGAATCAAGGGAAGCGCGTAACTCTTCAGGAAGCGGCATTGGCCAGAACTGTTCGCCAGTTCGATTGACCGTCTCCAGGAATTGATCACGGAATTTCTCATTGTTTGTCATTACCGCGCTGGTACGAGTTCCAAGTGCAACGACTTGAGCACCGGTGAGAGTCGCAACGTCAACAATTCCATCTAGCTTGCCACCTTTATTTCCGACTTCGGCAGCCTTAACTAGGGCATCGGCAAGAATTAGACGACCCTCCGCGTCGGGATTTAGTACTTCAACAGTCTTGCCGCCATAAATCGTGATGATGTCACTCGGCCTGGTGGCAGTATCACTGACCATGTTTTCGGCAAGTGGCGCCCAAGCATCGATCTCAATCGGCACTTTCAATTCTGCGATGGCCAGGATTGCCGCAGATACGGCGGCAGCGCCACTCATATCGGATTTCATCGCTTCCATTCCTTGCGCAGGTTTTAGCGCAAGACCTCCGGTATCAAAAGTGATTCCCTTACCAACATATGCGAGCCGCTTTTTAGCGCCTCTTGGACGATATGAGATGTGGAGTAAGCGAGGAGGGTTTGCTGAACCTTGTCCCACTCCAATAATTCCGCCATAACCCAACTTCTTAAGTTGCTGGTCATTTAGTACTTCTACCTTTAGCGAGAGCTTCTTCGCCAATGGCAGGAACTTTGCAGTGAAAGAGACTGGATTTAGATGACTTGGGGGAGTGTTTACCAAGTCCCTTACGAGATGGCTATATTTCGAAATCACTTCAGCGCGCTTAAGCGCCTCCTGGAGCTTCTTATCCTTCGCAAAATTTGTATGTATCTCAATCTTCGATAGCGGAGCCTTACGATCTGGTTTTGTTGCGCCTCGGAACTCGTCGAACGCGTAGGAGCCTAGAAGGGCGCCCTCAGCGATTGCAGCCGCTTCTTCACGGGTCTTATGTGGAAGCGCAAATGTTGCGCTCTTTTGGCCTAGAAGGGATCGCGCTGCAGCGCCGGCCGCGCGTCGGAGAACTTCATGAGTTACTTCACCACCACCAAGACCGGTCAAGAGGATCAATTTTGTACTCTCACCGGGCAATTTGATTACTTCATCGCTTGCTCCGGTTGCACCCAGGTCCTCTAGCGCCTCCAAGATTGGTGCAGTATTGAATCTAATGCCGCTTGTCGAAATTGCGAGCTTCTTTTTATCTTCTCTTTTCAGCCCAAGTACCAATACATCAGAAGTTAGTTGGGCATCCGTCGCGCGAATTGTTGGGGTCATTGCGCTAGGTTATTCGAGTGATGATGTCTGCGCCATTAAAGCGATCTCCGATACATGACTTCCACAAGAACGCTGGCGCGAAGCTCGCTGACTTTGGTGGCTGGGAGATGCCGATCGAATATCCCCAAGACCGAGGTGGCGGAGTTCTTCATGAGCACGCTGCGGTCCGCGAAAAAGTGGGCCTCTTTGATGTCTCCCATCTTGGGAAGGCCGAGGTCAAGGGATCTGGAGCCCTGCAATTCCTAAATGGTTGTATTACAAATGATCTAGAGAAGATTTCTGATGGCCAGGCCCAATACAACTTACTTTGTGATGATCTAACCGGTGGAGTTATTGATGACCTTATTATCTACCGACGAAGCACAGAAGATTTCTTCCTGGTTCCGAATGCCGCTAATACGACTGAAGTGGTTGAGCGGTTGAAGAAAGCTGCTCCCGAGAGCGTTGTTGTTAATAATCTACATGAGAGGTATGGAGTCTTTGCCCTTCAAGGACCTCTTGCAGAACACGTTTTAAGAGAGCTCAAGATCGATATCAATTTAGATTACATGTCATTTACTGAAGGAGAAATTGCCGGAAAGAAATCAATAATCTGTCGTACCGGCTACACCGGGGAACGTGGATTTGAGATTCTGCCCAGATGGCAGGATGCAAGATTAGTCTGGGACGCATTGGCTAGTGCAGTACTAAACGCTGGCGGATTAGTTGCCGGCTTGGGCGCGCGAGACACTCTTAGAACAGAGATGGGCTACCCGCTACATGGCCATGAACTCTCTCTTACCATTTCACCGGTTCAAGCGAGTGCCAGTTGGGCCGTGGCTTGGCGGAAAGAGAAGTTCTGGGGCAGAAGCATTCTCGTCAAAGAACACGAGGAAGGAAGTGCGAAAATCTTGCGAGGTTTGATCCTGCTTGATCGCGGGATCCCAAGGGCAGGAATGGAAATTCTTAGAGATGATGTTGGAGTTGGAATAACTACGAGTGGAACTTTCTCGCCAACCTTAAAGCAAGGAATCGCGCTAGCGCTAATCTCCAGGGAGATTCAACCTGAGGAAGAAGTCAGCGTTGATATTCGAGGAAAAAAGGTGAGGGCTAAAGTTGTTAAGCCACCTTTTCTGCCCGCGCGTGTTCGTTAGCCGCGCGCCACACTGCAACTGAATCAAGTCGAGATTTTGCTCTTCTGAGCGCTCCTAAAACGGATTTAGCGGAGATAAAGATTAACGAGGCGGTCACTATCGCTCTCGGAAGATCCCAAGATAGAGCTGTGGCAAAGTGAAACGTTAAGAACCTGCCGAAATTTTCCATTACGGATGCTCCCGGAAGATAAGAGAGCTGGGTATCACTTCCTAAGAGCCAGGGCCAGATTTGAAGATCCATAAGTGCCCCGAAAAGCAGCGCTACAAAGACCCCATAGGCCATAAGCAGTACTCGTTCCAATTGAAATGAAAGTTTCTTCGGAATCACTGATACTCCTGCAGCAATCCAACCTGCAGCGAGGGCTTGGAATGGCAGCCAGGGTCCGATTCCACCAGTTATCAATGAGCTAACCAGAATTGCGAGTAGCGCAATGACAAAACCTATTTGGGGACCAAGCGCGCGCGCTGCAAGAATTATGAGAAACCACATTGGCTCAACTCCTACTGCGCCTGCTCCTAAGAGTCGAAGAGCTGATATCAGGGCTACAAGAACAGCGACTATCGCAACTATCTTGCTATCCAATAATGTTGCATTGATTTGGAATGTAATCATGGCAACAGAAAGAATTCCAAAGAGCGCCGCAAGCCAAGTAGCTTGATTTAAAGCAGCTAATCCAAGGGATTCAATATTTATAAATAGCGGCCAGGTGAAGAGGAAGAAGCCGAATAGATTTATAAGGATAAATAAACTAGTTGAGGCTTTTCTCATTTATTCTCCATGGCTCTGCGAACATCAGAGACAGTTAGGACGCCTTTATCTGGAAGGGCTTTGGCAACCTGAGGTGCGAAAGCTGGTGAAGCTATGAGTGAAGTTGTTGTCGAATCATCTGAGATCAATTCTCCATCAGCTATGAAAAGTACTCGCTCTGCAAGTTCGGCAACTAATTCCACATCATGTGTGGCAAGCAGGATTGATCGATCTTGAGAGGCGATCTGCTTGAGCATCCCCACGAGATTCCGCTTTGCCTCGTAGTCAAAGCCACGAGTTGGCTCATCAAGAACAATAGCGCGTGGATTTCCGGAGAGAAGAACGCTAAGCGCAAGAGCGAGTTTTTGACCTTCAGAGAGATCACGGGGATGGATAGATTGGGAAATTGTTCCAATTAAACCCGTAAGAATTTCAAATGTTTTTCCCGAAGTTGCTCCATTATCAATGTCAGCCTGCCTGCACTCATCACCCACGGTGACTTCTATTAGTAAGTCACCCGGTTCTTGAGGAACATAACCAATCGCACTTATCAGTTCTCTTGAATCAAAGCTGCGTGGATCTTTACCCAGAACTTTCACGGTACCTGTTATGACTGGCGAAAGCCCGACGAGGGATTTGAGAAGCGTGGACTTCCCAGCGCCATTTCGACCCATCAGGGCGACAATCTCACCGGATTTAATCTCCAAATTAATCTCCCGTAGCGCGTACTTTGAATTCTCATCGCTGTAAGAGCAATTCAGGCCGCGAATTTCGATCAAGCTCTCACCCTTGAGGTTGCTAGCACTTCTCTTGATAGCAGGTATCTCAATAGCAGAGCGACGGAACTCGCGAATTGTTAACGGCAACTCTTCAAATCCAGTCACTCGAGCTAACTCAACTAATGGTGGAGCAATTGGTGAAGAGAGGAGAATCTCCCTCGTTTCGCCGAGTTGGACGTCACCGCTACCGTTTATAAGAAGGATTCGATCGACAAACTGAATTACTCGCTCTAGCCTGTGCTCAGCGATTATGACTGTTAGTCCTAAATCATTTACTAATCGATGCAGAATTGATAAGACTTCTTCAGCCGCAATTGGATCAAGAGCGCTAGTCGGTTCATCGAGCAAAAGTACTTTTGGTTGCGTAACCAGTGCGGCTGCGATCGCGACGCGCTGCTGTTCGCCGCCGCTAAGCGTTGAAATATTACGTGTTCGCAGCGGCACTAGGGCAAGTAGGTCTAGAACTTCTTCCACGCGCTTTCGCATAACTTCAACGGGGGTGCCGAGCGTCTCCATAGTGAAGGCGATTTCATCTTCAACGATCTCGCAGACAAAACCATTTGTCGGATTTTGAGGGACTACTCCAACAAGGTCAGAGAGTTCACCTGGGCGCATCATTCGGGTGGACCTTCCAGCAACCTCTATCTCGCCGCTAAGGATTCCACCAGTGTGATGGGGGACAAGGCCATTCATCAAGCGCAAGATGCTGCTCTTTCCAATGCCCGTCTGACCTATCACTAGAACAAACTCACCTTCGTTCAACTTAAAGCTTAGATTTTCAATAATGGTCTGCTCAGAATTGGGATAAATGAGAGAGACGTTTTTAAACTCAATCATCGCAACACCGCCGGTGCAAGCGCTGAGAGGAAGAGAATTAGCGCAACTAGATAGAGGGCAATAGAGAGACTCGGCAGCAGCGTTGCAGCGTAGATTGCTGGCAAGAGCGCGATGGTTTCAGCGCTACGCCAAGAGTCTGCTTTATATCGTGTGGTCTCTCGCTTTATTCCGTATCCCCGTGCCTCTAGCGAAGTAGCGAGGTCTAGCGATCGAGACATGGTCTCTTCCAAAACCGGAGTCCCTATCCGCTTCCAACTCCTAAAACCGTGCGCAGGTTGGCCTCTTAAGAATTGAGCTTGCTTGATCCTCGTTACGCTATCTGCAAACTGCGGCGTTAACTTTGTCGCTAGTGCAATAGCAACTCCAACTCCGTAAAGGCGCTGGGGGATAACTTTCAATATTTTTGTTGGCGTTGTTAACGAATTTGCAGCACCAAATAAGAGTATTAGAGCTGCAAAGATAAGCGCTTCATTTAACGCCCCACTAATGCGCTGGGACGTGACTTCTCCACCTAACCTAATTCCAACTAAGAACTCAGGGAGCGTTACTTGAGGAATGGTGAAGAGGGTTTTTCCTGGCATAGGAACTCCGATCAAAATTGCAACGGAAATCCTGATGAAAACTGCGATTGCTGCAAGCCGAATGGCGAGGTGGAAGGCGCTTGGGCGAAGCGAACTTTTTGGAGCGATTCGAACTGTTACTAGAACTGCAAGTATTGCAGCGGTGGAGATGGTGAAGTTATCCAGCCTGATTACAGATGTGGCAATAAACGTTGCCCAAATCCAGAAAAAGGCTGGATGAATCTGCACTTGATCAGCTCTTCTTACGGCGACGTACTGCAACTAAACCGACGAGCAGCGCTACGACCGCAAGGGCCAGGAGCGCAGGTGAATTCGTAGCGCCGGATGCCTCCTCAGTTTCCGCAGCCGCATCTGCAATTGGTGCTGCCAAGAGATCCATATCAATTTCAGCACCACATTCCTGGGCGGGATAACCGGCAATTCCGCAGATGAGTCCAGAGTCGGCAACCCGAATATCCAAGACTGCCTCAAGTACATCAAGCCCTACTGAACCTTCTGGAACTATTACGCAATCTGAGAAGAATTCGCGTGGTGTCTCCCCGGCTGGTGCGATCTCACCAACGCCGAAGTCAACAACTAGTCCAACTCGAACTTTGCCGGAGACTTCAGAAACCTCGCCACAAAGTTCTGCAAAATCCGGATCCATCATTGGAGCAGTTGCTGGAATATCCGCACCGCTGGCTGTGAAGGTCCAACCCTCGACATCACCATCCTTAACTTCTACCGATGGCCCAGTCATTGCTGCGGTCCAGGAAAGCTCTCCAGATTTTGCTTGGAAATAACCCCAATATCTGTACCCAGTATCAGCGGATGCATTTGGAGCAGAGAGCGCTATGAGAATTAGAAGAGAGAAGAACTTCTTGAACATGTGAACCTTTCAAAATGAAAGAGCGCTCACGATGGCGAAAAAAAATCTCCGCCCCGCAAACCTCGACGGGTGGTCAATTGAGTATCGATGTGTTGGTAATCCGACTTACGTCAAAGACGTTCACGGTTGCGGGTCAGCGTCGGATTTGCACCGACTTCCCCAAGAACATCGACTATTTAGTTGTGGGCGAAATAAACCACCATTCGACCAGGCAAGCAAGCAGGCGCTACGCTTCCAATCATGGAATATAGAAGACTTGGCCGCTCTGGAATGTATGTAAGCGAAATAACCTATGGAAACTGGATTACCCATGGCTCCCAGGTCGAACAAGACTCGGCGATAAAGTGCGTTCGGGCGGCTTTAGATAATGGGATAACCACCTTTGATACTGCCGATGTATATGCGGGTACTCGAGCGGAAACTGTATTAGGTAAGGCGCTTAAGGGCGTAAAACGCGAGTCCTATGAGCTTTTAACAAAGGTCTACTGGCCGACCGGTACGGGCAAGAATGATCGAGGGCTATCACGAAAGCACATCATCGAATCGGTCAATGCCTCACTAAAGCGCCTTAAAACCGATCACATCGATCTCTACCAGATGCATCGCTTTGATTATGAGACGCCACTTGAAGAGAGCTTGAGCGCTTTTGATGACCTAATCCGACAAGGCAAAGTTTTCTACATCGGATTTTCGGAGTGGAGCTCTGATCAAATTCAGGCTGCGCTAAAGATTCAAGATGCGCGCGGCTATACTCGGTTCATCTCCAGCCAGCCCCAGTACTCAATGCTATGGCGAGTTATCGAGAGCAAGGTTGTACCAACTTGCGAGGCAAATGGCATCGGCCAGATCGTATGGTCACCAATCGCGCAAGGCGCTCTAACCGGTAAATACCTACCGGGCAAGAAGCCACCAGCCGGTTCAAGGGCAACCGATAAAAAAGGTGGCGCAAATATGATCTCGCGGTGGATGCGCGATGAAGTTTTGAGTGCGGTTCAGAATCTAAAGCCAATTGCAGAAGCTAACGGACTAACGCTGGCTCAACTTGCAGTTGCTTGGGTTCTTCAAAATCCAAATGTCTCAAGTGCGATCATCGGTGCAACAAAACCTACCCAGATAAAGGAAAACGTTAAGGCTGCGGGTGTGAAACTTGATGGTGAGACAATGAAGGCCATAGATCGCGCGCTTGGCTCACTTCCAGAGTGCGATCCAAGCAAGACAGTTTCCCCGAATCCGCGCGCTTGAACCCCTTAGTTGGATTTCAACTAAATCTTGCTGCCGCGTTTCACCTTTGGTGACGGAGCTCGCAACTTTCTAATTTGAGTAGAGCGAAGCCAGCCATACATTCCCAGCCCCTTAGCGCTCTCTCCTGGATAGCGATTAGCGACCTCGCGCTTAATCTTTCGACTTAAGAAAACTCCATCGAGAATTGAGAAGGCAAGAACTGAGTACATCAAAACGATAGCGGCAAGCTGGACCTGTAGCACCGGCACTACTGTCATGAAAAGTACGAGCACGATAACTGGGAGGAAAAACTCGCCGATCGATCTACGCGCATCTACATAATCTCTTACAAATTTCCGGATCGGTCCGCGATCGCGAAGTGGGAGAGCGTTTTCATCGCCACGCATATAGGCCTCGCGTTGAGCAGCACGCGATATCCGGGCCTGTTGTTTCTGTAACTTCTTGGCCTCTTTGGTGGCAGCTGGTGCGAGCCTTCGAAAAACCCGTTGCTCTTCTGCTTCCTTGCGCTTAGGTGTTGGGCGACCTTTTTTATCGGACATGTGCCTTAAGGTAGAGCGAGCATTCGCTGTAGCGCAACTTTTGCATCTCTTGCGATGCCATCGGCAACCTTAATCTGATTAACCGCTTTTCCACCGACAAGGGATTCCATTGCCCAGACAAGGTGTGGCAGGTCAATTCGATTCATAGTTGAGCAGTAACAGATCGTCTTATCTAAGAAGAGGACCTTTTTATCTGGATTTGATGCAGCTAAGCGTTTGACTAGATTTAACTCAGTTCCGACCGCCCAGATTGAACCAGCAGGGGAGTCGGCTACGGTTTTGATAATCATCTCAGTACTGCCAACGACATCTGCGCTCTTGACAACATCGTGCTGGCACTCTGGATGAACCAATACCTTCACTCCAGGGACTTTTGCTCTTACCTCCTCTACATTTCCGAGTGAAAACCGGCCATGTACTGAGCAATGTCCACGCCAGAGAATTACTTTGGCACGTTTGATTTCCGAATCGGTCAACCCGCCCTGAGGTTTCCATGGATTCCAAAGCACGCAATCTTCAAGTTTTAGCCCTAACTTTAAGACTGCAGTATTTCTGCCAAGATGCTGGTCAGGCAGGAAGAAGACTTTCTCACCTTGCTCAAAAGCCCAACGCATCGCCCGCTCTGCATTTGAAGAGGTACAGATTGCGCCACCATTTGCGCCGGTAAAAGCTTTGATAGCAGCTGATGAATTCATGTAGGTAATTGGGATGGTTCCCTTACTTTGGCCAAGTTTTTCAAGGCAGCGCCATGCCTCATCAACTTGATTAGCCGCAGCCATATCGGCCATTGAGCACCCTGCCGCTAAATCAGGAAGTATTACCTTCTGGCCAGGAGAGGTAAGGATGTCTGCGCTCTCTGCCATGAAGTGAACTCCACAGAAAATAATGAATTCAGCGTCGCGTCGGTCGGCCGCAGCTTGCGCTAACTTAAATGAATCTCCAGTTATATCCGCAAATTGGATTACTTCATCACGTTGGTAGTGATGGCCCAAGACCATTGCTCTTTCTCCCAGGTCCTTACGGGCTTTCTCAGCGCGTTCGACTAGGTCCGGTGCGCTTGACGGCGGTAGTTCTCCGGTACAGGAGACGCCGCGCTCACTCAATAAATCTGAACCCTTGCCGAGAAGTAGTAGTTCCCCGATGCCAGTGCCGCTCATTGCGACATTATCTCCCTATTGGGAGTAAAGTTCTCATCTGTAAGTCACGAGGAAAAATGGAGATTTAAATGAGCACAGAAACTGCGGGCGCCAAGACTGATCTGGGCATTGCCCTAACACCGGTCGCTGCTGAGAAAGTCGCTTCACTTTTGGCTCAAGAGGGTCGTGATGACCTTCGTCTTCGTGTTGCAGTGCAACCTGGAGGTTGCTCTGGACTTCGCTACCAACTTTATTTTGATGATCGCTCTCTCGATGGCGATACCGTTGCGGAGTATGGAGCTGTAAGAGTTGTCACTGACAAGATGAGCACCCCATATCTAATGGGCGCAACAATCGATTTCGTGGACACAATCCAAAAGCAGGGTTTCACAATCGATAACCCGAACGCTCAAGGATCCTGTGCTTGCGGAGATTCCTTTAACTAATTCGCTCTAAAGCGTTCAATCTCTTCCTTTAATCCACTAACTAGTTCAATTAGATCAGCGAGTGAATGACTTGCTCTTAAGGTGATTCGCAAATGACCGGAATCGCCAAGACCCATAGCCTCTAAAACATGGCTCGGAGATAGTGCTCCTGCGCCACAGGCCGAACCGGCATCAATCAAGATCTCGCGTTTTTCCAATCCGCGGAGGATCTCTTCTGCCACAACCCCTTTGGCAACAATTGCAAGGCTACGCGGATTTGTGCCGGTTGATTCACCAACAATCTCGACATCATGTAGCTCACCCATAATTTTGGCGCGAAGGGCCATATTCAGTTCACGTAAATGGGCCAAATTCTTCACTTCATTTTTGCGCTGTTCTTCAAGCGCAATAGCGGTAAGTAGTAGTAAAGGTTTTGAGTAGGCTCCAAATAGGCGACGCTTATCAACTGGCGGAATCGGGGATCGCCAATTTGATTCAGGATTGATGGCAAGAATTGCCAAACCCTCTGGCCCGCCAAAGTTCCGTGGATCCCAGAGCGCAACGCCAAATTCATTTGGTCGTTGGTTTGGAGAGATAGCGGCGGACATATCGGCAATCAAAATCGAATCTTTGGGAAGCGAGAGGCTTATCTCTTTCTGCGTTACTCCCGTCTCGCGATTTGCAGCTTGCCAGAAAATTACAGCGCGTTGATTAGCGGAGATGGTTTCGCGGAGCGCCGATTCGTAGGGCAACTCTCCGGATCTATCGGTAGGAAGAGTGATCGTGCGATTTCCGGCCAAGGCGAATTCGCGCCCAAATGCGTGAACGACTTGTCTATCGGTCACTCCGTGAATAAAGGTCCCCGAGAAGTTTTTGAGAGCGCCAGATATAGCGGCCCAGTAAGCGAATCCAAGTTCGCCAACAAATTCAAGGTTTTCTGCAGGTACTTTCAGATTGGCTGCAATGCTCTCGCGAGCCTCATGGAGAAGTTGGCGAAGTTGAGCCGATCGATGATGAAGCTTCTGTGGTTCTAGGGAAGCATCCTCAAATGCCCTTGCCAGCGCCGCCATTGCGCTCTTGGAGAGCCCATTGGTACTTTGAAAATCCAAAGCTTTATTACCGCCGCCGGATGAAGTGCTAGCGCCATGCGCTGTGATGGGGGACACCCTTGGAACGCTACCGCCATCTCGGCTCGTGCGCGAGCGCCGACTATCCTTGTGCCGTGCGTAATTCGGCATCCAGGGCAGGCTTTAAACACATCAAGGCTCTAGTTGCCTTGGCATCATTGACGGTCTTAGGTGGATGCTCATCTGAAGAGTTAACAGGAATCGGCTTCACCGAAAATACCTCTAGCGTTAATCAGGATTCATTTGGTCTATGGCAAGGTGCCTGGTTGGCCGCCGCCATCGTTGGTGCCTTTACCTTGATTCTCATCCTCTGGCCCGCAGTGTTTCACCGGAAAAAAGATGAAAAATTCCCGCGACAATTTCAATATAACGTTCCGGCAGAAATCGCATACACCGTAATTCCATTTGTAATCATCGCCGTTCTCTTTGGTTACACGGCTCGCGCCCAGAATGAAATTACATCAGTTTCACCCGCGACTGCCACAAATGTTCACGATGTAACCGTCAATGCAATCCAATGGTCATGGCAGTTCACCTACAAAGAGGCGGGACCAGGAACTACTGTCACAGGAACTCCGGCTCAACCTCCAACTCTCTATTTACCGCAAGGCGAACCGGTTCGATTCAAGATTACGGCCTCTGATGTCGTTCATGGATTTTGGATCCCTGCATTCATGATTCAAATTCAGAATCTCCCAGGTGTCGACAATGAAATCGAATTCACAGCGAACGAACTTGGTGAATATCCGGGAAGATGCAACATCCTCTGCGGACGCCAACATGCTCAGATGCTCTTTAATGTAAAGGTAGTAACTCCGGCTGAATATGACAGATACATTCAATCGCTAAAGGTGGGTGCAACATCATGACCACATACGCAACTCGCCCCGCCGAACCGATTGCACCTAAGCCAAAAAAACCGCTTACTAAAGGGCAACTTGCAGTGAAACTTTTGACCACGACTGATCACAAAGTCATCGGTTATATGTATTTGGTTACCTCATTTGCCTGGTTCTTAATCGGTGGGATTCTTGCGCTAGCTATTCGCGCTGAATTGGCGCAACCTGGACTGCAATACATGAGCTCTGAGCAGTACAACCAAGTTTTCACTATGCACGGAACCATCATGCTTCTCATGTTTGCAACGCCACTCTTTGTGGGTTTTGCCAACGTGATTATGCCTCTACAAATAGGCGCTGCAGATGTTGCCTTCCCGCGAATGAACATGCTCTCTTACTGGCTTTATTTCTTTGGAAGCATCATGGCAACGGCAGGATTCCTAACCCCTGGCGGCGCCGCTTCATTCGGTTGGACTGCATACGCACCTCTTTCGAGCAATATCTATTCTCCGGGAATCGGCGCAGATCTTTGGATTGTAGGTCTAGCGGTAAGCGGATTGGGAACAATTCTTGGTGGCGTTAACTTCGTAACGACAATCTTTACGATGCGTGCACCGGGAATGACGATGTTCCGTATGTCTATCTTTAGTTGGAACACGCTACTCACTGCAATATTGATTCTTATCGCATTCCCACCTCTAGCGGCTGCGCTTCTGGCTCTTGAGTCAGATCGCCTATTTGGTTCACATATCTTTGATCCGGCAAATGGCGGTGCAATTCTCTGGCAACATATTTTCTGGTTCTTTGGCCATCCTGAGGTTTACATCTTGGCGCTACCTTTCTTCGGTATCGTCACAGAAATTCTCCCGGTATTTAGCCGCAAACCGATTTTTGGCTATAAAGGATTGATCGCAGCAACTATCGCTATTGCGGCGCTTTCGGTCGCTGTCTGGGCCCACCATATGTATGCAAGCGGCCAAGTCGATCTCGCATTCTTCTCATTTATGACCTTTTTGATTGCCGTTCCAACCGGTGTGAAATTCTTTAATTGGATTGGCACGATGTGGAGAGGCTCGCTTACCTTTGAAACCCCAATGATGTGGGCGATGGGCTTCTTAATTACATTCCTTCTTGGTGGTTTAACTGGAGTAATTCTCGCTAGCCCACCACTTGACTTCGCCGTATCGGCCTCTTACTTCGTAGTTGCGCACTTCCATTACGTTCTATTTGGAACAGTTGTCTTTGCAATGTTCGGTGGCTTTTACTTCTGGTGGCCGAAGATGACCGGTCGGATGCTCAATGAAACCTTGGGCAAAATTCACTTCTGGACTCTGTTTATCGGTTTTCATACAACCTTCCTTATTCAGCACTGGCTGGGAATTAAAGGTTTCCCACGACGATATGCTGATTATCTTGCAACGGATGGCTTTACCTTTATGAATATGGTCTCAACCGTTGGCGCAGCGCTCTTGGCGCTATCGATGATTCCATTCGCGATTAATATCTGGATCACAAGAAACGCACCAAAAGTTAATACCAATGATCCTTGGGGTTACGGGGCATCGCTGGAGTGGGCGACATCCTGCCCACCGCCGCGCCACAACTTCCTCTCAATGCCAAGAATTCGCTCTGAGCGACCAGCCTTTGATCTTCATCATCCAGAGCATGCTGCAATCGAATCACACAAGAAGGGCAGCGCGCACTAAATGAAATTTGGATCTCGCCTCTTTATTTTTCTGTTTTTCTTTTACGGAGCTTTAACGGTTGTCTATTGGCAGATGGCCAATGAGCCGGTTGGAATCACTGCGCTGGCACTTAGCGCCGGACTTGCTCTAATTATCGGCTACTACTTCTGGTTCATTAATCGAAGAACGGGCGGGGTCCTTCCAGAAGATAATCTTCAAGGCGAGATATCAGATGGCGCTGGTGAACTTGGATTCTTCAGCCCTGGCTCTTGGTGGCCACTACCTGTTGCGGTATCCGCTACGGCTGCTGGACTTGGCTTGATTATCGGTTGGTGGTTGACGCTAATCGCAGTCGGAGCGCTACTTATCTCAGTTCTCGGATTCGTCCTTGAGTATGAGCGCCCTAGCAATTCACCGCATCATTAAATAGGTTTCACTCTATGAGTGAGATTCGATCTGAAATTATCGATACCGGAATTCCAAAACTCAAATCTGCGCGGATAGTCATTGATGCCCCCGCGGCAAAGATCTTCGAGATCATTGCAAGTCCCGCACTTCATCCCAAGATAGATGGTTCCAATAGCGTTAAAGGCTTTAACTGGGGGCCAGAGCGCTTATCACTCGGAGCTAAATTCGGTATGCGAATGAAGCTTGGCATCAGGTACAAAATCACCAATGTAGTTGTTGAGTTTAAAGAGAATGAGTTAATTGGATGGCGCCATCTCGGTCGCTGGGTATGGCGCTATGAGTTAAAGAAATTATCCGCAAACCAGACGGAGGTGACAGAGAGCTTTGATGGGCGCCCCTCGCCGTTTCAATGGTGGCTCAAAGCAAGAGAGGCTTATCCATTTACCGAGAAGGCGGCCGCGAAGACTTTGGTGCGGTTAAAGAAGCACGCCGAGAACAGCAATTAGTGGTGACGCTTAGTGGTGCCCGTCTTCTAGCTCCAACATCTCTTTCGATGTAGGTTTTGAAATCTGTTCTTGGCTTGCTTTAGAGATGCGAGCACGTAATTTGCCCTTGAGCCCTTGCGGATTTGCGACACCATTTGCATCAGCTTCGCCAATTTCAAGAGCTGGAAGTTGCTCATGCGCTGTAAGAACATAGGCTTTCTCAGGCGATAGAGGCTCATGAACTTCAATGAACTCACCATGAGGCAGCATCACCAATCGGCCAGTCTCACGACCATGGAGAACTTTCTCGCGGTCCGCGCGCTGTAGTGATAGACAGATGCGCTTGGTAATCACGAAAGCAAGTGGCGGAAGCGCAATCAATCCAATTCGTGAGAACCACATGATCTGGTTGATTGCTAGATCAAAATGTGTCGCCAAAAGATCATTACCGCCGTTGATTAGCGAGACCAATGTGAAGGTTAACGACATGGCGCCGATCGCGGTTCGATTTGGATTATTCCGTGGGCGATCTAGAACATGATGCTCTCTCTTATCGCCAGTCATCCATTGTTCGATAAAAGGATAGAAGGCCATCAAGGTAAAGATGATTCCTGGAATTATCAGACCTGGGATCAAAATATTCCACGAGATTGTGATTCCAAATGCATGAGTTTCGATTGGGGGAGCGGCGCGCACTAGCCCATCTAGCCATCCCATATACCAATCTGGTTGTGAGCCGGCACCGATTTGGCCCGGGTTGTAAGGACCATAGATCCAAATCGGGTTTATCTGGGCGACTGCTCCAAGGAATGCGGTCACGCCGAAGACGATAAAGAAGAATCCACCGGCTTTAGCCATGTATACCGGCATTAATGGGTAACCGACGACATTCTTCTCAGTACGTCCAGGGCCAGGATATTGAGTGTGCTTCTGGTACCAGACCAACATCAAATGCGCAGTTATAAGGGCAAGCATGATTCCAGGAATTAGCAGAATATGAACTGCGTAGATGCGTTGGATAAACATCTCACCTGGGAATGCGCCACCAAAAATAAAGTATGAGAGGTAAGAGCCAACTACCGGAATCGCTTGGATTATCGCTTCAGCGATGCGTATCCCAGTACCGGATAGAAGATCGTCAGGAAGTGAATAGCCAAGGAATCCTTCGACGATTCCAAGAGTTAGTAGGGCGACTCCGATAATCCAATTTAGTTCGCGCGGCTTGCGGAATGCACCAGTGAAGAAGACGCGCATCATATGTACAACCATCGCCGCCATAAATATCAAGGCTGCCCAGTGATGTATCTGACGCATCAACAATCCACCTCGAATATCAAAGGAGATATGTAGCGCCGAAGCGTAAGCCGCCGACATTTTGATGCCATTTAGCGGCTCATAAGAACCTTCGTATTCAACTTCTCGCATGGAAGGGTCAAACCAGAAGGTTAGGAAAGTTCCCGAAAGGAGAAGTATTACGAAGGAGTACATGACGATTTCGCCAAGCATGAAGGACCAATGATCCGGGAAGACTTTGGTGAGAGTCTTCTTCATCCATTTAGCTGCACCGGTGCGTTCATCAATGAAACTTGCGGTACCGCCAGCTATTCGCTCACGTGCGCTCACCCGGAATCACGCCCCCAGAAACTCGGTCCAACAGCCTCATTAAATGGCGCCTTTGCCACTAGATAACCCTCGTTATCGACTGTGATGGCTAATTGTGGCAGCGGACGCGCCGCTGGTCCAAAGATAACTTTTGCGGCACGAGTCACATCAAAGGTTGATTGGTGGCATGGACATAACAAGTGCTTTGTGGACTGCTCGTATAGGGCAACGGCACATCCCATATGAGAACAGATCTTGGAGAAAGCGATGATTCCTTCATATGTCCATGAGAGGCGCTCTGCATCGAGATTAAATTCTTCCGGACGGATGCGGATCAAGAGCACGGAATCTTGAGCTATATCGTCAAGATGGCGAACTTTTCCGGCTGGGAATTCTGGTTGAACTTGGGCGACTCCACCAACTTCTAGATCCGATGGCCTAATCGGTCGGTCACCTGGGTCAGTGACAAGTCGGGTACCAGCTTTCCAATTTGTTTCATTTAAATCATTCTCAGGAAGAGGACCAAGATCACGGAGAAGAAGTATTGGTGAAAGTCCTACAAGGCCAAGAGCTAACCCGAGGCTTCGCTTAATCAGCGGACGACGTCCCAGACCTGCTTGCGCTGCGCCATCTTTTACCGTTGCAACAAAGGCGGCTCGATCTTCATCTTTAGAGCGTTGTTCCTTGCGGTAATCAACTACTTCATGATCGGGCATCAATGTCTTAGCCCAATGAACAGCGCCCATACCGATAAAGAAGAGCGCCATAGCCAAGCCAAGCCCTAAGAAGAGCTGATGAGCATTCGTTACGTTAAAAAGAGGAAGAAAAATCAAAGTGTCTTCTGGGATCCAGATATATGCATAGACGAAGAGGATTGTTCCAAGAGCCGAGAGAGTAAAGAGGATTGAGACTTGGCGTTCTGCTTTCTTCGCGGCAAGCGGATCTACATCGGTCTTGCGATGAACATGCTCGGGAAGTCCAGGATCAGATAGTGGTTCGAGTTCTCTATTTGACTCACTCATTAGCGCGCCTTCGTCGTTAGCCAGACTGCAATGCCGATAAGAATTCCAAGACCGAGAATAAATGCGACTGCGCCCTCTGTCACAGGTCCAACTCGACCAAGAGCGGCGCCACCAAGTGAAGGCTCAGTTTCAACAAACTTAATCCACTTTATTACCGAGAGCTTCTCTTCGTGTGTTAAAACGGAATTAGCAAAAACTGGCATAGCTTGTGGGCCGGTGACCATCGCTTCGTAGATGTGTCTTGGTTCAACGCCCATAACAGTCGGAGCGTATTTGCCCTGGGTTAAAGCGCCACCTTGTCCGGCGAGGTTGTGACACATGGCGCAATTCGTTCTAAATAGTTCGCCACCTTCAGCGGTATTTCCATCGCGCTCCCAGAATAATTCTTCATTAGTAATCGCTGCAGGACCAGGCGCTAAAGATGCAACATAAGCGGCAAGTGCAGCGGTCTCGCGCTCGTCATAGACCGGCTCTTTACGCGCAGCCTGTTGGCTCATGTCAGCCATCGGCATACGTCCGGTTGCAACTTGAAAATCAACAGATGCGGCGCCTACACCAATTAGGGAAGGAGCAGCACCAGCGCCTTCTGCATTTAAACCATGGCAGGACGAGCAACCGCGCGCGAAGATTTCTTTGCCTTCAGAGATGAGCGAGGCTTTATCAGAAGATAGAACGACCTGTACTTCCTCGGTAGCGGCTTGGGCGACTGTGTAGCCAACGCCTGCAAAGAGAAGTCCACCAAGTAGCATTAGCGGACCAGCAAAGCGATGGCGCCGATATCTTGAAATGAAACCGAAAAATCTATTCACAGCTTTTCCCATCTCATTGCACCAAGTAGATCGCCGAGAACAGTGCAATCCAGACGATGTCGACGAAGTGCCAGTAGTACGAAACTACAATCGCCGTAGTTGCTTGCGAGTGGCCAAAGCGACGCGCTTTCGAAACTCGGATAAGTACTACAAGGAATGCAAGTAGTCCGCCCGTTACATGTAGACCGTGGAAACCTGTTGCAAGATAGAAGACAGATCCATATGGCGCTGAGGAGAGAGTCAATCCCTCATGTACCAATTCGGCATATTCGAAAACCTGACCACCGATAAAAAATGCGCCCATAATGAAGGTGAGCGCAAACCACTCGCGCATGCCCCACTTTGATAGTTGCCAGAGCGCACCCGTTCTTGCATTTTGGAATCGCTCCGCAGCAAATACGCCAAACTGACAAGTAACCGAGGAGAGAACCAAGACCGTGGTGTTGATTGCAGAAAATGGAATATTGAGTAACTCAACAGATTCAGCCCAGATCTCCGGGCCTTGGACTGCGCGAGTCGTGAAGTACATCGCGAATAGAGCTGCGAAAAACATCAACTCACTTGAGAGCCAGACGATAGTTCCCACCGCAACGATATTGGGGCGGTTAAGCCGCTTAGGCGGAGTCACGACGGCGCTAGACATGCAGGTGATTATTCCCGAAAAGCCTGGCAAAAGCCCCTAGCGGTCAGCCTTCCGCGGCGGTGAAGCGCATCACTCAAAATTATCGCCAGGCCACAATTGATTTTCCCTCTAGACTCGCCTGTTATGAGCAGTGCCGTGGAGAGCTTCAAGATTCTGGTCTATTCAGATGATGCAACTGTGAGGGAGAGCGTTCGCAAGGCTCTTGGTCGACGGTTGTCCCAAGATCTTCCTGAAAATGAGGTCATCGAATTTGCCACTGCCGATGCTCTCCGGCTCTACATCGATACCAAGAAAGTCGGCAAGAAAGGCAGCGTTGACCTGTTCATTCTTGATGGGGAAGCCACTCCTGAAGGTGGAATGGGATTGGCCCGCCAATTAAAGGATGAGATTTTCAATTGCCCTCCGACTCTACTTATCGTCGCCAGAGCGCAGGATGCTTGGTTGGCTGGTTGGTCCCGAGCCGATGGAGTAGTTACGCATCCGATTGATCCCTTTACCCTCTCCAAGAGCGTTCTCGCTCTAGTAGCTTCCCCATTAGTAGCAAAATAGAGTTTTTATTCAAGCGACTACCTCAGCACTTATTTCGATGAATATCTCAGAGATCAACTCTCAACTCTCTCGTCAAGCGGACCTCTTAGGTTCCGAAGTTCGATTTGTGATGAATGAAATACTTAATGGGCGAGCAAGTGATGATGAGATAAAAGGATTTCTGATTGGCCTGAAAGAGAAGGGAGAGCGAGCAGAAGAAGTTCTTGCATTGGTTGATTCCCTCTATCAACATGCCTCCCTTGTTGAGATTACAGATCGTGCCGTTGACATAGTTGGGACTGGGGGAGATGGGTTCAACACTATAAACATCTCAACCAGTGCTGCCATCCTGATAACCGCATCAGGCGGAAGAGTTGTAAAACATGGAAATCGTGCCGCTAGTTCAGCCAGCGGTGCCGCAGATTTTCTAGAGGCGCTAGGCATCAATATCAATCTTGATGCAAAACAGCTTGCTGAGTGTGTTAGGAAAATTGGTATCGGTTTTGCTTTCGCTCCAATATTTCACCCAGCGATGCGCTATGCCGCATCCGCCCGCAAGTCACTTGGATTTCCAACTGTCTTTAACATTCTCGGCCCACTCGCCAACCCTGCTAGACCAAAGGCGGTAGCGATAGGGGTTGCTCGTCCCGAGATGTTTGAGTTGGTTGCCAAGGTTCTCGCTGCTCGAGGCTGCGAAGGCTTTGTATTTCGTGGCGATGAAGGCCTGGATGAAGTCTCTATCGCTGGCCCAAGCTCGGTATACCAAGTTCGAGACGGCGGATATCAACTATTTACTTTTGATCCCCGAAACATCGGTATCGAGTTAGAACCGTTAAGCGCGATACGTGGTGGGGATGCGAAATTCAACGTTGAAGTTACTACGACTGTATTTTCTGGAAAACTCGGAGCAGCCCGAGAGGCGATACTTCTCAATGCGGCCTTTGGTATCGCGGCATTCAAGGGGGATTTCAACCTCCCACTTGAAACCCAAATAGCCAACGGTTATGTACTTGCTAAGGCCGGTATTGATAGCGGCAGAGCGCTAGAACTTATTCAGCGCTGGCGTGACCTTTCGAATGAATTAGCAAAGTCTTCCTTATAGCGAGCCTGCTCGGAGATAATTTTCATTTTCTCAAGCGAAGATCGCGCATGTCCAGCACCAAAAATCGAACGGCTCCATTCACCATCAATTTCCAGCAACTCTGTCGACTCTCGTTCGGCGTAACGTAAAAGTGTTTCAACTTCTTCATGGCTCGATGCTGGCAGAATCGTGCCGTTATCAGCCACTACCTCGCCAACAGATTTAAGCGCAACAATCGCCTCGCGCACTCGAGTTTGGTCCTTTAACTCAATCTTTGTGACAAGAGATGCAGCTAATCGCCCGAACCGTATGAGAATCAATTCGATTACTTCAGTATTACCTTGTGCGCTCAATCGGTTAGCAAGGATTAGTTCACGCACTTTTGTAAAGCTACGGATTCGCTCACCTCTTGCTGAGCCTCGAATGTAAGCGCCCAAACGATTTCTAATCTCGGCTGCCTCTTCAAATCTTTCTTGAAGGGCCAACTCGGACATTCGCTTTTGGAGTGTGTCCAAGATAGGGCGTGAATCATGGAGCATTGAGAAGTGCAGCTCCTCCGAGATTGATTTATAGGAATCAAAAGATTGCAACCCGATACAAGGTGCGCCGCATTTTCCTAGATCCAAGAGCGCACAGGCGCTAGCGCTCTTCATGCTTGTGAGCGTTATGCGTGGTTTACATTGCCTAACGGGGAAGGATTCATAGAGCGCTTCGATGGCGCGTTGCGCTTCATCTCTTCCATTGAAAGGACCGCTCCAAGTAACTTCATCGTTCAAAGTTGTGGCTCCTCGAATTTGGGTTAACCTCGGATACGCCTCATCAGTCATCCGGATCCAGATAGCTTTTTCTTGAAACCTAGAACGGCGATTAAATCTCGGTCTATTCGAAGCAATTAATCGCAGTTCACGAATCTCAGCCTCGATTGTTGTGGGAGTCTCAATCACCTCAACTCGATCAGCTAGCGCGATCATGTCGTGAATTCTTTTTCTAGTTTCGGCTGAAGTGAAATAGGTTTTAACTCGCGAGCGCAGGTTTCGAGTAGTCCCTATGTAGAGAGGTTCTCCCGAAAGGTCGCGAAAAATATATACACCGGGGGTATTTGGTAATCCGTCGGCAAAATGTCGCTTTCGCCGCTGGGCTTCGGTTACTCGGTTTGTAAAGCCTTTTAAATCTTCAAGAGTATTAACACCAAAAGAACCAAGTCGCTCAATCACCCCATGAAGAACATCAACGGTTGCCCGGGCATCAGCAAGGGCACGGTGCTCAGGGTTAGTGGTCGCACCAAAGAAAGCAGCCAACGTTCCGAGTTTGAAATCTCGAACTTCATCACGGGTAACGACATATCTGGTGATTCGCGCTGTATCGATAACTTGATATTTCGGCCAGGGAACTTCTAATCGATCTGCGGAAGCGCGCAAAAAGCCAATATCAAATGGCGCGTTATGCGCCACCAAAACTGTTTCTTCCTCAGAACCCATAAATTCAAGTAGCGAGAAGAGCGCTTCACCAATTGGCGGGGCAGTAATCACCATCGCATCAGTAATTCCGGTAAGCACGGTTATAAAAGGCGGAATTGGTCCTCCCGGGTTCACCAGAGTCTGGAATTCGCCAATAACCTCACCGCCACGAACCTTGACCGCGCCAATTTCAGTGATTGCACAATCGCGTGGCGAGCCACCGGTAGTTTCGAGATCCACGACAACGAAAGTGGTGTCGATCAGAGCCTTACCCAGGTCATCAAAAGAGGGCTGCCAATTAAGTTCAAAATTTCCATGCCCGACCACATGCAAAATCTAGTTTGAGGCTCCGACAATTCCGATAACCTCGCCGGATGACGACCTCCGGAGCCCCAGCAGGCTGGCTTGATGATTTCTCCGCTGATTCAAATGGGGATGTAGGTGCATTACTTCTTCACGGCTTTACCGGATCGCCGGCATCCATGCGCCCTTGGGCCCACTTCCTTCAAGAGCGAGGCGTCGCAGTTCGAGTACCACGTATTCCCGGCCATGGAACCAAGTGGCAGGATTTAAATAAAGTGAAATGGCAGCGTTGGCCAGAGCGCGCCGAGCGTGACTTAGAGGAGCTACTTTCAAAGTACAAGAAAGTTTTCATCTTTGGTTTGTCAATGGGGGGAGCTAACACGCTCCATCTTGCCGCAAAGCACTCTACTAGGTTGCGTGGAATTGTTCTAGTTAATCCGATGATTCATATTCCAGATCCAACCATTAAGTTCATAGACATCATCAAGTACATCACTCCAAAACGTCCTTCAGTTGGGGATGATATAAAAAAGCCTGGTGTTACTGAGTGGGGTTATGACGCGCTTCCCATGAAGGGAGTTGCCCAACTACATAGATTTCTAAAAACAACTAGATCAAATCTTCCAGCGGTCCAAACGCCTACATTGCTATTCCATAGCACCGAAGATCATGTCCTACCTGTTTCCAATACCGAAATAGTAATGAATGAAATTGGTTCTAAAGATAAGGTGCGCATTGAATTGGCGAACTCGTATCACGTCGCGACCTTGGACTTTGACGCTGAAACTATTTTTGAAAATTCTCATCGTTTTATCATGGAGAAAACTAAATGAGCAAGAATCCCTTCCTTTGCCGCTCCACCTTGCCATATGAGATTCCTCCCTTTGCTGAGATCACCGAGGATCACTACTTAGAAGCTTTCTACGCCGGCACCGCCGAACAGCTCGCGGAAGTTAAAGAGATTCTCGCTGAGGAAGAAGTAACTTTCGAAAACACCATCGTGGCCCTTGAGAAGAGCGGTCAAACCCTCAATCGAGTGCTCAACGTTTTTTATAACAAGTCATCGAGTGACACGAACAATCGAATAGATGAGATTGAAGCCGAGATCGCCCCAAAATTAGCAGCACATTCCGATGCAATCCGCCTAAATCCAGCTCTCTTTGCTCGGATTAAGAATTTGGTTGAGTCCAACCCAAGTTTGGATGAAGAGAGCGCCTGGTTACTGAAGCGCTATTACAAAGACTTACTTCAGGCTGGCGCTGCTCTAGATGAGACAGCAAGGGAGAAGGTAAAGAAGATCAACGAAGAGCTCTCCTCACTTGAGACACAATTCAGCAAAAACCTGCTCGCCGATACAAATGACTTGGCTGTCTTTGTCAATGATGAAGAAGAGTTGGAAGGGTTGAGCGCAAATGAAATCGCGGCTTGTAAGGCTGCAGCGCAAGCTCGAGGCGTTGAAGATAAATGGATGATCGGAATGGTCAATTTCACGGGCCACCCAAACTTAGCCTCGCTTAAGAATCGAGCCTTGCGGGAGCGGATTATGCGCAACTCCCTAGTTAAAGGAATGCAAGGCAATGACTTTGATACTCGCAAGGTATTACTTCGTATGGCGCAACTTCGAGCAGAGCGTGCAAAACTCTTCGGATTGAACTCGCATGCCGAATATGTTTTGCAAGAACAGACCGCAAGTCACCCCGATCGAGTTCATGAAATGCTCCGCAAGATCGCTCCCGCAGCTGTAGCAAATGCGAGGCGCGAAGCTTCGGAGATAGAGAAGGTTATTTCTCAGAACGGAAAACATGAACTCGCCAGTTGGGATTGGCTTTACTACACCGAAAAGGTGAGAGTTGAAAAATATGAACTAGATACAACGGCAATGCGCCCTTATTTCGAATTGGAGAGTGTTTTAAAGAAGGGAGTCTTCTTCGCGGCTGAAAAGTTATATGGCATGAAATTCAAGGAGCGTCCGGATCTCGTCACTTACCACCCGGAAGCGCGTGCCTTTGAAGTTTTTAATGAAGATGGAAGCTCAATCGGCCTTTACATAGGGGATTACTACACCAGAGACTCTAAACGCGGCGGCGCCTGGATGAATTCATTGGTAGACCAAAACCACCTCATGGGTCAGAAACCAGTTGTTGTTAACAATATGAATATTCCAAAGCCGCCAGCTGGCGAACCAACGCTACTGACCTATGACGAAACAACGACTCTCTTTCATGAATTCGGCCATGCGATTCATGGCTTGTTGTCTAACGTCAAATATCCACGCTTTTCCGGAACAAGCGTCCAGCGTGACTTTGTTGAGTTCCCCTCTCAAGTAAATGAGATGTGGTTACTCTGGCCAGAAGTTCTTGATAACTATGCAAGGCACTACCAAACTGGAGAGCGGTTACCTCAAGCGTGGGTGGATAAGTTAAATGAATCATCAACATTCAACGAGGGCTACGCCACCACAAGCTATCTTGCTGCCGCGGTTCTCGACTTAGCTTGGCACTCACTTTCTGATCTAAGTGAAGTAAAAGACGTTGAAGAATTCGAAAGAAAAGCAATCGCTGATTACGGACTTGATTTTGCCCCAGTCCCAACGCGCTACCGATCCACCTACTTCTCACACATATTTGCCGGTGGATATTCCGCCGGTTACTACGGATATATATGGAGTGAAGTTCTTGACGCGGATACTGTTGAGTGGTTCAAAAGTAATGGTGGTCTTACCCGAGCCAACGGTGATCACTTCCGGAATTCACTCATGAGCCGTGGAGGATCACTCGATTCCATGCAAATGTTCCGCAACTTCCGAGGACGCGATGCTGATATCGAACCACTTCTTCGTAGACGTGGATTGAAGTAAGGGCTAACAAATGCTCGAAGCGATATTTCTTGGAATCGTTCAAGGTTTAACCGAGTTTCTGCCAATCTCTTCAAGTGCGCATGTCCGCTTGTTCGGTGAGTTTCTTCCATCCGGGAGCGATCCCGGGGCGACATTCACGGCCATAATGCAGATCGGCACCGAAATCGCAGTCCTCATCTATTTTCGAAGTGACCTAGTACGAATATTGAAAGCGGTAGTTCGTTTCGTACTTTGCAAACCAATCGAGCCCGGAAGTGCGGAAAAACAGAGCGCCCGACTCGGAGGTTTGATCCTTCTCGGGTCAATTCCCATCTTTCTTCTAGGCTATCTGGGACAGAGCTACATAAGAGAGAACTTCCGATCTCTTTGGTTGATTAGTTTCACACTTATCGCCTTTGGAATAGCGCTCGGATTGATTGATCACTTTGGTAAGCGAGTAAAGAGCTTAGAGGATCTAAATCGTAGAGATGGTTTGATCTACGGATTAGCCCAATCCCTTGCGCTTGTTCCGGGAGTCTCTCGTTCTGGGGCAACGATCGCTATGGGACGTATCTTGGGTTACAAGCGGGAAGCCGCACTTCGATACTCTTTCTTGTTGGCCATTCCAGCAGTACTTGGAAGCGGAACTTATGAATTACTAAATTCGTTGACCGAGCCAACAAATAGCTTCTCGATACTCGAAACTGCATCGGCAACTCTGGTGGCTTTCTTTGTCGGATACGCGGTAATTGTCTGGCTCATGAAGTTTGTGCAAACTCGAAGCTTTATGCCATTTGTTATCTACCGGATATTTCTAGGAGTTCTGATTATCGTTCTGTTACAAGCAGGTCTTGTAAGCGCTTAAAGTCACTGTTGATTAATCAATTCGTTGTGGACGATACTGGGATCGAACCAGATATATTGAATTGTAAATACTTTTATTTATGAAGTTTTGACTTGCACAAACAATAGTTCCTATGGTCAGTATTTGGAATAGGCACACTAAGCATTATTTGGGTCAATAGGTTCAATAACCTACTTCTTTTCAGGCTTAGGCTTGACTAACTATTCGAGGGATACTTCCGACTTCCTAGTTTGTGAGTTAACTTTTCCTCATGAGAAAAGGAGTCCTAGGGCTATCTCTGGTTTTGTCTCTTTCTCTTACCCCCGCCTATTCAGCAACTCCTCCAAAGGCGGGATCTACCTGTTCTAAGCAAGGTATTACAAAGACCTATAAGGGGAAGGTGTTTAAGTGCAAGAAAGTAAAGGGTAAGTTAGTTTGGAATAAAGGAAAGATGGTTAAGCAGGCAGCACCAGTGCATAGTTCCACTACGACACAGATTCAAGTGCCGCTCCAAAATTCAATTAGTGATCCTGTGTCACTTTGCAAGATACGAGATAGGTCCAATTTTGATCCTGGCGTGAATAACGCTTACTCATTCGGTGGCTTCGTAGAAATGAATCCACCAGTGCCAGCGACGGGAGAAGTGACTTGGTACTTGGTTCCAATCGATTTTCAGGATCTCAAGGGTGAGGAAGATTGGAGGAAGAGAGTCGACTTACAAATGAAGAACGTGACTACATTTTATGATCGAGTAAGTTATGGGAAACTCAGAATTAAGTGGAAAGTGCATGAAGATTGGATTACTTTGCCGGACACAGTCGCAAAATATCGAATTGAACATTCAGGAGACTACGACACCACTGAAAACTTCTGGAAATCAGCAATTTCAGAAGCAGACAAGTATATCGATTTCACAAATATACAAACTATAAATTTTGTCCTTCCAAAAAATCAAAAATCGGTATTGGAGAGCGCTCAGGGCTTTCCTTGGACTGGCGACATTCGCAATTACTTTTCCGAGGAATCGAAATTTGCTTCTTTTACTATTCTCGGAAACTATTTTGAATCTCCCGGAAGGTCATACTGGTCCTATTGGGCACACGAATACGGACATGTACTTGGAATACCTCATCTAGGTGGGAGTAGGTGGAGCTATTCATTTCAACCGTATGATCTGATGGGAAATCAAGACGTAGGCCGAGAGATCAGTGGATGGTCAAGGTTTGCCGTCACTCGTTGGATCGAAGATGAGTGGGTCTACTGCAAATTGTCACAGAATGTTGAAGTGGAGTTAATCCACATTTCTCCTATTAATTCAAAAGGTAATCAAATAAAATTGGCAATAATTCCCATCAATGAAACTAAAACGTTAGTTCTGGAATCGAGACGTAGAAATATCAATTCAGAGTTAAGTCCAAATTTGCAAGATATTACTTACATTCCATCAACTTATCCCTTGTATGCTGCAAATCCAATTCGTGATGGAGTTTTTGTTTACATTTATGATTCTTCTCTTGGCCATAATGAAGAATATCTTCACCTAACTAATTCCAACAGTAATCCAATTCTGGCGGCTGGTGATTCAATTGAATATCTAGGCATTAAGATATCAGTGCTTGAGGTGGGAAATGTTGACAAAGTAGTGATATCACAAAAAAAGTAGATTCCTCATTAATTCGAATAAGAATGAAGTGAGTTCTGAGAGTTTGAATTAGTTTCCTTGTGTTATAAGGGCATATGCGCTATTAAGTTTGGAACCAATGCCCAACATGTCTTGTTCGGTCATTCCTTAGAGGGCGTTTTACTTTATTCTATTGATTTCATGCTCTGTCGATTATTCTCTACCTCATGAAAAGAGGAGTAGTTGGTCTATCTATATTCCTTTCTCTCTCCCTTATACCCGCCTATTCCGCTACACATCCAAAGGCAGGAACTCTTTGTTATAAGCAAGGTATTACAAAGACCTATAAAGGAAAGATCTATAAGTGCAAGAAAGTTAAAGGCAAGTTAGTTTGGAGTAAAGGAAGGGTGGTTAAGCAGGCTGTATCGGTAGCAACACCAACACCAAAATTTCCAGATGCACCCACTAGTTTTGACAATTTGATATCGAACTACTTGGGCATTCCATATGCCGCTTGGAGTAAGTCCAACGCAGCGATTTCTGCCGCGAATGATGTTGTCCCGTCGTTTAATGCATTAACAGGCCCGAACACAACCCTTGCATTCAAGAACCCCGCCTCTGCCTACAATCTTGTCGCTCGTTTGTTTTCAGGTTATAAGAGCACCAGCGCAATGACAGTATTGAGTTTTGGCTACGATGACCGTGATTGGGCTCAGGAGCAGATGAAGCGTCTACAACCCAAGTCAACTTGGCAGTGGATTACAGCAAGTGCATGTGCTACCCGCCCTACCTGTTGGGGCGGAGGTATGTTCACCGACGAAAGTGGTAACGGACTCTTGGTTGTTACGACAGAAGTTTTAGATGAAAATCATTTATCTGGAACTTTAGATGCTCACGAATACTCACATGCTATTCAGCAAAACCAAATGAGACGTCCTACAGTCTGGCCAGAAGAAGTAGGTTGGCCACCTAGTTGGTTTAGAGAGGGGCAAGCCACCTTTGCCCAGAACGCCTCACTCTATTATGAGTCCTTTGATCTTTATTTAAAGAATCGAAAGTCAATATCCAACGAACTTTATACAGACTCAAGATTCACTTCAGAATGGATTCAGGAATTCTTTGTGGTTAATCAGCCAACCTCATGGTTTGACAAGTATCCACACTGGCGCCAATATGATTTAGGAGCAATGCTAGTTGAGGTGCTAACGGCGCTAAAGGGTCCAGGGTCTACTATGGAAATTTGGAAATTAATGGGTACTGGCCAAACCTTCAATCAAGCATTTGAGAAAGTCTATGGAACTTCATTTGATACTGCATTACCCGTTATATCAAAGGCTATTGCCCTTCAGATAGGAAAAGGCTAGAGAAAGGTTTTCGAAAGACTTTTGAAGATTCTTTCAAGAATGACTATGGGACATCATGGGCGGATGTGCCAAAAATGAAGTCATTCCAATTTGAGTGTTAACAGTGGACGATACTGGGATCGAACCAGTGACCCTATAAGTCATGTTCCTCAATTAGTAGAAATTCCTACTTGGTTCGGAGCTTACACGATTTCGCAGATATTTTCATCAATTTGATCCAAAACCAAGAGGAGTCTCCAGATTTCTTGAGATGGATAGCAATTCCTGAGAATGTTTCAGGAACCTCTCAATGCTTTCCTCGGGAATTCCAAGCTTGAGCATCACCTTCACCTTAAAAATTAACTCCAACAAGTTTGTGGCTAGGGCCAATTCAATCCCCTTGAAGGCATTCTTCTTGGGGACTGAATGTGTAATCGCATTTCTTGTGTCTTTTGTTCGGATAAGGAAATTGGGCCAATTCGATAAAACATGATCAAGGGGTCCTGGGAGATTTGAGGAAAAACTAGTTAGTTTAGACAAAAGAACATCCCTCCCAGTTGGAACACCACCAAGGACGTCAATTTCGTCTAGGGAGAAAGTTTCCCTCAGCTTCTTAAGCAGTCTTGAGAATTCTGGATTTATAACTTCTTTCGAAATGTTTGACTTCCCATCTTCCCAATTTTCAATTGCCCTCATAATTCTCAGGAAACCATCTTCGCCGAGTGGAGATGAGTGATACCTGTTTGCAAAAAACTGATTGAAAGCATCACGTTCTAAGTCGTACAAAACGAGCCACTTGTTGACAATGTCAGGAAATATTTCGTAGTTTGATAAATTAAAGAATTGTTCGTGAGGTCGAATTCTCTCTATATCCGAACTTTTGGAAAAGGCAAAGGTGTAGATTTTAAATGACCGTTCAGGTTGCGTACCGTCTCTTGCTTCAACTCCTGTCAGATAGTCTTCAGCATTATTTGTCATGGTTGATAAGAGGACTAGAGGATTGACATATTTGTCGAACATTCTCTGAATTGAGATATATTCTGATGTTTCAATAGTCCAAGGTAAGTCCAGACTAATTTTCTTGGAGAAGTTTCCAGTTTGGAATTGAGCAAGACATTGAAGTTTGAGTCTGGCTTCAGATTGAATTTCTATATCCTGGTATTTTGGAACTGTTAATGTCATTCCGATTTCAAAATTGTTCCGTACAAAACTGAATTGAGGGCCGTTCATTAAACTGGGAGTTCTCATGGTCCTGTAGGTAATATTATTGACCTCGTAATTGAGTCCCTCAACTGTGTGTATGCCGATGAAAGCCCCGTAACATGTATAAGTTTCCTGTGCATGTCCATAGGTAGCCCAAGACAGGCTTGATTGCGTCTGGAAGCAACTGAATAAAGTTATTTGCTTTCCTTCGAATGATCCGTAGATGGTCACAGGTCCATCGTTCAAAGAGGCAAAGGAAGATAGATTTCCAATCACCGTTAAGGTGAATTTCTCACCATGGACGTAATCCAGGTATCCAGCAACTGAATGCTCTGGCATGTCTGGTAGCCACCAATTTCCGCTACCGCTTAAATTTGCATTTTCAAACTCGGGACCTGCAAAGGCGCTGGGCATGTCATAAATCTAGGGCTACATGTCAAAGAATGTCAGTTTTACAGCCTTTCAATCCAACGATTCTTCCGTTTGGCGGGAATCCACGTATTTGTCACCTTAGTCCGATATGTTTTCGCCATGTCATTCACGTATGTAGATCTCTTCGCAGGCATTGGTGGCTTCCACGCCGCTTTGGGTGCCCTGGGAGGCGAATGCGTCTATGCCAGCGAAATTGATAAGGATGCGGCAAATATTTACCACCGCAACTGGGGAATAAAGCCTCACGGAGATATCACGCTGGCGGCAAATGAATCGGTTATGGACGTACCAGATCATGACGTTTTAGTTGGTGGATTTCCTTGTCAGCCTTTTAGTAAGTCAGGCAAGCAATTAGGAATGGATGAATCCAGAGGCACGCTTTTCTGGAATATTGCAAAAATAATTGAAGTTCGTAAGCCGAAGTTAGTTCTCTTGGAAAATGTGCGAAACATTGCTGGGCCAAGGCACACGCATGAATGGGAAGTAATTATCCGAACACTTCGAACCCTCGGTTATCGTGTTAGTTCCGTACCCCTTGTTGTTTCCCCACACAAGATTTCGCCTGAGCATGGTGGGCGTCCTCAAATGAGAGAACGTGTTCTGATCGCAGCAACCAGGGATGATTCTCAAAAGGGCCCACTTGCGGAAGAACCAATGACCCTGGATCTTTCTAATTTCTATTCTGGTTGGGATCCGCAGAATTGGAATCTGAAGTCCGATCTTCCTTTGAGTGCTTCCATTGAAAAGTCAGAAAAGGCGAAACTTGCCCTAAATGCGACGGAGACAGAATGGATCGATGCTTGGAATGAGTTTGTAGAAATCATCATCTCCAAGGTTGGGCACGCTGGGATTCCAGGATTTCCAATTTGGGCAGACGAATGGGTCCACATTGATGAATTAAAAATTCCGAAGGGGACTCCTAAGTGGAAGGAAATAATTCTTGAAAAGAATTCTGACTTCTATACAAAGCACAAGAGAGATCTTGATCGTTGGTTAAAGAAGTGGAATAACTTAGAAGCCTTCCCACCAAGTCGCAGAAAACTTGAATGGCAAGCACAGAACGCCAAGAATTTATGGAGCACTGTTATGCACTTCAGGCCTTCAGGAATCCGTGCGAAGAGAATGACGTACGTTCCTACCCTTGTTGCGATAACTCAAACTTCTATCATTGGCCCACAGAAGCGACGCCTCTCGGTAAGAGAAGGTGCAAGACTCCAAGGATTTCCAGAATGGTTTGATTTCATGGATCAGCCAGATAGTGCGTCCTACAAGCAATTAGGAAATGCTGTGAATGTTGGCGTCATCTATAATGTACTCAAAGCCCAAGTCCTGAGAGACATTGATTTGCTTAAAAACTCACCAAAACTTGCTAGAGCAATCATGAGTTCTCCAGATGATCCCGATGTGGCCTTAGAAAACCAGTCAAAGATTTTCAGCCAAAACCGAGAGTCACTTCCAGATCCAGTGGACTTATCTAAGATCGAATTAAGTCAGGCTTAATTCTTCAATCTTTATTCTGTCTGTTCTAGCCTTAGATATATCAAGTAGGTATTTAGGTGCTCGGGCTTCACCTGTTGGTTGTTTGCCTTGCTTAAATTCGTTAAGAACTTTTTGCGAAACAGCCCTTTCCAATTCGTCCAGATCAGAAATGTGGAAAAACTCAATCATTTGAGGAATAAAGCCATTCTTTAACTGTCGTCGGACTGGACCTAGCTTTCCTCTTAGTGCTTTATGCCATTCACTGAAGGTTTCGTCATCGTATTTGGGTGTGCCACTTAAGATAATCAATCCCAGGCCTGAAACTTTGACTGCTTCTTTCATTGAGTCTTGGTCGTTTAACTGACAGCCGTTGTTCTTTCTGTTTCCTAATCCAGTAGAACTGTGAACCTTCAAATCCCAAGGCCGATACAGGGCATAGTCGAATTTGGTGTTCTCAATAACTTTCGGTCCGCCTCCGAGAGTGTTAATTAGAGCTGGGAGAGCCTTGAATTCAAAGTACCAACCCTGCCATTCCGTCTGTCTCCAATGATCGGAATCTGCGGCCTGCATTTCCAAAACCGATTGTCTTCCATCCATATATCTAGGTGTGGCGGTGTCCAAAACCTGCTTGATCATTCGTACTTCGGAATTCAAGTCTTTTGACTCTGGAGCAAATGAACGATTGTTGACGAAGAATCTCTCTCCACCTTCGAGAAGAATATTCAGTCCAGTCAGGGTGATGGTTTGGCCGACTGACTCACAAGAAGGTGACCAAGTCATTCCTAGGCGGGTAGCGATAGCCGATGCAAGGGCTTGCTTTGAGACATGGGAATTTGGCGAGACGCCGACACCTTTTGCAAGGTTCTCTAGAACAGAACGTCTCTCTTTGCTGCCTGGGCCAAGCTCTTCGGGTCCACTATTGGTTAATTGACTTATTCGAGCAACGGCTTCCAATTTGTTCCGTGCAGGTATGAATCCGCTAATAATCAATTCCTCCTACTCTGCACGATGGTTCAGTATAGAACTATCGTTCCAGAATGTGGGGGAGTAGCTTTTCTAAACTTTTGGAATTAAGCTTCCTTTATGAATCTAAATGACCATATTGGCGGATTGACAGTAGGAATGGACGTGATCGTTAAGCATGATTTGGGCTTGGAAATGGGATCCATCGAATCCATTAATCTCACAAGTGGGAAAGTGTTGCTCTTCTTCGATTATCCAGACTGCCCGCACTTTGCTTTATTCAATATTTCACAAATCATGTCATTTGAAGTCCGTTCTTAATTTGGGGAAATGTGAATAAATTTCTGAGATGGATGATACGAATTTTCTTGCACGTTCTTAGGATTGATAGTGCGCCCATAGATGCATCATAATTAAACAAATTGTAAAATAGACTATGGGAAGAAATGAAATACATTCTTTCGATTCTCTGTACGCATCGTTACACGGATTGCATTTACATTATTTATCGATAGTAAATTGCAAAGAATCTATAGTATTTATTGGGTGAAATGAAAATAAAGAAGAATGTTTATCCAAAGATAACTCAACTTAATCTAAGGAGATTGACTCCGTATGATGTTGAAGAATTTCGAAGATCCTTTCTTGAAAGTAAAGAAAGCATCAAGACTTTCTTGGATCTCGGATATGAATTTGAAGGACTCAATATTTTTGACTTTGGCAATCAGTATTTGCGTATGCTCTCCTCTCACGACATTGAACACTTCGGGGTATTCCATGGTTACAAGATGCTTGCCTATGCATGCTATTGCCCAGGTTTCAGTCCTGCTGGAAAGCAAATCATTTACTGGGTTCGGGAAAAATATCTTCAGCAGAACATAGGGACCTGGACTATTGGCAGAATGACAAGTAAGAGCTGGGTAGAGCGTGATGAGCACTACACGCAGCTGATCATTGATAAGGGCAATTACGCAAGTAGAAGAGTTGCAAAGAAGATGAACTACTTTCCGTTGTATGCAGTTTCGACTCTAGATGCCCAGGGGACGAAGAAGACTGGAACCTATATTTGCTATATCCATTTAAACCCAAGTTTAAATATGACGGCAGCGGTATCCAACAAAAGAGCTCTTGATCTAATTGGGCACCCTTGCATGATGCCTGACCTTCGTCATCTGATAGATGATGAGGCTGTATCAAAATATTTTGTTTGGAATGATCCGTTATATGTTGAAGATGACATTGACGAGCAGGGGAGATTTATAAATTGGAAACCTGAAATAGATTTAAACGATCCTAGTAACGAACTGTTTGATGATTTAGAAAATTACTTGGACCATTGACTTAGAATTTAACATTTTGTATAATTGAGTTATAAAGCGGATAAAATCCGACGCCACTGGCAGATACTGCAACTAGCTATAAGGGAAAAGTGGTTGGGCAACAAAGGTACTCTTCACCGATTTTCAACAGAGATAGCAATCAGCAACCTTTTGTGTTTGTTCTAGTTACATAAATTGAATGAGGGTACTTACCATTCTTGACTCAGCTGAATTGCAAGCCATAGAAATCAAGAACCATGTGTTGACATGGACCAGAATGTAGATCGTGTGACTGGGAGGATCTACAAACAAAACTAGAATGAAAAACTCACCAGCAAGAGAAGATTCTCTTAAGGAACACAGGGGGGGATATAACTATGTCCAAGATCAACTTATCTAGTGAATTGATGAATATGAGGTATTCACAAGGATTTTAATTTGTTGAAAATCTAGTATCGAACTTAAGCATAAATATGCCTTTCAGGCATAGAGACTCAAGTGACTGAGGGAGAACCGATATCATCCCCCAGTCACCTCATAGCCTAAGAGGCTATGTCTCTTATATCCGAGAGCAAGCTAGATTCTTGGCCATCTTCAAAATCTCTGACATTGTGGATGAAGTGCCTAAATCTCTTCTCCTCCTCTGACTCAGAATCGGAAGGTTCGGCGTTAACGAATGATTCGTAGAGTTCATCATCGTCTTCAAAAAGTTGATAAACCTCTGAGAACGTTATGTCCACGCCTTCTTTCGCCATCTTGATTTGTTCGGATCGGATCAAGCCGTAATAAGGATGCTTAAAGGGATGCCAGTCTGCCCAACTTCTGCTCTCATAGTCTGCGTCATCTTTACCAACTAGGGGATACACGGCACAGGGTTTGTTGAACCCCATATGCTCAACCTTAATCCACTCAAGACTCTCCAAATAGAGTCTTTTCTTGTAATACGTGGATTGGGACATTCCCGACAAGGCACATATCTCTCTCTCCGTTAAACGAGAGGGAAGCCTGTCGGCCCATTCAAACTCAAATGCATAAAGCCATAGAAGAGCCTTTGCCAGTCCATCAATCTTCGCAAATGTTATATCTTCACCATATTGGTGAATCGTTTCTCTGATTCTCATGAAATCTCCTTATATAAATACGCATCGACCTCCTTGGTCTACGTGTTTTTGGGACAAAAAGACCCACAAATCAACTCTAGGTTTCATTGTGGGCAACAAGGGTTGTTCCCTTGGTAGATCAATTCTACCAAAATCGAACGATTCTGTAAAGAGATTTCTAGCGAATATATAAGAAAAGAGAGACTGGGAGCTGTTAAGTAATTGAATACTTATCTTTCCCAGTCATCTCTTAACTAATCTATTTCAATTTCATATCTGATCAAATAGATATATCTTCTTTAGGAAACCACTTGCAAATAGGGAATATTCCTATTGACTTTCTTCGCCATATTTGCAGAATCAAACGGCCGTTGAGGAACCGCCATTTCTAAGTCTTGGTCATTAACTTGTACGTAGATTTTCATTGTTGTCTCAATGTTCTTGTGACGTAATTGTCGTCGTGCAATCTCTGGGTTAATTCCTCTGCGAATCATGTCTGTCGCAAACCAATGGCGGAGCATGTGAGGATTTACTCTTTTTGAGCCTCCTCTTTTGCTAAGGTTTCCGCAAGCCCATGAAACAAGTTGTGAAGGCATGCCAATCTTCCAATGATCATCTTCTGTCATAGCTCTTACCTCGTCAGCAAGCCAATCTGGAATCATGACTTTCCCATATGTCTTAGGACTGCCAAGGTGAAGTCCATCTTGGCTAAAGGCTCTATCTACTGTGAGCATGTTTCCTTCTAGTTGACTAGGAATCACTGCACAGGCTTCTCCAACTCGTAGCCCTGCATACATGCAGAGGTACAGGATTCGGCGGTATTTAGAACGATCAATTATTTGATGGAGCTCTTCTTGGGTAGGGAAGTCATATTGTTTGGCTATACCTTGCAAAATTGGAAGTTCGTTAAATATCCCCAGATCCTTGAACACAGATCGAAGACAGATATAGACATTCTTTTTCACATTGTGGCTACGCATCTGATCCACTTTGTCGAAGATAAGGGCGCAATTCAGATCAGAGATCTCAGTTTCCCAAATTCCAAGAGACTTAATGATCTTGATGTAGGACTGTCTAGTCCCATATTTCAATGGACGATTATTAATTACATTTTGAGCATATTCAGAAACCAACATTTGATGTTCCAATTCCATGTTTTCACACGCATTCGCAGGAATTGGGATCCCATTAGACGATACTGTCTAAGTTAGGTTCACATTAGAACTAGTGACGGAGTTTCCGTCATTTCCGTTCATTTTCAACTAATTGTGGACGATACTGGGATCGAACCAGTGACCCCTTCCATGTCAAGGAAGTGCGCTACCGCTGCGCTAATCGTCCGTATTCAGTTCTGTAACAAAATCTATCGAGGTGGAGACGGGATTTGAACCCGTGTAGCGGGATTTGCAGTCCCGAGCCTCGCCTCTCGGCCACTCCACCAAACTTTTTCGTTGTTTTTACACAGTTAAAAATTCGTATCCGAGCGGACGACGGGGGTCGAACCCGCGACCTGAACCTTGGCAAGGTTCCGCGCTACCAACTGCGCTACGTCCGCAAAACTTGATCTCGCCACCTACTGGCACCGATGATCAAGGAGGGGAAATCTATCCTAGATTTAGAGGGCTTCCCAAATGAATGCAGAAATCTAGAGGCGGTGGAGTGTGGAGCGGTTCTGGATGGGCGGCATTCAGGGCGAGAATCTGCAGGAAATTCGAACCGATCTTGATGCTATTAATGAACCAGGTTTCTGGTCTATCACCGGCACATTCGAAGGAAGCTGGACGCTGGCCCGGTTTAATGATGTTTCTAGAAAAGAGTTCGTTAGCGAAGGCGGAGAGTTGAAGGTTGGAGAATGGCGCTCATCCAAATCGCGGGATGAATATAAGAGCTATGTAGAAGAGATTCGATCATCGATTGCCGACGGTGAGGTTTATCAAGTTAATGCCTGTCGGATTATGAGCTCAAAGATTCTTGAAGAAGGAAATCTCTCTGGACTATTTAGTCGAATTCTTTCAGAGAATCCCGCTCCATATGCCGGCTATCTCTCATTGCCGGAACTAGAGATAGCTTCAGCTTCGCCGGAACGATTTATCTCTAAAGATGGGAGCCGAATCATCTCAAGCCCGATAAAAGGAACTTCAGCAACCAGTGAATTCCTCGCCAAAGATAGAGCAGAAAATCTCATGATTGTAGATTTGATTAGAAATGATCTCGGAAGGATTTGCGAAACCGGAAGTATCGACACTCCGAGATTACTAGCTAAAGAAAAACATCCTGGTCTGTTTCACCTAGTTTCTGATGTAAGTGGGTCACTGAGAAAGGAGATTGCGCTCTCGGAGGCAATTGCAGAAGTAATGCCACCTGGTTCTATAAGTGGGGCACCGAAATCAAGCGCACTTCGGATAATCAAATTTAATGAGGGAGAGCGCGGACCTTATTGCGGCGTCTTCGGTTGGTCGGATGGAAATCGAATGGAATTGAGCGTGGGAATCAGACTCTTCTGGAGAAGCAAAGATGAGATTAGATTTGGCACGGGCGCAGGTATTACCTGGGATAGTGATCCAGAATCTGAGTGGGAGGAGACCGAGCTAAAGGCGCGCCGCCTTATCTCTCTAACTCAATGATTTTCTTCAATGGTCAGCCCTCGGAAACATCAGAATTGAGCGATGCGGTACTTCTCGGAGATGGTGTCTTTGAAACTCTCCGAAGCTATGAGGGCAGACTCTTTGCGCTTGACTCGCACTTGGAACGGCTCGAATTGGGGTTGGCTGATTTAGTAGGAACGCCCGTTCCTTGGTATAGCCGCGAGAAAATTATCGATGGTATCGAGCGGATCTTGAGGCACCAGAAGTTCCCAAGTGGTGCGCTTCGAATCTCGATTTACTCTGATGGAAATTGGGTTCTCTCGCATAAAGAGTATGTGGTCCCAACAAAGGGGCTTTCTTGCACGGTTATTGAGGGCGGACAGGAGCAACTTGGCTACAAGAGCAGCTCCTATTCGACGCGCTTACGCGCTCGTCGCTACGCAGAACAGCAGGGATTTGATGACGCAATCTTTGTCCAGGAGGGTGGGGAGGTAAGTGAGCTATCTACCTCGAATCTCATCGCGCTAGTTAACGGCGTTTGGATCACCCCTCGACTTGAAAGTGGTGCGCTTCCGGGAGTGACTCGCAGAGCGCTCATTGATAACTTCGAGATTAAGGAAGGGAAACTAGATCTCGCTTCGCTGGAAGGGGCAGATTCCCTTGGTGCAATCTCTAGCCTGCGGGAGATTCAATCCATTAAGGCAATTGACGGAAAAGACACCCCAAGTTCTAACCGATTTCGTGAACTTCAAGAGAGTTTTCATAGTTGGATTTTAGGTAATCTTGCCCAGTGAATTTCCGTCAGCAAATCAAATCGAATCCTTATGGCTCCGTAGTTTGGCGGGTATTCATTGGAGTCATCGGCGGACTAGTCACAATTATCGGAACCATATTCTTGTTCGCTCCCGGACCCGGACTACTAGTGCTTCTCGCAGGACTTGGTATTTTGGCCACTGAATTTGCTTGGGCAGCCAATGCGATTCGTAAGACAAAATCAATCGCCCAATCCACCTCAGAGAAATTTCGAATTCCACTCTGGGTGAAATACCTGCTTATCGCGGGCGGAGCGCTCTTTTCTATCGTGCTCTTGGTAATTCTTTACGCCTGATTTATCGCTGCTTTGGTAGCCTCGCTTCGTGAGTGACTCCGCAAGTCCTGCTTCTATTTCAATCACTTTAGATGGAACGCCTAGGACCTGTTCTTCAGAATTAAGGGTGACCCAAGTTTGTGAAGAGGTTTATCCCGATGCCATGAAACCAGGTCCAAACGCGATAGTGGTTTGTCGGATCAATGGAGTCCTAAAAGATTTATGGAGTGAACTATCTGAAGGCGATGTTGTTGAAACAATCAAGATTGATAGTGAAGATGGTTTGAATGTGCTACGACACTCAACCGCTCACGTTCTCGCTCAAAGCGTCCAGCGTCTTTTTGCTCAAACGCGCCTGGGAATCGGCCCGCCAATAACTGATGGTTTCTATTACGACTTTGATCCAGAACGGCCATTTACACCTGAAGATCTCGAGAAGCTCGAGAGCGGAATGCGTAAGGTCATAAAAGAGGGACAGAGATTCAAGCGAAGAGTAGTTAGCGAAAGTGAAGCGCTCGATGAGCTAAAGAGTGAAAAATACAAGTGCGAGCTAATTAAATTGAAGAGCGGGGATATAGCTGAAGGGGCATCAGTTGAAGTAGGTGCTGGAGAATTAACTATTTACGACAACTTAGGTCGCGACGGAAAAGCTGTTTGGGGTGACCTATGTAGAGGACCCCATCTGCCATCTACAAAATACATACCGGCTTTCAAACTCATGCGCTCCGCTGGGGCTTATTGGCGTGGATCTGAGAAGAATCCTATGCTGCAGAGAATCTATGGAACGGCTTGGCCATCTCAAGAAGCTCTTGATAACTATCTCAATCTTTTAGCAGAAGCAGAGAAGCGAGATCACCGCAGGCTTGGTTCCGAATTAGACCTCTTTTCATTTCCAGATGAAATCGGTTCAGGTTTGGCGGTGTTCCATCCGAAAGGCGGAATCATCCGTATGGCGATGGAGGAGTATTCAAGAAAGCGCCATGTTGAAGAAGGTTATGAATTTGTCTATTCACCGCACTTAACTAAGGCAGCCCTCTTTGAGAAATCAGGACACCTTGATTGGTACTCCGAAGGGATGTATCCGCCAATGGTCATGGATGAAGAGCACCATGCTGATGGAACGCTAAAGCGAGCAGGTCAGAAGTACTACATGAAACCTATGAATTGCCCATTTCACAATCTCATCTTCGCTTCCCGGGGTCGTTCATATCGAGAACTTCCACTCCGGCTCTTTGAATTCGGAACGGTTTATCGTTACGAAAAATCTGGGGTAATCCATGGAATTACTCGCGCCCGCGGATTTACCCAGGACGATGCGCACATCTACTGCACTCCCGAACAGATGGCAGATGAACTAGACAGTCTTTTAACTTTCGTTCTCAATCTACTTCGCGACTATGGCCTACAAGATTTTTATTTGGAGTTATCGACTAAGAATGAAGAGAAGTTCATCGGCTCAGATCAAGATTGGGAACGCGCGACCGAAACACTCCGCAAAGCTGCGGAGAAGCAGGATTTAGAGCTTGTCCTCGATAAAGGTGGAGCAGCCTTCTATGGGCCGAAGGTGAGCGTGCAAGCCAAGGATGCGATTGGAAGAACCTGGCAGATGTCTACGATTCAGGTGGATTTCCAACTTCCACAGCGATTCGAGTTGGAGTATCAGGCCTCCGACGGCTCAAGGCAGCGGCCAGTCATGATCCATAGAGCGCTCTTCGGTTCGATTGAACGTTTCTTTGGTGTTTTAACTGAACATTATGCTGGCGCATTCCCGCCCTGGCTAGCACCCGTCCAAGTTCGAGGAATTCCGATTGCTGAAGCTTTTGTGCCTTATCTCGCCGAGGTAATCCAAGAGATGAAAAAAGTTGGCATACGCGCAGAGATTGATTCGTCTGATGATCGTATGCAGAAGAAGATTCGTAACGCGCAAGCAGAAAAGATTCCATTCATGTTAATCGCCGGTGAAGAAGACCAAAAGTTCGGCGCTGTCTCGTTCCGGTTCCGTAATGGTGAACAGCGAAATGGCGTGCCCATTAAAGAGGCTATAGAGCTAGTTCAAAGAGCCGTTTTAGAACGAACCCAAGTCTAAGAGGTTATCCGATGAGCGAAAATTCTCTTGATGGCGTTGGGATCCCAGATCGTTGGCAGCGCCTCTGGGCGCCACATCGCATGGCATATCTTTCAGGTGAAAATCGGCCGCTTAGGGGAAATGATGTTGCCTGTCCCTTCTGCGAAATTCCAAAAGGCGATGATGAAAATGCATTGATCGTTTATCGGGGAGAGCTTGCTTATGCGGTACTCAATTTATATCCCTACAACCCGGGACATCTTCTTATTTGTACCTTTAGACATGTTGCAGATTTAACTGAGATCTCTGAACAAGAGCGCGAAGAAATTTTTCGGCTCACTTCGGATGCCATGCGAGTGATTAGAGAAGTGTCTAAACCCGCTGGCTTTAATTTAGGAATGAACCAGGGCGCAGTCTCCGGAGCAGGGGTCGCCGAACATATCCACCAGCATGTGATTCCAAGATGGTCGGGAGATGCCAATTTCATGCCATTGATTGGCCAGACTAAAGTTCTTCCGAAATTACTTACCGAGACCCGTGCAGAATTGGCTAATGCTTGGAAAGCGCTTCTATAAGCAGATTAAGTTCTGGGATCCCGAAGGTTTTCTCACTTCCTATGGGAATAGCAATGGCGAATATTCCTTGGAAGAAGCCATCTTCGCCAAGCTCCTTATAGAGCTGTAGGTACTCTTCTTGAAAATCGGCAATCAAATCCATCAGTTCTTTATCAGCCGAAAAGCGATTCTTCTCTGAGCCTGAATAATCATGGACAAGATTATCTTCAAGTGAGATTAGCGCTGTTGGTTGACCTAGATCATCGTGGAGAACAAGATAAGGGGTTGCGAACTTTTCAAGCACACGATTACCAATCAAGACAATGTCATCGAAATCAGATTCCGAAAACTCAACGCCTTGTACGATCATGGCACGCGGGAATTGGCGATCTTGAAAGTGGTTCCAGAGATAAATCATCTCTTTTGAAATACCACTTCTAGCATCGACCAATAAGGCAAAAAGGTCGACCGACTCTAGTGAGTCCAATTTTGAGAGCGGAATGGGTAGCGCCATAACCTCTACTTTGGCCCTTAGCGCGGTGAGGGTAGGAGCCGGCTTAACATCGGGATGATGCGCGAGGAGTAGCTGAATCTGTGGCTCGCTCATGTAGAGAGCCTACGATGTATCCAATGATTCAAAGACGCTTTAAAGCTCCGGTCACGGCCTTCATCACACCAATCTGCCGAGCGCTGCTTCGCATCGGACTTAGCGCTAATGCGATTACCGTAATAGGTGCGGCAGGAGCGACCTTCTCATCTATTTACTTTTTTGCCCGAGGGGAATTTTTCCTTGGAACTTTGCTGGTTTCGCTATTTGCCTTGAGCGATCTCCTTGATGGAACGATGGCTCGGATTTCCAAGAGTGATGGAACTCGATGGGGCGCTTTACTGGATTCGACTCTAGATCGAGTTAGCGATGCAGCCATTGCGATTGGTATCTGGATTTATCTATTTGATGAGGGCTCGGATCTACATTTGGTGGCAATAGCCGCTTTATTTCTCGGAAGTTTAATCCCATATATCAGAGCAAAGGCAGAGAGTCTTGGAATCGAATGCTCAGTTGGTTTTGCTGAACGTCCCGAACGATTAATTATCCTGCTTGTCGGAACTGGTCTCTTTGGACTTGGGTTGGATTTCGCGCTAGGGCTCTCACTCTGGCTACTCGTTTTCATCAGTCTAATTACCGTAATTCAGCGGATGAAGGTTGTGCATCAAGCGTGAAGGCGATTCAAGACTTCTTGACTTATCTCATTTACAGTGCACTTTGGAGACTCGTGCGTCTCCTACCGGAAAAAACTGCCTATTCATTCTTTGAAGCAGTTGGAAAGCGCATTTATCGAAAAAATGGTAGACGAATATCGCGATTGCGAGAGAACTACAGACACGTTCTACCATCTCTAAATGGCACTGAATTGGAGAACCTTGTTCAGAAGGGGGTCTCAAGTGCCATGCGTTATTGGTGTGACACATTTCGTATTTCAGATTGGAGCCAAGAGAGAGTCGCGACCACAGTTACGACTGAGAACAACGAACTCTTTCTTAATTCAGTTAATAGCGGCAAAGGCGTGATCATCGCCCTCCCTCACGCAGGAAACTGGGATCATGCCGGCCTCTATTACTGCTCGCAAGGAATTAAGGTCCATACAGTCGCTGAACACTTGCGACCAGAGCGTCTCTTTCGCAAATTTCTTGCCCATAGAGAGCGTATGGGAATGACAGTGTTAGATCTTGAAGAAAAGGTTACCGAACAACTAGCGAACTTCTTGCGTGAGGGAAAATTGGTTGCTCTTGTTGCGGATCGTGACTTATCTAGAAGTGGTGTAGATGTTAAGTTCTTTGGAGCTAATGCGCGAATGCCCGCCGGACCTGCGCTATTGGCGATAAAGACGGATGCTAATTTAATTACTGCTTATGTTTCTTTTACAACGAGCGGTATCAACATCAAGTTCAGTGGGCCCCTCTTGGTGCGCAGGGGAGAAAGCGAGAGTGGCGAGGTCCAGCGACTCACTCAAGAACTTGCTAATCAGTTCGCTATGGATATAAAGAGCGAACCTTCTTCTTGGCATATGCAACAACGGATATTTGTAGATAGAAAGAGTATGAATTGAGAATTGGAATGGTCTCACCATACGCCTGGGATGTTCCAGGTGGCGTACAGGCACATATAAGGGATCTAGCGCATCATTTTTTATCCGAGGGTCATGAAGTTTCAGTTTTGGCGCCAGCGCTTGATGAAGGTGCATTAGGAGAGAAATTTGTTGTCTCAGCGGGTAGGCCGGTGGCGATTCCATATAACGGAGCCGTTGCGCGCGTGCTCTTTGGGCCGGTTGCTGCGACGAGAGTTCGCCAGTGGATAGCCCGAAATGATTTTGATGTGATGCATCTTCATGAGCCTGCAATCCCATCTCTTTCGCTTCTTGCTTGCTCAATTGCGGAGGGGCCGATGGTGGGAACATTTCATGTGGCCGCTCCACGGCAGAAAGTTGCGTTTGCAATTGCGCCCTTGCTTGAACCAGTAATCGAGAAATTGAGGGCACGGATTGCGGTAAGCGAAGTTGCCCGTGAAACGCTCACAATTCATTTAGATACCGATGCTCTGGTAATTCCGAACGGAATCGATACTTCATTCTTTGCTTCGGCCAAAGTGAATCCCGAATGGAAGCAGGAGTTCACTATCGGATTCCTAGGGCGGTTTTCCGAGCCTCGAAAGGGACTTAGCGTTCTGATGGAAGCTGTTCCAAACCTGGTTCGAGCTATTCCCAACCTTCGAATCTTGATTGCAGGTCCAGGGGAGGGATTGGAGGTCATGCAGTTACTCAATCCAACTCTCCGCAATCGAGTTGTGTTTCTGGGTCGACTAAGCGATGAAGAGAAAGCTAGTTTTCTCAAGTCTGTCGATATCTATGTAGCTCCAAATACAGGAGGTGAGTCCTTTGGAATTATTTTGGCCGAAGCAATGGCTGCGGGAGCTGCAATTGTCGCTAGCGACCTTCCGGCCTTTGAAAGTGTACTTGGGAAGGGAAAGTACGGCCTTACATTTACAAACGGTGACTCAAGCAATCTTGCTAAGCAGATAATTGCACTTGCAAAGAACTCGAAAGCTATCGCGCAGCTCCGAGCGGAGGCGCAAATAGGCGCAAATAGATTTGATTGGAAAGTGGTTGGTCCTGAAATAATGAACGTATACCTACACGCCAAAGGTGAAGCCGAGAGAGTTACGGTCGGATCAGAACCACGTACTTGGCTACGATTTTTGAATCGAGAGGATAAAGGTGATCTAATTTGAGCGGATTTATTTTTGGTTTACTGATCACTCTAATATTTATCTGGTATCTAACGTTTTCGGCAAATAGGTTAGATCGCCTCCATCATAGAGTCGAAACGTCTTGGGCCAATCTTGATTCAATTCTCCAGCGGCGTGCTGCACTTGCGAGTGAAATCGCGCATTTAAAGGAAGTAGATCCCGCGACTAACCTATTACTGACTTCGACAGCGCATCAGGCTCGAGAGGCGGAGATCGCAGAGCGAAGTGAGGCCGAAAGCGGACTTTCCGAAACGCTAAAGCTATTGCGCCTCGAGAGCGATATTCCCGATATCTATCCGGAAATCTTCGGTGAACTCGACTCGATAACTGATCGCTTAAGGACGGCGATCGCGATCCATCAAGAGTCCGTTACTGCTACTCGCAAACGTCGCGAAAAACTATTAATCCGGGGCTTTCGCCTCGCTGGAAGAGCGCCGCTTCCAGTTACCTACCCATTTGAAGATGATGTTATCTAAGCGTCTAAGAGTTTCTCTCTTTTCACTACTTACTGCGTTAGTTCTTACTAGTTGTTCGTTATCAGACCTGCCGTTAGTTGAGTCCAAACCAGAGCCAGAACGAAACATCCTTACTGGAGAAGTTGGTAGTAATGGAAAGGTAATCGCCATCAAATTTGATGATACGCGGGCAGCGCATCCCCAAGAGGGAGTAGAGAGCGCCGACGTTGTGGTTATCTCCCAGGTCGAAGCCGGTTTGACGCGCTTAATGGGAATTTACAGTTCTAACTATCCAGAGCAGGTTGGACCAGTTCGATCTGCGCGAATTTCAGATATCGACATTTTGGCTCAATACGGTCGAGTTGGCTTTATGTATAGCGGCGCCCAGACCAAGTTGCGACCAGTTATTGCGGCCGCAAATCTCGAAAACTTAAGTGCAGAACGCAATCCGCCATCCATCTACTTCAATGATCCAGAGAGAATTGCGCCATATGCCATGATGGTTCGAATCCCACTTCTTTTGGAGAAAGCAGAAAACGTAGATCTTGTGAAGTCGGTGGGATGGAGCCACGGTGATTTAAGTGAATTTGCAAAGCCCGTGTCGCGCGTCAAAATAAATTGGCCGAATGCATCTTATGAGGCGATATGGGATGAAGAGGAGCAACGTTTCCTCTTGAACTTCAATGGCGCGCCTAATCTTTCAAAATCTGGTTTACGTCTTGGATCTAACAATCTAATTATCCAACTCGCCGAAATAAAGCCCTCAGAGTATGGCGACAAATTTGGGGGAGTCACCCCAAAGACAAATGTCATTGGCGCGGGAAAGGCGTTCTTACTGAGAGATGGAACCATCACATCGGTGAATTGGAACCGAGAGAGTGCGACTTCTCCAACTACATGGATTTTAGAAAATGGCGAGCCAGCCAATTTTGCGACCGGCCAGGTCTGGATATTCCTGACCGATCAAGAGCTCGAGATTTCATATCCTGTCGTCGAAGAAACTAACGGCAAATAGGGCCGGACTCGCCCCTTTACGAAAATTAAGTAGAATCCGGATATGGCTGAAACTCATGTAACTGGTACATCGCGCGTTAAGCGCGGAATGGCCGAGATGCTCAAAGGCGGCGTAATTATGGATGTCGTCAACGCTGAGCAGGCAAAGATTGCCGAAGACTCCGGGGCTGTTGCTGTCATGGCGTTGGAACGAGTTCCTGCCGATATCCGCGCCCAAGGTGGCGTAGCAAGAATGTCCGACCCCGACATGATCGCAGAGATTCAAGCAACGGTCTCGATTCCGGTCATGGCAAAAGCGCGCATCGGCCATTTTGTTGAAGCACAAGTACTCCAGGCAATTGGCGTGGATTACATCGACGAATCCGAGGTTTTAACTCCGGCGGATTACACGCACCACATTGATAAGTGGAATTTCACCGTCCCATTTGTTTGTGGCGCTACAAATCTTGGTGAAGCTCTACGTCGAATAAATGAAGGTGCAGCCATGATTCGCTCTAAGGGAGAAGCGGGAACTGGTGATGTTTCGAATGCAACTACACATATGCGCTCGATATCAGATGAGATTAGAAAGCTAACCTCAATGCGCGAAGATGAGCTATATGTAGCCGCCAAAGAGCTTCAAGCTCCTTATGAATTAGTTAAAGAAGTCGCGCAAACTGGAAAATTGCCGGTTGTCCTATTTACTGCCGGCGGTATTGCAACTCCTGCTGATGCTTCGATGATGATGCAACTCGGAGCTGATGGAGTATTCGTTGGTTCAGGGATTTTTAAGAGCGGTGATCCGGCTAAACGTGCTGCAGCGATCGTTAAGTCAGTAACCTTCTATAACGATCCTAAGGTTGTCGCTGAGCAATCACGCGGACTTGGTGAAGCGATGGTCGGCATAAATGTTGCTGATATTCCGGTTCCGCATCGTCTTGCTGAACGGGGCTGGTAAAGACTGTGATTGTTGGAGTCCTAGCGCTCCAAGGCGATGTACGAGAGCACATTAGCGCGCTGAGTGATTGCGGAGTTAGAGCGCTTGAAGTTCGAACTTTAGGCGAGCTAGATAGTGTGCAAGCACTTGTAATTCCAGGCGGAGAATCCACGACGATAAGTAAATTGGCTAGGGCATTCGACCTATTCGAGGCAATCCAACAGCGAATCAAAGCGGGCATGCCGGTCTACGGTTCCTGCGCTGGATTGATCCTTTTGGCTGATCGTGTACTAGATGCAATTGTGGGCCAAGAGAGTTTTGGCGGACTCGATGTAACCGCGCGACGTAATGCATTTGGACGCCAAGTGGATTCATTTGAAAGTGATATTGATTTTAAGGGACTGACCGGTCCTAAGTTCCGCGCGATCTTCATCCGCGCTCCTTGGATAGAAGAGTGCGGTGAAGGAGTTGAGGTCTTGGCCCAGATTGATAATCATCCGGTAGCAGTCCGAAGCGGGAATTTGCTGGCCACTTCTTTTCATCCAGAGCTCACCAGAGATAATCGAATACATCGCTACTTTGTTGAGACGATTTGTAATAGTGCTTTAAGAATTGGTGTTTGATGTCCGGACATTCCAAGTGGGCAACGATCAAGAGAAAGAAAGCCCTAATTGATTCGAAACGCTCGAAGGCATTTGCCAAACACATAAAGGCAATCGAAGTGGCGGCTCGAAATGGGGGCGCAGATCCAGCCGGTAATCCATCGCTCTTTGATGCCATCGCGAAAGCGAAGAAGAACTCAGTACCTAGCGATAACATCGATAGAGCACTTAAGCGCGCTTCCGGTGCCGAAGCAGGCGGCGCAAACTACGAAACGATTATGTATGAAGGTTATGGCCCAGGCGGAGTTGCATTTCTAATCGAATGTCTCTCGGATAATCGCAATCGAGTGGCCTCAGATGTGCGAGTGGCGGTGACACGAAATGGCGGCACTATTGCAGATCCAGGTTCAGTTGCCTATATGTTTAATCGCAAGGGTGTTTTGATTGTGAAGAAGCAGCAAATAGGACGAGAGATTTCAGAAGATGAGTTACTAGAAGTTGTTCTTGAAGCTGGAGCTGAAGAAGTCAATGATTTAGGGGAGAATTTCGAAGTTGTGACATCACCAACCGACCTCTCAAATGCGCGGGAAGCACTCAAGATCGCTGGCCTTGAATACGAGTCGTCCGATATTTCATTCCTGCCCACAGTCTCTGTAAGTGTTGATGTTGAGACCGCAAAATTGGTCTTTGAATTGATTGATGCAATCGAAGATCTTGAGGATGTCCAGAATGTTTACGGCAATTTCGATGTTTCTGATGAGGTAATGGCGAGCCTGGCTTAGTTAAAACTCCAAGGATTATTAGGCTTCCGGTATGCGCGTACTAGGCATTGATCCAGGGTTAACTCGCTGCGGGATTGGCGTAGTTGAATCTTTATCTGGAAAGAAATTGCGCCTAGTCGATTTTGGAGTTATCCGTACAGATTCAGATTCCCCACTTCACGAGCGGCTCATGTCTCTAGATGCCGCACTTAGCGATTGGATCGAACGGGTCTCTCCAAATGCAATCGCAGTAGAGAGAGTCTTTTCTCAACTTAATGTTCGAACTGCCATGGCCACCGGACAGGCGGCCGGAGTTGCGTTACTGCTCGCGGCAAAGAGTGGATTGCCAATCGCGCTGCACACCCCGACTGAAGTAAAGGCCGCAGTCACCGGATCTGGTCGAGCCGATAAAGCTCAAGTGGCGCAGATGGTTGTCAAAATTCTTGGATTAAAAGATTTGCCAAAACCCGTCGACACTACCGATGCGCTCGCCTTAGCAATCTGCCATCATTGGCGCGGTTCATCTTCAGAGTCTCTTGCAAGCGCAGCAAAGAAGGAGCGGGCCCGGTTGGGAAAGCTAAAAGAAGCAAATTCGCGGAGAAATCGGAGTGGAAATTGATAGCTCAGATCTCAGGTCGAATACTCGAGGTACGTCTAACCTCGATTGTTGTCAGCGTTTCTGGGATGGGGTACGAGGTAAATGTTGCCCCCGAAATCACAAGTAGAGCAAAAGCAGGTGATGAAATTGAACTCTTTACCTCACTTGTCGTCCGAGAGGATTCATGGAAACTCTTTGGATACAAGAACGCATCGGCCAGAAACCTCTTTGAGGAACTACAGAACGTTACGGGTATTGGCCCGAAGGTTGCACATTCATTGTTAAATTCCTTTTCGCCAGAAGAGCTACAAAGCATTATCGGAAGTGGGGATCAATTAGCTCTTGAACAGGTTCCAGGCATTGGAAAGAAAGTCGCTTCAAGAATCATCTTGGAGTTACGAGAGCGCTATAACACCGGCAAATCAAAGGGAACAACCAGTGGACGATGGAGAGATTCACTTATTGACGCTCTAACTTCACTTGGGTATTCAGCAAAAGATGCCGAGCGTAGTATCGAACAGACTCTAAAGAGCTTGGATGTCGATCCAGCTTCGGTTGAGTTATCAGAGTTGCTACGGATGACACTGGCAAATTCGCGGAATTCAAGATGACTGAGTCCAACTTTCTTGATGAGAATTTAAGCCCGGAAGAATTTACCGCCGAGCAAGCGCTACGACCACACGATCTATCTGAATTTATCGGACAGCATCGAGTGCGCGAACAGGTAAGCCTCCTCCTTAGAGCTGCCCGCGATAGGGGAGCGCCCGCAGATCACATATTGCTCTCAGGCCCTCCGGGTTTAGGAAAAACAACCCTGGCAATGATCGTTGCTGAAGAAATGGGCGCTCCAATCCGAGTAACTAGTGGTCCTGCGATTACACATGCTGGAGACTTGGCATCAATTCTCTCCTCCCTTGTTGAAGGAGAAATCCTTTTCTTGGATGAAATTCACCGATTAGCTCGACCAGCCGAAGAGATGTTGTACATGGCGATGGAGGATTTTCGGGTTGATGTTGTCGTCGGAAAGGGACCGGGAGCAACAGCTATTCCGTTATCCCTCCCGCATTTCACCCTTGTAGGCGCTACTACTAGAGCTGGTCTCCTTCCTGCTCCGTTGCGCGATCGTTTTGGTTTCACTGCGCATCTGGACTTTTACGAATCTGATGAAATCGAATTAATTGTGAGAAGAAGCGCCTCATTGTTAGGCGTGAAAATTGATGAACCTGCAGTAAATGAACTTGGTAAACGCTCCCGCGGAACACCGAGAATTGCTAATCGATTACTTCGAAGAGTGCGCGATTATGCCCAGGTGCATGGAGATGGAGCCGTTTCAGGTGCTATGACGCTAAATGCACTTGATATTTACGAAGTAGATCAAAAGGGATTAGATCGATTGGATCTAGCGATTTTGCGCGCGTTGATTGAGCAATTTGCTGGCGGTCCGGTTGGCTTAAATACCCTTGCGATGGCCGTAGGAGAAGAGCGAGAGACGGTTGAATCTATGGCCGAACCTTTCTTGGTTCGCTCTGGTTTTATGGTTCGATCACCAAGGGGGCGAGCCGCGACAGCTTTAGCGTGGAAACACCTTGGTAAAACTCCACCACCCCAAACACCGGGACTTTTCGACAGCGAAGATTTAGAAAAGTAGACTCTCGCCCCATGTCCTACGGAACCCCCCAGCGCAATTCTGGCGATGCCAAAAAAGCGCGCCCTGGCAGAACTCTCTTCATCACCCTGCTTCTAACTGCAATATTAGGTGGAGTGGCGCTATCTCTCGGAGCGACCTCGATAAACCTTGGTTTAGATCTTCGTGGTGGAACAAGCGTGACCCTCCAACCGAGAATTCAAGATGGGGACACTGGGCAAGTTACTCCAGAAGCAATTAACCAGGCCGTGTCAATCATTCGACAGCGCGTAGATTCATTAGGCGTGGCGGAGAGCGAAGTAACAGCAGAGGGAACCGGCACAAATCGCCAGATCGTTATTGCCGTTCCGGGTGAAACAGGTAGAAGGATTGTTGATCTAGTAGGACAGACTGCGGAGCTACGTTTCCGCCAAGTTTTACTTGAAGCTGGATCAGTTCCAACGCCTAACGATGCGGAGTTGGTTGCTGGTTTAAATATATCCCCTGAAGCTCAAGCACGATTTGTAGCGCTCGATTGTACAAATCTCGATTCCAAAGTAACTGTTGATTCGCCAGACTCTGTTCTAATTACCTGTGATCGCGATGGTTTCGCAAGGTATGTTCTCGCGCCTGCGGTTGTAATTGGTCGCGATGTAAGCGGTGCCACCGCGGCTATCGATCCACAGAGCCTAAGTGGCTGGTTTGTATCACTTGATTTTACGGGTGAAGGCACAAGGAAATTCGGTCAGTTAACTCAAGATGTTGTAAATCTCCCTGCTCCACAAAATCAAGTAGCAATTGTTCTTGATGGCGTTGTTGTATCGGCGCCTCGAATCAATGAGGCAATCTTGGGCGGACAGGCTCAAATCACCGGATCATTTTCACAACTTGAAGCGCAGGATCTAGCTAATGTCCTTAAATACGGATCTCTCCCGCTAGCTTTTGATCGCGGTGAAGTCCAGCAAGTTTCACCTACCTTGGGTAGTGATCAACTTCGCGCTGGGCTCTTAGCAGGCGGATTAGGCTTGCTCCTTGTTGTCATTTATTCGATTCTTTATTATCGCGCTCTCTCGATAGTCGTTGTGGGATCCCTTGCGCTTGCTGCTGCGCATGTTCTTTTGAGCCTTGCTTTATTGACTGAATCCGTTGGATACACGCTTACGCTCGCCGGAATTGCGGGAACCATTGTTGCAATCGGCGTAACAGCCGACTCATTCATTGTCTATTTCGAACGTATCAAGGATGAGATCCGAGAAGGTAAACCACTTCGCGTTGCGGTGGAGACCGGCTGGCAGCGCGCTCGTAGAACAATTGTGGTCGCCGACTTGGTTTCCGGTATCTCAGCAGTAGTTCTCTATATCGTCTCGGTTGGAAGCGTCCGCGGTTTTGCCTTCACGTTGGGACTTACAACGATTATCGACTTGATAGTGATTTTCTTCTTCACTAAGCCGTTAGTTTCCCTGTTGGCTAAGTCAGACTATTTCCAAAAGGGTTCAAGGTATTCAGGGGTATCTTCGAAGAGCGTTGGTATTCTCAAAGAGACCCTTACATCGGAGGTTAAGTCATGAGGTTTAGTGGACTAGGTGGTCGCCTTTATCGAGGCGAGACCTCTCTTGAAATCATCGCCGGCCGTAAGAAGTGGTACCTACTCTCAACTGTTTTTATCTTGTTATCGATGTTTGCCTTAGGCGTAAGGGGAGTTGAGCTTTCAATCGAGTTCAAAGGTGGCTCTTCGTTTACGGTAACAGCTCCAAATGGAACCATCGAGCAAGCAAAGTCTGCTCTAGAGCGCGCGGGCTATTCCGATGAGCTTCGTATTCAGACAATTGGAGATAACAAGATCAGAATTCAAACTGGAGTAATTGAACAGTCCGCATCCAATGCGATTCAAGATTCACTTGCGGCACAATTTGGAATAACTGTGGAATCAATCGATACCCAAAATGTAGGACCTTCTTGGGGCGAGGAGATCTCCCGGAAAGCGCTCCAGGGATTAATCGCTTTTCTTGTGATCATCATGATTTACCTCGCGCTTACCTTTGAGCCGAAGATGGCACTTGCTGCGATCGTTGCCTTGATTCATGATGTTTTCATCACGGTTGGAATTTACGCGTTGGTGGGCTTTGAGGTATCGCCATCTACAGTAATTGGATTCTTAACTATTCTCGGGTACTCCCTCTATGACACGGTGGTTGTATTCGACAAGGTTAGAGAGAACACAAGAGCAATTACCGCTACTGGTCGTTACACCTATGCGCAAGCCACAAACCTCGCGGTCAACCAGACAATCGTTCGCTCCCTAAATACGTCGCTAATTGCGTTACTCCCTGTTGCTGCGATTCTCTTTGTGGGCGCAGGACTACTAGGAGCAGGAACCCTCAAGGACCTCTCACTTGCGCTCTTTATCGGCCTGATAGCCGGAACCTATTCGTCAATCTTTATTGCTTCACCTGTCCTCGTGCAGCTGCGCGAGCGCGAGCCCGCGATTAAAGCGCTCAATCAAAGAGTTCTAGCTCGAGGTGGCGGTTCTGCGACTCCTAGCCAGCGTTTACAGGGTCAACGAATCCAAAATGGGCGCGATAAGCGGAAAAAGCGCCGCTAGCGGATAATCGGCGCATGAGCGCGCTACTTGCACCAATTGCAGAGCGAGTCCGCAATGCGAACCCTGACGCAGATATCGCTATCATCGAGGCGGCTTTTCTCCGCGCCGAGCAAGCGCATGAGGGACAGTTAAGAAAGAGCGGCGCTCCATATATAACTCATCCGGTAGCAGTGGCTGAGATTCTTGCAGACCTAGGACTAGATTCAAATACGATTGCAGCAGCTTTACTTCACGACACAGTTGAAGACACTCCGTATTCGGCCGAGCTACTTCGCAATGAATTTGGCGAAGAGATTGCCAATCTAGTTGACGGCGTCACCAAGCTTGATCGCCTCACCTATGGCCCAACTGCCGAGGCGGAAACTGTTCGGAAAATGGTTGTTGCAATGGCTAAGGACATCCGCGTTCTCGTTATCAAATTGGCAGATCGTCTTCATAATGCGCGGACTTGGCAGTACGTTTCACCAGAAAGCTCAGCTCGCAAAGCGCGCGAAACTCTAGATATCTACGCACCGCTTGCCCACCGGTTAGGTATGAATGCGGTCAAGTGGGAGCTGGAAGATCTTTCATTCAAATTCTTGGAGCCAAAGAAGTTCGAAGCGATTGAACGTCTTGTGGCGGAGCGATCACCGTCCCGTGAGAAACTCACAAACGAGGTAATTAAGGCGGTTGAGGAAGACTTAACGTCGGAAGGTATAACTGCAAAAGTTACTGGTAGACAGAAGCATCTATTTAGCGTCTACCAGAAAATGGTTGTTCGAGGTCGAGAATTCAATGACATCTATGATTTAGTTGGAATTCGAGTCCTGGTAAATGATGTGCGGGATTGTTATGCCGTACTTGGCGCTATTCATGCTCGTTGGAGCCCGGTTCCAGGAAGATTCAAAGATTACATAGCTATGCCCAAGTTCAATCTCTACCAATCACTGCACACCACCGTGATTGGGCCAACTGGCAAAGCTGTCGAAATACAAATACGTACCCATGAAATGCATCGCCGCGCCGAATACGGAATTGCAGCTCATTGGAAATACAAGCAGGGCAAGAAAATGGGGGAGGAGACTCCGGATGTTCTCTGGCTTAAGCAGCTCCATGAGTGGCAGCAAGAAACAACCGATGTAGCCGAGTTTCTCGATGCACTTAGATTCGATTTAAGAACCCCAGAAGTTTTCGTTTTTACTCCAAAAGGGAGCGTAATTGCACTTCCGCAAGGCTCCACCCCAGTTGATTTTGCATACGCAGTCCATACCGAAGTGGGAAATAAGTGTGTCGGTGCCAAAGTCAACGGGAAGCTCGTATCGCTTGAAGCGCCACTAGCTAATGGCGATGTCATCGAAGTGGTAACAAATAAGGGAGATAACGCTGCCCCAAGTAGAGACTGGTTGAATTTTGTTAAATCTCAACGGGCTCGTTCCAAGATAAAGGCTTGGTTTACTCGTGAGCGTCGTGAAGAAGCGATTGACGCCGGAAAAGAATCGATTGCCCGACAGATGCGAAAAGCAGGGCTTCCAATCCAAAAAATTCTCGCCGGACAGACTCTCTTACAATTAGCGCACGATTTAAATTATCAAGATATAGAGAGTCTCTACGCGGCGGTCGGAGATGGCCACATTTCATCATCTTCTATAGTTGAGAAATTGATCTCATCAATAGGTACTGAAGAGACTCATGAAGCACCGTTGACGGAGATACTTAATTCCGGCACTTCTCCAAGAATCGCACGGCGGAGCGCATCTGGAGTAATTGTTGAAGGTGTAGATGATGTCCTAATAAAACTTGCCCGTTGCTGTACACCTGTTCCCGGTGATCCAATCGCCGGATTCATCACGCGTGGAAGTGGAGTGAGTATTCACAGAAGTGATTGTGTGAATGTTGCAGATTTGAAATTCCATCAGGGCGATCGAATAGTTAAGGTCGCATGGGATCCTGGCGCTAAGACGATATTCCTGGTGAATATTCAGATTGAGGCGCTTGATCGAGCTCGGCTCCTTACGGACATAACAAGAGCGCTCTCCGATCAAGAGGTTAATATTTTGCATGCTGCCGTTAACACCACGAAGGATCAAACCGCGATTTCTCGATTCACCTTTGAGATGGCTGATGCCTCGCATCTCGATGTCGTGCTCGCATCAATAAGGAAGATTGATGGCGTTTATGACGTGTATCGAATCACCAACAACTAGGAACTGAACTCAGCGAGTCCACGCTGAGCTTCAGCTAGCCAGATTGATCTAGCTGAAGCTGCTTCGCGAAGTTCGGCAGCCTTTCGACTATCTCCAGCAGCTTCGGCGCGCGCTGCTTTTGCTTCGTAATCCGCGACCGCAGCGATTAACTGGTTTACAACATCCATAGCACGCGACTTCGCTCCTGGATCGGTACGCCGCCATTGCTCTTGTTCAGCCTCTTTCAAGCTCAGCTCTACATTTTCAATCTTGCGGTCTAGTTGAGCCTTTTTATTACGTTCGACCATCCCAGCCTTCGCGTACTTAGACTTCAGATCACGGAATTTGCGCTTTGCATCATCTAGGTTGGAGATGGGAAGCAGAGCCTCTATCTCGGAAACCAAAGCTTCCTTCTTCACTAAGTTTTCTGCAAAAGACTCAGATCGCTTCTCGAGATCCGAATTCTTTGCGGCGAAGAAAGTGTCTTGCGCTGCTTTAAATCTATCCCAGAGTTTGGCATCCTCATTCTTCTTGCCGCGGCCGGAAGCTTTCCATTGGTCCATTAGAGCTTTATAGCGACGGGCCGTAGCGACCCAATCCGTTGAATTCGCGAGCGCTTCAGCCTCCTGGACAATCTTCTCTTTTACGCTCTTCACTTCGTTCTGTTTCTTCGAGAGAGAGGCGAAGTGGGTTCGTCGCTTCTTATCAAAGTGATTGCGCGCAGCAGAAAAACGCTTCCAAAGTTCGGTATCCGTTTTCTTATCTAGGCGAGGGGCTTTCTTCCACTCTTCAAGTAGATCTTTTAGTCGATCCCCAGTGGCTTTCCATTGCTCAGAATCTTTTAGTAATTCCGCCTCAGTAACAATCTTCTCTTTGCCTTCAAGTGCGGCAGCTCGCTTTGCCGCTTTTGCCTCGGCCTCAGCCTGACGCTTTGCTTCGTATGCCGATCGGTGTTCATCGATTAGTGAAGGAATCTGCTCTAGTGATGATTTGAGAGCGGCGATATTTCCAACACCATTTAGGTGCTCTACCTGGTTTCTTAATTTATTGACCGCTTGGAGAGCGCTATCGGGAACCATAGCGCCAGAAACAATGCGAGCAGCAAGAAGCGCAACTTCGGCGGCTACAACTTCAAATTTACGGACGAAGTATGCGAGGGCTTCTTCTGGAGTCTTGCCAGGATATGAACCGACTACGCGTTCACCGTCAGGAGTTTGTACGTAAACCATGCCAGATTCATCGACGCGACCATATTTAGAAGGATCTCCGATTAATGCGGCGGCGGCAGAATTGATTGGTAAATCTTGTGTGCTCATCGGTTTACTACCTCACTTCTCGTTGCGCGGCCCTAAGGCCGTTGCGGGTTCAGCGGTTTAGAGGGCTCAAGGTACCCCTGGGGGGAGAATCTGTAAAAGATGGGCGCGGTTTTCCCGCTCGGGAGGGCAATGAAGGGAGAATCTAAGCTGTTGATTGAGTTCAGTTTGAAAGGGCGAGGAGAGAATTTTGGGAGTCTTTGTCGAGCGGGTTGTAGCAGATTTCTTTGGAACCAATTGCTGGATCATCGCACCCAGCAAGAGTTCGGAGTGTGTGATTGTTGATCCAGGTATTGCTATCCCAAATTTAGTGGTGAAGATTAAAGGGATACTCCAATCTGCAAATCTGAAGCCTGTCGCCATTTTGATTACTCATGGCCACTTGGACCATCACTTTTCTCTATTGCCGCTGCAAAGAGATTGTGGCGCCGGAGTTCTAGTCCATAACCTTGATAGAGATCTGCTCGAAAAGCCAGAACGTGGAATGGGAGCGCAGGGCCTTGCTTTAATGGAAGAGTTAGTAAACAAGTACGGCGCTCACAAATTTGAGGAACCAGAGGATGTAACTGAACTCACCGAGCGGAATGACTTAACTATTGCTGGTATGAGATTCGAGATTGAATCAGCTCCGGGACACACTCCCGGATCAATAATCGCGCGAGTAGAGAATGAGATTCTGATTACGGGAGATACCCTCTTTAAAGGTTCAATCGGAAGAACCGACCTGCCACGTGGCTCAATCTCCGACATGGAACGTACTCTCCGTGAGAAAATTGCCACGCAGCCTGGCCATCTAGAGGTTCTTCCAGGCCATGGAGAGAGGACTCGAATGGAGATTGAGATTACCTCCAATCCATATATTCAGGCTGCGCTCCAAGGACGTCTCGGATGAGCGGAGATTTCCAAGCCCCTAAAGGCGTCTCAGAATATTTTCCACCTCGCTCGGGAATTTTTGAGAAAGTGGTTCGAAAACTTGAACATGTCTCCCTCGCTGCGAACTATCACCTAATTGAACTCCCTGTCTTTGAAGATACCGAACTTTTCACTCGCGGAGTCGGCGAGAGTACTGATGTTGTATCAAAGGAGATGTACACCTTTGAAGATCGGGGAGGAAGATCTCTAACGTTGCGCCCCGAAGGGACAGCAGGAGTTATTCGATCAATTATTGAACACGGCTTGGACCGAGGACAACTTCCGGTCAAGCTCTACTACAGAGGTCCATTCTTTAGAGCTGAGCGCCCCCAGGCCGGGAGATATCGCCAGTTCTATCAGTTTGGAATTGAGGCCGTTGGCCTTGATGACCCATTCCTTGACGCGGAGGTCATCTCGATTGCGTATAGAGGATTTTCATCCTTAGGTCTTAAAAACTTTGAACTTCAAATTACCTCACTTGGGGACAATGAGAGTAGAGGTAAGCATCGTGTGGAGTTCTTGAAATTCCTATCGAATTTGGATTTAGATGGTGAGACTTTAGATCGGGTGAAGAAAAATCCACTTCGGATATTCGATGATAAGCGAGCTGAAATCCAAGCCAAAATGAAAGATGCCCCAGTTCTATTAGATTTCCTAACTTCAGATAGTTCGATGAAATTTGAGGCAGTAAAAGGTGCTCTAGAGGAACTTGAAATTCCGTTTGTTGTGAATTCCAGGATGGTTCGCGGCTTGGACTATTACACCGGGACAGCCTTCGAATTTGTCCATAAAGGTCTCGGTGCACAAGCGAGTATTGGCGGGGGCGGACGCTACGACGGTTTGATGAAGACTTTGGGTGGACAAGATTTATCTGGAATCGGATTTGGATTGGGAATCGATCGGATCATTCTTGCCCTTGAAACTGAAGGCTTGGTTGATACCTCAAATGAGAATTCAAAGGGCGTTGATGGATATCTTGATCTCTTCATAGTTCCAATTGGCGATAGCGCAAAGTTACGCGCTATCTCTCTCATTGAGATGGTTCGAAAAACTGGTTTTGTTGCTGATATGGGATTTGGAGATCGCTCCCTAAAAGGCGCAATGAAGGCGGCTGACAAGTTAAACGCACGACATGTCTTGGTGCTAGGAGATGCGGAACTTCAATCTGGTCAGGGCCGGCTGAAACGTATGGCCGACGGAAATGAAGTATCCATTACCCTTGACTCCTTAGCTGCGTCTCTAAAGAACGCTGTATAACTGGCGCTTTTACCGCGCTTTACTCGAAAGGTGGCTCATGCTCCGTTCACATCTTGCAGGTGAACTTCGCTCCTCCCAAGTCGGTGAAACGGTGCGCCTTGCCGGTTGGGTAGCACGCCGGCGGGATCATGGCGGAGTTGCCTTTATTGATTTGCGAGACGCCAGCGGAAACGTTCAGGTCGTAATCTCTGATGAAAAGGTTGCCGGAGCGCTAAGAGCCGAGTGGTGCGTCCTTGCGGTGGGAAAAATCGCGAAACGGCCATCCGGGAATGAAAATCTAAATATCCCGACCGGTGAAATCGAAGTGATCTGTGATCAATTAGAAGTTCTAAGTGAGGCGGCTGCTCTTCCTTTCCCAGTCGACTCGGGTGAGAAAGTGAATGTAAGCGAAGAGATTCGGCTTAAGTATCGATATCTAGATTTGCGTCGCGAAGAGCCATCAAAGGCTCTCCGGCTACGTTCAAGAGTCACGAGTGAGATTAGAAGCGCAATGGATGAACTTGATTTCTTAGAAATCGAAACTCCTTATTTGACACGCTCTACTCCAGAAGGTGCACGAGACTTCTTGGTTCCGGTGCGACTTCAGCCAGGTTCTTGGTACGCGCTACCTCAATCACCTCAACTTTTTAAGCAACTCTTGATGGTGGCAGGTATGGAGCGGTACTACCAAATAGCACGCTGCTTCAGGGATGAAGATTTCCGAGCTGACCGTCAACCTGAATTCACCCAACTAGATATTGAAATGTCTTTTGTCGATCAAGAAGATGTAATTAATGTTGCCGAGTCGATCTTGAAACGTGTTTTCCAAGCAACGCTTGATTACGAGATCTCTACTCCGATTCCCCGTATGACATATCACGAGGCGATGCGGAGATTTGGTTCAGATAAACCAGATTTGAGATTTGCAACCGAGCTGGTAGACGTCACTGATTTCTTCAAAAATACCTCCTTTAGAGTTTTCCAAGCTCCTCACGTTGGAGCAGTCGTGATGCCAGGCGGTGCGAATTCGCCACGTCGAGAGTTGGATGCCTGGCAAGATTGGGCTAAAGCTCGTGGCGCAAAAGGTCTTGCCTACATTTTGGTGGGAGAAGATGGAACTCTCTCTGGACCGGTCGCTAAGAATCTCTCAGCTGATGAGAGTTCGGGTATCGCCCAAATTGTTGGCGCTAAGAATGGTGACGCAATCTTCTTCGCTGCGGGGGAGCGGACTGCTTCGCTATCTCTTCTGGGAGCAGTTCGTCTCGAAATTGGCGAACGCTGCAGTCTGATTGATAAGGATCGCTGGGAATTTCTCTGGGTAGTAGATGCCCCGATGTTTGAAAGGACAGAAGAAGGTGGTTGGACCGCGGTACACCATCCATTTACTGGCCCTAAACCAGAATACGAGAAAAGTTTTGTCACGGATCCTGAGAAGGCACTCGCTTATGCATATGACATTGTCCTAAACGGAAATGAGATTGGTGGCGGTTCTATCCGTATCCATAAGCGCGAAATCCAAAAAGAAGTATTCAAGGTGATTGGTTTAAGTGATGAAGAAGCCCAGAGCAAGTTCGGGTTTCTTCTCGAAGCATTTAATTACGGACCGCCGCCACATGGTGGTATCGCGTTGGGACTAGATCGACTCTGCGCATTGCTTGCGGGAGCCGAATCTATTCGTGAGGTAATTGCGTTTCCAAAGACAGCAAGTGGTGGAGACCCACTGACTGGCGCTCCCACACCAATCACTCAGGCGCAACGGCGAGAGAGCGGCGTTGATGCGGTTGCCGAGGTTAAGAAGAAGGGAGATGAACTTGGGTAGGCTGACCTCATGTTCGGTGGCGAAGTGAGCGCATCTGGTATCGCAGCCATAATCGCTGCTTCGGCATTCCTCGTCATATCAATCTCGATTGCGTACGCTGTCTTTCGACTGGGCAGAGCGATAGATGAAGTGGGTACCGCAGTCAAGAACATCTCAAATGAGACAACGCCACTTCTTAACGAAGTTACAACAACTGTGGAATTGGTAAATGGTCCCTTAGAGAGCATCAATAAGGTAACTCGCACCATTGATGAGATGAGTAGCAAGATCGCCGATTCAACCTCGTCGTTTTTGGATAAGAACCAGATAGCTATGAAGGCGGCTGGCGCGGTCCTAACCGCAGCCCAGTTGCGTAAAAAGGGCAAGAAGAAGAAAAAGGGGTCTAGCAAGAGAGCGGAGCGTTCTCAATACGTCGATGATGAGGAGTTCTAAAAGAGCGTGAACTCCGCCGAGATTCGAAAACGCTGGCTCAAATTCTTTGAGAACGGCAACTCCCTAGGGCTCACACATACCGTTGTTCCTTCGGCATCGCTCGTTCTCAATGATCCGAACCTGCTCCTTGTCAACGCAGGAATGGTGCCGTTCAAGCCGTATTTTCTCGGGGAGATGAGCGCTCCTTATCCAAGGGCTACCTCAGTCCAGAAATGCGTTCGAACTCTTGATATTGATGAAGTGGGAAAGACGACTCGACATGCCTCTTTCTTCCAAATGTGTGGCAATTTCTCTTTTGGTGATTATTTCAAAGATAGTGCGATTGAGTTAGCTTGGGAGTTATTAACGAAACCGCAAACTGATGGCGGATATGGTTTTGAAGAATCTAAGCTCTGGGTGACCGTTTATCTCGATGATGATGAGGCGGCCGATATCTGGCATAAGAAGATTGGAGTTCCTAAAGAGAAAATCCAACGTCGCGGTATGGCGGACAATTTCTGGTCTATGGGGGTTCCTGGACCTTGTGGTCCTTGTTCCGAAATTTACTTTGATCGTGGACCGGAGTACGGAAGAGAAGGCGGACCTATTGCAGATGAAGATAGGTATTTGGAGATCTGGAATTTGGTTTTCATGCAGAACATCCGAGGCGATGGACCGGGGAAAGAGGGCTATCCAATCCTAGGCGAATTGCCCGCAAAGAATATTGATACCGGTCTAGGACTTGAGCGAACCGCTGCTCTACTTCAGGGCGTTGAAAACATCTATGAGATTGACACTACCGCCATGATTCTAAATCGCGCTAGTGAGCTCTCAGGAATCAAGTATGGAGCTGGCGAGAAGGATGATATTTCCCTAAGAGTCGTTGCGGATCATGCGCGTACCGCAACAATGCTTATTGGCGATGGTGTTATTCCAGGAAATGAAGGACGTGGTTACGTTCTGCGCCGGATGATGCGTAGAACTATAAGAAACATGAAGTTACTAGGGGCCGAGGATAGAAATATTTCCGAATTAATTTCAACCTCTATCACAGCAATGGGTGCGCAATATCCGGAGTTAGAGAAGGATCAAGAGCGTATAAAGAAAGTAGCTGAGGCTGAAGAAGAAGCCTTCTTATCAACGCTAAAGAGTGGAACCCTGATTTTTGATCAAGCTCGCGCCAATGTAACCGCTAAAGGTAAGAACGTTATATCCGGTGAGGATGTATTCAAACTTCATGATACTTATGGATTTCCCTTTGATCTCACCCTGGAAATGGCAAGCGAAAGCGGATTACAGATTGATGGTGATGGCTTCAAGCGGCTCATGAAGGAACAGAAAGAGCGAGCAAAGGCCGATGCAAAGGCAAAAAAGAGTGGCCATACAGATTTGAGTGAGTATCGAAACATTGCGGAGAATGCAAAAACTCTGGCGTTCGTTGGTTACGAACACCTCTCTGCGGAAGCCTCAATTGTTGGAGTTCTTGTAGATGGAAAGTCCGAAAAATCAGTCTCGGTAGGAAGTGAAATCGAAATCGTTCTAGATAGAACCCCCTTTTATGCTGAGGGAGGCGGCCAACTCGCTGATGGTGGCGTAATCAGGACTTCAGATGGCGCGCTTATTGAGATTGACGATGTGCAAGCTCCCCTTCCAGGATTGTTCGTTCATCGTGGAAGAGTGAGCGATGGCGAGGTAAGAATTGGAACAAAGGTCTTTGCTGAGATTGATCGCCAACGTCGGGCCGGAATTTCTAGAGCACATACCGCAACCCATATGGTTCATAAGGCGTTTCGGGAGATCTTGGGTGAAACTGCAACTCAGGCAGGATCTGAAAATGCTCCGGGCAGGTTCCGTTTCGATTTCCCTTCTACTGGCGCAGTTCCTAAATCTGCACTTGATGAGGTCGAGGTAAGAGTGAATACCTTGCTAGCTGACGATCTTGAAGTTACCGCCCAAGAAATGTCGATTGACGAAGCAAAATCTATCGGCGCAATGGCGCTATTCGGAGAGAAATATGGCGAAAGGGTTCGCGTAGTTAGCGTTGGCGATTGGGCTCGTGAGTTGTGTGGTGGAACCCATGTTCATCGTTCGGGGCAACTTGGTCTGATAAAGCTCTTATCAGAATCCTCCATTGGATCGGGAGTTAGGCGAGTCGAAGCGCTGGTAGGGGTAGATGCCTTCTCATATTTAGCCCGCGAACATGTAATCCTCAATTCTGTAACTGAACTAATAAAGGGAGCACGATCCGAAGAGTTGCCAGAGCGAATCTCCAAACTTCTGCAGAAGATTAAAGAGATGGAGAAGGAATTTAAGGTCATAAAGTTGGTGCAAGCGCGAGCGAAGGTACCTGGGCTAATTGCATCAGCTGAGAAGTTGGGCCAACTTTCGGTAGTAATCAACCACTTTGAGGGCGAGATTGGGGGAGATGAATTAAGAACTCTTGCCTTGGAGCTCCGTGAAAAACTGAAGGGAGCGGTGGTCATACTCTCATCGGTCGTAGAGGATCGAGTGGTTCTTGTCTGTGCCACAGATGAACTCTCAAGATCTACTGGAGTCAGAGCTGGCGAATTAGCTAAGCGAGCCTCACAAATTCTGGGCGGCGGCGGCGGCGGAAAAGATGATTTCGCACAAGGCGGCGGAACGGATGTCGCAGGACTTAAGCAGGCCTTCGCAGCACTCAGATCTGATCTACAAAAAAACTAATGACTCTAGAGACCGGTCATCGGATTGCGATTGATTACGGTGAGAAGTGGATTGGCATCGCTATATCTGATAGCTCAGGGTTAATCGCTTCGCCAGTTGGATCATTTGCCGTTACGGATCTACAAGAAGAGTTGAGTAAGTTGGTCGAGCAGAAAAAGATCTCCACAATCTATGTGGGTTTACCAATCCACTTATCTGGTGGCGAAGGTGAATCGGCAGTTCACGCAAGAGCGCTAGCACGCCTCATAAGTCAGTTAAATATCGCTCCAGTTCGTCTAGTGGATGAGCGACTTTCAACTTCTTCTGCATCTGGCGACAAATCGCTTATCGCAAAGTTCGGCATTGACGCCCTAGCGGCTGTAGAAATTCTGAAATTCGCCCTCGACGGGGAGCGTTCGCAAAATCGACCATTCGGAAGCTCACTTGATGATAAGTAGAGTTGGTGTTAGAAATTTGGGCTTGGCGCTAGCCTTTATATTGTTAATGACGCTTGGACTTCGGGAAATTGCTCCTGGACCCCGCACGGCGCCCGACTTTGACGGCAGCGCTCGTGGCCCTGAAGTGGTTATACATATTGATGCTGGTATGACTGGATCACAAGTGGGAGAAGTTTTAGAACGCGAATTCGTTGTGAAATCTGCGCTGGCGTATTTTCGAGCAGCCGTTGCCAATGAGAAAAGTAAGCGGATTGCTCCAGGCGAGCATCGAATAGAGACTCGAATACCAGCATCAGAAGCAGTTTTGCAACTATTGGATCCAGATCGAATTGTGGATCTAGTTCGAGTGCGCGACGGTGCACGCCTCCGGGAAGTCGTGGATGCGTTAGCAACGGGTGGTTTTGAGAGAAAGAGAGTCTCACAGGCTCTTTCTAGGATTAAGCCACCTGAGGATTTCAAACTTGGTAGCGTCGAGGGATTTCTGTATCCCGCTTTTTACTCTTTCCCTCGGGGAACAACAGAAGAAGATGCACTATCGGCAATGCTCTCACGTTTCCAACAAAGTACACGTGACTTAAGTTGGCAATATGAAGAGTTCTCAAAGAAAGAATTAATGATCATCTCTTCCTTAGTTGAGTCGGAAGGAACGCCGGATGTCTTCGCCAAAGTTGCCCGGGTAGTTTACAACCGTCTGGAAAAGGGTATGAAGCTCCAATTTGATTCAACAGTTCACTATGTTTTTGATCGACGCGGAGAGATTGCGCTTTCATTAAAGGACACACAGGTGCGAAACAGATACAACACTTTTGTTTATGCCGGACTTCCCCCGGGACCGATTGGGAGTCCTACGCGCGCAGCTATTGAAGCAACGCTAAATCCAGCCGATGGCGACTGGCTGTATTTTGTTACCGTGCTTCCGAATGAGACTCGGTTCACCTCTTCATATGACGAATTCTTGAAGTACAAGGCTGAGTACAAGAGAAATTATGCGAATGGAGCCTTTGAATGAAGAGATTCGCGGTCCTTGGCTCTCCCATAGAACATAGCCTTTCCCCGGTTTTGCATAACTTTCTTTACAAAAAACTTGATTTGCAAGCTGAATATGATCGATTTGAAGTAAAGCAAGGCGAGTTAAAGGATTTCTTAGCACTCCATAACTCGGAGGAGTGGTGGGGACTTTCGCTAACAATGCCTTTGAAGGAAGAAGGAATGCGGCACTGCGATTCGTTAGCAGAAGAGGCCCTTGAGACTAGTTCGATCAATACCTTAAAGCGCGTCACAAGCGGCTGGACGGGTTACAACACCGATGTCTTTGGCTTTAGATTTCTTATAGAAAGAATTGCGGGAGCGGGTGGTCCAAAGGAATACGAGGATGTTTCAATTCTTGGAGCAGGAGGCACTGCGCGAGCCGCATTAGTGGCCTTGCGAGATAGCGGCAAGAAGGCAAAAGTATTTCGAAGGAATTCCGAACGTGATCAGTCACTCCTGCGAGCCAATCGGGATATAGAGATCATCGATTGGAGTGAAGCTTCACGCGCCTTTGATTCTGCAATCATCATTAATTGTGCGCCTGCTGATGCTATGTCTTCAATTACTAGTAATGCTCAATGTAGAGGTTTCCTTTTGGACTCTCTCTATAGCCCGTGGCCCACTCCTTTAATGAGAGTTTCTGATTCAAAGTTCTTCTCTGGTAAGGACCTATTAGTAGCTCAAGCGATTCAACAATTTGAAGTCTTCTTCGATATTTCGTTGGAGCACGATTCAACTTTCACAGAATTGAGAGCCTTGATCTAGATATCCACAGAGATCATCGCCAATCTGAAACAAGCAGGTGACTGACTATTCTGCTGGGGTGTTTTCATATTTCTTTGCTTTCGTGCTGATTAGCGCAACCGATCTAAAATTTAGGATCATCCCAAAAGGATTGAATTTGGCTCTAGTGGCCACTACCTCCACCTATTTGATGATTACTCGTAATGAGGCGCTTCTTCTTGCTTCGCTAGTAGCGTTTCTAATTTATGCCATTCTTTATCGACTTTCGAAAGGAGGAGTCGGATATGGTGATGTGCGACTGGCTCCGGCAGCGTTGGATCTTTATGCGATTACCCCAACTGGCCCACTAACAATCCATCTTCTGGCCTGGGTGCTCGCGGGTTTTCTTCTACTTCTCAAAAAACACTCTTCACCATCCTTGCCGTTTGCGCCATTTCTCCTTGCCGCCACCATAATCATCAACCATCTTTAGCGCGGAACTGAGATAATGAGCCATGCGTTGGTTAACTGCTGGGGAGTCTCATGGACCAAGTCTGGTTGGAATTATTGAAGGTTTGCCGGCGCACATTGAAATCACCTCTGAGGAGATACAGAAACATCTCGCAAGGCGCCGTTTAGGTTTTGGCCGCGGCGCTAGGCAGAAATTTGAAGCTGACGAACTGAGAATTTTGGGTGGTATTCGCCACGGCAAGAGCCAGGGTGGGCCAATCTGCCTAGAGATTGCTAATAGCGAGTGGCCGAAGTGGGAGAAAGTAATGTCTGCAGACCCAGTTTCGAAAGAGGAATTGGCGGAGCTGGCTCGGAACGCGCCCCTCACGAGACCAAGGCCGGGTCATGCTGACTTGGTCGGTATGCAGAAATACGATTTTGATGATGCCCGAGCAATCCTCGAGAGAGCATCAGCCCGTGAGACGGCTACAAGAGTTGCACTTGGTGCAGTTGCGAGAGCATTTCTCAAGCAGGTGGCAAATATTGAAGTACTAAGTCATGTAGTTCGTATCGGTTCTATTGCGTTGCCCGAGAATTACAGACTTCCTCTAATAAATCAACAAGACGCTATAGATGAAAGTCCAGTTCGTTGTAGCGACAGAGAAGTTAGTGATCAGATGGTCGCAGAAATTGAAGCTGCTCATCGCGAGGGGGATACGCTCGGCGGGGTTGTCGAAGTACTTGCGTATAACTTGACGCCCGGACTTGGTTCACATGTGCATTGGGATCGCAGGCTAGACGCTCGATTGGCAGGGGCGCTTATGGGCATTCAGGCTATTAAAGGAGTTGAGGTTGGCGATGGATTCCTGAGCGCAACACGGAGAGGTTCAGTTGCTCACGATGAGATTGAGAGAAATGCAAAAGGTGAGATAACGCGGCGAACCCATCGGGCTGGTGGTACAGAAGGCGGAATGAGTACGGGTGAAGTGCTCCGTGTCCGAGCTGCGATGAAACCTATTTCAACCGTCCCGAAATCTCTCGACACGATTGATATGAGCACTGGGGAGGCGGCCAAGGCTATAAATCAGAGATCTGATGTCTGTGCGGTTCCCGCAGCAGGAGTAATCGCTGAAGCAATGGTTGCGTTAGTACTGGCTGAGGCAGTCCTTGAAAAGTTTGGTGGCGATAGCGTCAATGAAACAAAGCGAAATGTGGCCTCATATCTAGCAAATCTGCCAAAGTTCTAGGCGAGATTTTCGTTATGAGCTCAAGAATCGTTCTAATCGGACCGCCCGGATCGGGAAAGACCAGCGTCGGCAGAATTCTTGCGGACGAGTTGAATTTAAATGCGATCGACACCGATCGAGAGATCGAGGAAAAGAGTGGGAAGAAGATTGGAGATATTTTCTTGGAAGTTGGGGAGTCCGGCTTTCGCAAGATTGAGCGTGAGGTAGTTCTAGATGCTCTAAATACGGAAGGCACGGTTATTTCGCTAGGTGGTGGATCTATTCTCGATTCTCAGGTCTGCGATCAATTAACGATGGAACCGAACGTTGTTTACCTAGAGGTCTCAATTTCAAATGCGGCTCCGCGCGTCGGTTTCAACACCGATCGCCCGCTGCTTCTTGCAAATCCACGTCAACAGTGGCTCAAACTCTTCGAGGAGAGAAGAGAGCGCTATGAAAGTCTGGCTCGATATCGAGTCTGCACTGATAACAAGAAAGCAAAAGAGAGCGCGTTGGAGATCAAGGAGCTGCTCGCTTGAAACCGATAAACGTAAGCGCTGAACGTGAATACCAAGTTCTTTTCACGGAATCTTGGTCTGAAGAAGTTCGCTCACTGGTTGGCGCGCGCCGATTCGTAATACTTACCCAAGCCTCACTACGCGATAGAGTCGTCGATGCGTTTCCGGAAGATTCCATTATCGTCACCGCCGATGGCGAGGAACAGAAATCTTTAACAAGCTTCACGACGCTTCTTGAGGAATTTGCTAACCGTGGGCTAGACCGCAACTCGCTAATCATCGGAATAGGAGGGGGAGCGACGACTGATTTGGCTGGCTTCTTGGCTTCGACCTACATGCGGGGCATCGATTGGGTAGCTGTACCAAGTTCGATCGCCGGAATGGTCGATGCTGCCATTGGCGGTAAAACTGGTGTAAATCTATCTTCTGGAAAGAATCTCGCCGGTGCGTTCTACTCACCGATTCAAGTCATCATCGACCTAGATTGGCTATCGACGCTTCCCAGTCGGGAAGTTCGCGCCGGGTTAGCTGAGAGCGTGAAATGTGGCTTCATCTCCGATTTGAAGATTCTGGAACTTTTTCAAGATGGTCACGAGAAGAATCTCGCAGAGATAGTTCGTCGATCAGTTGCCGTTAAGGCCGATGTTGTTTCTAAGGACTTTAGAGAGAGTTTCCAACGAGAAATTCTCAACTATGGGCACACCTTGGGTCACGCAGTAGAGAGAGATTCGCGCTATCAACTCCGTCATGGCGAAGCCGTTTCGATCGGAATGGTCTTTGCGGCTGAGTTGTCTCATCGCGTGTGTGGTCTGTCGAGGGATGTATTAGATCTCCATTACCAAATCCTAGAGAGATTGAACTTGCCCTGTAATTACAAGAGAGATTCATGGGAGAACTTGCTTGACTTGATGCGTCGGGATAAGAAGCGCCGCAGTAACTCAATCAGATTCGTTTCACTCACGGGTATTGGTAAGACCGATAGAGTGGAAGTGGAAGCAGCTAAGTTGAAAGAGATTTATGAAGCCACGGTGGGAAGGTAGAATTAGCGCATGCGAGTACTAGTAATCAACGGTCCTAACCTAAAGAGACTTGACCTGCGTGAGAGGAGCGTTTACGGCGACTTTGATTACAAAACCTTGGAAAATTTCGTTACTGGCGCCGCAAAGGAATTAGGAATTGAATCTGAGATTAGACAAACAGATGATGAAGCAGAGTTAATCAGCTGGCTCCATGAAGCTGCTGATAAGAAACTGCCTGTGATTATTAACCCAGCAGCATTTACTCATTATTCGTATGCAATTAGAGATGCAGTCTTAATGCTTAAAGCGCCAGTTATTGAAGTTCATATCTCCAATCCGCTCTCTCGAGAGGAGTTTCGCCACACTTCCGTAGTTTCTGGTGTGGTTAACGGAACCATCTCTGGATTTGGTTTGAATTCCTACCGGTTGGCACTTAGCGCTATGAAGAACCTACTCGTAGATTTAGCAAAATAGCAGGCAACAGGTACCCTCCGCATCATGGCAACCACCAACGATTTGAAGAATGGAATGACCCTAGATATTGAAGGTCAACTCTGGAATGTAGTCGAATTTCAACATGTTAAGCCGGGAAAAGGTCCCGCCTTTGTTAGAACGAAGCTGAAAAACGTTCTCTCTGGCAAAGTTGTTGAACGAACATTTAACGCTGGAGTGAAGGTAGATGTTGCCATTCTGGAAAAGCGTGAGATGCAGTTCCTCTATAAAGACAATGCCGGCTATGTCTTCATGGATTCCACCACTTTTGATCAAATGACTATTCCGGAAGAGACTGTGACGGAAGCGGCGAGATATCTTCTTGAGAATATGGAAGTGATTGTTGCTATACACGAGGGAAATCCGCTCTACATTGAGCTTCCTCCATCTGTTGCGTTGCGGGTTACTTACACCGAACCTGGTCTTCAAGGCGATCGTTCGTCAGCTGGATCTAAGCCAGCGACCGTCGAAACGGGGATTACAGTTCAAGTGCCGCTCTTCATTAAGCAGGATGAGATGATTCTTATCGATACCCGCTCAGGTGATTACCTCGGTCGAGCAAATTAAGTGAGCGCCCGCTCAAAAGCGCGAAAAGCTGCGCTGGACTTTCTCTATGAAGGAGATATCCGACGGAAATCAGCCGTATCGCTCTTGGAGGTTAGAAAAACGGAGCTGGACCATCTAATTCGAGATTACACAGAACTTCTTGTAAATGGCGTGGAGAGTAAGCGGAGCCGTATTGACGAGATTATTTCAATGCGAGCAAAAGATTGGGATCTAGATCGTATGCCTGTCGTCGATAGAAATATCCTCAGAGTTGGTGCATTTGAATTGCTTTGGGGGAAGCAAATACCCGAAGAGGTTGCGATTTCAGAATCAGTTGAACTAGCCAAAACGCTCTCTACTGAAGACTCAGCGACGTATATCAATGGTGTTTTAGCGGCTATTCGGGAGATAAAGAAGGACCTATCCCTTTAAGCGGTCGCTTTGGAGCAATAGCTCTCTAAGACGAAGAGCGCCAATTAGTTCAGCTCTAGTCATATCGGACAAGAATTGAAGATTTTCTAAGTCCTGTTTTCTGATGCTTAGAACCTCGCCATTTAAATCGCCACGCATGCTTGTAATTCGCCCCGCCAATCGAGAAATAGTCCTACTCAGGTCATCTGGAAGATTTCGAACCAACGCCAATCGCTTAAGGTCCAGGATGGTGCGAAAATCCTCATTCTCATTTCGCGCAGCTCCAAGTTCGGATAGGTCTGCGCCGTAGAATTCACAGAGCTCCACGGCGCGCATCAAACTGAGGTGACGTGTGCCTCTCTCGTAGGAGCCGACCACGACCGCTTTCCATTTTCCGCGGCTCTTGATCTCGACTTGTCGGAGGGTCAGTCCAGCAGCTACGCGAATCGCTCGTAACCGGGCAAGTGAACGTTTGTAATTGGAATCCATTTCGCTCCGCTCAAGAATCTAATTGCTCTTAAGGAGGCGAGGGTAGGATTATTCGGCGCGCAGATAATGCGTTATACACAAGCGGACCTCATGCGCTAGCATTCGTCAACCTTTAACAGACCGTCCCGAGAGGCGGAAAAGGAAGTGTTATGTCTATTGTTTTAGATCAGGCTGAGATAGCCCGGGCGCTTAAGCGAATTGCCCACGAAATCATTGAGCGAAATAAAGGCGCCTCAAATCTAGTAATTATCGGAATTCCCACCCGAGGCTCATTTCTCGCCGCTCGATTAACAAAAATCCTCAGCTCGCTTGAGGGAATCGAGATTCACTCGGGATCTCTAGATACGACCATGTATCGAGATGACTTAAGGAACTCCGCGCCTCGCTCTCTGGGAAGGACGGAAATCCCACTGAGCGGTGTTCATGATCGCGATGTGGTCCTAGTGGATGACGTACTTTTCTCTGGCCGCACGATTAGAGCAGCTCTCGATGCGCTGTCCGAACATGGACGGCCTAAGACTGTACAACTAGCAGTACTAATTGATCGAGGTCACCGTGAGTTACCGATAAGAGCTGATTACGTAGGTAAGAATCTGCCTACAAATCGAAATGAGCGAGTACAAGTTTGCCTTTCTGAGATAGACGATCTCGACCAGGTGAAGATCGAAGGTCGAGCATGAATAGACATCTTCTCTCCATCGCAGATTTAAGCAAGGAAGAAGCTGTAAACCTCCTTGATACTGCCGCTGAGCTTGCGCGAGTTACTGAGACGCCGGTCAAGAAGTTACCCACCTTGAGAGGGCGCACAATTGTTAACCTCTTTTTTGAGGACTCTACGAGAACTCGTATTTCATTTGAGGCTGCCGCGAAGCGTCTATCGGCCGATGTCATTAACTTCTCCGCTAAGGGTTCCTCACTTAGTAAAGGGGAGAGCCTCAAGGACACCGCTCTCACGCTGCAAGCTATGGGAGCTGACGGTGTTGTGATTCGCCATCCAGCTTCTGGGGCTGCTCATCGGCTTGCCTCACAAAAATGGATGAGCGGCTGCGTCATAAATGCTGGAGACGGTACTCATGAACATCCGACTCAGGCGTTATTGGATGCATTTACAATAAGAGAGAACCTTAAGGAGCCATCGGGTGACTTAGCGGGATTAAACGTAGCCATAGTAGGAGATGTTTTACATAGCCGGGTTGCTCGTAGCAATGTTCTCCTGCTTCAAAAACTTGGGGCCATCGTGACACTGATTGCTCCACCAACCTTGCTGCCAGTCGCAGTAAATACCTGGGGATGTAACGTCAAATATGATTTTGATTCTGATCTCAATAGTTTTGACGTTGTAATGATGTTACGTGTACAACGGGAGCGAATGGAAGATGCATTCTTTCCCAGCGAGCGTGAGTATGCCCGCAGATATGGCTTGAATGCCGCACGTTTGTCGCTATTGAATCCTCGCTGCATAGTTATGCATCCAGGACCTATGAATCGTGGTTTGGAAATCTCGGCAGACTCTGCCGACAGTGATAAATCTGTAATCGTTGATCAAGTAAAGAATGGCGTAGCGGTACGAATGGCCGCCTTGTATCTACTTCTCGGGGGCGAGTGAGATGTCTATAAACTACTTACTGAAAAATCTTAAAGATGCGTCGGGAAAGCGGATAGAATTAGCGATATCGAATGGCCGATTCGTAGAAGTTAAAGATGCCGCACCAGATTCAGAAATCATCGATGGTAAAGGCTTGACTGCAATACCAGGGTTGGTAGACCTCCACACGCATCTACGCGAACCTGGAAAAGAAGATGCCGAGACTGTGCTCTCCGGATCAAAGGCCGCGGCAGCGGGTGGATTCACGGCAATTTCAGCGATGCCCAATACCAATCCAATCGCCGATACAGCTGGAGTTGTAGAGCAAGTCTTCCGTCTTGGTATTTCGCATGGCATTTGCGATGTTTTCCCAATCGGTGCTGTCACATTAGGACAGCAGGGCAAAATCCTCTCTGAGATGGGTGCAATGCGTTCATCAGAAGCAAAAGTGCGGATATTTAGCGATGATGGTCATTGCGTTTGGGATTCACTCGTTATGCGACGAGCTCTTGAGTACGTGAAAGCTTTTGATGGAGTGATTGCACAGCACGCGCAAGATCCGCGCTTAACTCATGGTTCCCAAATGAATGAGGGGGAAGTTTCAGCTGCACTCGGTTTGAAGGGGTGGCCAGCTGCCGCTGAAGAATCTATCATCGCTCGAGACTTGCTCTTGAATGAACATGTCGGAAGTCGCTTGCATATCTGCCATCTCACAACAATTGGTGGCGTTGAGCTTATTCGTTGGGCGAAAAAGCGTGGAATACAAGTCACCGCCGAAGTAACTCCGCATCATCTTCTATTGACCGATGAATTAGCGCGCTCCTACGATCCTTTATATAAAGTTAATCCACCACTTCGCACTGAGCGTGATGTAATGGCGCTACGTGAGGGTGTAGTCGATGGAACGATTGATGTAATTGCTACCGATCACGCACCCCATCCTGCAGAAGACAAGGATTGCGAATGGGCAGCAGCTGCTTTTGGAATGATCGGGTTGGAAACCGCACTTTCAGTTTCATATAAGGCGCTAGTCGAATCCGGGCTGATGAGGTTTGAAGATCTAGTTGAGCGGATGTCCGGGGCTCCAGCTCGAATTGGACGATATGAGGGGCATGGATCCCTTGCGATAGGTAATGAAGCGAATTTCACACTTGTAGATACCGCTACTAACTGGCGGGTCGAGACCCCTGAGATTCGCTCAAAGAGTAAGAATTCGCCCTACCTCGGATTGGAACTGCCAGTCACGGTAAGACATACCTATTTGCGCGGCAAGGAGGTCTTCTCGCAATGATGGTTAACGCTTCATCGGGATATCTCGTCTTAGATGACGGCACCATCTTTGAGGGCGAAGCTTGGGGCGCAACCGGGGAAGCGTTTGGTGAGATTGTCTTCACCACCGGAATGACCGGCTATCAAGAGACGCTCACAGATCCCTCCTACTTTAACCAGGTAGTTGTAATGACCGCGCCACATATTGGCAATACCGGCATGAACAAGAGCGATGAAGAATCAAGAAGAATTTGGGTAAGCGCTTTCGTTGTAAGAGATCCCTCACCGCTCGTCTCTAATTGGCGTTCGGAAAAATCTTTGGAGGATGAATTAAACAAGTATGGCGTCGTTGGATTATCTGGCGTTGATACCCGTGCCATAACGCTACATATTCGAGAACGCGGTGCAATGCGTGTTGGCATCTTTACCAAGGGAAATCTAACCCGCGAGGAGATGGTGACTCGCGTTCGAAATACTCCACAAATGGCCGGTTCATATCTTGCAGATTCGGTTTCGATACAAAAAAGCGAGGTCATACCGGCGGAAATTGGGAGAGATTTCCGCATTGCAGCCCTAGATCTCGGTATCAAATCAGCAACACCTCGAAATTTTGCCAAGCGCGGTGTTGAAACGGTTTTGCTTCCAGTCAATACCGATATCAGCGAGATCGAACGTGGTGGGTTCGATGGCGTTTTCTTATCTAATGGTCCTGGCGATCCATCGAGGATGAATGATGTCGTCGCAAATGTGAGAAGCGTGCTAGATGCTGAAATCCCCATATTTGGCATCTGCTTTGGCCACCAAATTCTAGGTAGAGCCCTTGGTTTTGATACCTACAAGTTGCGTTTTGGACATCGTGGGATCAATCAACCCGTTTTGAACCGCTTGAAGGATCGGGTAGAGATAACCGCGCACAATCACGGGTTCGCCGTGGAGGCGCCCATCGAAGGGGAGTTCTCAACTGTTTATGGTCCTGGAGTTGTTTCACACATCTCCTTAAACGATGGAGTAGTAGAAGGCTTAAAACTATTGGATCGACCAGCATTTTCGGTGCAATACCACCCCGAAGCAGCGGGCGGACCTCATGATGCAAATTATCTTTTTGATGAATTTGTGAAGATGTTAGGCAAATATGCCAAGAGATAATTCGATCAAGAGTGTCTTGGTGATAGGTAGCGGACCAATCGTTATCGGCCAAGCCTGCGAGTTTGATTACTCTGGCACTCAGGCCTGTCGCGTTTTGCGAGCCGAGGGAGTGCGTGTAGTTCTTGTGAATAGTAATCCAGCAACAATAATGACTGACCCAGAATTCGCTGATGCAACCTATGTCGAACCAATAACGCCTGAGTATCTGGAATCGATAATCGCTAAAGAGCGACCAGACGCCATTTTGGCAACCCTTGGTGGTCAAACCGCGCTAAATGCCGCGATGAAACTAGATGAACTCGGGATTCTGACGAAATATCAAGTCCGTTTAATCGGCGCTGATATACCCGCTATAAAACGGGGCGAGAATCGCGAGGAGTTCCGGACAATTGTCGAAAAGGTTGGTGGCGAATCAGCACGCTCGGTGATCTGTCACAAGATCGAAGAGTGTCTTGAGGCTGCCAAGACGTTGAATTATCCAGTCGTTGTCCGACCTTCCTTCACTATGGGTGGTCTCGGCAGCGGTATTGCCTTCGACGAAGCGGAATTACTACTTATCGCAGGAGCTGGTCTCCAGTACAGCCCGGTCACTGAAGTTCTTTTAGAAGAGTCGATTATTGGTTGGAAAGAGTATGAACTTGAAGTGATGCGCGATCATAAAGATAACGTGGTCATTGTCTGCAGCATTGAGAATGTCGATCCGATGGGAGTTCATACGGGAGATTCGATAACTGTTGCACCTGCGCTCACGCTTACCGATGTGGAGTTTCAGAAACTGCGGGATTTAGCAATCTCGATCATTCGCGAAGTTGGCGTAGCCACAGGCGGTTGCAATATTCAATTTGCAGTAAACCCGCGAGACGGACGAATAGTCGTGATCGAGATGAATCCCCGAGTCTCACGGAGTAGCGCTCTCGCTTCCAAAGCAACTGGATTTCCAATCGCCAAAATTGCGACAAAGCTTGCCATTGGCTATTCCCTAGAGGAGATTCCTAACGATATAACGAAGAAAACGCCCGCATCCTTTGAACCAACGCTGGATTACATTGTCGTGAAAATTCCTCGATTCGCCTTTGAAAAATTCCCGGAGGCCGATCAACGGCTAACTACGACGATGAAGAGCGTGGGCGAAGCAATGGCGATGGGCAGATCCTTTCCGGAAGCACTTCAAAAGGCGCTTCGCTCACTAGAAAAAAAGGGTTCAGAATTTGATTGGAATTTCACGAGATCGAAAGAGGACTTATTGGAATCTATGAGGATTCCAACAGAATTTAGGTTACAAGAAGTTCAACAAGGCTTGGCGCTCGGGGCGTCAATAGCGGATGTTCACAAAGCCACCGGAATAGATCCATGGTTTCTTGCTCAAATCCAACTCATTAATCAACTCGCGGAAGAGCTGAAAGGTTGCGCTGATCTGAACCAGGAGATTCTCCGTCGAGCCAAAAGAATGGGATTCTCCGATCGCCAAATTGGACGACTGCGCGGGATCGATGAAAGCGAAGTAAGAGCGCTACGTTGGCGCAATTTGATTCGACCTGTTTATAAAACTGTAGATACTTGCGCTGGAGAATTCGAGGCGTTTACGCCTTACCACTATTCCTCATATGACTTAACCAGTGAGATTAAACCCAGAACAAAACCGGCGATCATAATTCTGGGAAGTGGACCTAACCGGATAGGACAAGGTATCGAGTTTGATTATTCATGCGTACATGCCTGCTTTGCGCTTAGTGAAGCAGGTTATGAAACCATCATGATTAACTGTAATCCCGAAACGGTATCTACCGACTATGACACTTCTGATCGCCTCTATTTTGAACCGCTTACCTTGGAAGATGTTCTAGAGGTGTTTCACGCCGAGGTTGCAGCCGGGCCGGTACTAGGAGTCATCACTCAACTCGGTGGACAGACTCCTCTTGGTTTAGCAGCCGGTCTAGCCAAGGAGGGCGTGCCGATAATTGGAACTTCGGTAGCTGCGATTCATAAGGCTGAAGATCGCGGCGAATTTGGTCAGGTTCTAAAGGAAACTGGATTAAACGCTCCTGCTTTTGGTACGGCCTTCTCATATATCGAGGCAAAGCAGGTCGCAAATGACATTGGTTATCCCGTACTTGTTCGCCCTTCATTTGTTCTAGGTGGCCGAGGTATGGAAATAGTCTATGACGAGGAATCGCTGCAAGGTTTTATTGAGAGAGCTACTGAGATAAATCCAGAGCATCCCGTTCTAATAGATAGATTTCTGGATAACGCGATAGAGATTGATGTCGATGCGCTATTTGACGGGAAGGCTGTTTATTTAGCAGGAATAATGGAGCACATCGAGGAAGCCGGAGTTCACTCAGGCGATTCCGCCTGTGTAATTCCGCCACAATCCATTTCAGAATCAATGACTATGGAGATTTTTGCAACTACCGAAAAACTCGCTCGAGCGATTGATGTAAGAGGGCTGCTCAATGTTCAATATGCAATAAGTGAAGGTAAGTTATTTGTAATCGAAGCTAACCCGAGAGCTTCCCGAACAGTTCCTTATGTAAGTAAGGCGACGGGCGTTTCGCTCGCAAAGGCTGCCGCTTTGATTGCCTCCGGCAAGAGTATTGCTGAGTTGCGCGAACTAGAGATCTTGCCGAGAGCCTCTATTGGAACCAGTTATGGAATAGCGGTAAAGGAAGCGGTTCTTCCTTGGAATCGATTCCGTCGTACCGATGGGAAGAACGTGGATTCGACTCTTGGACCAGAAATGAAATCAACAGGTGAGGTAATGGGAATCGCGCCAGATTTTGGGAGCGCTTTTGCAAAATCACAGATGGCGGCATTTGGGGCGCTACCTAAAAGCGGGAGCGTCTTTATCTCGCTGGCGGATAGAGACAAGACACAAGCAGTTGAGTCGGCCCGATCACTGCACGAACTAGGTTTCAAGCTCTATGCAACAGCCGGAACTCAGTCCATCTTGGCTAGCGAAGGTATTGAAACTGAATTAGTCATGAAGCACTCTGAGAAAACCGGCATAGAAAACAAGTCAGCGGTTGATCTAATCGAAAGTGGCGAAATCAATCTAGTGATAAATACTCCATTTGGGCGCGATTCAAAGAAAGATGGTTGGTTTATTAGGAGTTCTGCGGTCGCAAGAGGTATCGCATGTATCACGACAATTCCAGGTCTCAAAGCGGCAGTCTCAGGAATCAAGTCGTTAAGAAATGGCCCCATCTCCACTAAGTCGCTCCAAGATTGGACCCGGAAATGAATATAAATCCGCGGGCTATCCAGAAAAGCGTTGAGGTTTTGTCAAATAAAAAAGTAGGTTCGTATCACCATATGGTTTTTTCGGTCGGTGAGATGGCGCTCCATGCCAAACCGGGAAACTTCGTAGCAATATCTGTTGGTGGGAACTCTTCGGCAATGGTGCTACGGAGAGCCTTCGCCATATATAGAGCTAGTGATCGCGGTAATTTTGGCGGGACAATCGAATTGGTCGTGGCAGCTCATGGCTCGGGTAGCCGTTGGTTAAGCGAGCGCTCAATCCACGATCGCGTAGATATGGTCGGTCCATTAGGTACTTCATTCGGCATTCCCACCGAACCAGTTAGCGCGCTACTAGTTGGAGGTGGCTATGGGTCTGCTCCACTTTTTGGGCTCGCTGAGGTGCTTAAACAACGTGGATGCCGAGTTGACATCGTCTTGGGCGCGTCAAATGCGAACAAAATTTATGCTCCATTAGAGGGAAAACGTTCAGTCAACACCATGACGCTCACAACTGAAGACGGTGGCGCGGGCGTTAAAGGAAAAGTAACCGATGTTCTTCCTCAACTAATAGAGAAGCACAGCACAGAGATCATCTATTCATGCGGTCCAATGGCGATGCTTGAGGCGGTAGAGAAAATATCCCAACGTTTTGAAATCCTCCACCAATGTGCGGTTGAGGAATCGATGGCATGTGGAATCGGTGTCTGTATGACCTGCGTAATTCCTTTGAAGGATGAAACTGGAACAATCAAGATGCAGCGAAGCTGCATAGAAGGCCCGGTGGTAGATGGAAGCAGGGTGATTTGGGGGAGTAACCGCCAAATTCCACCAGGCACCTTCGGGTCACAAGCACTTAGGATCTCGGCTCATGAATGAATTTCAATCATTTGATTTCCGCACAAAGTTTGGAAACCGATATTTCCCCTCGCCAATTTTTACCGCCAGTGGCTGTGCCGGTTCAGGTAAAGAACTCGCTCAATTCTTCGATCTCGATGAACTGGGCGCAGTAGTTACTAAGTCGATTGCGGTAAAGCCAAGAAGTGGTAGAGCTACGCCAAGAATGGCTGAAACACCTTCCGGGATGCTCAATTCCATAGGGCTACAAGGACCAGGAATTGATCAGTTTCTAGCAAGCGATATTCCTTGGTTACAAAGCAAAGGCGCCCGCGTGATTGTCTCAATCTCCGGTGAAACTGTTGAAGAGTATGCAACCCTCGCCCGCAAATTAAGAGGGATTAGCGCTCTTTATGGAATTGAAGTAAATATTTCCTGCCCTAATGTGGAGAACCGTGGCTTGGTATTTGCCTGCGATCCGGTTGCTTCACGGGCGGTCATCGAAGCGGTTCGCCGGAATATTGGGGGCGACTACCCAATCATTGCGAAGCTATCCCCGGATGTGACAGACATTGTGGCGATTGCAAGGGAAGTTGTTTCTGCTGGCGCTGATGGGTTAGCTCTTATAAATACCATCCTTGGCATGGTTATTGATATCGATGCCGTTCGGCCTAAGTTGGCGGGAATTACTGGGGGGTTATCAGGTCCGGCAATACGCCCCGTAGCCGTTCGCGCCATCTATCAAGTACATGAAGCGCTTCCAAGTACTCCCATACTTGGAATGGGTGGGGTAGCAAGCGGCAGAGATGCCCTTGAGCTGATCTTTGCTGGAGCTTCCGGTGTATCTGTAGGAACTGCAACCTTTGGAAATCCCACCGCAGTGACTAAGGTAAAAGAGGAACTTTTGAGCTTGCTTCGGTCAAAGGGCTTCAAATCACTTCAAGATGCTATCGGTGCTGCTCATGTTTAAATCGCCTCTAATTCTTGCCTTGGATTCTAGGGAGATTGAGAGATGCGCAGAACTCATCGAAGAAACATCGGAATATATAGGAGTATTTAAGGTAGGTCTGGAATTTTTCTCCGCAAATGGCCCCCTTGGGGTCGCAAATCTCAAGAGGAGTTTCCCAGAAATTTCTATTTTTCTAGATTTAAAACTTCACGACATCCCAAACACAGTTGGAAAGGCGAGCACAAGTCTTCAGCATCTCAAGGTGGATTTCTTAACAGTCCACGCCCACGGCGGTTCGGAGATGATTCAAGCTGCAGTTTTAGCGTTACCCGAAACGCGAATAACGGCCGTTACTGTTCTTACCTCGTTGGACGAAAACACGCTTAGTTCCCTAGGAATAGAGAAGCCGGTGGAGGAACTTGCATTGCGTTGGGCTGAACTTGCAGTTAACTCCGGCGCGAGAGCGATTGTTGCCTCTCCGCTTGAAGTAAGAGCGTTAAGAGCCTTGCTCCCAAGAGAGATTTCACTGATTACTCCGGGAATCAGGCCAAGCGCTTCGGATGATGATCAGAAGCGGACCATGTCACCAAAGGATGCGATTGACGCGGGCGCGGACTTTCTTGTGATTGGCAGACCTATTACCGGGGCTGTAGATGTACGCAGTGCAGCTAGAAGTATTTTTGAATCCCTCGAATAAGTAGGTTTAATTAGCCTCATGCACCAACCGCCTAGTCTCTCCAGGGAAGAGAGGCGCGCTGCGCTATACAAGGCCGCAGAGCACCGCAAAATTCGAGCGAGGTTCAAAGAGGAAGTAAGAGAGGGAAAGCGGAATTGGCGCGAAGCACTTGATAGTTCTGATGTTGCGATTCGAAAGATGCGCGTGAAGGAGTTAATTGAATCGCTACCGGGCTTTGGCAGCGTTCGAGCAATTGCGATTCTTGATCGCGCTGGAATATCTCACTCTCGGAGGGTTCAAGGTCTTGGGGTCACTCAACGTGAGAAACTTCGAAGAGAATTGAAGGGAAGGTAGATGCAAGGTCGACTCCTAGTTCTATCTGGACCCGGTGGCGTCGGAAAGAGCACTATCGTTAATGAGCTAAAGAAATATCCTGATTTCTTTTTTTCAGTTTCTGCCACAACTCGCTCGCCACGTAATGGAGAAATTGATGGCGAGGCCTACCACTTTGTCACTGAAGTTGAATTTGAAAGAATGATTAAAGATGGTGAGTTTCTTGAGTGGGCAAATTTTGCAGGGCATAAATACGGCACTCCAGCGTTGCCTGTAGAAGCCGCTCTTGCATCAGGAAAGCATGCTCTTCTTGAAATTGAAATCGATGGCGCAAGACAGATACGCAACTCCCGTCCTGAAGCCCTTTTGATCTTCCTCAAGCCCCCATCCTTTGAGGAGCTAGAGGAGCGGATAAGGGGGCGAAAGACAGACTCAGAGGAACGGATACACGCTCGCCTTGAATTAGCCCACGAGGAGATGGCGGCTGCGCCAGAGTTTGACCATGTTGTAGTCAATCATCGAGTCGAAGAAGTAGTTGCGGCGCTGGTATCCTTAGCGGCTCGTAAAGCGTAAGAGCGTTAATATCTAACAAGGAGAGATTGTGCCTAATCTTGATGGAATTACTAATCCACCAATAGATGATTTACTTGATAAGAGTGGTTCGAAGTACAGTCTCGTTCTTTATGCGGCAAAGCGTGCCCGCCAGATCAATGCCTACTATTCACAGCTGGGTGAGGGCTTACTTGAGTATGTTGGTCCGCTAGTTGAAACCCATGTTCATGAGAAGCCGCTCTCGATTGCCCTTCGCGAGATTAATGACAATCTCCTCACAATTGAGAATTTAGAGCCACAGACGGATAAATAGATGATTACCTTCCCGCGCGGTCGTCAGGTCGTACTAGGCGTGGGGGCGGGAATAGCGGCATATAAAGCTTGTGACCTACTTCGGCGCCTTCAAGATGATGGTTATGAAATCACGGTCGTTCCCACCAGTTCAAGTTTGAACTTCGTTGGGAGAGCAACATGGGAGGCGCTCTCTGGAAGAGAGGTTAAGACCGAAGTCTGGGAGGGAACGCAATCTGTTTCCCATGTGGCCCTGGCGGATTCGTCCGACCTAGTTGTAATTGCACCAGCGACTGCTGATTTAATTTCACGTATCGCTACTGGCCGCGCTGATGATCTTTTAACAACAACTGTCCTGGCGGCGAGCTGTCCCGTCTTAATCGTTCCGTCAATGCACCCAGGTATGTACCTAAATCCAGCCACTCAAGCAAACATCGAGACGCTGATTGCTCGAGGGTTTCATATCCTGGAGCCCGACACAGGTCGCCTCACCGGTAAAGATTCAGGTATCGGTCGTTTCCCTGAAACCACTCGAATCCTTAGCAAAGTGCGCGAAATCAGCGACCGTAACGCTCGCCTTATAGGTAAAAAGGTAGTTGTAACCACGGGCGGCACGATGGAACCGATTGATCCAGTTCGCTTTATAGGAAATAGATCTAGCGGGCGACAAGGCTTAGCAATCGCTTATGAGGCTTTGCGCGAAGGGGCGGAAGTTACTGTGATAAGCGGACTGACCGAGGAATATGACTTGAGTGGAATTAGACGAATAGATGTTAAAACTGCTCAAGAGATGCAGAACGTTGTTTCGGCAGAATTGGACCGTGCCGATGCGCTCGTTATGGCAGCCGCGGTGGCTGACGCTCGCCCAGAAAAGATAGAGACTGAAAAGATAAACAAGGGAGATTTAACAAATCTCTCACTAAGTAAGAATCCGGATATCTTGGCTGAAGCTTCAAAACTCAAGAGAAGCAATCAAATATTTGTTGGTTTTGCTGCAGAAACTGGCGATGGAATCCGCGAGAAGGGTCTGAAGAAGTTACATAGCAAGGGAGTTGATCTGCTCTACGTCACTGATGTATCAGATGGAAAAGTCTTTGGCGAAACTGAAACGACTGGAATCTTGCTTTCAAAGCGGGGCGAAGAATGGGGCTTTCAGGCCGCGGATAAACACGAAGTTGGACGTCGAATTGTGGCAGAACTTATTCACGAACTAGGAGCTGGAAATGGCTAAGCGGTTATTCACATCAGAGAGCGTCACCGAGGGCCATCCCGACAAAATTGCAGATGCGATTTCAGACTCAGTGCTCGATTCACTACTTTCGCAGGATCCAAGGAGTCGAGTTGCCTGCGAAACTCTCATAACAACCGGTCAAGTTCACGTCGCCGGTGAGGTCACAACAAATGGCTATGCCGATGTTATGTCTTTGGTGAGAGAAACAGTATTAGAGATTGGCTATGACAGCTCTGAGAAGGGTTTTGATGGCAATAGCTGCGGGGTTTCTGTCTCTCTTGGCTCTCAAAGCGGTGACATCGCTGCTGGTGTAGATCATGCGGTTGAAGAGCGAGTAACCAAATCTATTGATCCATTTGACCTTCAAGGTGCTGGCGATCAAGGTTTGATGTTTGGCTACGCGGTAAAGGACACAAAGGAGTTGATGCCGCTTCCGATCGCTATGGCGCACCGTCTCGCAGAACGATTAACAGAAGTGCGAAAGAACGGCTCCCTTCCATATCTTCGCCCTGACGGTAAAACCCAGGTCACAATTGAATATGATGGTTTCAAGGCTCTTGCCGTTGATACCGTAGTTGTGTCCTCTCAACATTCCCCGGATATCGATATTGAGAAGAGGATGACCCCTGAGATTATCGAACAGGTAATCAGGCCGGTTCTATCGACCTTCGCAATACCATTTGATTCAATGAAAACTCTCATTAATCCAACTGGGAGATTTGTTATCGGCGGCCCTATGGGAGATGCTGGTTTAACAGGACGGAAAATCATTGTCGATACCTATGGTGGAATGTCTCGACATGGTGGCGGTGCTTTCAGCGGTAAAGACCCATCGAAAGTAGATCGATCTGCGGCATATGCGATGCGCTGGGTGGCTAAGAATGTAGTTGCTGCGGGATTGGCTGAGCGGTGCGAAGTACAGGTTGCCTATGCAATTGGCAAGGCCCATCCGGTAGGACTCTTTGTAGAAACCTTTGGAACAGAAACTGTTCCAGTTTCACAAATCTCCGATGCAGTTTTATCTGTCTTTGATCTCCGACCTGCGGCGATCATCAAGGATCTTGATCTATTGCGCCCGATTTATAGAAAAACTAGCGCTTACGGCCATTTTGGCCGGGAGCTCAATGAGTTCACTTGGGAGAAGACTGATCGCTCCGCTGCGCTTGCTAACGCTGTAAAGGGTTAAGAATGGTGGCGGCGAAACCGCTGAAGCTCAAACGGGAGCGCGCAAAAACTGTAGTTCGTTCGGCCCGTTTTACTACTAGCGCGCAAGTTCTAATAGATCATGACATTACTCATTTGGATCAACCTTTTACATATGGGTTACCGGATGACCTCAAAGATAAAGTTACGACCGGCTCAAGAGTTGTGGTTCCGTTCAAGAGTGAAGAGAAGGAAGGCATCGTGCTAGAGCTTGTTGAGAATCAGCACTCGCCAAGCAAACCCATAATTCGAACCTTGAACCAGAACGCCTATACAGCAGAGTCATTGAAGCTCGCCGGGCAAGTTGCTTCACGGTACGCATCTTCAGTTGTAAAGATTCTTCGATACATTCCTGAAGGACGAGGAATTGGGGATTTCCGGAGTGCAAATGAGGAAAAACCTCGTGGTAAGCGGAGTTTTGAGCAGATTTCTTCCATCACAGTGAAGAGATTGAAGGAACAACTCTCGCAACATTCGAAAGCCACTTTGATTCTGGTGCCAACTGAGCGAGAAGCATCACAACTTCTTAATGATCTTAGTGAAAGCTTGAGCGCTCGTTTGGTCAAAGCTTTTTCCCGATCAAAGCCACCAAAAAGTTTCCCACTGGCTCCCATAGTTGTCGGTACTAGAGCCGCTATTTTCTGGCAGATTCCCGAGCTCTCATCGATCGTGATCTTTCACGAGAATTCAGAGCATTATTGGAGTGATCGAAGCCCTTTTTGGAATGTCCGAGATGTGGCTCTGATTAGATCGCGATTGGAGTCGCTCGATCTCCACTTTATTAGCGGATTTCCATCAATGGAAATATTTAGACTTATGGAACTTGGATATCTCAAGCACATTAAATCCTCTCGAAGGAGCTTCTTGCAACGTAGAAGAGTTCGGTGCAAACCGAATACTTACCATCAGACAATTCGAGAGGGACTAAAGACTGGGGTTGTCCTTGTTCAGGTAGCAACAAAGGACTATTCAGCGCTAGTAATTTGTAAGAACTGTCGCACCCGTCCAACTTGCGAATGTGGCTTCTATTTGAAAGTTGTTGGTAAAGCAGAGTTTCTCTGTACCGCATGTGGTTTCTCCACGTTGGATTGGAGATGCAATTCATGTAGCGGCAAGGAAAAACTACTTCTGTCGAGAGGAGCGATGCGGATTGAAGAGGAGCTCGGCAAGGCCTTCCCATCTACACCGATCCATATCTCCACTGCAAATAAAGAGCTTGAGAAGATGCCTGAGACTGGGATTGTCGTTGCAACTCCGGGTATGGAACCAAGAGACGGAAACTTTGCTGCGCTGGTTCTGCTCGATGGTGAGTTACAACTTAATCGACCAACTCTGCGCGCCGAAGAACGATTATTGGACAATTGGTTCACGCTTCTGCAGTCCGCACGAGCCGATGCACCGATATTTATCGACCTTAGCCATAACAGCCTCGTGACTCAAGCAATTACTGCGGATTCTCCATTCAGATTGGCAAAGACTCTTTCGACAGAGCGCGAGAAAGTAAAATTGCCACCGTGGTATCGAATCGTGCAAATAAAGGGTGAAGAGTTGGGCTCCATCCAGGAACAACTCAAACTGCAGTTTCCTAATATTGAGGTTTCCAAATCAAAGCTTTCCCATGAATATGTACTCCGCATTCCAGTAGGAGAATCAGAGCAAGTCATTGCGGGGATTCACGCCCTTGCGAAGTATCGCTCAGCAAGTAGGAAGGCGTTGATTTCAGTTGCCATTGACCCGCCTGATCTGTAGGCGCAAGCAATCACCGGTAGAATATTGAGGTGTCGATTCAACCAATCCGATTCTTTGGCGATCCAGTTCTAACAACTCCAGCTGCGCCAGTTGTGGATTTTGATAAGGAATTGCGGGTGCTAGTCCAGGATTTGATCGACACCATGGTTGATGCCCCAGGCGCTGGACTCGCGGCGCCCCAAATCGGAGTTCCGCTCAGAGTTATTGTCTGGGATGTGGATGAAGCGATTGGACATTTGGTTAATCCCTCCTTAGATCTCAGCGAAGAGATGCAAGAGGGCGAAGAAGGCTGTCTCTCGTTCCCAGAACTCAGTTATGAGACCCCAAGATCAATGCGCGCAGTCGCTAAGGGATTTAATATGTATGGCGAACCTGTCGTAGTCGAGGGGACAGCCTTTCTTGCTAGAGCGCTTCAGCATGAAACAGATCACCTAAACGGAATTCTTTTTATCGATCGGCTATCGGTAGAAATGCGCAAGCAGGCGATGAAAGATATTCGCAATGCAGAATGGTTTTTGGCGTCGCAAGAAGCGGGAACTGCTCCAGAAATACGAGTCTCTCCCCACAACACTTTTGGAAAAGGTATTTAATTGAGGATCCTGTTGGCCTCGACGTCGAGGCTTGCTCTTCCTACCATTGAATTATTAGCGACGAGTAACCAGGAAATTATCGGAATCCTTACCAAGCCCGACAAGCCTTCCGGAAGAGGCTTAGAGAGTCGAGCCCAGGAACTAGTAACTGAGATAGATGGGTCATATCAATTCTTTACAGCTTCAAACCAAACAGAATTGGTGGAGGCTCTGCGTCGTACCAAACCCGATCTGGTAATTGCCATCTCCTTTGGAATGTTGGTAAAACCAGAGTCCTTAAGTATTCCTAAACACGGTTGGATCAATCTTCATTTCTCGCTCCTTCCAAAGTTTCGCGGAGCAGCTCCAGTCCAACGCGCCATACTCGCTGGCGAGAAATCCACGGGAGTGACTGTATTTGCTCTTGATGAGGGTATGGATACGGGACCCATCTATACGACGAGAGAATTTTCTATTGCAGAGATGAACGCGGGCTCCGCACTAGATGCCATGGCAAGAATAGGTAGTAATTCGGTCCTAGAGGCGGTTGAACTAATTTCAAGAGATGTAAAGCCGAGTGCTCAAATTGGTGAACCTACTTTGGCTCCAAAGATCTCTAATTCAGAACTTCAAATCTCTTTTGTTAATAAAGTTGAGGAGATCCAAAGGAAAATTCGAGCCTTCGCGCCAAAGCCGGGAGCATGGACCACGTTTAGGGGAAATCGCATTAAGTTTCTTGCAGCGGAGATTGATCGCACGGTTTCCGGAACTGCCGGTGAAGTTCTATCTAGCTCTCCTCTTCTAGTGGCGGGCGAGGATGGCTCACTAAGGATTCATCTTCTTCAAGAAGCCGGGAAGCGGATCATGACCAGCGAAGAGTGGGTTCGTGGCGCTCGAATTCAGGTTGGTGAGAAGTTTGAATAATAAAGCGGCCAAGGAGAAGAGCGCTCGTCAGCTTGCCTGGGAACTGCTGTTCGAGGTGGACAACTCTGAACTTTACAGCAATCTCATAGTTCCAAAAGCATTGAGTTCATCTAATCTTGAGGTTAGAGATAAGGCGCTTGTAACGAACTTGGTCTACGGAACTCTGCGGATGCGGGGTCTACTAGACGCGGCAATCCGTAAGCACCTAGATAGAGACATTTCAAACGTTGATCTGAAAGTTCTAACGACCTTGCGGATTGGGGCCTACCAATTACTGATTTTGAAAACTCCGGCTCATGCGGCGGTAAATGAAATAGTTGATTTAGCGAAGACTGTTTCCGGCAAGAGCGCGGCTAGTTTCGTAAATGCCATTATGCGACGACTCTCCGAGAACCTTGATTACATACCCGCCGCTACCTCGGAGGAGTTATCGCATCCGGAGTGGGTGATCAACGCCTTTAAAGATTCCCTCAAAGAAGATGAACTAGTCAAAAAACAACTAAAAGCCGATAATGAGATTGCTCTTCCTACACTGGTTTGTTGGCCAGACAAATCAAACCATGGTGAGTTGTTAGAAGCCGGGGCCGAGAAAATCCCAGAGTCTGCTAATGCCTTCTTATATAAAGGGAACCCGGGTGATATTCCGGCTGTAAGAGAGCGGAGAGCAGGGGTACAAGATCTCGGTTCCCAGATAGTAACTGAACTCTTTGTAGCAACTAAGCCAGATAATCGACGCCTACGCTGGTTAGATTTATGTGCCGGTCCAGGCGGAAAAGCTGCTTATATGGAATCGCTCCTTCCTGATGACGAATTGGTAGTAAATGAACCGAGCCAAGCTCGCGCCAAATTATTAGCGCAAGTTGTTAAAGGCGCAAAAGTTGAATCTTTTGACGGGCGTGATATTCCAGCCCAGCTTGGCGAGTTTGATCGAATCTTAATTGACGCGCCCTGCACTGGACTTGGTGCGTTACGCAGAAGACCGGAAGTTCGATGGCGTCGAACACCAGCTGATTTACGAACATTAGTTGAGCTACAACGAGAACTTCTAACGAGCGCTGCTTCAAGGGTGAAAGTCGGAGGAATCATTGGATACGCGACTTGTAGTCCACATATTGCCGAGACGAAGTTGCAGGTAAACGACTTCCTAAGGAGCCATAACAATTTCGCTCGTAAAAGTGTCAGTTCTCGGGGAGATAGCGATGGCGACTTGCAACTGTGGACCTTTCGAGATGGTACTGATTGTATGTATCTCGCTCTGCTCGAGCGTCAAAGGTAGGGAAGGTATGGTTGGGAAATGATTCGCCTATGTCCTAGCATCCTCAATGCAAATTTCGATGAACTCCCGAATGAGATTGCGAAAGTTGCGCGGGTAAGCGATCTGCTACACCTCGATGTAATGGACAACAAGTTTGTCCCAAATTTCACTTTCAGTTTTGAGCGCGCTCGAGAGATTATTGAGGGCTCTCAACTACCAGTTGATGTCCATTTGATGATAGCTAACGCTGATAAGGAAGCTCTTCCTTATCTAGATACAAGCGCAGTAAGCATCACGGTTCACTTTGAAGCGTGTGAGGATCCTTTGAGTTTACTAACTGAAATTCGCAAGCGCGGTAAACGTGCTGCTATCGCGTTAAAGCCGGGCACTGGAATCGATGAGATCAAGGATCTTCTTCCTGCCTTGGACATGATCCTAGTTATGACAGTCGAACCCGGTTTCGGAGGTCAGAAATTCATGAGTGAGGTGATGCCTAAGGTTAAAGCCGCTAGGAAGTGGCTCGATGAGGGAGGCTTCGGTGATACCTGGCTTCAAGTAGATGGAGGGATAAATCTCGAGACAATTTCAACTGCAACAAAGGCAGGTGCAGACACTTTTGTAGCGGGCTCTGTTGTCTTCAACTCTCCTGATCCTGCCGGGGTAATAGAAAATCTTCGACAACTAGCAGCTGCCGTCAAGTAAACTTCAATAACTATGAAAACTTTCGAGGAATTATGGCTAGAGCTCTCCGAAAAAGCGCTCGTAAAAGATCCTTCATCAAGAACCGTCGAGTCGCTAGCTCTGGGAACACATGGGATAACAAAGAAGGTGCTGGAGGAAGCTGGAGAAGTGTTGTTAGCGGCCGAAGCCCAAGGAGATGAAGCGCTCGCTTTAGAGATTTCCCAATTGCTCTATTGGGTGCAAGTCTTGATGCTCGATAAGGGTTTATCCCTCGAAGATGTATATCGGAGGTTGTGAACATGACGCTTTCAGTTGCGCTTCCGAATAAAGGTGCGCTTGCAGAAGATGCCACCCAGATTTTTCGCGAGGCTGGATATCGATTGCGCAATGATTCCAAAGAGCTTTCCTTCCTAGATTCGATTAATGACGTTGAGTTCTTCTACTTACGACCACGCGATATTGCAACATATGTCGCATCTAGTCAGATTGATCTTGGGGTTACAGGTCGCGATCTTCTCCTAGATAGCGGTAAAGGCGCAGACGAAAAGCTCGAGCTTGATTTCGGGCATAGCGAATTTCGCATGGCCGCCACGTCTAAGCAACTCGATTCTGGAGAGATTGGCGAGCTCCAGATCGAGGGCAAGCGAATCGCTACCGCATATCCAGGGTTGGTTGGCGATTACTTGAAGAGTAGAGCTATTAAAGCTGAAATCGTCACCCTTGATGGGGCAGTTGAGGGGGCTATAAAGCTCGGCGTTGCAGATCTCATATTCGATGTTGTCGCTACTGGTAACACTATTAAGCAAGCGGGGCTGCGAATATTTGGACCGGTGATTCTTAAGAGTGAGGCGTTGCTGATTGCTCGCCCAAATTTCACAAACCCTCAAGTCGATACTTTGATTCGAAGAATCTCTGGAGTCGTGATTGCTCGCCAGTATGTTCTGGTTGATTATGACATCGAGAAGAAGAATTTAGAGAGCGCCTGCCAAATTACCCCGGGGCTTGAATCCCCAACAATTTCACCATTAGCAAAGCCTGATTGGGTAGCGGTTCGGGCCATGGTCAAGCGCAGCGAAGTTCACCTATCGATGGATAAGTTATGGGCGGTCGGCGCCCGAGGAATTCTCGTAACCGATATCCATTCCTGCCGACTTTAGTCTTATGAGGTTTTCAGGATTGAGATTAAATCGGCGAGATCCTCTTCGATAGATAGCGCGGCAACCTCGCGAAGGATGGGCTTCGCTTTAAAGGCAACTCCGAAACCTGATTGTTCGAGCATCAGCAAATCATTAGCTCCATCTCCAATGGCGATAGTTTTCGCGATATCAATGCCATGAGATTGTGCAAAGAGATTGAGGTGACGGGCCTTTTCCTCGCGATCGATGATGGGCTCCTTTACCATGCCGGTGAGACGCCTATCTACTACAACAAGTGAGTTAGCCACTAGATAATCTAAGCTTCTAAAGAATGGAACTCTCTCTAGTACTTGATGAAACCCTCCGCTTACTGCGCCAAATTTGATCTGATTCTCGCGACAGAAGGCACGTAATTCCAGGGCCCCGGGCGAGAGGGTTATTTGTGAAGCAACCTCCTCAAATACCGAATCTGATAAACCCTCGAGAAATTTAACTCTCTCCATTAGCGCCTGCCGAAAGTCCAAGTCACCAGCCATTGCCTTCGCGGTTACCGCCGAGACTTCATTTTCATGTCCTGCATGTGCCGCTAAAAGATCAATTACTTCTTCACGTATTAACGTGGAATCCACATCAGAGAGAATTAGTTTGAATTTCACGGCAACTATTCTTCAATTTCTAACATGGCGATATCGAGGTTGTTTTCGGTGCCAACTCGTTCCAGATCCAATCTGATGGCCTCGCCATGTGCGCGATCATGAGCGATGAGCAGGGCCAGAATGGTTCGACCCCCGAGATCTATTCGCTGGAGTTCGATTTGTTCATAGACAAAGTCACGCAAAGCAGCACTGACCACCTCATCTGCCGCCGGATTATCAGGGCCGGAAGCGAGAATTAGCGCCTTGGAGGTCAAGTTTGAATTTGCAATCACCGATGAATCCTAGAGGGCTAACTTCGTGACGCTCCGCATAACCGTATTTTCCAACTTTGCAGAAGTGTGACAGGTATCTTTCTCGGTCATGAGCGCCCTATTGAAGCTAGAGGATGTCTCAGTTCTTCGGGATGGAAAGGTCATACTAGGACCAATCAACTGGAGCCTCTCTACGGGTCAACGCTGGGTGATTATTGGGCCAAACGGCGCTGGAAAGACAACGTTATTGGCCCTCGTGGGTGCGTTGATACACCCAAGTTCTGGGTCAGTAGAAATTCTTGGAAATCGAATGGGTAGCGTTGATGTTTTCGAATTACGTCCGAGAATTGGTATCTCTTCAAGCGCTCTACAAGATTCGCTACCCAGCGAAGAGCGTGTGGTCGATTTAGTTCTGACTGCAGCATATGCGATTACTGGACGTTGGATAGAGGAGTACGACCTCTGGGATGAATCGCGCGCAAAGGCGCTGTTGGACATCTTTGGCGTTAGAGAGTTGTCCGAGCGGAAATTTGGAACTCTTAGCGAGGGTGAACGAAAACGCGTGCAAATTGCTCGCTCATTAATGGCAGATCCTGAAATTCTCCTACTTGATGAACCGGCTGCCGGACTTGATCTAGGCGGGCGAGAAGATATCTTGGAGCGGATTTCGCGTTACCTTGATGAAGAAGGAGCGCCTGCTTCAGTCATAGTCACTCATCATATAGAAGAGATCCCACGGGGTACGTCACATGTACTGCTTCTTAGCTCGGGCGGGGTCTTTGCTGCAGGAGATATCAATAGCGTGTTGACTGAATCAAATCTAAATCAACTCTTTGGGGTTGAAATAGCCTTATCGCACGATGGTCGGCGTTACTCTGCTATTTCCAAAAGAGCGTAATCGTTGAAATGCTCTTTGAATCCATACCGACAATATGGCAATCGCATCTTGAACCGCATCGCGATTTAGTAAATGAAATAGGAAGTAAGCTCCAAGAACTTGCCGATAGAGGCGAGCGAATCTTGCCGGATAAGAAATGGGTCTTTCGAGCGCTCGAGCTAAATCCTGAGGAAGTAAAAGTCCTCGTAATTGGCCAAGATCCTTATCCCAATGTTCAAGATGCATGTGGACTCGCCTTTTCGGTTACACCAAGAAAATCCGGTCTGCCAGGTTCTCTCATGAATATTCAGAAGGAGATACTTACTGATATCGGTTTTACCAATACCTCCGATGGTGACCTAACAAGGTGGTCGCAGCAAGGCGTTATGTTGCTCAATCGCGTCCTAACTGTTACCGCAGGAGCCAGCAGTTCCCACGCTAAGTGGGGTTGGGAAGAAGTAACAGAAACTATCGCTCGAGTATGTGGTGAAAATGGGGCAATTGGAATGCTCTGGGGAAACTCCGCACGCGAACTAGCAAATTTCTTTCCACCTGAAAGGCTGGTTGAAGGTGTCCATCCAAGTCCACTCTCGGCGCACCGCGGATTCCTTGGTTCTAAACCATTCTCGAGAGTTAATGCGCTCCTGGAAACGATGGGCAGAGAAACGATTAAGTGGTGATTGTAATTCGTGAATTAGAAAGGGGCCCGGTTTCCCGGGCCCCTTTCTATCTAGATTCTGGTACTTATCCGATCCAGGTGTTGATTGGGTCGCTCAAGAAGTAAATCATGAAGAGACCAGCAACCAAGGCTAGAAGTGGATGAATGTCCTTAGTCCGTCCTTGAAGGGCACGGATTACAACATATGAAACAAAACCGGCGCCGATACCTACTGAGATGTTGTAGGTGAACGGCATCAAGATGATTGTTAAGAAGGCAGGAATCGCAATTCCATAATCTTCCCAATCAATCGACTTGATCTGGGTCATCATCAAGAAGCCAACGATGATTAGTGCAGGTACCGCTGCTTCATAAGGAATGATCGCAACAAGCGGGGACAGGAATGTTGTAAGAAGGAAGAGCACTCCGGTAACTACTGAAGCAAGACCGGTGCGCGCTCCTTCGCCAACGCCTGAAGCAGATTCGATATACGAAGTATTGCTAGAAACTGAAGATGCTCCACCAGCAACGGCAGCGAGTGAGTCGACGAGAAGGATTCGCTCAGCGTTAGGCGGTGTTCCATCTTTATCGTTAAGTCCGGCCTCTTGACCAATTGCTGTCATCGTCCCCATGGTGTCAAAGAAGTCCGCCAAGAGAAGTGTGAATACGAGCAAGAGTGCGGTGATCAGGGGAACTCTCTCGAAAGATCCAAAAAGATTGAATTGTCCGAGAAGGCTGAAATCTGGAGTCGCGACGATATCCGAAGGGACAGCAGGAACATTAAGACCCCAGCCCTTTGGATTTACATTCGTTCCGTCGAAGTTTGGACCAATTTTGAAAGCGCTTTCAATTGCAACTGCTAGAGCAGTAGAAACTACGATTCCAAGAAGAAGCGCAGCTTTAACTTTTCTAACCATCAAGCCGATGGTTAGGAAGAGTCCAAATGAGAATACGACAATCGGCCAACCCACTAGCTCGCCACCATCACCAAGAGTGACTGGTACCGGGCCTGCAGCGGTTCTACGTACGAAACCGGCATCAACGAGTCCTATGAGAGCGATGAAAAGGCCAATACCTACAGAGATTGCGATCTTTAATTGGGTAGGCACCGCGCGAAATACCGCGGTCCGGAAACCCGTTAGAACCAAGATTGTAATGATGATGCCCTCAAGGACAACAAGGCCCATGGCATCTTTCCAGGTCATTTGCGAAGCGATTGCTACTGCTACGAAGGTGTTCAACCCAAGCCCAGTGGCGAGCGCCAATGGGAAATTGGCAACTACTCCCATGAGAATTGAGAGAACTCCTGCGACGAGCGCAGTTGCAGCAGCAATGAGTGCGAGATTGGGTGCATCTCCGCCGCCTATGTATTTTCCATCGGCATCTTTGGCAAGTCCGATGATTAATGGGTTAAGAGCGACTATGTATGCCATCGTGAAGAAGGTGACAACGCCGCCGCGAATTTCCTGACCTACGGAAGACCCGCGTTCTGAGATTTTGAAGAAGGTATCCAGCATATTCTGCCTTTCATCTCAACACTGAAGTGAGAGATCGCTAATTTTTTAACGGTGGTGGTTGCGACACCGCGTGGAGGCAGTCCACGGACTGGGGGAAGAGGTAAACCTATTTGCTACCGAGTAGTAAGCCGGGAAACGACACCAAAGGAGGTTGCTACTGAGTGGCCGATGAAGAGAGCAAAGAGGGCTGTTCCTAGACCAACGGTGCCGCCCAGAAACCACCCCAGCGTGAGAACAGCTAGTTCAATAGCGAGGCGCACCCGCCCCACCCGAACCCCAGTTCGTTTATGTAGCGCTGTCATCCAACCGTCACGCGGTCCAGGGCCAAGCCCGCAGGTGATGTAGAGAGCAGAGCCAGCGCCAACCATCGCTATTCCTAAAAGAACATAGGTAAGTTGCCAAAGGAATTCTGTTGGCGAAGAAAAGAGCCAGATACCAATATCAATTGCTCCGGCAATTATCAAGATATTCATTATCGTTCCAAAGCCCGGCCGCTCTCTCAAGGGAAGCCACAAGGCAAGCACAACGGCGCTAACTAGAAGAGTAGAAGAACCAATAGATATGTTGAGTTGTCCAGAAATTCCTTGCGCGAGAACTGACCAAGGAGCATTACCTAGCGTGGATTGGATTACTAGCGAATCTCCAATGCCGAATGTAAAAAGTCCCAACGAAAGAATCAATACCCGAAATGGAGCGAGATCCCACGTGTGAGATCCGGTCCAAGGTGTCTTTGGAACTGTTTTATGAGGACGAAAGAAGCTCATCCAAGAAATCACGCCGGCACTCTACTCTAAGATAGTCACATGTTCGTTGGCATTGGAACAGTGATAAATGTGGTGGCAATTGTCATAGGAACGCTTCTTGGAAGGTTGTTTGGAAATCGCATTTCTTTGCGAACAAGAGATCTGCTCACTGATGTCCTTGGAGCGGTCACTTTAATCGGCGCAGCATCCGCCGTCACGTCTCTTTTTAAGGATGAACTTGTCTCTGCTCTCCCAGATGGCTTCCCTATTTTGATAGTGCTGGGATCGCTTATTCTTGGTGGATTACTTGGTTCATGGTTGAGAATTGAAGATCGCCTAAATGGCCTAGGGGTCACGCTCAAGAAGCGTTTTGTTACCTCAGAAAACTCCGCATCAGATGAAAATTTCGTCGTTGGCTTTGTAACCGCATCACTCATCTTTGTGATTGGCCCGCTAGCAATACTGGGAAGCATTAGCGATGGGATGTCTACTGGGATTGATCAACTATTGCTAAAGAGCATCTTGGACTTCTTCGCATCCGTTGCATTCGCTGCGAGTTTGGGATGGGGCGTTGCCTTTTCGGCCATTCCAGTAGGTATTTATCAAGGGCTATGGACAATCATTGGCTTGGGCCTCGGCAACATTCTGAGTGATTATCAGGTTCAGGCAATGACTGCTACCGGGGGAGTTCTATTGTTAGGGATAGCTCTTAAACTGTTAAAAATTAGAGAGATATCTATCGGTGATTTACTACCAGCCCTTGCTTTTGCTCCACTTCTTGCGCTTGTGGCAGCGAATCTCTAAAACGTTTTTCCATCGATTACGAAGCGATATTTAACATCGCTCGCAACCGTCCGTTCATAAGCCTGATTTATGTAATCTGCTCTTATTACTTCAACATCACTAACTATATCTTTTTCGCCACAGAAGTTGAGCATTTCTTGTACTTCGGGCATTCCACCAATCATGGAACCGGCAACTGAGCGGCGACCATCTAATAAAGTACCGGCGCTTATGGCGTAAGGCTTTCCAGGCAAACCGATCACCACGAGAGTTCCATTTGTGTCAAGAAGTTGCATGTAAGGCTCTAGGTCAATTTCGGCAGAGATGGTGTTTAGAACCAGGTCAAAGCCTTTCTTTAGCTCTTTGTTCCAATCATCGCCTTTTGTGTGGATGAATCTAGTAGCGCCCATCGCGATTGCATCCTTCTCTTTGGCAGGAGAGTGGCTCAGCACCGTCACTTCCGCTCCCAATGCGGCAGCAAACTTAACTCCCATATGGCCCAAGCCGCCCAACCCCATTACAGCGACGCGGCTCCCTTTGCCGACCTTCCAGTAGCGAATCGGGGAATAGAGCGTGATGCCCGCGCACAGAAGCGGCGCAACACCGGCAAGATCCAAGTTATTTGGAACCGTCACGGCATATCGCTCATTAGCCACGAAATAATTTGAGTAACCACCGAAGGCTATTGTTTTGCCATCTCGTTCTAGAGCATTGTAGGTACCAGTCATTCCCTCAGCGCAGTACTGCTCTAACCCATAGTTGCAGTTCCGGCACTTACGACAGGAATCAATAAAGACACCTACGCCAATTCGATCACCAACTTTAAATTTTCTTACCGCCGCACCGATCTCTGTTACAACGCCGACAATCTCATGGCCTGGGACCATTGGATAGAGAGCAGGTCCCCACTCTTGACGCACTTGATGAATATCGGAGTGGCAAATACCGGAATAGAGGATCTCGAAGCCGATGTCATCATCATTTAATTCGCGTCGCGAGAACTCATAAGGAGCTAATCCAGAGTTTGGATCTAGCGCTGCATAGCCGCGCACGCTTCTTGTCAATGATTTGGACATGATGATTAGTTTACGGTCTCGATAGTAAATTCGCTCTAGGAAAAGGGAAGTGGATCGATTGATTGATGACCTTCGCCGCTTGCGCGCGCAGTAACTTTTCTCATGTGATGTCTTCGGCACAAGACTTCGTACGCAACTACATCTCGCCCGCCAGTATCTCCAACGACAACTTGCTCACCTTCTGTGACCATTACTCCGTCTAGGGTTCGCGCATTATGCGTAGCCCTTTCGCCACACCAGCAGAGCGCCTCTACCTGGAGAGTTTGCACTCGATCTGCCAACTCAACTAGCCGTGCGGAGCCCGGGAAAAGCTTGGTACGAAAATCGGTAAGGATTCCAAAGGCAAAGACATCAATGCCTAGGCCGTCTGCGATCCGTGCAAGTTGCTCGATTTGGTCCGGAGCATAAAATTGAGCTTCATCACAGATGACATAATCGATTTTTACACCTAGCGATAACCGCTCAACTACGAACTTATGTAAATCCATTTCCTCAGTTACTTCTAGCGCTTCTGAAGTCAGACCAAGACGTGAAGAGATTTTTCCACTTCCAGCACGATCACGATTGGTGAAGAGCAGGCCGGCTCGGCCCCGACTCTGATGATTATGTGCGGTTTGCAGAGCAAGCGTCGATTTACCGCTATCCATTGTTCCGCAGTAATAAACAAGTTCTGCCATGGCGCTCGCTAAGTCCTCAAGTTCTAAGTAGCGAAATTATCTCTACTTCTGGATGTGTTTGGTTTATTAGTTTTCGACCTTGGAGAAAAGTGATTTCGAGGAGGAATATATGTGCCAAAGTTTTTGCCCCGGTATAGCCCACCAATTCATGACAGGCTAGCGCCGTTCCTCCAGTAGCAAGTACGTCATCGACAATGACTACATTGCTCGAGGGATCTAGTAGATCTTTGTGCATTTCCAAAGCATCAAAGCCGTATTCGAGTTGGTAATCCTTGCGGTGTACATCTCGGGGGAGCTTTCCTGGCTTTCTAACCGTCACGAAGCCTATTCCTAACGCCTTCGCCAGCGCTCCACCTAGAATGAATCCGCGACTTTCGATTCCCACTATCGCTTCAACCTTCGGGGTGATTGCCGAGATTTTTGCCGCCAACTCATCAATAACAATGGAGAAACCTTCGCCATCGGCCAGGAGCGGGGTTATATCTTTAAAAAGGATTCCAGGTTTTGGATAATCAGGTACATCTGCGATTAAGGAGAGCGCTCGCTCTAGCAATGTAGCCACGGCCGGAGCATAACCATCATTAGTGTCCGAAAGGGGACTTGAACCCCTAATCTCTTTCGAGAACTAGCACCTCAAGCTAGCGCGTCTGCCAATTCCGCCACCCGGACAAGAGACGGCATACTTTAGCCCATGGAACTTACCCCTGCTTTACGCGAAGAACTTGAGGCTGATGTTGTAACTCTATGCCAGGAGTTGATCCGCATCCCGAGCGTTAACTTCGGAGAAGGTAAAGGCGACGAAGAGGCCGCTGCGCAATATGTTGTTGCGAAATTGCAAGAAGTGGGAATTCCTTCAAAGATTTTTGAAAGTGCGCCCAAACGTTGCTCTGTGGTAGCCGAATTGGAGGGAACCGATCCCGCACTTCCAGGCTTAGTCGTTCATGGACATCTTGATGTCGTTCCCGCAAACGCTGCAGATTGGAGCGTAGATCCGTTCTCTGGGTTGTTAAAGGATGGATGCATTTGGGGTCGAGGTGCGGTAGATATGAAGAACATGGATGCAATGATTTTGGCGGTATTCCGACTTTGGGCAAGACATGGATTCAAACCAAAACGGAAGATAGTGATTGTTTTCTTTGGAGATGAAGAGGCTGGCGGAATATTCGGCTCGCGATGGATGGCTGCGAACCATCCAGAACTTTTCGCAGGCTGTTCGGAAGCAGTCTCAGAGGTTGGTGGATTCTCTCTGACTTTAAGTACCGGTAAGAGAATCTATGCGATTGAAACCGCCGAAAAGGGTATTGAATGGATGAAACTTACCGCCACGGGACTTGCCGGCCATGGCTCGATGATTAACAAGGAGAACGCAGTAACAAGACTGGCGGATGCCATTTCTCGAATCGGCAATCACAAATGGCCACAGAGGATGACTAAAACCAACGAAGCGCTACTTCGCGCAGTCGGAGAAATTACGGGCCACAAATATGATCCAGAAAATCTAACGCCAATTCTCAATGAACTTGGCTCGATTTCACGGATGCTTGGCGCGACCCTAACTAACACCGCTAATCCATCAATGCTGGAGGCTGGATATAAAGCCAATGTCATTCCACAAAGTGCCAGCGCGGTTGTTGATGGAAGAACCATTCCTGGCTTTGAAAAGGAGCTACTTGAGACAGTTAAGGAACTTGCCGGAGAACATGTCAAAGTGGAGTCCCTTGTTTCCGATATTCCACTTGAAGTTGAGTTTAAGGGACCACTTGTCGAGAAGATGATCGATGCGATTAAGGCTGAAGATCCCGAGGGAATCCCTGTTCCATATTTGATGAGCGGTGGCACCGATAACAAGGCGCTGGCTAAATTAGGAATCGCTGGTTACGGTTTTAGTCCTTTGAAACTGCCTCCAGAATTGGATTTTCTCTCGCTCTTCCACGGCGTTGATGAAAGAGTGCCGGTCGACTCGCTTAAGTTTGGCGCCAGATCGTTACATCACTTCTTAGTTCATGCCTAACTAGCTTCTAGAGATATCGCTCCTAGAAATGTCATCTAAAGCTTGACGAACTGGTGCGGGTAGTACGACCGATTCACTGGTGAGAATCCCTCGTAGCTGAGCGGCAGTTCTCGCGCCGATAACCGATGAGGTGACCCCGGGTGCATCTCGTACCCAAGTTAGAGAAACTTCAAGTGGCGATAGGCCAAGACCATCCGCTGCAACGAACACTGCCTCGACGATTTTCCCGGCTCGATCATCAAGATATGGCTCTATGAAATTGGCGAAATGTGGACTAGCTCCTCGCGAATCCGACGGCAATCCACCTCGATACTTTCCCGTCAGCACTCCTCGGCCCAATGGTGACCAAGCAAAAAACCCAATTCCAAGCGCTGTTGCCGCTGGGAGAACTTCGCGTTCCACCTTTCGATTTAGTAGTGAATACTCGTTTTGAGTGGATGAAATTGGGGCTCTTCCAAATAGTGGATTCTGTAGCGTTGCAGCTCGAGCGGTTTGCCAACCAGAGAAATTAGAGATGCCGGCATAACGAGCTCGACCCGAGATAACGGCTTGATCGAGCGCACTTAAAGTTTCTTCTAGGGGAACGTTTGAATCCCAAGTATGAACCTGCCACACATCAACGTAATCAAGCCCAAGACGCCCTAAGGAGCGATCAAGGTCGCCAAGGAGTGAAGTTTTTGAATTATCTACAACGCGCTCGCCGGTCTTAAATGAGATTCCCGCTTTCGTTGCAATAACTAGGTCTTCCCGCGGCGCTAGTACACCGATTAGTCCTCCGAGTAAACGTTCACTATCGCCATCGCCATAGACCGCGGCGGTATCGATGAAATTTCCACCCGCATCTAAGAAAAGCCGGAGCTGTTCGGCCGCCTCGTGTTCATCGGTATCTCTGCCCCAAGTCATTGTTCCAAGGCCAAGACGGGATAGTCGCAATCCAGAATTGCCAACCTGACGCTGCTCCATGCCCTTGACCCTAGCAAGAGATAAGCAAGATAGATCGGATATTCCTCGTTACGCTTCGAACATGACCTTGATTTACCTCTTGCGGCACTGTGAATCATCGGCAAATAAGGATGGCATCCTTGCCGGAAGGACTCCGAAAATAGGTCTATCAAAGAGAGGTGCGAGGCAAGCGAATCAGATAGCAACGGCTCTATCTCAAGATATGTTTACAAAAATCTACTTTAGTCCCCTGCAAAGGTGCCGCGAAACAATTGAGCCGTTTCTAAAGAAATCTAGAAGAAGAGCGATTCCGGAGCCGCTTTTCGTAGAGATGAATTACGGCCAGTGGAGTGGGCGCAAACTCAGCGACCTTCGCCGCGAGAAACTATGGAAACTAATTCAATCAAATCCTTCGCGTGTGACATTCCCTTCAGGTGAAAGTTTTGTTGCAGCCGAGAGACGAATCAAACGGGGGCTCAATAAAATCGCACGAGCAAACCAAAAAGGCAGAGTCTTAGTGGTTTCGCATGGAGACCCAATAAAAATTGCGATACAACTTGCGCTAAAAGGAGACCTTGATTCCTTTCAAAGAATCGTAATTGATCCGGGCTCGGTCACGATAATCGATTGGCCAAGTGGCACGCTGATTGCTTCCAACATCCCAGCTAAGTCGCTGGCAACTAAATCGCGAGCAAAGAGCACCAGGAAAATAGTTGAAGGGAAGTTAAGCAATCGAAGAGTTCTCGGTGGAGGAACCAATGTCTCGTCTCACATTTGAATTCCTTAAGCCGGAACGATTTCTTGTTGGAACCGTTGGGGCACCTGGGGAGCGGGAGTTTTACCTACAAATCAAGGGAGAGAGCTCTGGAAAACGAGTACTTGCAAGCTTCGCCCTGGAGAAAGCCCAGGCAGCAGCGCTAGCTGACCGCTTTCGTCAGATGGTTCGAGAGGTAACTCCGAACCTGACTGTTCCTTCTGCCGATCTCGCACCCTTGGAAACTCCAATAGAATCTGAATTCACCTTAGGCGTTATGTCTTTAACTTGGACACCCCAGGACGAACTATTTCTCTTTGAAGGCCAGTCGATGGCGAACCCACTCACCGATGAAATCTATGAAGAATTGATTGCTGATGATGTAGCTGGTGCACCACCAATTGTTCGCGCCCGGTTAACGGGAGAAGATTTGTTGACTTTCGCAAAAAGAACGGATCTAGTTGTGTCCGCTGGCCGTCAACCTTGTGTTTTCTGCGGTGGTCCGGTTAATCCCGGCGGCCATCTCTGCCCACGGGCTAACGGCTTTAGACGGCAAAGTTGAAAGAAGGATATGAGTAGAACAAAGCAACTCACAGTTGAAGAGTTATCAAAGGGTGAATTGGTGGTAGCCGGTCGCCTTGTTGATGCTTCTAATGCAACCTTGTTCTGTGAACTTGAGTTACCCGACGGCTCAGACGAGGTAAGAAAAGTTGTCTACAAACCAATTTCCGGAGAGCGTCCTTTATGGGATTTTCCTGATGGCAATCTCGCTGGCCGGGAAGTTGCCGCTTATCTTCTTAGCGATTTCGCAGGGTTTAATCTTGTTCCATCGACAACTATGCGCGATGGTCCATTTGGGCCTGGAGCAGTTCAAGAATGGGTAAATATTGACCCCGAGGTAGATGTAATCGCCTTTACCCAGAGTGAGGCTCCATCGCTTCGCGTCATGGCGCTCTTCGATTTCATCATAAACAATACCGATAGAAAATTTGGCCATGTGCTCGTTGATTATGAGGGAGCTCTCTTCGGATGTGATCATGGAGTCTCGTTTCATAGAGAATTCAAACTCCGAACGGTGATCTGGCAGTTTGCCGGACTTGAGTTAAACAGCGCAGAATTGGGACAGATAGAGAAACTCTTGGTTGAGTTCACAACCCTGGAGAAGATGGTTTCCCCGTATATAAATAGCGAGGAGATTACGGCGCTTAGGCTGCGGCTAGAAAGCCTCCGAGAAGAACCACGTTTCCCTTATCCGAATCCGAATTGGCCCGCCATTCCGTGGCCACCGGTCTAATCGGATGACTTGTATAGGCTTTTCATATGCGTAGCTGGCCTTCCGTTTATCTGCCTCCTTCGGATAATTCCACGGCACACCCGCTTCTATGCTTGACCGATAGTTACAGCAACAAGAAGGAAGAGTTCACGGATTTTCCGGTCGCTTCCTACGTTTGCGGTATTACACCTTACGATGCAACCCATCTTGGGCACGCAGCCACTTACCTAACTTTTGATCTCATCCATAGATTCTTGATTGCCTCAGGTAGGACGTTGCATTACACACAGAACATCACAGACATCGATGAACCACTTTTAGAACGAGCTAAACGTGATGACCAGAACTGGGAGGACTTGGCTACATCCCAGATAGAGCTTTTTCGGGAAGATATGACTGAGCTTCGCGTCTTGCCACCCAATAGCTATTTGGGGGTTGTTGAAAGTATGTCGACGGTGATTAACTACATAAAGGCGCTTATCGATACGGGTAAAACTTACGACTTGCAAGGTGATATCTACCTTGACCTAAGGGCAATTCAAGGTGCCCTCGAAGAACTACCTATCTCCATTAATGAGGCAATTGATATTTTTGCTGAACGTGGGGGAGATCCCGGTAGAGCAGGAAAACGACATCCGTTGGATACCCTGATTTGGTCTGCCGAACGTCCCGGCGAACCAAGTTGGGAGAGCCCGTTTGGAAACGGCCGACCGGGTTGGCACATTGAATGCGTTGCAATCGCCTTGCAAACACTTACCGCACAATCTTGGAGCGATAAAGAAAGCAGCACTTCAATTTCTCTGCAAGGAGGTGGCAGTGATCTGCGATTCCCACATCACTATATGACTAGTGTGCAAGCTCGCGCTATCACCAAGAAAGCATTTGCGAAGATTTATCTGCATACCGGCATGATTGCTTGGCAGGGCGAAAAGATGAGCAAGAGCCTTGGTAACTTGGTCTTCGTCTCAAAATTGCGCGAAGAAGGGTGGAGTGGAAATGAAATCCGTTTTGCCTTAATCAACCGCGACTATCGTGCTGATTTGAACTGGGAAATGCGCACGCTGGAGGAATCTAGAGCAAATCTTCATCGAATTAACTCCGCGCTCTCGCGTGAAGAAGTCGCTCCAACGCATAACGTTGTGCTGAAGATACGAGATTCACTATCTGATGACCTAAATGTTCAAGGTGCAATAGCTTCGGTTCTTGATTGGTGTAATCAAACCGAACTCGGAGCTAAAGGCGGGAACGCCGGCGAACTTTCTCGTGTCTTAGATTTGTATCTAGGAATTGCCCTCTAAATGCCGGGATTACGACGGAGGTAGCGTTCCACTTCGCGCGCGATTGATTCAGCCGTCACTTCCGGAAGTTCGGCAGCATCTTTAGAAGTTTCAAGCTGTTTAACGTAATCGCCAACTTCAGAATCTTCCGCCGCCATCTGATTGACCTGAATCTCCCAAGAGCTAGATCGTTCCGGGAGGTCGCCTTGCGGAATGGATATATCTAGGAAATCTTCTAAGGCATTGATCAGAGCAAGTGATGCTTTCGGACATGGTGGAGTTGATACGTAATGAGGGACAGAAGCCCAGAGCGATACAGCGTCAATTCCGCGTTGGTGAGCGGCATCTTGAAGGACCCCGATGATTCCAGTCGGACCCTCATATTTGGAGATTTCTATTCCAAGCCGATCAGCAACATCTGGGTGGGCACCGCTGCCAGTTACGGTGATTGGGCGAGTGTGTGGCGTATCCGAAAGAAGTGCTCCGAGAGTGATCGACATCGAGACTTCGTAATCATCTGCGATATCTAGAAGTTCATTGGCAAAAGTGCGCCACTTCATTGACGGTTCAATACCTTTTACGATGATGAAGTCGTTATCAAGGTGTGGTGTAGAGACTTCAAAAAGAACTGTATTTGGCCAGATAATTTCGCGGACAACCCTTTCATCGACTTTGATGGCGGGGCGATTTACCTGAAAATCGTAGTAATCCTCCGGATCCATCATCCCGAGTTTGTGATGAGTCCAAGATGTAAGGAGATGATTAATCGCTCCTGTTGCCGATTCGCCAGCATCATTCCAACCTTCAAATGCAGCCAGCAGTATTGGATTTCGAAGCGAGAAGGCGCTCTCAAAGAGATGCATAAGACCACCCTACGATAAAGTCTGCCCAGTGAGCGCGTCGAAATTAAAGCCCGGTACGCTTCGTAGAGCCCTCGCTGAGCGGATTGTTATCGCCGATGGGGCAATGGGAACGATGATCCAAGCAGCAAACCCAACGCTCGAGGAATTTGAGGGCCATGAGGGCTGTAATGAGATTCTCAATGTCACCAGGCCCGATTTAATTGCGGAGATTCACCGCAAGTATTTGACGGCCGGAGTAGATGCTGTTGAGACAAATACCTTTGGGGCGAATCTCGCCAATCTTGGTGAGTATGGAATTCCGGAGCGAATCTATGAACTAGCTTTTGCGGGCGCGAAAGTTGCGCGTGAGACTGCTGATGAATTTGGGTCCGTTAAGTGGGTTCTTGGCTCCATAGGTCCGGGAACTAAATTGCCAACCCTTGGACATGTTTCTTATCAGGAATTGCGGGACTCGTATTTTGAGGCAGCAAAGGGTCTAATTGATGGAGGATCTGATGCGTTGTTGATTGAAACCACACAGGATCTACTACAGGCAAAGGCAGCCGTAAATGGTGCGCGGAGGGCGATTGAAGCTTCGCCTCGCGACATCGTCTTAATTGCACAAGTAACAGTTGAGACAACCGGAACGATGTTACTCGGGTCCGAAATCGGCGCTGCGCTAAACGCGCTCTCAAATCTCGGGGTGGATCTGATTGGCATGAACTGCGCCACTGGACCGGCCGAGATGAGCGAGCATTTACGACAACTTAGCCAGACCAGCAAAGTTGGAATTTCATGCATGCCAAATGCCGGTTTACCGGTTCTTAAAGATGGCGGTGCTTACTATCCACTTGAGCCTAAGGAGTTTGCCGAGGCGCTTTCGAATTACGTTGATCAATATGGAATTAACTTAATTGGCGGATGTTGTGGCACCACGCCGGAACACCTTGCTGCACTTGTTGAAAGAGTCCGTGGTCGAGCGCTCCCACAACTTACTCCAAAGCATGAACCAGGCGCCTCCTCGCTCTATCAATTTGTTCCCTTCCGACAAGATCAGACGTACCTAGCGATTGGGGAACGCGCAAACGCAAATGGCAGTAAAGCATTTAGAGAAGCGCTACTTGCAGAGGATTGGGAAGCATGCATAGAGATTGCCAAGGACCAGATTAGAGATGGTGCACATATGCTTGATCTATCGGTGGATTATGTTGGTCGCAATGGCGTCGCAGATATGAGTGAACTTGCAAGTCGCCTAGCTACTTCCTCAACACTTCCAATCGTTATCGATTCAACCGAACCGCCAGTTTTGAAGGCGGGCTTAGAGCGATTGGGTGGACGAAGTGTAATCAACTCAGTTAATTATGAAGATGGAGATGGACCCGATTCACGGTTTGCCAGGATCATGCCGCTAGTTAAAGAGCATGGAGCAGCGGTAATCGCGCTAACTATTGATGAAGAAGGGCAGGCGCGAACTCGCGAATGGAAGCTTCGAGTTGCTAAGCGACTCATTTCAGATCTCGTTGGTAACTGGGGGATTAGCGTTGGCGACATCATTATTGACACCCTTACATTTCCAATTGCTACCGGCCAAGAAGAGACTCGTCGCGACGCAATTGAAACGATTGAAGCAATTCGTGCTCTCAAACTTGAGTTTCCTGATGTGCAAACAACCCTTGGAGTAAGCAACGTTTCCTTCGGACTAAATCCTGCAGCCCGAATCGTTCTAAACTCCGTGTTCCTTGCGGAGTGTGTAAAAGCGGGATTGGACTCCGCGATTGTTCACCCCTCCAAGATTTCTCCGATGAATCGGATTCCAGAAGAGCAATTGAAAGTGGCGCTCGATCTAGTTTACGACCGGCGGACCTTTGATGACGGTGTCTGCACTTACGACCCATTAACAAGATTCTTAGAGCTCTTTGAAGGTGTTGCAGTTACATCGTCAAAGAAGAGCAGGGCTGAAGAGCTCGCAGCTCTACCAATCCGTGAACGATTGGCGCGCCGGATAATCGATGGCGAAAAGCAAGGATTAGAGAGTGATTTGAATGAAGCCATGGCTACCGGAATTTCCCCGCTTAGCATTATCAATGATCACCTCTTAGAGGGTATGAAGATCGTCGGTGAGCTCTTTGGCAAAGGGGAAATGCAACTTCCCTTCGTTCTTCAATCTGCCGAGGTTATGAAATTAGCGGTTTCGCTACTTGAACCCCATATGGAGAAAAGCGATGCGCAAGATCGAGGCGCAATCTTGTTGGCGACAGTTAAAGGCGATGTCCATGACATCGGAAAGAACCTCGTCGACATCATTCTTTCAAATAACGGTTATAGAACTGTAAATATTGGGATTAAGCAGACAATTAATCAAATTATTGATGCCGCCGAGAGTGGCTCTGTTGATGTAATTGGAATGAGTGGTTTATTAGTTAAGTCCACCGTGATAATGAAAGAGAATCTAGAAGAACTAAAAGCTCGAGGACTCGCCGATAAGTGGCCGGTACTTCTTGGCGGAGCAGCTCTTACGCGTACGTATGTGGAGAGTGATTTAGCTTCGCAATTCCCTGGAACTGTCCGTTATGCACGTGATGCTTTTGAGGGCCTCTCTCTTATGGATACTTTGATGGCGCAGAAGCGTGGTGATACAACTGCAGTTTTGCCACCACTGAAAGAGCGGAGAACTCGCGCTAGTTCTGAGGATGTAAACCGCGAGATAGATACAAAGAGAAGTGATGTGGCTGCCAATAATCAATTACCGAAGGCGCCATTCTGGGGATCGAAAGTGGTTAAGGGTGTACAACTGGCTGAGTATGCGAAGATGCTAGATGAACGTGCGCTCTTTATGGGGCAATGGGGGCTACGTGGAGCAAAAGGTGAATTTGAAAAGATGGCAGAAGAGGAAGGCCGTCCGAGACTTCGCGCTCTCTTAAATGAAGCCCAATCAAAGGGTTGGCTAAATGCCGCCGTTGTCTATGGCTACTTTCCTTGTTACAGCGAGGGAAATGATTTAGTTGTTCTTGATCATGAGCAATTGCCGGAGCGAGTTGAGAAGGTTCGCTTCTCATTCCCAAGACAGCGCCGAGATCGAAGGCTCTGTTTAGCAGATTTCTTCCGTTCGAAAGATAGTGGTGAAATCGATGTCGTTTCATTTCATGTTGTAACAATGGGAAAGTCAGTGAGTGAGGCAACAGCAGAACTCTTCTCGCGCAATGAATACCGCGAGTATTTAGAGCTCCACGGGCTCTCCGTTCAATTAACTGAGGCGCTCGCTGAATATTGGCATTCCAGAATACGAGACGAACTCGGGGTGGGGGATAGCGATGATCTAGCTTTGCAGGGCATTTTGGACCAGGGTTATCAAGGATCTAGATACTCCTTTGGCTATCCAGCTTGCCCTGATCTCTCGGCGCAGCTCCAACTCTGTGAATTGTTGGATCCGGGCCGAATTGGTGTTGAGTTATCTGAAGAATTTCAGCTTCATCCCGAGCAATCTACTTCTGCAATCATCGTTCATCATCCAGAAGCAAAGTACTTCAATGCAGTTTAGATCTGGGCTAATTAAATCTGGGCCAATCAAATCTATATTTCCGTTTGAGGCAGTTCTTTGGGATATGGATGGAACTTTGATTGACTCTGAACCAATTTGGATTGAAGAGGAACATCGACTAATGCAATCACTAGGAGTGACTTGGAGCGATGAGGACGCCAAGCATTGCCTAGGTGGACCTGTGGAGCGCGTTGATGCCTATATGAGGTCGCGGGTTAAGGGCAACCACGAACCCCTAGAGTTGGCCTTCTTGTTGATCGATCGGATGATTGAACGCCTATCTGCAGGCGTTGGCTTTACTTTAGGTGCGGAGAGCCTTTTAAGAGCGATGTATGGAGAACAGCTGCCAATGGCGCTTGTTTCGGCGAGTACAAGAAAAATCATGGATGCCGCCCTAAAGAGTATTGGTAATGAATTCTTCGCATTTACTTGCTCTGCAGATGATGTTGTTGCAACGAAACCGGACCCAGAGGGTTATTTGAGAGCCGCAGACGCTCTTGGGGTTAACATAGAACGGTCCTTGATCATCGAAGACTCGGTAACTGGAATGCGAGCAGCAATAGATTCAGGTGGATATGTACTAGGTTTGCCGCATCTCACAGTTCTTCCTGAAGGTGAAAAAGTTGTTCATCGTCAGAGCTTGGAAGGCTTGGATCTCAATTCTCTTGCCGGACTTTTCCATGCCAAGATTGCGAGTTGACTTGCGATGAAGGTTTTAGGAAGCGGTCCATTTAAAGCAGGCGATCGAGTGCAACTTACCGATAGCAAGGGCAAGATGTATTCGTTCTTCCTTCAGCCCGGTAATCAGTGGCATTCGCATAAAGGCTGGATTCAACATGACGAGATTATCGGTAAAGAAGAAGGAGTTGTTCTTCTTTCAAGTAGTGGAACCTCCTATCAGGCATTTAGACCACTACTTAACGATTACGTTCTATCCATGCCCCGGGGCGCAACGATCGTCTATCCCAAAGATGCCGCGGTAATCGTAGGTTTTTGTGATCTCTTTCCTGGCGCTCGCGTATTGGAAGCTGGCGCGGGAAGTGGTGCGTTATCAATCTCTATCTTGAGAGCAATTGGTGATGCTGGAGTTCTAACCTCCTATGAAGAGCGACCTGATTTCCTTGAGATTGCCCGTTCGAATGTAAAGAATTATTTTGGTGAATTGCCCACCAATTGGCAGCTGCGGAATGGGCGGGTCGAGAGCGCGTCATTTTCTGGCGATTACGACCGTGTTGTATTGGACATGCTTGCGCCATGGGATGTTCTTAAGGCTTCCGCTGATGCTTTGAAATCTGGGGGAGTCATTTGTTGTTACGTAGCTACCACGACCCAACTTTCGAGAACGGCCGAGGCAGTAAGAGAATCTGACCTATTTTCAGAGCCAGAGAGTTTTGAAACAATGCTTAGGAATTGGCATCACGAAGGTTTAGCAGTACGCCCGCAACATGCAATGAATGCGCATACGGGATTCTTACTTTTTGCGCGCAGGTTAGCTCCAGGAGTAAAAGCAATTAGAAGACGCAGAAGACCTTCAAAGGGAGCGTACTCAGAGAACGAGTCGTAATTAACCTCTATTAATAAACTTTGATCAGTTAACTTTGATCAAGTCGACTACGAAAATCAAAGTCTCATTTGGAGCGATTGAGGCTCCGGCGCCTGACGAGCCGTAACCAAGGTCTGGCGGGATGACAAGAAGCCTACGTCCGCCTTCTTTCATTCCGGGTATTCCTTCTTGCCAACCAAGAATCACGCCACTTAGTGGGAACGTTGCAGGATCGCCAATCCACGAACTCTCAACTATCTGACCGTTTGACCAGGTCATCAAGGTGTAATGAACCGTCAGCGTTGAACCAGGCAGAGCTTCCGCGCCGGAACCGACGAAGACGTCCTCCGTAACAAGTTCGCTAGGTGGATTTCCCTCGGGGGCGATAATTCGAGGTTCTTGGCCAAGCTCGCCTGAAATCTTTGGCATGCCGGCAACGTTAGCGGTTCCTTCCTCTTGTTGCCCCATCGGCGCGTCAGAAGGCGCCCCACCGTCGGTTGTACAACCTACAAGCAAAGTTGACGCAATCAGAAGTGAACCAAAGAGGGAGATTAGATGGGAAGGATTTCGTTTCATGACGCGCACCTTATAACGAAATCCGGCAATAATGCGCCTCATGTCCAGCGCAAAGACTGAGCGGTTAGTGAATCTCACTATGGCTCTGCTTGGTACTAAGCGGTACATGTCTAAGAGTGAGATCTTCCGAAGGGTTGCTGGATACTCCGGTAGTAGCGAGACCAAAGAACGGATGTTTGAGCGGGATAAGGATGATCTCAGAACCCTTGGCATAGAAATTGAAGTTGCCAGCCATGACCCATTCTTTGAGGATGAAGTGGGATATCGAATTAGAGCAGAATTATTCCAGCTCCGCGAGAAATTTGATTCTGAAGAGCTAGGACTTGTCTCACTTGCGCTGGGATTAATTGGTGGTTCCGATCTTGGAGAAACCACGCACTCCCTGAATCGCCGTATCAACTCACTGGCGGTTTCGCCGATAACACCAGAGGCATTCCGCCTATCTGAAATCGATATCAACGAATCTGGATTAACCGAATTGCTTCAAGCATTGAGTGAGCGACGGACCGTCCTTTTTAAATATCGGAAGGAAGGTACTTCCAAGGATGAGGATCGACGAGTAAACCCCTTAGGACTTAGCGCCTGGCGTGGCGGTTGGTATCTTGTAGGTGAAGATTTAGATCGCGACGATGTTCGAGTTTTCAAGTTGTCACGGATCAACTCGAGAATCGATACGTCTGGGCCAATTAATTCTTATGTAATACCTGAGGATTTCAGCGCCAAGGATTATCTCGTCATGCTAAAGCCTGGGGAGTACTCAGTTGCAGTAAAGGTTCGACGCGCGCTCGCCTTAAACTTAAGAAATTCCGCGGAATCGGTGACACAACTGGATGACGATTGGGATCTCTTAAAGGTTAACTTCAAAGATCAAGAGCAGGCGCTACGGGAGCTCCTATGGATGGGTCCGGATGCAGTTGTCGAAGAACCAGCCGAACTTCGTCTGGTTCTCGTTGAAAGTTTGAAGAAACTGGTGACAAGCCATGGTTGAAACGGCGGCAGCGCGCGCAATTCGCCTGATTGATCTTGTTCCATATCTTCATAACCATCCTGGAATCTCCTTGAAAGAAGTAGCCGCAGAGTTTGGTGTGACTGTCCAAGAAATCGTTAAAGATCTCGATCTTCTTTTCATGTGTGGCCTCCCTGGATATACGCCGCTTGAGTTGATTGATCTCTCAATAGATGACGGCATCGTTTCATTAAGGGAACCGCAGAATTTAGATTCACCTCGACGCTTCTCGCAGACCGAAGCCCTGATTATTCGGGTGGCACTTGCTGCCCTTGAGGAACTGTTGCCTGACTCTAAACGAGACAAAGTAAGAGAATTGCGAAAGAAATTCACCCGACTTTTCACGCATCAAATACCGAATGAAGCAATCTACTTTGAAAGCGATGCCGAAAGAACTAAATTGCAGGTGGTTTCAGATTCCATGGTTCAAGGAAAGAAACTTCTCGTAACCTATATCAATCCAACAAAGTCTCAAATTACCGAGCGGAAGATCTCAGTGACAAACGTAATCCCTGAATCGAATCGGACTTTGATTGAGGCGTGGTGCGACTTGAGTAATGGAGTACGGACTTTCAATCTCGCGAACATGAAGTCGGTAAATTTGATTGATGAAGAATCAGTTAGGGCAAACTCAACTGACGAGGAAGCAATCAGCAAAGCAACTCTACGATCCTCAGACGAGAACCGCTTCATCAAGGAGAACTCTTCGCAGTTAGAAAAGCGCGGGAATCAATTTCTTATTGATATTTTTCAAGAAGAGTGGGTTGTTCGAAGCGCTCTTGCAGAAGGTGGGGATCTTGTAGTTGAAGGTCCAGAGCGAATTCGCTCGAGAGTGGCCCTTCTTGCTGAGGAGTCGCTGAAGAACTACAGCAAACCTGAGTAGGCAAGTAACGGGTCTAAGGTCGTGATAGCGTTCGACCACCGTTTCCAGGAGGTAATATGTTCGGTTTACGCGAACCATCCCATTGGCTTTTATTGATTCTTGTTGTCGTAATCCTTTTTGGGGCAAAGCGCCTCCCAGACTCCGCTCGTGCGCTCGGTAGGTCGCTACGGATATTCAAGAGCGAGGTAAAGGAACTGAACAAAGATGAGAAAAAATCAGACGAAGAGGGCAAGTCAGCAAATTAGCAGGTGACTTGTAAGAACCGCACTAAGAAATGGCGGTGAGGTGAAAGTGTCTACTTCAAGTCGTGGAACTATGCCGCTGCTTGACCACTTACGCGAATTGCGTGGGCGAGTTATCAAGTCAGCTTTATTTATTTTCCTATTTGCCGTTGTCGGTTGGATTTACTATGGGGACATCATCGCAAACCTCTCATCACCGGTTTGCGATTTAAGGGCTGCTCAGGCAAGAGATTCGGCTGAATGTGGCGCCCTCTACATCGCCGGAGTTTTAGGGCCACTGAACTTACAACTCAAAGTCTCCTTCCTTACGGGCGTAATTCTCTCTGCGCCGTTCTGGCTCTATCAGTTGTGGGCGTTTATTGCCCCTGCTCTAACTTGGAAGGAGAAGCGCAATTCGGTCTTTTTCGTAGTTGCAGCCACGCCATTTTTCGCACTAGGGGCAGTGCTGGCATACATAGTCTTGCCTCTCGCAATAAAAGTTCTCTTTGGTTTTACCCCAGATGCGCTAGATAACCTTATTAGGTTTGATGACTACCTTGATTTCGTACTCCGCCTGATATTGATTTTTGGAATAGCTTTTGAACTGCCAGTGTTTCTGGTCTCTCTCAATTTGATAGGGCTCTTGAGCGGGAAATCAATCTTGAAACCATGGCGGTTCGCAATCTTTGGAATAACTTTTTTTGTCGCCGCATTTTCGCCAACTGCTGATCCATTGTCGATGGCAGCTTTGGCAGTGCCCTTGATACTTCTTTATTACGGAGCGGGTGGCATTGCACTGCTTGTTGATAAGAAACGCGATCGAAAACGAAATAGGTTTGCAGATGACGAGGCTTCTGGCGTCGATGAGGCCGACGCAATTGACTCTCCCGAGTCCATTTAGTTCGTGCTCCTATGTTTCTTCTTTTAGCTAATCCAACATCCGGGGCTGGGCAGGGTCGAAACGTTATCGCCGACGTGATCAAGGAATTGAAAGCTCGAGAAATATCCTTCTCAGATATCTCGGGTAGTAGTTACGAGAGTGCTGTATTGAACCTGCGTTCCAGCCTCAAAGGAACGAATCCAGAGGCAGTAATTGTTGTAGGTGGGGATGGAATGGTCCATCTTGCAATACAAGAACTTGCCGGAACTGACGTTCCTTTAATTCTTATCCCTGCAGGTACTGGAAATGATTTCGCCAGAACTATGAATCTTGATTTGGATTTACCAGTTGAATCCTTGAGTTACGCCCTTACGCATCAACCTACATCTATTGATCTGGGGAGGGTAAACGGGAGGTACTTTGCTGAGATTCTAAGTACTGGTTTCGACTCGATGGTCAATGAACGAGCGAATCGAATGAGATTTCGAAGCAAGATCAAGTATGACTTGGCTATGTTGCTCGAGCTTCCCGTTTTCAAACCCTTGGAGTACGAAATTAGCGTTGATGGAAGAAAAATGACTACTCCTGCGATGTTGATAGCCGTTGCCAATGGAATCAGCTACGGAGGGGGGATGAAGATCTGTCCCAACTCGGATATCCAAGACGGGCTCTTCGATCTGATGATTCTTGAGCCAGTTTCAAAAATTGAATTCTTGAAAGTGTTCCCTAAGGTATTTAATGGCACGCACATCACGCATCCAAAAGTTAGAATCCTGCAGGGTAAAAAGATCACGATCAACTCTAAAGCGATTGCATATGCAGATGGCGAACGGATTGGCCAATTACCGATTACTGCTGAGATAGCTCCTGGGGCGCTTAGAACTTGGGTGAGAGCGTGAGTCTTTCCCCAGCAGAACGCTTAGTAGCAGCAAAACGTCGCAACAAATACCCGCTCACCAACGAGTTCGCTAGTCGATATGAGTTTCCGTTTGATGATTTTCAGACTATTTCGTGCCAACACGTTGAAGATGGCAAGAGCGTCCTCGTCGCAGCTCCTACCGGGGCAGGGAAAACGATTGTTGGGGAGTTTGCTGCTTTCATGGCAGAGCAGAAAGGGGAGCGATGCTTTTATACAACGCCGATTAAAGCGCTTTCCAATCAGAAATTTGCTGAGCTCTGCAAGGTTCATGGTGAGGCGAATGTCGGCCTATTGACCGGAGATTCTTCTGTTAATGGAGATGCCCCAATCGTGGTTATGACCACAGAAGTTTTGCGCAACATGATCTATGCCAGACCCGAAGGGATAGAGAATCTTGGTTATGTAGTGATGGATGAAGTTCACTACTTGGCAGATAAATTTCGTGGTGCAGTGTGGGAGGAAATCCTCATTCATCTACCAGAGCGCATTCAAGTAATCTCTCTTTCGGCAACAGTATCTAACGCTGAGGAGTTCGGCGCATGGCTCAAAAACGTAAGGGGAGAGACAGAAGTTGTTCTCTCTGAGATCCGCCCCGTACCTCTTTACCAACATATTCTCATTGGCAATCGATTGCTAGATCTCTTCGTTGATGATGGTCGAGTGAACCCTGAGTTGATCCGCCTAGAGCGAAGTTCCGCGCGACGAATTCCTGGAAATTCACGGAGTGGAGGTCGCTCGTTCCCATCCATTAAGGCGCCTACCAGGCCCGAGATTATTTGGAAGTTGCACGAACGGCAGTATCTGCCAGCCATTTACTTTATTTTTTCTCGAGCAGGTTGCGATGCAGCAGTTACTCAATGTATTCGAGATGGTATCTCACTGACCACAAGTGATGAGCGTGAAGTAATTCAATCTGTTATTTCTCGCAAAACTTCAGAATTACCTCATGAGGATTTCGGAATTTTGGGTTTTCATGAGTGGTCCCAAGCGCTCGAACGAGGTATCGCTTCACATCACGCTGGTTTGTTGCCGATGTTTAAAGAGACGGTTGAAGAGCTCTTTCAACAAGGACTTATCAAGTTAGTTTTTGCTACTGAGACCCTGGCGCTTGGTATCAATATGCCCGCAAGAACTGTCTTCTTAGAGAAGTTGATCAAGTGGAATGGTGAGAGCCATGTTGCAGTAACGCCGGGGGAGTACACCCAACTGACAGGTAGAGCAGGACGCCGCGGTATTGATATTGAAGGTAATGCCGTGGTTCTCTGGAGCGAACAGATTGATAGCTCCATGGCCGCTGGTCTTGCCAGTACGCGCACTTATCCCTTGAAATCTTCGTTCTCTCCAACCTACAACATGTCCGCAAATTTGATCTCGCGCTTTGGAAAGGAGCGAGCTCGCAAATCCCTAGCAGCATCTTTCGCACAATTCCAAGCGGATCACAGCGTTTCAGGGCTACTGAAACAGATTGCGAAGAATGAGGATGCAATCAGCCGAATATCTGGCGAGGGTGGTTGTCATCTGGGCGATTTTTCAGAGTATATGGAACACCGTTTTGCAATTAAGAAATTGGAACAGAGCGCAGCCACCCGACCTGGGCGCGGTGTTAAACGTCGAAATCGTCGAGACATTGAGGAGGAAATCTCATTTCATAGAAAAGAATTGAAATCGCATCCCTGCCATCAATGCCCAGATAGAGAGAATCACGCTAGGCATCATGAGCGAGGTGAACGATTGTCGAGAGAGACTGAGGGTTTGCGTTCTCGAATGGAAAATCGCACAAATGTCATCCCACGCACTTTCGATCAAGTTAGTTCCATCTTGGAAGAACTTGGCTACGTGGAAGGCGAGAAGTTGAGCAATAAGGGGGTCTCACTTACCCGTATTTATGCCGAGAGCGACTTGTTGTTAACGGAGATGATTTATCAAGACCTCTTTGCCGCCACATCACCAGCTGATCTTGTGGGTCTGCTCTCTGGATTGATCTTTGAAGGACGTGGTGAACGGAGCAAAATTCCAAGGATTCCCAAGAGTTTAGAGAACCCTGTGAAGGCATGCATTTCCACTTGGTCGAAGTTGGTTTACCTTGAAGAGAATGAAGGGCTCAACCCACAGCGCGAACCAAATTTTGATTTGGCCTGGAGTTCGTATCGATGGGCAAACGGTAACTCTTTGCACTCAATTCTCCGCGAAACCGAAATTCCGGTGGGGGACTTTGTACGGAATATGCGACAGATCATTGATTTACTCGGTCAGCTCATTAGTGCGCGAAGTGAATTAGCGACCCTGGCACGTGAAGCGATAAAGCGGATAGATCGAGGGGTAGTTGCATACTCGGCGGTGATTGCATGACGCTTATGCTGATTGATAGCGCTTCACTCTGGTATCGAGCCTATTACGGGATGCCGGACACTTTGCTTTCGCCGAAAGGTGAGCCGATAAATGCGGTAAGAGGGTTTATCGATATGACCGCTCGGCTAATTAACTCTTATCGACCTGATCGACTTGCCATCTGCCTTGATGGCGATTGGCGACCTTCTTGGCGCGTTGAACTTTTCCCAGAGTACAAAACTAATCGTTTAGATGAGAGTGGTGAGGAAGAGGAGGAGCCGGATTTATTAACTCCACAGGTCCCCGTCATTTTGGATTTCTTTGAGTCACTTGGGGTACAAATTATTGGAGCTGATGATTATGAAGCCGATGATGTAATAGCAACGCTCGCCAAGCGCGAACTTGGGCCTGTGCGGGTCGTAACAGGCGACCGTGATCTTTTTCAGCTCGTAGATGATGATCGCGATGTGAAGGTTGTTTACCTTGCTAAGGGGATTAGCGCACACGATCTAGTCGATACAGCTTGGATTGCCAACAAGTATGCAATTCCTGGGGAGCGGTACGGACTCTTTGCCATGATACGTGGCGATGCCTCAGATGGACTGCCCGGTATCAAGGGAATTGGAGAGAAGGGCGCAGCAGAAATCGCCTCGAATTATCACTCCATTGACGCAGTTATGGCTGCTGCTAAATCGGAGGATGCAAATCTCCGTGATATTCACCGTAAAAGAATTCTTGCGGATCATGCCTATGCTTCGATTGTCGAGGAGTTAGTTTCCTGCGCCACGAATATTTCACTTCCGAGAGTCGATTTTAAGATTCCAAATCGACCCGAAGATCCAAAGATGTTGGAGAAACTGAGCACCGAACATGGACTCTCCACCAGCCTTACTCGACTCAAGGCGGCCTTAGGGTGGGAATAGCGCTCGCAATTCTCTCTGGGTTTTTCTTTTGGACTGGCTTTGCTCCATTGGAGTTTGCGCTCGGTCCATATATTGGCGGCGCGCTTCTATATAGATCGATGATTGATAGAGAGTTGCGTGATCGATTTATCGTTTCAATCCTCGCCGGGCTGACTTTCTTTCTACCGTTACTGCACTGGTCCGGTTCATATGTTGGATGGCTACCTTGGGCAAGCCTCGCGCTACTTCAAACCGCGCTCTTTAGCACCATTGCCCTTTTCACATGGAGACGAAACCTTTCGTCGGTGTTTCTTTTTGCCATTTTTTTCACCGTTATAGAAATAGCGCGAATGAAGTGGCCCTTTGGTGGTTTTGGTTGGGGGAGAATGGGACACACGCAAGTTGAGTATCTCTCTGGACTTTATTCAATAGTTGGATTAGCAGGCATCACTTTTGTTGTTGTTTTTCTATCGGCGCTTTTCACACTTTTCAGAGTCAGAACCGTAGCAGTCCTGCCAATCCCAATTTTGTTTAGTCTCTTTATACCTATAACTCCATCTACCGGTTTGATCAATGTTGTAGCTGTACAAGGGGGAGTTGATGAGTTGGGATTTGATTACAACAAGCGAGCGCTCTCAGTACTAAAACGACATGCTGATGCAACTAGCAAAGTTAAAACTAACGCTGACCTTATTGTCTGGCCGGAGAATGCGTCCGACATCGATCCGCTAAGAAATCCAGAAGCCGCGGAGATTATCGAAAATACAATCAACAAGGCGAGAACGCCATTACTGGTGGGAGCAGTTCTCCGGGATGATTTAGGTCCGAAAAACGTCTCAATTCTCTACAATAAAAGAAATGAGATAGAGAGTATGTACGTCAAGCAGGATCTAGCTCCCTTTGGGGAATACATGCCAATCCGCACTCTCGCTGAATTCATCGCACCGGAAGCTAAGCGGGTTAGAGATTTCCAATCGGGCTCAGAGTGGGTCGACCATGAAGTGGCTGGGCGCGGATTTCAATCGGTTATCTGCTTTGAAGTATTGGATGATGACTTCATTAGAGAGGGTTTGGCTGATGTTGAGTTTGTCGTGGCCCAGACAAATAATGCAACTTTCGGACGCTCACCTCAGGCCCGGCAACAGCTCCAGATAATCAGAGCTCGTGCTGCCGAGTTCCAAAGAGATTTTGCCGTTGTTAGTACGACCGGTTTTACGGCACATGTGAATTCAAAGGGCGAGATTGTGAATTCACTAGAACAGTTCAAACCAGGTTCGTTGGAAATGAATCTAGAAACCCGCCAAGAAAGATCTTTAGCTTCGAAATTGGGTAGTTGGGCCTGGGTGGGCCTTTTCTTGGTGGCCCTGGCGATACGGCGCCGCTCATTATTTAGCCGATAATTGACATTATGTAAACTAATTTATCGCCAACGCCTCGATAGGCTCGCAAGCGCAGACTAGGTTCCTATCCCCGTAAGCCCCGTCAATACGGCCAACCGAAGGCCAATATTTCCCTCTCCGAGCCATTCCATGATCGATTCCGGCGGGGAAAGCTGCTTTTTCGCGACTATATGGACGGTTCCATTCGCCAACAATCACCTCAGTTGTATGTGGAGCATTTCTAAGCGCTGATTGCTCAACGTCAACCTTGCCGGCTGCGATCTCATCAATTTCACCTCTTATCAATCTCATCGCCTCAATAAATCGATCAATCTCGGCAATATCTTCACTCTCGGTAGGCTCGATCATCAAAGTACCTGCTACTGGGAAACTCATGGTTGGCGCATGGAAACCAAAGTCCATCAATCGCTTGGCAATGTCATCAACGGTTACTCCGGTGTTCTTGGTTATCTCGCGAATATCGATAATGCATTCGTGAGCGATAAAGCCGGTATCCCCCTTGTAAAGCGTTGGGAAATAAGGTTCCAACTTTCTTGAAATGTAATTTGCAGACAAGATTGCAACTTCAGTTGCTCGCTTCAATCCTTCAGCGCCCATCATTCGAATATATGCCCATGAAATTGGCAATATCAATGCCGATCCAAAAGGTGCAGCGCTAATTGGACCTGGGCCTGAAATAGGTCCTGCAGTTGAATCAAGTGGGTGATTTGGAAGATGTGCCGCAAGATGTTTACGAGCGATCACTGGCCCTACTCCCGGTCCGCCACCTCCATGGGGAATGCAGAATGTTTTATGGAGATTTAGATGCGAAACATCGGCGCCAAACTTTCCAGGTTTTGCCAAGCCGACGAGCGCATTGAGGTTTGCACCGTCGACATAAACTTGTCCCCCCGCATCGTGAATCAGAGCGCAAATAGCGCTGATCTCAGATTCGAAAACACCATGAGTTGATGGGTATGTAACCATTAGCGCAGCTAATCGATTTCCATATTCGCCAATTTTTTCTCGCAGATCCGTGAGTGAAACATTTCCATGCTCATCGCATGCGATTACTACAACCTTCATCCCGGCCATAACAGCGCTTGCAGCATTTGTGCCGTGAGCGCTCGATGGGATGAGGCAGATATCGCGCCCCGTCTCTCCCTTGGAATCTAAGTAATTGCGAATTGCAAGCAATCCAGCGAACTCACCCTGAGATCCGGCATTCGGTTGTAATGAAACAGCGTCATAGCCAGTAACTTCAACTAACCAATCCGATAGTTCCTTGATGAGCTGACGAGTACCGGCGCTTTGGGAGTTAGGTGAGAATGGATGGAGATTGGCAAATTCTGGCCAGGTAATCGATTCCATCTCGGTGGTGGCATTCAACTTCATAGTACATGAACCAAGCGGAATCATGGTTCGATCCAGCGCTAAATCCCGGTCTGAGAGGTTTCGGATATATCGAAGCATGGAGGTTTCTGAGTGATATGAGTTGAAGATTGGGTGAGTGAGGTAAGAACTCTTCCGTAAGTCATTAAGACTTCCGAAGCTCTCCCCTTTCTCGCTTGCTAATCCCCAAGCTCTTACCAACTTTTCAATCGTTACCGCTTCAGTTGTCTCATCGAAAGCAACTGAGATTCCACCTGGAATAAGACGCACATTAATCCCGGCACGTTCAGCGCTATCAAGCATCGCCTTCGGATTTTCAGTTTTGAAAGAGAGAGTGTCAAAGAAATTCTCACTCATTAAGGTGAATCCGGAGCGCTTTAAGTAGCCTGCAAAACTACTAGCTTGATTATGTACGCGCATTGCGATTTCGCGCAGACCCTCGGGGCCATGCCAAGCGGCGTATAGCGCAGCAATGTTTGCAAGTAGCACCTGTGCGGTACAGATATTGCTCGTCGCTTTATCTCGACGAATATGTTGCTCTCTAGTTTGCAGCGCCAGGCGTAACGCAGGATTGCCGGAATTATCAATGCTCTGGCCTACTAATCGGCCCGGAAGGGAACGTTCCAAACCTTCACGAACTGCAAGGAAACCCGCGTGTGGGCCACCAAATCCCATCGGCACACCAAAGCGTTGGGCTGAGCCAACTGCAATATCAGCTCCCCACTCCCCTGGAGACTTAATGAGAGTCAGTGCTAGTAAATCACTTGCCATAATTACAAGGACGTTCCTCTCCTTTGCAAGCGAGAAAAGGTCCATGAGTTCAGGGAGCGCTCCAAACGTATTTGGATACTGAACCAGAATTGCAAAGCACTCAGTGTTCTTGATTTCATTTGCCAAATTCTTAACTTCAAATTCCTTTACGGCTATTCCCAGCGGTTTAGCACGAGTTTGCACTACCGCTTTTGTTTGAGGATGTGCTGCGACATCAATTAGAAAGATCGCTTCGTCAGGGCTCTTAGATGCCCTTCTCGCCAAAGTCATCGCTTCGGCGGCTGCCGTGGCCTCATCTAGCATCGAAGCGTTCGCAATGGCCAGGCCCGTTAAATCGCTGACCATAGTCTGGAAAGCGAATAGAGCTTCCAATCTTCCTTGTGAGATTTCCGGTTGATAAGGGGTGTACGCCGTGTACCAAGCTGGATTTTCCAGGACGTTCCGGAGAATTACCGGTGGCGTATGAGTTCCGTAATATCCCATTCCAATAAGCGACTGAAAGACACGATTTTTCTCGGCAAGGATACGTAATTCCGAAATCGTTTCTGGTTCAGAAATCGGTTGCGGCAGCGATTCTCCGAAAATCTCATCTAACTTGATTGTTTCTGGAAGTACATCTGCGATGAACTTTGATAAATCTGAATACCCCAATTCATGCAACATGGTTCCAACTTGATCATTGGATGGTCCAATATGCCGATCTGCAAAATTCTTCCGCGCCACGGCGAGAAGAATAGGACGTCAAATCAATCTATGGCGGGTTAAGAGGCCCCACGTAGCTTGCGACGGAGAGCTAGCTCATCGCTTCCCTCACCTGGATGAATGCTCCCACTTTGGAGATCCTCCCCTTGTAGATGGGTCAGCGTGCCTTCGACTTCGTTCCAAACTTTACCTACAGCAATTCCAAAAACGCCTTGTCCGCCTTGAAGGAGATCAAAGATCTCTTCTGAATTAGTACATTCGTAAATAGAAGATCCATCGCTCATCAGAGTAATCCGCGCTAAATCTTCAATCCCCCGCTCGCGAAGGTGGGTGACGGCGCTTCGTATGTTCTGCAAGGAGACGCCTGCATCGAGCAGGCGCTTAACGATCTTCAAAACTAATATGTCGCGAAACCCGTATAGACGTTGTGAACCCGAGCCGGCTGCCGAACGTACGGTTGGCTCAACTAAGCCAGTACGCGCCCAATAATCCAGTTGTCGGTAGGAAATCCCTGCGGCTGTACATGCCGTAGCGCCACGGTAGCCAATCTCGTCAGAACCTGGCAGCGAAGTCATGGGGGAAGCCTCTCACTTGAGTGGCTTAACGGTAAGTCTTGAAAAGGCAGACATCAATTACCGACACACTCTAAATCTCTAGTATTACTTTAGAGTTCTACGCCTGAAAATCCTCCGGATTGATTCCCTCGAGGAATTCCTTAAATTTCTCTACCTCATCTTCGGCCTGATCCGGTATCTCAATCCCCGCTTGAGTTAGCAACTCCTCGCTTCCCAAGATCGGTGATCCGGTTCGAAGGGCCAGCGCGATTGCATCGCTAGGTCGGGCGGAGACCGAGACTCCGCCGGCAAGATTGATCATGGAGTAGAAGACTCCGTCGCGCAGTTCAGTGAGGTGAATTGAGTCCACGTTTGTGTTCAAGGAGGCAAGTAAATCCTTCATCAAATCGTGGGTTAAAGGTCGAGGCGGTTGAACCCCTTGTTGAGCAAAGGCGATTGAGGTCGCTTCAACAGCCCCCACCCAAATCGGCAGGTAGCGGACTCCCCCGATCTCCTTTAAAAGGACAATCGGTTGGTTCGAGGGCATCTCAACTCGAACACCAATCACATCAAGAGCGTGAAAATTCATCTCGCTCTGTGTAGACCGGCTCGAACGAGTGAGGCGTGAAGACGGATTGAAAGTGATGCAATCTCTCGGGCAACCTCTTCAGCGCGGGCTTTGGAATCCGAATTTTTCTGTCGAAGGAGTGGCGTAATTACTTGTTCCACTAAGCCTACCTCCCGATCTGCAGCAGCTTTAAAAGCACGAAGATGACGTCCTTCTATTCCAAAAGCTGCCAACTCTCCGACAACTCTCGCAACCATTAGCGCGTCACCATCAAAATGCTTTCCTCGAGCTTGGACGAGTCCATAGCTCTCGAGTTCAACTAATTGTTCCTCATCGATTCCGGAACTCTTCAACAACTCATCACGGGAAAGTCGCAGATCGCTCTGTTCTGCGAACGCTGATGGCGAAACCGCAGCATCTACTGGGAGCATCCTAGGAGTAGGAGCACTTCCCGGGGTTTGCGCTGGCTCTAAGCCACGATCTAGAGCATCTAAATTCTCCTTAATTACTTTAAGAGGTAAGTATTGATCTCGCTGAGCAAGAAGAACGTAACGCAATCTCTCTAGATCTGGGGTTGTGAATTTTCGATATCCCGATGGGGTGCGTTGTGGCTCTATTAATCCTTCGGACTCTAGGAAGCGGATTTTAGAAATAGTTATGTCTGGAAAATCTCCACGTAACTTTGAGAGAACTTCACCAATACTTAAGTACGCCCGTGCGGGAACGCTCATGCTCTTACCTTTCCACCTTTAAAGAAATGCATTCTGAATTTGCCAATCTGAAGCTCATCACCATCTGTAAGAGACTTCTCTGAAACTAACTCTCCATTTAAATATGTTCCATTCAAACTTCCCAAGTCGGTCAAGAAATAACCCTTGCCGCTCTTGGCAACCTGGGCATGCTTTCTTGAAACCGTGACATCGTCGAGGAAAATCTCGTTAGCAGTCGCCCTTCCGATATGAGTTACTTCGGGCTCTAGTAGGAAGCGGGCTCCCTTGTTTGGTCCGATCAAGGAAACGAGCATCGCAGAGTCATCCCCCAGCGCGTTTAACACTTCAATCAATTCTGGACCAGATTCTTGGATTAAACGTGAGAGCGAACTTTCAACCGAGCGCAGTGCGGTGAGATGGATCGTAGTCGTTAAATCTTTTCTGCTGTCAGCAGCCGCAACCACGATTTTCTCCCCCTAAACCTTAAGTTTCGCTTAAGGCTCACCCTATGGTGGAGGTTTTGGTGAGTCAAGCGGTAAGAGCGCTATAAGCCTCTGGTGAGAGAAGTTCGGAAAGTTGATTTGGCGAGGAGGCTTCCACTTCCAATAGCCATCCTTTTCCATAAGGTTCTGAATTTATGGTTTCTGGAGCCGAATCTAGATCGCTATTGACCGCAGTAATAGTTCCGGAGATTGGCGCATAGATTTCGGAGACGCTCTTAGTGGATTCCACCTCACCGCAAACTTTCCCAGCATCAATCGACTCCCCAACCTTAGGCATTTGTAGGTACACAATGTCACCAAGTGCGCCTTGCGCGTAGTCGGTAATTCCAACTCGGTATCGCCCCGGGGAAATCTCTTCAACCCATTCATGCTCTTTGGTGTATTTCAGATGGGCTGGGACGCTACTCACTAAAACCTTCTCTCCCTCTGGGTCCTGAATCTCTCCGGCTTAACTTCTTCTGGCGCGTAAATCTCGGAGGCCAGTTCTAGCGTATTGCACGCCGGTCCACAAATACAGACCTATCCCCCATCCCGCAAAGGCCCATCCGAAGATAAATGCAAGGTTAGAGATTTCATCTAAAGTGGAAAACGTCAGCAAGAGCAACGGCAACGCGTAGAGGAGATTGAATGTTGCGGCTTTGCCGAGATAAGTAACCTTGAAAGGAGAGATGCCGGATCGCTTCATCGCAAGAAGCAACACGCCAAGAATTAAATCCCGCGCGACAATCGCAACGAGCACCCAAATCGGTATCGCACCAGTGATGAACATTGCTACCAACACAGTCGCGATGTAGAGCCGGTCAACCGCAGGATCGAGGAGTTCTCCTAAACGACTCTCTTGGTTGAGCGCCCTGGCGAGCTTTCCATCGAAATAGTCCGTGGCGCCAGCGACCATGAGGGTTAATACCGCCCATGAGTAGCGTTCTTGCCAGGTCAGAAATAAGAAGATCGGGATGCCGGCAGCTCGAAGGAGGGTTAGCGCATTAGGAATGGTGAGCATCTTCCCCTCGCTCTATCTTCCGAACTCTCGGAATAAATGTTCTATGCAGGAGTAAGTTTGGTCGGGACGAGAGGATTTGAACCTCCGACCACATGACCCCCAGCCATGTGCGCTACCAAGCTGCGCTACGTCCCGTAATGAAATAGTACCTCGGCGAGAATGGCCCGATTGGCCTATATCAGCGATCTCGCAACCTAACCGAGATGCGAATGGGAGAACCTGCGAAACCAAACTCTTCCCTTAGACGTCTTTCGATGAAACGTCTATAGCTTGACTCTAGGAAGTCAGTTGCAAAGATAATAAATGTAGGCGGTTCTATGCCTGCTTGCGTAGCGAAAAGAATCTTTGGCTGTTTCCCACCGCGCACTGGGGGCGGGTTCGAACTTACAAGCTGTCCCATAAATGCATTTAGCCTTCCGGTAGGTACCCGGAACTCCCAACCACGGAGCGCTCGTTCTACCGCCGGTATCAGGCGATCCTTATGCCACCCCGTCTTAGCCGAGAGATTTATCCGCTCTGCCCAGGTCACTTGATCTAGATTCCGATCGATTTCACGCTCCAGTTGCGCTCGGCGGTCTTCATCGAGCAGATCCCATTTATTCATAACAATGACCAGAGCCTTGCCTGACTCCTCAGCCATGGAGATGATCCTCAGATCCTGTTCGGTCATCTGGGCAGTTGCATCAAGAACCGCTACAACGACCTCCGTGTTCTCAATTGCTCGTTCGGTTCTTAGCGCGGCGTAGTAATCAGTACCACTCGCTTGATGAGCTCTCCTTCTAATGCCCGCTGTATCAATAAAGCGCCAAGTCTTTCCATCAACGTCTATCAACTCGTCGATCGGATCTCTAGTTGTTCCTTCAGCGTCATCAACAAGCGCGCGTGTACTTCCGGCGAAGGTGTTTAGAAGACTACTTTTCCCGACATTTGGCCGACCGACAATTGCTATCTTTCTAAAACCATCAGAGATACGTCCACGACCAACTTCAGGAAGGCGGGAAACAATCTTGTCGAGTAAATCGCCAGACCCCCTCCCATGAGCAGCTGAAACAAAGTGAGGCTCTCCTAAACCAATGTTCCAAAGTTGATGTGCATCCAACTCATCCTTCTCGGAATCAACCTTGTTGGCGATAAGCATCACGTCAACCTTGCTCTTTCGAAGAATATTCACTAACTCCTGATCTTCGCTCTGGGCACCTACGTGAGCATCGACCACAAAAAGAAGTAGATCGGCTTCACCGATTGCGCTTTGAGCAGCATCTGAAATCTTTAAGGCAATTCCTTCAGCCGTTGGTTCCCAGCCACCCGTATCCATCAGGGTGAATTTCTTACCATTCCACTCCGCGTCGTATTTAACTCTATCTCTTGTGACACCGGGTGAATCTTCAATTATCGCCTCGCGTCCACCAACTATTCGATTTACCAAGGTTGACTTTCCGACATTTGGGCGGCCAACGACCGCAACCACCGGCAACCCCAAGAGAGATCTTTGCCTAAGAATGTTCCATATGTAATCAATCGTTTCCTCAAGAGATAAGTGCGTGGAGTCAATTAAGAGCGCATCCGGCGCCCGTTTGAGTGGAGAGGTTTCCCGAGTGCTATCAATTGCATCACGTGCTGCCAAGCTATCTGCCACATTGAAATTCTCGCTCAACGGAATATCCAGCGTATTTAACTCACTTTCGCGCCGATTGGCACGAGCTTGTATATCGGCTTGCAGGTAAATTTTAAGTTGGGCTCCCGGAGCGACAACGGTTCCAATGTCCCGTCCTTCAACTACGATCCCCCGCGCCGCTTTTGCGATTATTTCTCTTTGTAAAGAAAGTAATTCACTGCGCAGCTCCGGCCAAGCACTAATCTGACTGACTTTTTGATTGATGCGCTCTTCTCTTATCTCAGTCGTAAGCTCTTTTGCACCAACAAAAACGCAAGGATTCTTTGGGTCGGTTATAAATTTGATTGGGTCGCTGCGTAAGGCTTCAATTAAAGCGCTCGGTGTATCCAGCTTTTTTTCTAAACTTAACCAAGTAGCAGCGCGATATAGCGCTCCAGTATCTAGATAGCTCCAACCGGCGCGCATTGCCAAACCTTTTGAAGTAGAAGATTTACCAGAACCACTTGGTCCGTCCATCGCGACGATGATTTGTCTACCCGAACTACTAACTTTGTTGCTCATTGGCGATGAACTCTCCAACCTTTGTTTAGCAGATGAAGCCGCAATTTCTCGACATCGGTTTCGGAAAGCGCAAGTCTTATCAGACCGGTTTCCTGTTTAGGTGAATGCTCCAAAGCAAGATCTTCTACGTTCGCTTCGATCTCGGCACATTCGTTGAAAAGTGCGCCAAGCTGTCCCGGCTTGTCCTCAATTACAACATTCAAATACGAGTACTCGCGAGGACGCAAGCCATGTTTGCCACTCAACTTCCCATATACCGCATTTGCGATCGCAAAAGTTGCTTCTATTTTGTCGCTATCCCCTTGTTGTATTGCTCTTTCAATCTCAGAGATCTTCATCTTCAACTCACCGATTGATTCAAGAACTTCATCGCTATTCGCAAGAAGAATTTCACTCCATAGCTCTGCTTTGGAGCCTGATAAGCGCAACATGTCACGGAGACCCTGGCCGGCTAGATCTATTGACTCTCCTATGAAATCCACAGATGCGGCGAGCGAGGTGCTCAACACCTGGGGTAGATGAGAGATGCGAGCGAATAGATGATCGTGTTCTGCTGGGGTCATTTGGTAAGGGACGCCGCCGAGAATTCGAATGAACTCTTCAACCAATCGAATTGATTCAGCGTCCTCCTTGTCATCCGAGGTTACGATCCATGCGCGCCCATCAAATAAATCGCTCCGCGCAGATTGTGGCCCACCGGACTCCCTACCAGATATTGGATGAGTACCCACAAATCTTTTTTTGAGCTCCGATATGGCTGCAATCTCTACCTGAAGTTTAGTTTTAACGCTCGTGACATCTATAAACGTTGCATTTGGATAACGTTTAATTTCCTCTTTCAGAGTCGCCAAAACTGAGTTTGGCGGCGTTGCCACAACTACTAATTCTGGATCGAGGTTCAGTGATGCGATGCCTAACAAGTCCTTCGCTATCGCTTCATTAACCGCATCGGTATCGCTTATCTCGACGCTCCATCCCTTCTCCTTCAGGCGTAGCGCGATGGAAGTTCCGATGAGTCCTGCACCAACGATGCGGACCCCTCGAAGCGTCACTGTGCTAGATCTTTCCTCAGCACAGAGGTACCCCGTAGGTAAATGTGCGTAATCTGTTTCTGGTTTCTTGTAGTTTCGCAGTGAACCAGAGTCCTAATGGTTCTAGGCAGGCTATCCGGGACTGGAATCTCAGTCGAGCAGAGAAGGGGAACATCACCGAGGCCCATAACGCGGGCCGATGCGGCAGGAAAATCTGAAGTTAGATCGCTCGTGACAGTGAAAATGACAGATATCAGATCCTCAGCTTTAAGACTATTGGCACGCATCAACTCTTCCATGAGTTCAACTACCGCTTCTTGCATCATGCCGGCGTCATCACGCTCAATCTGGGTTGCCCCTCGTATGCCTCTGACGCTCATCCTGAGATTTTACTTTCTTTGCGCTCCTTCTTGTCGTATGTAGAGAACGCGTCTTACCTATTTATCGTCAAATGGTTTTTTTAAGGTGATTTCTTCTCGCTTCGTAAAAGTCGACATTTCCCCCTTACCCCGGCTCTGGAGACAGGTACCGATTTATCGATAATTGAAACTCAAATTACGCGCATTTTTGTCGATAAAACCATATTCTTCGACTGCACAAATAGCGATTTATTAATAAATAAATGTTTGTGCAAATATAGATTTATATGTTTATTGTTTTATTGTTTTGTAGTTTCAACGGTAGATAGATATCTCCATTTTCCGGGTTTTAGTTCTCCTAAGTGAATTTTCCCGATCTGGGTTCTCTTTAGTCGAAGCACTGTTAAACCTTGGGTGGCCGCCATTCTCCGCACAATCTGATTGCGTCCCTCATGGATTTCTATCTCGAAACCGCCGGGTATCAGACGAACTTTCTCGGCCCGAGCCAACCCATCTTCCAATCTAACTCCCCTTTCAAGTTTGGCCAACATAGGGCGAGTTACCACCTCTTCCACAAAGACTTGATAGGTCTTCTCAGCTCCATGGGATGGGTGGCTTATCTGTTGGGACCAATCGCCATCGTTGGTGAGAAGTATCAGCCCTTCACTCTCCTTATCAAGACGTCCGACATGAAAGAGTCGATCAGAGCGATCTACAAAGTAATCCCCAATGCAGCTTCGTCCTCGATCATCTGACATGGTGGACAAAATGCCCCTAGGTTTATAAAACGCAATATAAGTTTTGGATTTTATAGCGCGAATTGGCTTGTTATCAACTTCAACTTGAGAGTTTAACGGGTCAATTTTACTCCCGAGCACGCGGAGCGTCTTTCCGTTGACCTTTACTCGTCCATCCTCAATAAGTTCTTCGCACTTTCGACGGCTGGCAACACCAGCATCTGCCAGAAATTTCTGTAATCGAATCTCCGCCACCCACGGAGTCTACGGGCATTCAATCAGCCAGAGATGCAATAACTTCATCTAATCCATCAACATCGGGCAAGAAAGGGGCCAGCGCTGGCAGATCTTCAACCCGATTAACTCCAATCCTCTCTAGGAAGTAGTTAGTAGTCCGATAGAGAATTGCACCGGTTTCGTGTTCGATGCCGCACTCCTCGACTAGTCCTCTGTTAACAAGGGTTTTCATGACCGCCTCCACATTAACCCCGCGAATTGCTGATACCCGGGCTCGGGAAATGGGTTGACGGTAGGCAATTACAGCCAGAGTCTCCAGAGCAGCTTGAGTTAGTTTGGCTTGTTGCCCATCTAAGACGAACTTTTCAACCAGCGGTGCTAAGTCGGGGTGGCTATAGAAGCGCCACCCTCCAGAAATCTGTTTTAACTCAAAACCGCGCCGTTCGCGTTCGTATTCAGCTGCGAGACGCAACAGCGCCTCAACTATATCTTCGGTGGGACGTTCGATAATCTGGGCTAGCACAACCTCCGAGAGAGGTTCCTCAACGACCATAAGAATTGCTTCTATTGATCTCTCCAGCTCGCGTTCAGACATCTTGGCCCTCACCTTCCAACTTGATAGGTTGATCAAACTCGTCGCTCACGTTCACTTCCCCAGCTTCACTTCCAGTCCAGGTTATCTGCAGCTCCCCCAGAGCCATTACCTGTTCAAAGCGAATCTGGGCCTCTCGATATAGCTCTAGGAGAGCTAAGAACCGGGCTACCACCACCAATGTATTTGGAGCATCAGATATTAGAGAGCGGAAAGTAGCGCTCTTTTGGCGCCTTAGAAGTCCCACCAGATGGGTAGCTTCAGCTGCGACGCTGACCATGGGTAGGTGTAGATGCGCTGTGGAAAGCGTTGGGAGAGTTTTCGGGGTCAAAACGCGATTGGCAATTGCGGCAAAGCGTTCCGGGCTCACCCCAATCAGCACTTCTGGGAGGAGTGTGGCAAAGGCTGAATCCAAGGCAACGCTCCGCGGGAAGGTCCTCTCTTGTAGTTCGATTCGTCGCTCGAGAATCGTTGCAATCTCCTTGAAGGCTCGATACTGGAGTAAGCGGGCGAAGAGAAGATCTCGAGCCTCGAGTAGGGCTAAATCGGCTTCATCATCTACCTCACCAGAAGGAAGTAGTCGAGCCGCTTTCAAGTCAAGGAGAGTCGCAGCAACGACAAGAAATTCAGTTGCATGATCGAGTTTCCAGCCCGCCTCTGTACCTTCTAGGGACTTGATATGAGCGATAAACTCATCAGTAACCGTTGCGATTGCAACTTCAGTGATATCCATCTTGTGCCTAGAAATCAGCTGCAATAAGAGATCAAAAGGACCGTCAAAGTTCTCTAATTTGACCGAAAAACCGCTTATCCGCCCCTCTCCTTGAAAAGATGAGTTTGATTCGGGCGTCGCTGAACCTAAAGTTTGAGTTGAGAGTTCAGCGCTGTCATTTGTCATAGCGCGATAACTCTACGCGTGTCGCTCCGAGATTCCGAAACCATCTGCGTAAAGTCGCGCCATGGCAAAAAGTGCTTCAGAGATTTCTCGTTTGAACGCTAAATCGACAATTAAAAGCGTTTCGAAAAGCGATAGTGAAGTTGTAACGACTTCCTCGGTCTTGAATCGACCGACTCCAATTTTTCCTGAACCTCCACATCTAACAACTCACGGTGATGCTCAGATCATCTCTGTTGTTAATCAAAAGGGTGGAGTCGGAAAAACAACGACCACGATAAATCTCGGAGCTGCCTTCGCTGAACTTGGTCGCCGAGTTTTACTCATTGATTTTGATCCGCAACATTCACTCTCTGTTGGGTTAAATGTTTCAACTAGAGAGATTGAAGGATCCATCTACGACCTGATGATGGATGAGTCGACCAAGATTGATGATTTCTTGCTTAAAACAAGCGTTCCTGGAATGGATATGGTTCCGGCACATGAAAATCTCGCCGGCGCAGAAGGTGGATTAGTAAGCGTAATTGCCCGCGAAAAGATCTTGAAGCGAGTGCTCGATCCGGTCCGTGATTTCTACGATGTAATCCTCATTGACTGCCAACCTTCACTTGGACTACTGACTGTTAATGCTCTTACTGCCTCTAATTGGGTTTTAGTACCACTTGAGTGTGAGTACTTTGCGCTACGCGGAGTCGCGCTCCTTGACGACATCATTAAGAAAGTGCAAGTAAATACAAACCCAGATCTCAAACTCCTAGGAATCCTTCCAACGATGTTTGACCGTAAAACGGTTCATAGTCGTGAGGTATTAGAGCGAATTAGTGAGGCTTTCCCAAGCAAAATCTGTGACACCACGATCGCGCGCACTGTTCGTTTCCCAGAAACAACGGTTGCCGGCGAGCCAATTACCTCCTACGCAAGCTCCTCAGTAGGAGCTGCTTCTTACCGTCGTTTAGCTCGTGAATTGATTTCAATTGGAGGTGTCCGATGACGCGTCGCATAAGTCTTCCCGGAGCAGATGAACTCTTTCGTAAGACAACTTTGAGCGCCGTCCCAGATCAAGTTGAAGTTGTTGAAGAGGTTGTACATACCAACCGGCCGACAACTGCAACTGTCGCTAAATCTCAACCGAAGAACTCAACCGGCGTCAGACAGACGCCGAGAAGAAAACCAACGGGACTTGATAAAGGACCCTCAGGGCGAGAGAAGCACGATGAGAAGATAACCGTTTATCTATCACCGGAAGAACTCTTCGATCTTGAGCAAGCGCGACTTCATCTTCGTGGAGATCTAGGATTAGCGGTAGATCGTGGTCGGATAGTTCGCGAGGCGCTTTCGATAGTAATTGCCGATCTTGAAGCTAAGGGCGATCAATCAATAATTGCTCGTAGATTGCGTGGTCGATAATCCACGTTACCGAGCTCTCAATCATTTAGCTCTCAATCATTTAGCTCTCGATCACGTAGCTCTGGGATGAGCCGAAGCATAACTCTCGCGAAGTTTGTCAATGGTAATAAGTGTGTAAATCTGAGTTGTGCTCACAGATGCATGGCCCAAAAGTTCTTGAACCACTCTTATATCTGCTCCTCCATCCAAAAGATGAGTTGCGAAAGAGTGTCTAAGGGCATGAGGTGATACCCGCCCGCTAAGACCGCTTTTTTCCGCTGCTTCTAAGACGATATTCCATGCGCTCTGGCGTGAAATTCGCCCACCTCGGTGATTCAAGAAGAGCGCTTTCTGACTCCCCTGTAGAAGTGAGGGGCGAAGTCGGATTAGATAATCCTCTACCGCCTTTCGAGCAAAACTTCCCATTGGAACCATTCGCTCCTTTCTCCCCTTGCCAAAAAGTCGAATGGTAGTTATCTCTCCATTCGAGCTCTCAACTCGCTTCACATCATCAACATTCAATGAGATCACTTCACTTACTCGCGCGCCAGTGGCGTAGAGCAGCTCGAGCATGGCACGATCACGAATTCCCATGCCTTCTAGGGGCGGCGTAGAAATCAAACTTTCGATCTCCTTGATAGAGAGCGCCTTTGGAAGTCGCTTCGGTATTGTTGGAGGAATCAATTCGCGCGCAATATCCTCGAGATTTCGATCCTTTCCAAGAAATTTATAGAACGTTCGAATCGCAACTGTTGAACGGGCAATACTTGCTTCAGCCATACCCATCGCGCGCAATTTCGATAGGAAATCCATGAGATCAGCGCTCTTAGCGCCTGCAAAGGTTAGTTCCCGCTCATCTAGAAACTCACTTAGCTTGAGTAAATCTCGCTGGTAAGAGGAAAGAGTATTTTTGCTTAGGCCGCGCTCGACTCCGATATGGCTGATAAAACTTTGGAGTAAGGGCCTATTTTCCACGGTTGATAGCAGCTTTGATTAGGCCACTAAAGAGCGGATGCGGTCTAGTCGGCCGAGATTTAAATTCTGGGTGCGCCTGTGTGCCTACGTAGTAAGGATGAATCTCTCTCGGAAACTCTACGAACTCGACAAGAGATCCATCAGGAGAGATTCCGCTAAAGAGCAGACCGGACTTTCCAATTTGATCGCGATATTCGTTATTAACTTCATAGCGATGTCGATGTCGTTCAGATATCTCTTCCTTGCCATAAACCTCAGCGACAATAGAGCCTTTACTTAGGAGCGCTTTGTAGAGTCCCAGGCGCATCGAACCACCCATATCGGCCTCGCCGGCGACGATCTTTTCTTGACCTGCCATAGTTGCGATTACAGGATGTGGCGAAGTTGGTTCAAACTCCGCCGAATTGGCGCCTTCAATTCCAGCAAGATTTCGCGCCGCCTCAATAACCATACATTGAAGTCCCAGACATAAACCGAGGGAAGGAATTAAGTTCTCTCGAGCGAACTTGAGAGCGCCTACTTTTCCTTCGATACCTCTTACGCCAAATCCACCTGGGACGCAGATGGCATCGACATCGCCAAGCTGTTGTTTTGCGCCCGCTGAGGTTTCGCATTCGTCACTCACTACCCACTTAATTTCGACTTTTACCTTATTTTCAAAGCCACCAGCTCGAAGTGCCTCGGTTACAGAAAGGTAAGCATCTGGAAGGTCAACATATTTCCCGACCAAAGCAACCTTTACAGTTCTCGAGGGATTGTGAACGCGATTCAATAGTTGATCCCACTCCCCCCATTCCACGTCATGGAAGGGAAGGCCCAGGCGACGCACTATGTAGGCGTCTAGCCCCTCGCTGTGAAGCACTTTAGGAATGTCATAAATTGATGGAGCATCAACCGCGGCAACTACTGCTTCTTGATCAACATCGCACATCAATGAAATCTTCTTCTTTACGTTAAGTGGAATCTCGCGATCTGATCTCAAAACCACACCGTCAGGGCTGATACCGATCGATCTTAAAGCTTGAACTGAGTGCTGGGTGGGCTTTGTCTTGAGTTCGCCCGAGGGCCCGATGTACGGAACCAAAGAGACATGAAGGTAGAAGACATTTTCCCGTCCTACTTCCTGCCGAATCTGACGGGCCGCTTCCAGGAATGGAAGGGATTCGATATCTCCTACAGTTCCACCGACTTCGGTTATTACGATGTCGATCTCAGGAGTCGCCATTGCGCGGATTCGATCTTTGATTTCGTTAGTTATATGAGGGATAACTTGTACGGTATCGCCGAGATACTCACCACGACGCTCTCTAGCAATTACCCTGGAATAAACTTGACCGGTAGTTACATTTGCCGTTCCATGAAGATTTGTATCGAGAAAGCGCTCGTAGTGTCCGATGTCGAGATCTGTTTCCGCTCCATCATCGGTAACAAAAACTTCACCATGTTGAAACGGGTTCATCGTACCGGGATCAACATTGATGTACGGATCGAGCTTCTGCATAGTTACCCTAAGGCCACGCGCTCGTAACAACCTACCGAGACTGGAGGCTGTGAGACCTTTGCCGAGACTTGAGGCGACTCCGCCGGTGACGAATAGATGCTTCGTCACATGAGGGGCGGTCATGGAGCACTAACTTATCACCCACTTACCCTTTTACTAAATCAAGCAATTCTCTAGCGTGATCTTGGGCGTGTTCGGAGTCTTCAAGGCCCGAAAGCATACGAGCAATCTCGCTTTCACGTTCACTACCCTTTACATGAGTTACTGATGATTCGGTAATACTCCCGTTTGAATCTTTGAGCACCCTTAAATGGTTATCAGCCCAAATAGCTACTTGCGGTAAGTGCGTGACAACGATTATCTGAGCGCTCTTTGAAAGACGCTTCAATCGCTTACCGACTTCAAGCGCTGCTTTGCCGCCGATACCTGCATCTATCTCGTCAAAAAGGTAAGTTCCACGTGGTGAAGTGGCTGCAACAACTACCTCAAGGGCAAGCATCAGTCGAGACAACTCGCCGCCACTTGCCGCCTTTGAGATCGGTAACATTTCTCCTTCGGCATGAGCAGTAAAGAGCATCTCAATTTCATCAGTTCCAGCACGATTCAATTTGCTCGTTGGAATTAACTCCAGATCTCCTTCTAGCGCGAGAGTTTCGGTCACCTTGCACTTGAAAGAAGCGCTTGGCATCGCCAACTCTCGAAGCTCCCTCGTGACTTCAGCGCTGAGCGCCATGGCATGTCTTCTTCGTGACTGAGACAGAGCTTCTGCAGCCTTTACTACTTCAGAGAAAATGGTGCGCTGCTCCACGGATAGCTCATCAACACGACTTTCGCCACCGGACAAATCCTTCATGCGAGCCCTTGCAAATTCGGCGCGCTCAAGGGCGTTTGATAGCGCTTCTTCTAGCCCGCTTCCAGTCCCAAACCTCTTTGCAAAAGATCTAAGAGCTGCTCGTCGATTTAACAACTCTTCTAATCGAACTGGATCAGCCGCAAGGTTTTCGAGAAAAGCCCGTAATTCACTTGCTGCATCGGTTACTTCAAAATAAGCATTCTCTATCTTGGCAGCGGCGCTATCGATTACTGGGTCCTTATCGCGAATGGCTTGAAGCGCCCGACGGGCCGTTCCAATAGTGGTATTTGCACCGTTCTCTTCATTATCAATGGCTGCTAACACGGTCGATATCGAAATTCGAATATCTTCCACGCTCTCTAGTTTTCGAACCTCCATATCTATGCTCTGGAATTCGTCTTGCAGTGGCTTTAATTTGGCAAATTCCACGAGCAGTTCTTGAAGTTCGCCCATCTCTCTGTCTCGGTCCGCTAGTGACTTACGAAGTCCATCGATTCGAGAAGTGATTTCTTCATACCTCTCAAGCGCTCTTTGATAGGAATTTAGAGCAGATTCGATCTCTTTGCCGCCGAACCGATCCAATAGCTCGCGTTGACGCTGCGCCTTGGAGAGTTGCAGAGTGCCGTGTTGTCCGTGAATATCAATCAGCTCTGTGGCGAAAGAAGCGAGTACAGAGGCGGTAGTGGTAACGCCGCACAAAGTCGCACGACTTTTGCCTTCCGAATTCAATGTGCGGGCAAGAAGGAGCGAACCATCATCTAGCTCAACTTCATGATCTTCAATTAAACTCTTTAGGGATTCGTTCATAGCATTTGATGCGGCGAATCTTCCACTTACAACTAATCGGTCCGCACCTTTGCGAAGCAAATCTGAATCTGTCTTTCCACCCAGAACGAGGGATAACGCTGTAAGAACCATAGTTTTACCGGCGCCCGTTTCGCCAGTTATTACGTTTAATCCAGGGGCAAACTCGATAGTCGCGTTATCGATTACTCCAAGCCCTTTGATGGAGACTTCTTCAAGTCGAGTTCTTCCTTCTCGACTCGTTTCACTCACCTCGCCAACCATCAACTGGGAGCTTAAATTTCGCAACCAGGCGATCAGTGAAGGCGACATCATCTAAGTGCGCAAGTGATACGAAACTCTTCACACTGGTGAGCAAAATCCTGTCACCCTCAAGTAGTTGAAATTTACGGAGGCCATCAGCTGATAAAACTCCGCTATCGCTCTCAACATCTATTGCAATCTCTGAATCAGGCGATACAACCATTGGGTCAGAGAAAAGCGCGTGCGCCGCTAATGGAAGAAGCACTAATGCTTCAACGTCTGGCCATACGACGGGGCCGCCGGCAGAAAATGCGTAGGCGGTCGAACCAGTAGGGGTTGCACAAATGACTCCATCGCATCCCCAACGCGAGAGGGGGCGATGATCAATCTGAACGAAGAGTTCGATCATCGCTTCGGCATTCCGCTCTACCGTTACTTCATTTAGGGCCCATCCGTCGGCGATAGTGGACTCACCACGTATCACTTTGTACGAAAGAGTCATTCGTTTCTCAAATTTATAACTTCGATTTTTTATCGCAGAAACAAGTTCGGTGACGGAGGGTTTCTTTATCTGGGCAAGAAATCCGACGTGACCTAAGTTGATGCCGAGCACTGGGATATCCGTACCATGTGCGAATTCAGCGCCTCGCAAAATCGTTCCATCGCCGCCCAATACAAGTACCAATTCATGCTTTCTTATGCTCTCGCGAATCTCTTCGTTGCTCTTCGATTCCACTCCCGGTATAGAAACCTCAGTCGCTGACCAGACGCTTATTTCTTCTTCATTGAGCGCCTGCACGACTTCGCCGGCAAGGCGCTGTGCTTCAGGGCGCGAAGGATGTAAGACGAGGATGATGCTGCGACTCATCTACTTCGGTCCCTTCGCTATTGCGTCCACGATTTCGGCTTCGATCGGAGCCGGCGCTCCGCGTCTTAACCAGAGGAAATATTCCACATTTCCCGAAGGTCCGGGGAGAATACTGGCAGTTACTCCCAAGCATCCGATTCCTAGTTCAAAAGCACGCTCCGCCACTTCCAAAACCGCACTGACTCGCAAATGCGGCTCTCTTACGACGCCACCTGAACCAAGCCTCTCCTTACCCACTTCAAACTGTGGTTTGACCATTAGGACGAAGTCGGCCTGAGTAGTTGCTAGCGATATCAAGGCTGGGAGTACTGTTTTCAAAGAGATGAATGAGAGGTCAGCCACGACTAACTCAGCCGGTGCGCCAAATTCTTCAATTTTCATTTGGCGAATATTCATTCGATCGCGAACTTCAACACGAGGATCTTGCTGAAGATCCCAGGCGAGTTGTCCGTAACCGACATCTACAGCAACAACGCTTGCTGCGCCCCTTCTCAGTAAGACATCGGTGAATCCACCCGTGGAGGCGCCAGCATCAAGGCATCTTTTACCCACAACTTCTATTTCACTGAAATGGTCAAGTGCTCCGGCTAGCTTGATTCCACCCCGAGAGGCAAATTCATCAACCGGATGATTTACTGTGATTGAATCTTCGGTAGCAACCCGTGTAGCAGACTTTGTTGCAGGCATTCCGCCAACTTTTACCAAACCGCGTTCAATCAAATCTTGGCTGTGTTCGCGCGAGCGAGCAAGACCTCTTCGAACCAATTCGGAATCTAATCTATTTCGCATGCTTTCCCTTAAGTTCTCGAAATAGCTTCAGCACCAAACACTCAAGTATGAATGTTCTTTAGGAGTTGGAAATACCTTCAACGGATGCGAGCGCCTCGGTCAAGTCTCGATTAACTTCTTCAAATTTCGAACCATGCTCTTCAAGTGGAGATAGGCCAATCTCATTAACTTTCCGCTTTATCTCAGTTATCCGAGCAGCGCTCTCTAGCGAATTATTCTGTGAACTCATTTATTGCCCTTCTTGTTAACGGCTTTAGAGCTCTTAGCTTTTGTGACGCTAGCTTTCTTCTTAGCAACTGGCTTTTTCTTAGCGTTCGTAGCTTTACCCTTGATAAGCGACTTAAGCTCCATAACTTCGCGTTCTAGCCGCTTCAAATCGCTTGCTTTTGCAAACCCCATCCGGGATACATTCTTCTTAACTTCCTCTTCAATCTTCACTTTAAGCGCCTCACCGCTCTCGCGCGCCCAAGCATTTAGAGCCGCCGCCACTTCTTGAGGGGTCTTCTCTCCACTGCTAATTTTGGTGAGGTATGTGCGTAACGCTGAGAAAAGATCATTTGCCATGGCGAAACGGTACCTAAATTCGCTCTATTTCGCGCGCTTCGACCTGCCAGCGACTTGCGATGCCGGTACTACTTTTCCAAAAGCGCCTTCTTAGCACTCCTTTTATGCCAATCCACTCCTCGGCTTCAAGCGAGAGTGCGCGTTTGCGAAGATTCGCCTTCCATACGGCCACATCAAGTGTGTCTACGCCTTCACGATCATCTCGATCAATTATCAATCTAAATTCTGCAACGACATCACCGCTCGGTAAGGTTTTCTCAGAGGGTTCGCCGCTAACCCGACCAGCCAACTCCACTCGATTCTTATAACTCGCATTTTTGATCTTCATCACATGCCTCCACTCAATCCATTGATTTGCATTGGTGGAATGATTAACTAAAGATTGGATTACTAACCCTACTCAATGTCTGGTTGTGGATATCGAGCCAGAAACTCTTCGGCATCGCCTTTACGACCCGCTTTAAGCAACGCCTCGTAATAGCTCTTTCGTAATCTTTTACTCCAGGCAGAATCGCTCTCGTTCAGTTCCTTACATTTAAGAGTTAGAACGGCTGCATCAAATTGCCCCAGTGATTCACGAGCACTTGAAGCCGCGATGCGCATCTCGACTCGGCCCGCCTTGCTTAACTTTGATTCCGAGACTGCTCCAGCAATCTCCAGAGCTTTTCTTGCATTTCCCAGCGCGGCTTCGCATTGGGCAATAAAAGGCTCCAGCTCTATCGAACCCGAGATACGACTTGCTGCTCGCAGTTCTTTAAGCGCCTCCTTGTAGTGCCCAGCGCGTAGCGCTGCGACGCCAGCTCGTTCTCGGACAATACCTAATCGGCCAGCGCGAAACGCAATTTCTTTTCCATGTAGGTAGGCCCGCTCTGGCTCAGTTTCGAGATAGCGCTCTAAGGCAACAAGATGTCGGGCAACGCTCTTTGCATTACTAGGGGTGAGTGATGCAATTTGATACGCAATCTTCTTTTCAAGTTCTTCTCCGGTGATATCTGCCGGAACAGATGGTGTTTCAAAATTTCGTTGGCGACGTTCTTCATCTTCGGGCATCGCCTTCTTGAAAGAAGGACGATTCGATCGCGGTCGATCTGATTTTGATTTATCTGATCTAGACCTCGGCGATGAATCTCTTCCTGATGAAGTGCTACCTGATTTTTTACGAACGCGAGATTTATCTCCGGAAAATGAAAAAGGGGCCACAGTTATCTGTAACCCCTCTTTCTAATTTAAGTCCGGCGGCGTTCTACTCTCCCACACGGTGCCCCGTGCAGTACCATCGACGCTGAGAGGCTTAACTTCCGGGTTCGGAATGGGACCGGGTGTTTCCCTCTCGCTATGACCGCCGAAACGCTATTGAGATATCAAAAAACCTAAATCGCAATCCTTCGATTGGATTTTTGGTTCCCGACCGTATCTCGGGAACCACACAGTGGACGCGTAGCAACTTTGTAGTTAAATCCTCGGCCTATTAGTACCGGTCAGCTCCAAGGCTTGCGCCTCTTCCACTTCCGGCCTATCAACCCAATAGTCTCTTGGGGGCCTTACTTGGTAAACCAATGGGAAACCTAATCTTGAAGCGAGCTTCCCGCTTAGATGCTTTCAGCGGTTATCTCTTCCGAA
>VFQS010000032.1_pt1 | contig 217760 bp, 180 predicted proteins | sample 3512361 | NCBI WGS metagenome assembly VFQS01 (sample SAMN10412375, study PRJNA504923) | tailings metagenome | isolation source: Relicate 1 Philex TSF3 active mining | place: Philippines | reverse complement strand
AAATTATTCTATTTTCCCTCCTTTCTCTCGCTTTTTGCAAAAGTGACATGCTCCCTGTAGGATTGCTGTAGTCTTCAAAATAGTTAACGAGCGTGCAATCTTCTAAATTTATTTCGACCGCCTCAGAGCATCTATCTGTAGCCGATCGCATTGAATCTTTTAAAGCGGGATTTCTAGGCGCGATCGCTAGTGTATTCGCATTTTTTGCGATCGCAATTTCGCATCACTTTTTGCAGAATATTTTGCAGAATATGCTGACGAATGCACCTGTGCAACTGATTAGCAGCTTCGATCTGAGTACCCCCTTAATTTTGTTGATCAAGCTAGCAATGATTGGCTTTGCAGGTTTTTTGTTTGCAGTCACCTATCGCTACATTGTGCGGCGCGATCGCAACTCCCATCTCAAATCGGGCGCAATTTTAGCATTTGCCTGTATTCGTTCTCTTGCCACAGTTGATCACGAATTAACCTCACTTACACAGTTGCCTTTTATCTCAATGGCATTAGCGATCGCCATTTTGTTAGGAGAAAATATTGCATGGTTAGCGATCGTCCAAAGTCTGATTGAAACTGCGATTCAACACAAATGGATTACCGCCTTTGGCTCCGATTAAATAAAAGGTAGCGCGATGCAATGCCACGTAAGTTCCTAGGCGCAATTAAATATAAAATCCCAAAACCTGTGGTGCAAGCACAGCTTGCACCACAGGTTTTGGTTCTAGCTACTTAATTAATCGGATTCGTGTTGTGAGCTACAGTCACAATGTCATCTATAGATCACAATAGTTGCGATAGTCCTATGGGTAGCGATCGCGATCGCGTACAAGCAATGAAACCCCGCATTATCGTCTGTGGTCTAGACCGAACGGGTTACAAGATTTTGAGCCTGCTCAAACAGCAAGGTTGCTTTGTGATCGGCATTCATGACAAGCCTATTCACCAAGCAGACATGGAAATTGTCATTGGTGATTTAGCGGCGGCGGAGACTTTGCTAGCCGCAGGAATTCGAGATGCTCAGACATTGATTTTGGCAGGAGCCGATGAAACCCGCAATCTCAGCATCTTGATGCAGGCACGAGTACTTAACCCCAATGTCAGAATTATTAATCGTCTGTTTAACTCTAGTCTGGGTAAACGCTTAGATTTAACCCTACCCAATCATGTCACCATGAGTGTTGCGGCTCTGGCAGCTCCCGTATTTGCCTTTAGCGCTATGGGTAGTGAAGCGATCGGGCAGTTACGCCTCTTTAACCAAGTTTGGCCGATCCACGAAGAATATATCGATGAACGTCATCTTTGGTGCGGCAAGCCATTATCAGAGTTTTGGGAAGATCGGACACGGATGTTGATCTATTATCTTCCCTACGATGAGGCTAGAGTTGATCTCGTAAGCGCTGTAATGAGCGGACGCACATTGCAGATCGGCGATCGCCTTTTGCTCGGTACACAACCTAGTATCAGAACTGCATCACGTCCGATTTTGCAAAAAATCTCGAAGTTGTTTATGAGCTTTCGCCATTTTCATGAACATGGGAGAGCCGTTTTATTTACAGCGATCGCCTTGTTGTTAACGATTTTTTCGGCAACAGTCATCTACACCAGTTTTCAAAGAGGCGTTTCCTTAGTAGATGCACTCTATTTTTCTGTAGGGATGATTACAGGAGCAGGAGGCAATGAGCAGGTAGTAGAACATTCCACCGATAGCATCAAAATCTTTACAATCACTATGATGCTGATTGGTACGGCAGTAATTGGAATTTTCTACGCGATTCTCAATGATTTTATTCTCGGCTCACGGTTACGGAACTTCTGGGATGCTGCACGAGTGCCACAACGCAATCATATTGTGATTTGTGGTTTGGGAAGCGTAGGTGTACAGACAGCCATGCAATTAGTGAACTATGGTTATGAAGTTCTGATCATCGAACGTGATCCTAATAATCGCTTTTTAGATACGGTGCGATCGCATAATATCCCTGTGATTCATGGTGATGCAAGTCTACCTGCTACACTCAAAGCCGCCAATCTAGATAAAGCCGAAAGTTTACTTGCTGTCACCAGCAACGATACGGCAAATCTCGAAATTGCGCTCAATGCCAAAGGAATTGCTCCCCGTTGTCGTGTAGTTGTGCGCTATGACGATCCCTATTATGCAGGTATGGCGCAGGAAGTATTTGATTTTGAGGCAGTACTTAGTCCTCCTGAAATTGCAGCTCCCGCCTTTGCCTCCTCTGCTTTAGGTGGACGTATTCTTGGTAATGGCATTGTCGCTGATAGTCTCTGGGTAGCGATCGCTACGATGATTACACCCAATCATCCCTTCTGCGGCAAACCTGTATGTGAAGCCTCAATGACTGCGGATTTTGTACCTCTCTATATTGAAACTGCCTGTCAAACGATTCACGGATGGAATTTGCTAGAAGCTTCTCTTAGTGCGGGAGATATTCTCTATTTGACAATGCCAGCTACTAAATTAGAGCAACTCTGGCGAGTTGCTCCATTCCAAGTTGCAGTTACCTAAAAGGGGTACTCTTCGCAAAGCGAAGAATACCCCTTTTATTGGTTAAACAGGCTAGGATGGACTCTAACCATCGACCGATCGCTTAGAAGGCGATTGCTCTATACAACTGAGCTACTAGCCCAAACAAATTCACGGCTTACTATCTTACACCAAAAATCAAATTTTTAGCAATTGGTTTTAACAATCGTCTGTGAAACAGACAATTTCACAGCAATTCACATCTCAATTTACTTGAGAAAACTATCTTGATTTTTTTGACTTTGGTATTTGAGATTGTTTGGTTACAAGCTTTTGGAGTTTTTAGATCTGCTTGATAGTCAGTCCCGTAAATTCGGCAGTCAAATCCTTGTCCATGTGAGAACGTAGCATTTTGAGCGCAATTTTATTTTTTATTCAGCTTTGCCCTCAGCCTTACCTTCCAGTAATATTTCTTGGCAAATTACTGATTCTTTCATAATTTCACTCCTTAATAATCGCTGGATGATTGCTTTGTTTAGAGCTATACCAGACATTATCAATCATCTTTATTAAAAATTACTTTTCAAAGCGTCTCAAGAAATTGCTAGAGTGCAATGATAGAGAAAATCTGTTAGCTAATTAAATTTAATTTGGTCTGATACATAAAAATTATGGATAGTACATTAGCGATCGCATATCTTGGCGCGTTAGTCCTGCTCTTAGCAGGGGTTAGCTGGTTAGTTATCCGCCAGATTATCAAAGCTCGTAGCTTAGAAAATGTTATTTCTGAATTGCAACCTAAGCTCCAAAAAGAAAAGGGGACTCCTGACGACTATTACCAACTTGGTAGCGTCTATCTACGCAAAAAGCTTTATGCTCAAGCTATTACCTTATTTAATAAGGCAATCAAAGAAGGTGGAGACAATCTTCCTGAAGTCTACAATGCATTAGGATTTTCCTACTTTTCTCAAGATCAGTATGATCTCGCTATCAAAAATTATAAAGAGGCGATCGCTTTACAGACTGGCTACATCACTGCGATCAATAATCTTGGTCATGCCTATGAAAAGAAAAAGTTATTGCCTCAAGCGATCGAAATGTACGAACAGGTGCTAGTTTTGGACGAAAAAAATGAAACTGCTAAGCGCCGCCTAAATTCCTTACGCAAACAATTTGTACCTACTGCATCCTAAAAAATGAGAGGCAGCGCTAAGCGCTGCCTCTCATTTTTTAGGATGCAAAAAAACTTGCTTTGCAAGTTTTTTGTTTAGATTTTGGACTCGATCAGTCCGCCTCCGAGCAGTAGGTCATCACGATAAAACACGGCTGCTTGGCCGGGGGTAATACTGAATTGGGGTTCATCAAATACGATGCGGGCGCGATCGCCTGATAGTGGAATTACTGTTGCCTCCGCAGGAACCGTGCGATAACGGACTTGCACCTCCGCATGGAAAGGCACATCAGTGGGAGCCATCGATACCCAGTTAACTTGATTGATTGTACATTCCTTGTCATGGGCTTCTGAGCGATCGCCAACAATCACTTCATTTTTAATCGGGTCAAGGGCAATCACATAAAGAGGATTTGCGGCAGCTACACCTAAACCTTTGCGTTGACCGATGGTGTAGTGATATGTGCCATCATGCTCACCCAATACATTGCCATTTGTATCGACAATTTTGCCTTGGACAGGTGTGAGATATTTATCAAGAAAAGCTTTCATAGAGCCATTAGCTTCTACAAGGCAGAGATCCATACTTTCGGGCTTTTCGGCAGTGGCTAAGCCAAATTCGGCGGCGATTTTGCGAGTTTCAACTTTAGTGGTATTACCTAGCGGAAAAACACAGCAGCTTAACTCCTCTTGTCCGACTTCATAGAGAAAATAGGACTGATCCTTAGTATTGTCAACGGCGCGACGCAGTTCATAGCGTCCAGATTCGGGATTGAAATTGAGCTTAGCGTAATGTCCCGTAGCAATTTTATTGATGCCCAATATTTCACGGGCATAGGTCATCATGGGGGTAAATTTTACGGCTTTGTTGCAGCGTGAACAGGGCAGAGGTGTGGAGCCTGCCGCATAGCCAGTAACGAGATAATTAATAATATTTTCTTCAAAGACATCACGACTATCAACAATTTCGTGATGAATGCCTAATTCTTCGCATAAACGTGCGGCATCAACCATTCCTTCAGAACAGCACTGTCCTTTGCCACGCATTAACCACAGCGTCAAGCCTGTGACATCATATCCTGCACGATGTAATAGAGCTGCGGCAACAGAACTATCAACGCCGCCCGATAAGCCGACAACTACCTTTTCTTTGATTTGAGTTTGGGTTTGCTCTGTTGTTAAGGTTATGTTTGACATTTGCTGCGATCGAACCATTCAAACTCAATTGTAATACTAAGAATCAAAATCGCGTTGCTTTTCGCTGTAACTCAATGCATCAAAATAAAAGGAAAGGCTTTGCAAAGCAAAGCCTTTCCTTTTATTTTGATGCTGTATAACTACGCCAACCACCATAGGAGGTTATTTCCTTCTGTCCTTCACATAGGAATGGTTCGCCTAAAACGCCTAGTACTTCCTGTTGGTTTGCGAGAATAATTTTGCCAATACATAACCCCGCAGGTTCTGACAAGAGAATTTCCCCAAGGGCAGCAGGAGTAATTGACCAGATTTCCAAAGCGATCGCTTGTCCGTTTTCGTTAACTCTGAGCATGGCGGGATGGCGATCGCTGATCGACCATAGCCGATAAATGGGAGCAGTTATATCTTCTCTAACAAAGGTAGCACCTACTTTCTGTAAGTTCCCATTTAATTCCAAACCTCGCATCAAAGTGCCATTAACTGCAAATTCAATCATGTTTAATAAGTGCTGATTTGTATTAGGTTAGGCAATGCAAAGCATTGCCTAACCTAATAATTGTAACAGTTCCTCTTCTGAAATACAGGTCACACCTAGAGATTGAGCCTTTTCGAGCTTGGAACCAGCCTCTGCGCCAACCACTAGATAATTTGTCTTTTTACTAATAGAATCCGTGACTTTCCCCCCTGCGGATTTGATTAAGTCTTTGGCTTCATCACGTTTGAGGGTTGGTAATGTACCTGTCACCACAAAGGTTTTGCCTGCAATATTCGGATTGAGCGCGATCGCTTTGCCTTCTTTCGGCTCACTCACGAACTGTAAGCCTGCGCTCTGAAGTCGCTCTACTAAACACTGATTAATATCTTTACGGAACCATTCATAAATGGATTGGGCGATTTCTTCACCGATACCAAAGATAGAAGCGATCGCTTCTTTATTCGCACTTGCTAATAGTTCCACATTGGGGAAATTGTCAGTAATGGTTTGGGCATTGACGCTGCCCACATGACGAATGCCTAAGCCATAGAGGACTCGCGCCCAAGGTTTGTTTTTGGACTGAGCGATCGCCGCAATAATTTTGTCAGCAGATTTTTGTCCCATGCGATCGAGGGTTTGCAATTGTTCGCTAGTGAGTTCATACAAGTCAGCAACAGAAACAACGTGATTTTCGGTTACTAGCTGTCTGACTAATTTTTCACCAATGCCATTAATATCAAGAGCTTCACGGCTGACCCAATGCTCTAGCGCCCCCCGCACGATCGCAGGACATTCGAGATTAATACAACGGGTCGCGGCTTCATCTTCAGGTTTGAGAACGGGTTGACCACATTCGGGGCAATGGGTGGGCATCACAAAACGAGTGGCGCTATAGGGACGCAGTTCAGGCAAAATCCGCACCACTTCAGGAATGATTTCTCCTGCTTTCCGCACGATCGCCGTATCACCGATATGTAAATCTAGTTCCGCAAGGCGATCGCTATTATGCAAAGTTGCCCTAGAGACTGTCGTACCCGCAAGCAGAACGGGGCGCAGTTCAGCAACGGGTGTCAAAGTGCCTGTACGCCCGACTTGAACAGTCACGGCTTCAATGACTGTAGGCATTTCTTCGGCAGGATATTTCCATGCGATCGCCCAACGTGGTGTTTTTTGCGTAAAGCCTAAACGTTCCTGTTGGGGAAAAGAATTAAGCTTAATCACCATGCCATCGGTCATATAGGGCAGGTCATGGCGTGCGGTTGCCCAATGGTCGTAATAGTCCTGTAGTTCTTGAATGGATTGGCAGAGTTTTTTATTGGGATTAACCCGAAATCCAATTTGTTGCAGAAATTCGAGGGCTTGCCATTGAGAAGAAATAGTAATGCCCTCACCCCCAGCCCCTCTCCCAGAGGGCGAGGGGGGTAAGAATAGAGGTAAATCTGACAAGGGAGAATTAATGGAGGAATTAGAAGATGAAGAATTGGATTCAGGAAGGTGGACTGTATAAGCGAAAAAATCAAGGCGACGTTTGGCGACGATGCGTGAATCGAGTTGGCGTAATGTACCTGCGGCGGCGTTGCGAGGATTAGCGAAGAGGGATTCTCCCTGTTGCGATCGCTCTTGGTTGATCTCATCAAAAACTGCGATCGGCAAAAATGCTTCGCCACGAATTTCTAAGCGATCGGGAGGATTTTCTAAATTAAGCTTTAAGGGAATGGAACGAATGGTTTTAATATTGGTGGTGATATCTTCTCCTGCAACACCATCACCTCTGGTTGCGCCACGTACGAGTATGCCTTGCTCATAGGTTAAAGCGATCGCCGATCCATCAATCTTTAATTCACAAACATATTCCATTTGAGAAACGGATTGCGAAGCAATTTGTTTCTCAAGATTTAATCCTTTTTGACAACGTTCTTGCCATGAGTTCACATCATCGGTAGTGAAGGCATTTTCCAAACTATAAAGTGGAACATGATGCTGAACTGAGACGAATTTGCTCACAGGCTTTTCACCGACGCGCTGGGTGGGGCTATCGGTGGTAATTATCTGTGGATATTGCTTTTCGAGATCCAGTAATTCATGATAGAGCGCATCATAAACTGAGTCTTCCATCGTGGGAGCATCAAGGGCATAGTATTCATAACTAGCCCGTTGCAAAACCTTCCGCAGTTCTGCTACTCTCGATTGAATCTCAGGATTTAGAAATAGTTCAGTCACGATGATCTTGGCATTATTGATTAATCAATATTCTAAGCAAATTTATCATCAAATCACCTCATTAACAGGGAAGCGGTCTATGAGTTGAGCAGCTTGCTTAGCAGATTGATACATTTCTGTTGGTAAGTGGGGAACATGGGGGATTTGGTAGAGTAGGTCAATGGTGCGCCGCATCAGACGAACAATATCACCTTCATCAAGATTGGTGTTTTGGCATAGTTCCATCCATTCCATTCCTAATGCCCATTGCTCAACGAGTCCTGTCAGTTCATAATCTAGCCATGCAGGAATATCCACTAAATGACGACGCTGGACTTGGATTAACTCACGGCGGCGATCGCGCAAACCATCAAGGGCATCCTCAACCGTTGGCGATAAGCCAAACTTAATCCAGTTGTCAGGGCGGCTGTTTTCGCTGACGATCGCAGCACAGACAGTGGCAAGATGGTGGGGGGCAAGATGGTCTAGCTCTCCTGAAAGTAAGGCACAGGCTAACCAAAGTTCATTTTCACCACGCAGGGCTGCCACGACTTGACCAACATCAGTGGGCTGGGTTTCTTGGAGACATCCGTAGGCTTGGAGGATATTGACTAGACTCATAAACTCCTGCCAATGTCTCTGGCGGCGATCATTGACCACCTTTTGCTGAAACTCGATTTGACGTTGTAACTGTTCGAGACGATTAACTTTTTTGAAGATCGAGCCGCGATCGCTCATTTTAGAAACAGGATGACGATCCATTTCGGATTCGATCGCGACAACTCTTGCTTGTTGTTTTAGAACTTCGGGAGCTAACTCTGGCGGAGCTAGAGGAGTAATGGTTTGCGCGATCGCCAAGCTGGTCTCATCACCATCAGTTGATTGTCCGGGGCGCAATGCTAACTTGGCGGGATATACAATATCGCCATCCAGTAATAAATCACTACCGACTAAGACAATATCTTTATAGCCCGCTACATACCAGCGATTATCGCGACCAAGGCAAACAAACCAAGGGAATTGCCCAGAACCCTGCACCTTGGCGGCTAGAACCGTATGGACGATCAAGCCCTTATTTGTGCGAATGGTCAGTGGTGAGCCTGACAGTAAATAGGGTGCATAGGAAGCTAAGTCATGCAAACGGGTTTCTTCGGCTTGTTGGGCGAGAAGTTTGAGTAATCGCTTTTCCTCACGGAGGCGATCGCGCAATTTATCATAGGCTTCCAATTGTTTTAAATCGACATCGGCTAAATCCTTCTCTAATTTCGCAATTTGTTCAATTACTACTTCTAAATTCTGGATTTGTGGAGCCAGATTAAGATCCGCAAGATATTGCCCAAAGCTTCTTTCCACCAGATCTCTGGCTTGATCAAGGGAATGGGTTTGCAAGAGATTCATCACCATGCCATAACTAGGAGCAAACTGGCTCACAAGGGGATCGGCGCTAGAGGTAGCAAGATGGGCAGCTTCCTTAGCTCCCTCAAAGGGCGTTTGCACAGTGACAACATAGCCCACCTCATCCATGCCCCTACGTCCTGCTCTACCTGCCATTTGCAGAAATTCTGAGGCAGTAAGTAATCGATGTCCGCGATCGGTACGCTTGGAGATGCTAGAGATAACTGTCGTGCGTGCTGGCATATTAATTCCCGCCGCCAAAGTCTCTGTCGCAAAGACCACCTTAATCAATCCCTGTTGAAATAGCTCCTCAACAAATCCTTTCCATGCGGGTAAAATTCCTGCATGATGTGCGGCAATACCACGATAGAGGGCATCAATATGTGAAGGCTTGCCAATATCGGGATTGGTTGCGATAAAAGCATCAATTTGAGGCTTAAGGCGCAGTGATTCTTCGGCATTAACGAGGGAAACATTTCCCAATTCTGTAATCGCTTTATCACAGCCGCGACGGCTAAAGATAAAGTAGATTGCAGGCAACATATCACGCTGTCGTAAATGAGAAACAACAGTTCCAATCGTAGGAACAATTTTATGCCGTTCTTCTTTAGTTGGTGGTTTGTTAGTGAGAGGCTTTAGTCTAGGATTAATCTTTTGATTGGAACTATCTAATAGAGGGAAAAACCCTTTGCTATTGCAGAAAGAATGTTGAAGGGGAACGGGGCGAAAATCAGAATAGATTAACTCAGTTTTTCCATGAACTTTGTTCAGCCAATCTGTTAATTGTTGACTATTTGCTACCGTTGCTGAAAGGGCTACTAATTGGACTTCTGCGGGACAATAAACGATTGATTCTTCCCAAACTGTTCCTCTTTGGCGATCATTCATATAGTGACATTCATCGAGAACCACTACTTCCACATCCGTGAGTGATGTTCCCACTTCACCAATGGGCGTACCATAGAGCATATTCCGAAAAATCTCAGTGGTCATCACCAAAATCGGCGCGTCACGATTAACCGATAAGTCGCCTGTCAATAACCCCACCTTATCGTCACCAAACTGTTGGCGAAAATCCCGTAATTTCTGATTTGAGAGCGCTTTGAGCGGTGTAGTATAAAAAACGCGGCGATTACCAGCCAATGCTGCATGAATGGCATACTCACCGATGAGGGTTTTCCCTGAACCAGTAGGCGCACAAACGACGACAGACTTACCCGCTTGCAAGGCGGCGATCGCCTGTAGTTGAAACTGGTCAAGTGAAAACGGATATAGTTCTTGTGGGTCTAATGCTTGCACGCACTTTTGCCTGAGTAAATATACTTAATATTGAGTGGGCAATAATGGTTAAATGCTTGCCTAGCCTTCTATAGTAACCTATAGCAGAGATGAGTGGCGGCGCGAAGGCTCGCCACTCATCTCTTGTTTTTTATTTTTCCAGAGCTTTGACTACCATGTTGTATTGTTCACTATTACCCTGTTGCTTAAAAAGTTCGGCAGCTTTCTTTAAATCTGCTTTTTCGCCTTGCTTATCTTTTAGCCCTGATTTGGCAATCCCGCGATTGTAGTAAGCGGCAGCAAGACCTCTAATCCCCCAGTTGCGATCAATTTTGATCGCTTCGTTATAATCCTCGATCGCCTCTTTCATATTGCCTTTGGCATACCTTACGACTCCCCGATTGTAGTAGGCAAGCGAAAAGTCAGGCTTAAGTCGAATTGCTTCATTCCAGTCTTCGAGTGCACCTTGATAATCACCAAGGGTGTACTTAACTAAGCCGCGATCGCAGTAGGCTTTAGCATCATCTAGTTTGAGGCTAATGGCTTGTTTGTAATCAGCAACAACTGGATCACCTCCTTTTTCCTTTTGGGCAATATCGTGCTTCTGGTAATAAAGAAAATACTCAGGATTCAACCGAATAGATTCACTCCAGTCTGCGATCGCCCCTTTGTAATCTTTTTTAGCAACCTTATCGTTGCCGCTATTCACAAAAGATTGCGCCTTAGTATCTTGTTCTGACTTGGGAGTAGGCGATACTTCGCTAGTTGGGGTTAAAGCAGGATTGTCTGTCTTTTGTTGAAATAGAAAGTAGCTTACAATTGCCAACCCACTGATTAGGAAAAAGGCAATGAGTATAACTACGATCTTTTGATTACTTTTTGCCATTAACTTATTTCTCCGTCAGTCTCCATACTCCGTCCCAATCATCTTCAGGAGCATTCAGCAAGAAGTGTTGACAACGGGTGATATGAATATTAGCTGCCTTATTGCTCTTATCGAGTTCTAAGACCTCAGCAAACTCAGCCATAGCTTTACTAAATCTACGATTGAGATAATGTTCTCGCCCTGTATGATAATGTTCGATGATTTGTGATTGGATGTCACCAATTGGATCTGACTTTAAACCGATTAATTCAAAAACGCTGACGGGTTGATTTTTGCCTTTCACTTGGATGCGATCAAGTTCGCGTACCCAAATGCGATCGCCACAAAGTTTATAAGTAGCTTCGCTAATAATTGCATCTGTACCATATTGCTTGCTGGCTCCCTCTAGTCTAGAGCCAAGATTTACGCCATCGCCGATCGCAGTAAATTCCATGCGTCTAGTGGAGCCGATATTGCCACTGATCACGGTGTCGGAGTTAATCCCGATACCGATCTTAATCGTCGCCATATCAATTTCTTTTTGGCTTTTGGGCTTTAATTTCTCAATCCGCTTGATATTAAACTCTTGGAGGCGATGGCGCATATCGATCGCAGTTTGCACAGCCATCCAAGCATGATCAGGAATAGGCAAAGGCGAGCCAAATACCGCCATGATCGCATCACCGATATATTTATCGAGTGTGCCTTTATAGTTAAATACCGCTTCCACCATGGTTTCAAAATACTCATTGAGCATCAAGACCACATCCTCGGCAGCGAGGGACTCAGTGAGGGTAGTGTAGCTCCGAATATCGGAGAAGAGTACGGAAACTTCTTTGCGATCGCCTCCCATCTTCGCATCACCACCTGCTAAGAGCTGCTCTGCTAGTTCTTGAGTCATGTAGCGATACATTGTGCTCTTGAGCCGCTTTTCTTGGCTGATGTCTTCCATTACCACTAGCGCCCCACGCACACCTTCACCCTCATCCCCCTCTGACATCGTATTGATGGAGATATTGATGCTGTGTTGCTCACCGTCAGTAGAGCGGAGAGTTTGGTCAGGATAATATTGTTTCCGTGATTTATCATCACTACCTGCCAAGCTATTTTCAAACCACTTGGTAAAATTGGCAGTCTCGATGTCAATTAGTTCATAAACCGATTGCCCTTCGAGGGAAGTACTACCCACACCCAGCAAGTCATAGGCACGTTCATTTGCGGCAATAATTTTGCCATGCTTATCAGTGGAGATCACACCATCGGATAGGCTTCGTAGAATGTCCTTTTGCATTTGCTGCTCTTGCTTCACCTTGGCGAATAGCTTGGCATTTTCCAGAGCTACCCCAGCTTGGACGTTGAAGACCTTCATGAATTCTTCATCGTTATTGTTAAAGCTTGCTTTAAAGCGATCGGGAGCTGCTGGCCAAGTAATGGGATCATATTCAGGAAAATCGCCACGCTGTACTTTGTTAACTAGCTGCGTAACCCCAATTAACTCCTTATTTGAGTTAAAAATTGGCATACATAGCAGACTACAGGTGCGATAGCCATTCGCTTGGTCAAATTTTTTGGAATTATCAGCATCGGGATGTTCGTACAGGTCAAAGGGAATATTCAATACTTCTCCTGTAATTGCCACGCGCCCCACATAGCCGATGCCCATTGGTACACGCAGTTCCTTAGTCATACCATCGTGATTGACGATCTGTGTCCAAAGATCATTGCGATCGCGATCGATGAGCCATAGAGTACTGCGATCGGCATTCATTAAGAGCTTGGCTTCATCCATTACCTTTTTCAAGGTAGCCTCTAGATCCAAACTTTGTCCTAGAGACATGGCGGCTTTCATCAAGGCATCAGCAGCACGTTGTTTTTGGGCGGCAGAATAAAAAGCCTGTGAGCTTTCTAAAATCAGGCGCATTGATGGTGCAAATTGGGCAAATAGGGCTTGATCCTCTTCCGTAAAGCCAACATTATCCACCCGATCTTCGAGGGGAATTGACGGATCACTGATCTGTAACTTGTTGATTAATTGGACTACAGCTACTAATTGATCGTTGTCATTTAATAGGGGCATCGCCAGCATGGAATAGGTGCGATAGCCTGTGCGCTCAAATTGTTTCTTAGCTTGAGTCGATCGCGGATCATCAAAAAAATCGAAGGGAATATTAACAGTTTTGCGATAGGTAGCTACCTCACCCGCAATGCTAGTTGGTTCTGTAGAAATGCGAATTTCAATATTTTTGCCGTCTTCACTGGGCACATTCGTCCAGAGTTGATTCTTGTCGGCATCTAGTAAAAAAATAGTGGTGCGATCGGCTGAGAGCAATTCACCGATTTTGCCGCGAATTGCTTGGAGCATTTCGTCAAGGATTACGTCAAAATCGGTATTGAGCATTCCGAGGGTTTGATTGACGATCCGCAGGCGTTGCTCAACATCGTTAACAACTTGGCTAAACTTTTCGGGAGTCAATGGCGCTAGTACCGAGGCAAAATTGCCGCCAGAGGTCACAACCAAAGCACTAGAAGGCGCAGGACTTTCTTGGAAGGATGGAGCTGGGGAAGGCTTGCTGTGCTTGGCAGGTGGAAATTCACTTTCTGCAATCACATCAATCGTCGCGTGGGTGTCTATGGATGGTATGCGAGAAGGGGATGATTGTGTCATATCAGCACTAAGATTTTCGGTTAGTCCCAACTTTTAAGAGTCTTGATGTTAATCCAAGCGCTCTTGTTCCACTTGAATAGTTTTTGCTTTTAGACTACTCAAAGCCGCTTTTAGTCAAACTGAAAACGCTATACTAGCATCCCTCAGATTGCGATCGCAAACCCCGAGGCTCAAGACAGCAATTCTCACTATACAAATTAGTTTTGCGAAAGCTGATCTAAGACTGATTTTCACAAAACTAATTTTGGTGTTTTCAGGAAATTGGGCTGTAGAAACACCAAAATTGTTTTCATAAAAGCATCGTGGCGCTTTATACTGCAATGCCTTTGGGGCTTGACGATGTTAATGATCATTAGAATCATGATCATGTTTAAGGCGATCTGGCTCAAGGCGATTTAAGATCATCTCGAAAAGCCGATCGCTAACTGCTTCAGGGGTTTCATTGGCATTGACCATGATCGAGATATCGGCTTGGGCATAGCGATCGCGCCTTTGTTCGTAAAGATCATTGAGGCGTTGTAAAGGATTTTCTGTTTGCAATAGGGGACGATGCTCAGATTCAGTCTTGAGGCGATCGTACAAGACCTCTACGGGTACGTCGATCCACACCACAATCCCGTCATGTAAATGTGACCAATTCAGCGATCGCATGACAATGCCGCCACCAGTGGCAACCACTAAGCGGGTATATGCTGATACTTGCGAGAGGATCTGCTGTTCGAGATCCCGAAAACTATCTTCCCCTTCATTGGCAAAGATTTCGGGAATAGATTTACCAGCACATTGCTCGATGAGTGCGTCTGTATCTACAAAGTTGTAATGTACCTTTCTCGCCAAAAGCTTACCGATGGTACTTTTGCCAGCACCCATCATTCCAATCAAAAATATATTCGTTCCGTTGAGCATGTGCTTAGTTAATAAAGAACCAATTTTTTGTGGTTCAGCTTTGCTGAACCACAAAAAATTGGTTCTTTATTTTACTGCACAGCCCTTAGCGCAAAAAACACGAAAGTTGTTTAAAAATCACCTAGAATCATTTATTGTCATCTGACGCTTGTAGTGAAACTGTAAAAGAGTACGTTGTGAATGCTGAACTCGCGCATGGTCTTGTCTCGTAAAAGTTTGTTTATCGGTGTAGGAATAGTTAGTGTTGCCGCGATCGCCAATGCACTATTTTCGCTGGAACATGATTGGCACTTACTGAGCCTCAGTACCCTGATGGTTGGCGGGACATTGCTGTTTGTAAATGTGCGTCAGAGTTTAGCAACAGTCATTGAGCAACCAACAGTAATCGATCGCAGCTTTTTATTTAAAGAATTGCAACAGGCTCAAAAGGCGATCGCTAAAATTGCCGATATCAGTAGACGTGAAGATTTAAACGAACAAGCGCAGCAAATCACCAGCAATTTACAAAAAAATAACTTTCGGATCGTAGTTTTCGGTACAGGTTCCGCAGGGAAAACCTCAGTGATTAATGCTTTGTTGGGACGCAAAGCAGGTAAAACGGCCGCAACCATTGGCACAACGATCACCCGTGAAGAGTACAGCTATCAAGGCATTGATTTTTCGCCTGTTGGCATTACCCCAATTCATACCGAAAAGATTAAGCGGCAAGTCTCCTTGCTAGATACATCAGGGATTCAGGAAATGGGTGAGATGGGTCAGCAGCGTGAGTTAGAGGCGATCAAACTGGCACAAAATGCTGATCTGATGGTATTTGTCACCGCAGGAGATCTGACTAATACCGAATACCGCGAACTCGATCGCCTTGCGAGTTTAGGTAAGCGGGTCATTCTTGCCTTTAATAAAACTGATTTATATTTACCTAGCGATCGCGAGTATGTGATCAATCAGCTCAAGGCACGTACTCAACAATTTTTAGCGGCAACTGACATTGTGGTGATCGCGGCAAATCCTAGTCCTATTAAAGTCCGTCAATATGCCAATGCCGAAGCTTCAGCTAGTCATGAAGCAACACAAGAATGGTGGGAGAATGTACCGCCTGATGTGGCAGCGTTGAAAGAGCGGATTGAAAAGATTTTGTCTAATGAGTGGGAAGATTTGCTAATTCAAAATACCCATCTCCAGATCCAAAACTTGCTACAAGAAATCAATGGCACGATCAATCAAGAGCGTCGCCAAGATGCCCATACAATTATTAATCGCTACCAAATTATTGCGGCAACTACAGTTTTTGCGAATCCAATTCCTGCCCTTGATTTATTAGCAGGTGCAGCGATTAATACACAAATGTTGCTCGATCTCGCCAAAATCTATGATCGACCCTTAAATTTTAAACAGGCGCAGCAATTGGCAACGACGATCGCGCAGCAGCTCTTACAACTCGGTTGCATCGAGATTGCGACTTCAGCGATCGCGTCTTGCTTTAAGGTCAATGCGATTACCTACGCGATCGGTGGCTCGATGCAGGCTGTGACTGCTGCATACTTAACCCATATTGGCGGCATGAGCTTTGTGGAATATCTAGAACAACAACCCGAAACCGCTATTACGACTCCCGCAGCGAGCAATGCTTTACAAAACTTATGTCAAAAGACCTTTAAATCACTCCAAAGCGATCGCTTCTTCCTCGATTTTGTCACCCAAATTTCCAGACGCATCGCGATCGCTACTACATAAATACAGCGCGTTGCGCTGTATTTATCGTCAGTTCGAGTTACAGCCTGTTGAGGTCTAAAGTAGTACAGAGAAATTTTTGAAAGTGCGGCTTCGCCGCACTTTCAAAAATTTCTCTGGGTTTCAAGTCAGCGCAAAGCGCTGTAAGCTGACAAATTTTCAAAAAACAAAAGGAAAAGCCTTGCTATGCAAGGCTTTTCCTTTTGTTTTTTGATAGAGATTTTACTCCGTAAACGCTCTCTCAAATCCCGTTTCAAATTATTCCGAACTCGCATTAATGCAATAAAAAAGCCTCGCAACGCGAGGCTTTTTTATTGCATTAGTGAAAATTAAAGGTCGCCACTGTTAGCAGATAACAAGAAGATGATGACAGGACCAGATAGCACGATCAAAGCTAGGCTGGTTAATTGGAAAATTAGCTGAAAGTTGATGCTCGACAAGGCAGAAGTTACAAAATCCATAGCAGTTATCTTAAATATGATTAATTAATCGAACAAAATTCTAGAGCTATTCTAGCAAGCATCGCCACTCAAAAAAACGTCCATACCAAATCCGATTTAGATAGTTTAGAATAGCAGCGCTTTGCGCCGCCATTCTAAACTATCTTTTGGGCAATCTGTCTAAGTACGGTTTTGATGAAGAAGCGCTATCATTTGAAATACAATACATCCACAATTGGTAAGAGTTATACCTGTGCGTTATCGAATTTGGTTGCTGTCAATTCTTGCTTCTGTTAGCGTTGGAGCCTCTCCACTACTCGCTCAAGCCCTTCTACCCCATACGACTCGGATCAACTTTGGCAATCTAGAAGAGCAGGCGCTCAACTTGGCAAGGGAAGCAGCACAACTTGCTCAATTTGAGCAGTATGATTTGGCTTTACCCCGTGCGCGGCTAGCCGCACAATTAGCACCCAAAGCCTATCAGACTCAAGGAATTCTGGGGAGCATTTACCTCCGTCAAGAGAAATACACAGAGGCGATCGCTGCCCTTAATACAGCAAATACGCTCAAAAAAGATGACCCGACAATCTTATTTAGTCTAGGAGCTGCCTATCTTCGCAACAAAAACTATCCTGAAGCGATTAGTAACCTGAAAAAGGGTTTAACCATTGAACCCAAAGCTGCTTCAGCAATGTTCGATCTAGGCAATGCTTACTTTTTGACAAAACGCTACGATGAAGCGGTCACAACTTTTAATGATGTACTCACCCTTGATAACAAGTTTTGGGCAGCTACCAATAATATTGGTCTAGTTGAATATGAGCGCGGCAATGTTGATCAAGCGATCACCAAATGGCAAAACTCACTCAAACAGGCAGAAAAGATTGAGTTCCTTGCTGCTGAACCAACCCTTGCCCTTGCTACAGCTTTTTACCGCAAAGGCGATCGTGACAAAGCAATTCAGTTAGCAGTACAAGCAATGAAAATTGATCCACGCTATGGCAAAATCCCCTATTTAGTGGAAAACCTCTGGGGCGATCGCTTAGTTGCCGATGTCCAAATCGTGCTATCCCATCCTCAAGTCAAGCAAATTCTGGACGAGAGTGATCTCTCCACTCGTAAAGTCCCCAAAGTGCGTTCCAGATAAAAATAGAGTAGCGACGCTTCGCAACGCCACTCTAAATGCAAAGACACAAACATTGTGGACTACTGCTTTTCCCGATAAGTATGAAGCGGAATCCTACTTTTCCTTTATATAGCAATATATAGAGATAGATAGGACAAAGCAAAAAAACAATAAGTGAAGGTGGCACGAAGTGCCACCTTCACTTATTTGGGTTTTATGTCCTAAGCAACCCTTACACTGCTAAATCAACGTGAGTTCGATAACGCCATTTGCGCTTCGCGAAGCGCAAATGGCGGAAAATAGTAAAAATCGCTTAGCGATTTTTACTATTTTCCGCCTTCGTCGAACTGACGTTATAGTAAGGTGCGAAGCGACGTATTATCTGTCTTGTTGTTGAATATATGTTGCTATAGCTCTACTTACTTCCTTAATGCGAACAGGTTTACTAATAAAGTCGTTCATTCCTGCATCCATACAAGCCTTCTGCTCCTCAGCTAAAGCATCAGCAGTAAATGCAATAATCCAAGGCTTATTCGGCGAAGCCCGATTTTCTCTAATCCTCTTAGTTGCCGTAATCCCATCCATTACAGGCATTTGCACATCCATGAAGATAATTTCATATTCCCTTGCTGGATTTGAATTGGCTAGAACAGTTAAACATTCCTGTCCATTTTCGATAATATCTGATTCATAGCCCAATTTTTTTAGCATAAGCTGCGTGATCTTTTGATTGAGAATATTGTCTTCAACTATCAAAATTTTGATTGGTAATTGATCAGGAATAATTTCAACTTCAATAGAAGCTAAAGAATCTGATGCCTCGATGGACTGATCACTAGCATGGACAGGTAAGCCGATCGCAAAATGAAATATTGAACCTTGAGGTGGGGTATCAGTTTCTGTAATAGTCCAATCTGAGGGAGGGCTACCACCAACATTACCAAGACTTTCTACCCAGATTGTCCCACCCATCAACTCGACGAGACGTTTGCAAATTGCTAGTCCTAGCCCAGTACCACCAAATTGGCGACTGATGGAAGTATCAGCTTGCATAAACGGCTTAAATAAATTGCCAATATGCTCACTGTTGATGCCAATACCTGTATCCGCGATCGCAAATATCAATTCGTAGGTATTGGCTGCTATAGACTTGCCACTCACTGCGATCGCAATACTTCCTTGCTCCGTAAACTTGATCGCATTACCAATTAAGTTAATCAATATTTGACGTAATCGCGGACTATCGCCAATAAACATCTTGGGAATATTGGGATGAACTTGATAGCGCAGATTAATACCTTTATCAAAAACTTGTTTACTCAATAGATTACAAGCAGAATTTAAGAGGTCAATCAAATTAAATTCTGCCGCTTCCAGATTCAATTTGCCTGATTCAATTTTGGATAAATCTAAAATGTCATTAATGATAGTTAAGAGAGCATCACCACTATCTAAAATGATCTGCACAAAATGCTTTTGATCATCCATAAGGGGTGTAGTCGCTAATAGTTGTGCCATTCCAATGACTCCATTCATCGGTGTACGGATTTCATGGCTCATATTAGCGAGAAATTCACTCTTAGCTTTATTGGCAGTTTCGGCTGATTCCTTAGCTTGCGCCAATTTAATTTCTGTTTGTTTACGTTCTGCGAGTTCTAGTTGTAACTGTTGATAGAGTGTTGCTTGTTGAATAGCGATCGCAAGTTGGTTGGAGATCGCTTGTGCTAGCTCCATTTCTTGTGGCTCCCAAGGTTTGACGTTATAAGTTTTACGTGAACTGAGACTACCCCATACTTGATCATTTACAATAATTGGAACCAGTAACCAAGCACCAGAAGCATTTTTCGCTAATTCACGATTAATTTCATCTTCAATAGCATTTGCATCATCAACTTGCACAATCTCCATGCGTTTGAGACGCTCAGCAAAAGGATTACCTTCATCAGGGATCTCCAAACCAATCCTGTTAAAAACTTCTGGGCTATTCCGAAAGACGGCAACATGTTTCCAGATTTTGCGCTCTGGCAAATATTGAGCGATTGTAACCTGTTCTAAATTGAGTAAATTAGCGATCGCATTAGTTGCCGCCTTAAATACAACTTGTAAATCTAAGGAATTGCGAATAGTTTGGACGAAATGATTGAGCATTTTTTCGCGTTGCAAACTATTTTGTAAAGCCAATTCCATTCTTTTGCGATCATTGATATCTAAAATCACACCAATCATCCGAACCGCATTACCTGATTGATCGTAAATCCCTCTACCTTTACTTAGAACCCAATAGATATCTCCTTGTGGTTGGACAATTCGATACTCTATATCTAGCAATGTGCAATTTTCTAGAGATGTTATTACAGCTATTTCCACCCATTCCAAATCATCAGGATGAACGCGCTCTCGCCATGCAGAATAACAACTTTCGTGCTTAAGGGGATCTAACCCCATCAACTTATAGTGGTTCTCGTTCCAAATGGCTTTACCTGTCGCTATATCAAAGTCCCAACAACCTATTTGATTGAGATCGATCGCTAATCTTCGCTGTTCTTCACTTTTTTGTAATGCTTCTATCAATTGGCTTTGAGTGATGGCAATCGCGACTTGGTTAGCCAATTGTTGGATGAGGTCAATTTCAGATTCCGTCCATTGTCTAGGGTGATCGCATTGATTGACAATGAGTAATCCCCATAGCTTTTCAGACTGCATGATTGGGACAACGACATCAGCTTTGACATCGTTTCGACGCAAAAACTCAGCATGAATAGGACTAATATTTGCGGTGTCGATATTGTCGATTTTGCTAAATATGCCTTGGTGATAGGGTTGATAATATTGCTCACGCACAGAGAGACTGACCTGACCGATGATTGGCTCAAACTGATTCGTCACAGTTTCTTTTAAAATAATTACTGAACCATCATTCTGAATTTGACAAATTAATGCTCGATCTACTTGCAGAATTCTCTGGATTTCGGCAACTGTTGTCGCTAAAATATCATCTATTTTAAGAGATTGACGGATTTTACTCGTAACTTCAGAAAGTAGCTGTATTCTTTGATATTGGCTTTGTAGCTCTTCTTCAGTATGTTTGCGATCACTAATATCTCGGACAACTACAATTGCAGAATTATCTTCAAAAGGTACTACTTGTACTTCTTCATAGACTAAACGATTGTTAGTCGCAAAGCTTTGTTCTAGGGTCTGGATTTCTCTAGTCACAATTGCTTGCTGAATTGCTTTTATTTGTCGATTGGCAATTGCTTCTGGCAGTAGTTCTGTAATTTTTTTGCCAGTTCGCTCAATATTTGGAGAGATGAGATCATGATCTATATCACTGCGAATTGCTTCAAGACAAGTACCATCTTCAGCAAATAAATTGATGATATCTGGTAATGATGTCAGGATAGAACGCAACTTATTCTCGCTCGTTTGCAGGGCTAATGTCCGTTCTTGGATTTGGCACTCTAGGGAATTATTGAGGTTTTGGAGATTCTGATAGATTTCCGCTTGCTGAATCGCGATCGCAATCTGGACAGATATCTGTCGAAGTAATTGAATTTCAGTATCTTTCCACACACGCGGCGCAGAACATTGGTGAGCAATGAGTAGTCCCCATAACGATGGATCATAAGGATGCAGCAAATCATGGAGATCATGATTCATCGATTCGGATAGTAGGATCGGTACAACAATATTTGCCCGTACATGAAATCCTTCCAGCATTTGCACATGGCAATCAGCAAAATTAGCGTTGTATATATCCGAAGCTACTAAAACTTTTCCTTCTTTATATTCATGGATTTGAGCATTAGACTGGATATTAATACAATCATCCTCTGAGACTAAATGCATACAAGACTGCCAAGGCTCAATCACAGTTTCTGCCACAATCTGCCGACTCATGTCTTGATTAAATTTGTAAATCAGCGTGCGATCAGCCTGTAAAAATTTTTGAATTTCTTGAGTGACGGTCTGACAAATATCTTCTAAATTAAAAAATTGCCGAATACTTAAAGAGAGGTGGTTAATTAAAGCCTCTCGTTTTCGAGATTGCTCCAGTTGATATCTCAATGTGAGATGTTCTAGTAAGCTATGGATACTCTGACGTAATGAAAATTCTGTGATGTCATTTTTGACTAAATAATCAAAGGCTCCCAGCTTCATAGCATTCACAGCTACCCTCTCATCACCATGCCCAGTCAGCATGATTACTGGCAATTTGAGATCGAGGATGCCCCTATTCGGTGTGTTTTCGGCAAGGAGATAGGCTCGGATGCCTTCTAAGAATTTTAGTCCATTGCCATCACGCAGGTTAAAGTCAACCAATGTCACATCAGGCTGTTGCGATCGCCAGAGTTCCATTGCCTGAGTTATAGTATCTGATTCTAAGATGCGATAGGTATTCTGCGAATCTCTTTGAATATATCGGCGACACAGTAAGCGATCGCTATCAGAATCATCCACAATCAGAATAGTTACAGCATCTGGCATTATTTAACCCAAAATTTAAGATCAATAAGGCTTGACTGTATAACTATCGAGAATTTCGCGTCCGCGGCGAGTCAATGTTTCTGAACCTTCCAACATTAATAGGTATTGTCCACGCTCTAGACAGTTTCGACAGGAAATTGACAGGCTACTCTTAAAAAACCATCCATACAAAGTTCCAATCACTCCCCCAATCGCAATACCGATAATTCCTGCGGTTGAAGCGATCGTTAGTAGTGTTTGATACCAATCAAGATTCGGCAATTGCAAGTTAAAAATCAGATGCAAAATCATCCCCATGACAATACTGAAAGCCCCCACCCAAAACATTCCCCGCTTGGCATAACGCCATGTCGTGCGGGTGGGATTAAATAGCCCAACGCTATCAGGGCTACTGTAGCCCTTGCCAACCAGTGCTAAGTTTTCTGGAGAAATACCGTGGCATTGAAGAAGACGATATGCTTCAAAGGCTGAGGATTCGTCAGGTAAGACAGCAATCATCAGGCGGGAATGTTTAGATCGAGTGTGTGTCACAATTGCTGCCTGCTATCTTCTGAAAAAGTATAGTGTTATACAAAGTAAGTAAATACTCGTTTGTAAAACAAAAAAATCAATTACAGCTAAGGATTTGTGGTACTCATTTTGTCTGCGGCAGAACAAATACCAATCTAGAACTAGAGCGTTAGGATACACCTTACTAGATTCTACAAAATTTCATGCAATTTAATCTAGGCATAAGCTTAAATTAAACCCAAATTTCTGTTACAGCACAATGCGCTGCGTTACAAACTAGAGAAATTTTTGACAGATTGGCTTCGCCAATCTGTCAAAAATTTCTCTTTAGTGGTTTGTGTTTTCATAAGATTTACATAAATTTTCAAAATGGTTACAAAGCAATCCTTAGAACTTACGCAAAATAATGCTTTTGAAAACTTATTCTAATTTGGCGATCGCTTGCTGATTTATTAACAATTTGTCAGTAAGCAAGTCTTTAATCGTCGCAATTAAGACACGGCGCTCATCAATGGCAAAATCTACAGAAATGCGATCGCTACCTAATTGTCCGAGAGGTTCGAGCCTTGCAATACAAACCTGACTTGGCTCAGATTGCTGCTGATTCGTTTCCTGATAGTTATTACTAAAATCATTTCTGCTCTTAATCGAAAGGGAACGAAAATCTGACTGTTTTAATAGTTGACTGCTGGTCATTCGTCCTGAGCCATCATAGGTAACTTCTGCTTGGGAAATATCTGCAACTTCGCCAATGTCTAACCAGATTTCTGCTTGCCCTGCGATCGCTGCCTGTAGGATCAGTGGTTCGGGACGCTGACAAGGATATTTTGTCCCCTTCTCAAATAAGGTGTAGAAAGAATATTGATTGAGGTATGGTTCCCACAGGCGAATTGCGTAGCTGTGGCGGAGATGGTCTTCGATCGCGATCGCCTGTCCTAAAGCTAAGGCTCCATGAGCAACCGCTTCAAAAGGTTTGCCGAGTTTGACTTTCGATTTACCGAAATAGGAAGTGATTAATTGCTGAATTGCGACAATTTGGCAAGTTCCCCCTACTAGGAGAACTTGCTCAATGGCTGCCTTGCTTGTGCCTTTATTGAGGGCAAGCGTTAGCAATTCATCAATGGCTTCTCGTAACTGTTCAAGCATTTGATTTTGTTCGAGAATATCAGTCAATTCCTCTTGAGTTAGACTCATTTCATGGGCAATCATCTGCTCATCTAGCCAAGTTTCAGTTACTCCTGTAACCAGCGACAATTTAATCTTGATCTGTTCCGCAAGTTTTAAAATTTTTAGCCAATCAACTTCACTAATTTGCGATCGCGCTATTCCCCATTGACGCAAAAAATGTTCAGCAATCCAGCGATCAATATCGATCCCACCAATATAAGCATCGGATTTAGCGATCGCTTCAGCCTTGGTAACTGAAGATTTTTCATTAATTGGGGCAGTACGTACCAGACTAAGATCCAAGGTTCCACCACCAAAGTCAATGACCAATACCAACGCATTGGGACGAGTCACAGCATAGCCCAAGGCAGCCGCCGTAGATTCATCAATTATTTGGAGGTTAGGAACTTGAATCTTGTCAGCAAAGCTATGAAACCAGTTGAGATATGCTTCAAATGCCCCAACAGGAACAGTCAAGATTAATTGCGTTGGTTCAATATTTTGTAATTTTAAGCGTTGCCATAGTTCCATCAAGAAGATTTCAGCGATCGCTTCCACATCGTAACGTTCACCATCAATTTCGCGATCAGGTGATCGGAAATTTGCAACAATATCTCGCTTAAAGCCTTGAAATAGACGCTTTGAGTGATCCTGCAATTGGATTTGCTTTCTTGCTTGTTGTTCCGCTTGTTTACCAAAGAAAAATTGTTGCTTGTTACTGATATACACCAAGCTTGGTACTAAGTAGGCTGTACCTTCAGTCGTGACAAAATCACGGGAAATGCCATCAAAGCATAAAGTTTTAGGCGTAGATATATCGAGATCGCCTTGAGAACTGAGTATAGCGATCACCGTATTACTTGTACCAAAATCAATCGCAATGATCGTCATCTTCAATTCCCGATAATCCTAGTCAGAGTTTTTATTTTGCCTTCAACAAAATAAAAACTCAAAACCCATGTTCGATATACGCACGATTACCACCAGATTGTTTAGCTTGCTCTAGTAATCGCTTAGCAAAGAGAATCAATTCACTGAAACTAATATCAGGCTCATTATTGAAATCCGTTTCATTCTTCTGATTGGCTAATTGTTTTACTACACCACCAACACTAACTGTGAGGGGAAACAGTAAACCCGAAGATACAGAGATTGGATGGCTGCGAATACTGGCTAGTAGATCATTAGCAAGCTGTGAACCACTTTGTGCTTCCATATGTGGTGTCACACAGACAAATTCATCTAGTCCATAACGATACAACAGACTATTCGCTGCGCAATTATGACTCAATCTACCAGCGATCGCCTTAATAGTTTCATTACCCACCTTATCACCATAGGACTGAGTAACCTGTTGAAACAGATCTATATCAATCACTAAGATACTGAGAAAGCTATAGCCTTGATAATTTCCGAATCCTTTAAACTGCTGCATCATTTTGGGAATAATTTCCGCAAATGCTTGCTCATTCAAAACTTTAGTTAAGGGATCAGATAAAGTCAGTGCATCTAATAAATCATTTTGAGCTAACAGTCTTTGATTAGTCCATGTCAAAGACTGAACTAAAGCGCTAATTCTTAGCCCTGTTCGTAATCTCACCTTTAGCTCAGAACTATCTATCGGACTATTAAGAAAATCATCCACACCTGTATCTAGACCGATCTGACGTTGTTGGGAATTCAAGACTTCCACAATCAAGACAAAGTAGGTGGTGCTCAGATCAGGATAAGCCAGATTAGATTTCACACGATGACATAGCGCTAAGCCCGAAACATCAGGAATTGTCCAATCCGCTAGCACAATTACAGGTCTTTTTTGGAGAATTATTTCCCAAGCCTTATCACCACTAGGTTCAGTGATGTAGTTATATTTTTCTGAGGATAAAACTTCAGCAACTTCAGACAGTAGCTTAGGATCGCCACTAGCAACTAGAATCAACGAATTGCGACGATAATATTTTAATTTGCGAAAATCCAAGGTATTTGCCTCGCCCTATCTAAATTCCCAAAATCAACCTTGTCACCGCCGAGTTGAAAACGCTAAGCGCTATCCGAAATGTTAAGGAGTTTGGTTAAAAGTCTGCTTAAGTGAATCTTTCAACTAATGCAGCTTTTAACCAAAATATTGCCGTTTGTTAGAGGGAAATGTAATGAATTATTTTTTCCCCCATCCAAATAGACCTCCCTTTTTCTCAGGAGCCTTGGCAGGAGTTTGAGCCTGTGTAGCACTCACTTGATTAATGTACTTCAGAGCAGTTGGTTCTTTAGGATCAAGCTTCAGTGCTTTTTGGAAACTTACTTTAGCGATCGCGGCTGCATTTTGATTCATCTGCACTAAACCTTTGAGAGCATAGACCTTCGCATTATTGGGATCTAGCTTTTCGGCAGCAATTAACTCCTTGAGCGCATCCGTCCATTGTTTTTTCCCAATAAATAGCTCCGCCATATTGAGGTTCCGCAGTGCAGGCGATTGGGCAGGTTTTGGAGCAACACTAGGCTGACCATTGCTATTTTGAGCCACCGTTTGACTGGGTGACTGACTTGGTGATTGACTGGAGACAGGAGCCGCCGCACTGCTGCCTGTCGTAAAACTGAGGCTAGATTGCGTCATTAAATAAACAAGATTTAATTCGCTGAGAGTTGCCGTATATTCCAAAATCGACTCTAGGGTTTCGTATTGCTTCGGGGCAACTTGTTCCACGAATTGCGTATAGGTAATTTCGTGGGGTAGCCGATATAGTTTTTGAGCAATTTCCGAACTCAGGGTGAGCGCAGTGCCTTTTTGTTTTTGATTTTGAGCAAATATTCTCAATGTAGCTAAATATTCACCGCGATCGCGATCGCTATTTAGCACTTGATAGGCAGGGCTAACCATCTTAGAAAAATATTTGGTTGCGGTGTCCTTTTCTTCATCAGTGCGCCCAAAAACGTCGGGGTGCAAGATTTTAGCAAGCTTGAGAAATTTTTTGCGAATGTGAGCCGCATCGGTATTTAACGGTAAACCGAGTATGGCGTAATGATCGCTAACACCGAAGCTGGCAAGTCCTTTGTCGATTTTAAAGTTTTCTGGCTTTCCCACAGGTTCCACCTCTTAAGTATCTGTTCGAGTTTACCGTCTTGAATCATCTCAGTTAAAGCCTTATCGATCGCTTTTTTAAGGGATACATCATCCTTGTTGATGATCGCTACTAAGCGAATGGGGATTAAAGGCTCACCGACAATTATAAAGTTAGGATTGTTTCGTACCTGCCACACCGCTACAGGCTCATCAAGAATCATCGCATCGAGTTGGCGATCGCGTAATTGGATAATCATCCGATCAAGATCCCGTGATGAAAATAGCCGAATGGCATTGCCCCTATTTTTATTATAGGTTTCTGCGATCGCTGCACCACCACTATTTGCTACAACACCAACCCGTTTGCCGATCATGTCACGCAAGGATTTAATTTGTGTGCCATCAGCTCGAATTAGCAATCGCTGAGCACTGCGATAATATGGCAAAGATTCTATAAATTTACCCTTGGTATCACCATTTTCTAGCGCTCCCTCTTCTCTCGCACTGAGCAAGAGATCAACCTGTCTTGACGATAAATTCTCAGGCTGAGTTGTCCAAGGAATGTTAATAGGACGTGGCTCAATGTTTAGTTTTGCCGCAATTTCTTGAAGAATTTCTAGCTCAAACCCATCATAAAATTGGGTTTTGGCGTTCCAGAACATGTAGGGACCACCAATTGCGGCATCAATTCCCACTCGTAAGTGCCCACGACGCATCACAATCCCTAGACTACTATCTTCGGCAAATGCGGGAGCAGGGAATGGGGCAATGTTGCTGACAATTCCAAGACTTACGCCTGCATAGATTGCCCAACAAGTGAATTTTTGGATGTACTTCAACATTTAATATGCTTACTTTTTTCGGCAATTCTAAGAATACAGCGCTTTGCACTGTACATTTATAGTGCTTTTGAAATGTAGATAGTCCTAATTTTATAGTTATAGCAAATCAAGTTTTGCTTAGGAAGTAAAACCTAAGAAGATGAGTTGCGGCGCTTCGCGCCGCAACTCATCTTCTTAGGTTTTGGTTTGTACTAGCTAACTCTTTTTGGGTGGACTTCGACCTAGGAGAGTTTCGTTGTTTGTCAACGAAACTCTCCTAGGTTTTTTGTTTTTTCCTAGTGCGTGCGCCTCAGTTTTTGGGGTTTTATATTTAATTGCGCCCAGCTACTTACAAAATTCGATAGAAAGTAGGTTCCCCTGGATATTGATCAAATGCACCTTCAAAAGTTATACCTGTTAGCCAAGAAAATTCTGATTGAAAGGGGGAATTGGACAAGACTAAACTACAACCATCATTCATACAAATGCCAATATGCCACTGTCCATTGTTGTAGTCCGTACCATTCGAGATCGCGATATCTCCACGTACAGATTGATTTTGATCAATACGTTTACCCTGACCTTTATCTAAGTCCGCAACTATAGAAGGAACATATAGAGTGTTCTGCCCAACTTGATAGCCCAAGGCTCGCTCCAACACCATATTCACCATGCGAGCACAGGCTAACTTGCCATTACTTGTATTAGGTTCATAAAGGCTACTTCTACCTAAAAGATCGCGAGATAAAGCCGTTTGAAAAATTTTTTCAGAAGTACTTAAGTCATTTTTAGCCTTAGTATTTTCAGCATTAGGACTCTGATTGGCTTGGATTATCTTGCGTAGTTCTTGGTATTTAGACTCACTAGCCGTTAAGTCAGTGGTGCTCGCTTTATAAGCATCGTATTGAGCTTTACCCAATCGCATCAATGGTTTGCCTACTAACGCTAAAATTGCGAGAATGCCCACAGTGATCAAAAATCCTTTGCCTACTTTTAGGCGAGTTACAGATTTTGGTAGTAGCTCAGGTTCATTCATATTTCTAGCCTCTGTGATGGCTTAAGACTGACTCAGTATGATCTATAGAATTAGCGATGGGAAATTTTGTTGCGTAAACGTTTAATCTAAAGAAATAATCTCGTGCATGGATCAACCTTCACGACTGCAAAAATCATGAAACCTAAAGAATTTATCCATTCAAGTAAGCCGTTTACCTCAGTAAAGAAGCGGCGATCGCCTACTTATTTGGGCGGAGCATTACTCGTCTTGGGCTGCTCTTTGGCAAGTATCGGGACAAGCGAGTTGACATCCTTAACGGCGATCGCTCAACCCTTGTTGTTAGCCCAATCTAACAGAACTGGTTATGGATTAGGTTTACCCAAAAGCGCAAGTACAGGAGGGGGCACGAGGCTTGTGAATCGAGATAGCCTAATAGAAAACACTTCTCCTCGAGGGATTACACCTTCGGCAAATAGCTCTCCTGTCCTACTGAGGCGACAGCTACAGCCACAACCGCTCCTAACATTGATTACCCCTGAGGATGGGGGAATGACAGCCCATGCTCAACCCACTTTGTATTGGTATTTGCACGATCATGCCAAACAAGTGTTTTCATCTGCTAATGCTCCTGATCATCCTGTCAATGGAACAAATGAGAATGCTCATAAAACAGGGGGGCAGGATTGTTGTGTAGGAAAACTTCGCATTATCCTGACTGAGGATCAAAAGGACATATCGACTATATTTCAGACCAAGTTAACCATGAAGAGTGGCTTGTCTAGATTCAAATTGCCAATCACCGTTTCTCTGCAACCAGCCAAGAACTACCGTTGGGAAATCACATTACCATCTCAACAAAATGCACTAGCAGAGGCAGTAGTTGTAAGCGGCTGGATTATGTATTCCCCTCCTGAAGGTAATCTGCAAAAGTCTTTGATGCGTGCTTTGACGATTCGCGATCGCGCCAAGATTTATGCTGAAGCGGGATATTGGTTTGAAGCGATCGATGACTATACCCGTTGGTTGAAGCTCAGTCCTAATGATCTCAAAGCCAGAAACGCCAGAAATGAAATCTTGAAATTAGGATTTGCTACTAATAACAACTTAGATGTTGATGCTTTTATTGGATTGCTAAATACCGACACACCAAAATCATCAGTTAAGTAGTGCTTAAGTAGATGAGCATAAATAAACCTAAAACCAGAGCTTGTTCCGCCCGCTACGCGGGCGGAACAAGCTCTGGTTTTAGGTTTATAGATAATTCAAATAAGAACTACAGCTTCGACTTCGCTCAGCTAGCTTATACCGATGGCTGAGCGGAGTCGAAGCCCCTCTGCAAATTATTTAAAACAACTATAATTATGCATAGCTACTTATCGCTCTTTTCATCCCTATTTTTAATTTGACTAATTCACTGTAAATATCAGCAGACAATAGAAAAACATGAAACTAAGTGATGGAACACAGAATTTTTGGTCACAAATTAGAGGATATTCTCTTTCTTCTGCCTTGACTATTGCAGTTGCTTCTTATTTTTATGGATGGAGAATATCTAGTATAATTGCTTTCTTTCTATTTGTTTGTTTCATGTGGTTACTATCAGATACTAAGGAAAAATTAATCAGATCACAACCAGATGAATTTAATTATGAAACTGCTAATATTGAAGACTATCCACTTTTGAATTTTAATTGGTTCCAAAATCAAACTAATCAATTAGAGATTCTTGGGTTTGTGAAGATTATGGATTATAAAATCCCACAAACATCAGGTTTTGCTAGATGTTTTGCGCATCCAGACAATTATTGTTATGCAGAAGTAAACGAAGTCTTTAAACCGACTGGAGAATCATTTGCTAGCAACGTCTCAATTATGAGTAGCCTAGAACAAGACTGGACATTAAGTAGTATTAATCAAGAGGTAAGTGTTACAGCTAGTATTGCTTATGGTTTCTGGCGTAATCCTAGAAGTCTGCGTATTTATTATCCTACTCTTAGTCTAGAAGAACTATTTCATAAGCATTTACAAATGAGACAGCAAATGATTACTAATATCGGTGTATCCGTATTAACAGATATTTCTTGGGATAATTATGTTGAGAAACAGCAGGAGGGAGCTATCTATCGTAAAAAGGCTATGAAACAAAAATCATTACTATTAGCAATGATAGATGTGACAAAATTTGAGTTAAATCCTAAATCAGAATGGTTAGAAGATTACGCTAAATTCGTCAAATAAATAATATGAAAAATAACGTGTAATTAAGTTACACATCAATCATAAGAATTATGGATAATAAAAAAATTTTATTTGTGAGCTATACTGCTGTCTTAGGTGGGGGAGAACTTTGTTTAATCGATTTTGCTAACGCTTATCGTGAAACTAGTCAGGTAGTGCTGCTCACTGATGGAATTTTAAAAACACGATTGGAGGAGTTAGGAGCAAAGGTTGAAGTTTTGCAAGCATCGCGATCGCTTGCTGATGTAAAGGTGTCAAGTGGACTAGGCTCCTCTCTGAAATCGATTGGTGATCTCTGGCGGCTTGGCAAACAAATTGCCAATAAAAGTCAAGCCTTTGATTTAATCCATGCCAATAATCAAAAGGGATTTGTCGTGGCAGCGATCGCGAGATTATTGGGTGGTGCGCCTGTAGTTTGGCACTTGCATGATATTTTGACCGCCGATATTTTTAGTGCAACCAATCGCAAGATCGCAGTTACATTAGCGAATTGGTTCGCTACGAGAGTAATTGTCAATTCTCAAGCGACAGCAGATGCATTTATCGCCGCAGGGGGCAATCGCCGACTATTACGCACGGTATATAACGGATTTGATAGTGAAAAATTTGATCAAATTAATGATAATCAAGCTACTCTGCGAGAAGAGTTAGGTATTCCTCGAGATCGCCCTTTAGTGGGAATGTTCAGTCGGCTGTCCTATTGGAAAGGGCAACATATTCTTTTAGAAGCTGCTAGCCAACTCCCCGATGTCCATGTGTTGCTAGTCGGTGATGCGCTCTTTGGGGAGGCGGAGTATACGGAAAAGCTGAAAAATATTGCTGCTCAGGAAAGTCTCAAGGGTCGTGTGCATTGGCTCGGCTTTCGCCAAGATATTCCCGCATTAATGAAAGCTTGCGATGCGATCGCCCATTGCTCGACGGCTCCTGAACCCTTTGGGCGCGTAATTGTCGAGGCGCAATTATCGAAGAGACCTGCGATCGCAACTATCGGTGGTGGTACTAGCGAAATTATTACCAATGGGGTGACAGGTTTATTAATTCCTCCTAACGATCCGCAATTACTGGCGGCTGCCATGCAACAGATTTTTAGCTATCGTGAAGCAACTCAAATGATGGTCGAAGTTGCCTATAGCCAAGCAAAACTGAAGTTCTCGATTCCCTCTGTCTGTGCCGAATTTGAAATGGCGATCGCAGGAATCTAGAAAATGATCGACAACATTTGTAAATTTCTAGCAGAAAGCTTTTCCAGTGACTTTGCCAGTTGGATTTTAGGCGAAGCCATAACCCTCACTAAACTCGAACCATCAGAACTATCAACCGAACCAATCCGCGCCGACTCAGTCATATTTCTAGAATCATCAGAAATCATCCTGCACATTGAGTTTCAGACCGATCCCAATAAAAATATCCCCTTTCCTATCGACTACGCCTATATCGCAAGTTTCCTGAAAAGCAAGCCCATCAAGTCGTTATCTACCTTACCCCCAGTCAATCACCCCTAGTCCATGAAACCACATTCACCCTCAGAGAGCTAAACCATCGCTTCAACGTCATCCGACTATGGGAACAACCCACAGAAATATTTCAGCAATACCAAGGACTATTACCCTTTGCTACCCTATCTCAGACTAACAACCCCGAAGCAACCTTAAGACGGGTCGCCAAACAAATTGAAAATATTGCCGATAGGCAGGTACAGAGCAACGTAGCTGCCTCAACCGCTATAATATCTGGCATAGCCCTAAGCAAAGAAATCATCCAAAGATTACTCAGGAGCGACATCATGAAAGAATCAGTAATTTATCAAGAGATCTTACGAGAAGGCTTGGCTGAAGGATTAGCTGAGGGTAAGGCGAAAGGATTGGCTGAGGGTAAGGCGAAAGGATTGGCTGAGGGTAAGGCAAAAGGATTGGCTGAGGGTAAAGCGAAAGGATTGGCTGAGGCAACTAATCAAATCGCTCTCAATATGCTTCGTTCCAATATTTCCACAGATTTAATTGCTCAGGTTACAGGTTTAACTCTTAAACAAATCGAAAAATTGCAAAAACTCGCCGCAAAGCAATCTCAACCACCAACATCGTCACGTAAGAAGCGCTCATCAAAGTCTTAGCCTCTACGATAAAAGCGATCGCCAATAAATTTATAAAATAATTAAGGTTGATAGGCTTTGCCTATCAACCTTAATTATTAGAACAGATATTCGTAAAAGTCATCAAATACCAATATCTAACCTAAATCGCTTATCTATAGGGGTGATAGAGGTTGTAAGGTTAATCAAAGTATTTTTTTTAGAGTAGTCGAGGCGTTAAATGCTAACAGACAGCGATCGCGTTCAGGTTCTAAGTGAAGCTCTGCCTTATATGCAGCAATTTGCAGGGCGTACCATTGTCGTCAAATATGGGGGCGCGGCAATGAAAGAAGAAAACCTGCGACAGGACGTGATCCGCGATGTCGTTACCATGTCATTTATGGGACTGCGACCAGTATTAGTGCATGGTGGCGGGCCAGAAATTAATACATGGCTAACAAAGCTCAATATTGAGCCACAGTTTATTAATGGATTACGTGTTACCGATGCCGCCACTATGGAAGTTGTGGAAATGGTGCTGGTTGGTCGTGTCAACAAGCAGATTGTAGAAATGATTAACCTCGCAGGTGGCTCTGGAGTTGGTTTGTGCGGTAAAGATGGCAATCTGATCCGCGCACGTCCTCAAGGCAATGATGCGATCGGCTTTGTGGGTGAAGTCAGTGGCATTAATATCGGTCTGCTCTCAACCCTACTCGAAGCAGGGCATATTCCCGTTGTATCTAGTGTCGCGACTGATGAAACAGGTCAGTCCTACAACATCAATGCGGATACCGTCGCTGGTGAACTTGCCGCTGCATTGGGAGCGGAGAAATTGATTCTCCTCACCGACATTGCAGGTATTCTCCATAATTACAAAGATCCCAGCACGCTCTATCGTAGTTTGACGATCAGCAAAGCTAGAGAACTGATGAATGAAAATGTCGTCAGTGGTGGCATGATTCCTAAAGTGCAATGCTGTGTGCGATCGCTAGCGCAGGGTGTCAAAGCTGCACATATTGTCGATGGGCGCGTACCACATTCTCTATTACTGGAAATCTTTACTAATAGTGGCGTTGGCTCCATGATAGTCGCTTCTGAAACTGCCCTTTAACTCAACAGAAGAAAGTCCCCAAAAGGGGACTTTCTTCTGTTAGCTAGTTTTACAATCCTGATAGAGCTTCTTAAATTTTTGCTGCTGCATATTGTGATCCACAATTGGTAGAGGATAATCGCGCTTTTTGCATTGATGCGGTGGAATATTACCACTCAAAAGCTCGGCTGTAGTCAATCCCTGTAATTCAGGTAGCCAACGCAAAATATATTCGCCTTCTGGATCATACTTGCGGGCTTGTGATGCAGGATTAAAAATCCTCAAAGGTTTAGGATCCATGCCACTAGAGGCGCTCCATTGCCAACCACCATTATTTGCGGCTAAGTCACCATCTAGCAACTTCTGCATAAAATAGCGTTCGCCCCATTGCCAATTAATTATCAAATCCTTAGTTAAGAAACTGGCAACAATCATCCGACAACGGTTGTGCATCCAGCCTGTTTGATTAAGTTGTCGCATGGCTGCATCGACAATCGGATAACCTGTGCGACCTTCACACCATGCAGTAAATTTCTCTTCGTCATCATCCCAAGGGAAGTTTCGCATCTGGGGACGATAGGCTCCTGTTTCTAGTTCAGGGAAGTAAAAGAGAACATGCTGATAGAATTCCCGCCATGCTAGTTCCTGTTTCCATGTAGTAATTCCTACTGCTTCCTCTTCACTACGCACTAGTTGCTCAGCCGCGATCGCTTTCTCCCACACTCTTCTAATCCCCACTGTCCCAAAGCGCAAATGGGGGCTCAGCGTCGATGTCCCTGCATGGGCAGGCAAATCACGTTCCGTTTGATAACGCAAAATTCCATTACCATCGCAAAAGGTTTCTAATAGTTCTAAGGCTGATGCTTCACCTGCTTTCGGTAAGGTGATGTCATTAATAAATTTGAGTTCCCGCAAGCTGGGCAGAGGAATTACAGGTAAATTCTCATAACTTGCTAAACCTGTTAATTTTTGAGGAGATGCCAAGGGTTGAGGCTTTGGTTTGCTTTGCCAATTGCGCCAAAAGGGAGTGTAGACCTTGTAGGGTTCTCCTGATTGCGTAGCGATCGCATCGGGAGCAATCAAACCAATATCAATGAAACTCTGAACCTGTACGCCTAGTTCTTGCAAAGCCTGAGTTGCTTCGCGATCGCGCTTAATCGCAAAGGGCTCGACATCTTGATTAAAAAAGACATGACTTGCATTAATTGCTTGTGCTAGTTCATGAATCGATTGCACGGGCTGTCCATACATGAATAGCAATTCGCTGCCTAAGCGTCGATAGTTAGCTTGCAACTCGCGCAAACAACCGAGCATAAAGTCAACCTTGCTACCCTCGGTCACGCCATCATCAAGAATATCAGGATCAAAAATAAACAGCCCCAGCACTTTTCCCTGATCCCCAACCTGTGCGATCGCCTCACTCAAAGCAGGATTGTCATCAATTCGCAAATCGCGCCGATGCCAGACTAAAGCGATCTGTCTCGATAATATTTCACGATTTTTCCCAGAATTACTGGCTATTTGAGGCATAACTATCTACAGTTCTACAGATTTAAAGCACTTCACCATTATTAATCAAAAATTTCCTTGATATAGCAATGCTTGGGTTTTATGTTTTTAGTACAGTCTATTGAGGCTTTGAGTAGTACAAAAATATTTTTAAAAGTGGCGCGAAGCGCCACTTTTAAAAATATTTTTGGGTTTTAAGTAAGCGCAAAGCGCTGTAAATCAAGGATTGCTAAATCTAAGAAACCTCGCTTAGCGAGGTTTCTTAGATTTAGCGAGACGTAATTTTTACTGGTACTAGTTTCTTTACTTTTGACCAATTCAACTCATGCAAAAGGACATAAGAACAAGGAATTAGGAATAGAGTCAGCATTGTAGCAAGGGCTAAACCAGAGAAAGTGACGATTCCCAATGGTTGTAGGAACTCACCACCTTCGCCACCACCTAGAGCCAGAGGAAAAGCACCAACTACCGTTGTAATTGTGGTCATTAGGATGGGACGTAACCGCATCGGTGCAGCTTGGAGGATTGCTTGAATGCGGCTACATTTCTGCTCCTCACGCAACTGATTGGCAAATTCCACCATAACGATCGCATTGTTAACCACAATGCCCACCAGCAAGATCACACCGATCACTACCATCACATTAATCGAGCTATTGGTGACATATAAGCCCACGATACCCCCCGCTAGGGCAAGGGGAATTGTCAGCATAATTACCAAGGGATCGATCAGCGAGTTGTACTGAACCGCCATCACAACAAATACTAAGAAAGAAGCAAGTAAACCTAATACCCCAAAGGCTTTGGAGAGATTGTCATTAGCTTGTTTAGCAGTACTAGGTAAAACCACGACCCCATCAGGGAGATTGATCTCAGCAATCACATTTTCTGTCTGTTTGAGCGCATCACTGAGACTTGTGCCACGTTCTAAGCTACCAAGAATCAAAAACACTTGACGCTGATTAATGCGTTGAATTTCTCCAGGGGCGCGACCTTCGCGGATAGTGGAAACATCAGCAAGGCGGACAGGACGATTATTGCTCACAAATAAGGGAACTTGTTGTATTTGTGAGGCATTTTTTCGTGATTCGGGATCGAGTTGAACGCGCACATCAACTAGGCGATCGCCTCTTTGTAACTGAGTCGGGACAGAGCCTGTAATTGCGGTTTGCAGAGTAGAACCGATAGATTGCGTAGATAATCCCAAAGTTTGTAAACGTTCCCAGTCAGGGAAAATTTGCACTTCGGGCTGACGCGCATCGGTATCAGGACGAAAGTTTGCACCTTTAACACCTTTTTCCAAGGCACTGAGAACTTCTGTACCTGCTTGGGCAAGAACTTCAGGGTTAGTCCCCTGTAAAATTACGTCAATATCTGTACGTGGTATGGGGGAATTATTGACGATAATGCCGCGTACTTGTCCGGGGTTAACCCTGATTCTCACACCTGCCAAATTTAATTTGCTGATTTCCCGATTGACTCGACTGATAAATCCCGTCAGATCTGCATTTGGTTTGAGAGTAATAGTGCTGCCACTGCGTAATGGATTTGCAGTTACGTTATTACCAAAGGAACCGCCACCGACGGTTGTAAAGGCATAGGCAGTTTCAGGCTGCTTGACGAGAATATCATCCACAATTTCCATGACTTTTCGGTTAGCGGCAAGGGTCGTGCCTGCGGGAAATTGAGCGTTTAAGCTCACATCACCCGTTTTTACCTGTGGAATGATCTCTTGGGGAAGTTGTCTACCCATTAAAAAGCCACCACCACCAAGGATCGCAAATACGGCAATCACCACCCACAGGCGATAATGGACGATTCTAGCGAGAAATCCTGCATAGCCCAATGTGGCGGCAGCGAATCTTTGCTGAAATCCGCGCATAAACCAAGTTTCGCTCAAACGACTTGACCAAGGAATACCTAACAATCGTGAGGCAATCATCGGGACAACAGTAATAGCGATCGCGATCGCGGCAATATTCCCAAAACTAATGGTGAGAATCAGTTGATTGAATAGCAGTGAAAGAAATCCACCAAGCAATAAAAACGGAAAAATAACCACAAGGTTAGTACTCGTAGATGCAACCAGTGCTGATTCGATCTCAGAACTGCTAATTTGGGCTTGGGCGATCGTATCTTGCACACCATGATTTTGGCGATTGCGTTTGAGACCATTGATGATGTTGTCTAACATGACGATGGAGCAGTCTACAACACCACCCACACCCAAGGCTAAACCACCTAAACTAAACAGGTTCATCGAAAAGCCAAAAATACCCATTGCAATAATGGAGGCAAGGGTAGCGAGGGGAATGGCGAGGGTAATGATCAAGGTTTGACGGATCGAACCTAGAAATAGCAACACGGCTGTCCCTGCTAAAACTGCCCCCATGATTCCCGAAGAGGCAACGTTGGCAATGGAAGCGCGAATTAACTTGGATTCATCTAAGGTGGCGGTAATAATGGCATCGCTGGGAATTGCGCCACTTGCTTGGAGTGCGGCAATCTTTTCGGTGACGCGATCAACGACCTCAATCGTATTGGCATCGGGTTGTTTGGTCACTAGCAATCTCACGGCAGCTTGTCCATTGAGGGAAGTAAATACCCGTTGCTCCTCAGTCCCATCAACTATTTCGGCAAAGTCGCGCAAATAGACCTGTCGGGGTTGGGCTGTGGTACTTCCGCTACGCACCGTAAAAGATAGATTTTCTAGTTCCTTAACATTGCGAAATTTACCGATCGCGCGGGTAAGCGGCTCAACAGTGCCATCTCGCAAGCGTCCGCCTGAAATATCGACATTGCGATCGCGCAAAGCCTTTAAGACATCATCAATATTCACGCCGACGGCTTGCAGACGCTTGAGATCGAGATTAACCTGTACCTCTTCTTTCACGCCACCTACCACGTCGATTCCTGCTACCCCCGGCACGATCGCTAACTCGCGCCCTAATTCCTCATCGGCAAATAGACGCAGCTCTGTCAGGGAGAGGGATGGTGATGTGAGAGCAAACTCGTAGATGGGAAATTGAGATGGGTCAAATTTGAAAATCCGCGCATCTTCAATATTGTCTGGTAATTGACTTCGACCTCGGTTAAAACTAGCAACAGTATTGTTTAGTGCCTGTTCAACATTACTACCCGCCTCAAAAAACAAGTCCACCCGTACTTGCCCTTCACGGGTACGCGAAAAAAGTTGATTCACCCCTTCCGTCAGGGCCAGAGCTTCTTCGAGTGGTTTGGTAACTTCCGTAATCGCAACTTCTGGACTAATCCCTGGAATATTGATCTGAACGCCAATTCGAGGGTAAACAATAGATGGCAGCAAATCCACTTGCAAGCGGCTAATATAGAATGCCCCCATCACAAAAATTGCTAAGGTCAGCATCAATGTGCCAATATGCCGACGAATCGCGATCGCACTAATACTAAATCCTGTCGGTCTAGAATTGGATGATTTCTGTTCGCTCATAGTTACTTCTTAAATAATTTAAAAATGGTAACGATGTAAAGCACGAAAAGCCTTACCTCATTACTTATCGGGATAACACGCTCAGCTTCACAGAATCGCCATCCTGCAACTTACCACCACTTCTAACGACAATGCGATCGCCTTCTTTCAAACCAGAAAGAATCACAACTTTACCGTCACGGCGATCGCCAAGGGTAACTTTACGCGCCAACACTTTTGGCTCTTTCTGATCGCCCGTAATCACAAAAACTGTGCCAGTTTTGGGCTTACCTTGGTTACTCGTATTAGGACTAGACTTTGTATCGGTTTTCGACTTTGCTGGGGTATTTGCATCTTTAGGTGCTTGATTTGGTCGTCCTGCTACCTCTAGAGCAGTCTCTGCGATCGCGATTTGACGTTCCTGTTTGCCTGAGAACTGCACTCTCGCTAATTGACCGCTACCCAGCTTCCCATCGCGATTAGGAACTATCACCTCCACAGGAATTAATCGAGCTACTGGATCGGCTACTGGCGAAATACGTCTTACTGTTCCCATAAACTTTTGATCGGGGAAAGTATCAAAACGAACATCAACGGATTGATTTACGCGAATCTTGCCAATCTCTAATTCTGAAATCAGCACAATCACCTTAACTTGACTAAAATCTCCTAACTTGACAACTTCATTACCTGCAAATAGCAGATTACCAATTTCACTCACGCGCTCTAGAACAACACCATTAATAGGAGATGTAATTGTGGTGTAGGCTTGGCGCTCTTGCTCTCTAAGCTTGATTGCTTCTTGGGCTAAAACTCTTTGGGAACTAGCATTCACTGTTTGCTGTTGGAGACTAACTTGCTGCTCTGCTGATCGCAATGACTGTTCAGAAGCTTTTGCTTCAGTAACAGCATTCTCGGCGGTTTGCGGAGAAACTGCTCCTTCTTTAGCCAATTGGGTGAAGCGCTGAGCATTCGCTTGTGCTTGTTGGTACTGCACTCTCGCTCTTTCCACTTGAGCACGAGCATTACCCACTGCGGCGGTTGCTTGTGACACTTCCGATTCCCTTGCCGCAACTTCCGCTTCTGCCTGAAGCACAGTTGCAGATAGAACTGCATCATCCAGTTGGGCGATTGGTTGTCCAGTTGCCACGCGATCGCCAACATCTACATTCAAATCTAGTAACCGTCCCTCCAAACGCGATCGCACTGATACCTCTCTAATAGGTGCAGTCGTTCCCGTATATTCATTTTCTTCTTCCAGCCGCTCTAAACTTGCGATCGCCACATCTACAGCTACAGCAGGTTTTTGGCTCTGTACTTGGGCTTGGGAGGCATCCTTATTGTTTTGCGTGCAACTTGCGGTTACACCTGACAAGCTAGCGATCATAGCTAATATCCAAAAAGCTTTCATAGACTTGAATATGGCAAGTGTTTCCTAAGGTTATTCTAAATGATACTACTTGGTTTTGTGTGCAGTTCTCCCGATAGATTTTTGGGTTCACAAATACTTGACAGCATCAATAAATTTACTAGCAACAGACTGTTAAGGATGAAACCCAGAGAAATTTTTGAAAGTTTAGCCTTGTTAAACCTTCAAAAATTTCTCTGAGTTGGAAGTCAGTCCAAGTCACCGTAAAATCACGTCAGTTCAGGTTAAGCTGGCAAATTTTAAAAGCCCAAAAGTAAAAGCCTTGCGTAGCAAGGCTTTTACTTTTGGGCTTTGAGAGAGGGTTTGCGGCGCAAACCCTCTCTCAAAGCCAATTTCAAATTATCCCAAACTCATGTTAGTTATAAAAAAGACAGATTGCTATACTGTCCGCTTACTAATCGGTATAGCAATCTGGGTTGTGTTTACTTATTTACCAGAGAAAGAATAAGAACCTCTTAAATTTTGCGCTTCATCACCACAAGAGTGATGTCATCATAAACTTTGCTAGAACCGATAAACTCACGAACATCAGCAATGATCAGTTCTCTAATTTGATCAACAGAGTTTTGATGATTTTGTTTAATTACTTCAATTAAACGTGGAAGCCCATAGAACTGTTTATTTGAGTTCTCTGCTTCAGTAATACCATCTGTATAAAGCACCACTAAATCATCCAGTTCCAAATGGATATTTGCTTCAAAGATAAACTCACTAATATCATCTGTTAAACCAATGGGAAATCCTAACGAGTCCGTATCAATAATTTCCACCTCACCACTGGCTCGAAGTACAATCACACTCTCATGCTGTCCACTTAGTCGCAGTGCATGATCGCGATAATCCATAAGAATTAAGCTCAAATTCTTATCGGAATTCATACGTTGAATATTTTCATAGATTGTATGATTTATCGTTGATAGGAACTTAATAGGATCATTTTCTCCATTAATCAGTAAAGCGCGGATAGCAGTCTGCACCATAATCATGATTACGCCACTTTCTAATCCATGTCCTGTCACATCACCAATGCCTATTTTAATCTTTCCATTTTGTTGGAGAACATCATAATAATCGCCACCCACCTCATCAGCAGGTTCCATAAATCCCACAATATCTAACTCTGCAATACTGTTTAACTCTTTTACCTTCGGTAAGATCATTTCCTGCAAGCGTCGAGTAACTGCTAGCTCAGAACTCATACGGATATTTTCAGTTGTTAATTGCTGATTGAGGAAGCTAATTTCTCGATTAGCTTCTACCAATTCACTAGTTCGTTCTGCAATCATATCTTCAAGATTTTTGTTGACTTGATCTAACTGGATATATGCTTGATCTTTGAGAAACACCTGTTCTTGAAGTCTTGCGGCAGCTCGATTGTTTTCGGCAACTAAGGTTAAAACTACGATCGCAGTAATCGAGATAACTCCCATAAAGAGTTGCAGCAGTAATAGGGAACTACTCTCTTGAGACACCTTATAGAAAATTCCAATCCTATAGGCTGTACTAATGGAAGCTACCATTGCTGTAATTGTCACGAGCAAGGTTGTGATTCTAGAACCAAAGCGAAATGCTGACCAGAGCAAAGAGGGTACGAGTAAATACTCTATCGGTTGACTCTCTATAAGTGCTAAATAAGAAATAACGGTTAAGAGCGTTACAGCAAAAAATAGTTCTTTGCGATCAAATTGTTTATCTAAAATGTCCAGTCTTTGCTTAATTTTATTCAGTTTTATTTTTGTTTCCTTATTCCACCATGCCAAGATTAAGGGAGCAAATACTAAAGTACCCACCACATCCCCAACCCACCATCCCAAGGTAACACTCCAGTAAATATCTGAAGAGAGTAATCCCACCCATAGTACAATCAAGGCTCCTAATAAAGCCTGTAAGATTGTGCCGCTAAAGGTAACTGACAACACAAAAACTACAAAATGCCTAACGTAGCCCAAGAAATAATTGGTCTTGTTAAAATGCAATACTAAAGTAGTCGATACTAAAGCTCCGAACGCAGGTACAAGTCCTGCTATAACAGCAAAGATAAAAGGCACTTTAGAAGTTAAAAAACTATTTAAAGCTGCTCCTAAAAATACACCAAACCAACGCGATCGCCCCCTTGCAAGCAAAGCCCCAACAGCAATCCCCGCTGATGGCCAAAATGGTGATCCAAGAGGTGATTGAGGCAACTTCAAAACTAATGAAGCAAAAACAAAGTAAAGTACAGCAATGATTGTGTTATCAATCAACCAAGAGTTAATGTTTGCATTAAGTACTTTGTTAGACTTCATAAAGATTTGTATTTTAGTGCCGTTGGTATAATTTAGACTTGCTGACAAAAATTAGCTAAGGGACTTGCTATTAATTAAAGAAAGTACCTGTGGCTTCGACTCCGCTCAGCCAACATTAGCTGAGCAAAGTCGGAAACTGAGCGAGGTCGAAGCTAGAGAACTTTGGTAGGACATTTTTTATCCGCAAGTCCCTAAGTAACTTTGTTTTCGTGTAAATCTAATCTAATGTCAGGAAACCGTAAATATTGCGCTCTCCAAACATAAATTATCAGTTAATAAATGCCCAACATCTCAAAGTTTATGCTTGGATAGGAATGTAGCCTTGCCCTCCGCCTTAGGGTCAGCAGAACGGCAATAAGACAAGTAATCATTCAGGAATAATTCTATGCAAACAAATGTTGCTAATCAAACCAGCAATATTACAGTAGAAGATGATCGCACAGGTTTAAGTATTGAAACCCTGAAGCGAGCATTTGCCGATAACCTTTTCTACATACAAGGCAAACTGGCACTTCTGGCAAACTTCACAGACTACTACATGGCGCTGTCGTACACCACACGCGATCGCCTGTTGCAACGTTGGCTTCAAACCCTCAAGGTCTACCATGAGCAAGACATCAAGACTGTTTATTACCTGTCTGCCGAATTTTTGATGGGGCGACATCTTGGTAATAGCTTGATTAACCTTGACCTCTACGAATCGATCGAGCAAGCTGTACGAGAGTCGGGACTTGATCTTACCGAAGTATTAGAGCAGGAACCCGACCCCGGCTTAGGCAACGGTGGTCTGGGACGTTTAGCGGCTTGTTTCCTAGACTCCCTAGCTACTTTGGAAGTCCCCGCCATGGGTTATGGCATCCGCTATGAATTTGGTATTTTCAACCAATCCATTCAGCATGGCTGGCAGGTAGAGATCCCTGACAAGTGGCTACGTTGTGGCAATCCTTGGGAAGTTGTGCGCTATGAGTCCACTGTCCAAGTCAAATTCGGTGGACATACAGAAATTTACAACGATGATCGTGGTCGTCCCCATACTCGTTGGATTCCTAGCTTCACTGTCGAAGGCATTCCCCACGATACCCCAGTCCCCGGTTATCAAACCAACACCGTCAATACTTTGCGTCTTTGGAAGGCGGAAGCAGGGGAAGACTTTAACTTCCAAGCATTTAACTCGGGCGACTATGACGGTGCGGTCGCCACCAAGATCAAATCGGAAACTATTTCCAAGGTTCTCTATCCCAACGACAACACCCCTCAAGGTCGTCAGTTGCGTCTAGAGCAACAATTCTTCTTTGTGTCCTGCTCACTGCAAGATATCATTCGTCGTCATCTCAAAAAATACAATCGTCTCGACAACCTTCCTGAACATGCCGCAATCCAACTAAATGATACGCACCCTGCAATCAGCATTGCAGAAATGATGCGTCTGTTGGTCGATGAGCATGGTTTGTATTGGGATGAAGCATGGCGCATTACTCAAAGCACCTTTGCTTACACTAACCACACCCTCATGCCTGAGGCTCTGGAAAAATGGGGAGTGCCTCTGTTTGAAAGCCTCTTGCCTCGCCATTTGGAAATCATTTATGAGATCAATCATCGCTTCTTGCAGGATGTCCAAACTTGGTATCCTGATGATGATGAGTTATTGTCTCGTCTATCCATCATTGAAGAAAGCGGTGGCAAACAGGTTCGCATGGCAAACCTTGCAACTATTGGTAGTCATGCTGTTAATGGTGTCGCAGCATTACATACTGAATTACTCAAGCAAGATGTCTTAAAGGATTTCTACAAGCTTTGGCCAGAGAAGTTTAACAACAAAACCAATGGGGTCACACCTCGCCGTTGGGTGTTGCTAGCTAACCCTGCCTTGTCAGGATTGATTACCGAAAAAATTGGTGATACTTGGCTCAAGCATCTTGATGAATTGCGTAAACTCGAAGCTTTTGTGGATGACAAAGATTTTCGCGATCGCTGGAGACAGATCAAACAAGCCAATAAGCAAAGGCTTGCTGATTACATCATGGCTCACAATTCTGTGGAAGTGGATGTCAATTCTATCTTTGATATTCAAGTCAAGCGGATTCATGAATACAAGCGTCAACATCTTGACCTGTTACATATCATTGCGCTGTACCTTCGCATCAAGCAAAATCCTAGTATCCAGATGACTCCTCGCACCTTTATCTTTGGTGGTAAGGCAGCTCCCGGATACTTCATGGCGAAGTTGATTATCAAAGCCATCAATGCAGTAGCCGATGTTGTCAATCGCGATCCTGATGTCCATGGACGGATTAAGGTCGTCTTCTTAGCGAACTTCAGTGCTTCCCTTGGACAGTTGATTTATCCTGCGGCAGATTTATCAGAACAAATCTCTACCGCAGGTAAGGAAGCTTCTGGTACTGGCAACATGAAATTCACGATGAATGGAGCCTTGACCATTGGTACATTAGATGGAGCAAATATTGAGATTCGTGAGGAAGTCGGCGAGGACAATTTCTTCCTATTTGGTCTAACTGCGGCGGAAGTCGATCAAATGAAGTCTGAAGGGTACAGTCCGTATTCCTACTACGAAAAGAATGAAGAGTTGCGTCATGTTCTTGATCGCTTAGGTATGGGATATTTCTCTCCTGGAGAAAAAGACCTATTTAAGCCCCTTGTCGATGCTTTACTTTATCGCGATGACTATATGCTATTGGCTGATTATCAAGCCTATGCAGATTGTCAAGCTCGAGTAGCTGAGGCATATAAGGATGTTGAGAGTTGGACAACTATGAGTATTCTCAATGTTGCCCGTTCTGGTAAGTTCTCTTCCGATCGCACAATCAAGGAATACTGCGACGATATCTGGAATGTAAAACCCGTTAAGGTAGAACTGGAACCCTACGATCCAGCAAAAGCAACTCTTAACATTGGTAGTTAGACTTCTATTTTTTGTAGCGCGGCTTTGCCAAACCACAAAAGATAGTTTTGTATCTTCCTGCAAGTCCCTTAATTCTTAAACTAGATAAAGGCTCGCTAAGCGAGCCTTTATTATTTGATGCCCATTCTATCCAACTAGTTATGAAAGTTGCTTTTTTCAATACCAAGCCTTATGATCGCCAATTTTTTGGAATAGCCAATGAGCAGCATCAGCATGAGATCGTCTTTTTTGAATCCCACCTCAGCCATGAGACAATTTCTCTTGCCGCAGGATTTCCCACAGTTTGCATTTTTATTAATGACTATCTCAATAGCTCAATGCTGCAAACTCTTGCCCAAGGTGGTACGAAATTGATTGCGTTGCGATCGGCAGGGTTTAATCATGTGGACTTAGCCGCAGCTCATAATTTGGGAATTCAGATTGTGCGCGTCCCTGCTTATTCTCCCTATGCCGTAGCTGAACATGCCGTTGCGCTGATCTTATCGCTCAATCGCAAAGTGCATCGTGCCTATAACCGCGTGAGAGAAGGAAATTTTTCTATTGAAGGATTACTCGGATTTGATTTGCATGAAGCAGCGGTTGGTGTCATAGGAACAGGAAAAATTGGAGCGATCTTTGCTCAGATTATGCGTGGATTTGGTTGCAAACTATTAGGTTATGATTCCTACCACAATCCCACATGTTTAGAGATAGGAATGGAATATGTCTCTTTGCCTGAACTACTCGCACAGTCCGATGTTATTTCGCTCCATTGTCCATTAACTCCTGATACCCATCATTTAATTAATGCGGCGGCGATCGCCCAACTCAAGACTGGCACAATGCTAATTAATACTAGCCGTGGTGGCTTGATTGATACCCAAGCCGCGATCGATGGTTTGAAATCTGGTGCAATCGGCTATCTCGGTATTGATGTATATGAACAAGAAGCGGATTTGTTCTTTGAAGATTTATCTAATGAAGTCATTCAGGATGATACTTTTCAACGCTTACTCACTTTCCCAAATGTGATTGTGACAGGACATCAAGCCTTTTTCACCAGTCAAGCTCTTGCGAATATCGCCGAAACAACTCTCAGAAATATTACAGAATTTGAGCAAAGTGGATCTTGTGTAAATGCTGTCAAGCTAGACAAAGCGATCGCGAGTCACAAGTAGCTTGATTAGCCTCCAAAAAAGTGTTGCTTCGCAACACTTTTTTGGAGATTAGGGATTACTAAATATTGCGCGATCGCGTCCTTGATTTTTTGCTAAATACAAACCCTTATCGGCTGCTTCAACGAGCATCTTGGGATCGATTTGTCGCTCAGGGAATATGGTAGATACACCAATACTCAATGACACATAGCCACTTACATAAGAGGCTTCATGGGGAATCTGTAAAACATTGACAGCTTGACAAATTTGTTCAGCAATATAAATAGCTCCCTCTTTTTGCGTGCTTGGCAAAATCACCGCAAATTCTTCACCACCATAACGTGCGGCAAGATCAGCAGGACGACGGATACAAGTTTCGATCGCTTTTGCCACCGCTTTTAAACAAGCATCCCCCGCAGGATGTCCATAGCGATCGTTAAAGCGTTTAAAAAAATCGACATCGCATAGTAGTAAAGAAAGAGGTGAACCTTCCCTAGCTAAACGTTGCCATTCTGTAACTAAGCGTTGATCAAAGGCACGGCGATTAGCAATTTGAGTCAATCCATCAATCGTTACTTCACGGGCAAGCGATAGAGCCTTGTCATAGAGCAACGCTTCAATCGTGTCACTATGGGCAGTAGTCGTATCTAAAATTAGTTCTAAATCATTTTTTTCATTTGTCAGCTTCTCTAAAAGCAATCGCAGAGCCGCCTCAGTCTGTTGGCGATCGATTATTTCTGTTTGTAGGGAATAATTAGCTAGAGCAAGTTGCTGCTCATGAAGAATTTTGGAGTTTAATTGCTCCTTGAGATTTTGATTTTGAGCCTTCAACTCCTGAATCTCTTTTTCGAGGTTTTCAACTTTAGTCAAGAAAAGTGGTTCCGTGGGAACTTGTTTATCATTTTCAGTTTCCATACTTTACTTTTCCAGATTGGATGTTGGGTGTAGCAATTCTAGAACAGCTTTAATAAATTTCCAAATAACTAGCTAAATTTAACTTTTTAGAGAGTTTCCTGATCTTAATAATCGCCATTTATAGCTGCCGCCAAGTGTATCAGGACATAAAACCCAAGAATAGGAAGGCGGCGCTTCGCGCCGCCTTCCTATTCTTGGGTTTTGCTTTTGTCCTAACACAAGTGACCGCAGCTATATAGCAATGTAAGGTTTGCTTAGGAGATAAAACCCAAATAAGTGAAGGCGGCACAAAGTGCCGCCTTCACTTATTTGGGTTTTGATTTGTCCTAGCTATCTCTTGCATTGCTATCATTAATCATCATATGGTAGGTAGACAGTGAAGATAGAGACAAGGCTAGGATAACTGTTGTTATATAGCAGTCCTAAATCATTTGTAGATTTTTTTTGGTTGTGGAAGCGCACCCCTTTGGGGTGCGCTTCCACAACCGATTTAGGATTGCTATAGGTATGTAGTGACGACATCACTCACGGATAAGAGAAGAACTTACCAGAAAATAGTATGAATGACGTACTTACAAATTCTCCTATATCTGTATGGAAGCGTCTCCGCAAACAAGAAATTAGTTGCGAAGAAGCCCTTCAAATACTAGTCGATAAAAGAGGTGGCTTACGCATCGACCTACTTGATGAAGATATTAATTACCGATTTTTTCATCATTTTGAAGATCGCAAGTCCTTACCACCTGTAATTCCTTTATTACTGTGGCATGGCTATTTCTATTTAGGTTCACCACGTCCGCTAAGTAGCGAAGAAATGAAGCTAATCAGTAATCGCACATTGACAGGCATCAAAAATATCACCGTCTCTTCTGAAAGCTACTTGTTATGGTTTCTTAGACAAAATTTACCTGAGCCAAATAGTATCGCTTCTCCAATTGTGAATCCTCTTACAGGAAGCAATGAAGAAGCACACCTTGATGAGATTTCTGAAATATATCTATCCCAAGCACTTGATCAAACCCATCGAATTAATGCCCTGATTTCGGTGGCGCTACAACATCGGGCTAGTGATATTCACCTAGAACCGACAGAGTTAGGATTGAGAGTCCGTTACCGCATTGATGGCATCTTAAGAACAACACGCATCCTCCCGCCCGAAGTTAGCCGCAAAACAATCGTGGCGCTTAAGGTTATGAGTAATATGAACATTGGCGAAAGTCGTCGTCCTCAAGATGGTCGTATTAGTCAGCACTATGTTACTGCCGATAATCTCGACTTTGACTTAGATATGCGAGTGAGTACCTTTCCTTGTGTTGGTGGCGAGAAGGCAGTAATTCGGCTATTGCCACGCAACAAAATGATGATGACTAGGCTAGAAGATATTGGCTTTAACGAGCGATCGCTAAGTATCTATCGCAATTGGATATCCCAACCTCAAGGCTTAATTATTGTGACAGGTCCTACGGGTTCAGGCAAAACTAGTACGCTCTACGCCACTTTACAGTTATTAGCCACAGATCAAGTCAATGTCATCACTATGGAAGATCCCATTGAATATAACTTATCAAATATTACTCAAGGTCAGGTTCAGGAAGTAGGGGGACTTACCTTCGCATCAGGACTAAAATCAATTTTACGCCAAGATCCAGACATCATTATGGTAGGAGAAATCCGTGATTTAGAAACTGCTGAGATTACCGTTAGGGCGGCTCTTACAGGACATCTCGTACTCTCAACTATGTATACTAATAATGCCATTAGTACGATTTCGAGATTAAAAGACTTGGGAATGAATGCCAACTTAATAATTGAATCGCTATTAGGGATAGTCGCTCAACGATTAGTCAGAAAGATTTGTTCTTTTTGTTCTGAGTCCTATGTCCCAACAAAATCTGAATTGAAGTTACTCAATATCGGTATACAAGATATTAAGTATCAAGACTGGCGAAGGGGCAAGGGTTGTGAACATTGTTTTGGTTCGGGATATTTAGGACGAGAGGCAATATTTGAAGTTTTAAATATCACTCCAAAACTACGCAAAATCATCAGTGAAGATGATCAATCCCATTTAGTTTCCTACTTATCATCAGAACAGAACTATGAGTCCTTTGCTCATAGTGTGCGCGAGAAGGTTTCTACAGGTGTTACTACCCTAGAAGAAGCGCTTCGAGTAATACCACGCCAATTACTGATGAATGAGGATGATCGAGATACTATTTAGTGAGGCTTTACCACATTCAAGAAAGGATTACTTCCCTGCCTTCGGCAGGGAAGTAATCAACAACTAATTTCTGAAGTTGGCGGGGTCTTGATCGCGGCGATGCTTAAAAGGGATGGGATCACCTTGCCGATCGCCTACTAGTGCCGCAGTTTTTTCTAAAGCTTCGCGCAAGCGTTTTGCTGCGTAAATTGACATATCGCGTGGCACACTAATGCGATCGCGTAAATACCTCAATGCGCCATCAGAACCTGAGGGGGGAACACAATCTGTACCCTTGATCATATTGGTCAAAGCACAACGTAGAGCCTCATCAAATAAGCGATCGTCCGCAGGATTAACCCGAATAATATTATGACGATGCTTAGTTACACGATAGAGCGCTTCTTCTCGGGAATTTTCGGGTTCAGGATAAGTAACATCAGGTAATCCAAACCAAGAACCATGATCAACTCTTGCCTTATTAATTAGCATTTGTGGTTCACCATTTTCCCAGCAACCTCCCATTTGTGGTGGTAGATCATGGGCATGGGTATGGAAATCGCTCTGAGTACCGCGATAGGTAGCTCGACTTTCCATTGCATCAAACCATGCAGCCATTCGTGGATTCTCTTCCCGCATTGAATAGCCTTTGTAATAATACAAACTAGCGTTCATACGCTCGACATAAGGTGTAAAAATTACATCGGCAGTTCCAAAATCGTCCAAAAAGTATGGGCTAGGTGTATTACCCAAAACCTCTTCTACTTTGTGCATCACTTCGATAAATTGCTCACGATTGCGCTGTTCTTGGCGTGCAGACATAATCGGACGACAGAGCCATTCGCACCAAGCTCTAAACAAGAGCCGCTCTAACCTTCTAATTGGAATCACTTGAGCATCGAGCATACCACGACCAAGAGCGCCAAAAGACTGCTCTAATGCGATCAAAATATCATCACTTTCGGTAATTAAGCGTCCATCAAGCTCGATCGCAGGCAGCATCCCCGATGGTACTTTCCTTTTGTACCAACTTTCCTTTTCGCCATAGCAAAACATGGTGACTTTTTCGATGCGATAGGGAATCTGCTTTTCTTCTAGCCAAAGCCAAATTTTTTGACAGTAGGGACACCATGCATGGTTATCGCGGTAGAGCGTGACACGCACATCATTTTCCGAATGCCCAAATAGGCGCAACTTCGATTGTGCATTAGTAAGTCCATTGACATAGTCTATTTGAAAATCCGTCAGAGATTCTAGTTCTGTCCAACTTAAAGGAGCAATATTCATAGGAGCGCATATCATGATCGCTACTTAGTATAGCGTTTTGCGGTAGTGCTAAATAGGTAAGGATGGGCGGCGCGAAGCGCTACCAATCTTTACCACAATCAATCTTTTCCTTTTTAGAACTACCGAAAAGCACAACAATTTTTTCGTCTGGATTAAGTCAAATTTTGATCGGGATATTACCACGATCGCAGATCACCAAATAACTGACACCTTGACCTTGTACATCATGACAATTACCAACAGTCATTGGCAGATCAGCCATGACTTGCTCGATTTGGGCAAGTGGTAGCTTAGTTAACAATTCAGAAGTGAACCATTCTGCCTTTGATTTGGAAGAGTTGAGTAATTGCGCGATCGCTGTCTGCGGCGCAACAACCTCTGAAGCAATCAATTGTGATGAGTTGAAGGATTCCGCCCAAGCAGGTATAGTTGTTTTAAATAATTTGTAGAGGGGGCTTCGACTCCGCTCAGCCCACGGTGTAAGCTAGCTGAGCGAAGTCGAAGCTGTAGTTTTTATTTGAATTATCTATAAGTTGCCAAATATAGCTATCGCCAAGTGTATCAGGACATAAAACCCAATAAGAGAGAGGCGGCGCGAAGCGCCGCCTCTCTCTTATTGGGTTTTGCTTTTGTGACCGCAGCTATAAAGCAAATCCACCAATGCAGGGAACTCTAAAATTTTGTCCTTAATGTGCTGAAAAATCACTATAAACAACCGACTTTTTCTTGTTTTGGCAAAGCCCTATTAGTGAGAATATAAGCCATCCTAAATTAATCTAAATTGTCCTAAATCGTCATTTAGAGACTTTCGCTCTTCATAAAACTCAAAAATCGAAAAATTGCGGAACCACATCACGGGGTAATCAGAAAATGGGCAACTCAGAACATCTGGCTATACTGAAGCAAGGGGTAGCGAACTGGAATCTTTGGCGACTTGATAATCCTGAAATTATTCCTAACCTGAGTGGTGTTAACTTGAGAAGGGCTAACCTCCGTGAAGCAGATTTAAGTGGTGTGAATTTACGTTGGACAAACCTTAGCAATGCAAATTTGTTGGGTGCTAATTTGAGTAGTTCTGACCTAGTAAAAGCTAATTTGCGAGAGGCAGATTTATATAAAGCCAACCTTAAGGATGCAGAAGTTAGTGGTGCTCATTTAAGCAAGGCTCACTTGCGCCAAGCTTGTTTACAAAGATGTGATTTGAGTTTAGCTAATCTTAATGGAGCCGATCTCACGGAGGCTTCCTTTAAAGGCGCTAATTTGAGTGGTGCAGATTTAGATGCGAGCGAGTTAAGAAATGCAGATTTGAGTGAGACCAATCTCAGTAATGCGATTTTGAGTAATGTCAATCTTGCAAATGCAGATTTAAGGCGCAGCGATTTAACAAATGCTAATTTGGAATTTGCCGATCTTAGCAATGCGAACTTATCAGATGCTAAGCTCAGTGAAGTTAATTTTAGTAACTCAAATTTACAAGAATGCGATCTGAGTAATGCCACAATCAATCAATCTAATTTGAGTCATGCCAATTTGACTGATGCTGTTCTCAGTAATGCTAACTTAAGCAATGCTAATTTGAGTAATACAAATCTCAAAAATGCTGTTTTGAGTAATGCAATTCTCAGTAATTCTGATTTAAGTAATAGTAATTTAGAAGACACAATTTTAAGTGATGCTATCCTGAGCAATGCTAATTTAAGTGGAGCAGTTTTAAATGGAGCACAATTAATTTCTGCTAAATTAGATGCAGCTTTTTTAATTGGCACTAATTTGGCGAAAGCAAACTTGCGCCTAGCAAATCTAAATGGAGTTAGTTTATCTGAAGCAAAATTATTTGGCACAATTATGCCTGATGGTTCTGTTCAAAATTAGATCTGTAAGACGGAGCCACAAACCTTGGATGCATACTGTACAGCGCTTTGCGCTTTCTCAAAACCCAGATAAATTTTGAAAAAGCTTGCGAAGCAAGCTTTTTCAAAATTTATCTGTACTACACAAACCTTAAATAGACTGTACTATGTGGTCGGTAACGCAATCGGCAAAGTAAACCAAAACCGTGAACCAACATTTGGCTCACCGATTACCCCAATTACACCACCATGAGCCTGTACTATTTGACGGCAAATATACAGACCCAAACCAAGACTTAGCGATCGCCGATTTAGTTGATGCTGTTTCTTGCCTTGGGCATATAGTTCAAACAGATGATCACTTTGCTCTTTATTTATTCCTACACCATTATCAGCAACTTCACAAAGCATCATTTTTTCATCATTGATCTGTGCCGAAATGGTCAATTTCAGATTGGGAGGATTATGTTTAATGGCATTCGCAATCAAATTTTGGAACACTCGACAAATATGAGCAGCATCAATCATCACGAGTGGCAAATTAGATGGAATCTGAAGCACTATTTCTGTATCTTCTTTCTCTAAAATTCCTTGGAGATCATTGAGAGAGGATTGAATCACTGTGTTAATCATCACAGGCTCAGGGCTGGTGATAATCCCATGAACATCATTCACATGGGACTCTAATAAAGAATTAATGAGTGCTAATTGGCGATCGCCACTTTGACGCATACGTTCTAGCGTTGTTTTAGGCAAGAGAATATGATTCTCGTAAGTATTACCAGTTTGCATTAAATGCTCAAGCACCATAATTAATCCCGTAACAGGATTGCGTAAATCATGGGAAACTGCATGGAGAAAAATAGTTAGCGCCTCTTCAGCACGCTTGCGTTCAGTAATTTCTGTTTGCAGTTCGATATTTTGTAATTCAATAGTTTGACGTTGTTTAGCAATCATTAAATGGGTACGAATTCGCACTAATACTTCTTCATGCTCAAATGGCTTAGTTATATAGTCCACTGCCCCCAAGGATAAACCACGCACCTTATCTACAGTTTCTGACAGTGCAGTCATAAAAATAATGGGTATCTTCTCCGTTTCTATGTTTGCCTTGAGACGCTGGCAAGTTTCAAACCCATCAATTCCGGGCATCATCACATCAAGCAAAATTAAATCTGGCTTAACATATTTAATTTGCTCGATCGCACTTTCGCCATCAGTTGCTACTAGCACTCGCAGCCCCACATCCCGCAGCAAGTTAACCAATACACTTAAGTTAGTGGGGTTGTCATCAACAACCAAAACACAACCTTCGAGGGCATGACATAAATTCGAGAATTCAGTAGCTTTATCGCTGAGATTTGACAAGCGAGCACCCATGAAGTTAATTAACAACTAAGTTAAATTATTGCAGTTAGCATTACCACTCAAACAAACCACAAGAAATTCTTGAGTTTGGATTTGAGCGCGTTGACATACTTACTTACCATATAGCAATCCTAAATGGGTTGTGGAAGCGGTGCGCTTCCACAACCTATTTAGGATTGCTATAGATATAGCGATTTTCATTTTGCCTACGGCAAAATAAAAACTCAAAACTTTTACTGGGACTGATTTTTTGTTTTCAAATGAGTGTGTACTCATTTGAAAACCGCTATACAAGTGATGCTCTGGTTCAGTTAAGACAAGTGCATCTCTATATAATTTAATATGGTAAACAGTTAAACTACAGAATTTCTATGAATATCCGCATTGGCAATGGTTATGACCTCCATCGACTCGTGAGCGATCGCCGCTTGATCCTTGGCGGTGTCGAAATCCCTTATGAAAAAGGGCTACTAGGACATAGCGATGCTGATGTGTTGACCCATGCAATCATGGATGCCATGCTAGGAGCACTTGCCCTCGGTGATATTGGGCATTATTTTCCACCCTCTGATCCCAAATGGGCAGGAGCCGATAGTATTATGCTATTGCAGCAAGTGCAGGAGTTAATTGGCGCACAGGGTTGGCGCGTGAATAATCTTGATGCGATGGTGATTGCTGAAGCCCCGAAGCTTAAACCCCATATTAAGGCAATGCGAGATCGCCTGTCGCAAGCGATGAATTTACCCATTGATTGTGTCAGTGTCAAAGCAACTACTAACGAGGGACAGGATGCGATCGGACAAAAGGAGGCGATCGCGGTTCATGCAGTCGTGTTGTTGGTTAAAGGTGAGTAGCTGTTAGCACTTAGCTATAGCCAACAGTTTGTTGATGTCTTAGTGTTTATTTTTTGAGGAAAGATGGCGATCGTGAAAAGAAGTATGCAGCAACGAGCTAAGGTGAAACAATGGAAAGCATTAATATTATTGCTGATCATCAGCATATGTTCGCTACTGCTTTGGGGTTGCTCCATCAAATCCGAAGTTCTCAAAGATCGCTTGGTAGTCCCGATTGATAACGACATCAAAACCTTCAATCCGATTTTAATTAATGACGCTTATAGTGGTATTGCGATCGGTTACACCCTAACTGGGCTGATTACCGAAAATGCGATTACTAAAAATTTAGAGCCTGAACTGGCAGAGAAATGGGAATTTCAACAGGATGGGAAGCAACTTATTTTTACACTGCGCCCAGACCTGAAATGGTCAGATGGCAAACCTCTCACTGTAGATGATGTTCTATTCACTTTCAACGACATCATTTTCAATGAGAAGATTCCTTCAGGCGGCCGTGATGTTTTACGAATTGGGAAATCCCAAACTTTACCGAAAGTTGAAAAGTTAGATGATCGCCGCATTTCTTTCTTCATGAGTGAACCATTTGCTCCAGCATTACGAACTATTGGCGGCACTAGCATTTTACCCAAACATATTTTTGCACCCACATTGACCGAAAGACCAAGTGACCAAAAATTACAATTTTTAGAAACATGGACTTTAGCGACACCTGTTGAGAAACTAGTCGGCAATGGTTCCTATCTAATTCAGGAATATCGCCCTTCGGAACGGATCATCTATAAACCTAATCCTTACTATTGGAAGAAGGGAACTCCCTATATTGATAAATTGGTGATGCAGATTGTGGAATCCCCTGACACGGCACTGCTGCGATTTCGTTCAGGAGATCTAGATATGTATCGTTTACGAGGTGAAGATTATCAACTCCTTAAACGTTTTGAAAATCGCGATCGCTACAAAATCCATAATGCTGGACCTGCGACTGGTCAAGCATTTATCATGTTTAACTTGAATAAGGGTAGAGATCCCAAAACCAATCAGCCCTTTGTCGATCCCATCAAAGCCAAATGGTTCAATGATGTTAATTTCCGTCGCGCTGTTGCCTATGCAATTAATCGTGAAGCAATTATTACAAACCTCTCTCGTGGTTTAGCGCAAACACAAAACTCACCCATTTCTATTCCCAGTCCCTATTTCCTACCACCCGAAAAAGGACTCAAGGTATATGACTATCAGCCTGAGAAATCGAAGGAAATTCTGTTGCAAGCTGGCTATAAATATGAGGCTAAGCAATTACTAGATGCTCAAGGCAATCCAGTGCGCTTTACCTTAATGGCTCCTACGGGCGGTAGGGTCGCGATGGGCGCACAAATCAAAAATGATCTTGAAAAAATTGGGATGAAAGTAGATTTTAATCCCGTTGACTTTCGGATTATTACGGAGAAACTGGATAGTTCCAAGCAATGGGATGCAACAATACTAGGTTTTACAGGTGGTGCAGAGCCAAATAGTAGTATTAACCTTTGGGCAACCGATGGAGATTCTCATCTCTTTAACAAAGGTCCTGCGGGTGATGAAAAGCCTTTCCCTGGAAGAGAAATTGCTGATTGGGAACAAAGGATTCATGATTTGATGATCAAGGGTGCTCAAGAACTTGATGAAACTAAGCGCAAAGAAATCTATGCGGAATATCAGCAATTAGTACAGGAGCAATTACCACTAATCCATTTAACAGTTCCACTGTACTTAGTAGCTGTGCGCGATCGTGTAGAAAATGTACAGCCATCAGCCCTCGCTGGTAGTACTGGGGTCACAGGTGCATTATGGAATGTGGAGCAGCTAAGGCTAAAATCCTAACAGATAAAAAGAGAGTCCACAATGTGTGTGGACTCTTACTTTTCCCGATAAATATGAATTTGGGCAAAAAGCCAACCTTGGCAAAGATCACGTAAATTAACGTGAGTTCGGGATAGTTTGAAATGGTCTTTGAGAGAGGGTTTGCGACGCAAATCCTCTCTCAAAGACCAAAAGTAAAACCCTTGCTTAGCAAGGGTTTTACTTTTGGCTTTTTAAAATTCGCCAGCTTAACCCGAACTGACGTTAATTCACAACTTATACAATTCTTATCCCACCAGTTCATCATTTTTTTGCCTGCTTTAAAACCATCTGCACTCTTTACCTAAAAGCCTCTTCTCTTCTATAGTTGTTTTAAATAATTTGCAGAGGGGCTTCGACTCCGCTCAGCCATCGGTATAAGCTAGCTGAGCGAAGTCGAAGCTGTAGTTCTTATTTGAATTATCTATAAGTGGATGAGCATATTAAAACCTAAAAGCAGAGATTATTCCGCCCGCGCAGCGGGTGGAATAATCTCTGCTTTTAGGTTTATTGATACTTTTCAAATGTACCGTGAAAAGTAATAACAAATAGTGTAAGGTGACGCTTTGCACCACCTTACGTTGTGACTATGGCTCATCTATAGATTAGACTTTTGCTAAACCGCTATGGCGAAGTAAAGGTGCGGTGCTAGGTTCACGTCCTCGGAAGGTTTTGAAGACTTCCATTGGATGTTTGCTACCACCAAGAGCCAAGACTGTATCGCGATAGAGCCTACCTGTCGAAGCGATCGCCTCTTCATTCTCGAGCCCAGCTTCCTCAAAGGCGGCAAAGGCATCGGCACTAAGGACTTCAGCCCACTTGTAGCTGTAGTAACCTGCGGCATAGCCACCTGCGAAGATATGACCAAATGAGCAGAGGAAGTTATCTTCAGGTAAGGGTGGGATAACCATTGTTTTTTCTGCAAGGCGCGATCGCACTTGGATCGGAGTTTCACCGCTACCAACTTGATAACGATGGTGTAGCTCAATGTCTACAAGACTGAAATGTAACTGGCGCAACATTCCTGAACCACTCATGTAGTTTTTGGAATCAACTAGCTTTTGGTAATAGGATTCAGGTAGAGTTTCGCCTGTTTCATAATGCTTTGCCATGCCAAACAAGGTGGCGCGATCGTAGCACCAGTTTTCCATAAATTGGCTGGGCAACTCCACTGCGTCCCATTCCACATTATTGATACCAGAAGCGCCCGAATAGTCAACCTTAGTCAACATATGCTGTAAGCCATGTCCAAACTCATGGAAGAGAGTTTCCACTTCGCCAAAGGTCATCAGACTAGGTTTGCCATCAACGGGGGGAGACTGGTTGCAAATGAGGTAGGCAACTGGTAAGCGAGTGATCGGCTTACCGTCTTCGATGACCTTAGCACGTCCAATACAGTCATTCATCCATGCCCCACCCCGCTTTTCGGCAGGACGACTATAGGGATCAAGATAGAAATAGGCGATCGCTTCATTGCTTTCGTTTTGAATCTCAAAGAAGCGCACGCTCTCATGCCAAATCGGAGCCTTACCATCCGCAGGAACTACGGTTACGCCAAATAAGCGATTCACAAGGGCAAAGAGTCCTTCGAGAACCTTGGGCAATGGGAAGTAGGGACGCAATTCTTCAACGGTAAAGTTGAACTTGGTTTCGCGTTGACGTTCCGCCCAGTAGGAAGTATCCCAATGCTTCAGTTCTTCCGTTTCACCTTGAGATTTAGCAAATTCCTTTAATTCGGCAAATTCGGCAACGGCAGCAGTGTAACTTGATTGGCGCAATTCCTCTAGCAATTTCTCCACAGCATCGACATTAGGAGCCATTTTGCGAGCGAGACTCAGTTCTGCATAGGTGGAATAGCCGAGCAAGTTTGCCTTTTGTTGACGCAATTCGAGAATGCGATCGATCAATGGTGAATTATCAAATTCTCCACTTGCCGCCCGACTGACAAAAGCACGATAGAGCTTCTCACGTAAATCACGACGACGACTATGCTGCATAAATGGAACATAGCTAGGATAGTCGAGAGTAATGCACCAAGGACCATGTTCGGGGGTGGCTTTGTCGTCACCGTCAAGCCTCGCTGCCTGAGCAGCTTGAGCCAATAAACTTGGTGGTAAACCTTCGATCTCTTCGGGCAAGGTCAGGGTCATGCTAAAGGCTTTGGTGGCATCTAGCACATGATTTGAGAAGTTAGTCGAGAGTTCCGCAAGTTCCATTTGAATTGCATTGAACTTTTCTTTGGCTTCACCTTCTAGACCGACACCCGATAGCTCAGCATCGCGGATGGCTGCTTCAACGATGCGTTTTTGCGCAGGTTCGAGACTATCCCATAGTGCCGATGTATAGATTGATTTGTAAGCCTTATAAACTGGCTGACTTTGGCTAAAGCGGTTGAAAAATTTAATTACACTAGGCTGAACAACTTTGTGAGCATCACGTAGTTCAACACTATTTCTGACGCTAAGCAAATGCTCGATCGCACCCCATGCCCAACCAATTCGCTCGGTGAGACGCTCTAGCGGCTCCACTAAACCCGACCATGTGGGTTCAAGTGTTGCTTCGAGATCTGTTAAGCTTGCATTCACTTCTTCAAGCAATTGCGTCACCGCAGGGATTACGTGCTCAGATTTAATTTCTGGAAATGGTGGTAAACCTTTACCAATTAAAAGAGGGTTAGAAACTTCACTCATAAATAATCTTTAAGATTTGTAAATATCTAATTTTGATTATATCGCAATCCTAAAAGGTTTGAGGAAGCGTATCCCATAGGGATACACTTCCTCAAACTCAAAAACCTACTTAAGAGATGTAATTCCTGCAATTAAGCCTTGGCAAACATTGGTGAGAAATTCTAAATCGAGAGTCTCTAGGCGATCGCTACTTTTGTGATAATGCGGATTTCGCATATTTGCTGTATCCGTTATCATTAAAGCCTTGTAGCCTGCATCCCAGAAAGGAGCATGATCGCTGCGGCGCGTGTCAGGTATAGCTAAACCACGCCAACCTGCGGGGAGCCATTCACAGGGGACTGTAGATTTCATATGACGCTGCAAATGGATCAGATCGGGAATTGTGGAAATGTTGCCGATCAAACCAATGAAGTCGCCTGTATTGGGGTAAAACCTGTCTAAACCTGCGGGATAACTTTGTGAATTGGGATTGCGATCGCAATAGCCTAGCATCTCCAAGGAAATCATCAGGCGCAGCTTTTGCCGATCGCCCTTGAGCTTCTCTACATAGGCATGACTTCCCGATAAGCCATATTCCTCCATATCAAAAGCAATTAAGTGAACAGGATATTTAAGGGGATTGGCGGAGAGATATTCAGCAAGTTCCAAAAGTACAGCCACACCTGAGCCATTATCATCTGCACCAACACAGGCAGGAACCGTGTCGTAATGTGCGCCAATAATCAAAGGCGATCGCTGTTTGCCATCTTTAGCCGCAATTTGCAAAATCAAGTTCTGGTGCTGATTGCCATTCACAGCAAATTCATGGGTCAACACTTCACCGAATTTGGCGAAATGCGATCGGATATATTCTCTCGCAAATAAATGCCCTGCTGAAGCGTAATAAGGATTACGTTCAATCACAATTTTTTCGAGATATGTGCTTAATCGGGATTGCAAATTATTCATTAAAAAACTGCAATAGAATGGGGCATTTACGGATTTGATGAATTCTGCTGTTGCGTAAAAATATTTTTATTTAGTAATGTAAGCAGTCTAATAAGTAGCTAGGCATAAATAAACTGAAAATCCAAAAGATTGTTCCGCCCGCATAGCGGGCGGAACAATCTCTAGTTTTAGGTTTTAATATTCTCATCTACTTATTTGATAAAGAACCAAATTTTTTGAAGCGAGCTGCAAAAAGTGGATTTCTTATTTTACTGCAAGTCCCTAATTGAGGTAATTGAGGCTAAGTCATGAGCGATCGCCAACCTATTGTTTCTGTGATCATCCCAGCATATAATGCGGCTAACTTCATCAGCCAAACTATTGAATCTGTTCTAAATCAAACCTTCACAGATTTTGAATTATTAGTTATTGATGATGGCTCCACCGACAATACATTGGCAGTAGCAAATGAATATGCTTTACGCGATCGCCGTATCCAAGTTTTATCTCAAACCAATCGGGGCGTATCAGCTACACGCAATCACGGAGTTCAACTTGCTAAGGGAAATTTAATTGCCTTCCTTGATGCGGATGATTTGTGGTTTCCCGATAAACTCACTATACATATCCAGCATTTTCATGCTAATCCCAATCTAGCAGTCAGTTTTAGTCGAGTAGAATTTATCAACTTTCAAGGAGAACCCACAGGGCAGTTATCTACTTCGCGCCTCACAGGTCTTAAAGCTGAGGATTTCCTCTACGAAAATCCCACCACTACAGTTTCCAATATTATTACGCGCTCTCAGGTCTTTGCCGAAGTAGGCGGCTTTGCTGAAGATATGAGCTATTCCGAAGATCTTGAATGGCTATTTCGAGTACTCTGTCATCAAGATCATATCTGGCAAATTGAAGGCATTGATCGCGTATTGCTTTACTATCGCGCTAGTCCATCAGGGCTCTCAGCATCACTATATCGAATGGAATCAGGATGGGACTTACTCATTGATCGAGCAAAAAATTATGCTCCTAGTCTGGTAAAGCAGCATTACTCCCTTGCTAGAGCCGTACATTTACGCTATTTGGCGCGACGTGCATTTAGACTACAATTACTAGCCTCTGTCGGGTTAGACTTTATAAATCGGGCGATCGCTTCTGATTTGCGGATTCTATTCCGTGAGCCACATCGTACTTTATTGACAATATTGGCAGTCTACGGACGCTATTTCCTGAGCTTTTTTCAAAGCAAAAAGTAATGATCGCCAAATCATTTGAAGTTGGCACAAGGGTGAGAGTCAGGTAATCTACAGATCTTTGCAATCAGAACCAAGAAACCTCTTGAGATTGGTGATTTGCAGCAATCTCAAGAGGTTTCTTGTAGTTCGCTTAATCAGCAATTGCTGTATGTTTAATTTCTAGGGTTTTGCGAGTTAGGGAGATAGCGATGCCTAAGGTTTCAGTAATTATTCCTGTCTACAATGTAGAAAAATACATTGCAGAAACTATTAATTCAGTTTTGGCACAGACCTTTACTGATTTTGAAATAATAATCATTGATGATGAGTCTAAAGATCGCAGTATTGAAATTTGTGAAAACTTTACAGATCCAAGGATCAAAATTGTCCATCAAAAAAATCGGGGACTTGCGGGAGCGCGAAATACAGGAATTCGTCACGCGCAGGGGGAATATTTAGCTTTTTTAGATTCTGATGATGTTTGGCGATCGCAAAAACTGGCAAAGCATGTTCAGCATTTAGATGAAAATCCTTTAGTTGGAGTTAGCTTCTGTGCTTCAGAGTTTATTGATGATGACAGTCAATCCCTTGGAATTTATCAAATTCCGCAAAATAGAGATATTACTCCTGAAATAGTTCTTTGTCGTAATCCTATTGGCAATGGTTCTGTTCCTGTAATTCGTAGAGACGTATTCCGAGATATAGAATTTCCTGAAAACTTTTATGGAGTAGAAGAGAAGTTCTACTTTGACGATCGCTTTCGTCAGTCTGAGGATATTGAATGTTGGGTAAGAATTGTGCTAACGACAAATTGGCAACTTGAGGGGATTCCCGATATATTGACACTCTATCGGGTCAATACTGGTAGCCTATCGGCAAATATGCTCAAGCAGTTAGAATCTTGGGAAAAGGCGATCGCAAAAGCACGTACCTATGCCCCTGAGTTTATTGCGAAGTGGGAATCTTTAGCGCGAGCCTATCAATTACGCTATCTTGCGCGTCGGGCAGTGCGTAATCGCGATGGTAAAGCGGCAGTACAACTGATTAATCGCGCCTTAGCCACTAATTGGAAGATTTTAATTTACGAACCAAAGCGATCGCTCTTGACGATTGTAGCAGCATATTTGATTTGGATTTTACCAAGCGGTTTATATCGCAGTCTCGAAGACTTCGCTCTGAAGGTCACAGGCAAAAATCAACGCAAAGCGATCGCTAATACCCATAAAAAATAAGAGAGGCGGCGCAATGCGCCGCCTCTCTTATTTTGGGGTGAAACTACCAGCTAGATTTCACAACACCAGGTAATAGTCCTTGGTGAGCCATTTCACGTAAAACGTTGCGGCATACACCAAAATCTTTGTAATAGCCACGAGGTCTACCAGTCAACCAGCAACGGTTGCGGTGACGAGTGGGGTTAGCATTACGGGGAATTTGTTGAATTTCGCGATGTACTGCGATCTTCTGTTGTTGTGTCAGTTCAGGACTGGCAAACTTTTCTTTAAGTGCTTCGAGCTTAGCTGCATATTTTTCAGCTAACTTAGCGCGTTTTTTCTCGCGCTCGATCATGCTTTTCTTAGCCATTGCGGTTCTATCAGGTGATGTAGAGGTAAAAGTCTAAAAATTTAATACAATTCGCGACAGTTACCGATCATAACCTAAATAGACAGATTATTGAGTATAAATTTTTTAAAGATAATTAATTAATGTGATTTCGGGCTAATTTGAAATGAGATTTGATAGAGGGTTTGCTACGCAAACCCTCTATCAAATCCCAAAAGTAAAAGCCTTGCTTAGCAAGGCTTTTACTTTTGGGATTTTAAAATTAGCCCGCTTTACCCGAAATGTCCCACCAAAGTTATCTAGCTTCGACTTCGCTCAGCTAGCTTGCACCAAGGGCTGAGCGAAGTCGAAACCCATCTGCAAGCTATTCAAAACAAATAAGTAGCTAGGCATAAATAACCTGAAAACCGAAAGGATTGTTCCGCCCGTTACGCGGGCGGAACAATCTCTGGTTTTAGGTTTATTTATGTTCATCTACTTATATCTGAACACCAAATAAATAGGAGTATTTTTTAGGTAATCTGGAAGATCTACCTTTAAATATTAAACTTGAGGTGCATTTTTGACCAATCCTCACTCGATCGCTCCTTTTCCTCTTGCATCGCGCCCCCATGGATTAGCCCGATGGATCCCACTAATAGCTGTATTGCGAAATTACAAACAATCTTGGCTGATGCAGGACATTGGCGCAGGATTAGCATTGACAGCGATTTTAATTCCCGCAGGGATGGGTTATGCCGAGGCTACTAACTTATCCGCTATTTATGGGCTCTATGCCACCATTATCCCCTTAATTGCCTATGCCATTTTTGGTCCCAGTCGGATTTTGGTACTAGGTCCTGACTCCGCGCTGATTCCATTAATTTCGGCAACTGTACTCCCATTAGCGAATGGAGATCCAATTAAGGCGATCGCGATCGCGGGTATGTTAGCCATTCTTTCGGGGGGAATGTGCATTATCGCTGGGATTGCCCGATTTGGATTTGTTACTGATTTAATTTCTAAGCCCATTCGCTATGGATATCTCAATGGCATTGCCCTCAGCGTCATTATTAGTCAATTACCTAAAATATTTGGATTTTCTATCAGTGCAAATTCAATGGGAGCAGAACTGAGTGCTTTTATTCAGAATATTCATGATGGCAAAACGAATTACACAGCTTTCGCGATCGGCTCAGCTTGTTTATTTGTAATTCTGGTTTTGAAGCATATTGCACCCAAAATTTCAGGGGTATTGATAGCCGTAGTTGGTGCAACCATTATTAGCTCGCTATTTGACCTGTCTCATCAATCGGGGATATCTGTGATTGGCGTATTGCCACAGGGATTACCAACCTTGCAGATCCCCAATATTACGCCCGTGGACTTTCACAATTTGTTATCGAGTGGCTTAGCGATCGCTTTAGTTTCCTTTGCGGATATGAGCTTACTGTCACGGACTTTTGCGATTAGAGGGGGATATAAAGTCGATCGCAATCAAGAATTAATTGCCCTTGGAATTGCCAACATTGCCGCAGGATTATTTCAAGGTTTTTCGGTTAGTAGTAGTGCCTCACGCACACCAGTTGCTGAAGCAGCAGGAGCCAAAACGCAAATTACAGGAATTGTTGGGGCAATTTGCATTGCGATCGTTTTATTGTTTGCGCCGATGCTATTGCAAAATCTGCCCCAATCAGCGCTTAGTGCAGTAGTAATTTCGGCGGGGCTTGCCATTTTCGAGATTTCGGGGACATTGCGGCTTTATAAGTTAAGGCGATTTGAGTTTGCCCTATCAATTGTTTGTTTCGCAGGGGTAGCCTTTTTAGGAGTGATTCAAGGTATTTTCATTGCGGTTGGCTTAGCCCTGTTGGCATTTGTGTGGAGTGCATGGCGACCACACTATGCAGTATTAGGACGAGTTGATGGGATTAAGGGATATCACGATGTTTCGCGTCATCCTGAAGCTAGACGGATTCCCGGTTTGGTAATTTTTCGCTGGGATGCACCATTATTTTTTGCTAATGCGGAAACCTTTTGCGAACATGTCATGCAAGCTGTAGTGACAGCACCCACGATCACCAATTGGGTACTGGTTGCCGCAGAGCCTGTAACTGATATCGATTTAACAGCAGCAGATGCGATCGCTGAACTTGATAAAACCCTCTGCCAAGCAGGTATCGAGTTATGTTTTGCAGAAATGAAGGGACCAACCAAGGATCGTCTAAAGCGTTATGGACTGTTTAACACATTGGGCAAAGAAAACTTTTTTCCCACTATTGGGCAAGCAGTAGATGCTTATTTGGAAATTAATCAAGTGGAATGGAAAGACTGGGATGAATAATTTTAGAGAGAGCCGCTTAGCGGCTCTCTCTAAAATTTATGACTTAATTGTGATCCAATCTCTCTTTAGTAATGCTCGAAATGTTGTAATGCCTTTAGAAAATCCATCGGGATCTTGTAAAACATATTCAGGAAATTCTTCGTAATTTCGCCATTGTTCCAATGGACTATGGCGCAAGTGCAAGACATGCTCGCCATCTTCGCGCTTCCAGCACATTTGACCACCAGTTGGGATATTAGACATGGACTCCTCCTGTTACTTAATAAGAACACTGATAGCACTTTTCGAGGTGTTGCATTTGCCGAAAGCAAGCATACAAACCTAGTAGCTTGAAAACTGCTATAGCGTTTTCGCAATCAATATGAGCAAATTGCTAACCTAATTGTGGCGATCTAAATATTAAATTCTGTAAATATCGCTACCTTAAATGTCGTTATTATTGCCAAATTAGTGTATAGAGCCAAGGTGTAATTGGTTCCCCCCAAAGGAGGATTTGTTGAAATTTAAACCTTGTTGCAAGTTTTTTGTGGCATAGCTTTGCTGTGCCATAAAAACTCTGGTTCTTTAGCACCCTAGTAGTTAATCAGGCTCGGTAAATGTCAAAATAAACTTTAACGTTGCGAGATTGAGGCGAAACGATGTCACTGAAAGCTGGCAAAGAGGCATTGTTGCGAAAACATTACACTGAAGCGATCGCGATTTTGACTGAATATAGCCAAGGTTGTGCAGATCCCACGTCCAAAGATTATGTGCAAGCGCAGATTTGGCTAGTTTCGGCATACAAAAAAACGGGACGCGCAGATAAAGCGATCGCTATTTGTGAACAGTTAGAGACCTATGATGACCCACAATTACAAAAATGGTCACAAAAATCTTTAATTACCCTACGTGCAGTCCTTGATGAGCCATCCGACGATCGCATCAAGCGCAATGAAGATGTTGCCTCAGTGATCAAATCTGCGCCTCGCCGCTATCGCAAAAAAGATGTCACCCTAGCACTTCCATCTCGTTATATATACTTTTTAATTGCCGCAATTCTATTTACGATTCTCACAATAGTTGGCTTACAGTTTTTAATTGGCTATGCAATTTCACTGATTTTCACCACTACCTTTACGAGTGCTTGGTTAACTGCAATCTCGATTGTGACTTTCGTATGCAGCATTTTGCTATTTTTCATGTCGCCTTGGATTATTGATATCACTCAAAAGCAGTATCACCGCATTCAATGGATTACACTGGCAGACTTGGATGAAAAGAGTCCTGAAGCTGTGGAAATCATTGAGAATTTTTGTGAGAAATACAATATTTTTGTGCCACGTTTGGGGTGGATTGAGGATGATGCACCTGTTGCCTTTACCTATGGGGTAATTTCTAATTCCGCACGCATTGTCGTTAGTCGAGGTTTATTTGAATGTCTTGATGATGATGAAATCGCCACAGTTTATGCCTATCAATTGGGGAGAATTCGCAATAAAAGTTTTGCCGTTTTGACATTTATTTCTGCTCCTGTCCAAGTTCTCTATTACCTCTATGTATTACTAAGCCGTCAAAGTTATCGCGCTAAAAGTGCCAAGCAAATCTGGCAAATTGCAGCAACTTTCGCTAATGTGCTCTACTCACTCAGTAATTATTTGTTAGTTTGGCTCTCCCACGCCAGTACGATTGTCAGCGATCGCTTTGCCTCAGAGGTAACGGGAAATCCCAATGCTCTCGCCCGTGCCTTACCAAAAATGGCAAGGCAAATGTTGCCTTACAATCAACCCGCCATGCCCACTAATCGTCTTTTAGAATCGACAAGAGCTTTGGGCATTTGCGATCGCCAAACGATGACCGCGATCGGGCTAGCGATGGAAATTGCCCATGTTGGACAAACTGATCAAGATCCCTATCGCGTATTCCTATGGGAGTTGTTTAATCCTTGGCGACGTTGGCTAGAAATCCATTCTACCCATCCATTGATTGGCAAACGTCTGAGATTTCTATCGAGCTATTCCAAACAGCTAGGACTAGTCACGGAATATGACTTTGCCGAATTATTGAAAGAAGAGAAGAAACTGAATAAAAAGCGTCTATATCAAAACTTTTGGCGCGATTTATTTATTCAAATTTCACCATTTATCGGTGTGGCGATCTCAATCATCGCATCCATGTTGCTATATCAACTCTTTAATCGATGGTTATTATTGAGTTTCTCATTGATTGGCTTAGGCTTAGGCTTTATGTTTCAAGGAAGCCTACGCTATCCTGATTTTCGGAAAGTTGCTGATACAGATCTTGTGAGTTTATTGATCGATCCCTATGCTAGCTATGTTCAAGGCGCACCTGTCCAAATACCAGGGGAATTGCTGGGGTATGGTACTGATGAGTTTTACATTGGCTATTCACTGCGTTTAGAAGATCAAGGGGGATTAGCCTTTCTCAACTACATTCCCAATTTCCGTCAATGGATTATCGATCCTTCCAATACAATTAAAAATTTAGAGTTACTATGCGATCGCTCAGTACTTGCTTCTGGTTGGTTTCGTCGCGGTAAGTTTCCCATTATTGATCTATCCACTTTACAACCGATCATGCAGGATAGTCCTAAACACAGAGCTTCTCTAATCAGCTATCACCAGTTTTGGAATAATATTGGTAGTTCTATTCTCGTATTATTGGGTCTATCAATTTTATTACTCACTTCTCGCTTATTTTGATTCCGAAAGTCCAAAAGATAGGTACTACTTTGCACTAACACTAATCTTTTGGACTTTAATTCGTTGGTGGTGCTAAACAAAGCGCTTTGCGCTGACTTGAAACCCAGAGAAAACTTTGAAAGATCGGCTTCGCCGATCTTTCAAAGTTTTCTCTGGTAAGGATGGGCGGCGCGAAGCGCCACCCATCCTTACCAGAATAAATTTTAGGACTACCACTTTGTTTTCGTTGCTATAGTGTTGATTTCAATAAGAGAGTAAGCAGAAGTTAATGCTAAATCGTTTTTTATTGGTAGTATTGTTGACTTGCCAATTAATATGTTTAGGCTTGCTATGGGTTAGCTGTTACCCTGGGCTGATTTTAGATTTACTATTTATTATTGGTGCCATTGTTTATATAGGTGCAATTCCGTTTGCAATCGCCTTAATCTTGGGCATTATATTTGGGGCACGGCTCGTCAACAAGGAAAAGTTTTTACCAGTTAAACTAGCAAATCAAACTAAATATGATCGCCGCAGATTATTGATTGCTTTTGCGATCACAATTGGTCTAACTGCGATTTTATTGAAAACAAATTTACCTCAAATCATTTCTTTCTCTCTATCACGTCCTGCCTTTGAAGCGGTAATTGCCGATGCCGATAAACTCAAATCTATTTGTAATAGCAAACCCACTCAGCAACAATTAGGTTTATATAAGGTCATAGAATGCGATCGCGATAATCGTGGTGGTATTTACTTTAGTACTGGTCAGCATGGCGTTTTGTTTGACTCTTTCTATTTTGGATTTGCTTACCAACCTAATCCCTATGGAAGTCAACATTTTGGCACTAAAGTTTATGAATACCCCATTGTTGGTGATTGGTACGGATTTAAAGCTGGCAATAGTTTTTGATAAGTAGCTGGGCATAATTCAAACCCAGAGTCAAATGCTGTGCATTTGGGGTTTTATATTTAATTGCCCCTAGCTACCTAGTAAATTCTTAATCAAGATGGTTTAGTCATGAACATAATTTCAAATTCCATTTCAAGTTCTCTTACGCTCGCCTTGGGATTATCCTGCTTTGCGATCGCTCCTGTCGCTGCTGAAACCATTGCCCAATCGCAAACATTTGGTGTAGCAGCTCCTGCCTGTGAGTCACAAACGCAAATTGGGATGAATATTTGTGCTTTCCGATGGGCAAAAACTGCTGATTTTTTACGATCACTGATTTACGAAGAAGTATCTAGTCAGCAATCTGAAGCAGGTCGAACTCAACTAAAAGCGATCGAAAAAACTTGGACTTCCTATCGAGATACCCATTGCCAAGAACTGAGTGAACCATTTCGGCAAGGTTCTATTTATCCATTACTTTATTTGAGTTGTCGGGCGAGGGTGACAAATGATCGCATTGCTGATTTACAAGGTACAAACAATCCAAAACTGACACCAGATGTTACGACTCAGCGCTTAGTTCAAATCCTAAAACAAGAAAATCTCAAGAATTCGGCTGGACAACGTCAATGGTTGCAATACCAAGCACAACATTGTCAGTTTGAGTCATTACGCTTTACTGAGCGATCGCAGGTAGTCAAACAATGTCGCGATCGCCTAGTCGAAAGCCGCCTCAGGGAACTAGAAGCTTTGGTACGCATTCGCTAATGTGTAAGCGCATCCGAAGGGGTGCGCTTATAGCCTATTGAGGCTTTGAGGAGTACAGAAATATTTTTGAAAGCGTTGCTTCGCAACGCTTTCAAAAATATTTCTGGGTTATAAGTAAGCGCAAAGCGCTGTACAACTATTGTCTTTTAGCTGCTCTATTTTCCCAAGCGAGGATGATTGTCGTACCAAGGACATAGGCAAGAATATCTTTCCAATCAAAGGTTGTGCCTAAAATAATCGCTAAAACCTTGTATTGTCTCCATCCTAACTTATCGATTAGATTGAGGTACTGCAATCCTTCGACAACACAGGCAAATATTAAAACCGATAGAGCTGCTACATTTGCTTTGATCTTCCAAAAAGTTCTCAGAAAGCTGTAAATGAGGATCACTACTAACACATCACCAACAAAGGGACGAATAAATTGATCATCGACAAAAACGGCGATCGCAACTTCTATGAGAAAGAGGAAAACTGTCAAATAGAAATACTGGCGATTGAAAGTAAGTTTATTGGTAATCATTGTATTTTCATTAAGCTAAGTAGCTGAGTGCAATTAAATATAACAACCTAAAAGCTGTAGCGCACGCGCAGCGTGCGCTACAGCTTTTGGTTCTATTTTTTAACTATGCCTAGCAACTTAGACAGCGTTTTGCTCTGCCTAATCTAAATTTTAGGATTTTAGGTAAAGATTGCGCCGCCTTGTAAGCGCTGATAGTGCATTTCAAATTCGGCTTTAAGGGCAGGGAAATGTTCTAAAGTGGGATCTTTTTTGATAATGCGTTCGGCGGCTTCACGGGCAATTTGAAAAATCTCTTGACGGGCTGCCTCATCGGGTAAGCGATCCTCAATGGAGAAGCCTGCATGACCTGATTGTTCTGTACCTTCATCTCTCCCCTTACCGCGCATCTGGAAATCTCGTTCTGCAATAAAAAAGCCATCTTGCGATTGTTCGAGAACCTGTAACCGCTCTTGGGCAGTTTGAGATTTGGAACTGCTCAGTAAAAGGCAATAGGATTGAGATGCGCCACGACCGACTCTTCCCCGCAGTTGGTGTAACTGGGCTAAACCAAAGCGATCGGCATGTTCGATTAACATTACGGAAGCATTAGGAATATCGACACCAACTTCCACAACGGTTGTAGCAACTAGGATTTGGGTTTCGCCTCGACGGAATGTGCTAATCGCTTCATCCTTTTCCGTAGAAGACATTTGCCCATGCAGTAACCCGATTTGGAAGTGGGGAAAAACTACATTCTGTAAGTGTTCGCGTTCTTGTGTGGCTGCCTTAATATCTTCCATTTTCTCCGACTCTTCCACCAGAGGCAGCACAATATACACCTGTCTGCCCTGAGCAATTTCGCGCTTAATCAGGTCATAGGCATCTTTACGCTGGGAAGGTTTGAGAAGGACAGTTTGAATTGGTTTGCGTCCGGGAGGAAGTTCATCAATGACACTAACTTCGATTTCGGAATTAGTGAGATAGAGAGTACGCGGAATTGGTGTTGCCGTCATGATCAATACATGGGGATCATTGCCTTTTTGCAAAAGTCGCGATCGCTGATCTCTACCAAAACGATGCTGCTCATCGATTACTGCTAAACCCAATCGCGCAAAGTTTACCCCATCTTGAATTAAGGCATGGGTTCCAATCACAAGAGGTAATTCCCCAGTTTCCAATTGCCGTAAAATCTCGCGCCGCTTAGCCGTTTTGGTGGAACCCGTGAGAATTTCCACTGGCAGATTTAGCTGCATAAACCATTCCACAATCTTGCGATAATGTTGCTCCGTGAGAACTTCCGTAGGAGCCATCAGCGCTGTCTGATAACCTGCCTCGATCGCTGTTAAAAGTGCATATACCGCCACAATCGTTTTACCTGAACCGACATCCCCCTGAACAAGACGGTTCATCGGTGTTTGTCCTTGGAGGTCGGCACGAATTTCGGCGACAACTCGCTTTTGAGCCTTAGTTAATTCAAAGGGGAGAATTTTTTCGAGTTGAGCGATCGCATTACTCTGCGGTACAAAATGAATCGCCTTTTGCTGTTGCCGACGATAGAGGGACACAAGGCGACGATAGAAATACTTGTCAAAGGTTAGGCGAATTACGGCTTGCTCCAGCATTTCGCTCGTATCTGGGTAATGCACTTGGGCGATCGCCTCTGGCAATGGAATCATTTGATAATCCCGCAAAAAGCGATCGGGCATCGGATCGGCAATTTGGGATACTGCGGGTAAACATTGAGCAACAAGGCGGCGGATTGCTTCGGGTGTAATTCCTTCCGTAAGTGGATAGACTGGCACTACGCGCCCAACGGTTTTCGATTGGATCGTATCTTGAGTATGTTCGAGAACTTCTACTTCATAATTCTCTAGGGTCAAGCCATATTTGCTCTGTTTGACTACTCCCGAAGCTGCGATCGTGCAGCCTTGGGGATATAGCTTTTTCTGAGTTTCTTGCCAACCGCGATTGGCGTAACGTTTACCTGTCCAGAATCGGCTTAATTTGATTTGTCCTGTATGGTCTCGTAGAATAATTTCTACAATTGTGAGATTGGGATTTTTAGGACTGGTAAAGCAATTAAATTTCTTGACAGTACCGATGACCGTCACCGTATCCCCATCCTTCAGTTCACGAATGGGAATTTGCCTCGCATAGTCAATATGATCGCGGGGATAGTAACTAAGCACATCACGCACGGTATATAAATCGAGCAGCTTAAATCTTGCTGCCATAAATGAACCAACCCCATCGACATCTTTGAGTTCGGTTTCGGGAGTCAGTTTTTTAATGGTTGTGGGTTCAGTTGTTGAGATCGCGACCGTTTTGGGTTTCTTTTGCTTCGGGGCTGCATTAGTTTCCGCCAGTTCCCGACGACGCACTTCATAGAGCAAGCGTCTTGTCTCGGCAACTAGATGCTGCCTACGTCCTAGCGGCAAATCACCATATTGAGCATATTGATTAGCAAGAGTTTGGGCTTGTAGGCGATCGCTCATTTCCCAATCATCGGGCAAATCCTCTTGCAAACTTGCTTTCAAAAAATCCGCAAACAAAAATTGCTTTCCCTGCAAATTAGAAAAGCCTCTTTCTGCCTCGACACTCAAGGCTTGCTGTAAGCGGTTTATATCAAGGGGCACAGGATTGAGACTAGTTACTGATTATTCTGGGTTAACTGTTCACAAATTTCCATTAGACGAAAGTTAGGGGGGAATTTCCCATCAGCTTTGATTTGTTTAATATATTCGGAAGGAATCCGCCAAAGTAGCTTGCTATCTAGAGCCTTGATAATATCACCACGATCAATTACCCCTGCCACTGATCCGACTGGCGATCGCACAATCACATAGCGTAACTGTTTTTGCTCAAGTAGACTGATAACTTTGGAAATTTGATCTTTAAGTTCGACCGTATCAATTTCATCAAAGGGCTTAATTAGAGCTTGGAGAGATTTTGATTGCCACTCATGGCTATCGATCTGACGAATCTGCTCTGCTGACACCAAACCGCGATCGCGTCCATTTGATGAAGCAACATAGATAGGGTTCGCGTCCTTATCTTCCATCAAGAGAAATTTATCAGCAAAGTCCCGCAATGAAATATCCGCATCTACCAAGCGGAAATCCCTTGTCATCGCAGCTTCGGCATTAAGATCTAGAAGCGCTTGTTGCAAGTTATTGAGATAGAGATATGCACCTGCACTACCAAACATAAACCAACCAAGGATAACCAAGAAGAGCCCACCAAAGTTGCTCAACAATATCAGTCCACCCAAAACCATAATCAGAATTCCAAAAAATTGTCCTGATCGGGCGGCCCATCGGATTCCTGCGAAGCGATCGCCTGTTAATTTCCAAATTGCTGCTTTGAGAATATGCCCACCCTCAAACGGAAGCGCAGGAATGAGGCTAAACACGCCAATAAAAAGATTGATTTGAGCAAAATAAAGGGCAATAATTGCCCAAATAGTCCGCGTAGTTCCGATACTAGCGGGTAAAGCTTCGATCAATTTTGGGTTACTCGATAAAATAGTGTCCCCTGCAATGAGCCAAGTCGCTGTAAAACCGATCGCACTTAAAACTAAGCTAGTTAAAGGTCCTGAGATCGCAATGCTAAATACAGAAAATGGATCTTGAGATTCTCGCTCAACGTTATTTGCTGCCCCCATAAACTGAATATTAATGGAATTGATTTCAACTCCTCTAGCCTTAGCCATAAGCCCATGGGCAACTTTATTCAGAGCGATCGATAAAAAGAAGAGAATTGCGGTAATTGCACCATAGCCTAGGGAAAAAGATGGCGATAACTTCGCATAGGCATTTCCCAATAACACAGCAAGAATGCTAAGTATAAGAAACCATGATGGATCAACATATAGTGATATGCCGTAAATACTGCCGATGCGGATACCGCCTCTCATGATGTGCCTGTCCTAGATTGATGTACTGATTGGCGCTGAAAGCTATGCTTAACATTTTATAGCAATCAAGCCCTGCAATGAATTGCGGACTAAAAGCTAAAAACCTTTTAAACGGTTTGGTTAACTTACTTTTGATTAACGCTGCTCAGGATGACAAATCATCGGGTTGCCGCTATCACAAGTATCATTAATTGCCGCAATCAACTCCTGCAATCGTCCAAAGCCATGCTGGTTAAAGTACATCGTTAAACGGGGCAGGTTGATAATATGAGGTTCGTTGGCTTCCTTGGGAAGAGCTTGACTTCGCTCGATTCTGCCATTATTTAAAAGATCGCCAAAATTACTATTAAGGCGCTCTAGATGCTCATCGGTAATATCGCAATTTAAGCGAATTACAAATAAATCACCAACCCATCGAGAGGAATGATAAACACTGTAAAAAGATGAAATATACTGACAAGCCTCATCAATATCGTCAGTAATTTTGTAGAGACTCCGATCTTCCTTGACAATTAAACCCCGTTCAATCAGTTGTTGTTGGACAAAAACATCCCATTGCTTCCAATAATCACCGCCCTTTTTATCCATTAACACCATTGGACGTGGTGTGGTGCGCCCTGTTTGACAAAGCGTTAAACATTCAAAAAATTCATCCTGTGTGCCAAAGCCTCCCGGAAAAAGCGCGATCGCATCACTTTCTTTCACAAAATATAACTTGCGCGTAAAGAAATAGCGAAACTTAACCAGCCGTGAGTCCTCAGGCACAAAACCGTTGCTGGTTTGCTCAAAAGGCAAACTGATATTTAAACCAAAGGAATTCTTGCCTGCACCTGCATTCCCTGCCGCCATGATGCCCCCACCTGCACCAGTAATTACCATAAAACCTTGCTGGGTAATCCGTTCCGCAAACTCATAGGCTTGACGATACTCAGGGGCATCCGCATGGGTACGCGCTGAGCCAAAAATACTCACCTTGCGATTAAAGCGATAGGGGTGAAACATCGCGATCGCCTTTTGCATATCTTGTAAGGAGCCCGCCAAAATTTTCCAGTCGAGACGCTCGGCATCTGTCTGACTAAGTTGGGCAATCGCTTTTAAAGCACTATAAATTAGCTCCCCATGCTCAGTTGATTCCAGATGATCAACTAGCTTATACAAATCGTCGGCAAGAGCTTTAATATCTGAAGATGAAGGAATTGTAGCCATAAATGCCATTTTATACCAAACACAATCATCTAAGCTTTTGGCTCATCTAGCGCATCTACGTTTTTGGTTAGATTGCTATAAGCTGCCATTTCGTAAGATACTGACTAAGTAATAAAAATTAACAAAGAATTAATACTTAGCTATGGCAAACATTACGTTTGTGAATGAAGGTAAGGAAGCGATCGCAATGGATGGCGTAAACCTCCGCATCAAGGCTCTCGAGAACAACATCGATATCTACAAATTTGTTGCGAAGCTCACTAACTGTAATGGTTATGGTCAATGTGCTACCTGTGTTGTAGAGATTGTGGATGGTCTAGAAAACCTCTCACCTAGAACCGAGTTTGAAGAGAAAAAGCTCAAAAATAAACCTGCCAACTATCGTCTTGCCTGTCAGACATTAGTCAACGGCAATGTTAGTGTCAAAACTAAGCCATAGCCATAGTTTTGTATTTCAATCTCGGCTTAGCCGAGATTGAAATAATCAAGATTGAAATAATATATGTGATATATGTGCGGTAAAACGTACTTACTACGAATATCCACAAACACACGATAAGTGCTAGGTTAAACTAGAATAATTGTCCATGAATCCTTTAGGCGACAGAGAAACCCCCTATGGCGCGTGATTATTACGAAATCCTTGGAGTCGATCGCAATACTGACAAAGAGGAAATCAAACGAGCATATCGACGTTTAGCTCGAAAATATCACCCCGATGTCAACAAAGAACCAGGGGCGGATGAACGATTTAAAGAAATTAACCGTGCTTACGAAGTTCTTTCAGAGCCAGAAACTCGTGCGCGATATGATCGCTTTGGCGAAGCTGGCGTATCAGGTGGTGGTGGCGCTCCTGATATGGGTGATATGGGTGGATTTGCCGATATCTTTGAAAGCTTCTTTAGTGGCTTTTCTAACACGGGGCAACAACAAGCACGTCGTCGCAGTGGACCTACTCGCGGTGAAGATTTACGCTTCGATTTGAAGTTAGAGTTTCGCGAAGCCATCTTTGGCGGCGAAAAGCAGATCAAAATCTCGCATTTGGAAACCTGTGCTACATGTAGCGGCTCAGGAGCAAAACCCGGAACTAGACCGCGTACTTGTGGAACTTGTAGCGGTACTGGTCAGGTTCGTCGAGCTACACGTACACCTTTTGGTAGCTTTACCCAAGTTTCAACTTGTCCTACCTGTAACGGTACTGGTCAAACCATTGAGGACAAGTGCGAAAGCTGTAATGGCCTAGGACTAAATCAAGTTACCAAGAAACTGAAGATTACCATCCCCGCAGGTGTCGATAGCGGTACAAGACTGCGCGTATCAAATGAAGGTGATGCAGGACAGCGTGGTGGTCCTTCGGGCGATCTCTATGTCTATCTATTCGTGCAAGCTGACAATGAGTTTGAGCGTGAAGGCATTAATATCCTGTCGGAAATTAAGATTAGCTATCTTCAAGCTATCCTTGGTGACAAGATTGCAATTAATACAGTTGATGGGAAGAAACCGCTCACGATTCCCGCAGGTACACAACCTGACACAGTACTGACGCTAGAGGGATTAGGTGTGCCAAAATTAGGCAATCCCGTCGCTCGTGGCGATCATTTAATCAGAGTCAAGATTGATATTCCGACCAAAATCGGTAGTGAAGAACGCGAGGTTCTTGAAAAACTGAAGGAAAAGCAATTTGGGAATGCAGCTAAAGGTGGCATTGGCGATATTTTAGGCGGCATATTTGGCAACCAAAAGTAAAACCCAATAATTTAAAAAAGCCTTGCTTTGCAAGGCTTTTTTAAATTTATAATATTTTTTTCAAGAACAATCCAGAGATATATGTGCATTAAGGCTATCCAATCAATCGATTTACGTGGTGTTCCCTGTCCCCTTAGTTTTGTACGCGCTAAGTTACATCTAGAAAAGCTAGAAACAGGACAATTGTTGGAAGTTTTCCTTGATGGTGGTGAGCCAATTGAGCAAGTTCCCAATAGCCTGACCTCTGATGGACATCAGGTCAAAGGCATCGAAGAACGCGATCGCTTTTTTGTATTAACTGTCCAAAAAGCATGATGCAAGTACTTTTATGTTGGCTTTAACAGGTACAGTTTTGGCTGTACAGGCCAATTTTTATCGGGTCAGGCTAGATCGAGCTTTCCGTTTAGAGTTGCTTGATGAATTTGGACAAAATACTAGTCAGCTTATTGATGAACTCCTCTGTACTAGACGTGCAAGGCTTAAAAAAATCGGACAGCAAATCTGTGTGGGCGATCGCGTCACTATCGAAGAACCCGACTGGCATGGTAAGCGGGGGGCAATTTCAGAAGTGGCTGCACGTCGCAATTTGCTAGATCGTCCGACAGTGGCAAATGTCGATCGTATTTTATTAGTTTTTGCCCTTGCGGAACCGAGCCTAGATCCGCATCAACTGAGCCGCTTTTTAGTTAAAGCCGAAAGTACGCAGGTAGAAGTTTTACTATGCCTAAATAAGCGGGATCTGGTTAGTGATGAACTCTGGCAGACATGGTGCGATCGCCTCAAGTCTTGGGGATACCCTCCAGTGGCTATTAGTACCTATACCCATGAAGGGATTAATGAACTAGCGCAACATTTACAAACTGGTGTCACCGTTGTAGCAGGGCTATCAGGTGTTGGCAAATCCAGTCTAATTAATTTACTGATTCCCAATTTACAAGTTCGTGTTGGTGAAGTTTCTCAGCGATTAGGGCATGGGCGACATACGACACGTCATGTTGAACTGTTTGCCTTGCCTGCGGGCGGCTATCTTGCCGATACCCCCGGATTCATGCAGCCCAATCTCACCGTTATTCCTCAAGAATTAGCGGATTGTTTTCCTGAAGCGAAGCAAAGATTAAGCGCTGGCGATGTCTGTCATTTTAATAATTGTTTACATCGTCGTGACGAGCCTAATTGTTTAGTACGTGGTGATTGGGAGCGTTACGAGCATTACCTCGCCTATCTTGAAGAGGCGATCGCCTATCAACAAAAGCTCAAAAACACTACTACGGCTGATTCTTCGTTGAAAGTTAAAGATGCCAGCGATGGTAAACAACAGGAGCCAAGATTACTCAAAAAGCGCTACCGTCGTGAGTCCCGTCGCAGTGAACACCAAAATTTAGATGAAGATTTGGATTAACGTCAGTTCAGGTTAAGCTAGCAAATTTTAAAAATCCAAAAGTAAAAGCCTTGCATAGCAAGGCTTTTACTTTTGGTCTTTGAGAGAGGGTCTGCTGTGCAAACCCTCTCTCAAAGACCGTTTCAAATCATCCCGAACTAACGTTGGATTAGATGAATGTGATTTGTACATTCATCTAATTTCTGTTAATACTCTTGCAAGGCGCGATATAGTAGCTAACGAGCTTTATGCTTGTCCCTAAATCAAAGGTCATAGCTTAAATTAGATATGAAAAAGTATATTTCCCTTGCTGCTGGTTTAGTCTTATTTGCGGTTAGTGCTTGCAATTCCTCTACACCTGTAGCTGATAATGCGACTCCTAGCAAAGCAGCATCACCTACAGCAACTTCATCTGAAAAGCCAAATGAAAAGCCCACAGAAAAACCCACAGAATCTGCAACCCCAAGCGCTAAAGCCACAGAAAAGGCTACAACCAATGCTGAGGGTTGGCAAGACTACAAATCTGCGGCTGGGAAATTTAGTGTGCAATTACCTAGCAAGCCACAGGAGCAATCTCAAGACCAAACAACTGATGTGGGGACAATCAAGCTAAATATGGTAATTGCTGAAGCCAATGATTCAGGTTATTTTGTTGGCTATGCTGATTTCCCCAACAAAATCGCTAATCCTGCGGATATCCAAAAAGGTTTAGCTGATTCTGTAAAAGGCTCAGTTGGAAATCTTAAGGGAGAAATTAAAGTAGAGAAGGAATCGACCCTTGGTGATGTACCTTGTCGAGATTTTGAGGCGATCGGTAAGGTCAAAACGACAGATGTATCGATGAAAGGTAGATTTTGTCTCGCAGGCAATCGCTTGTATCAGGTATTTGCCCTAGGAGCCAAAGATAAGCTAGCGACTAATGATGTTGATCGCTTTATTACTTCTTTTAAACTAGAAAAGTAATCAAAAAGGGCGCTTAGAGCCCTTTTTGATTACTTTAGGCTTCTTCATACTCGTCATCGTCATCATCTCTTGTAAGCCAATTACAAATTCCTAACAGAATTGACACTGAGATAATTGAAAATATCTGTGAACCATCACCATGATGCCAATATTTGAATAGTTCTGTTTGATTGGAAATAATTGCTAGTAACGCTACTCGTACCGAGTTAACAATAAAAGCGATCGCTATTGCTGATGGAAACATAATCCACATATAAAAGCGCGATACAGGGAAAACCAAAACAAACATTAAGGTAATCCGCAAGAGCATAAAAATCGGTGGCAAACCTGCACAACCTCTTGCTACTTCCACTGCGCCATATTGACTAACAATCGTAATTCCTTGCTGAGCAACTTTGACTCCTCCATACCACAGCACCGAATTAGCAAATTGTGCCGTAAAAACGTTAACTGGAATAAACTTTTCGATCGCTGCAAATAAAAATGGTACAGGTATTCCCAAAGTTGCTGTTAGTAGAATAGGTTGCCAATATTGCCTTAATCCTTTCCATCCTGAAGCAATCAGAGCAACACCAATTGTTGATGTTAAAGGAGTCAGAATAAATAAAATATCAAAAACTCTGCGAGTTAATAAGCTTTTTATCAATACCCAGATAATTAGTAATGAGCCAACAGCGATCGCTGATGGTGTACTCTCAAATTTAAAATTTGCTCGGTTGCGACAAACTAATAAAATTGCCACAGCCCAAGTCAAAATCACCATCGCGTTATCATCAATATTCTCACCCAGACGAAACTGGAGAGCAATATTAATGGCGATTAAACTTCCCCATGTTGCGAGTAACCAAAACTCTAATTTACTAATAGCTTTTTGGAAAGCAGTTGGTAAATCAGAGAAGTCCCCGCGCAAAATGTTGTTGAGCATGACTAGTGAAAAAACAAATTATATTTAATATAAAAGAGGCAGTGCCAAGCACTGCCTCTTTTATATTAAAAGCTAAAGAATGTAAAGCAACAAAAATAGAACTATCCAGACAATATCGACAAAGTGCCAGTAAATTGAGGCTGCTTCGATACCAAAGTGACTGGTATTGCTGTAATGTCCTGCTTTAAGCGATCGCACTAATACTGAGGCGATTAAGGTTAGCCCAATGATTACGTGCAAACCATGAAAGCCTGTGAGTACATAAAAGGTACTTGCAAATAGATTAGTAGTTAGCCCAAATTCTAAATGCTGATATTCATAGATTTGTCCAGCAATGAAGATCGCACCCATGATAAATGTGGCGAGAAACCATAGCTGGGCTGCTTTGACTTTATTCTCTTTGATCGCACTATCGGCTTGGTGAATCACAAAGCTACTCGATACCAGAATGATTGTGTTAATTCCAGGCAAAAGTAGCTCGAGTTCAGGTGTACCTTCGGGTGGCCATGAGGTAGCAACAGAGCGAAAGGTCAGATAGGCGGCGAACAGCCCGAAAAAGAGCATTCCTTCAGAAATCAGGAAGACAATTAGTCCAAAAACTCGTAGGTCGGGATGTTCGGCATGACCCGTTGACTCATGGGCATGAATTGAATCTTCGGAGATGGTCGTAGTGGTAGCGATCGATCCTTGCATAGGTAGATGTTTGGATAATTTGGACTCAATTACACAAGGGGCTTAAGCCCCTGTTAGGAATTAGGCAAGAGGCTTAAGCCTCTTGTTTTAGGAATTAAGATACAGCGATCGCTTCTTGACGATCTTCTTTATACTCTTCACCGTAGTCATAGGGACCTGTAGCTAAGACAGGATCGCCAACCCAGTTATGGGGGATAGGAGGCGAAGAAGTTGTCCATTCTAGGGTTAGGGCATTCCAAGGATTATCAGGAGCTTGCTCACCCTTAAACCAACTGTAAACGGCATTAATCACGAAAGGCACTGTAGAAAACGCCAAGATCAATGCGCCAACGGTGCAGATCACGTTAATGGGTGCAAATTGTGGATCGTACTGGGCGACGCGACGAGGCATTCCCTGCAAACCAAGAATATGCATCGGACCAAAGGTTAAGTGCATTCCGATAAAGGTCAGCACAAAATGAATCTTGCCCCAAAATTCATTCAACATCCGCCCAGTCATCTTGGGGAACCAGTGATAGAGTCCTGCGTAAATGCCAAATACACTGCCACCAAAAAGAACGTAATGGAAGTGAGCCACTACAAAGTATGTGTCATGTACATGAATATCAACAGGAGCGGAACCAAGCATAACGCCGCTCAGACCACCGATTAAGAAGGTGGAGATAAAGCCCATCGCAAAGAGCAAGGGACTATCTAGGCGCAACTTACCACCCCAAAGTGTCGCAACCCAGCTAAATACCTTAATTCCTGTTGGCACAGCTACCAACAAAGTCGCCACCATGAAGAAAACGCGCAACCAGTCAGGTGTGCCACTGGTAAACATATGGTGCGCCCACACAAATAAGCCTAAAGCACAAATCATCATGCTGGAATAGGCGATCGCCTTATATCCAAAAATTGGCTTACGGCTATGGGGTGGGATAACTTCAGAAATGATGCCAAAGACAGGCAAGATCATCACATAGACGGCGGGGTGAGAATAAAACCAGAATAAGTGCTGATAAACAACGGGATCGCCACCGCCTGTGGGATTAAAGAAATTTGTGCCGATCAATAGGTCAAACCCTAGCAGTACCATTGCTCCTGCCAAGACAGGGGTTGCCAATAGCGCCAATACCGAGGTTGCCATCATCGCCCAGCAAAAGAGAGGCATACTAAACAGATCCATCCCCTTCATCCGCATCGACCAAATCGTGACAATAAAATTCACTGCCGCCAGAATCGATGAAGTTCCCACCAAAATGATGCTAAGAATCCAGATCACTTGTCCGACATGTTCATCGGTCAAAATGCTCAAAGGTGGATAGGCTGTCCAACCCGTGGATGCTGGTCCTACAAAGAAACTGCCCATGAGCAGGAGTCCCGCAGGAATCGTAAGCCAAAAGGCGATCGCATTTAGGCGAGGAAATGCCATATCTCGGGCCCCGATCATCAAAGGCACAAGGTAATTACCAAAACCACCCGTCACCGCAGGCACGATCCACAAGAAGATCATGACCGTGCCATGCATCGTAAACAGGCTGTTATAAAAAGCGGGATCAACAAGATCGGAGTCAGGTGTAGCAAGTTCCACACGTACTGCCGAGGCAAGCGCCCCACCGATCAAATAAAACATAAACGAAGTAACCAGATATTGAATCCCAATTACTTTGTGATCGACGCTAAAGGTAAAGAACTCCCACCAAGGAGTCTTTTGGGGTTCTGCCCCTGCGCTCGAACTTTGAGTTGGAGTAAGAGTTTGGGTCATAGAGAAATTAGTGAGTGGTGATTGATAATTGGTGATTAGCTGTTGGGTTTGTCGTTTTTTACTTTTGCCTTTTTACTTTTTACTCGTCATACCCATTTGAGCAACCTTACCTGCAAGGTATTCCTGATCTGACATTTGGGATGGAGGACGTGAGGCGACGATCGCTTCAGTGTCGTTGCTAGCGATTTCTTGCTGTTCCTTGAGCCACTTGGCATAGTCCTCAGGAGTATCAATTACCATAGTGGTACGCATACCGCCATGATAGGAGCCGCACAATTCGGCACAAACAACAGGATATTCACCAACCACACGAGGCGTAAATTCGAGATAGGTTTCACGTCCAGGGATTACGTCCTGTTTGATGCGTAATTGGGGAACCCAAAAGGCATGGAGGACATCAACTGCATTCATATTTAGGCGAATCTTTTTGCCGACAGGGACATGTAGTTCCGCAGTAGCAATTTCATCGCTGTAGTTAAAAACCCATGCAAACTGCATAGCGCTAACATTTATTGATACGACATCAATGTCTTCTGAAGGTATTACACCTGCCATCATCACACCATCATTGTTTGAGGAATTTGATGAAGCAAGTGTTGCTCTGGAAATAGGTATCCCCCCACGTTCATGATGGGTAGCATGATCTACATGAGCGACGGTATGGTGCATTCCACCATGAGCCATACTACTTAAGTCCTGACTGCCCTGCATCGCTGTATAGACATCAAAGCTGTAAATGGCGACCCACATCACAATTACAGTAGGAATTGCTGTCCAAGCTATTTCAAGAGTTAGGTTTTCGTGAATTGCAGGACCATCAGTTTCATCACCTTTACGCTTCCGAAATTTGATAATCGAATATAACAAGACTCCCTCAACGATGAGGAAAAATCCCACTGCGATCGCGAGGATTGTGTTGAATAAGCCGTCATACAAAGTAGCTTCATCACCTGCGGCAACGGGAAGCAAGTCATTGTTAAGACCATACCAAATGCTAGTGGCAATGATTAATCCAATGATGACGACGATGGAAATTAGTTTGTTGTTTACTTTCATGGTGAGGTTGCCCTATCGTGCTGCTCCTACAAAGTGAATCGAAATCAATGGGAGCGTCCTAGCGGATATTTTGAGAATTAGGACAGATTGACATAGTGTCTATACTGGCATCTAATTCCAGAATGAGGGGCAATTGTTTGCAATCTTTTAGCAATTTCTTTGGGATCATGCCTTACAGAATGGTCTAAATGTGGAATTGGGTATGGAGATCACTTATTTTTTAATGTAACGGCTAAACTCAGACAAATGAATAATTGCTAAAAGTGCGGCTAACACATAAATTTATGACAGCCTTGAAAAGAGTCAATGTCTTTAGTCAACAACTTCTAGTACAGCCTATTTAGGGTTTGTGTAGTACAGATAAATTTTGAAAAAGCTTGCTTCGCAAGCTTTTTCAAAATTTATCTGGGGTTTGAGAAAGCGCAAAGCGCTGTAAGAACCTAAATTTTCAAGTATGATCATCATATTCAGCCAATTATTAAGTCAAACCTAGATATTGAGCAGCCTGCCTCGTAGACCACTCAACAGTCTCGATTTTAAGTTTAGTTAGTTCCAGATCAATTGATAAAAAATCTAATTATGTCAACTCCTGAAAAATTAAAAGAAAGATTTTTGGCGATCGCCAGTAAGCGTGAACTCTTAGTCCAACTATCTCTCAAGGATAATTTGGGTACATTGAGCATCGATGTAATCCAAGCATTAGAAGAACTCGACGATCTGCTCATTGAAATCAGAAAAGTGTTCCCCGATTGGCAGGACTAGAGTCAGGATTAATAAGCAGGACTAAATTTCCATGCCTCCTAAATTAACCTCCTTCCATTCAAAAGTTGATGTGCAGCGTCAGGTGAAAATCCCCATGCGCGATCGCCTTAACTTAACTGCCGATATTTACCGACCCAAGGGTGTTGATACACCCTTGCCAGTATTATTAATGCGTTTACCCTATGGTCGAGCGATCGCCTCGACTTGCACCTATGCTCATCCCAGTTGGTATGCCCATCAAGGCTATATTGTGGTGATCCAAGATGTGAGGGGTTGCGGCACTTCTGAGGGTGAGTTCTATCCATTTCGTAATGAATATGAAGATGGCTTTGATACGGTCGAATGGTGCGCGAAGGAATTAGAAGGCAGTAATGGCAAGGTGGGAATGTATGGATTCTCTTACCAAGGCGTGACCCAATTTCAGGCAGCAGTGCGGCAACCTGAAGGACTAGTTACGATCTGTCCAACTATGGCAACAGCTGATCTATATCATGGTTGGTTCTATTTTGGCGGTGCAGTTTGCCTAGATTTTGATGTGAACTGGGCTTTGCAACTTACTCAAAATCGAGCATGGTATTTAAAGCAAGAACCACAGGCAACAAAACTTTTTGAAGCTCAAAAACAATCCGCAAAATGGTTGGAATCTACACCATTAAGTGAAATTAAACTATTTAAGAATCCAGATTTTGGGGATTTTGGAAAATTCTTTTTTGATTGGATTGGGCATCAGCAGACAAATGATGAATATTGGCAAAAGTTGAATCCTCTAAGTTATTTCGATCTCTATGATTTGCCAGCATTACATATTGCAGGATGGGCAGATATTTTTATCGAGGCGACGATTAACACTTATCATCAAGCCAAATCCGCAACTAAAAAGCCGCAACATTTAGTAGTTGCACCTTGGCAACATTTGCCTTGGTTGCCTAAAGTCGGAGAGATTGATTTCGGTGACGCTGCTGTTTCTAAAGTTGATCAGTTACAAGTAGATTGGTTCGATTTCTGGCTCAAAGGAATTGAGAATGGCATCAGCGATCGCTCACCAGTGCAACTTTTCCTAATGGGTAAAAATCACTGGCTAGACCTCCCAGAATTCCCAAACTCTCCAAACATCAAAAAACTCTATCTCTCATCAAACAAACAATTAACTGTCCAATCACCAATCACCAATCACCCATTACCCGATATCTACGTCTACGATCCTCGCAATCCTAATCCCTCCACAAATTATGGGTTTTACGATCAGCGCAATGTGCATCAGCGTTGGGATGTTATGCTTTACCAAAGCGCCGAACTTGATCAAGATTTAGCGATCGCAGGTATTCCCGAATTTATCCTCTATGCATCAACTACGGCTCCCGATACCGATTGGGTAATTAAGTTGTTAGATATTTATCCCGATGGCAAGCAGATGCTCGTATCGATGGGAGTGTTACGGGCAAAGTTTCGTAATTCATGGACTGAGCCTGAGTGGGTTGAGCCTGATGTAGTGACTGAATATCGCATCAATCTCCGTCCTACTTGCCAAAACTTTGCTAAAGGTCATCGTATTGGTGTAGCAATTTCCAGTTCTGCTTTCCCAATCATTGAGCGACACTCGAATACACAGAAGTCACCATCAGAAGCAACTGTGAGTGATTTTGTTGAAGCAACCCAGCAAATTTTTTATGGGGTGGAATATCCTTCCCATTTACAATTACCAATTTGCGAAACCTAGTAATCATATGGATTTTTAGGCTCATCGATCACTGTAATATTACTCGCTACAATTACGACTTGACGCTTGCCATTGTTAGTTTCTACATCCGCTTGACCTTCTATTTGTAACCAGCGATCGGGCGGATAATTGGAACGGCTTTCAGCAATCTTGATAGGTAAACTCACAGGATATACATCGGCAGCGCAGCAGGTAATGACGAATCTCGTCAGCAAAATCATATTGTCAGGCTGATCGGGCGAATGTACAACAAATCCCGTGATCTTAACTTTCTGTCCCTTGTAAGCATCAGGTTCGGGATAGGCACTGATAGTACGTACCCACTCTACGAGTGTGCGTTCTTCAGGACGGTTGCTAGCTCTAAAGGATTTCGGAATAGTACGGGCATCGGCAATATTTTCAATTACGCCACGATGAATTGCCTTTTCGCTAGTGAAGGGACGAGGATTGATGAATAGGGCAATGACTGCCACGATTAGAAGCAAACTGCTACTCAAGGATGGCTTAATGAGATTAACGTGTTGCTGGCTGTTAGTATAGCTACGCCGACGCTTAGCGACTCGCCAAGCTTCTGCCCCACCGACAAAAAGTAAACCTAATCCTGCGATCACTGTGAGTGGAATATAGTTAGGGTGGATTAATAGATATAGTTGTCCAGAAAGCCAAAGTTTAACCAGTGCAATTCCCCAAGCTGCGATCGCACAGGATTCGAGCCAAGGTAAAAACTTTTGCCAGTAAGTATGAATACGTAAAAAGTTGGCTGATCGGGAGGACATTGGAGGTCTCATTCTCTAGTAGCAGGTTTTGATCTTAACGCGAATCCCTATTTGTCTAACAAAAATATACTTAAAACAAGAAAGGGCAGCGCATCGCACTACCCTTTCAATTTTTGGAAATAGCGATCGCAATCTATAGGAAAACCCACATTAATAAAATGCCTAAGAGAGAACCCGCAACAACTTGGGCAGGAGTATGACCTAATAACTCCTTAAGCGGATCATGCTCTTCCTCAAATACTTCCACCATGATCTGATTGAGAACCTTTGCTTGCTTACCTGCGGCGCGGCGGATACCTGCGGCATCGTACATCACGATAAACGCGAAAACTGTGGCGATCGCAAACTGTGGTGTGTCCCAACCTTGAGTACGACCGATCCCTGTAGCCAGAGCCGAAACTAAAGCTGAATGCGAACTAGGCATTCCCCCTGTTTCAAAGATCACCTTGGGTCTGATTTTGCCAAACTGCGCTAGCTCAATAAATAACTTGAGAAGTTGAGCAGTTAGGCTAGAACATAAAGCAATTAGCAGAACTTGGTTATCGAGGATTTCGCCAACAGGATGTATGTTCATAATCAATTGCAACAGTTAAAGGGTAAGAAAAGGTCAAGAAAGAGTTTGAGAATGTAGTCTAGTTTTTCCGAGCAGTGATGTAATCAGCAAGTGCCATAAGAGGTAAAGCCGCATCACCATAACTTACCAGTTGAGCTTTTGCTTGTTCTACCAATTCCTGAGCTTTTTGCTGAGAAACCTCAATTCCCCATAGGCTAGGGTAAGTAACCTTTTGAGCAGCGAGATCTTTACCAGCAGTTTTTCCAAGCTCTTCAGAAGTAGCAGTGATATCTAAGATGTCATCAATGATTTGAAAAGCTAAACCGATATTATTAGAATAAGTGGATAAACGCTTAATGTCGGTATCATTTGCACCTGCTAGCAATGCTCCGCAGATGACACAGGACTCTAATAGAGCCGCCGTTTTATGTAAATGAATAAAGGTGAGTGTGTCCGCAGTCACATCCTGCTTACCTTCACATCCTAAGTCAACTACCTGACCACCAACCAAACCCGTCGCTGCCACAGCATGACCGAGATGGGCGATCGCTTTTAAAACCCTCTCCGCAGGTACGTTTTTGGTTTGAGCAGCGATAAATTCAAAGGCATAGGCAAGTAAGGCATCCCCCGCCAAAATTGCAATATCATCACCATAAACCTTGTGGTTGGTTGGTTTGCCGCGTCGAAAATCATCATTGTCCATCGATGGTAAATCGTCATGGATTAAAGACATAGTATGTACCATCTCCATCGCGCAAGCTGTGGGCATTGCCCAAGCGCGATCGCCACCGAGCAATTCACAAGCGGCAAGACAGAGAATTGGGCGTAAACGCTTGCCACCAGCCATCAGCGAGTAGCGCATGGATTCATAAATTTTTTCGGGATAGGTAACAGCGATCGAAGCATCAAGGGCTGCCTCAACCTCCTGCTTGAGATCGCGTAAATACTTATCTAAATTGAATGCGACGGTTTGTGATGGCATAGCTGGCTTTAGTGATTTCGACAGTTACTCGACAATAAATAATTAAAGAATTTACTGGTTTTTGTTTAGATGTGGCGCGGGCTTTGACTGCGCCACATCTTAAACGATGCGTAAGTCCTAATAATTGCTGGAATTGGGGCAGAATTCCAGACAGTATCCAGAATGTATATTATGCAATGTCTTGCGCTCCTCTCTCTAGAATTTTTGGGTTTTAATACCTAATGTATTGAAACCCAAAAATTCTAGGGTTTAACAAACTTTTGCTTGTAGCTCCATACAGTATTGTGTAGGAGCATGGTCACAGTCATTGGGCCAACTCCCCCCGGAACAGGGGTAATGTGGGAGGCAACTTCACTGACGCTGGCATAGTCCACATCGCCAACTAAGCGGGATTTGCCTTCATAGTCGGTGATGCGATTAATGCCCACATCGATGACCACTGCCTCAGGCTTAACCATCTCGGCGGTTACAAATTCAGGTCTACCGATCGCTGCAATTAAAATATCAGCTTTGCGGGTAATTTCGGCAAGGTTCTTGGTACGGGAATGGGCGATCGTTACTGTGGCATTTTCTTCGAGCAGCATGAGGGCAACGGGCTTACCCACGAGAATACTGCGCCCAATCACTACGGCATTTTTTCCAGAAATATCAATTTTGGCTTCGGCTAAAAGCTCCATCACTCCCGCAGGTGTGCAACTCCGTAAGCCTGCTTCGCCTCGCGCCAGTTTACCTAAATTATTGGGGTGCAAGCCATCGGCATCTTTATCAGGATCGAGGCGATTTAACAAAGCGATCGCATCAAATTTGTCAGGCAAAGGTAATTGAATCAAAATGCCATCAACGCGGTCATCAGCATTGAGTTCATCAATTACTTGCTCTAGTTCCTGCTGGGTAACGCTCGCAGGAAAATGCTTACCGAAAGATGCGATCCCCGCTTTGTGACAGGCAGTTTCTTTGTTTTTGACATAGGCGGCACTAGCAGGATTATCACCAACCATCAGCACGGCTAGCCCCGGAGGACGACCATACTTGGTTTGTAATTGTGCGACCTCCTCGGCGATCGCGCTTTGCATTTTCTTAGCAAGTGCCTTGCCGTCAATAATTACTGCCATATTCTCTAAATTTTTTGCGATACCCAATATCTAAACGATTGTATCGTTTGATGGCTCAATATGAGGAGGGGCACAGTGCGCCCCTCCTCATATTGTTATGTTGCCTGCTATGTGAGCGGCATAACAATATGGATTTTAGCTGCGAAATAGTCGTGAATATTGTATTTCATGATTAGCGCTAGCTAAACTTGCCCCCCATCCACACCATTCCAACTCACGATCTAGACGATCTAATGCTAATTGTGAACTTTGCAAAATATCAGCATTGAGTCGAAAAATAATTTGCTGTCCTGTGGTTTGCCCAAAGGGAACTGATCGCACAGCCGCGCTCACTAAATTCGATACCCAGCTATGAATGTAGCCAAGGACGGTGTTACTTGCGTCAATTTCTAAACTTGCCCCGACAATGCCAAAGGCAATCGCATAGTTACAACCCTGCCCTTCGGAATTGTCTCTAGCGGTTGGCAAAATCTCATTTATTGATTGCGATCGCCATAGTTGCTGATCGTCAAGTTGCGCCCAGAGCTTCATCAATGACTGTCCCATTTGCCAACTAGCGAGACGGACTTCTTCAGTTTCCCTTGTTGCTGAAAGCCAACTATTCCAATAGTTAAGGGCAACTAGATCATTTTTGAGTATTGCTTGATGAGCGCGGAGAGCGATCGCCGCCTCGTTGGTGATAAATCCAAAGTGCATCTCTCTCCTTAACCAATTACAGAGATCTACCTCGGTCTGAATCACTCCTGAATTGCAAAGGTACTCAATTCCTTCTGAATAGCTGTAGGCTCCCACAGGCAAAGCAGGACTAGTAATTTGCAAGAGTCGCAATATTTGCAAAGCATCGGGATTAATGATCATGGTGATGATGGTAAGCGCCAGTTTCAGGTTGGAATGGCTGAATTTCTTCGATTACATTCAACCCCATTTTGCGAACCATATCTTCTAAAACGGGATCGGGGGATAGGCGCAAATAACTTTCAGTGATTTCTAAGGCGATGTGACGATTACCTAAATGATAGGCTGCCCGCAGAAAGTCAAGAGGATGGTGGGTAGTAACAGTGACAACGGGTTCTGGCTTAGCGACAACTTTAGCGATCGCCTGACCATGTTCATCAGCAAGAAAATCACCTTCTCTTAGTACAGTTCCTCTAGGAAGTTGTAAATTCACATCTTCTCCTTCCACTGTGGTAAAGCGATGTCGGCTACGATTTCTATCTTCTGCAACTAGAGATAATGTAAGTAAAGATTCTGCATTAAATAGTTGTTTGGCATGAGAAGATAAACGTTGTGTGAGAATGTGCATAATTCCTAACCTATACTATGGTGGGTAGCGCTAAGCTTTCCATAATTTAATATTTTTGATGGAGCGGAAAGGTCACTCCATCAAAAATATTAAATGCGAATATTTAAGCGTTATCCTTAAACAGTATAGATTAAAGATAAATTTCTATGTCACCATTTCGTGTTGGCGTTGCTGGTCCCGTCGGTTCTGGAAAAACTGCCCTTGTCGATTCGCTCTGTAAATCAATGCGATCGCATTTTCAAATTGCTGTCGTGACCAATGATATTTATACTCAAGAGGATGCTCAGTTCCTAGTACGGAGTGAAGCTCTAGACCGCGATCGCATTGTGGGTGTAGAGACAGGAGGTTGTCCCCATACCGCGATTCGCGAAGATGCCTCCATGAATTTAGCGGCGATCGAGCAATTAGAACTTCGCTTTACTGATTTAGATTTAATCTTTGTCGAAAGTGGTGGTGATAATCTGGCTTCCACCTTCAGTCCTGAATTGGTTGATTTGACACTCTACGTGATTGATGTTGCCGCAGGTGACAAAATTCCACGCAAGGGGGGACCAGGAATCACTAAATCTGATTTATTGGTAATTAATAAAATTGATTTAGCTCCTTACGTTGGTGCAGATCTCGGAGTAATGGAAAGGGATGCACTGAAAATGCGTGGCGACAAACCTTTTGTCTTCAGCAACCTTAAGAATCAGGAAGGTTTAGAACATATAACTGATTTCATTATTAAAAAGATGTAAAAAGGTTCTTGGGAGTAATTCCTATCTATAAATCTACTTCTCTTTTACCATTTCGTGCACTCGTCAAACTGACTAATTAAACATATACTTACAGCCTATTGAGGCTTTGAGGAGTATAGAAATATTTTTGAAAGCGTTGCGAAGCAACGCTTTCAAAAATATTTCTGGGTTACAAGTAAGCGCAAAGCGCTGTATATGAGCATAATATCAGTGGAATTTAATATTTATAGTCATAGCCAGTTATATTAGAAAAAACAAAAAACAAAAGAGAGTTGCGGCGCAACTCTCTTTTGTTTTTTTATGTCTGAACTTGCAGTGCTACATAGTTAATGATAGGCGGCGCAAAGCGCCGCCTATCATTAATCACAGTAAATACCTTCCTTTTCAGGACTTCCCTACTTGTCTATGTCACAAAGTGTTAACACATGCTCTCTTGCTTGTTGTATCGCAAACTACTGGTAAACATAGGTTCTGACACAACCAAGGCGTATAAAAAGTATTCTGTGATACAACTTGTCTGATTTAACTATATCAGGATTGTGAAGCTGTAAATTTTGATTGATTTCAGTGTGAGAGGAGTGAGGTTCAACCTCCATCCTAGTTTTTGTCAAATTTCTTCAATAGAATTTATCAATTGTTTGGAGGCATTAAAGTTTAATGAGCAAGAAAATTAATCGTCGTAAGTTTATTGTCTATGGATCTGCGGCGCTTGGAGTTAGTGGTTTAATTAAAGCCTGTACCCCATCTACACCTACACCAACGGCAACTACAGGAGCAACCACAACCGCAACTACAGCCGCTTCCCCAACTGCAGCAACTACAGCCGCCAAAGGTGGCACTATCAAGGTTGGTATCTTGCACTCCCTAAGTGGAACAATGGCGATCAGCGAAAAGAGTCTAGTTGATGCAACCCAACTTGCGATCGAAGAAATTAATAAGAAGGGCGGTGTGCTTGGCAAGCAAATCGAAGCGATCGTGGAAGATGGTAACTCTGACTGGCCAACATTTGCAGAAAAAGCCAAGAAATTAATTGACCAAGATAAGGTTGTGGTCGTGTTTGGTTGCTGGACTTCTGCTAGCCGTAAAGCAGTACTTCCTGTATTTGAATCCAAGGATCACTTACTCTTCTATCCTGTTCAGTACGAAGGTCAAGAATGCTCGAAGAACATCTTCTACACTGGCGCTGCACCGAACCAACAGATTGAGCCTTCCGTAGAATGGTTGCTCAAGAACAAGGGCAAAGAGTTCTTCCTCGTTGGCTCTGACTATGTATTCCCTCGTACCGCAAACACGATCATCAAGGCTCAGCTTGAAGCTTTGGGCGGTAAGGTCGTTGGCGAAGACTATCTACCCTTGGGCAACTCTGAAGTTACCCCAATTATCACCAAGATTAAGCAAGCACTTCCTAATGGCGGCGTAATCTACAACTCCCTCAATGGTGATAGTAACGTTGCATTCTTCAAACAAATGCAAGGTGCTGGTCTCACGGCTGATAAGTATCCTTCCATGTCTGTAAGTATCGCTGAAGAAGAAGTTAAAGCGATCGGTCCTGAATTCCTCAAGGGTCACTATGCAGCATGGAACTACTTCATGACCGTTGACACCCCCGTTAACAAGAAGTTTGTTGAAGCTTTCAAGGCGAAGTATGGCGCAGATCGTGTAACCAATGACCCAATGGAAGCTGGATACATTGCTGTAAACATTTGGAAGCAAGCAGTTGAGAAAGCTGGTAAGGCAGATGATCTTGAAGCCGTAAGAATGGCTGCGCTCGGTCAAACCTTCGATGCTCCTGAAGGCAAGGTAACGATGGAAAATAGCCATCACTTGTCTAAGTTTGTCCGTATTGGTGAAGTTACACCTGATGGACAATTCAAGATTGTTTTTGAAACTAAGTCCGCAGTTGCTCCATTACCTTGGAACCAGTTCGTAGCTGAGACTAAGGGCTTTGCTTGCGACTATTCCGATAAGTCTAAGGGCGGCAAGTTCAAGAAGGCTTAGACTTCTTCTATAGGCAAGGGGCTTAAGTCCCTTGGCATCAATTAACTTTCAAACCTCGAAATAGTTTGCTGTGCAGGCGATGTCTGTGTAGCAAACTATTTTGATTCTGTTCGGTATTTATTGCCAAACTCGCTCATGTTTTTTATGTAGATTAGAGTCATGAATGAAAATCTTCTCCGACTTCTAGAGGGAGTATTTAATGGTATCAGTACGGGTTCAGTACTACTATTGGCTGCATTAGGGTTGGCGATCGTCTTTGGATTGATGGGCGTAATTAATATGGCTCATGGCGAATTGATGATGCTAGGAGCATATACAACTTTTGTGGTGCAGAATGGCTTCAAAAAGTTAGGAGAACCTTGGACAGATTTTTATGTTTTCGCTGCCCTGATTGCTGCTTTTCTAGTGACCGCAGGCATGGGATTTCTCCTAGAAAAGGGAGTAATTCGTTATCTCTATGGGCGACCATTGGAAACATTGTTAGCAACTTGGGGCGTAAGCTTGATTTTGCAGCAATTTGTTCGCAGTGTGAATTGGGTGATTATCGCCGCAATCTTGATTTTTAGCCTGTTGTATTTTGGTGCGGTCTGGCTTTTACAGAAGAGACCAAATTGGGATGCGATTAAGGCTTGGGCGATCGCCGTTCTCTTACCCCTATCCCTTGCAATTTCGGGAGCCGTGGCGGTATTTCTAGGACAGACTTACAAGATGGCAGTAACTCAACCTTGGTTCGGCGCTCAGAATGTGGACGTAACTGCGCCTAAGTGGTTAAGAGGTGGCATTGCGATCGGGTCATTGCAATTACCCTATGTTCGGATATCGATTATCGCTTTAACGATCGCCTGTGTGATTGGTATTTATCTATTTCTAGAGAAATCACCTTGGGGCTTGCGAATCCGTGCAGTAACCCAAAACCGCCAAATGAGTTCTTGTTTAGGTATTCCCACTAAAACCGTAGATGCACTAACTTTTTCGCTTGGATCAGGGCTAGCGGGAATTGCAGGATGTGCAGTTAGCTTCCTTGGTTCAGTAGGACCAAATACAGGACAAAACTATATTGTTGATACCTTTATGGTGGTGGTCGTTGGTGGTGTCGGTAAGTTGATTGGTAGTATCGCCGCCGCAATGGCGATCGGGATTACCAGCTATCTCTTTGGTTCCCAAACCTTTGTCACTTTATTTGGCGCACAAAGTCCCGTTGCAGGATTTTTCACTTTCTTTGGGACTACCAGTATGGCAAAAGTACTGCTGTTCTTAATGATTGTCGCTTTCTTGCAATATAAGCCTGCGGGAATGTTTCCTCAAAAAGGTCGTTCAGTGGAGTTGTAATTATTATGAGTACGACAGAAGATATTGCTACGATTCCGACTCCATCTACATCACAGAATTCATCAAAAAATAAGTGGCGATCGCTGGGAATTGAAATTGGTGTCGGCTTAGTAGTCGCCTTACTATTGATTTTTGTAGTTCCCGAAATTTTTAAAGCCACAGGTCAAGCCTTTCGAGTCACGATGTTGGGTCGTTTTTTGGCTTTAGCGATCGTGGCGTTAGGAATTGATTTGATCTGGGGCTATACAGGACTGCTCAGCTTAGGTCATGGAGTATTCTTCGGATTGGGCGGTTATGCCCTCGCCATGCACTTAAAGCTGCAATTCCCCCCCGATGCAACCGAGAAACTTCCTTCCTTCATGCCTCTCTATGGCATTACGAAATTACCTGCATTGTGGGAGCCATTTTTCTCCTTTGAATTTACGTTATTAGCGATCGTCTTAATACCAGCGATCGTTGGTGCAATCTTAGGATATCTCGTATTTAGAAACCGCATTCGTGGAGTATATTTCTCAATTCTGACCCAAGCTACCACGATTATTTTCTTCAACTTCTTCAACGGTCAGCAGCAATATATTAATGGAACCAATGGGCTTACGGATTTCAAAACTCTATTTGGTTATGACATCAATGCGCCTGAGACTCAGCGAGTTTTCTATATTCTCACCGTTGTCTTTCTCGGTCTAGCCTATGCGCTTTGTCGTTGGCTCACCACTGGCAGATTTGGCAGATTGCTAATAGCTCTAAGAGATGACGAAAATCGTGCGCGTTTCTCTGGCTACGATCCCACTGGCTTTAAGGTTTTAGTTTTTGCAATATCTGCAATGTTAGCTGGTATTGGTGGCGCTCTCTTCACGCCCCAAACAGGGATCATTTCACCAAAATCAATGGATATTGGTTTGTCAATTGAAATGGTAATTTGGGTTGCGGTCGGTGGTCGCGCCACCTTAGTTGGAGCCTTAATTGGTGCGATTTTGGTTAACTTTGCCAAGAGTCTGCTCAGCGAACAGTTTCCCGAAATTTGGCTATTCTTTCAGGGCGCAATGTTCCTAATTGTGGTGATGGTACTGCCCGATGGATTAGTCGGCTGGTTCCGCACAACTGGTGTATTGCTATTTCAGAGAGTCTTTGGCGGTAGACCAAAGGTTACATATCCTAGTCTTGAATTAGATCCAGAGGTACAAAATGAACGGCAGAATCTTGGAGATTGAAGATGTCACCGTTAGCTTTGATGGATTTAAAGCCATTAATAGTCTTAACTTTGACATGGAGCAGGGTGAATTACGGGTCATTATTGGCCCCAATGGAGCAGGAAAAACTACTTTCTTAGATGTAATTACTGGCAAAACCAAGCCCACCGAAGGACAGGTACGGTTTAAAGGCAGAAATACGCGATCGCTTTCTGAGCATCAAATCGCCAGAATGGGAGTAGGGCGCAAATTCCAAACTCCTCGCGTATATCTCAACCTCACTCCAAGAGAAAACTTAGAGTTAGCTAGTAATCCTAATAAAAACGTCTTTTCTACTCTCTTTAAACCACCATCGGTAGTCGAAAAGCAAAAGGTCAATGATCTCTTGAAGACCATCGGCTTAATCCATAAGTCGGAAATGAAAGCTGAGTTTCTCTCTCACGGCGAAAAGCAGTGGCTAGAAATTGGGATGTTAATTGCTCAATCTCCAGATCTGTTGCTAGTAGATGAACCTGTTGCAGGCTTAACTGATGAAGAGACCGAAAAAACTGGCGAACTGCTGATGTCCTTAGCTGAATCCCATTCAATTATTGTGATTGAGCATGATATGGAATTTGTGCGTCAGATTGCCCGTAAAGTAACGGTTTTGCACCAAGGCAGTGTACTTTGTGAAGGCAATTTTGAAGAAGTTCAGAACGATCCACGAGTCATTGAAGTTTATTTGGGTCATCAGGAAGAGGAATAATAATGGAAGATACTTACGATCCGATTTTACAAATTAATAATCTTAATGTTTATTACGGCGAGAGCCATATTCTTCGTAACGTGGATATGGGCGTGGCTTCTGGCAAAATGGTCTGCCTAATTGGTCGTAATGGTGTGGGCAAGACCACTCTATTAAAAACAATTATGGGATTGCTGAAGCCTAGACAAGGTGATGTTTCTTTCTTTGGGAAAGATATCACTCAACTTACTCCTGATCAACGTGCCAGAATGGGTGTGGGCTATGTGCCTCAAGGTCGGGAAGTGATGCCCCGCATGACCGTAAGAGAAAATCTTTTGCTCGGTTTAGAATCTCGTCCTGTCACGCCTGCGGTGCGCCAAAATCTTCTGGATATGGTGTATGAGCTATTTCCTGTTTTAAAATCCATGCTCAATCGGATGGGCGGCGACCTTAGCGGTGGTCAACAACAACAATTAGCGATCGCCCGTGCGTTGATGGGACAACCGAGATTATTAATTCTCGATGAACCAACGGAAGGAATCCAGCCATCAATTATTCTTGAAATTGAAGCCGCAGTTAAACATATTGTGGCAACTACTGGAATTTCGATCCTGCTTGTGGAGCAGCATTTACACTTTGTCCGTCAAGCTGATTGGTATTACGCCATGCAAAAGGGGGGCATTGTCGCATCTGGCAAAACATCAGATCTCAGTAATGAAGTTATTCAAAAATTCCTAGCAGTTTAAAAACATTAGGACTTACGCATCAAGTGCATGTGGATGGGCAAAGCCCATCCACATGCACTTGATGCCCAGTAAATTCGTTAGCATGTATGGCAATGAAGGCAAAATCTAACTTTAAAGTGAGTTCGTAATGCACCAGTGTCGAAAGTAACCATAGACAGTCTGCCATACAGGAAAATCATGCGGTAACATTCGCCATGCACAGCCTGCGGCGTTGATGTAGAAAATAGCATTGAGTATGGCTCGAATATCCACTGCCCTTTTGCAACCTCCTGTTAATACTGCGGTTATTAATTCTTGTATAGCTAGCGTCACTTATGTTAGGACAAAATCAAAACTTAAGAAGAGAAAGGCGGCGCGAAGCGCCGCCTTTCTCTTCTTAAGTTTTATGTCCTGATACACTTGGCGACAACTATATCAGTTCCCACTGGTTATCGGCTAAGTCTGTGGGGTATGATTTCTTTTAAGTCTGTGGGGTATTATTTCTTTATTGATTCCATGAGGCTGTCTTTGTTTTGCTATATTGACAGGCTATAGCTTTGGGAGTTTTTTACACCTTTGGCTTTGCTAAAAGCTTCTCAAACACGCTCTAAGCCCTTAAAGACTGCACATCTATTAATAAATATATGAATATTTTGTAGGCTTACATGCTTAAGGTAGGTTTTGTGTTCTATTGATAATCTTCTAAATAACTGGTGTTACGTGAAACTCAAGGTATGAATTTTTTGCTGTCAGCCTCGATCCTGCAACACCGTAGGAATTCCTTCTATGTAACATCAGTAAGTAAATAAAAAATTGCCATAGTCTTCTAAAGAGATTTCTAGTGAGCTTGTTGTAACACAAAGAACCTGATTTTTGGCTGTACGGCAAGTCTAAACTATAAAAAATCTGGTTTTTATTAAATCTCTGTCAGGTACAGATCGCGTTACTATAGGCTCTAGAGGAATATCAATCTGGTTTCAATAAAAATCTCTAGCTGACGAGATGGTTATTCGTGTTTTTTATAGGACTCTCAATTCAAAATGGCTAAATTGATATCTAAGCTTCTGTATCTAACAAAAGGAAAGCATAAAGCTCTCATTGCGATGCTATTTACATTTCTATTCATTTCTGGATTGGAAGTGTTTGGGACTGGAATTATTGGACCATTTATAGCGATCGCAACTAGTCCAGAACTGATTCAGACTAATAGCTGGCTAAAGCTGACATATACAAGCTTGCATTTTAATTCAGAGCAACAATTTCTGCTTACTTTAGGTATTGTGGTGGTTATTGCTTTCTATGTCAAAGCATTTTTGAGCTTTCATGCCCAAAAGTCTGTTTTTAAATTTGGGTATGAATTAAAAAGTGAATTATCTTGCAAGTTAATGAATGCCTATTTAGAGGCTCCCTACGGATTTCATTTAAACATCAATTCAGCCAAGCTAATTCAGAATATAACTGCCACTACAGATAAAGTATCTATTGGTGTTGTTATGGGGGTTTTAACATCTACGTCTAATATCTTAGTTGTGGTAGCGCTGATGGCTCTATTAGTTAAGACTAATGCTATGGCTTTACTTCTAATCACCATGCTTTTACTCGTTATGGTGGGCTTGCTCAAGTTGATGAAGCCACGACTAACAAGATGGACTCATGAAGGTTGGCAAGCTTCTGGTGAAATGATCCGAGTACTTAACCATGGTTTGGGTGGGCTCAAAGAGACCCGTGTAATAGGTTGTGAATCCTATTTCGAGAAACAAATGGCAGAACAAGCACAGAAGTTCTCTAGAAATACGAGTTTAGCCGAGGGATATGGTAATCTTCCTCGCTATGTAATTGAATCATTTATGATTACATTCCTAGTAGTTTTTACGCTTTTGTATATTAATTTAAATCAGGATAGAGAAAACCTTAATGCAGTTCTAGGGATTTTTGCACTTGCTTCTATACGCCTATTACCAGCTTCAGGTAACTTGGTTTCTGGATTAAATGTTGTTAGAGCAAATACTTTTGCGGTTGATAAATTGTTTGACGACCTTAAAAATTTAGAGGAGGAAAATCTAATAGTAGAAATAGACTCTAAAGATATATCGACTCGAGTACTTTCAAGTCTAGATATTAAGCCGATGTCATTTGAGGAGGAGATATTCTTAGATCGACTGACTTTCACTTATCCGAACTCTAATCGTAAGGCTTTAGATGAGATTTCTCTAACAATTCAGAAAGGTCAATCTATTGGACTAATTGGAAAATCTGGAGCTGGTAAGACAACTTTGGTGGATGTGGTTTTGGGGCTTTTTGTACCACAATCTGGCGATATAAAAGTTGATGGTTTGTCTGTTTACAGTAATCTGCGTGCTTGGCAAAATTTACTGGGATATGTACCTCAGACGATTTTCTTGACTGATGACACCTTAGAGAGAAATATTGCATTTGGAGTTCCTGACCACTTAATCGATCAAGAAAAACTACAAAAGGCTATTGAGATGGCTCAGTTAAAGGATGTAGTTGAACAATTACCAAATGGCATTCAGACTCTTGTGGGAGAACGCGGAATATTATTGTCTGGAGGTCAGCGACAAAGGGTTGGAATTGCGCGCGTGCTTTATCACCAAAGGGAAATTTTGGTGTTTGACGAAGCTACTGCGGCTCTAGACAATGAGACTGAGCATCTTGTAACAGAAGCAACTAAAGCTTTAAGTGGCAGCAAAACGATTATTATCATTGCCCATAGGCTTTCGACTATTGAGCATTGCGATCGCATATACCAGATTGGACAAGGAAAGGTCTTAAAATCAGGTAGCTACAAAGAAGTAGTTGTAGAACAAGATTTATAGTTAAAAGTTAATACTATGAAGTCCGAGACTGGTTATCGCATGAATATAGCGTATGTCACAACCTACGATGCAAGTCAACTTAAGGGATCAAACGAATGGTCTGGAACTGGTTACTACATTGCAAAAGCACTTAAAAACCAATCAATTTCATTAGACTACTTTGGTTCTCTAAAAGAACCTTGGGGTTTAAATAACATTCGGAGGATTAAACGTCTTTACTATAAGTTATTAGAGAGGAGGAACTACCAATCTGATGCTGATATAAGGACTCTTAAGTGCTATGCAGAGCAAGTAAGTAACAAGCTAAACACCTCACAAAAGCGAATAGATATTATCTTTAGTGCTACGGTTAACCCGATTGCCTATCTTGAAGCTAGTCAACCCATAGTTTTTTGGGCTGATGCCACTTTTGCTAATATTAAAGACTTTTATCCTATATATACCAATCTGAGTGAGTCAGTGATTCGCGATTGGAATCAGATGGAAAGCCTAGCTTTACAAAAAGCGAAGCTAGCTATTTATTCTTCGGACTGGGCAGCTCAGTCAGCCATTAATGACTACGGAGCCGATCCCTCTAGGGTCAAGGTGATTCCATTCGGGTCTAATATTGATAGTCCTTTTACTCATGAAACAGTTCAAGATGTGATAGCGACAAGACCGAGTGATTGTTGTAAACTCTTATTTCTAGGTGTTGATTGGATTAGAAAAGGTGGACATGTAGCTTATGAAGTTGCTAGGGAACTCAACAAATCAGGATTAAAAACTGAACTAACTGTCGTTGGTTGTGCACCAATAATTGATGGAGCGATTCCTGACTTTGTTAAGCCGCTAGGATTTATTAGCAAAGCTACTCAAGAAGGACAAGATCAAATTAGCCAACTTCTTATGGATTCTCATTTTTTGATATTACCAACGATCGCGGACTGTACACCAATCGTTTTTGCTGAAGCAAATTCTCTAGGATTACCTTGTTTATCAACTACAGTTGGTGGTGTTCCAACGATGATTCGTAACGGTTTTAATGGACAATTATTTTCTCCCGAAGGCAATATCTCAGAATATTGTGACTATATTACTAACTTGTTTGCCAATTATAAGGATTATAAACACTTAGCTTTGTCTTCTTTTCACGAATATGAATCACGCCTCAATTGGTCAGTTGCTGGGCGTGAGGTCAAAAACTTACTAGAGTCAATTTTGTAAAAGTCACAAGCTAAAGTTAAATGCTAACAACTAATCGCCTAGTAAGTATCATTATAAATAACTATAACTATGATCGCTTTCTTGCTGAGGCGATCAATAGTGCTTTAAATCAGACATATCCCCAGATTGAAGTCATTGTTGTTGATGATGGTTCTACAGATCGATCTCGTGAGATTATTGCAAGTTATGGCGATCGCGTTCTCCCGATATTGCAAGAAAATGGAAAACAAGCTGCTGCCTTTAATAGTGGCTTTGCCAAGAGTAAAGGGGATGTGATTATATTTCTGGACTCAGACGATTATCTGTTTCCACATACTGTAGAACGCATTGTTGCAGTATGGGAAAATGACATTTCTAAGGTTCACTATCGTTTGCAAGTTGTCGATATTGTCGGGAAATCTCTGGGTTATTCTTCACCTCAAGGAAGTGTACCGCTTTCCCAAGGTGAAGTGTGGAAAGTGATTCTTGATAAAGGCAGTTATATTAGTACCCCAACCAGTGGAAATGCTTTAAGTCGTCATGCTTTAGAAAAGCTGTTCCCCATTCCCGATGCCTATAAGCTTACAGCTGATGATTATTTATCATATCAAGTGCCTTTTTATGGAAATGTTGTAGCGATCGAGGAGCCATTAGGAGCTTATAGAATTCATGATTCTAATCAATGGGCTTTGACAACTGTTAGCGCATCTCGTTTCCAACGCTTTGTACGCCATGATCTCCAAAATTTTGAATTAATCAAGCAAAAAGCAGGTGAATTTGGCTATGAGTATCCATCAGATTTAGATCAACGTTCAATTGGACGCTTATGGTCACGGATTATTTCATTAAGGCTTGCCCCTACAGAGCATCCGATCGCAGATGATCGGTTCTTCAATTTAATCTATATCGGCATTAGATCTCTCTGGAAATATTCAGATTTTAATTGGCAAAAGCGAGTGTTTTATAGCCTGTGGTTTTTTTGGGTAGGCTTGTTACCATTACCTTTATCTAAGCCTGCGATCACTTGGCTATATGCTCCCCAATATCGCCCCAAGTTTATTGACTGGGCAGTAAAGAAAATTCGAGCTATTAAGAAATAAAGATTACTAATAACTTTAAATATTCAACAACTCATTAAAAACAACATTTAAGCAAATGAACGAAAAGCCATCTAAGTTTGATTTACCCGCTGACTCTTCAAGATCTCAATCTAAGCCCCTAAAAGTTTTATTTATTAGTCATGCTTATGTTGTAGGAGTCAATCAAGGCAAGCTTAATGCGATCGCTCAAGTCGAGGGTGTAGAAGTAGGACTCCTTGCACCTAGTAACTGGAAAGCCTTAGAGTGGAATCGGGATATGCCATTAGAGCGTCCCTATCCAAATATCAGACTTTATGAAGCTCCAGTGCTTTTTTCAGGTCGAGTCGGAGCATACTTTTATGCACCTTGGGAAATACTGAAGGTTTTACGAGACTTTCAACCTGATATTATTCAAGCTGAAGTAGAAGTTTTCTCCCTCTGTGCATTTGAGACAGTTATTTTAGGGCGTATCACAGGTAAGCCAATTGTGATCTTTGGGTGGGAAAATCAACTACGTCAGCTATCCCTACCTCGAAAAAAAATTTGTCAGTATGTGCTTAATAACATTAGTGCCATAATCCCAGGGAACCAAGATGGAGCTGATGTCATGCGAAAGTGGAACTATCATGGTTTGTTAGAAGTAATGCCTCAAATGGGGGTTGATCCAGATTTCTTTGCCCCAGTTCCTAAATCAATAACTGCTGATGTCCATCCTTTTCGGGTTGGATTTCTTGGAAGATTGGCACAGAGTAAAGGTATTGATCTGATTTTTAGGGCTGTTGCTCAACTACGCGATCGCGGTCTAAGTAGTCAAGTTATTCTCTGTGGTTCAGGCTCTGAGGAAGCTCCATTGCGAAAACTAGTAGAAGATCTGCAAATTAATGACCTTGTAGTTTGGCGTGGCGCGGTAACTCATCAGCAGGCTCCCGTAGAACTTTCTAAATTTGATGTATTAGTCTTACCATCACGTTCAACCCCAACTTGGAAAGAACAATTTGGCCATGTACTAATCGAAGCGATGTCTATGGGAATTCCCGTAATAGGCTCCAATTCAGGAGAAATACCTAATGTCATTGGTCGTTCTGATTTGGTATTTCCAGAGGAAGACTATAATGCATTAGCCGATATCCTTGAAAAGCTAATTAAGAACCCCGACTGGCGGCAGGAAACTGGACAATATGGAATTACAAGAGTTCACCAACTCTACAGCCATCAAAAGATTGCCCATAGACTTATTTCTCTTTGGCGTAATATATTGCAAACCAAATAAGCCTTGTTATTAACTTTCGGGGCAGTTTTGCTTGTGCTATTTGTTTTGGACTCAACTGCTTTAGCTCATATCATGCTTATTTGGTAGAGTTATAGCGAATTAATTGATTGGGAGATTTTTCAATGCGGGTAATGATTGTTCGTCGAGTACCGGGAGCTACATTTAGTCTAGAGGTCTATGCGGACAATTTAGTAGCTGCATTAAAGACAGTGCGCCCTAGTTGGGAGATTCAGGAAATTGCTCCTATTCCTTGGAATAGTCCTGACAAACTTTGGCAATCAGGATCAGGTATAAAAAAATATTATGAAACTTTTTGGAGGCATCCTCGGGCAGTTTCGCGATTAGATGCGGATATTTTTCATGTAATTGATCAATGTGAAGCACATATTGCATATAGATTACATCAAGCTAACAAGCCTGTAGTTGTTACTTGTCATGACTTGGTTCAGTTTGTTTATCCAGAAATTCTACGGGATCAGTCACGTATACCTGCTTTGAGTTTAGCTATGTGGAAATATGCAGTAGGAGGAATGAAAAGTGCTGATCATATAATCTCAGTTTCTAGTAACACTGCTCAAGATGTCAATCGGATGCTAGGAATCAACCTAGATCAGATTACTGTAGTTCTTAATGGCTCAAATCCAGAATTTCGAGTATTACCTTATGATGAGGTTGCTGAAATTCGCGATAAATTCGGGCGATCGCCTGATAGTTTTTGTATGCTCAATGTCGGTAGTACTCACCAGCGCAAAAATATTTTGACCGTGCTCAAAGTCTTAAAAATGCTTAGATCACAGGGATTCCCTATCTGTTTATGGCGTACTGGGGGTGATTTTTCTAAAGAGCAAAAAGCTTTTATTCAAGAACATAATCTGAGTGAATATATCTATGATTTGGGTAGCCCAAATAAAGAGCGTCTTATCCAAATCTATAATGCTGCTGATGTTCTCGTAGCACCATCTCTCTACGAAGGATTTGGACTTACAGTAGTAGAAGCAATGGCTTGTGGTACACCTGTAATTACATCTAATGTTTCCTCTTTACCCGAAGTAGTAGATAATGCAGCAATTTTAGTTGATCCTTTTAATGTAGAAGCGATCTCTAAATCCATCTTAAAACTTCAAAAAGATTCTCAATATCGTCAGCAATTAATAGAGAAGGGTTTAGCTAGAGCTAAATTCTTTAGTTGGCTGAAAACTGCTGAACAAGTTGCAAGAGTATACGAAAATACTGTTCAAAAGAAATATTCTTCCAATTAGATGGATATTATTTAGATAATGTCTCAAAGCTCTGTAATTCATAATGAGATCACACTACATTTTTGAGATTTACAACTAATTACAAACAGCGTGAATGGGTGGATTTTTGATTACTCGGCAAGATTCGGTAGAATATTTAGGGTAATATAACTAAAAAGCAAGATAAAAGACTGAATGGATATAAATTATGTTTTTAAATACGATCTAACTTAGTACTAGATTTAATCAAAGCTAAATCTTCTTACAGTCGTTACTCAGTAATATCTTCAGAAAAAACCAACAAAATAATTCCTCTGTAAGGATTTAATTGTGTTTTATTAATTTTATTGACTAAGTAGCTAGGCATAATTAAAAAATAGAAACAAAAGCTGTAGCGCATGCTGCACGTGCGCTACAGCTTTTGGGGTTTTATATTTAATTGCGCCCAGATACTTATAAAATCTATCTATGAATGAAATTCTAATTTATGAAAATTCTTTTATCTGCCTATTCTTGCGAACCGGGAAAAGGCTCCGAACGAGGAGTTGGTTGGAATGTTGCCCGTGAAGTTGCCAAGTACCACGAAGTTTGGGTATTAACAAGACCTGATGAAAGCCGTAAGGAAATTGAGGCTGAGCTTCAACGCAATCCTGTTCCTAACTTGAAATTCATTTACTTCACTTTGCCATTTTGGAAGGATAGTATGCGTTGGGGACAGCGTGGGGCAATGCAGATTCATTACTATCTTTGGCAAATTCAAGCCTATTTTGTGGCTAAGAAATTACATAAGGAAGTTGAGTTCGATATAGCTCACCATGTTACTTTCGTGCGATATTCTACGCCTAGTTTTTTGAGTTTACTACCAATACCTTTTGTATGGGGACCCGTAGGCGGAGGAGAGTCAGCACCTGCACCTTTCTGGGCTGATTTTAGCCTTAAAAACAAGATTTATGAATTTTTGCGCGGTGCTTGGCGATTTATTGGTGAATGTGATCCCTTTACACGTATGACTGCACGACGAAGTGCGATCGCCCTTGCTACCACTGAAGACACCGCCCAACGGATTCGTAAAATGGGCGCTCCTTATGTGCAAATTACTTCTGAGTCTGGCATTCTCCAACAGGAAATTGATGAATTTAGCCAGATTAAACCTCCTAGCAACAACCCAATCCGTTTTATTGACATTGCTCGTTTATTGCATTGGAAAGGATTTCACCTTGGTCTACGCGGATTTGCCGCAGCTAATTTACCTAATTCAGAATATTGGGTATTAGGAGAAGGTCCAGAGTTAGCAACACTCCAAACTCTCTCAATGGAGTTGGGAGTTAGCGATCGCGTTAAATTCTTTGGTCATCTTGATCGCCAAGAAGTTTTGATAAAATTGGGGCAATCTTCTGTACTAGTACATCCTAGTTTACATGATTCGGGTGGATGGGTTTGTCTTGAAGCAATGGCAGCAAGACGACCAGTGATATGTTTAAATTTAGGAGGTCCAGCCCAACAAGTTACCGATGCAACTGGCATTAAGGTAGAAGCGAAAAATCCTGAGCAAACCATTACGGATTTAGCCGCAGCTATGAATAAGTTGGCAACGAACCAAGATCTACTTACTCAAATGGGAGAAGCAGGGCATCAAAGAATCCAAGAACTCTATAGTTGGGAAAGAAAAGGTCACCAATTAACTGAGTTATATCAAAAGCTAGTTAATCAGAATCAAAAACACTAGCCATGCATATTTTAATCGCAGCTTTACATCGTCCTACAGCCCCTACAGGAGTTTGTCGTTTTGCAGCAAATTTAGCTTGTTGTCTAGCTAATTGCCAAGAAATCAGCCAAATTACGATCGCTATTGGTAAATGGCAAACTCACTATTTTCAAGATCTCATAAAACCTGAAGCTACTAGCAGAATAAAGATAATTGAGGTTGACATTAAAAATTCTTCAGTTTCGAGAAATCTCTGGTTCCTATTTGGTTTACCCAAATTAGCCCAACAATATCAGGTCGATCTGGTTCATTTGTCATTTCCTTTGCCATTTTTGCGATCGCGTTTTTCTTGCCCTGTAGTTTCCACAATCCACGATCTCTATCCCTATCAATTCCCAGAAAACTTTGGATATAAACAGGCAATTTTTAATAAATTATTTTTAAAGCAATGTATTAAGCAATCTGATGCGCTTACCTGTGTATCTAAAACCACTTTGGAAGCCTTAAACTTTTATTTCCCCAAGGTATATAAACAAGGCAAACCTACAGCAGTTATGTATAACTTTGTGGATTTTAGCAAGGTTCCTGCTGACCCATCTCTAGATTTCCAAAAAAGTTTTGATTTTCCTTTCTTTTTATGTGTTGCTCAACACCGCAAAAACAAAAACCTTGATCTATTGATTAAAGCCTACGATGCACTGAAATCTCGAAACCAAATTGATCTAGGAACTCGTTTGGTTTTAGTTGGAAGTTCAGGACCTGAGACTGAAGCTTTGAATAATCTCATTCAAGAGCGATCGCTCACATCATCAATCATTATGGCTTCTTCTCTCAGTGATCATGAACTATGTTGGTTGTATCAGAAATGCCACATATTCGTAATGCCATCTTCTCTGGAGGGATTCTGTATTCCTCTAGTTGAAGCATTATCCTTTAGATGTAAAGTAGTATGCTCCAATATTCCCATATTTCAAGAAATTGGGTCAGATGACTGTGTTTACTTTAATCTAGAAGGAGATGCTGTTCAGAATTTACTTCAGGCTATTAACCATACTTTAAAACATACAAACTCACCTAAATCAGATCCTTGTATCAGATTCTCCAAGGAAAAAATTGCTCAGCAATATGTAGAATTCTATACTTCTCTAAATTCAGCCTAAACTTAAGTTAGGGCTTATACAAAGCTCAGGAAATTACCGAGTTGTGTGTAGATACATAGGCAAAGCCAACGCTACACCTACAAAATGCATCAATCATAATATAGCGCTTTTCAAACAAAGGGTTGTGTATCTGCCGAAGGCAGATACACAACCCTATACTTCACTAGATCGGTATACCCTATAGATATCGATAAAAGTTAGGTTTATTGGCAAGAAATTGCTGTAATGGGAGACGTAGGATTAACTTTGAATATATATTCAGTCCTAAATCATTGGTAAATGTTTTGTTTTGTGGAAGCGTGTGCTTCCACAAAACATTTAGGATCTCTGCGCCTAATAGTTCATATGAGTCGAAAAGATAATCTCTATGAAAAACAAAGCATACATTAAAAATTCTTTTTTGGTTCTACTGACATTTTGTGCAGTCTTTTATTCTCGTATTGTAGCTACGACAATTCGATTTTCACTTTTAAATCTATTGCACTTTGGCTTAGTACCAGCTGTATGTTTAATTGCATTAAATACAAATCGGGTTAAAGATCCTAAACAAATTAAGCTTTGTTATTCGTTTGTAGTAGCTTTACTAATATTGCTCGGTAGTATTCTTGCTAGCGCACTTTGGAATAGTGCTGGACTGATTAATGCGATCGTGAGCTTTATGATGCTAGGCGAACCTTTCATGTTTTTGCTAGCTATGATATGTATTCCCATTACTAGTCAAATAGTCGAGAAAACCAGAAAATTGTTGTATTGGTCTGTGCTAATCAATTTTTTGTTAGCAGCTGCTCAAAAACCACTAATTGATAGCGGAAGGATCAATGCTGGTGGTCTAGATGGAACAGATGGGTGTGGTGGAGTATTTTTTGTGTCAGGGGCTGGGAATTATATTTCCGCAACTGTATCAGTTGTATTTGCCCTTTATTTTTGGGCATCGGGTAAAGACAAACCTCTATGGATCAAAATTGCTGTATCTCTGGCGGCTTTTTGGCAACTTCTATTTTCAGATTCCAAACAACTAGTCCTAGCTTATGGAGTTGCATGGGTACTAATGATCTTATTGAACTCCCAAGATATTGTTAAAACCTTAAAACTTTTAAGTTCACTAATACTGATTGTATTTATTGGAATGTGGAGCGCAGAAAACATAGAAGCATTTAAAGCTTATACGGCTTGGGCAAGACCCCAACTCTATGCCTTTCCAGATGGGCTTGCTTGGTATGCTAAGTTTTACTCAATTCGCGTGATTATATCTCATTATGAATCTCCTTTAAACTGGTTGCTAGGATTAGGTCCAGGGCACACTGTAAGCCGATTAGGAGCATGGTTTTTAAGAGATTATGCAGCTCTTTTAGGACCTCTAGGTTCAACTAGAACTGATATTGGGCAAGACTCTATGGATTTTGTCGCTAATTTCTGGTTAACTAGCGGGTCTAGCCTCTTTAGTCCTATCTTTGGTTGGTCTGGTATTTGGGGAGATATTGGATTACTCGGATTGGGCGCATACTTGTATCTTGCATTTGTTACTTGGCGGTACTTTGGCTTAAATGAACTAGCAAAAGTAACTATTCTTAGCGTGTTTGTGATTGGATGTATTTTTACCCAAATGGAAGAACCAGGATATATGATTTTTATTGCCTTTATTTTGGGTTTGTCGTGGCAGGAACATCGTCTCCAAAAACAAACCTTAGAGTTTAATACCTCTTCAAATTCATTGCCTGAATTAATTCAGAGCAATACAGAAGGAGGACATACTTCTTCAATTCCTTTACGCTAATCCAATCAAGTAAAGATTGAAGCAAAGCACTGAGCAAAGCTTTACCCCTCCTCTTACTCGCTTTCCAATGAGGGATTATTCGTTGCGGCGCTTCGCACCTCAACGATAATTTTTGGTCTTCGATGTATATTGTATATCAACAAAAAAGAAGAGGCAGCACTTAGCGCCGCCTCTTCTATGGGGATTAAACAGTGACTAAACCAGAGTGAAGTCGCTTAAAGGCGAGACGCTCATTTTCGATATCTACAAAAATAGTGTCACCATCTGAGAAGTCACCACGCAAAATTCCTTTGGCAATTTGAGTTTCCAATTGACGCTGAATGATGCGTTTGAGTGGACGCGCCCCGTAGACAGGATCATAGCCAACTTCAGCAATGAAGTCGAGGGCAGCATCTGCAAGCTTTAGGGTCATGCGGCGATCGCCTAAACGTTTTTCTAAGCGCTGAACTTGCAGCTTGACGATACGGCGCAACTGTTCACGGCGGAGGGCATGGAAGATCACAATTTCATCGATGCGGTTGAGGAATTCAGGACGGAAACTGGCTTGCATTGATTCCATTACCCTTGCACGCATTTCTTCATGGCGAGAATCGTCTCCAGCAATATCGAGAATATATTGGGAACCAACGTTGCTGGTCATGATGATAATTGAGTTCTTAAAGTCAACGGTGCGACCTTGAGAATCGGTAACGCGCCCATCATCAAGGATTTGCAGCATGATGTTAAAGACATCGGGATGCGCTTTTTCGATTTCATCAAAGAGAATCACCGCATAGGGACGACGACGCACGGCTTCCGTCAATTGTCCGCCTTCTTCATAGCCGACATAGCCGGGAGGTGCGCCGACTAAGCGGGAAACGCTGTGTTTCTCCATATATTCGGACATATCAATCCGTACCATCGAGTCTTCGGTATCGAAGAGATAGGCGGCGAGAGCTTTCGCAAGTTCCGTTTTACCGACACCTGTGGGACCTAAAAAGATAAAGCTAGCAATTGGTCGATTAGGATCGGCGAGTCCTGCTCTGGATCTTTGAATGGCATCAGCGATCGCGGTAACTGCTTCCTCTTGACCAACTACGCGATCATGGAGAACATCTTCCAATTGCAAGAGCTTTTCTTTTTCGGACTCGACTAACTTGCTAACAGGAATACCTGACCATTTAGAAATGATTTCGGCAATGTCTTCTTCGGTGACTTCTTGACGCAGTAGCGATCGCCCTGAAGTTTTTGCCTCTTCGAGATTGACCTCCGCAATTTCTAACTGACGTTGCAAATCCGTTAATTTGCCATACTTCAACTCAGCCGCCTTATTCAAGTCGTAATTGCGCTCAGCCTGTTGAATCTCGACATTGACATGATCAATACTTTCCTTGAGTTTACGGATATTATCGATCACCTGTTTCTCGGCTTCCCACTGAGCTTTGAGAGTAGTTTGATCTTGCTTGAGATCTCCCAATTCTTTATTCAGCTTTTCGAGACGATCTAGGGATTCGCGATCGGTTTCCTTTTTGAGAGATAGACATTCCATCTCTAGCTGAATCACCTTACGATTAATTTCATCAAGGGTTTCAGGTTGAGAAGTGATTTCCATTTTTAATTTCGCGGCAGACTCGTCAACCAGATCGATCGCCTTGTCAGGTAAAAAGCGATCGCTAATGTAGCGATTGGAAAGGGTAGCCGCAGCAACTAGCGCCGTATCGGAAATTTTTACGCCATGATGCAACTCGTAGCGATCGCGCAAGCCCCGTAAAATCGAAATCGTATCTTCAACATTGGGCTGATCAATATAAACCTGTTGGAAACGACGCTCAAGGGCAGCATCTTTTTCAATATATTTCCGATATTCATCCAAAGTCGTTGCGCCAATACAACGCAACTCACCTCTCGCCAACATCGGCTTCAGCAAGTTACCCGCATCCATCGCGCCTTGGGTTGCCCCTGCACCAACAACGGTATGAATTTCATCAATAAATAGAATGATATGCCCGTTCGAGTCCATCACTTCCTTCAGAACGGCTTTGAGTCTCTCTTCAAACTCACCGCGATATTTTGCACCTGCAATCAATCCGCCCATATCCAGAGCAATGAGCTTCCGATCTTGGAGAGACTCAGGCACATCACCACTAAGAATGCGTTGAGCTAAACCTTCAGCGATCGCCGTTTTCCCAACCCCCGGTTCACCGATTAAAACAGGATTATTTTTGGTACGACGCGACAAAATCTGAATCGTGCGGCGAATTTCATCATCACGACCGATCACGGGATCAAGCTTACCCTCACGGGCTAGTTCCGTTAGATCACGACCATATTTAGTTAAAGCTTCGTACTTATTTTCGGGATTTTGATCACTCACTTTTTGACTGCCTCGCACTTGCTGAATAATATTACGGAGCTTTGCTTCATCGAGTCCCATTTCTTGATAGAGGGGTTTGCCGAAGCGATCATCTTTGCAGTAAGGCAAGAGGATATGCTCAATGGAAATAAAATCATCGCCAAAACTTTTACGTTCTTTTTCGGCGCGATCTAGCAATACATCTAAATTTTTGCCTAAGTACACCGCCGTATTTGAGCTAGATACTTTGGGCTGACGATTGATAAACTCATCGGTGCGATCGCGCAAACGCTGAATATTGATCCCCGCTTTGCTAAAAATACTTGATGCTAGCCCTTCTTCCTCTAGCAAAGATTTTAGTAAATGCTCTGGTTCAATCTGTTGTTGTTGGGCTGCTTTCACCACGTCGGGTGTCCTTGCGATCGCCGCCCATGCTTTTTCAGTAAATTGATTAGGATTAGTTGGTTGCATCGCCAGTTACCTCCTATGGTGTTTAGACAACTGTGAATATCTTAGAGTGTCTAGATTTTTAGCGGGATCGGTTCTACCTTTGCAAAGGGTGCGTGTTTCCGTACCTGTGGCAATATTCAGAAAAAAGTATTAAGCAAATGATATATATCAATATAAACAGTAATAAATCTATATCAAAGTCAATATTTGCAAGTTTGTTAAATTAATTTAAAGTAATAGAAAAGATTAACTAGCAATTAACATATTTGCTTACTAAACATCACTAAAAGTACATTTAAAAGAAATAGCTTGTATGAGTATAAATACTCAATAAGTAAGTTATCAAGTTTAACTGTGAAGAAAGTATTAAGCGATCCCAAAAGTGACAAATTTTCTATCAAAATAGGATCATTCAAACGGAGCCAGCTTATATATAGGCTCTGAATTTAAATACAAACTTAATAAACTACTAAAAAAGTAAGTGGTTCTTTGAGGGAAATGGTAATTTTTACCTACCCATTAAGAGCCACTTATTTTTATCTGAATTCCTTAAATTTTCATTTTACTCGACAATTAATTACGTTAATTAAAGCTACTTAGCCGCAAAATCTAGTGTTTATGAGCAGAAATACAGGGTTCCAGAGAAATCAAGGTTCTTGGGGTAAGTAATTAAACTTAGGCTGGATTGCCAACTTGGATTATAAAGAAAATATTAAGCGATCCCAGTTTTTGATCAAGATCTTGCAGAATATAAACATTCAAACGGAATCGGCTTATTTAAAGATTCTGAACTTCAATACCAAATTTAAGAACAATTTATAACTATAAATGGTTCACTCAGACTAAGTACTTCTACTTAAGGTGAGTGAGCCATTTATCGTTTAAGCTTCTTTATGTATTTTAAAGTTTTCAGCTTTTTATAAGTAAACAAGGTTAAATATTGAGTGTTTTTTCGTTTAACAATCTGATTTAAAAAGCTAAAACCAGATGAAAAAGTATTGCAACTTATGAAGAGACTTTAAAATAGATTGCAATACTTAAATTCTTTACTTACGAGCTGGAAATCTATTTGTGGAAAGATTTGATATCCGCAGTGTTATTGACGGTTATAGCCAAGGCTACTTTTTGATGTCCGAAGGGGATGGGCAGCCAATTGAGTGGTATTACACCAATGAACGCACCTTAATCCCCCTTGACGCTCGCTTTCGCTATCCCAAATCTTTGCAGCGGGCAATCAATCAAAACCGCTTTGAAGTCAAGATTGATAGTGCATTTGAGCAGGTTGTGGAAGGCTGCGCTGATCGCGAAACGACATGGATTTCCAGCGAGCTGCGATCGCTATATTTTAATTTACACCAAGCAGGTTGGGCACATAGTTTTGAGACATGGCAAGGAGACAAGTTAGCAGGCGGAATTTTGGGGATCGCCATTCGCGGTGTATTTATCGGTGAGTCGATGTTTTTTCAAATTCCTGAAGGCTCAAAGGTTGCGATGGTGAAGTTAGTCGAGCATTTGCGATCGCGTGGTTATGGTTTATTTGATGCTCAGTTAATGAACCCGCATTTAGCAAGATTTGGAGCCTATAAAATTGACGATCAAAGTTATCAAAATCTATTACAAAAAGCATTAACTAAATCTTGTATTTTTGTATGAATAAATTAACGTCAGTTAGACGAAGGCGGAAAATGGTAAAAATCGCTAAGCGATTTTTACCATTTTCCGCCATTTGCGCGACGCGAAGCGTCGCGCAAATGGCGTTGTCGAACTCACGTTAAATTATTGGGTATCCCAGACCAGTGTCCTACCATTTAAGAAAATAGGGCAACAATTTGGACTTTACAGGATTTAGCTATACTGCTTTATTATTTTTATCAAATATAACTAAAACTGTTTTTACAATTAATTGGAGATCGTACCAAATACTCCAATTTTTACGATATTCGATGTCATAGTTCACTACTTCCGCAAAACTCCTCACACTAGAACGCCCATTTACTTGCCATACACCTGTAATTCCTGGCCTGACATCAAGGCGGTTCCATTCAGTGTAGCGTTCATCCTGATATTCAACCTCTAGTTCGTAAGAGTTAATCTCATTAAAAGTAGGTGGACGAGTACCCACTAAGCTCATATCACCGAGCAGTACATTCCAAAATTGAGGAAATTCATCAAGACTAGTCTTTCGCAAAAACCTACCAATTCTAGTTACACGAGGATCATCAGCATTTTTAAAAAATTTGTCATTGGCACTATTCGACTGTTCACTTCCTTGGGAATTAGAAGTACTAGCACTCACTTGATTTTCCACTTTCATCTTTAGTTGTTCAGCATTTTGTACCATTGAGCGGAATTTCCAAATCTTAAATGGTCGGCTGAGTAGTCCACAACGGACTTGCCCAAATAACACATTACCCTTACTTTCCATAAGAATTGCGATCGCGATCGGTGCAAATAGAATGGCTGTGAAACTCAGCCCGACAAGTGCTCCGATAATATCAATTAATCTTTTTAAAGGATCTCTTACAGAGGGATGGACAGGAACACCAGGATCAATATCCACTGAAGGGAAGCAGAATTTTAATATCGGATAAAAAATTCTTAGGACAGGAATTTGCTTGAGTAATCTCTGTGTGCGAAATAGGAACAAACCAAATGGGGTAATATTACTGACTCGGTTTTCCTGAATTGAATGTGAAAACCGAAATGTATTTGTGTTTGGCTCAATTATAAATAAATTACTGAGAGAAGAAAGTGATATCAAAGAGCTTACTGCTTCACTGACACTCCAAAGTACTAACTCAGTATTGTTTAATTTCGCTAATCTCAAGCAATTAGTTAATGCACCTAATCCTGCTCCATCCATAAAAGTGGTATGGCTCATATCGATGACAATTTTTTTATAAAACTCGTCGGGATTACAAATAGTTTGAAAATCACTCAGGAATTCTCTAGCAGTAGAAAATTCTAATCTTTCAGGACTATAGATAAAAGCAATCTCATCAAAGGTAACAATTAATGCTTGTTTGTAATCCCTTAGACTAGTAGAGTCTTGACTAATGTCATGGACAGGAATGTAAACAGATTTCGGATGAAGCTCCGCAATCTCTCTACTTCTGACTACAAGTAAATCTAATATATTTAACTTCATTAATAGCCAAGCAGGTAAGCCTAATGAATGGAGACGAGTCTTAGATTCAACGTAAACTATTGTGCTATGACAAATCCACTTAGCAACTAACAAATAGGGGATGGCAAAACCTGAACCTGTACAAAAAACTAAATCTGGCTTCTGCTTTGGCACAATTTTTATCGCCAATCGTAAGTTGCGCAACATGTTTGGCAAGTTATCCTTAACAGGTATATATCCCCAATAGCGATGATCATCTTCTATCTGTTTTTCAGTGATTGCAGTACGAATGGAGATCCAACAGCGATCGCTAAATTTCTGCCAAAATGGCTTCATGCTCTGCATATAACGGAAATAACCACCTGAGGAGCTAATCAGCATTAACTTCTGAGATGGATATCTTGCTTTTAGGTATTCACACAGATCAGTTTCATCAACTTGCGGGATTATCTCTGAGGTTTGCTGTAATTTCAGGAACTTAACGAGATCCCCCGGCGATCTTGCGATCGCTACTCCTCGACGTTCAAAATCCTCCGCAACCTCCATTTGGCGATTGTCTATATGTTCACGAAATCTCTGTAAACGTGGAACTAAAACATAGGGATTTTCCTGATCCTCCAGTAGTTCAGCAATACTTTCATCACAATGACTAATAATTAAACTTGATGTGTCAATAAAGTTCAAGAATTCTTGATCAGACAGAAACCGATAAGCTCTTGCTCCATCGGGCAAATAGTTAGAGGAGCCATATTGTACTATTATCTCTTCATTATTAACTAGTTGGTACTTTATCAGTATGTCTATCCATTGCATTAAAGCATTAAACTGATATTGTTCTGTGCCAACTGTGATTAAAAGCATATCTCAAACCTTATTACGTCTCAAACAATCAAATAGCAATCCCTAATGAAATATCCTCTATAAAACCTAATAATGTTTAAAAACTAAATAGATTCACTTCTTTAAAAGCGATCTATACGTTAATCGTATTTATTTTAGCTTTGCACATAATCCTGAGGATCAGAAAGATTATCAGTTTATAAAAAGCTTACATTTTGATTACAGCTTTTACAAGCATCTACTAAACTACCACTCATTTCTAGTTAATAGAATGATTCTCAAAGATTACAATTCTCTTTGCAGAGATTTACGATATTCTGGGGATTGGACTGGATATTGGAAGCGACGTATTCTTATAGGAGCTTTTATTTTGCCATAAACAAAATGAAAAATAAAAACTCTTACGAGGATTGATTTCTGGTTTCCAAATGAGTATTCACTTAATTTGTAAACTGCTATCGTAACTTATTATAGATTGCTAGATGCGAACTATTACAATAGCAAGTGTAATGATTTTCAAGATGTCAAAATATATGCCAAAGGCTATTTGGAATGGGGCTGTCCTTGCGGAAAGCGATCGCTGTGAAGTTGTGGAGGGAAATCAGTATTTCCCTGCGGATTCTCTGAACATGGAATATTTTCAGCCTAGCAATACGCATACAACTTGTGGTTGGAAGGGTGTGGCAAGCTATTACAACATCAAAGTTAATGGCGAAATCAACAAGGATGCTGCTTGGTATTATCCTGAGCCCAAAGATGCGGCAAAACAGATTAAAGGACATATAGCCTTTTGGCGAGGTGTAAAAGTTCAAGCATAAGAAGCATAAAAGCAAACTACATTAAATGTAGTTTGCTTTTATACGTTAATTGCTTTGATATGTGCTTGGCGTGAAATAGGCGAATTAACTCGATGCAAGGCACTACGTGGTAATACTCGTAATACTTCTTCACTGGTGGTGACACCAGAGTTGAGTTTATTGATCGCTGCCTTTCGGAAAGAATTAAAATCAATTTCATTAAGATAACGATTCATTTGGGTAATTGTGCCTTCATAAATCATGTGGCGAAAGGCATCATCAATATCGATGAGTTCCACAACTGCTTCCCGCCCAATGTAACCTGTGAAAAAGCATTTTTTACAACCCTTTCCCTTACGCCACTGTGTGGAACTAAGATCTTCGCGCTCCATTCTTAGGGCTTGCAATTCTGAGTTTTGTGGATGATGGGTAACTGAGCAGTGGGGGCAGTTTTTACGGACAAGACGTTGAGCGACTACACCTAATAGAGCATCGCTAATTAGTCCAGGATCGGGACCTAAATCCTTAAGGCGAGGGATTGCACTAGCGGCATCATTGGTATGCATGGTCGAGAGAACTAAGTGACCTGTAAGAGCCGCACGAATAACAGTTTCCGCCGTTTCAGGATCGCGGACTTCACCGACCATGACAATATCGGGATCTTGTCGCAAAATGGCGCGTAGTCCCGCGGCAAAGGTCATCCCTGCGGGTTCACAAACCTGTGTTTGGGTAATATTCGGCAAAACATATTCGACGGGATCTTCCACAGTGATCACGTTGACATGTTCTTGGGCGATCGCTTGCAAGCTGGTATACAGGGTACTGGTTTTGCCCGATCCCGTTGGTCCCGTCATGATGATTAGTCCTTGAGGTTGCCGTAACCAACTGTCATAAATTTTCAGAGTGTGATCGCTAAAGCCCAAAGATTCCAAATGATTAGAAAAAGGATTATCGCGAGGCAATAGACGAATTACCGCTTTTTCTCCACAGACACAGGGCAATGTACTCACCCGCATATCGAGATTGAGATTGAGGTTTTCATCGCTGGTATATTCTTTGCCAATGCGTCCATCTTGCGGGCGGCGACTATCGGCAATATCCATATTGGACATTACCTTGAGGGCAACAATAATTTTACGGCTGATTTCAAGGGGCAAGGTTTTGATATCGCGCAAAATTCCATCAATGCGATAGCGTACCCGTAAGCCTGTGGGGGTTGGCTCTAGGTGGATGTCACTGGCGCGATGCTGCAAGGCGATCGAAATTAGGGCATTAATGCGCCGAGTTTGATCGACCGCTTGGGATAGGTATAAATCCGTAACTTCACAAATATCAACTTGCTCGGTTTCACCTGTGAGGGGATTAATTGGTTGTGCCGAATGAATCTGATTGGGATTAGGAATATTTTGGCGACGAAACCATGTGCGGTAACTATCGACTGAAATTCTGAGGACTTTAATTTCCGTTAACGTGCGATCGCTAATTAACTTGATCTGTTCGTGACTGATATTGTTGGGGCTACCGATATAAAAACAATTGCGCCATAGCAGTAAAGGGATTACAGGCGGCAAAATGCTGCGATCTTCAAATTCACGAAAAAATCGATGATTTAAATCTTGATCTAACCAATCTAGATGGACGTTGCCATGAATATCAATTAGAAATTGCAAAGCCTCTTCACAGGAGGCAATGTTGCCATGACGCAACCTTTTCCAAACTGATTCCCCTACGGATTGCCCCATTAGCTGCCCTAGTATCTGACTCATTCCCGTTAGCCCATCGTAGAACTTGCCAATATACTATCAGCAAATCAAAGCAGTGCTTTGCAATCTCTCTAAACGGCAAAAGGACAAAGCACTGCTTTGTCCTTTTGCAATTACTTCATCTCGTTATATTTTTTGTTGAACTGTTTCTTAGCCTGTTCATACACCTCAAGTGTAATCTGCTGAAAGTTGTTATCTTGAGCGTATTTTTCAATCTTTTTAAAAGCAAAAGGTCTCACAAAAAATGGGATATCCTTGAGCTTTGCTTCAGCTTCGGCAGTCCATGTAATCTTTTCACTCATTGATTTTTATTTATATTTCAGTTAGATTTTTTGGCGGAGTACTTAATACTTTACAAATTTTAAAGCGTTGTCTGGCTTAATGGAGTGTTTTCCCGCCTTCGGCGGGAAGACACTCCATTAAGCTTCGGCTTCATGCCAAGTTTCTAAAAGCTCTAACGCTTCATTACACCAATCAATCCAGCTTTGCTCAAAGTTAATGCCTCGGCGCAAGGTCAAATAGGCAAAACGATATTCTCTTTGACAGTCTTGGGGTGAGCTAAAAAAATTACGTTCGATCGCTTGATAAATTTCCAGTTGTTGTTGATGCAGTTGGCGATGATCTTTGATTTTTTGAATGGTTGCTTCTTCAGGAATTAAATAACCTGCGTAGATCTTAAGCAAAAACTCATCTTTACTAGGCGTAATATTGCTAGCTTGGAGGAGCCATGTTTTCAAATGGGACAAGCCTAAACTTGTTACTGAAAAAACTTTTTTGTCAGGTCTGCCCTCTTGGGCGATCGCTTCGGCAGCAATCCAGCCTTGCTGTTCTAGTTTGGTTAGCTCTCGATAAATCTGTTGGTGGGTAGCTTGCCAAAAAAATCCTACCGAGCCATCAAATTGTTTAGCGAGGTCATAACCACTTTTGGGTTCTTGAATTAGTGAGACTAACAGAGCGTAAGCAAGAGACATACTTTTGTAACTATCAAGAAGATTTTGAGTAAGTAGCTAGACCTACGGCGCAGGTCTAGCTACTTAGGGACTTGCTATTAATTAAAGTACCTGTGGCTTCGACTTCGCTCAGTCAACGTTAGCTGAGCGAAGTCGAAGCTAGATAACTTTGGTGGGACATTTTTTATCCGTAAGTCCCTTAGTAATTTTTTCTTGGTTTTATGTAATTAGGGTTGACATATGCACTTAGTTGAGTATACATTATTTCGTATATTCAACTAAGTGCATATTAACTTGTTTGAATATAGCCTAGCTTTTATCCAAACAACTCACCACGTTACAGGAGACTAAAATCATGAATGCTTCTCAGGACGGACTTCACGTTATTTTTGGTACAGGGGCATTGGGCATGGCGATCGCCAAACAACTGCTTGCCCAAGGTAAAAGGGTGCGAATGGTCAACCGTAGCAATCGAGTCAAGCTGCCTCAAGAAGTGGAATTGCTGGTGGGCAATGCCGCTGATCCACATTTCTCTGAAACTGTTTGCCAAGGTGCATCGGTGATCTATCACTGTGCAGGTACAAAGTACAACTTCAAAAGTTGGCAACAGGAATTTCCTCCTTTACAACAGGGCATTCTCGCAGGGGCGATCGCTAGTGGTGCGAAGTTAATCTATGGCGATAGTCTGTATGGCTATGGCAAAGTCAATGCACCTATGCGCGAAGATATGCCCTATGCCGCACAAACTAACAAAGGCAAAATGCGAGCATCTCTTGCCGAAACCGTCATGGATGCCCATCGTGCAGGCAAAGCACAAGTAGCGATCGCAAGAAGCTCTGATTTTTATGGTGAAGGTGTTCTTGGTTCCGTCTTTGGCGATCGCGTATTTATCCCTGCCATTCAAGGAAAGACTGCGGAGGCGATCGGTAACTTAGATTTGCCCCACAGTTATACCTACATCGGTGACTTTGCCAAGGCGATGATTATTCTTGGTGAGCGGGAAGAAGCGATCGGGCAGGTCTGGCATGTTCCCAATGCGCCCACGATCACCACAAGAGCAATGTTGAATATTCTCTTTGAGGAATTAGGTTTACCCGCCAAGATGAATGGCATGGGCAAAATGATGCTGCGAATTGGGGGAGTCTTCATTCCTGAAGCTGCCGAAACCATCGAAATGTTCTATCAATTTGAGAATCCATTTATCGTGGATGGCTCTAAATTCGTCAAAGCCTTTGGTGATATTGCTACTCCCCATCGCGAAGCCATTCGCAATACAATTACATGGTATCAGCAATATTTACAAACACAAGCAGAACTAGAACAAGTAAAAAGCGAAGTTCGCAAGTCTTTCCAGAAAGTTGCTGCAACCTAGAGCCAATTCCAGCCAGTTCTCCTCACAAATCTATGACTATCATCGATCCTAGCCAAGTTCCTAGTCGCCAAGGTTCTAACTATCCAGATTGTTTTAAGCCAGTAGTAGCGGGGCGCGAAAAGAAACGCCTCGGCGATGCCGCAGGACTCAAAAACTTCGGAGTGAACTTGACCACCCTTGCACCACAATCTCGTTCTGCACTCCGCCACTGGCATACCAAACAAGATGAATTTATCTATGTCCTATCGGGAGAATTGACCCTGATTACCGATGCAGGCGAATCGCTTTTAAAGTCAGGGCAAGCGGCAGGATTCCCTGCGGGTGAGGCAAATGGGCATTGTCTATATAACCATACTAATGAGATTGCAACCTATCTAGAAATCGGCGATCGCACTCCCAATGACTCAGGCAATTATCCCGATGACGATCTTGTTGCCATAGCAACCGAACAAGGCTGGCAATTTACCCATAAAGATGGAACTCCCTATTCTTCTTAGAATCTATAAAACAAGAGAACACTATGACTACAACTATTGACAAGCAAGCAACACAATCATCTTGGGCAAAGGCGATCGCTAAACCAGCGACCGAATTTCCCCTCACCCAACTCTCAATTGTTTCTGGCAAAATCCCTGAAAATCTTAAAGGTTCTCTCTATCGTAATGGGCCTGCCCGTCTAGAACGTGGTGGAATGAAAGTAGGACATTGGTTTGATGGTGATGGTGCAATTCTTGCCGTGCATTTTGCAGAAGGTCAAGCCCGTGCAACCTATCGCTATGTGCAAACGGAAGGGTATCTGGAAGAAGAAAAAGCCGACAAACTGATTTATGGCAACTATGGCATGGCTCCTACAGGCTCTTGGTGGCAACGCTTCGGGAAAACATCAAAGAATGTAGCTAATACTTCTGTTATCGCTTTACCTGACAAGCTTCTTGCTCTATGGGAAGGTGGTTTGCCCCATGCTCTTGATTTGGAAACTTTAGAAACCTATGGCTTAGAAAATCTGGAAGGATTGGATCATAAGCGCTCCTACTCAGCACATCCCAAGCGCGATTCCCAGACTGGCGAGATCTTTAACTTTGGCGTTTCCTACGGCAAGAATGCAACTTTAAATCTTTATCGTAGCGATCGCCATGGCAATCTCATCAAAAAGAATCAAGTAACTTTGCAAGGTCTGCCAATGATTCATGACTTTGTATTAGCAGGCGATTATCTGATTTTCTGTATACCACCATTGCGGATGAATCCCTTTCCTATCTTGCTGAATCTCCAAAGTTATAGTGATTCTCTAGCATGGAAGCCTCAAGAGGGTACCGAAATCTTGGTATTTGATCGCCATAATCTCGAACTGGTTAGCCGCAATATTGCTGAGCCTTGGTTCCAGTGGCATTTTGGTAATGGCTATAGCGATCGCGATGACAATCTAGTATTTGATCTCATCCGCTATCCTGACTTCAGCACTAATCAATTTTTAAAGGAAGTCGCTACAGGTAAAACCAAAACTCCAGCAAAGGGAACTCTTTGGCAAATACGCCTCAATCCCCAAACGGGTGAATTTCTCGAAACTTCACAGGTACTAGATCGCGGTTCTGAATTCCCCATTGTTGACCCTGCCCAAGTTGGTAAGAGTTCTCGCTATACCTATCTATCTGTCCGTCATTCTGAAGATCAACAAACAGAATTATTTGATGCGATCGCCCGTTACGATTACCAAACTAATACTGTAACTGAAGCTGATCTAGGTACAAATCGCTATCCAATGGAGCCATTATTTGCCCCTGATCCCACTAATCCTGACAAAGGTTATATCATTACTGTCGTCTTTGATGGCGATCGCGAATGTTCTGAAGTATGGATTTTTGATAGCGATCGCTTAGATGCGGAACCTGTTTGTCGCCTTGCCCTACCAAGCATTGTGCCAATGGGATTTCACGGCACTTGGCGATCATAAAATAAAGGGAATATTCATATTGGTTCGTATACCTTGCCAAATGATTTAGAAGATTTAATTAGCATTTTGGGTATTGCCAAATAGGCAAGGATGGGCGGCGCGAAGCACCGCCCATCCTTGCATTAATAAATCCTTTCCTTTTTAAGACTACCGCATTTTAGTAGGAATTCAAGAATGAGTAATGGGCTTAAGTCTCCTATTTATTTTACGGCAAGGGATTTTTGAAAGTACTGCGAAGCAACACTTTCAAAAATCCCTTAGTTCGTTTTGGGGTGTAAAGCGCTGTAACAGTGAAGGAGATCGCTATAATTGGTATAGGATCATCCATTAATGTTAGATTAGCTTTCTATTTGAAGATCTGACCAAGTTTTCGATATTACTAAAGATGCCACCAAGGTTACAGGTTAAAACCGAAGATTGCTCACCCCTAGGACTATATGTTCTTCAATATTTAGAAGAACAAGACATTAGCATGAACCATCTCGCAGAATTAGCTGGTGTACCCCAACCAAGACTTCGTGGTGCTTGTTTTAAAGGAACATGCCCCACACCTGAGACCCTAAGAAAGTTGGCAAAAATTATGGGCAAGCACCATTTAGAGCTTTATACCTTGGCATATCAAGGCAGGATTGAACAAGTTCCTGAAGATGTTGATGATAATTTGTTAGATATCTTAATTAGGCAAATGCTAGAAACTGCTCGCGAGTTAAATTTAGCAATGCCCAAAATTCAGCCATCCAAAGCAAAAATCCGTAAAGCTTTAATAGAATTGGGGTTTAGGGAAAAGCGCGAAGAAATATCTTAAATCTTATCGATGCAAGGCACAGTAAAGATTAAGTAACGTCAGTTCGGGCGAAGCTGGCAAATTTTAAAAGACCAAAAGTAAAACCCTTGCTAAGCAAGGGTTTTACTTTTGGTCTTTGAGAGAGGGTTTGCGATGCAAACCCTCTCTCAAAGACCATTTCAAATTACCCCGAACTCACATTAAATATAGTGGTTTTCCAATGAGTGTGTACTCATTGGAAAACAAAAAATCAGTCCCAGTAAGAGTTTTGAGTTTTCATTTTGCCGTAGGCAAAATGAAAACCGCTATAGTAAAGAAAGTACCTACGACTTCGACTCAATCAACGTTGGCTGAGCGAAGTCGAAGTCGTACAAACTCGGTAGTACGTTTTTTCTCGGTAAGTCCCTAAAGACTTAAGGCTGATCTTTACTGATCGCCGCCGCTAATTTCTGGAACCGACGGGGATCCCCCTCATCTAAGTTTTCCGCTCTCTCTTGACGCTTAATTTCATAGAGTTTGTTGAGAATCTCCTGCCAATCATCAGTAGTTAAAGGAGATTTCTTAGCTTCAGACTTTTCTAACGGGATAGATGTATGCGCCTCGGGTATAGTATTTTGCTGAATATTTTTTAGTGCCAACCATACACGAGCACGCACTGCTAAGGTTTGTTCCTTATTCGCCATTTGCTCAAGTTGCGATTGAATCTCCGATCTCCAATGCGGATATGTATCAGCGATCGTCATTGCCAAAGCCTGTAAACCCACAACTGCCGCATAGCGTACCACCCATTCATCATCATGATGTGCAACAAATAGCAACGCTTCTAGAGCTTCCTCTTGAGCAATTTCGCGAAGCTCATCAGGAAACCAATGCCACTTCATCAAACCCAAACCCTTAACCGCCGCACGACGCACACTAAAAGCAAAGTCCGCAGTTGCCACTCCCAGCAAAGTTACCAATCCTCTCGGATCACCAATCCCTGCTAAAGCACGAATTGCCCATGATCGCGCTGTGTAGTTATGCATATCCAGAAGTTCCAATAATGCAGGAACTGCTGGATCACCTAGCAAAATTAGTCCATCGACAGCAGCAACAGCAGCTCCGGGGTTATTGTAGCTAAGAGCCTCAATCAAGGTAGGAATAGCTCCTTCTAACCGAGCATTCGCTAGATTTTGGACTGCTTCAAGTAGTCGTCTAGAAGAATCTGCTTCTTCTACAGCCTGAATGAGTTGAGAAAGAGACATATATCAGTAAGGTGATGAGGCAAGCAACGGAAAGGATAGCTTTGTAGTTTCTCTACTTTACAATAAATCATCCATCAGTGCCATGACCCTAATTGCACCTGCGGTCAGATCAGGAGGTGTAGCAAGTGGTATTTGTTTTTCTAATACACCTTTGAGAGAAATTAATTTGAGGCTATTTTCCGCCATTGTTTTGCTAATTGCTTCCGCAGCTCCCAAATAACCGATCGCACCTAAATCAGAAAGAACAGTTCGCCGCAATTGTAAATCATTGTTACTTAAAGCATTAATGAGAATATTGCCGTACTGATCTGCGGTTTCAGGATCGGACGAAAGCTGATACATGGCACGCGCCGCCGCATATTTCACTCTAGGAATGGGATGTTCTAAAAATGGCAAGATCTGGGGAATTGTTTCCACTGCCCCTAAAGTTCCTAAAGCTTCGAGAATTGCATCAAAAGGTTGTTCACTTTCTAAACCCGATATTTCTGTTGTTATCGGTGTACTGAGCATTTCCAATAACTTGGGAACACAGGCTATATCACCAAGCATTTCTAGCGATTGAGCTGCCGCCTCACGTACATAAAAATCCTCACAGTCTAAGGAGCGAATTAATGCTGAGACAGCACTGCGATCGCCAAGCTTTCCTAAAGCCCTCGCAGCATTACGTCGTAATGGATAACCACCTGCATCAGTGCGATCGGCTTCATCAGATAAAGCATTAATTAAAAGGGCGATCGCTCTAGAATCCTTTACTCGAAATCTTCCGAGCCACCATGCCGCATAGATCCGCAATCCTAAATCTTCGCATTGTAAATTAATTAGTGCCTGTTCTAAGGTCAACTGATTATCGTCTGGAAGTTCGGATTCACGCATGTTTTTGTCATTAAGAGATTTTTAAGACTCCATTTTGCCCTAGCCAAAATGGAAATTCACATACAGCATTTTACAATCAAACAAACCCCCATTTTATAGCCATCGAAGAGAAAGGCGACGCGAAGTGCCGCCTTTCTCTTCGATGGCTATAGCAAAAAAAGAGTTAGCTAGTACAAACCAAAAACTAAGAAGATGAGTTGCGGCGCTTCGCGCCGCAACTCATCTTCTGGTTTGAGGCAATACTTTCCAAATAAAAAAGACACCCCCTAAGGGATGCCTTTTTTAAGATCCGAAGAATCTAATTAAAGATCAAACTAGATCAATGCGTTGATAGCATAATCGAGGTAGGAGTTTGCTTCGGAAGCAGCGTCACCGCTCAAACCGTGGTTAGCCTTGATGTACTTCAAAGCTTCAACGTACCAGCTAGGAGACAATTCAAAAGTACGGTTGATTTCAGCCAAGCCGCTGATGAGGTAGTCATCAAGAGGACCTGTACCACCAACAACCAACGCATAGGTTACGATGCGGAGGTAGTAACCGATGTCTCTGGCGCACTTGTCCTTACCAGTTTGGCTGGAAGCATAGTTAGAACCAGGAGTATTGGTGGTGTAAGGGAACTTTTGGTAAACAGCATTAGCTGCACCAGCAACCAAAGAATCAGCCTTTTCGGTCAAAGCCTTAGCAGCAGCTAGACCAGATGCTGCTTGACGGAAACGACCAAAAGCAACTTGCAATTCACTAGCGCTGAGGAAACGGCCTTGAGAATCAGCTGTAGCTAGAGCTTCGGTTAAAGGGGTTTTTGACATGACTTACAATATCTCCAAATAAATTTTTTAAACAATCAAAAGATGCAAACTAAGCAACTGCTGCTGCTGCTCTGTCGAAATAGCTGCCGAGTTCAGCAATCAAGCTGCTGCAATCACCACGGGTAATGCCATTAGGATCGTTAGCGATCGCGATCGCTGCATCCTTCATCTTTTGAACGCCAACTGCAACGGAAGCACCAGGAGTACCAAGAGCCAAGTAGGTTTCTCTCAAACCGTTCAAGCAACGGTCATCCAAGATGCTAGAATCGCCAGCGAATACTGCGTAGGTTACATAGCGCAAGATAATTTCCATGTCGCGCAAGCAAGCAGCCATACGACGGTTGGTGTAAGCATTTCCACCAGGAGCGATCAATGCAGGTTGCTCAGCGAACAAAGCGCGAGCAGCACTAGCAACGATTGCAGAAGAGCTACCGGTGATGCGGTTTACAACGTCAATACGCTTGCTGCCATCAGCAACGAGTGCATTCAAAGCATCTAGCTGAGAAGAGGTGAGGTATGCGCCACGTGAATCAGCTTGGGATACTACCTTGGCAAATGCATCTAATGTCATGTTACGTTTATCTCCAAATATGTTTAAGTGTCTTTATAAAGACTGAGATAGGCAGAGCCAATCATTTTTTTCTAAATCTACGCAAGTTCTGAACTTTAATTAATTTTTAATTTAACTAGAAAATCAAAAAAGCCAGAATTAGCTAGAAAAAGTTTTTATTTTTAATTTAAAGAGTTGTTTCTCTCAACCTAACTAGCTCAAAATTGCTTTTTCGCTGTTTTTGTTTGGTTTTGATTTCCAACTTCTATGTTTATACTATGTCGTTGGATCGTTTTATATTACGGATTGTCACAATTTATAACAGCTTGTTTCACGCACCTAAACTTTAGTATCAAAAGATACGGTTTCTTGAAAAAGAATAATAGCTGAAACCTTTAATGCAAAAGGTTTTCCAGCTTTTTGCAAGTATTAAGAAGATTAAATATGAATTTTTTGTTGTTCATCACATAATCCAAATAGGTAGCCAGATTGATGTTTTGCTGTTCATCTAGAACCATAAATACTAACTTTTGCATAAAAAGAAAGGAGACGCATCGTGTCTCCTTTCTTTTTAAATTACTCCTTGCAACTCAGATCCTAATGGAAATCCTAGGGCTTCTCGTTGAGCATAATAAAGCTTTGCCACCTGTCGAGCCAGATTGCGGATACGTCCGATATAGCGGGTACGCTCGGTTACAGAGATTACGCCCCTTGCATCTAGCAAGTTAAAGGAATGGGAGCATTTCAATACATAGTCAAAGGCAGGTAATACTAGCTCGGATTCTAGTAAATGTCCTGCTTCCTTTTCATATTGGAGGAATAGCTGGAACAATAGGTCAGAATCTTGGGGTTTGCCGCCAAAATTGCCAAAGTTATAGCCGCTATGTTCAACTTCGCCTTGGTGATGCACTTGACCATATTTGATGTCACCTAATTCTGGGTGCGATCGCCAAACAATGTCATACACAGAGTCCACGCCTTGAAGATACATCACCAAGCGCTCTAGCCCATAGGTAATTTCCGCAGAAACGGGACGACAGTCTAGACCGCCAACCTGCTGAAAATAAGTGAACTGTGTAACTTCCATACCATCGAGCCAGACTTCCCATCCCACACCCCATGCACCAAGAGTGGGGGATTCCCAGTCATCTTCGACGAATCGCACATCGTGATCGGCGGGATCGATACCAAGATATTTCAAACTATTTAGATATTGCTCTAGCACATCATCGGGAGATGGCTTGAGAATTACTTGAAATTGATAATAATGTTGCAAACGGTTTGGATTTTCGCCATAACGTCCATCGGTGGGACGGCGACATGGTTCGACATAGGCAACGTTCCAAGGCTCAGGGCCGATCGCTCTTAGGAAAGTATGCGGACTCATCGTACCCGCCCCCTTTTCAATATCATAGGGTTGAGCAATCAAACATCCGCGATCGCTCCAATACTTTTGCAACGCCAAAATAACCGACTGAAAATCCATGCTTTACGGGGCAATAACACTCTAATTGTCTTAATCCTACCAGCGATCGCATTGACATTCTTGATAGAGATATTTGATCCGTGCTTCGCACGGATCAAATATCTCTATCAAATTGACCAAGAACTGGTTAACACTTGCTTAGTTGTTGTCAAAGCATAAATATCGATCATTCCCGGATATCTGGATGCTCCTCGCGTTTTTAAGCTGGACATACCTAAGGCAATTTTGACATTGCCATTTTCGCCAACTTTGGCACAACGACTAAAACGGCTGTGGGCATTGACAAAAATCGTACTGCTATTAATGCGACTAACAAAGCGATCTCGTTCAGATAAGGAGTCAGTTAGTAACACATCAGCATGACCACTACTATATTGATTGATCCATGCGATCGCCTCTTCTGTATCCTGCACCACCTTAATAGCAATGGTTTCGTCTAAATAAGATTGCCCCCAAACATCTTCCAGCTCAATTGCCTTATCAATCAACGCTTGACTAGGTTTATCCGTTTCATCGCTATGGTTTTCTTCAAGGAACTGGCGAAAATAAGCAGTTGTCCCTGCACAGCCGCGTACCACTAAGCCTTGCTTCTTTAAAGAAACTATCCAATCGCCTAACCCACGCTCTAGCCATGACTGATGCACAATCACTTTCTCAATCGCGTTGACAGCATCAGGTTCGCCTTTACGACTATTTAAAATAATTTCCTTAGCAAAATTAAGGTTGCCTGAAGCCGATAAATACAGATAACAATTACCCATAGCGATCGGTAAGGCAGAAATTGTAGCTTGCTTGCTCACCTGTTGGACAAAACTGGGGCGACCATAGGGAATTACTAACCGCAAATATTTTTCTTGCACAATTAGCTCCTTCAGGGCAACACCTTTAGGTACAGAGGTCATACATGCCTCAGGAAATCCCCTAGAAAGGAGGACATCTTTAGCAATCGCTGCGATCGCCTCTTGGGTATATGTACCTTCATTGCCACCTTTGAGAATGATCGTGTTACCAACCTTGAGACACATCCCCGCCGCAATTAAACTCAACTGCGGAAAGCCCTCATACACAAAAGCCACCACTCCCAAAGGAATGCGTTGATAACCATTAATTCCCACATGCAGGGTCAACGGATCAGGCAAGCTAGAAAGCTGTCTCAAGCACTCGATCGCATGATTTAGTCTTTCAGGAGTTAGTTTGAGCCACTCTAGTACGATCTCAGGCACTGCCATATCTCGGCTCGCCTCTAAATCTAAGGTATTTGCTTCTAAGATTGCATTTTTATGATTTTTAATTACTTCAGCAAGCTCTAGCAATAAACTATCGCGTTCTTTTGTAGAAATTTGCGCGAGTTGCAGTGCGGCGGCGTGAGATTTATAAATGAAGCCTGTAAGGTCTTCTGGTGACATATGGGTAATAACTACTTAAATACAAGACCGAAAATATTTCTGTACAAATAAAAATCAACGAGATTTACTAAAAAATATTCTCAAAAGGTTTCTAAAAATCGCGACGACGCAATATGAGCAATCGCCATATTAACAAACTCAAAAGCGTAAACAACAAAATCACTAGAGGCATATTAAAAGCTGATTTAGGATCCAGCATCCACATAATTACTAGTGATAAAAACAGTAAAGAGGTTGTATACATCAAGACTGTCTCTAGCAAAGGGTATTGCTGATATTCACGAATGGCTCGCCATTTGCCAATCCATTGCCATGTATGGCGTTGAGAGTCAATCCCGCCTACCTGCAATAGACTATAGCCATCATTCTCTAACTCGAACAACAGTGAACAGCGATCGCAGCCAAAAGCATCCGTCAATGCGATCGGTTTTAACCTCCCTCGTTTGCGTGGGCAAGGACAAGGATAAATTTGCTCTAGGTCGATTTTTTGAGGCTTATGAATATGCACTAGACAGACAGGCTCAACAAAAATGCTAACAATATGCTCAGAGCAAGAGACTTATCTAAAAATTGTATATCAATACAAATAAGGTAAAAGCAAAAATTTAAGCTACCTAATTTACCAATATAACGATCATCTTAAAATCCTTAAAATTTCATCCTGAAATATTCTCTAAAAATTTGTGCTGCAATTCACCAAGATTGATGTATTATTCTATTCGGTGTCAAAAACACCTATCACAAGCGGATGTGGCGGAATTGGTAGACGCGCTAGATTTAGGTTCTAGTATCTCTGATGTGAGAGTTCGAGTCTCTCCATCCGCATATAACAAAGCAAAAAGAGCCAGTTCATAGCACTGGCTCTTTTTGCTTTGTTATATCTCCCCAAATATTATTACAGCCTCTTTATTTAATCTGTAATAAATCCAAAGATTTTTTTAAAATTTATGTTATAAGTTTTTATCTCATTCTATAAACAAGTCCCGTATCATCACTTAGTAGAATTGAGATAAATGCTTACTAATCTAGAATTGCTCTTTAAAATACCACCAAATTACTTATGTCCGAAACTGTAATTAGAGTAGAGAATCTAAGTAAAAAATATATAATTGGTCACGAGAGAGAAAGATATACAGCTCTAAGAGATGTTATCGCTAATGGCATAAAATCAATAGGTAGAAGATTTTCTAAGCAGGAATATATTGATCCAAATACCGAAGAATTTTGGGCGCTTAAAGATATTTCCTTTGAAATTAAACAAGGCGATCGCGTTGGCATCATCGGACGCAATGGAGCAGGCAAATCAACATTATTAAAAATTCTGAGCCGCATTACTGAACCTACTACTGGCAAAATTTCCATTAAAGGTAGAGTTGCCAGTCTTTTAGAGGTAGGCACAGGATTCCATCCAGAGCTTACAGGTAGAGAGAATATCTATCTCAATGGAGCCATCTTAGGCATGGATCGTGCCGAGATTAAAAAAAAGTTTGATGAAATAGTCTCTTTCGCAGAAATTGAGAAATTTTTAGATACACCTGTCAAACGCTATTCTTCAGGTATGTATGTACGTCTAGCTTTTGCTGTAGCTGCTCATCTAGAACCAGAAATTTTGATTGTAGATGAAGTCTTAGCAGTAGGAGATGCACAATACCAAAAGAAATGTTTAGGCAAGATGGAAGATGTAGGTAGAGAGGGGCGCACAGTTTTGTTTGTAAGCCACAATATGGCAACAGTTACATCGCTGTGCCAAGATGTAATCTGGTTAATGAATGGAAAAGTCTATGAGCGCGGCAGTGCAGATTGGATAACTAGCAAGTATTTGATATATGGCTCTGAGTTGTCTGGGGAAGTAGAAATAGATGCAAGTAAGCAAGACCCACGTTTTCACTTTAACCGCATATCTCTTTTAAATGTTGATAATCAAGTTACTTCTGTATTTAATATTAAGCAACCAATTAAAGTGCGTTTAGAATATTCAGCAATCCAAGTTGTAAAAGATTTAGAGCTGACTATCAGAATCTATACTTCTAGTGGTGTACCTGTGTTTAGTATAAATCGCTCTACTTCTCTGGATCTAGAAATAAATACAGGCGATCATGTTGCTGAGATAGAAATCCCAGCAAATTTCCTTGCTCCTGACACTTATAGTATCGATCTTGGAGCGCATATTCCTAGGGTTGAAGTTTTATCTCATTATCAATCGCTAATGAGTTTTGAAATAGAAGAAACTGGAAGTGATATGGCTGTATATAGTGGCGCACCTTTTGGTGTTGTATTAGTAAATTTCCCTTGGAAAGAGCCTTGTAAAAATTCAATTCATAAGCAATTGATGATATAACTTGAAACCTTAAGTTGACAACATATGAAATTTAAAACATTAATTAGAAGATTTGCAAATGGATTGCGTAAGGTTGCAAATAAGATTGATAACGATTCAAGCTTAAATATATTGAACGAAAATATAATAATCCACCCACTGTCAAAAATTTCATACAATAGAATCAAATTAAAAAAAAACTGCGCAGTTAGCGTTAGTGAAAACACTCAAGTAGATGGCTCTATAATTTTTGACAATGACAATGCTAAAGTTTTGATTGGCAAGAGATCATTTGTGAGTGCAATTATTATATGCGCCGAAAGTGTAGAAATTGGTAACGATGTAATGATTTCATGGGGGACAACTATTATTGATCATAATTCTCATTCTATTTCTTTCTCTAAACGATCAGAAGATGTAAAAAATTGGATGCAAGGGAAGAAAGATTGGGAGAATGTCAAGATATCGCCCATCAAAATATACGATAAAGTTTGGATTGGATTTAATGCAATAATTCTCAAAGGTGTAACAATTGGTGAAGGAGCAGTTATAGGTGCGGGTTCAGTAGTTACAAAAGATGTGCCGCCTTGGACAATTGTTGCAGGTAATCCAGCGAGAATTATTAGGGAGTTACTAGAAAATGAGCGATAAGATGCTTACTTGGGAAGAAGCAGTAAAATGGCTAAAAGAGCAGCCAGAAAAAAGTGAATTGGTCAAATCGTGTTACTATGATGATCCGATAGAAGTTGCTGCCGAGAGATTTTTTCAAAGCGAAGAATGGACAGAATTACTTAGTCTTTTGAAATCAAAAAAATCTGGAAAAGTATTAGACATTGGTGCAGGTAGAGGTATATCTAGTTATGCTTTTGCCAAGTCAGGTTATGAAGTAACTGCATTAGAGCCAAACCCTAGTGCCTTGGTTGGTTCCGAATCAATCCGACAGTTATCTCGTCGCACAAGCGTAAACATTGAAGTAGTCCAAGACTGGGGTGAAACATTACCATTTCCTGATAGTAGCTTTGATATCGTTTATGGTCGTGCCGTACTACACCATGCTCATGATCTGAATCAACTATGTAAAGAAGCAGCTAGAGTTTTGAAACCCAATGGTTATTTCATAGCTACTCGCGAACACGTTATTTCAAAACAAGAAGACTTACAAAAGTTTCTAGATTCTCATCTACTACATCATCTCTATGGTGGAGAAAATGCCTATCTTTTAGCAGAATATTTGACAGCAATTAAATTGTCAGGATTAAAAATAATTGACATTTTTACACCTTATCAGAGTGTAATAAACTATTTCCCAATGACTACCTTGCAACGTCAAAACTTAGTCAAACCTATTTTAACTAAAAGACTTGGGAACCTCATAGGAATTAGGCTAGCTAAACTTAAGTTTTTGCAAGACATCTATGCTTGGACTTTAGATAGAAAATTAGATCATGCTGGTCGTCATTACTCATTTTTGGCAGTTAAACAGTAACAATAGTCTACCAAAACCATCCCAATGAAAACGGTATTAATTACAGGCGTTGCAGGATTTATCGGTAGATATGTAGCACGACATTTCTCAAGACACGGCTGGCAAGTAATTGGCACAGACAATTCCCAACCCGAAAATGCCCCACTTGCAGATCTGTCAAAATATCTGAGACTGCAACTACCTGTCCCTGAATTTGATGATCTATTGCAAACCCATAAACCTGATGCTCTCATTCATTGTGCTGGACGTGCATCCGTTGCCTTATCAGTCTCGGATCCAGCCCCAGACTTTTATAGCAATACATTACTTACCTTCAAAATCCTTGAAGCACTTCGTCTCAATGCCCCTACTTGTAAGTTCATCTTTCTCTCAAGTGCGGCTGTATATGGCAATCCATCCCAACTACCTATAGCTGAAACTCATCCCACATCACCCATATCACCATATGGGTTTCATAAACTACAAAGCGAACAACTATGTTTAGAGTTTGCAAAAATTTATTCTCAACCAACAGCAAGTATTAGGATCTTTTCGGCTTATGGCGCAGGGCTTCGCCGCCAAGTAATGTGGGACATCTGTCAAAAAGCTATTTCACAGAAAAATATAATTCTGCAAGGTACAGGTAATGAGAGCCGCGATTTTGTTCATGCTATTGATATTGCTAAAACCATAGAAATTATTTGTGAGCGCGCTCCCATGAAGGGAGAAATATACAATCTGGGTAATGGTCAGGAAATAACAATTGCTGAGCTAGCTAATATGTTGCTAAAAGCAATGAAATCAGATACTGTACCAGTGTTTAATGGCATTACTGTGATTGGTAATCCGCTAAACTGGCAAGCAGATATTACAAAACTACATTCCTTAGGCTTTTCGCCATCTATCTCCCTAGATAAAGGAATAGCAGTATTTACTAATTGGTGTATGGCTGAGCTAGCAAATTTATGAAAAAGAAACTACGCATTGGTCTAATTATGCAAGGCGGTAAAGATTGGATCGGCGGCACACAATATATTAAAAATATTATTTACGCCCTTGCCAGTCTTCCTCAAGAAGTTCGTGCAACCTTTGAAATATGCTTGATTTGTAGCAAATATTTTGACGTAGAAGAATACAATCAAATTAGTAGTTACTTAGATGATGTCTATTATTTAGAGTCGGAGTTAGCAGAATTTACTCTATTAAATCGAGCACGATGGAAATTCATTAGAATATTTAACAAACAAGCATATCCTCGCTTTGATGAATTTATAAATAGAGAAAAAATTGATTTTCTCTATCCCTATTTTACTGACAACAAAAAAACATCATATAAATCAGCTGCATGGATAGCTGATTTTCAACATAAATATCTAACTGATTTCTTTCCAAAGGAAGAAATAGCTCAAAGAGATATATTGACTTCATTAATTGCCAAACAAGCCTCAACTATAGTATTGAGTAGTAAAGCTGCTGAAATAGATTTCCACAAGTTCTTTCCTGATGTCAGCAACAAATCAAAAGTTTTATCTTTTAAGACATCTATACCAAATGAATATTTGGACTTAAATCCAATAGATACACATAAGAAATATAACTTACCAGATCGATTTTTTATAGTATGTAACCAATTCTGGCAACATAAAAATCATATTGCCATTTTTAAATCTCTACAATTATTGCAAGAACAATCTGTTTATCCTAATATTGTATGTACGGGTAATTTGTATGATGGTCGCCAACCTAATTATATAAATACTGTTTTACAGTACATTCATGAATTAGGAATTGCCCAACAAATTTATTTATTGGGATTACTCCCTAGATCTGAGCAAATTCAACTAATTCGCTGTTCAATTGCAATAATTCAACCATCTTTATTTGAAGGATGGAGTACAGTAGTTGAAGATGCTAGATGCTTAGGAAAACCCATGATTCTCTCAGACATTCCCGTGCATTTAGAACAAAGCCCTAATTATAGTATTTACTTCAAGCATGATTCATTCAAGAATTTAGCTGATGTAATTAGTCATTGTTGGACAAATCAATCACTCCAATTCAATCTCTCACAAGAACTAATTGAGAGAGAAAACAACTTTAACGAGGTTCAGAAATTTGGAAAGAGTTTCTTACAAATTGCAAATGAGATTATATATTCATGAAAAAGCAACATATTCTTTTTATACTTGGCAGTCCTCCTAGGCAAGGTCTGACGGGACCAGTTATAATTGATCGTCATTTCAAGAGACTTTCTAATAATTACACAATATCTATAGCTGCTCCAGAACAGTCTTTCGATGGAGTTCAATTTCCTGCTTTATGGAAACTTATCCGCATACCACAACGTAGATGGTGGTGGTTACCTTATCGTAAACAGATAAGTATATTACAAACAATTAGATTTTATTTTTGGGAAAGAGAATGTAAAAAAGAGCTATTAATTGAACGACCAACAGTAATTTTAACTATACTTCATGACATATACTCAGTTTTTGCTGCCTATTTATCTAAAATTTGGGACATTCCATTAGTTATAATTATTCACGACCAAGTTGAACTTTTGAGTGATTCTAAAACTACATATAATTGGTTCAATCACAATTGGAGATTTGTTCTTAGTCAAGCCACTAAAATCATGCCAGTATCTTATGACTTAGCAAGTGCATACAACTTAGATCAGAGTAGTAAAGTGCAAAACCTTTATCCAATACCTGAAGGAAATAGAACAAAATTTATCTGTTGGGATGAAAACTTTAAAATTTCTCCTGTTATTGGCTACGCGGGGAATATATATTCAAGCCAGATTCCAGTTTTTGAAAAAATTGCTTCGATCATAGGAAAAGTTAATGGAAGAATTTTATTAATTGTCCCTAATCAAAATATAGAAGTATTAGCACTATTATATAAATTCCCCAATATAGACTACCAAGAACCTTTTCAAGATAATGCTGATGCTATAAACTATCTAGCAAATCACGTTAGTTGTGTACTAGTTGCCTATCCATTAGATATTAGTAAAATGCTATGGGCATCTACTAGCTTTCCTAGTAAATTAGTTGAGTTTTGCCATTTAGGATTACCTATCTTAATTATTTCCCCGTCTACTACAGCCTTAGGTAAATGGAGCTTAGAACATAACTGGTTAAGCTATCTTAGTAACATAGATGATGATCAATTATTGCTAACTTTATCTGACATGACTAAAAAGGAGAAATGGCTTCAAATGGCAAGTCAGTCTATTAATGTTGCACAAGGCGAGTTTAATCCTGATTTTATTCAAGCACAGTTTGAATCTGCAATTTCTATATAACCTAAATAATAGCCATTAAATTTACTAAAACCTATAGAAATGTCATTTTTTAAAAGCATGAATATTTTAGATGTCAAAATCTTTATAAAAACTAATTTCCCTTATAGCTTGACTATTAAAAAATCTTTTGAAGATATAAGAATTTTTATGTTTGAATTGTTAAGTGTTAATAAAGTCAGGTCAGCAAAAATCTTCACGCAAAAAGCTTTGACAAATGAATGGGGGGGCAATGAATCTGTATCAGGGCATGGATCAGATTATAAGTCTACTGAATTTTTAAGACAAATATTACCACAAGTTTTTGTAGAAATGAATATTCAATCTTTATTGGATGCTCCTTGCGGAGATTTTTATTGGATGAACTTGACTAATCTACAATTGAAAAAATATGTAGGTGTTGATATTGTTCCAGAATTAATATCACATAATCAAGAAAAATATGGAACAAATAATCGCCAGTTTTTGAGCTTGGATATTACTTCTGATGCTCTGCCCAAAGTTGATTTAATTTTATGCCGAGATTGTCTGGTGCATTTATCTTATAAGCAAATTAGAGCTGCAATTAGAAACTTTAAAAGAAGTGGTTCTACTTATCTTTTGACTACAACCTATCCTAATTTACTCCCAGTTAATAAAAACATAGTTACAGGTGATTGGAGACCCATAGACCTACAAAAGCATCCGTTTAATTTTCCTGAACCAATCAAAATAGTTAACGAAAACTGTACAACAGATTTAAAAGAAAAAAGCTTGGGATTATGGAGGATTTCAGATATTGAAATTTAACCAATCTACTCTTCTTGATATATCAATCCTAAATGAGGTGTGAAAGCTAACTCCGAAAGCGTAAGCTTCCGCGCCCCCCGAAATCTACAAATGATTTAGGACTGCTATATGCAAATTCAAAAGAATAAATTTCTAATGTGTTGTTTAGTTTATAGTTTCTAACCTTGAATTTCAGAAATTTCAAAAGTCTTACAATAACAAAAGTCTTACAATAAATGGATGAAATTACTTTTTGTTATTCCCGAATATCCACCACATTATGGCGGAGGTATTGCTACTTTTTATCAAAACTTACTGCCTAATCTTGCTAAGGCAGGGCATCAAGTTACAGTTTTAGTTGGTAGTGCTTTCACATCTGCATTGCCAGATTATCAACAAGATAGTATTCAAGTTAAATTTTTAGATACAGCATTAGTTAATAATTACCTAAGCAAGTTTGATCGCTACAGAGCGACTCCAGAACTACAAAGACATCTTGCCGCAGCATGGGCAGCTTGGGAGCAAGCTGAGAGAGGCGATGAGTATGATGTAGTTGAAGTAACCGATTGGGGAATGCTATTTGCACCTTGGATTGTGTCACCAAATAGCCCACCAACTATTGTGCAACTTCATGCCAGTATTGGGCAGATAGATTTTTATGATCCACAGATTGATAGTCAATTGCAAGGCAGTTTTGTGCGATTGCTAGAATCAGGATTATTAGCTAGTGCTGATGAATTACAAGCAAGTGGTCAATCTAACGCAAAGGCTTGGCAACGGCTCACAAACCGCGATATTCGTTACATTCCACCATCGTTAATAGTTAAAAACATAAATATAGCGCCTGAAAATTCTAATTTGGGCAATGGGTTAGTAGTAGGACGGATTCAATATTGGAAAGGAGTAACAGTACTTTGCGAAGCATTAAGATTGTTAAGAGAGCAAGCACCAAATATTGATTGGATTGGAAGTGATGCAGTTTATTGCGATTCAAAAAGTTTAATGTCCAGATATTTAGAGCAAAACTACAAAGATATTTGGCAGAATAAAATCCTGCCACTTGGTTCATTTGCATCAGAAATAACTTGCCAATATCAAGCACAGGCAAAATTTATTCTTGTTCCTTCCATTTGGGATGTATTTAACTATACTTGCGTAGAAGGAATGGCTCAGGGAAAAGTTGTAATTTGTTCAGAAGGTGCAGGAGCCATAGATTTAATTCATAATGGAGTAAACGGCTTAACTTTTAAGGCAAACGATCCACAAAGTCTAGCTACTTGTTTAGAAACTGTAATGAGTTGGAGTACAAGTAAATTAGGCGAAGTTGGCACAATAGCAAAAGAAACTATAATTAAAGAGCTTGATCCTAAATTAATTACTCAAAAGCGAATAGAAGCTTATAAGGATTTAATCAATCGTGGCAAATATCCTATGAAGCCTAATCAATGGCTAGTTGATGCTGTCTCACCTCAAAAAAATTTAGATAAACCGCTAGCTTTCTTAGATAGATTACCATTGCGAGATTTGATTGACTATACAATTAATCGTAGTCTTAAGAAAGTTTTGAAAAGAATGTAATGGCTTCACAATCCTTAGCATTATGTATTCCAGCTTACAATGCTGCTACATACTTACCAAGACTGCTAGAATCTGCTATAGCTCAACAAGTTACATTTGATGAGATTTTGGTTTATGACGATTGCAGTACTGATGAGACTGCACAAGTTGCTGCTAAATATGGGATTCATGTAATTAGAGGTGATGTTAATCAAGGGTGTTCCTATGGAAAGAACATGTTAGCAGAAACTACAAGTTGTGACTGGATACATTTCCATGATGCTGATGATGCATTGTATCCAAATTTTGTAGAACAAGCTCATAAATGGATAGCATTAGAAAATCCACCAGATATTGTTTTGTTTGATTATGAATGTCGAAGAGATGATACTGGAGAATTAATTGGTATTCGGAAATTTGATGATACTGAATTAAGAAGAGATGCTATATCCTATGCGATTCGAGAACAGATTAATCCTTTTTGTGGTTTGTACCTGCGTTCTTCGTATTTACAAGCAGGTGGGTACGATACAGATCCTTTAATCCTTTACAACGAGGATGTGGCTTTCCATTGTCGGATGGCGATCGCTGGTTTAAAATATGCAGCCGACCCAACTATTACAGTTATTAATTACTATCGATCAAGTTCTATGTCTTCAGCTAATCAAATTAAATGCATTAAAGCCAAATTTCATGTTATGAGAAAGGTAGCTGAAGCCCTTAAAGGGAAATATGCTGAAGAAATAACTCACAATCTATGGATACTCGCGGGGAATGCAGGTGCTTATTTGGATTGGGAGACGGCTGATAACTGTTTACAATTAGCTTTATCTATCAACAATAACTCTCCAAAAAAATTAAGCTCTTCGTTTCGCTTGTTATCGAGCTATAACCCTTATTTAGCAATTCGCATAAGAGAATGGTTGATTAGACTTTTAAAACCCCAACTTCGTAGCAACTTTTAAATCCATCGATGAAGCCCCTAGTTTCTATTTTAATTCCAGCCTACAATGCTGCTCCATACATAGCAGAAACATTAGATTCGTCAATAGCACAAACTTGGCAAAACATAGAAATTATTGTTGTTGTTGATGGGGCTCGAGATGATACTTTAGCGATCGCTAAAAGTTATCAATCAAACCATGTGAAAGTTATCAATCAACACAATCAAGGAGCTAGTGCTGCAAGAAATAGAGCTTTAAGGGAATCTCAAGGAGATTTTATTCAGTACCTAGATGCTGATGATTTAATTGCACCTGACAAAATTGAGAAGCAGTTAAGTAGTTTAGAATTTGATCGCAATTCAGAATATATAGCATCTGGAGAATGGGCTAGATTTTTTAAGAATCCAGATGAAGCAAACTTTGTTCAGCAAGATCTTTTCAAAGATCTTTTGCCTATTGATTGGTTGATGACCGCTTGGACTCAAAATTTAATGATGCACCCAGCCGCTTGGCTTTTACCTCGCCGTATTTCTGACTTAGTTGGCTATTGGAATGAAAATATTTCTTTAAATGATGATGGTGAATATTTTTGTCGATCTATTCTTGCTAGTCAAGGAGTCAAATTTTGTAATGGAGCAAAGTCTTACTATCGTTCAGGTATTTCTGGTAGTTTAAGTGGCTCAAAATCACAAAAAGCATGGGAATCTGCTTTTTTGACAGTGGAATTATGTACAAATGCTCTATTAGATAAAGAAAATAGCGATCGCACTCGGTATGCTTGTGCTTGTTATTGGCAATATTGGATTTTTATGGTTTATCCACAATCTTTAGAATTGATAGAGAAAGCCGAAAAGAAAGTAGTTAGTCTTGGAGGATGTAACTTAAAACCGAATGGAGGAATGTTCTTTAAATTAATGTGTAGTGCATTAGGTTGGAAAATAGCAATACCTTTACAAAGAATTTATTATCAGTATTATTACAGCCTGTTGAAGCTTTGAGTAACCCTAGAGAAATTTTTTAAAAGCGACACAGAGCATCTCTTTTAAAAATTTCTCTAGGGTTTCATTAATCTCAAATCTCTGCATATAGAAATCCTAAATGAGATGCGAGTAGCTTCGACTTCGCTCAGCCAAACATAAACCGATGGTTTTGTGGAAGCGAACTCCGAAGGGGCGCTTTCGCAAAACATTTAGGATTAATATATTAGTTATTCATTTAAGCCAAATTATATAGCAATATAAGAGCTAGATAGGACAAAGCAAAACCCAAATAAGTGAAGGTGGCGCGAAACGCCACCTTCACTTATTTGGGTTTTATGTCCTAAGCAATCCTTACATTGCTATACAACAAGCATTATATTGATACGGCTACAAAATATCTATAGAAAAACTAATGCTCAGAATCTGTTTGATCAGTCATGGACAACCATCAAGAAACCCTCGACTAGTCAGAGATGCAAATGCCTTGTCAATTGCGGGCTACCATGTCACAGTAATAACTCCTAGGTTTTTAGAAGAATGGATAAGCTTTGATGAGAGTATTATTTCTCAATCATCTTGGAATTATCAATATATTGACTACATAACTGGTTTTCATAAACATGTCGAATGGAATTATATTAGGGCGAGAAGGCGCATAGGAGATGTATTAACATCTCAAGGATTAATGTCAGAGAGCCTAGTAGCTCTCGCTTGTAATTATGTCAATCCTGAGCTGGCAAACTTAGCAATGAAATCGAAGTCTAATTTATATGTAGCCCATCAACAACATTCTCTTCCAGCAGCAGTATGGGCTGCTCAAAGAACAAATGCTAAATTTGCAATAGATGTCCATGATTTATTAGCTGATTGTTCAACAGAAAAGATTGAACTTATAAGAAACATTGAAAAACGTTATTTAAATAAATGTGCTTATATTTCCACTATGTCAGATGTAGCAGCTAAGAGAATACAAGAAACCAGTAATTTATCAACTGAACCAATTGTATTGCACAATACTCCTAGTATAAAAGAAAGAAAAGGAATCAATACACCAAATAACCGAATAACAAATAAGATAGTGAGCATTTACTGGTTTGGGCAAACTATAGGAAGTCATTCTTGTGCAGAACAAGTTCTTAAATCAATGCCGTTATTATGTCAGCCAGTTAAATTAGTACTAAGAGGTAATCCTGACAGAGAATATGTAAGTAGATTATTAGAATTGGCAAGCAAATTAAATTTGGAAAATAATTTGGAAATATTGCCTCTTGCTTCACCTACAACAATGGTTAAGCTAGCATCAGAGCATGATATTGTTTTGGCTACACAACCAGGGGATGAGCTTTTTCATCAAATGGCGATTGGAAATAAGTTATTTACAGGTATGTTAGCTGGGTTGGCTTTAGCTTTGACAGATACTATAGCTTATCGCTATCTCTGGAATAGATTTCCTGAATGTGGCTTTACTTTTCCTGATGGAGATGAATATGCTTTAGCTCAAAAGTTAAATCATATTCTCTGTAACCCCAAGATTTTACAATCAATGAAAAATTATTCTTGGAATATTGGTGAAACATATTTTAATTGGGAAGTAGAATCAAAAAAATTGTTAAACACTATAGCAAACCTTACATTGCTATAGGAATAACGCTTTAGTTGCTGGACAATTCAATCGTGATCGACATATTTGAATGTTTTTTTGTCGTCATGAAAGGGGTATTTCAACACTTGTCCACGATTACAGCGCTTTACGCTTTCTCAAAACCCAGATAAATTTTGAAAAAGCTTGCTTCGCAAGCTTTTTCAAAATTTATCTGTACTACATAAACCTAAATAGGCTGTAACTGACTTGCAAAACTAGTTTTGTATTTGAGTGTTTAATATTATAGATAATTCAAATAAAAACTACAGCTTCGACTTCGCTCAGCTAGCTTACACCGTGGGCTGAGCGGAGTCGAAGCCCCCTCTACAAATTATTTAAAACAACTATAACTTCAGTTCAAAGAATGCGAAAAATGATCAGCATCGCTAAGCGATGCTGATCATTTTTCGCCATTTGAGCTTTGAGAAGCAAGGCTCAAATGGCGATATAGCAATGAAAGAGATAGCTAGGGCAAATCATCTTCTGAGCTACGGCTGACTGCTAAATTCAGAGTTACTGATGATTTCTTGCGATCGCAAATCAATTTCAGCAACTTTAAGCTTATTGGAAGAGGTGTATAACACGGATAAACGATTGTTTTTAATTGCGGAATAACCGTTAAACCGATCCACTTGATCTACCAATACCTTAAAATTTGTGCCCGCAGCATTAGAAATAGCAATTTGTTTCTGATCACTATCATTGATACGTTTATCGTTATTGGTGTCTTTATCCACTAACACATACAGAAAGGCAACTATGGGAACTTGCTTCTCTTCAGTATTACTATTCACAATAGGATTATTGACAATGGGAGTACCATTTGCAGCTAAAGCGATCGCAGATAGGAATAGTCCTTCATTTTTGGGACGCAACCAATAGGAGCGCTTTTGATTAGGGTCAAAGAACATATAATTTTGAATGGAACTAGATTCTTTGGAGCCAGCTCTGTATTCATAGTCTTGAATTAGATATAGTGGTGATTGCAAGATTTCTGAACCTGCGATCGTTGTAAATGTGCCAATTTCAGTCTTTGCTTTGACTTGCTCATTTTTCGCGATGTTAATGACACTATCAACGCCTCTGGTTCTCGTAGCTTGTACGATGACATAAATTGCTGAAGCTGATAATGAGAGAATTGCCAGAAGTCCAGCCATCAAAATAATGACTGCATTAACGCGCCAAATATAGTGAAAGATTCGCCGTGATTTCATATTTGCTTATAGTTTAACTGCGGTATGCGACAGAAGCGCTCAACTTAATAATTTTCACAAAGACTTGCAATGCAAGCCTTTGAGTAATAACTAAGGCGCAACGTAGCCTTGAATATTCTCAGGACGTAAGGGACGCATAATTTGATTCGCACGGACTACCTGTTGATCTGAACCTTGGACAACGATCAGGTATTTACCTTCATCAAGACGATTGCGGAGAGGCACAGAATCACTGCTAGTAGCAACACCGACACCGCCACCGATAAATATACTGCCCATAGCGCCGCCAAATGCACCAAGCAAGCCGCCGACTAGGTGATTGCCGATGCTGCCAGCCCAAGCAAAAGTATGCAAATCGGTAACGAGACTAAACCCAATCCCTGCAAAAAAGCCAAAGGGAACTAGCCAATAGGACATAAAAAAGGCTTGTTTGCGACCTTGGACAAGGGGATCGATAAAACCAAATTCTTCGGCACTTTTGTAGCCTTTACCCAAAATCGAAATTGATTCCATCGGAAAATTAGCTGCTTCTAGCTGGGTATATACTTCCTCAGCCTTCAAGCGATCGCTCCAAACACTAACCAAATAATTCATATACTCTTAATATTTTTAGATATTATTAAAATCGATTAACTGCTGAGCAATATCGTAATCTTAATTTTGCCCTTATGAGCCTTACTCAGCTAGATTAGGAAAATAGAGTTGTGGCACTTTGCGCCCCAATTCTATTTTGAATATCATCTTCTTGAACTATGAACTTGCCAATTCTTTACTCTTTTCGACGCTGCCCCTATGCGATTCGGGCAAGGATGGCACTTGCCTATGCAGATATTGCTTACGAACTGAGGGAAGTTTCGCTCAAAAATAAACCCAAGGAAATGTTGGAGATTTCTCCTAAGGGAACGACACCAGTAATGCAGATTTTTAAGGATAAGGATGTTGAGAAATCTGCTCAAGATTCCGATCCAAGTTTTTTAATTCTTGAAGAGAGCTTAGACATTATGAATTGGGCTGTCCAACAAAATGATCCCTGTAATTGGCGCAATCTAACGGATGCAGATTTGGCGATCGCTCAACAATTAATTAAAACCAATGATGGTGAGTTTAAGAAGGCTTTAGATCGTTACAAATATCCCAATCGCTTTCCTGAGCAATCACAGGAGTTTTATCGGCAACAAGCGGAAGCGGTTCTCCAAGTTTTAGAACTTCAACTTCAACAAAATAAATTCCTAATTTGCGATCGCCAAACCCTTGCGGATATGGCAATTTTCCCTTTTGTGAGACAGTTCGCCTATGTAAATATCGATTGGTTTAACTCCAGCCCTTATACCTATCTCCAAAAGTGGCTCCATTGGCATGAAACCAGTGAGATTTTTGAGTTTGTCATGCAGAAATTTCCTGTATGGACACCAGATCAGGAAAAAATTGTAATTTTGCGCTAGAAAGCCCTCACCCCTAGCCCCTCTCCCAGTGGGAGAGGGGAAATTTTGCTCCTCCTCTCCCACTGGGAGAGGGGGCTGGGGGGTGAGGGCAATTCGGTATAAAATAAAGTTGAATGAATATGGAGCTAATCGAATGAAACCCCTTGCCCTTTTGAGTGTTTCTGATAAAACAGGACTACTCGACCTTGCCCGTGAGCTATCCACCACCTACAATTTTCAGCTAATCAGTAGCGGTGGCACAGCAAAGGCAATCAAGGCGGCCGAGCTTGAAGTTACTAAGGTTTCTGACTATACGGGAGCACCCGAAATTTTGGGCGGACGGGTCAAGACTTTGCATCCGCGCATTCATGGTGGCATTTTAGCGAGACTCGACCTACCCGAACATCAGCAAGACTTGAATGACAATGCCATTCAGCCAATTCGGATTGTGGTCGTGAACCTCTATCCATTTGAAGAAACGATCGCTAAGCCTAATGTCACCCTTGAAGATGCGATCGAAAATATTGATATTGGGGGACCCACTCTGATCCGTGCTTCGGCAAAAAATTATAAGCATGTAGCTGTACTATCTAGCCCTAGCCAATATGCAGAGTTGCTCGAAGAACTCAAGGCGAACAATGGTGAGACGACTCTAGAGTTCCGTAAAAAATTAGCAGTTGCCGCCTTCAAACATACCCAGTCCTATGACACGGCGATCGCTAAATACTTGAGTGATGATTTAGTATCGAATCTGGTCAGTCTCGAAGAAAAATCTACCAATACACTTTCTTCTTCCTATACTTTGCTATGCAATAATCCTAAGCCCTTGCGCTATGGTGAGAATCCTCATCAACCTGCCACATGGTATCAAGTGGGAGCAACTCCTAAAGGTTGGTCAGCCGCCCAACAATTACAAGGAAAAGAACTCAGCTTTAATAACTTGCTCGATCTCGAAGCGGCTCGTAGCATTATTGCCGAATTTGGTGATGATCAGCCTGCTGCGGTGATCATCAAGCACAATAACCCCTGTGGCGTAGCGATTGGTGCGACGATTGCCGAAGCTTATCAAAAGGCATTTGAAGCCGATTCTACTTCTGCTTTTGGTGGTATCGTTGCCCTCAATCGTCCCATTGATGAAGAAACAGCCCAACTTCTCAATAAAACCTTTTTGGAATGTGTAGTTGCGCCTGCCTGTGTACCTAGTGTGGCGGCAATTCTCAGCAAAAAGCAAAATCTGCGAGTACTAGTTCTATCCGATTTCCATCAAGGTTCCCATGAGACTGTCAAAACGATCGCTGGTGGAATGCTCGTCCAAAGATCTGATGATGAATCGGTCAAGCCTGATACATGGAAAGTTGTCACCCAAAAGCAACCTACCCCCGAACAGTTGCAGGAATTGATTTTCGCTTGGAAAGTGAGTCGTCATGTCAAGTCCAATGCGATCGTTATTACCAAGGACTCCACCACCATCGGTATCGGCGCAGGGCAAATGAATCGTGTCGGTTCAGCGAAAATTGCTTTAGAGCAAGCAGGCGAGAAGGCTCAAGGGGCATTTCTCGCGAGCGATGGCTTCTTCCCCTTTGATGACTCGGTGCGGACTGCGGCGGCGGCTGGTATTACTGCGATCGTGCAACCAGGGGGCAGTTTACGCGATGCCGACTCGATCAAGGCAGCCGATGAGCTTGGCTTAGTGATGGTACTTACTGGTGTTCGCCACTTCTTGCACTAATTTTTTACAACGCTTTGCGTTCAAGCCCGAACCAATAAATTTTAAAAAGGGTTGCGAAGCAACCCTTTTTAAAATTTATTGGTTCAGTTAATTAGAAATTGCAGCAAAATAGGAAAAGCGTCCAAATGACGCTTTTCCTATTTTAGGAATCGAACTAATGCTTCCGCCTTGTCCCATGCTGCACCGCTTTGGATGATCTGTGAGGCAATTTCCACACCTTCGTTCCAACTATTTGCAGCACCACTAATCCGCAAAGCTAAACCACTATTGAGCGCCACACAGTCCGCTTGAGCGCGATCGCCTTTTCCTTGCAAAACAGCTTTTAAAATCTCGGCATTTTCTTGGACATTGCCACCCTTGAGGCTGGCTAATGGGGCAGGTGTTAATCCTAAATCTTGAGGGTTAATTACCTCCTCTGTGACCTGACCATTACTCAAAAATGAAATATCCGTAAGATCACCTAAACCTGCTTCATCAAGACCTTCGCGACTATGCAAGACTACCGCTTGTTGGCGATCGAGTAAGCGTAGCGCCTCAGCTAGGGTATGGGTTAGGCTCTTATTGTAAACTCCTAAAACTTGAGCAGTGGGATGGAGTGGATTCACTAAAGGGCCAATAAGATTGAAAACAGTACGCACTCCTAAACTCTTGCGAATTGCACCTACGGATTTCATGGCTGGATGCCAATTGGGGGCAAATAGAAAGGTAATACCTACTGCCGAGAGCGCCTCATAAATTTTTTCGATGGGCGAAGCAAGATGAATACCGATCGCTTCTAGGACATCGGCGGAACCTGAACGGCTGGAAACCGCACGATTTCCATGTTTGGCTACAGGTATCCCTGCGGCTGCTACTACAAAAGCAACTGAAGTGGAAATATTAAAAGTGGAAGCGCCATCACCACCAGTCCCACAGGTATCAATTAAAGGTTTTGAGCGATCGACAATATGACCAAACTGATCATGGGATTTTTGCCCTTCGCTTTGAGATTGCAGCACATTCGCCATCGCTGCTAATTCCGCAGCCTCAACTCCTTTTAGTTGCAAAGCAATCAAAATTGCTCCCGATAATTCTGGAGCGATCGCACCTTCTAGCCATCCCTGCATCAGGGAGGTTGCTTGTTCACTTGTTAAGGACTGTCGATCAATAAGCTGTTTCAACAATTGAGACCAATTTTGTTCCATAATTTTCTGGTTAGCTAAATATTTTAGGAGGTGCTGCTCTCCCTAAAAGATAAGAATACACTGGTTTTTGGTATAGGTAGATCAATCAAGCTGTAATCTCGGCATCCATAGTCTCTATAGTGGTTTGCCAATGATTGCACACTCATTTGCAAACAAAAAATCAGTCCCAGCAAGAGTTTTGAGTTTTCAACCTCTATAGGAATAAGTACTTTTATCTTTTTACTTTTTACTTTTTACTTGGCAACAGCAGACTGTCCTCAATCGCTTGTCTCGTCTCACGGCGCATATAACAGTCACTCTTCAGACATTCCACTAAAAGTCGATTCGCTTCATAATATTGCTTCAACTTTTCGTGTTGTTCCTCTGTAAATTGCCAATCATGACCAATATTGCGATGTTCGATTAGCACTTGGCGATATTCTGCAATCCATTCCTTTCCATTCTGTTTCCACCATTCTTTAAAAGCATTCCATTCTCGATTGGGATCGGGAAACCGATCTTTTAGGGCTTGCAGGGCTTGGTATAATCTCTCGTCACCGATTTCCTTAGCGCGGGCGAGGTCGAGGTCGAGGGCGCGGGCGCGGGCGAGGTCGCGGTCGAGGGCGCGGGCGCGGGCGCGGGCGAGGTCGAGGTCGAGGGCGAGGTCGAGGTCGAGGGCGAGGGCGAGGTCGAGGGCGCGCCCGCGGGCGAGGGCGAGGTTGAGGGCGCGGGCGCGGGCGAGGTCGAGGGCGCGGGCGAGGGCGCGGGCGAGGGCGCGGGCGAGGGCGCGGGCGAGGTCGAGGTCGAGGTCGAGGGCGAGGGCGAAGTAGTAAGCTCTGACGGCAACAAGTTTATAGGAGGCATTTACCGATCGCGATTTCTCATCTGCCCATACTAGAAAGTTCTGTAAGTTCTCATCATCCTCTAATAAACTATCAATCTTACTTTTCATCAAAAGCAACAAATCATCGGCTTCCCTTGCCATTCCTACCGATAGTAAAATCACCTCTCGCCAGCGTTTGTCGGTAATATGCGTCACCAGATTTTGTAAGGCAGTTTCTAATTTGCTAGGGCTAGTGGAGACAACAATCTGCCGTGCTGCAAAGTATTCATGAAAAGTCAAATGGGAAAAAGAATAAATCCCTCTAGCGCGTTCCACAAATAGCCCATGCTGCGCCTCAATGGATTTCAGCACAGCTTCGCTATCTAAGTGTAATTCTTCAGCATCAGTTTTCGCATTGGCAGTATTACGAATATAGTCGCAAATATAGTCCTCAAGCTGCCTTTGCTTCACGAAATAATCCCCTTTCTCAAAGGTAGTCAAAGCAATTTGCGAGAGCATATCCTCCTTTTTCTGCACCGACAAATCTTTATAGACACTATCTCGCCGAATCCCTCTTTTCGCGTCCCATTTCCGCAATAACGCATCCAATCCTTCCTTATACAGTTCCGCCCGATTTGTAGGGAAACTGCCCGACTCCTCAAAAGCTAAACATAATAAAGTCAACAATAGCGGACTTGTCGCTAATTCCTGAACTCGATTATTTTGCTCAATCTCTGCCAAAAAATCCTCAGCTTTAATTTCTTTCTTACGGAACCAATTCCCAGCAAAAGTAGCAATTTGCTGCTCATCAAAATCTGCAACTTCAACCTCTGTAAACTGCTCGAAAATATACTGTTTCGCAGCAATCCGACAAGTCACCACCATTTGACTTTGGCTATAGTTTCGCGCAAATTCTCGAATCTCACGCAAAACCCGATCATCATATTCAGCTCGCACTTCATCCAATCCATCTAGCAATACCAAAGCCTTACCAGATTGTAAATTCGGTTCAATGTCCACATCCCATTGCCCAAACTCTCCCGTCAAAAATTGCAGCAAACTCGGACGATTTTCTCGATCCGCAAAATCCTTTAGCGTCACAAAAATAGGAACTAAATCCGCAAATGCTTTCCCATTAAGACAGGACATCGCCAAAAATTTCAAAAACGTAGTTTTTCCAGCCCCCGGTTTACCCAAAATCATCAACTTGCTATGATTTCTAACCGCTTCGATCCCCTCAACCCGCTTTTGTTTAACTCCTGATAATCCCCACCGATAAAAATCCTCAACTCGACACCTATCCATTAATTCATCAAGATCCCTGCGTTGATTGCGTGTCAACTTCTCCAAAATATTGACATCCGTATAGATATCACTCAAAGCGACAGGTTGCTCCATATCCAACACCCGCATCGTCCCGCAACGCTTCCGAATGTCCTCCGCGCATCGCTCCCGCGCCAGTTTCACCAAGCCCTCAATATCTATTCCCTCAGCCCCTTTCCCAGAAGATGGAAGTTGCCCAGAGATTTCTTGCCAATTAATTTCCAGCTTTTCGCAGATGGTGACAAAAATTTGGCGATCTACAGGCTTACCCGCAAAGAAATTGGAAATTGTAGAGCGCGACTGCACATCAACTAATTCCATTAACTTCTCTTGCGTTAACTTCTTACCCGTCAAAGCAATTCTCGCGAGATTGATGCCTGTCTCTGTTGCCTTTAAACCGCGATCGCTCACAACCCAAAATCCTCACGAAACCTTACCAAATTTATTTTATCGAAATTAACCAAACGTAGGGGCATGGCATTCCTGCAAATATCTATAAATCTCACAAAGATCTTCAAATCAGGAATGCTTTGCCCAAACCCCTCGCAATTCACAACTATCTGTTGACTGCGAAGAGGGTTGAGCATTTGCCAAAGGAGATTATCGCGAGAATTTTAAAACATTGCTGCAAATGCTCAACCCCTACCAGCACAACCTAAACGCAAGTAAAAACACAACTCAGACATTGCGCCAACATAAATCAGACATTGCACCAACCTAGCTCAGGTCGATGTTTTCAGCGATCGCATTTAATCTAATTTCAGTGAATTAAACCAAAGAAATGAAAAACACTCAAACGACCACAACCGCCACCAGCGCTAATCCTAATCTCGATGTCACACCCATAATTATGCCCATTAGCTACTCTGTATCAGGAGCGATCGCTCTCGCTGCGATCGCCGCCTTTCTCCGTCAACTATTCAACCTCGGTCGAGAATAGCCATTAGTGCCTTTAATTAATGTGAGTTCAAGGCTAAGGATAGGGATTAAGTAGCAATAGCATGATATTTTAGCTTGAGATGCTTATCAATTAACTCTTAAAAAGCCCTTAAAAATCATGCTGCTTGAAGTTGACAACTTGACTGTTCGTTATGGAGAAACAACGCCTGCGGTCGATCGCGTGACTTTTCACTTACAAGCAGGTGAAGCGCTCGGATTAATTGGTGAAAGCGGCTGTGGTAAATCGACCATCGGGCGATCGCTAATAAAACTATTGCCCAAATATGCCAATGTTGAAGGGACGATTTGTGTCGATGGGGAAGAAATTGCTCAGAAAAAAGATGGAACATGGCGCGGCGAAAAAGTCGGCTTAATTTTCCAAGATCCCATGACAAGGCTTGATCCCTTGATGAGCATTGAGGATCATGGCTTGGAAGTATTGTCTTCCCACTATCCTAAACTTTCATCGCAGTCGGCAAAACAACGGATCCATGATGCCCTGCGTTCAGTTCGCATCGATCCTAGTCGCGCTAAGCAATATCCCCACGAATTTAGCGGCGGGATGCGGCAGAGAGTAGCGATCGCTTTATCACTATTGCTAAATCCCGTTTTATTGATTGCCGATGAGCCAACGACGAGTCTCGATGTTACTGTAGCCACTGACATTCTCAAAGAGCTAACTGCACTTCGCAAAACGCGATCGATGGGACTATTGCTAGTTACCCATGACCTCGGTATGGTTGCGGAATATTGCGATCGCATTGCCGTAATGTATAACGGCAATATTGTGGAAACTGGCTATGTGGAGCAGATCTTCCGCGATCCGCAACATCCCTATACCAAAAGCCTGCTAGCTTCAGTTCTCCATTTCAATCCAGAAGCATTAACGATCAGAACAGATGAATCTGAATCTCAAGATCAAGATACTGGAGAGGAAATTAATCAAGATATTGCAGATGATGTTGCTGTAGCTACTGATGTCAATATTCCAGAAGACAGTCACAAAGAGACTAATACTCAAGAGAATAGTCAAGAATTTGCGATGATTGAGAAGTCAGTAACTTCTGTAAAACCAGCCCCTAAAGTAATTCTCCATGTCAATCGTCTGCAAAAACATTATGTTACAGGCGGCAATCTCTTAACGCGCTTTGTTGATCCTTCTAGTGGTTTAGTCAGGGCTGTTGATGGCATCGATCTAGAAATAATTTCAGGAGAAACCTTTGGTATTATTGGCGAAAGCGGCTCTGGCAAAAGTACGACAGGTCGAGCAATTTTGCAGTTGATTAAACCAGATCGCGGTAGCTCCGTCCGATTTAATGGTGTGGAATTAACTAAACTCAAGGGTGAACAATTGCGCCAAATGCGATCGCAAATGCAAATGATCTTCCAAGATCCTCGCGCTTGCTTTAGCCCCTATATGACTGTTTTTAACAGCATTGCCGATCCTTTAATAATTCATAACTTTGCCCCCAATCTCGAAGCGGCTAAGGATAAGGTCTATGCAATTTTAGAAAAAGTTGGACTTAATTCCGAACTTGCCGAGCGCTATCCCTCGGACTTATCGGGTGGTCAATTGCAACGGGTCGCGATCGCCCGCGCCTTGATTACGCATCCCAAATTTATTATTTGCGATGAGCCTGTGAGTATGCTCGATGCATCAATTCAGAGCCAAGTTTTGCAACTGATGCGTGACCTCAAACAGGAATTTAAGCTAACTTACATCTTTATTACCCACGACCTCGCCGTAGCTCAATTTTTCTGCGATCGCATTGCGGTGATGCGTAAGGGTAAAATTGTAGAGCAGGGCAGTACTGAGGCAGTGTTGACCAATCCCCAACATGAATACACCAAGTCTTTAATCGCTTCGATTCCACGCATTCCCTATGTCAATAATTAATCTAGGAAAAGATACGAAGTATCTTTTCCTAGAGACTATAAATCATTAACCGCGACAATGCCCGATTTCCCTCCCGATTTTTTACCGCAAAATTTTCTTGATTCCCACTTTCTCAATCCCGATCACTCTAATCTTGAAGACATCCGCAAGTTGGGCTATGCCTTTGTCGATCTCATAGTTGATTCGGTTCTAGATACACAAAATCAAGCCTTCGTTCAGGATGAATCCTCTTTTAAGATCAATATTCCTGAACATGGAGATAAACTTGCAGATTTGTTAGCGGAGGTGCGATCGCAGGTTTTACCTCGTACTGTCAATTTTCAAAATCCTCGCTACATGGGACATATGGACAGTGTGCCTACTGCGATTACGATCTGGGCAGATGCGCTCATCTCGGCAATTAATAACAATATGCTCAGTTATGAACTCGCCCCCGTATTTACAGAAATGGAAGCACAACTGATGCAATGGTTTGGGAATCTCTTTGGAATGGGAACTGATTGTTTCGGTACATTGACCGCAGGGGGCAGCCTTGCCAATATTTCGGGACTATTATTAGCGAGAAACTGGAAACAACCACAGAGTAAAACTTTAGGTGATGCTCATAATTTAGTCGCCTTTGTCTCCGATGCTGCCCATACTTCCTTTGAGAAGGCAATGAATGTAATTGGTGTTGGCAAAGAGAACTTAGTGCGAGTTCTCACTAATGATCGGGGTGAAATTATTATCGAAGAATTAGAACTGGAAATCCAAAAAGCAATTAGACAAGGGAAACAACCTTTTTTTGTAGCAGCGATCGCAGGAACGACAGTCACAGGTGCAGTCGATGCAATTCATTCCGTGGGAGAAATTGCTAAACGTTATGACTGTTGGTTTCATATCGATGCCGCCTACGGTGGGGCAGGTATTTTTTCGCCGAAATTACAACCGCTATTTCAAGGCTGCGAACTTGCGGACTCAATCACCTTTAATCCCCAAAAATGGCTATGGGTAGCGCGAACCTGTGCCATGCTCATCGTCAAAGATAAGCAGCATCTCGTCGATGGCTTTGATGGCGAACTTCCCTATATGGACGATCGCACTCTCAATTTTGGAAATCTTAACCTACAGGGAACGCGCCGTACCGATAGCCTGAAGCTATGGATGGCACTGAAGGCGATGGGCATTTCAGGCTGTCGCTATCTCGTCGAGCGATCGCTAGATCTCTCCGATAACTTACGGCAATGGGTAGAAGCCTCACCCGAATTAGAACTTGTCTGTGAACCAACTCTAAATATTATCTGTTTGAAATCTAATAATCCGCAGCTTAGTAGTACGCTCCTGCGGCAGCAATGGATCGATGCAGGGAAATTATGGCTGTCTTTACCACTCTGGAAAGGCGATCGCATTCTCAAAGCCGTCGTTTTACATCCCTATGCAGGTTAGCCCTTGTCTTTGATTTGTTGAAAGTGTTGCTTTGCAACACTTTCAACAAAAATTATTTTGGAATGACTCACTATAATTTAAAGTTAATAAATAGCTAGGACAGTCCAAAACCAAGCCTAAGCTAGCAATAATTCATCAATTTGAGATATGTCATGCTCTGCCCGTTTTGTCAGCATACCGATAGCCGTGTTTTAGAATCTCGTTCGGCAGAGGCAGGCAGTAGTATTCGACGCAGGCGGGAATGTCTCAGTTGTCAGCGGCGCTTTACTACCTACGAGCGCATCGAATTTGTACCCATTACCGTGTTAAAGCGAGATGGTGTGAGTGAGTCTTTCGATCGCTCTAAATTATTGCGCGGCATGATCCGTGCCTGTGAGAAAACTGGGGTGTCCCAGACCACCCTCGAATCGATCATCGATGAAATTGAAGCACAACTACAAACACGCGATCGGCATCAGGTCTCTAGCGTCGAGATTGGCGAGATGGTTTTGCAATATTTGCAAGATATTAACGAAGTTGCCTATGTGCGTTTTGCGTCAGTATATCGACAGTTTCGTGGAGTGCGAGATTTTGCTGAAGCTTTAAATCACTTTGATGCAAAGTAGGAGCTAAAATTTTGAAAGTGCCTAGCCATCGTTAAGTAGCTGAACGCAATTAAATATAAAATAAAACCTAAAAACCTATGATGTAAGCTCTGTGTGCGCTAAGAGTTTTTGAACTGAGTTTGAATAAAGTTTCAGTGATTAAAAGAGCAGTTCTCGCACTATATAAGCCTTTTGTCAATTCTAAAATGTATCTAACTAAGCACATTAGAGACAACCTAACAAAAATTTGTAAAGAAAAGTTGAAATTTCTTATTTACCCTAGCTATAATAGCTATGTTTTGTAATCCCGATCGCATTTCAGGGTCTAAATTAGGAGGTATTGATTTGGCAAGGAGACGTAAGCGCAAGAGTAGACGTCGCCAAGAAGGGCGCAAAATCCTAGAACATATTCCTCAATTTAGTATCGATAGCGGTGAAGATAAGCCTGTGACGGCTGCACGTAAGTACATTCATACACACGGCATTCTTCCTCCAGCACTGTTGCTTGTAAGACGCAACGAGCATACAACAGATCGATACTTCTGGGCAGAAAAAGGACTATTTGGAGCACAGTATGTTGAAGAAAATCACTTCTTGTTCCCTAGTCTGAAACCGCCTGAAGAAAGAGAAGTTGCACTTGCTGTATCTCGATAAATTTTGATCAAATCATCAGAAATATAAAAAAGCTTCACTACTAGCTTGTGTTGCTTTTCTAACAGATTTTACCTGTTTAACTTTTTTATTCCATCTTCCAGAGGTGACATATTACCTCTGGAATTTTTGTTTGGAAATTTTTATTTATATCAAAACAAGAACAAATAGCGGCGCAAAGTGCCGCTATTTGTTTTTGTTTTTTGATTTTTTACAAAGCCAATAAAAAAAGAGCGAATCAAGATTCGCTCTTTTTTATTTATTGAATTATTTTTCAAAATTAGTATTTTTTCGATATCAAACATAAATGAAAATAGAAAGCTACAATTAGGCGCTTACAACTTCGTTGGTAGTCGCCTTTTTCCATCCTCTAGGTAACTTAAGATCGTCGGGGTCAACGTAATGACAGGCATAGTCATCCAAGCAAATCAACGCCCAACCATTGCCATCAATGTTAATCAGCTTATAAGAAGCCTCTAAAACAAAAAAGCCCTTGTGGTTACGGGTGTCAGGCTTGACTCTAACATTTTCTAAAATCATGGGACTAACTTCCTTTTCAATACAAAGATTTACAACTATCGGCTAAAAAAATTAACAACTTTACTAGTTGCTTATATTTAGGTAGCCTAACACTCTTGACAAAAAACCTGTGTTAAGTTTTTCTGACGAAGTACAGATAGTTATGAAGTTATATGAGTTTAGGTAAAGTTATATACAAAACCCAGTCAATTAGGTTTAACAAATATTAAAGAAAGAGAAAATTTACTATCTATACTTTAGTTAAGTACCCAATCTCTAACCTTTTCAAGGGCTTTCCAATTTGGGCGACGACGGAGACCTTCTTCAAAATTCTCAACAATCTCTGGCTTAATATCTTTGAGGAGCATTAGCCAGTTTTGGGCTGCCTCAACTTGCTCACGCACACCTTTTTGAGATAGCTCCAGCATGGAGATTGCAAGGTTAATGCGTCCTTGAGGATCTTCGGGGGCAAGTTTGACTGCTTTTTGGGCAGCTTTGACAGCAAGCTTGGCGTTATTATCCAGTAGATATAACCAAGATAGACAAATCCAACCGCTTGCTACTTTGGGCTGGCGATCGCACACTTTTTCAAAGACAGGAATTAAGGTCGCCGCAGATTCACCTTGTTTGTAGCGTTCTAAACCTTGAGTGAATAAATCTTCCGCAACTTCTGTACTCATTTAGTGAATCACAACTCCAAAGCCATATTTTTTGCTTTAGTGATATTAGCATAAAGCTTACACACAACTCATTGGATTTAGCTAAATGCTTTTAGCTATTAGTCTTTAGCTTTTAGCTTAGGGACTTGCAATTAATTAAAGTACCTACGGCTTCGACTTCGCTCAGCCAACGTTGGCTGAGTGAAGTCGAAGCCTTACAAACTAGGCGGCATCTTTTTTATCGGTAAGTCCCTTAACGATAGTCGATGGGGAAGTTTTGCTGCGCCATCGACTATCTGGTTCTTTATTTATTGAATTGTAGAATCCTCTTAATTGCGTAAGTCCTAATAAATTTGGGCAAGATAATAAGCAGGGATTAACTAGATATCTGTTGTGATAAAAAATCAGGGTAAGAAGACGAGAGGAATATGACAGTGAGTAGTGGAAAACCAACCGAAAAACGTTCTAACAAGCGTGACCTTCGGGCAGGTCATCATTTCCAAAAATGGCATATGGTGGAAATGAACTGGTTGCGAACCCTATTACTGATCTTGAGTGATATTTTCGGGTTAGGGATAGCTTGGAAAGTTTCACTAGATTTTAATCAAGCTTTTTCGCCTTTACCTCCTGAACTAAATTGGGGAGAATTTGCGGGATTAACAGGTTTGTTTTGGGCATTCGCGGCAGTAATTGTGACAGGTTTTGCATATCACAATTTCTATAAAAGTGAATCCCAGTGGCGCAATTACGTCAAACAGGCTCAGTTTATTAGTAGCGTTTACCTATCATCATTAGTAGTCTGTTACTTTTATGATCCTAAAGTGGATGCACCGCGATCGCTATTTTTGCCAGCATGGTTAGGTAGCATCGTTATGATTATTAGCTTGCGATTGCTCTTGACTTTGATACTTGACCAATTTCCGATCGCTAGAACCCATACACCCGTTTTTATCATTGCCCCTAGCGATCGCCTTTACTATTTAGCAAATATTGTCGAAAAGCGCACAGGTTATAGAGTTGTCGGTGTGTTAGCTTCTTCATTAGCCAATTCTTCCCACTCCATTCAAGCAATTATGAGTTCGGGAGCAAAGGAAGTAATTGCTGAGGGGCTACCTGAAACCCAACTAGCTTCTCAATTGTATTGGCAACTTCGCAATGCGGGAATTGGATTAAGACTAGTTCCTTCGAGTTTGATGTTGCTACATCGACGGGGTAATCCTGAGATTTTTGCCTCTATGCCAATGATTCGGATTGAGCCATCATTACTTGCAAATTGGGAATATATCTTTAAGAGGTGTTTAGATTTTGTATCGGCTTTGCTTGGGTTAATTGCACTCTCACCTGTATTTGTGGCGATCGCGATCGCGATCAAGGCTAGCTCGAAGGGAAGTGTTTTTTATACCCAAGAGCGAATTGGTTTGCAAGGGCATGTGTTCCGTATGTGGAAATTTCGGAGTATGTTCATGGATGCCGATCGCCGCCAAGCAGAATTAGAACATCTCAACAAAAGTTCTGATGGAGTCATGTTCAAAATCGAACGCGATCCCCGTATTATTCCCGTTGGACATTTTTTGCGCTGTACCAGTCTCGATGAGCTTCCCCAATTATTTAATGTATTACTGGGACAAATGAGCCTTGTTGGTCCTCGACCCTTGCCGATTCGGGATGTGGCAAAATTTTCCAGTTGGCATCATACGCGCCATTTGGTCATGCCAGGGATTACGGGACTATGGCAAATTTCGGGGCGATCGGATTTAGATACGATTGATGATGTTACTAAGTTAGATCTTTTTTATATAGATCGCTGGTCATTAAACTTCGATCTAGAAATTCTTGTGGAAACCGTTAGACTCGTTCTATTTGGCAAAGGTGCATATTAATTCTTCTCTTAAATATTCAGCACACTTTGTTTTTCTGTTAAGTTTTTGAAAGCGTTGCAAAGCAACACTTTCAAAAACTTAGAAGGCTGTATAGAGATTACGATGATAGAGTTTGTTGAATGATTGTCGCTAGTTGCTTGAGTTTTATTGGTTTGCTGAGATACTCATTTGCCCCTGCTTCTAGACATCTTTCGCGATCGCCTGTCATTGCCAAAGCTGTAACAGCAATAATTGGCAAATTTTTAAACTCACTGGCTCTTAGCCGTTTAATCGCTTCTAGCCCATCGATCACAGGCATTTGGATATCCATCACGACCAAATTGGGCTGGGCTGATTGCACCATATTGATCGCCTCCTGTCCATCTTTAGCAACTATCATCCGATATCCCTTAGCTTCCAAATAGCCACATATTGTCGTCACATTCATCTCGTTATCATCTGCAATTAGAATTAGTGGTGCTCCATGTATTTGACAAGGATCAGACTCTGTTATTTCTGAATTGTTAGAGGATCTATACTTAGCCGAGGCAATCATAGTTTCTGGGCAAGGTAAATCAATCATAAAACTACTACCAACACCGACTTCACTAGTTACCCGTACTTTACCTCCATGCATTTCCACAATCCGCTTAACTAAAGATAGCCCCAAGCCTGTACCTGTATATTTGCGATTGAGAGCACTATCGACTTGGACAAAGGGTTGAAACAATTTCTGCAAATTCTCATCGCTAATGCCAATCCCATTGTCAATCACCGCAAAACTTAGCCATTGCTGAGGTTCATTATTGCTGTTAGGTGTACTTTCTATAGTGACTTTGAGCGTGATACATCCTTCTTCGGGGGTGAATTTCATCGCATTGTTCAGCAAGTTAATAAGAACTTGACGAATGCGTCGTTCATCAATGAGCAAATCGGGAAGTAATGGAGGAATTTCTTTCTTGATTTGTAATTTTTTTTTGGTTGCCTGCTGTTGGATGAAGATCATACTAGACTGGCAGAGTATTTCAATATTTGCAGGTGCGAACTCTAACGTGACTTTTCCCGACTCAATTTTGGCAAGATCAAGAATATCGTTGATTAATTCTAGTAAATGGTTGCCACTACGCTCGATGATTTTTAATGTCTTCTGTCCCCTGTTCGAGATTTCCCCAAAAACTCCATCCTGTAAACTTTCAGTTAGTCCGAGAATGGCATTGAGTGGCGTGCGTAGTTCATGGCTCATACTTGTCAAGAATTCATCTTTTAGGCGAGTAACCTTCATCAGTTCTTGATTAGTTTGCTGCAATTTTTCTTCATATTCTTTCCGTTCGCGAATATCAAACAGAGTAGAACGACTGTAAACATAATTGCCATCGCTATCATATACTGAGGTCGCACTCAGCGATATAGGAAGGAGATTACCATTCTTGTCAACCAGTTCGTATTCAATATCACTGACCCACCCTCTTTGTTTAAATAGCGGATAGTTATGGCGAAAGATTTGAATACTTGATTCAGAAAGAAAATCTTGAAAGCGTCTACCAATTATCTCTTCGCGGCTATAGCCTAGCCATTTAAGTTCCGTGTCATTAACTTGGACATAACAGCCATTGCGATCTAGAGAATGGTAACCACATGGGGCATTGTTATAAAGGTCTTCAATTTCATGGGCATACTTTGTCAGGCTGATTTCTGCTTGCTTGCGAACCGTAATATCAAATCGAATTGCGAGATACTTTACAGGTCGTCCCTGATCATCCAGAAATGGCACAATTGTACTTTCCACCCAATACAAGTTACCTTGCTTAGTCCGATTGCAGATTTCACCACGCCAGAGTTTACCTTTGACAATAGTGCACCACATATTCTGAAAGAATTCAGGCGGATGGTAGGCAGAATTGACAATACGATGGGTTTGTCCAATTAGTTCATCACGGGAATATCCAGATATCTCACAGAATGGATCGTTGACATAGGTAATTACTCCTTGAGCATTGGTGATCGCCACGAGCGCAGATTGATCTAAGCCGAGCTTAAATGCAGATAGCTCTTGGAGCAGTTTTTGTCGTTCTTGTTCAGCAAGTTTGCGATCGCTAATATCCTTGGCAATACCTAAAAAACCTGTGATTTTTTGATTGGCATCCTTGAGGGGCGTAATAGAGAGCAAAACGGGAAAACGTGAGCCATCTTTGCGAATATAAGTCCATTCTTCTTCACAAACGATATCCCGTCGAGCCTTAGCAACAAACACCTCAAAACCTAAGGGAATTTCTTCTCCTAGCTCCTCAGAGAGGATAGGCGCACGCTGGATAACCTCTTGTAAATCATGAAAAGCTTCAGGGGTAGATTTGCCAATTAATTCCTTGGCACTATAGCCGAGCATCCTTTCGGCGGCAGTGTTAAAAGATTGAATATAACCTTGGGTATCTGTAGCAATAATTGAATAATCTGCACTATTGAGAATAGTTTGTTGGAGATGATTAACTTGCCATAACTCATTAGTACGTTCTACAACCTTAGCTTCTAATTCTTGATTAAGCCTTTGGAGCTTTTGCTCAGTTTCTTCCTTTTCTCTCAATAAGTCTTGCAACTGTGATTCTGTTTTTTGCCTGCGGCTTGATTCCTCTTGCAATTCAGCAACACATACATCTAAAATCTCTTGGAGATTTAAAGAGTTGAGAATGCTGTTAGCGATTTGAGTGTCTAACTTGTTTATCATTTTATCCATTTCTCCTAATAAGTTAGACACTAATAACTAAAAGCTAAACCGCAATTCATACTATGTGTCCTCCCATTTTGCAAGAACATAAGTTTTAGAAGTTACTTGTTTACAAAAAACACACAACAGCTAAAATTTAATTTGCTTTATTTTCTCATAAGTATTGAATTGAATTGATCGATGATTAGCAACACTTAATCTAACGAATATATCTAGCATCCAGTGGAGGGCGATCGCGCTTTTCTCGTCTAGGCTTGGCTGATTTTAAATTTTTGCGATCGTTATAGGGCACAGTATCAGGATCATCATCTTCCTCTTCTTCCTCATCGTACAGATCCTCATCTTCTAGTTCGTCCTCATCATATTCTTCGTCATCGTAAAGTTCATCGCCTTCAAAGGATTGTTCATCCTGTTGTTGAGCTTTATCTTGAGGATAACTATTAGGAGAAGTTGTCGATTTGACCTGTTCTTTTTGAGCTTCTTTGTCATAACCTGCTGCAACTATTGCTCGACGGATCGTGATATTTTGTTGCCAAGAGGCGATCAAATTACAAACAAAGGCAATTAATCCACCAGTCACAAAAGCAATTAACATTGCCATACTTAAAGGAATGGGGATAGTCTTTTGCCCTAAAAAGAAAACCTGCACTACAGGCTGTAAATTTTGGATCATAATTGCGGCTATGAAGGTAATTCCAAGCCCTAAGATGATCAGTTGTGTAATTAGAAATGCGCCCGAATTTTGGGGTTTAGGGTTCTGAGATTGAGATTTGGGAGCAAATGGCGATCGCGTCATGGTTGTTAATCTCTTTCGACAATATTTGCGGTTTATTTGTATTGATGGGTTGTGCTTTGCGCCGCCCGTCAATTATTGCGGTTTCCCAATGAGTTCGTACTTATTGAGAAACTAAAAATAATCCCAGTAAGGATTTTGGGTGTTCATTTTGCCTACGGCAAAATGAACACTGCAATACTATTTATTGGTGGACTGTTTGCCTTGCCAACGCTGGATTAAATCGGAATCAATATCTAATTGATCAAGTGCTCTAGCAATTACAAAGTCTACTAAATCCTCAATGGTTTGAGGATTGTGATACCACGCAGGAATTGCGGGGACGATCCTTGCACCTGCCTCCGCTAAGGTGGTGAGATTTCGCAAATGGATTAAGCTTAAAGGCGTTTCACGCGGTACAAGCACAAGACGGCGACCTTCCTTTAGATGTACATCAGCAGCGCGTTCTAACAAGTCGGAACTCAAACCGTGAGCAATTTTGGCTACCGTTGCCATGCTACAAGGGATAATTAACATTCCCAATGTCCGAAATGATCCACTGGCAATTGTTGCCCCCACATCTGCCCATTGATGACAAACAAGCTTACCCGATTGACTCTCGGCATGATCGCGCCAAAATTGTTCCTGCGATCGCAAGTTACTTGGCATCGCAATATTATTTTCTGATTGCCATACCATCATCGCCGCCTTAGATGCCACCAGATCGACATTGTAATCATTACTCAGTAAAAATTTGAGCGATCGCACAGCATAGATCATGCCTGATGCCCCAGATACTCCTAATACGATAGCCCTTTGATTTTGCATTCAGTCTTTATATAGTGTTTAGTTAATTTAGATAGGCACAATTAAATATAAAACCCAAAGATGTTGATTTGCCCGCAAAGCAGACAAATCGACTTCTTTGGGTTTTGTCTTTTAAGTAGCTCAGCATAGTTATCAACAATATAGCTACCGTCACTTATGTTAGGACAAAATCAAAAACCAAGAAGAGAAGGACAGCGCGAAGCGCCGTCCTTCTCTTCTTGGTTTTACTGATGCACTTGGCGACAGCTACAGCGCTTTGCGCTTAGGTAAAACCCATAAATATTTTGAAAGCGGCGCTTTCAAAATATTTATGGACTACTCAAAGCCTCAATAGGCTGTATATAACTATGCTGAGAACTGCGCCCTAATATGATTAATTAAGCACAGTAGCTCAACCATATCGCTGTTTGTTAAGCTTAAAATTATAGAAATTCTCTGGAGCTTGGTAGATAACTATTATGCTATTAGGTAAAACATTAAGGAATCGCTACAGAATTCTACAAGTGCTAGGAAGTGGCGGTTTCGGCGATACTTACTTAGCTGAAGACATAGATTTACCAGGGCATCCGAAGTGTGTTGTGAAGCAGCTTAAACCAAAGGATACTAGTCCACAGGTATTGCCGATCGCCAAAAGTCTCTTTGAACGTGAAGCTGATTATCTCTACAAATTAGGTAATTCTCATTCCCAAATTCCTACATTATTTGCTCACTTTGAAGAAAATGATGAATTCTTTTTAGTTCAAGAATTTGTAGATGGCTATAGCTTAGCCCAAGAAATTCCCATCGGTCGCAAACTATTGGAAAGCGACACGATTAACTTATTGTTGGATATTCTCGAAGTCCTTGCCTTTGTCCATCAGCATAATGTCATCCATCGTGATATTAAACTTGCCAACCTCATGCGTCGTCGTCAAGATGGCAAAATTGTCCTCATCGATTTTGGCGCAGTGAAGGACGTGGGCGCATTAGGAACCGATCCCCAAGGCAATACTAGTGTTACCGTTAGCATCGGTTCCCCAGGCTATATGCCCAGCGAACAGGCAAGGGGGAAACCTCGCTTGAGTAGTGATGTCTATGCTGTGGGGATGATTGGTATTCAAGCCTTGACGGGCATTGCCCCTGACAGCTTACAGGAAGATCCGAATACTGGTGAAATTTTGTGGCGCGATCGCGCACAGGTCAGTCCTGAATTTGCCGCAATATTGCAAAAAATGGTGGCTTATCATTTTAACCAGCGCTACGAATCTGCGGATGAAGCTCTGCACGCCATGCGATCGCTTTCAGCCACCAACATCAATTTCATCAATAAAGCCAATATTCCTGCCGTTAATATTGCTCCAACTGAAGCCATCACCCATCCTCCCCATCCATCATCAGAAGGAGCCTTACCACCGACCATTGCACCTAATTCTGCTAATGGCGCAACTACGCCTATTCCTCCCCAAACAACACCTCAAACACCTAGAACAGATGCTCATCAAACCATTTCTGCACCCAGTCAATCTGCTAATTCTGTTAATCCAATTTTGTGGGTTGCACTCATTGGCTTGACTTCAGTTTTTGCCGCGATCACCACAGCAATGCTCTTGCCCAAAATCACCAATCGTCAAGCAGACAATAGTTCTAACAATTCTAATAATAGTTCTAAGCCTGAAACCACAACAACTCCAACATCTGCTTCCATTTCTCCCACTGCTTCTCCCACCACTTTTCCGAGTAATACTCCTAGTGAATCCCCAACATCTTCACCAAGTCCAGAGACCCCTAAACCAACAGCAACTCAAAGTGTTATTGCTAAGCCTGAAACTCCTACTCCCATAGCCACTCAGACGGTAGTCCCAACAACACCTCCTAACACGACAGGAACTGTTAGTTATGGTGCGATCGCGCGTTCACCATCGACGCAGGACAAAGGATATTCATGGAATTACACTACTCGAAAAGCTGCTGAAACAAGAGCTTTAAGTGAATGCGAAAGTATATCTAGTGCAGGAGATTGCCAAGTATTAATCTGGTCAAGAAATGCTTGTATGTCTCTGGCGGAAGGCTCCAATGGCGCAGCAGGTTCAGGATGGGATGTAAAAGCTTCTACTGCTGAAACTACCGCTAAGCAAGTTTGTCGAGATTATCAAGGAGTAAATTGTCAAGTCACACGCACAATTTGCTTACCAGTCCGTTCATAGACTGTGGAAATTGAAAATGAGGCACTAATTACTCAAGGACTCAAGGATTAAAACGCGCATTCACTGTACAAAGATTATAGATACAGCGCTTTGCGCTTACTTAAACCCCAGAAATATTTTTGAAAGCGGCGCTTCGCGCCGCTTTCAAAAATATTTCTGTACTACTCAAAGCCTCAACAGGCTGTAATTCATAATTCAAATAAAAACTACAGCTTCGACTTCGCTCAGCTAGCTTAACGTTAGTTCGACGAAGGCGGAAAATGGTAAAAATCGCTTAGCGATTTTTACCATTTTCCGCCATTTGCGCCGCGCAAATGGCGTTATCGAAATCACGTTAGCTTATACCGAGGGCTGAGCGGAGTCGAAGCCCCTCTGCAAATTATTTAAAAGCACTATACAACTGGGTAAGATCTCATCGGGGCTTAGGCAAGAACAAGACTTCAATGTATAGCGTTTATCGAGATTGTTATAGCTGCCGTCACTTATTGTTCAAAACCCAAGAAGAGAAAGGCGGCGCGAAGCGCCGCCTTTCTCTTCTTGGGTGATACCCTTGGCGACAGCTATAATTAGGTGGAAGGCATCAAAAAATTTTGATATCAGACTATAATTCTAAAAATATATAGCAGTCCTAGATCATTTGTAGATTTCTGAGTTTATGGAAGTATATCCTTTGGGATGAGCTTCCACAGACAATTTAGGATTGCTATAACTAACATTTAGATTAACAAATAAGTAGGAATCAGCATCTACGCAAGGACATCACAATTATGGGAATGACACTCACCGAAAAGATTTTGGCAAAAGCTTCGGGAAAAAGCTACGTTAGTCCAGGCGAAAATATTTGGGTGAATGCTGACCTGCTGATGACCCATGATGTTTGTGGTCCAGGCACAATTGGCATCTTTAAAAAGGAGTTTGGTAGTGATGCGAAGGTGTGGGACAGAGAAAAAATTGTTTTAATTCCTGATCACTATATTTTCACCAAAGATGCAAGAGCGAACCGCAACGTTGATATTTTGCGAGATTTTGCTAAGGAACAGGAAATTAAATACTTCTACGACATTACTGATCTTTCCAACTTTAAAGCTAACCCTGATTACAAAGGGGTGTGCCATGTTGCTCTAGCCCAAGAAGGTCACACCAGACCAGGAGAAGTTCTATTCGGTACTGATTCTCATACCTGTAATGCGGGAGCCTTTGGTCAGTTTGCGACAGGTATTGGTAATACTGACGCTGCCTTTGTGATGGGTACTGGCAAATTGTTGATTAAAGTACCTGCTTCGATGAAGTTTGTCTTTGATGGCGAAATGCCTCCTTACCTCTTGGCAAAAGACTTGATCTTGCATGTCATCGGTGATATCAGCGTCAGTGGGGCAAACTATCGTGCCTTGGAAATTAGCGGTGAAGCAATTTCTAAACTGACGATGGAAGAGCGCATGACTCTTTGCAATATGGCGATCGAAGCGGGCGGTAAAAATGGTGTGATTGCACCCGATCAAACGACATTTGACTATGTGCGATCGCGTACCGATAAGCCCTTTGAAGCTCTCTACGCCGATGCTGATGCTCCCTACTATTACGTTAAGCATTACGATGTATCTAAGCTAGAGCCTGTAGTTGCTAAGCCCCACTCTCCCGACAATCGTGCCCTTGTCCGCGAAGTAAACGATGTCAAAATTGATCGCGTTTACATCGGTTCTTGTACTGGTGGTAAAACTGAAGACTTCTACCATGCTGCCAAATTGCTGAAGGGGCAGCAGGTCAAGGTTCCTACCTATCTTGTTCCTGCGACGCAAAAAGTTTACAACGATCTATTCAGCATCAAGATTGATGGGTTAACTCTTTCTGAGATTTTCTTGCAAGCGGGTTGTATTGAGCCAGCATCACCTTCCTGCGCTGCTTGTTTAGGCGGTCCACAAGATACCTTTGGACGGGTGAATGAAGCTGAGGTTTGTGTTTCCACTACTAACCGTAATTTCCCTGGAAGGATGGGTAATAAGCAAGCACAAATTTATCTTGCTTCTCCCTATACAGCTGCGGCCTCTGCCTTAACAGGTCATATTACTGATCCTCGTGATTTTCTGTAGCATTTTGCCAGTCTAGGTTTGCTTCTTTGGCAAAGCCAAAGAAGCAAACCTAGACTTCACTTGATTGAAAAGAGCTATGTAGCAATTCTAAATGGTTTATGGAAGCACACCCTGAAGGTGTGCGCTTCCATAAAACCAAAAATCTACAAATGATTTAGGACTGCTATAAGTAGCAGCAAAACCTGCCATTACTCACTTAATAGAGAAGAGATTTCGCTTTGCATACAGTCTATTTAGCGTTTGTGTAGTACAGATAAATTTTGAAAAAGCTTACGAAGCAAGATTTTTCAAAATTTATCTGGGTTGTGAGAAAGCCGCAAAGCGTTGTATCTCCTTATTCTATGGTTAATTGTTAAGGCTATTGTGGGAATTCTCAGTCAGGAATACCAGATATGTTTTTATATAACTTTCAATATTTGCTTAATAAACTTGAAAGTATATGCTCAGCCTCAATCATTTGTAGATTTTGGGGTTTGTGAAATCATAAATTGAGTGGTTTTACTTTTATAAACTATTTAGGATAGCCATATCTAAATTAAGCTTAGTAAAATATAAATGATAAATGTGTGTAGATAGGATCAGTATTAATAGCTTGCTCAAACAAAAAGTTTCTGAATGCTATATTTCTCAAGGATATGAGGTAATTCAACATCCTCAAATCCATCAATTGCCTTTTGCCTTAAGCCTTGACTCAAATCCATATACTCCAGATTTACTGATAAAAATATCTGACCAACAGAGTTTGGTAATTACGATCGCTGATTATGCAACGAATTTACCAATCTCTAGTTATTGCAAAATTTCAAGGGCGATCGCTGAACATAGTGGTTGGCGATTTTTATTAATTACAGGTGAAGACGCTACCCCAATCGCTGAAGAAGATATTGCCGATCCCAAATTGACGCGATCGCAAATTTTGCATCGCAAAGAGCGCATTGCCAAGCTCATCGCGATTGGCGAACATGAGCCAGCTTTCTTATCCCTATGGATTTTTGCAGAAGTATTGATGCGTAGACATGCTCGACAGGCTTTAATTCCCATTGATCGACTGCCAACGATTTTGATGATCCACCATCTCTATGCTCAGTTAGAGATCTCTGAGGAGCAATTTGAGAGAGTGATCGCCTTAAATGAAATTAGAAATCGTGTTGCTCACGGATTTCCTGTGAAGTCAATCAATCTCAATGAGGCGATCGAAAAGCTTTTAAATTTAGTAGATGAATTTATTGCTGCTGAAAAAAATTGAGGGAACGCTTCGCGTTCCCTCAATTTACTAATCGTTTGCTAGACCTTGCTGACGGGCAACTGCATGGACTGCGGCAGCGACAGCATGGGAAACGCGCGGATCAAATACTGACGGAATGATGAAATCAGGAGCAAGATCGCTGGTGCTAACTAAAGAGGCGATCGCTTGAGCAGCACCTAAATTCATTTGAGTAGTAATTTTATGGACTCTAGCATCAAGTGCTCCTCGGAAAATTCCAGGGAAGGCAAGGACATTATTGATTTGGTTAGCGTAGTCACTCCGACCTGTGGCGATTACGGCAACATCATTGACCACCAGTTCAGGCTGAATTTCAGGGGTGGGATTTGCCATCGCGAACACAATTGGTGCAGGAGCCATACTTCTAACCATTTCAGGGGTCAATGCACCCTTGACGCTTAAGCCAATAAACATATCGGCTCCCTTAATTACATCAGCCAAAGAACCAGAGAAATCACTGACAAATTCTAATTTCTCCGCAGTCAGATCATTGCGCTCTTTATTGATACAACCTTTGGAGTCACACATCGAAATTTGCTTCACGCCTGCTTCACGCAAAAGTCGGGCTACAGCAATACCTGAAGCTCCCGCACCATTCATCACAATCCGAACTGTATCGATGGGTTTACCAACAACCTTGAGGGCATTGATGGTAGCAGCAACCACAACAACCGCCGTACCATGTTGGTCATCGTGATAGACAGGAATATCTAATTCCTCTTTGAGACGCTTTTCGATTTCAAAGCAGCGTGGGGCACTAATGTCTTCTAGATTCACACCGCCAAAGGTTGGTGCAATCCGTTTAACAGTTTCCACAATTTCATCAACATCTTTAGTTTTGAGACATATCGGAAACGCATCCAGTCCTGCAAATTGTTTGAAGAGCATTGCCTTACCTTCCATTACAGGCATGGCAGCTTCAGGACCAATGTCGCCGAGTCCTAAGACCGCTGTGCCATCGGTGACAACAGCGATCGTATTGCATTTAATCGTGTAGTCATAAACTTTACGCTTATCTTCAGCGATCGCCATACAGACTCGCCCCACCCCCGGAGTATAGACCATGGCGAGGTCATCTTGACCTTTAACAGCAACTTTGGCTTCAAGATGGATTTTGCCACCTTGGTGAACTTGGAAAGTGCGATCATAAACATCGAGTACACGAATTTCGGGAACTGCTTTGACAACGGCAATTAACTTATCCATATGTTCAGTGCTGTAGGCATTGACCGTAATGTCACGCACCGAAATTTTGCGAGTCTGTTGGATTAAATCAATCTGTCCTAGATTCCCGCCAGCTTCAGCTAGAGCGCTGATCACAGAAGACAGCATTCCAGCGCGGTTGAGGAGTTGCACACGGAAGGTCAAGCTAAAGCTAGGGTTAGGTGTTAGTTTTGGCATCTTGAGAAGTGAGTAATTGCATAGAATCAGGCTTTGCCCGATTCATGCAATATTACCTGATTGTCTGTAGGCTTAGCGTTACAAATCACACATCACCAAAGTTAGCCCTAATTAAACAAGTGTCGCGCGAATCACGCGACACTTGTTTAATTAGGGCTTTTGAGAGAGGGTTTGCGTAGTAAACCCTCTCTCAAAAAACGTTTCAACTTAACCCGAACTCGCTTTCTTTATAGTTGTTTTAAATAATTTGCAGAGGGGCTTCGACTCCGCTCAGCCCTCGATATAAGCTAGCTGAGCGAAGTCGAAGCTGTAGTTTTTATTTGAATTATCTATAACTTCAGTTCGGGTTAAGTTGGTAAATTTTAAAGGTCTAAAAAGAAAAGCCTTGCGTAGCAAGACTTTTCTTTTTGTTCTTTGAGAGAGGGGTTGCGTAGCAACCCCTCTCTCAAAGAACGTTTTGAATTATCCCTAACTCGCTTTCTTTAGGACTCGATTAGTTGGCGGGCAATGTACCAAGTGAGGATGCCTGTAAATAGGGCGATCGCACTGAGAGCAAAGATTACTTGCTGCAATCCGAAATAGGACTCAGCGATGCCTGCAACAGATAGGGGCAGACTGAGGGCAATATTTACAGCATTATTTTGTAGACCGAAGACCTTACCGCGTACATCTTCAGGAGTTTCTTCCTGAATTACTGTCTGCATAGGGATCACGCATAGCCCCGCAAAAATCCCTGTACCTGCGATCGCCAACAGTCCTAAGACAAAGCGATCGCTAAAAAATCCTAGCATTGTCAAAAAGACAGTCATACCAATCGAGCCAACTAGCGCGAGGGTTTGGCGACTACAGCGATCGCCTAGTTTCGCTACAACGCCAGCGCCGATCGCCATTCCTAAACTAGCCACTGCCAATAAAAAGCCAAACTGCTCAGACTTAATTTCGGGCATTACTTCCGCTAAACGCACAGCTAACACCGTCAACGCTGCAATAATCGAAAAGGTACAAATCAACTGAATCAAAGCTGATAGCGAAGTTTTTTTATCTTTGAGATATTGCAAACCCTCTTTAATGTCATTCCAGAGATGAAAGCTATCACGGTGCAGATCCTCTTTAGTTTCACCCGTTTTCAAGAGGATTAAAATGATCCCTGCGATTAAGTAACTACCACCCACAAGCACTTCTTGCCCAAAATTGTGCCACAGATGATCGGATAGAGCGAGGAGGGGTTCACCAAGGGCAAAGCCTAAAATTAGCGCTGCCATAATCGTCGTTGTGTAGAGCGAATTTGCAGATAATAGCTTTGGCTTCTCGACTACGAGTGTAATCGCAGACTGTTCCGCAGGCGTGAAGAACTGCGTAAAAGTAGAGACTAAAAACGTAATACATAATAAGCCCCAAAATCCTGTCGGCGCGCCCCAAGGTAAAACACTATTTTTTGTCACCCATAATAAGAGCGGAATAGCCAAAACTAACACTCCACGAAGAATATTAGAGCTAACTAAAACTGTTTTTTTCTTCCAACGATCCACATATACACCTGCGATCGACCCAAATAGAATCGCAGGAATTGTAAATGCCACCATAACTGCGGAAACCCAACCGCTGATAGTCTCGCCTTCATGCTGAAATTGTGTAGAGACGATCGCAATGACGAGTACGAGAAAAATCTTATCGGCAATCTGCGAAAAAACTTGACCACTCCACAGTGATAAAAAGTTAGGATTGCGAAGGACAGATTTTGAATCAACGGGATCGACACTAGTAGTATCAATCTGTGAATCGCTGGTTTCTAAGGTCTGCTGGTGATCGGCATGATGTGGATCAACGTGGTGGGGATCGTGATGTTCAGGGAAATTCGGTGTGGGCGGATCGAATAAATGGGTCATATATTAAAAAAGCAGTTGTCAATCAGTGCCGAAGACTGGATTGGTCTATCAAAATGATACTGTGCGTAGGCTCGTAACAATCTTTCGACTGTAAGCCAATCTGTTGTCTGTGACTTTAAAATATTATCGGTTAAATCGGTTTGTGCAAGTTCCTGAATCGCCAAGAGTTCGGGAGCATTCAGGTAATGGCTAATCCGATTATGGATCGCGTCACTACCGATGATTTCCATACCACTGATAGAGCGATCGCTATTCGGATTACCGTCATCAGGAGGATCGGTTATTTCCAGATTAATTACCCCACCACCGACGATACTAAATCCAGCCTTCCATTTCGGAATTTTGCGATTGGCAATTACAGGACGTTGCGAAATGCAGCAGCTATGAACCTGAGGGGCAAAACCTGCGATCGCGAGCAAGTGATAAGTACCATGCGCTAAACAAGCCAATACATGATTATTTTCGGCATCCTGAATGCGATTAAGATGCTCAACTAGTACTAAAAACAATTCTTCTTGGGGTTGTGCCGATAGCGCCTGCATCAGAGCCAGTTCCGATAAATATTGAGCAGCCGTAAGCTTAGCGAGAGTTTTCCCCAAACCCACAAAAGATTGCACCATTTCTGCATTTTTAATCCGATCCATTGATCGCCCTACGGAAACTTGCAGATCATTAACGACAAATAAGCCAGAGCGTCCTGCCATTGCCGAGCGATGTTTGCGTGCTCCAGTAGCCACCGCCTTGATCAAGCCATATTCCTTAGTAAGGATCGTCAATAGGCGATCGTGCTCACCCAAGGGCATTCCCTTAAGATTAATTCCTGTAGCTTGATATTCTTTTGGCAAGATTTTGACTCGATACTAAGTAAAAAAACTCACGTCCAAAGTATAGCTTTTTTTAATAGAAACAAAGAAGACTAAACCTTTAAATCCTGATAAGAAGAGTGTTTTAGGTCTTATTGTGTCATATCCACAACAGGTATAAGTATAAAGAATATTTCTTAGTATCCATATCTTGCTATTTTTTTAGTAAGCATTGTCATATGTACTAAACTCAAGATTAAAACTAGAAACTATTACAAAGATATGATGGCATCTCCAACAACTATTCAGTTATAGCAATCCTAAATGAGATGCGGATGGCTTTGACTTCGCTCAGTCAACCATAAACCGATGGCTGAGCGAAGTCGAAGCCAATAATTCTTCCAAATGATTTAGGACTGCTATATTCAGTGTCCTTGATATTCAATAAATACAGCCTTTTAGAGTTTTGTATAGTACAGACAAGTTTTCAAAGAGATTACTTCGCAAGCTTTTTGAAAATTTATCTGTGACTCAAGAAAGCACAAAGGATGTCTTATCCACAATTTTCGGATTTTTAACCTTTTCAGCTTTATTTGTTATCTCTTGCAATGATGAATCCTGCCAATCGCGGTTTGAGTTCGGTTTTAACTCGAATTACCAATAAATTACAACAAGACTCATTAGTTCATGATGCCTTACATGAACTGAGGAAATGTTTAGATGTTGATCGCGTGGCTTTGTATTATTTCTATTCTCATTGGAAGGGGCAGGTTACCTTTGAAGCTTTGAGCGATCATAAGTATTCGATTATTTGTTCAACGGGTGTTGATGAATGTTTTAAACGAGAGTATGCGGATTTGTATATAGCTGGTCGCATTTATTGGGCAGATGATATTGAAAATGCTCCTATTAGTGATTGCCACCGTGATTTCTTAAGAAGTTTACAAGTCCGCTCCAATTTAATAGCCCCTGTACTCAATAATGGCAAGCTCTGGGGACTATTGGTAGCTCATCATTGTCAAGACGTGAAAAAATGGGAGCAGTCGGACATTACTTCCATGCGTCTATATTCTCAAGGCCTATCGGCTGCTCCATCTATCCAAAGTGAAATTTTAGATTTAGACTAAATTTTATGGTTGGTGATGAGTTGCTCAAACCATTTTTCTAAGCGATCGCCCCAGACTTCGAGGGAATATTCTGCCTCTAATTGCTGACGACAGGCTAAGCGATCAATGGTTTCTAATTTGGAAACTGCTTCAATCAGTCCAGCGACACTTCCCATATCCACAAGAAATCCAGTCTTGCCATGACGCACAATTTCTGTGAGTCCACCGCTACGATAGGAAATCACAGGTACTCCACAGGCAAATGCCTCGATCGCCGCATTACCAAAAGCCTCAATCCAGCGTGGTGTCATTAACAGAGCACTCGATTGACCTAGCTTTTGCTGTAACTCATGGGTAGATAAAAATCCTTCATAATGGATTGCTGCCTTCGGGAAGTCTTTTTGAATCTGTTGCCAATAAGATTGATCTTGAATAAGACCAAATACTCGTAGTGGCAAACCTGTGGCTTGAGCAGTTTCGGCGGCATCTTCTAGTCCCTTTTCAGGAGAGATACGCCCCACCCATGCCAGACTAGGTTGTTCAGGCTTTGCCACAAAATTGTATTGGGTGACATCAATGCCTTTTCCCATAATCATTAAGCGATCGCCATCGCTAAAGGTATCGGCACAGGCGCGAGTATTAACAGCGATCGCATGAGGGCAAAGCTTGGCTGTTTTGCTGACCATCGCATCGATTACGGGCGAGAGGGATGACATACTAATCCAATGGGCGATCGGGCGATGAAAGAATGGGGTTAGATATAGCGGTAGCCAATCGTAGGCAAAATTGAATAATAAATCAAACTGATCTTGGACTTCCCTCGCATAACTCCACATATTTTCGAGAACGGAATCTTGGGGCAACACGACCATATCTATGCCAACTTGGGTTTGGGCGGAAACTTGACTATTGCCTGCTATTGGGGTTAGTTTCGTGACATTGGTAACAGAACCTTCAGGGGCAACAATTTCCACTTCATGTCCTTTTGCCATGAGCGCCTTAGCTGCATTCTGAAGAGTCAATTCTACGCCACCCCCAATTCCAGAACCTAATGCGCCCACGGGAGTAGATAAAAACAGCAACCGATATTTTTTATTCATCTCTTTATTCTTACAAGTAATAACCGTAAAGAAATTTTTAAAAGCGCGGCGAAGCAACGCTTTTAAAAATTTCTTTACGCCATAAAATAAGGGTCGCGCTTTGCGCGACCCTTATTTTTTATTTTATACCCATTAATCCTTTCGTGAGGCGCTTCACCGCAGCACCAGCGACATCGCGATAACGCAACTCACCACAGAGAATCTTGCCCATGCGTTGGCTCGCACTGGGGCGCTTCACTCCCATTTTGTAACCAAAACTGGGAATGCGATAGAAAATATTGGCAATGCGCTGCGCCCATACCATATCTTCACCCCATTCTTCATGGACTCTCTGGGTATATTGCTTTAGAGCATCGGTATTGCCACCGATCGCTTCATCGATCGCTTGACCTGCAAACATACCTGTTAACAAGGAAGGACGAATTCCCTCGGCAGTAAATGGATCGACGATACATGCGGATTCCCCTGTGAGAATCGCATTTTGGGTATGTAGCGGTTGATTGCCATCCCATAAACAAAGCGGATGTCCATATTGCTTAATGGAAGTGATGTCAATACCAAACTTCTGAGCATAAGCAGCACCAATCTCTTTGAGATTTTGCTTCTCACCACCAAGGAATGTGCCTGCGCCAATAGAATATCCATCAGCTTTAGGGAAGTTCCAAATATAGCCATTTTGGACGGAACCAAAGTCAAAATGCGCGGCACTCACATCGGGTGCAGAATGGGGCGCTTCAACTTCAAGAGCTGCTCCCATGCGACGTTTCCTTTCTTTAAAGCCTAGCCATTTTGCCATTGTGCCTTTTGCACCATCAGCAGCAATTAGATATTTTGCTTCAAAGACTTCATTTTCGGTTTTGACTAACCAGCGATCGCTTTTCCATTCAATTCCTGTAACGCCAGTATTGTCGCGGAGTTCTACACCTAATTTTTGAGCTTGTTGGACGAGGTAATGATCAAAGACATCGCGGCGCACCATCCACACTGGTTCTTTAGTTTCTAATGCGACCAGTTCAGGATCGCCCATTTGCCATGTATAGCGAATATTACTGACTGTTAGTGAAACTGCTGGCGAAAAGTCAAAGTCAAACCACTCTTGTACCATCGGCGAAACGCCACCACCACAAGGTTTGTATCGAGGCAGGCTTTCTTTTTCGAGTAACAAAACCGAACGTCCTCGTTTTGCCAAATGATAGGATGCTGAACCACCAGATGGACCTGCTCCCACAACAATGCAGTCGTACATAGGAAAATTTCTTTTGGGTAAAGGTACAAGAAAATCTTCTAGATTTTACCGTTAAAAGTAAATTTCAGCACTTTAGACTAACTTAAAACCCAATCAATCTTTTGAAAGCCATGAAGCATGGCTTTCAAAAGATTGCGCTACAAGAAGTTACGCTTAACTACTTTGGCAGGAAATTCCTTATCGCGGATTTGGACTTGGACAATTTGCCCAATCTTAGCGAGATGAGGCGGTACATAACCAAAGGCGATCGCTTTGCCGAGGGTTGGCGACATTGTGCCACTGGTAACGATACCCACAGTTTCACCTTCAAAACGAATCGGATAATCATGACGGGCAATATTGCGACCTTCCAATTCCAGACCTACTAGTTTACGAGGTACTCCATTCTGTTTTTGATCTTCAAGTACTGCTCGTCCGTAGAATTCTCCCTTCTCTTTGAGATGAATAATCCAATTGATATCCGCTTCCCAAGGTGTAGTGCTATCGTTCATGTCCTGCCCATAGAGGTGCATTCCTGCTTCGAGTCGTAGGGTGTCACGACAACCTAAGCCGCAAGGAACAACACCGAGGTCGAGTAGTTTTTGCCAAAGTGCCTTACCTGTTTCGATGTCGGTCATGATTTCACAGCCATCTTCGCCTGTGTAGCCTGTACGTGCCACGAAGCTACGAACGCCCAATACTTCTGTATAGGTATGCCCAAAGCGCAGTCTGGGTAATTTCATCAAGTCAGCACCGACTAGCTCCTGCAAAGTGGCGATCGCGGTTTTCCCCTGTACGGCAATTAATGTTTGTGATGCGGAGTTATCAACTAAGCGATTGCCTAAGTGTTGTTGTAACCATGCCTTATCCTTTTCGGTGGTGGAAGCATTGACAATTACTGACCAATTTTCGCGATCGCCATCTGACTCATGGTGATAAAAAATTACATCATCAATAATCCCACCTTGTTCATTGAGTAAGACCGTATATAGCGCCTGTCCTACCTTTACTCGACCTAAGTTCGATGGCACAAGTTTGTTTAAGGTTTCAAGAACGCCTTCCCCAGAAATCGCAAATTTGCCCATGTGGGACACGTCAAACATCCCCACCTGCGATCGCACGGCATTATGTTCGGCAATGATACCTTTGTACTGCATGGGCATCTCCCACCCACCAAATTCTACTAATCGCGCACCAGAGCTAACATGAAGATCATACAAAGGGGTGCGCTTGAGAGAGTTGCTCATGATTGCCATTGAAAAAATTGGTTACATCTATAGATTATGCAATCTGAAGTGACTATTATTGACCCTACTCAAACATCATGTGGGCTTGCTCAAACTACGATCACCAAAATCAAAGAGGGCTTGATGTCCAATCCGAATCCTTGAGTATCTTTCAATTTTATGCAGCTTGCAAAATTGGAATTGTTTGAAACTTTTGGCGCTTGGGCAATGGTTCACCTTTTTCTATAACATTTTCTATAGTCATAGTCACCTGTATTAGGACAAATCAAAACCCGAATAGTGTGAGGCGGCGCGAAGCGCCGCCTCACACTATTCGGGTTTTATGTCCTAACAAGAGTGGCGACAGCTATACTAACAGTTCAATCACTTCTTGAGCATTTAGCTTCTACGAATCCGAATTTTTTGTTTTGATGCAATAACAACAGACCCAGCTTCTAAATCTTGACTCCAACTAGACAAAACATCTTGCAATAGAGATACCCTCTCTGAACGAGGTAAATTTTCCAATCTTAAAACTCCACAATGTTGTCTTGCCTGTAGCCAAATCATTTGCTCAAAATCAGAATCCGTCGTAATGATAATGCGTCTTTCTCTTACCGCCCAATTTAAAATCTCACTATCACTCATTTTGCGATCGACATCGCGTACACAAACAACATCATGACCAGAATCCAGTAATAAACTCAATAAAGCTCCACTTGCATTCATATCAAGTAAAAATCTCATGACTATGATGCAACCGACCTTTCAAAAATTTCCTCATTAGCTACTAGACGATAGGCATAGAGTAATGCTGCATAAATATCAGCAATTTCTAAATCTGGATAATCCTCCAAAATTTCCTGCATTGCCGATCCCTTAGACAAAAGCTCTAAAATCATCGCCACAGAAATTCTCATACCGCGAATTGTGGGCTTACCACCCAAAATATTGCGGTCAAAAGTAATTCTTGATAACAAGGATTCATTAGTTGACATAAATCTATCCTGTCCTATCTCTTGTTGTTTTAGATATTACTTACTTGTTGCAATTGCACCTAGGCGATCGCCAAAAGGAAAGAATCTAATAGTGGCTTTACCGATGACATTTTCTTTTGGTAAAAATCCCCAAATATGCGAATCATTACTGTGATTACGATTGTCACCCATCATCCAGTAATGACCTTTAGGAACAACTACTTCACGCATCGTATATTTCGGAGCTTCCGCAATATAGGACTCATCTAGGGGTTGATCATTGCGATAGACCTTGCCATTTTTAACCGCAATGCGATCGCCTTCCACACCGATCAATCGCTTAATGTAAGCCTTGCTCGTATCACTAGTTGCAGGTGTAGCAGGCGGATAGAAAATTAAAATATCGCCGTATTGAGGTTCTTGCCAACGTTGCGAAATTTTGTCTACTAAAATGCGATCGCCAACTTGCAAAGTCGGTTCCATTGAACCAGAGGGAATAAAGCGTGGCTCAACGATAAAAGCACGAAGGAAAATAGCGATCGCAAGGGCAACAGCAAAAATCCGAATCGTTTCACCATGTTGTTGCCACCAAGGTTTGACGGTCACTTGCGAATCGAGCTTATTTTCTGTGGACATGAATCAATATATATATTTGAGCTAACTAAAACTATGTGCGCGACCTGCCCATAACTTTAATATTTAGGAACAGTCAAATTACCTGCACGACTATCAAAGGGCCAGTAACGAAACATCGCTCGACCAACTAGATTCTCTTCGGGCATAAATCCCCATGCGTGAGAATCCAAACTGTTATTGCGATTATCACCCATCACCCAATACTTGCCATTGGGGACAGTGAAAAATGGATGCTCTTTGCCAGACTGGACATTATCAGGACGGAAGCATTTGGGACAGAGAGCATCGTCTTGAGTTGGCAAGGTGTAATTTGGTGGAGCAGCAATGTATGGCTCATTTAGAGGCACATCATTTATAAAGACTTTGCCATCATGAATGCTAATGCGATCGCCTGGTAAGCCAATGACGCGCTTGATATAAACCTTAGTGGCATCAGGCACTACGGGAACATTAGGCGGATTAAAGACAATGATTTCGCCACGTTCAGGCTTACGCCAGCGGAAGGAAAGCTTATCAATAATTAGGCGATCGTCAATTAATAAAGTTGGCTCCATAGAGCTAGAGGGAATATAGCGTGGCTCTGCTACAAATATTCTTACTCCGACCGCTAATAAGACCGCAACTGTCACCGTCGGCAAATTGTCCGCCAAAATAGTTTTGAGCGAACGTTCCTGCACTGGTGGCACTTGTTTCGGATCAGATGGCGGGTTTACTGGAGACTGATCTGTGCGATCGCTAGAATTATCAGATGACATAGAAATGCTCGCGGAATATGTATTTATCTTAAAGCGTCTTTAGTAAGTGTGGCGCAAAGCGCCCACTTACTACTTTTTCAAGACACTAGGAACCTCGATCGCGCGATCGCCAGAAAGGTTAAATTCTTGATGAATTAGTTTGAGTGCTTGTTCTGCTTGATTATCACGTACTACACAGCTAACTTTAATTTCAGATGTGGCGATCATCTCAATATTAATGCCTGCATCTGCTAATGCTCCAAACATACGTGCAGCAATACCAGACTGATTGATCATCCCTGATCCCACGATACTGACTTTACTAATATCGCCATCACAGGATACTTCGCCATAACCGAGATCAGTTGCGACCTGCTTCAGTGCGGTTTCTGCTTTAGCCAGATCCGTAATTGCTACCGTAAAGGCAATCTCATTGACATCGCGATCAGATTGGGACTGCACGATCATATCTAAGCTAATATTTTGCGCTGCTAATTGCTCAAGAATTTTGGCAGCCATCCCCGGACGATCAGGTACTTTCTGGACAGCGATTCTGGCGCGATTGCGATCAAGGGCAACGCCTCGTACTGGTGGATTATTGGCATTACCGATGGTTTTTTCTTGGGATGTTTCGGTCTGTACAGGCACATCAAAGGCTTTTTGGAGAGAAGCGATCGCCGCTTCCCCATCGGTTGCGGCAATCACACAGCTAATTTTAATTTCCGAGGTAGAGATCATCTGAATATTGACCCCAGCCTCAGCCAATGCCGAGAACATTTTTGCTGCGACTCCCGGACGACCGATCATCCCAACCCCAATAATGCTGATTTTGGCAACATTGGAGTCAACAGTAACTGAGCTTGCGCCAATCTCTAAGCTACGGGTGACTAATTCCGCTAGCTGCAATTGATTTTGAGGAATCGTAAAGGCAATATCATTCACCCCCTCAGTTTCTTGCACCGCTTGGATGATTAAGTCCACATTTACGCCTTGTTCAGCAAGGGGGTTGAACAATTGCGAGGCGATCCCTGGACGATCAGGGATTTGCAATAGGGCAATCTTGACTTGATCGTAATCAATGGAAACATTTTCCACAAAACGATTTACCTCTAGGGTTTTCAGATCGCCTGTGCCAATGCGGGGCGAAGTAATCACTGTCCCCGCATCATCAAGCCAACTCGATCGCACACACATTTTTACGCCAAAGTTCCGCGCAATTTCCACTGATCGCGGATGTAAGACCTTTGCACCTAAGCTAGCTAGCTCTAACATTTCATCGCAAGTAATCTCATCGAGCATTTGCGCCTTGGGGACAATGCGGGGATCGGTGGTGAGAATTCCTGGCACATCGGTATAAATCTCACAAACATCTGCCTCAATTGCCGCCGCGATCGCCACTGCCGAAGTGTCCGAGCCACCCCGTCCTAATGTCGTGATTTCTGTGCTTGGCAAACCAGTTGCTGCATCAATCGCCACCCCTTGGAAACCTGCGATCACCACAACCTTACCCCGAGCCAATTCAGCTTTAATTTGATCGGGTTCTACATACAAAATTCTGGCACGAGTATGGTTGGGCTCGGTGACTACCCTTACTTGCGAGCCATTCATGGCGATCGCAGGTTGCCCCACTGCTTGCAGAGCCATACTCAATAAAGCGATCGTGACCTGTTCACCCGTTGCCAAGAGCATATCTGTCTCACGCTCTTTAGCAGCAATTTCTTCAAGGGTTGGGGCATGGGTTGCGGACACAGATTGTGCGAGGGCAACCAGACCATCCGTGGTTTTGCCCATTGCTGAAACGACAACTACGACTTGATTACCCGCATCAACTGTCCGCTTAATGCGATCGCGTACTGCTTTAATGCGATCAGCATCGGCTACGGAGGAGCCACCATATTTCTGAACTATTAGCGCCATTCGTGGGGAAATTTTGTAAACCTGAGAGAATTTCTGAAGATGTTATGCCCAATAACCTAAGTTCAGTCAACTCACTCAAGTTAACTAATTCAAGTCAAAGCATTACAGCTTATCTATAATACATTTCATCTAGGCGATCGCCATACAAGGTCTGTATTAACCTAAAAGATGATTGGCTTTACTTTGCTCTCCAATGGTCTTTTGAGCTGATTGATTTTTACAAAGTATCAGCCTATACATTTTCAACATTGTTAAAAGTTTTTTGCGATACATTGCGATCGCGCTAATTGCCAAGTATTGTTAAGATAATCCGTAAATTTGCTCTGATGGTATTATTGCCAAGTAAGGAGTGAACGTGTACTTAACAAGGAACTGTCTTTTATGCAAACGGGGTCTGTTTCTCCACTGGTTCTGATCATTTTGGACGGCTGGGGATATAGAGAAGAAACCGAGGGCAATGCGATCGCCGCAGCAAATACTCCTGTCATAGATAGTCTGTGGAGTACTTACCCCAAAACTCTCCTCCAAGCCTCTGGCAAGGATGTCGGCTTACCCAAAGGTCAAATGGGCAACTCAGAAGTTGGTCATTTGAATATTGGCGCAGGTCGAGTCGTCCCCCAAGAATTAGTTAGAATTTCTGATGCTGTAGATGATGGCTCACTATTAGCCAATCCTGCACTAGTCAGTGTTTGCGACCAAGTCAAAGCTAATAATGGCAAGTTACACCTAATTGGGCTTTGCTCTGATGGTGGTGTACATTCTCATATTGAGCATTTATTAGGTTTGATCGATTTAGCAAAAGCACAGGGTATCCAAGATGTCTGTATCCATGCCATTACCGATGGTCGGGACACTTTGCCTCAGTCTGGAATTAACTTTATTAAGTTATTGCAAGCCTATCTTAATAAAACTGGTACTGGGCGCATCGTTACTATTAGCGGTCGCTATTTTGTGATGGATCGTGACAAGCGTTGGGATCGAGTCCAAAAAGCCTATGAAGTCTTAACAAATGATCAAATCACCACTGAGCTAACTTCAGCCGTCGATGTGCTAGCCGCAGCTTATCAGGAAAAAATTACCGATGAGTTTTTGCCACCAACAAGAATTGCTCATGGTGCGATCGCCGCAGGTGATGGTGTCATTTGCTTTAATTTCCGACCTGATCGCTCCCGTGAGATCACCCAAGCATTTGTATCTCCAAACTTCACAGGATTTGAACGTGAGCGCATAGAGCCTCTTGCCTATGCCACCTTCACCCAGTACGATAGCTCTCTATCGATCCCTGTCGCCTTCCTACCCCAAAGCTTGACTAATCTGCTAGGACCAGTTGTAGCCAGTCATGGACTTAAGCAATTACGCCTAGCCGAAACTGAAAAATATGCCCATGTCACCTATTTCTTTGACGGTGGTATGGAAGAAGCCAGTGAAGGTGATGATCGTGTACTTGTTAATAGCCCAAGGGTATCGACCTATGATCAAGAGCCAGCTATGTCGGCGACTGAAGTCACCAGAATTGCTTCAGAGGCGATCGCCAAGCGAATTTATTCGCTGATTGTGATCAACTACGCAAATCCTGACATGGTGGGACATACTGGTAACTTTGAAGCAACAGTCAAGGCTCTAGAACATGTAGATCGATGTTTGGGTAATCTCCTATCTAGTATCGCAAATGCAGGCGGTACAGCTCTGATTACCGCCGATCATGGTAATGCAGAATGTATGTGGGATGAAGATGGCAATCCTTGGACAGCCCATTCCAGTAACCCCGTACCCTTTATTTTGGTGGAGGGTGAAGGACGCAAGATTCATGGTCATGGTGCAGATGTCAAGCTTAAGCCCACAGGTGGTCGCCTTGCAGATATTGCGCCAACTATTCTAGAAATCCTCCAAATTCCTAAACCACCTGAAATGACTGGATTGTCTCTCTTGGAGCCAGCCAGTTATGAAGTCAAAAAGCTCAAAACACCAGTAAAAATCGGTAAATAACAAACAAGGGGCAATTTATGCCCCTTGTTTGTTATTTGGCAGCTATAGGTTTGTGGAAGAGTAACCCTTCGGTGTGCTCTTCACCTATAGCTGCCAAGGATTTAGGACTGCTAAGTAGCTCAGCATAGTCATAAACCAAACCCAAATTGCTATTTCGCACGCATATAGTTGTTTTAAATAATTAGCAGAGGGGGCTTCGACTCCGCTCAGCCCTCGGTGTAAGCTATCTGAGCGAAGTCGAAGCTGTAGTTTTTATTTGAATTATCTATAGTCTGCTAAACAGCAATTTGGGTTTTAACTTTATGACTATGCCTAACTACTTACAGCCTGTTGAGGCTTTGAGTAGTACAGAAATATTTTTGAAAGCGGCGAGAAGCACTGCTTTCAAAGATATTTCTGGGATTTAAGTAAGTGCAAAGCGCTGTATATGAGAAAGCGAAAGCTGCAATACATCAATTTTCATTTTTAGGATGCAGAATATTAAGAGGCGATGAGCATGTCTGATCGTCTTATTTATTTTTAACGGCTTTTCTAAGCAGGCGTAAAACGGAAAAAATCACAAAGCGATTTTTTCCGTTATGCACATGATGCATAACGCTTTGTGCCACGCACATGTCTATATCAAACTCACGTTGTTTTTAGGATATTTCAAGGGATTACAGCAATGTCGAAACTTACAAGGCGCGAGTTTATCGCCGTTAGTAGCCTAACTGCTGGATTTGCGATCGCTGTTCAGCCTATTTCCGCGAAAGTAATTACCACTACTAGCAAGGGGCTCATTGCAGGAGAAGTAAAAATTCCTGTTAGTGGTGGTACGATTCCCGCCTATCGAGCACAACCCGCCAAAGGAAAAAATTTCCCTGTAATTCTAGTAATCCAAGAGATTTTTGGTGTTCATGTATATATTCAAGATGTATGTCGTCGCTTAGCCCAATTAGGATATTTAGCGATCGCTCCCGAATTGTTTTATCGCCAAGGCGACGTATCGAAACTAGCCGATATAGCTCAAATTAGAGCCATTGTGAGCAAGGTTCCTGATGCTCAGGTATTTGCAGACCTCGATGCAACCATAGAATGGGCAGTCAAATCTGCGCAGGGTGATATTCAAAAGTTGGGGATTACAGGATTCTGCTGGGGTGGCAGGATTACATGGCTCTATGCAGCCCATAATCCCAAGGTCAAGGCTGGTGTCGCTTGGTATGGCAGACTCGTTGGTGAATCAACAGAACTCACCCCCAAGCATCCCACTGATATTGCCAAAAATTTACAAGTGCCCGTTTTAGGACTGTACGGCGGCAAGGATACAGGTATTCCTCTAGAGACCGTTGAGAAAATGCGCGAACAGCTTAAGGGTTGCAGCAATAATTCGGAGATCGTTGTCTATCCTGAAGCACCTCACGCTTTTCATGCCGATTATCGCCCCTCGTACCGCAAAAAAGAAGCCGAAGATGGATGGAAACGATTGAAAGCTTGGTTTAAGAAAAACGGAGTTTAAATGAGCGCCTAGAAGCAAAGCTTAAGAGAAAGGCGGCGCGAAGCGCCGCCTTTCTCTTATTGGGTTTTATATCCTGATCACTTGGCGACAGCTAAGCTTCGACTTCGCTCAGCTAAGCTTCGACTTCGCTCAGCTAACGTTAGCTGAGCGGAGCCGAAGCCACAGGTACTTGAATCAATAGCAAGTCCCTAATTAACGTCAGTTCGACGAAAGCGGAAAATGGTAAAAATCGCTTAGCGATTTTTACCATTTTCCACCATTTGCGCGGCGCGAAGCGCCGCGCAAATGGCGTTATCGAACTTACGTTTAATTACGAGAAAGTCTTATCGCATATACAAAATCTCGTGAAGTACGGGATTGTGCCTCGCTTGCTTGAAAAGCGCTATATTATGTAAAGGAATATAAAGTATTGTAAATAAATCGTAATTTTCACATGCAAAATAAAGTTGTTGTCATTGTCGGTGCAACAGGTGGAATTGGTTCAGCACTTGTACCAAAATTAGCAGAGGCAGGCGCAAAATTAGTTCTCGTAGCGAGAGATATCCATAAATTAGAGGAACTCGTTAACAATATTGAAGATGATTACGATGCTGAAGCGATCGCTATTCCTACAGATATTACTAAATATGCTCAAGTTGAAGGAATGGTGCAACAGGCGATCGCGCAGTTTGGACAGATTGATGTCTTAGTTAATGCCGCAGGTGCAGGTATTCTTAAACAATTCAATCGCATTGAGCCACAGGAACTTGATTACCTGCTCGATCTCAATCTCAAAGGAAATTTTTATACGAGTCAGTTAGTTGCTAATGCGATGAAGGATCGCAAGATTGGACATATCTGTAATGTAATTGGCATTTTAGGTAAGCATCCGATGGCAATGGCAGCCGCCTATTGTGCTTCTAAATTTGGAGCCGTTGGCTTTAGCAAATGTATGGCAGATGAGTTACGTCGCTTCGGAATTAAGGTAACTCTGTTTTATTTTGGGGGAATTGATTCGCCATTTTGGGACAATGTCAGTCTCAAAGTCGATCGCAGCAAAATGTTAACGACCGAAACTGCGGCAAATGCAATTATGTTTGCGCTCTCGGCAGATCCTCAAGCTGTACCGATGGAAATCAATATTCAACCTGAAAGTCATTTGTTCTTTTAAAAACGTCAGTTCTTAAGCTGGCAAATTTTATAATCCCATCAGGAAAAGCCTTGCTAAGCAAGGCTTTTCCTTAAGAGAGGGTTGGCTACGCCAACCCTCTCTTATCCTGTTTCGAGAAATCTCCTGAAGAAAGAATCGGCGCAATGCGCCGATTCTTTCTTCAGGGAATATTTGTTGCAAATTGCTGAGAAGTATTTCTATCTCGCCTAAATCACATTTAATGATAGATAGCCACTTTTTCTGGTGAACCCAGTCCTATAGCTTGGAGTTTGGAGAGCAAAATGAAAAAGAGACATCTATATATATTAACGATATTCATCACGATCGCCTCCTGTGGTGTAGCAATCAAAGCAGCAGAAGTATTTCAATCACGCACCGTCAAAATACCTAGTCCTGCGGAAATGTCAAAATTAGCGGACTCCTTCAGTGCCCAAGACATTTCCCAACTGGAAATCGATGATGTCCTTCGCGATCGCCTCCGCTTTGATCCACAGTGGCAAGAAATCGTTCAAGCTATCCGCCAAGATATTATCGTTGCCAAATGGGGAAAAGAGACTTTAGCTAATCCCGCATGGAAAAAGTACGGAGCTAAGGCATATCCATTGCTGAGCTATTATGCGCGTTCCCGCGAGGAAACTAGACAGAATTATGGTGTTGAAGGTATTCGCAATCTTGGTAAACCCTATACAACCATATGGCTTCGTGAACAAATTCAACGCCGCTTAACCTACCCTAGTTTGTACGAAATCGCTCCCTATATCTCCGAGGCTAAGAGTAAAGACTGGGAGAAAGATTTCGGCTTAGATGATCCTCAAGTCCGCAAAGAGCTAATCAGTCTCGCTAAAGCTAATCTCGAACCCAAAAATTCTCCGCAGTATTATAGTCAATTCAACTTGGAGTTTTTGACGAGACTCCTAGGTTATGAAGCCGTATATGGTAAATCCCCATACGAAAAAGATAAGAACTTCGCAGGTTTATCGGAATGGGTGAACTATGAGCAGTTATCAAAACCGACAGATAGTCAAATCAAGTCTGCGATCGCACTCTATCAAAAACTGCCTAGCGATGCTCAGGAATATATCTTGGTCGAGCGACTTGGAGCGATCAAAGCAGGAGAAATCACTCCCTTTGGGCGAGCTTTCTTCCGCTCTTTGATTAATGAACCAAATTCTAATGATCGGATTTGGGCGATCGCTGAACTAGATCGGCATGGGGATGCTCAAGGGACAGAATTCCTTCAAAATATTTTGAACAACGACCTATCCCAGCTTCATTCCCTTGCTAAGATCGTTAGTTATGAGAATTTCGCGAGTAAAGGAGACCATGCCTATTACCTGCTCTTAGGGATGGTGACTAAATATCCGCAATCCAAATTTGCGATCGCCTGTCGTGAGTATGGAGATTTAACAGGACGCTCCTATTTTGATGGTGAGTCTCGCAGTCAAGACATCCTCTCGCGTAATGCTAACCGCACTGAGAAAGAACGCCTCAACGCATGGCAGGACTGGCTCAAGAAATATCCTGATCATTCTGGAGCTGATGATGCTAACTATTTCCTTGCCCTCAGTCTCCAAAACAACAATGACATTGTGGGCGCAATGAGACTGTGGATCAAAATCATGGTGCAACCCATGGGCGATCGCGATGCTATCTATCTCGCTTTTCCCCATGTGCGTACTCTCCTCGATGTGGGACTGTCTATCGAACAAATGCAAACCCTCTTGCAGGAACCAAATAATCAACCCCTAGCACCACTCCTGAAATATGCAATCGCCATTCAATATGCGCGATCGCACAACTATGCAAAAGCTTTAGAAACCACTGCCAACTTAAATTTAGATACAATTCCCGACCGTATCCTCGAAGAATACTATTACCCCCAAGGTCGCTGGTGGCGTGAGGATAATCGAGCGGTCAATTTTAAGAAAGAAGCGCAATCACTCCTGAGTGAACAAAAACTACGCTGGCAAAAACTATGGCAATGGCAAATCGAAAATACTCCCGAATCTCGCTACCAAATCGCTTCAGATTGGGCAGGGATAAGCGGATGGAAAAATGGTTATTTACCAATCTGGGATGGATTTCGCCTCTATCGCATCCCTACGGACTGGGAATGCAACAAGTGGTGGGTATGCGATGAATCTAAACGTAGTAGCTCTGAGATTTTGGCTAAATATCAAGGCGGCAGTCAAAATGCGATCGCCATTGCTCTCTATCAAAGTTTACTCGACGACAAAAATCTCTCTCCTGCGATTCGTGAAAAATCTTTGTATATGGTTGCCATGACCCTACTTAGCCAGTGGGAAAACCACACTTTCGCAGAAACCCAACGTATCCATCCCCCCGCAGGATTAAGTGCTAGTGGGCAATATCGTCAGCTCAGTAGTAGACGTAGCTACTCTTATCAAGACTACGAACAGAGGGAAAAGAGTATGCTCTCTGACTATCAGCGACGAATCGATAGCATTATCACCGAGTTACAGGTCAAATTTCCTCAAAGTCCTTATATCGATGACTTGCTATTTTCCAGCTTCTTTCTCAGTGAGCAACCCCGTTATTTACAAAGGCTACTAGAGAGATATCCCAACAGCGATCGCGCTGCTGAAGCCAGATTTCTGTTAGACCTAAAGAAATAAAGAGAGGGTGGCTAAGCCACCCTCTCTCTTTTAGAAAAACAGATAATGGTGAGAATTCTTTCTAAACTATTGCGAGTTCTCTCAAAACGTGATAGAACGAAATGATGAGTTTATTCCATCATAAGCAAATGTATGAGGAAACAAACTAATCAAATCAATCAATCATTATTATCTCTTTGGTTCCCATAATATGAGTATAGATCTACCTGTAAGTCTACAGCCAGATGGTTTTGGCGCGTCTTTACAAGCTTTGCAATCACATTTGCAAGGTTTCCTCGCAGAATATGAAGACAAAGTTGCTCAAGCCCGCGCTCAACTCGCTCACGTTGAAGCCCTCCTTGGCAGCCTGCCTGCCGAAGCTCCTAAAGCCAAAGGTAAAAAGAAAGAAGCTGTAGTTGCTCCTGTTGTTGTTGCTCCTGTAATTGCTGAAGTTCCTAAAGCCCCTACCACCAAAGGTCGTAAACCCAAAGCCGCCGCTAAACCTGAAGCAGTTCCTGCCGCCACATCTGCTGCTAAAGGAAAAGGAAGAGGACATCGTCGGGGTTCATTGACAACTCGTCCTGCATACGAAGGACTAACCCTGACAGAATCGATCGAAAAGATTTTGAATGAGCGCCAAGGCCAGGCAGTTAATGCAGATGATGTAGTAAATATCCTTTATGGAGATCTGCCTGAAACTGTTTTCCGTGTAGCAAAAGAACGTGTCACCAAAAATCTATCTAAGGGTAAAGGTGAAAATAGATGGAAGCGTGTTCCTAATCAGCTCGGTTACTACACACTTTCCCTCGAAAGTTTGAAAACAGTTCCTACGTCAACCATTAAGAGAGGCAGAGGTGCGGCTAAAGCGGCGGCTCCTGCGGCTAAGGTAGAGAAAGCTCCTAAAGCTGCTGCCAAGGCTCCTAAAGCTGCTGCCAAGGCTCCTAAAGCTGCTGCCAAGGCTACCAAGGCTCCTAAAGTTACTGCTAAAGCGGCTGCACCTAAGACTCCTGCTAAAGCAAAAAAGTCTGAGGCTGCGGTATCCAAAGCTGCTCAGCCCAAAAAATCTGGTCGTTCTAGCTCCTTAGCATTCCGTCCTCTTTATCAAGGTAATACTTTAACCGACGCGATCGAGAAGGTTTTACAAGAGCGTAAGGGTGAGTTCGTTAATGCTGATAGCGTCGTCAAGGCTTTGTATGGCGATCTCTCTGTTGAGAATTTCCGTCAAGCCAAGGATCGAGTTACCAAAAACCTGTCTAAGGGCAAGCTAGATGGTAAGTGGGAAAGAGTTCCTAATCAGCTAGGTTATTACACCTTATCGATGTCTGCGGTTAAGGCATAAAACCTTTATCCAGAGATAGCAATACAAATTTGCTTAAACCCAAATAAAGGCAGCGCGTAGCGCTGCCTTTATTTATTGGAATCTATTCTTTAAACGTCAGTTCGGGTCAAGCTGGCAAATTCAGTCAAGAGTTGCGGCGCTTCGCACGGCAATTCTTGCGTAACGCTAGTTCAAGTTAAGCTTACAAATTTGATAAGTGCAGAATCAGGATCTTGGCGTAGTAAGGCTTCTGATTTTGCACTTTGAGAGAGGCTTTATTAACTTGAGTTCGATAACGCCATTTGCGCAGCGCTTCGCACCGCGCAAATGACGGAAAATGGTAAAAATTGCTAAGCGATTTTTACCATTTTCCGCCTTCGTCGAACTGACGCTTTATTAAGCAAATCCTCTCTCAAAGCTAGTTTCCAGTTATCCCGAACTCGCGTTAATTATAAAAAAGCTCTATTTACGAGCTTTTTTGCTTGTATTGTGCGTATTGATGCTTTAGAATATCCAACGGGAGAGATGGCAGAGTGGTCGAATGCGTTCGACTTGAAATCGAATGTTGTGAAAGCAACCGAGGGTTCGAATCCCTCTCTCTCCGTAAATGAACCAAAAAAGCTACCGTAAGGTAGCTTTTTTGGTAATGAGGTATTGCTAGTAATACCCTTTTGTTTTAGTCATTTTCGATCGCCTGTTTAACCATTACCTTATCTTCAGCGATCGGTAATAATACAGCCGATTCCTGTGCTGATTGCAGATGTGGATGACTAGGATTAGCATTTTGAGATTTACGGGAAGTTTGCCAAGTGATGAACTTGGATTTTAGGAAACGAAATGCGGGGGGAGCGCCAAACCACAGAACAACTGCACTTAAAATAATAGAGCTAATTTTCACAACTCCAGAGACTAAAGTCTCAAGGGGAATGAGCGTGCCTGCATAGTAGGCAACACCTGTAGTCACTAACCCCCAAACCAAAGCACCTGTGGCGTTAAAAAAGAGGAACCTTGAGTAGGACATTCCCGACAGCCCTGCCATTGGTCCCGCAAAGATACGCAAGATGGCGATAAACCTTCCAAAGAAAACTGCGCGATCAGCACTACCACGGAATTTCTCACGGGCGATCGCTATTTCATCAGTGGGCATCCGAAATAATTTACCGATTTTTTCTAAGACTGGTAAACCACCCCAACGACCTAACCAATAGCCTGCACTATCTCCGAGGATTGCTCCTGCTACGGTACATAGCAAAACTAATGGATAACGCAATTCACCGTTTCCTGCGAGGAAACCGCCTACCAGTGTAATCGTTTCCCCCGGTAATGGGATGCCAGCATTCTCAAGCATAATGCCCAAGAAAACGATCCAGTATCCATACTGTTGCGTCCATTCTTGAATAATTTCTAGCGAAAAAAACTCAAAATGCATGAGTTGTAACTCAAAGTCTAGTGGGCTAAATTTGGATGTAAAAAATTGTTACTTTTTGTATCATTATAGGCGCTTGTCCGTCAAAAAACAGACCTATAAGTCAGCCCTTAGACTGGATTTTCAACTAGCGCAGGTAAAGATACTACTAACTATAGATTAATAGAGATCGCGCTTACAGGACAAGCCGCAATACATTGTTCGCAAACTACACATCGCGATCGCGTAAAGGTGAGTTGAAAACTCTTCGGATCGAGGGTCAGGGCTTCAGTGGGGCATACACCAGTGCATAAGCCACAGTCAACACATGCCGTATCGTCAATTACAATTTCGCGCCCATGTAATGAAACCTCGATATCTTGCGATCGCATCCATTCGACGGCTTCTTCGAGTTGGTCGATATCCCCTGATAGCTCTAGTACCATCTTGCCGACTTTATTGGGGGCAACTTGAGCGCGGATGATATTTGCGGCAATATTAAAATCTTTGGCAAGCCGATAGGTGAGGGGAATGTTGATCGCCCGTTTAGGGAAGGTGAGGTTAACTCTTTTTTTCATAATTGGTGTTTTTGGGGTATTACCCACCCTAATCAATCAGCAATACTAATTATGAAACTAATGCTGGGATTTTTATCATCGAAAATATCGAAAGGATCTGTTTCCCGACTGAAGATCAGGAAACAAAGACTAGAGAGGCAGTGCGAAGCACTGCTTCTCTAGTTGATAAATAAATAGTCAAACAGGACAAAAGCTGATAAACTCACGGAGACTTTTTTGCTTGCTGAAATGGACTAGCAGATAGGGATATGGGCAAAATATTTATTTCCGCAGGTCATAGCGTTTTTGAAGGTTCGTTCCGCGATCTCAGTGAAGGCATTGGCGGCATAATCGAAATGGCTGAATTGGTAGCCACTAGAGACCTATTAATTGCTGAATTACGATCGCGGGGGATTGCGATCGCTATACCTAGTGATGACCTGACCTCAGAAGAGATGATCGCATGGATTAATTCAAGGGCAACTAGTCAAGATGTGGCTCTATCCCTCAATCTCGATACAGTTACTTCCCCAGAACTACGAGGAGCCACAACCTATTACATCGCCAATAATACGATTCGCAAACGTCAGGCAGAAATTATTACCAATGCCTTAACAAAGCGTGTTCCTGAAATTACTAATCGAGGCGCAAAAGCGGACACGATCGCTAGTATTGGCAGTTTGAGCTTTTGTCGCCAAATTGTCATTCCTTCAATTTTGTTGGAATTAGTTTTTGCAAATACTTCACAGGATCGCCTACTGATGCAAACAAGGCGGCGTGACTATGCGATCGGTATTGCCGATGGCGTACAGACATGGATTAATGAAACGGCAACTACGATTCCTGTATTCACTCCCGCGAACCGTATTCCCGTCACTAAGCCTGTTACCTATCCAGAAATTAATATCAATCTCAATGGGCAGAGTTATGAAGAAAAGGGGATTTTAGTTGCAGGGAATGTTTTAGTTCCAGCCGATTTGGTCGATCGCCTCGGTTTCGATCTGAGTCAAATCCCTTTAACCTGCCGTCTGCGCTATCAAAGTATTGTCTATGTACAGGCGATCGCTCTCCGTGAACTGAATACTTCTGTATCTTGGGATAGCACCACTCGCACCCTCTATCTAAAAACGATTTTTAAGGTATTCACTGGGCAAGTTGATCAGATCATGGGTGTGGGTAATGCCTCAGAAGTGCAGTTGCTGATGTTCCTCAAAAATAATAATGAGACTGCCCTCACCAACTATGGCGATTTACCACATATATATCGTGAGGAAGCAGAAATCGAAGGCGTAAATCATGATATTGCCTTTTGTCAAATGTGCATTGAGACAGGATTTCTCCGATTTGGCAGAGGTATTGAACCTGAGCAAAATAACTTCGCGAGTCTTGGCGCTGCACCTTCTGCAAGTGCAACGGCTAAAATATCAGGAGCGAGTTTTGCCGATCAGCGCACAGGTGTGAGAGCGCATATCCAACATCTCAAAGCCTATGCGAGCAATGCTCCTCTATTTCAACCTGTTGTTGCTCCGAGATTCCATTTAGTTGCAAGAGGCGTTGCCCCAGTCTTAAGTCAACTCACAGGACGCTGGGCGATCGATCCTCTCTACGATCGCAAAATCCTCGCTCTCATTCGTCGCCTCTATGAATCCGCAGGCATTTTTTGATTTTTTGCTGAAGCGATCGCCTCTATTAGAGCTTTGCTCTCTGCTGCACCTTCTGACTTTTTGAATTGCCAAGGATAGGGAATTTTGCCACTTAGCACCATCCGAATACCAACAGGAAAAATACTTAGCAATGCTTTTAAATCTTTAAAATCGTCACTGACTAGTCGTACTGCAAATTTACTTTCATCGATCCAACCATCTTCTTTCACTAAATCGAGCAGAGTGTGACGATGACGCTGTGGCATGGATTCTGGCAAATCACGATTAGCGAGAATCTCATGCTTGATTTGGGAAATTCGATCTAGGGGTTGCACTTCTACTGGACAAACTTCATTGCAGTTATAGCAGCGTGTACAGTCCCAAACAAAGCCTGACTCATTATATTTTTCGACCCTTTCCTCGGTGCAATCGTCACGATTATCCGCCATGACGCGATATGCCTTAGCTAGGGCATGAGGCCCCACAAAGCGATCGCTGACTGCTGCGGAGTTACATTCGGAATAGCAGGAACCGCAGAGAATACAGTTAGCAGCAGCTTGAAGTTTTGCCCGTTGAGCAGGAGTTTGTAGAAATTCAGTCTTGCTAATTTGTCGTGATGCGGTGGAGACATAGGGATCGACTTTGTGGAGGTTATCCCAAAATTTGGTCATGTCCACAATTAAATCCTTAATCACAGGCAGGTTTTGCATTGGTTCGATGATCAGTTCTATATCATGCTCCCCCATCACTTCACTAATATGTTTCTGACAAGCTAAGCCCGATCGCCCATTAATTCGCATTGCACAGGAGCCACAGATTGCATTGCGACAGTTGCGCCGAAACCCAACCGAGCCATCCTGTTCACTTTGAATCCTAATTAATACATCTAATACTGTAGTGCGATCTGGATCGGCTTCAATTTCAAAGGTTTGATAGGTAGGTTCGCTAGTACGTGATGTTTGGCGGTGAAGCGTGACGGTAATATTCATAGATAATATCGGCGATCGGGCTGTGAGCATTAAGTTTAACTTTAACGCAATGTTTGATAGATGGTGCAATTACCTGAAGAGATTTCAATGTTGTAATTTTGGCATTGCACATATTCAGAATGCTCAAAAGTCGTCTTATAGAGTATACCAACCTACTGAGTGCTCATACTAATAGACCCATTCGCGTTGCCAACCATCATAAAGACCATGCTCGCAATCAATTCCCAAACCAATCTCATGAATCCATACCATTATCCCGTCTTACGACTAGGTAGGTGAGCATAGTAAAACGTAAAACCAGAGATTGTTCTGCCTGCTACGCGGGCGGAACAATCTCTGGTTTTACGTTTTAAGCTACTTAATAAAACTTGCCTTTTATCATCACTCATAGTCAAGTTCTAAGTAGAAGTACTGATCATAGTTAGGATTAGTGGTGTTTGCGCTGGCATTCCTAAACTATATCCTGAGGAAATAACCTTAGCTCCGAAGTAGGAGAATTGAGGAATAGGTCTGCTCGTTTGAGAACTGATGACGATATTTTAATTTGCTTAAGGGTTACTAATCCCTCCGCAACAAATGATTGACAGAGTGCAGCATTATTTCCTTTATTAAAACTAGTTTCATAATAAACTTCGCGAATACCTGCGGACACGACCAACTTTAAACAGGAAATGCAGGGTTCCAAAGTTACATAAATACTTGCACCATCAGTGGAGATGCCATGTTTTGCAGCTTGGGCGATCGCATTAGCTTCTGCATGAACCGCCCTTGAGGGGAACTCCTTACTCGCATCACAGGTGCTGACATTGGGATAGCAATAGCCTTGGGTGGTGCAATGCACTGAGCCTGAGGGGGAGCCGTTGTAACCTGTAGCTAAAACTTGCTTATCCTTAACGATTACTGCGCCCACGGGAAAGGCTAGGCAGGTAGATCGCATGGCAGCAAGTTTAGTCAGCAGCATGAAATATTCGTCCCATGTTGGGCGTTGTTGGTATGCAGCATTATCGAGCAATTCAGGCATGGGTCAGCAAGTTTATAAAGTGTCAGGATGCGGTTTTAGTTATAGCGCAAGGATATAGCTAATTCAGATAAAAACTAAAGATTTGACTTCGCTCAGCTAACTTATACCAAAACTAAAAATGGCTACGCCATTTTTAGTTTCTCAAATCCTTACTGGGTTTGGTTTTTAATTCACGAAAGTGTTGTCACACTTTCGTGAATTGGTATTACATCGAGAGCTGAGCGAAGTCGAAGCCCATCTGCAAGTAATTTAAAACAACTATATATAGATATAGCAGTCATAAATCATTTATAGATTTTTGGGAGTTGTGGAAGCGCACTCCGAATGGGTGCGCTTCCACAAACCATTTAGAATTTCTATATAACTAATTGTGGAGTTTTCTTTCTAATTTTTGGCTCGCTTGGGACATGGAAAAACAGAATACCCAATAGATGAGGGCAACAAATAGATAAACTTCAGCATAGCGTCCGATAAACTCTGGCTGTGACAGAACAGTACGGGCAATACCCATCAGATCGACTAGTCCCACGATCGCTACTAGCGATGTATCTTTAAACAGACCAATAAATTGTCCCACAATTGCAGGGATTGAAGCTTTGAGGGCTTGCGGCAAAACGATCAAAGCAATAGTTAGAGGGATATTTAATCCTAATGCTCTAGCGGCTTCGGCTTGACCTTTAGGAATTGACTGCAAACCGCCACGAACATTTTCGGCAAGATAAGCAGCACTGAATAGCACAAAGGCTGCGATCGCTCTCAAGACGCGATCGATTTCTAAGCCTGCGGGTAAAAATAAAGGCAACATTACCTGCGCCATAAAGAGAATGCCAATCAAGGGAAGACCTCGCACTAGCTCAATGTAACAGGTGCAAAATAATTTGATGATCGGTAAAGTGCTTTGTCTTCCTAAAGCTAATAAAACTCCCAGAGGGAAAGAGAAGGTAATCCCAGAGATAGCTACGATCAAGGTCAATACGAGTCCATTCCAGACATTCACATCAACGGTTGTTAATCCGAAATTACCGCCAACTAACCATAGAGAAATTGGAAAAGAAATAAACCACGCGATCGCCAAAGCTAGCGAACTGATCTCAAATCTCTTACATCGCTGTCCAATGATGAAGCCAACCGCGATCGCACCACTAATGCCTAACGTTAATCCTTTAAAAAGCAGTTCAACAGGTAGCAAAATTGCAAGAGCGATGGATAAAGCCCCGATCGAGATCGCCACAGTGCGACTAAACCGCCCCCATAGTCCCCATGAAATTCCTGCTAAGCTTCCTACGATCGCTAAAACACCCCATAATCGCCAAAATTCGGTGACAGGGTATAGCCCCACCAGAAATAGACGCAAATTACTACTGACAACTTCCCATTGAGCCTTAGTTGTTGCCCAAATCCAGAGATTACTCACTGATAGGTATAAAAACCAAATACAAATAATTGTGAGTAGGGTATTAAACCAACTGCTAAAGAGATTCTTTTTTGCCCATTGCCAAGCAGTTTGTGATATTTGCGTTGGCATTGTCACGGGAGTTTGCGTCATAAACAGACACCTAGAAGATAGCTATTATTGCTGGTAGCTCTTGTGAGCTATCAGCAATAATATAGCAGTCCTAAATCATTTGTAGATTTTTGGGTTTGTGGAAGCGCAACTCGAAGGGTTGGGCTTCCACAAAGGATTAACTTGTTTAAGCGTAATCCTGTAGGGCAGTCACAGAAATTGCTCCAGATTGAAGAGAACGAATGGCAGAGATCGCAGCTTTAGCTCCTGCAAGGGTAGTAATTACAGGGATTTTGTAAGCTAGAGCCGTGCGGCGAATCATCTTACCGTCGGTTTTTGCTTCTTCGCCACTAGGTGAATTAATAATCAATTGAATTTGACCATTTTTCATAGAGTCACCAATGTGGGGACGACCTTCATGCACCTTGAGAACTTGCTTGGACTCAATGCTATTGCGGCGGAGGATTTTGTGGGTTCCTTCTGTTGCCACAATCTTGAAACCAAGCTCAATAAAGGCTTCAGCAACTGATGAGATACCACTCTTGTCGCGATCGTTAACTGAGAGAAATACAGTTCCTTCGAGAGGGAGATTAGTACCTGCGGCGATTTGAGCCTTAGCAAAGGCGCGTCCGAACTCGGTATCAATACCCATAACTTCGCCCGTCGATCGCATTTCAGGACCTAAAATCGTGTCGGTTCCTGCAAACTTGGCGAAGGGAAGTACGGCTTCCTTAATAGAAATGTGCTTAGGAATGACTTCTTCGGTTAAGCCCAACTCCGCAAGGGTTGTGCCTGACATAATTCTCGAAGCGTAGTTAACAAGGGGAACATTAATTGCCTTGCTGACATAGGGAACTGTACGCGAAGCGCGAGGATTTGCTTCGAGAATAAATACCTTGCTCTCTTTGAGGTTGTTATTATTCAACTGCACAGCGTACTGAATATTCATCAAACCAATTACGTTCAGAGCCTTAGCGAGGCTAATCGTCCAAGCGCGAATGGTGGTGAGAACTTCAGTAGGCAAAGAGAAGGTGGGAATCGAGCAAGCGGAGTCGCCTGAGTGAATCCCTGCTTCTTCGATATGTTCCATGATGCCGCCGATGGTGACATTGCCCTGTTGATCAGCGATCGCATCCACGTCTACCTCGATCGCTCCTTCTAGGAACTGATCGATGAGTACGGGGTGTTCTGGCTCGATGATAATGGCGCGGCGCATATAGTCTTCGAGTTCGGCATCGGAGTAAACTACTTCCATACCACGACCACCGAGAACGTAGCTAGGACGCACAACTACAGGATAGCTAACTCGCTGAGCAACAGCGATCGCCTCTTCTTCAGAACGGGCTAAACCGTTATTCGGTTGCAAGATGCCCAGCTTTTGGCAAATTGCTTCAAAGCGTTCACGATCTTCGGCAGTGTCAATGGAATCAGGTGAAGTTCCCCAAATCTTGGTGGTGGAACTATTTTCCTCTAGATAACGTAACAGTGGCACGGATAGCTTCAGAGGCGTTTGTCCACCAAACTGAATGATCACCCCTTCAGGATTTTCGGCTTCGATGATGTTCAAGACATCCTCGCGAGTTAATGGCTCGAAGTAGAGGCGATCGCTAGTGTCGTAATCGGTAGAAACGGTTTCAGGGTTAGAGTTAACCATGATCGTCTCAAAACCTGCGGCGCGTAAGGCATAACTCGCATGGCAACAGCAATAGTCAAATTCAATCCCCTGACCAATCCGATTGGGTCCCCCACCGAGAATCATGACTTTGCGCTTAGTGGAAGGCATGATCTCCGATTCTTCCTCATAGGTGGAGTAGTGATAGGGAGTAAGCGCTTCAAACTCGGCGGCGCAGGTGTCAACGGTTTTGTAAGAGGGAATTACGCCAAGGGATTTGCGATAAGTACGCACGGCATCTTCGTTTGTGCCTGTGAGATAGGCAATCTGGCGATCGCTAAAGCCCATCCGCTTAATTTCTAGCATCTCATCCTTAGCGATGCTTTCGAGCTTCCGACCCTTGATCGATAGTTCGATATCGGTAATCTCGCGCATTTTTTGCAGGAACCAAGGATCGATGTTGGTTAGTTCAAAAATGGCTTGAACCGACAGCCCCGAAAGGAATCCGTCACGGATCGAGAAAATGCGATCGGGGTTAGGAGTCCGCAAGTTGTACTTGATTTTGTCAAGTTCGGGTAATTTTTCTTCGCGATCGCCACCAAAGCCAAAGCGACCAACTTCTAGCGATCGCAAAGCTTTCTGGAATGACTCTTGGAAGGTGCGCCCGATTGCCATTGCTTCACCGACGGATTTCATTTGGGTGGTGAGAATTGGCTCAGACCCGGGGAATTTCTCGAAGGCAAAGCGAGGAATTTTGGTAACAACGTAATCAATGGTTGGCTCGAAACTGGCGGGAGTTTTCTTGGTGATGTCGTTGGAAATTTCATCAAGGGTGTAGCCAACCGCTAGTTTTGCCGCAAATTTGGCGATCGGGAATCCTGTAGCTTTGGAGGCTAGCGCCGAACTGCGGGATACGCGGGGATTCATCTCAATGACGACCACTTCGCCATTTTCAGGATTGATCGAGAACTGGATATTCGAGCCACCAGTTTCAACACCGATTTCACGAATGATCTTAATTGCGTAGTCCCGTAGGCGTTGATATTCCTTATCGGTCAAGGTTTGAGCAGGTGCAACCGTAATCGAGTCGCCTGTGTGAATACCCATCGGATCAATATTTTCGATGCTACAAATGATCACCACGTTGTCCGCGAGATCTCGCATCACCTCTAGCTCGTACTCTTTCCAGCCAATTAGCGATCGCTCGATCAGGATTTGCGATACGGGGCTAGCTTCAAGACCAGAGGCACAAATTTCTTCAAATTCCTCTTGGTTGTAGGCAATGCCGCCGCCTGTGCCGCCCATCGTGAAGGCAGGACGGATGATCAGGGGATAGCTACCAATTTCTTGGGCGATCGCACGGGATTCTTCCATAGTTGTCCCTAAGCCCGATGGACACATGGCAACGCCGATCCGTTCCATCGCCTCTTTAAATAATTTGCGATCCTCAGCCATCTCGATCGCTTCTAGTTTTGCGCCGATTAGCTCCACGCCATATTTTTCTAGTACGCCCATTTTGGCTAGGGATACTGCCGTATTTAAGGCGGTCTGTCCACCCATAGTTGGCAAGATGGCATCAGGACGCTCTTTTTCGATAATTTGAGCAACTACTTCGGGGGTAATTGGCTCAATATAAGTCCGATCGGCTGTGGCGGGATCGGTCATGATCGTAGCGGGGTTGGAGTTAACTAGGATCACATAATAGCCCTCGTCCCGTAAAACTTTACAGGCTTGGGTTCCCGAATAGTCAAATTCACAGGCTTGCCCGATCACAATCGGACCAGCCCCAATCAACAAAATCTTTTGGATGTCATTACGGCGGGGCATAAAATCTTGTATTTCTTAGGTAACTCGCAATACATTTTATAGCCTCATGGTGATCATTCATGATGTAGCGCATGATGCTAATTGATTTACTGGTCATCAATTATTTAATCTATCTAGGCTGAACAACAATTTATTAGTTTGAGTTTCATGCAAATTGGCATAGCTGTTTTAGGTGCTACTATTCTGCCTGTAGTACTTAATTTATGAAGTGTTAAATGATAGAAGTGATAGAAATTATAAAGTTCATATGAGCAGTTATGGACATGGGAAATCTCACGCTAACAAACAAACTGTACAAGCATTAGTGATGTATTCATTTGGAGATTTTTGGATTTGTGAAAACTTCCTTTCGGAATGCGCTTCTACAACTCATTTAGGATTGCTATATAAATTAGCGATCGCCATATCAGACGATTGGTTAACTACATCTGCTTTTAAATCTACCAAACCATCTGAATATTGGATAAGTTACTGATTTTATGGTCTTTGGTAACTAGAGGCAGATTAAGATATAGAGAGGTTGCAGCGATGATGCGATCGCCCATTTCTGGAACAATCTCACGCGGGATTTGAGTAAAAGTTCTGGCTACTGGGGTATCTAATGGAACAACAAATAAGTTCACAAGTGAATCGTCTATTAGTCGCAAAAGCTGCTCTAGGGAACTTGAGGGGATGCGATTTTTCTCAACTAAATAATTCATTTCCACAAGAGAAATGGCAGACATAAAAATTGATTCTCCATTGTTGAAGTCATTATCAAGAGCGTTCACTACATTTGTTGATAACTTTTCAGGACTTCGCAAGTACCAAATGATTGTGTGGGTGTCAGCTACAACGCTCATAATTCAATGTCCTTGGGGAAGGTTGCCCACATTTCTTTTCTGGTTGCAGCGAGTTCTTCTTCGGTGAGGTTAATATCTGCATTTGCCCATAAGCCTTTAATGCTTTTGCTGGGGGGGTTAGGCGTTGTTTTGGCTTGCAAAAATTCGGCAAATTCTAATAGTGCTTGCTGTTTTTCGATTGGCAAGGTTTTGATGACTGCGATTAATGTTTCTTCGATTTTAGGTAGTGTTTGCATAGTTTTTTTAGTTGTTTGACAAATAAATTATTGAAAGTAGTGATATAAATTAGCGATCGCCATATCAGACGATCACTTAACTACATCTGCTTTTAAAGCTTTATGCCAGAATATTAATTTCAAATATTAATTTTATGCGATATGCTAGTATTAGCATATTTGTAATGTGAGTATTTTACCGTTGAAACCTGTTGAGTGGATTGGGAGTTCGCTAGATGATTTAAAAGATTTCCCAGACGAGGTTCAGCAAGTTGTGGGTTATGCTTTGTATATCGCTCAATGTGGAGATAAACATCCTTCTGCTAAGCCACTTAAAGGGTTTAAAGGTGCTGGAGTTGTGGAAGTAGTAGAAGATTTTGATGGAGACACTTATCGGGCAGTTTATACGATCAAATTTGCTGATGTTGTTTATGTTTTGCATTCCTTTCAAAAGAAATCGAAGAAGGGTATTGCTACTCCAAAGCAAGATATGGATTTGATTGAGGCAAGGCTAAAACGGGCTAAAGAACATTATGCTGAGCATTACAACAAGAAAAAGTAAATGGAGGTTTTAAATGACTGAAGAGATTAAGGTGCAAAAAAGTAGTGGTAATGTTTTTGCAGATTTGGGATTAGAGAATTCTGACGATTTGCTGGTCAAAGCAGAACTTGCTTACAAAATTAGCAGTATCATTACTAAGTTAGGAATAACTCAAGTCGAAGCGGCTAAACTTTTGGGAATCGATCAGCCTAAGATGTCGGCTTTGATCAATGGCAAGTTATCAGGATTCTCGACTGTGAGGTTGTTTAGGTTTTTGAATTCTCTAGGTCGTGATGTGGAGATTGTAGTGAAAGATAAGCCTAAATCTCGTTCTCAGGCTCGTACTCAGGTTGTGAGTAGGTAAAATGATCGCTACATCAGGCGATTGTTTAACTACATCTACTTTTAATACTTTTGCTATAATTACTGATAATTGTATGACTTAGGATGCAAATCATGAGTATTGCCTTAAAAATTGAGCAAGAGCAGTTTATTCAAAAAAAGCTGAAAAGTGGTAAGTATAGCTCTGCTGATGAGGTAATTTTTGAGGCGTTTCGGTTGCTTGAGGAAAGAGATAAACATTATGAGCAATGGCTGCAAGATACTCGCCAAAAGGTTGCTGATGGTCTAGCTCAACTGGATTGGGGTGAAGGGCTGGATGGGGAAAGCGTGATGGCAAGATTGAAGAAACGGGTTCGTATGTAGAAGATTCTCAAACACATAAAGAATAAATTCGGTTATTGTCATGCGTAAACAGATTATTGAATATACATCGCCTCTAGATGCTTTAGTAGCTTTGACTAAGCAGTTATACGGTTATGAGATTAAATACCAAACTGATTCGGCTGACTTTTTTGTGCAGTATCAGCAAGGCAAAACGGGTGATGATGAAGATACGTTTGATTGGGCGAGTAATTACCGTCATTATCTAGCTTTACGCCAAGAATTAGAGAGTAAGCTAAGAAATGTCGCGTAATAGTTTTAGGGATTATTTTGATCAAGTAGATCAAATTTTGGAAGCTTATCCTGATGCCTATGTAGAGAATTACAATGCCACAATTCTATCTAGTGAGCGAGCTAATCTAAAACTGAGATTGCGTTTTTATTTCCAATATTTGCTTTCTATCAGTGAGGCTTTGGTTGTTGTAGATGATCAAATTACGGCGATTGATTATCGCTATCATTTCCAAGATGGACAGAACAATCTAATTTTTCGCTATGACAATACGCCCCATTTCCCTAATTTGTCGAGTTTCCCTCACCACAAGCATTTGGTAGATAGAGTAATTGCTTGTGATCAGCCGAATATTGCAATGGTTATTCAAGATGCGATCGCTTTTCTTGAGGAAGTTGTAAGTAGTGATATAAATTAGCGATCGCCATATCAGGCAATTGTTTAACTACATCCGCTTTTAAATCTACCAAATTGTCTGAATATTTGATAAGTTTTAGATTGCAATATCCTTGGGGAAGGTTGCCCACATTTCTTTTCTGGTTGCAGAGAGTTCTTCTTCGGTGAGGTTAATATCTGCATTTGCCCATAAGCCTTTGATACTTTTGCTTGGGGATTTAGATGATGTTTTGGCTTGCAAAAATTCGGCAAATTCTAATAGTGCTTGCTGTTTTTCGATTGGCAAGGTTTTGATGACTGCGATTAATGTTTCTTCGATTTTAGGTAGTGTTTGCATAGTTTTTTTAGTTGTTTGACAAATAAATTATTGCAAGTAGTGGTATAGATTAGCGATCACCATATCATACAATTATTTAACTACAGCTGCTTTCAGAGCTTTATGCCCCGTAGCTTGAGCTTGTTCGACTATTTCATATTCATACTTTGAGCGTAAGTCTGGTAAAGCAGTTAATTTCAGTTGATCATGTAAAGAAAACAATTCAGGCTGACTAAAAATCTCAATTTTGCAGCATATTATTTTGGGATAGTTTGCTCCAACTTGCATTGGGCAATTTATACTACACTGATTAATATTATTATATTTTAGATCAATCAAACAGATAAGCAAAATGAATCAACATTTTCTTCTAGAACAAATAAAAAAGAGAGAAACTTTCGACAAAGCATATGTATACGCAATATCCTATAGAATCAATCAAGATTCTTACTGTAATTTTATAGAGATAGATTACTATAGACAAGATAAAGAAAAGTTATTTGAAGAAATAAAGTCTATTTTTGAAAATCCTAGTGCATATGAACCAGAAACTGCATTTTCTTTCTATCTTCCTAAATCAGAAATGTTTTTTAGGAGAATGATACATACTCCTTTTAAAGATCTGGTAATAAAGTTTATCATTGTGATAATACTAGCTGATCTATTAGATTTTACATTAGTAAAAAACTGCTTCTCATACAGATTAGAAAAAAATAGAGATAAAAACAAAAAATCTAAAGGAGGATTGTATAAGTACTACTACGAGGGGTTTAAAGAATTTATAGATTGGCAAACAAAACAAGTCGATCATAGCCTCTGTTTACTAAAAACTGATATCTCCTCTTTCTATGATTCTATATCTCATGAATATTTAGTCACGGCAATTTCAAAACAACTTAGCTTACCCAAAGAATCACAATTCATATTAATTTTTGCTAAAACCTTAAAATTCAAAGTTTGTTACTACTCTTTCGTAGATGGGAAATTAAACGAAACCTATAATAGTCAGGGGATCCCGATTGGCAATGAAGCAGAAGGATTCATTGCTAATTTATTTCTTAAAGAAGTTGATGAAGCTTTATTCAACCAGAAAATAAACTTTGGAAGATACGTTGATGATTTTCGTATTTTTGCAAAGAGTAAAAATGATGCGATAGAAGGATTAATAATATTACAAGAGTTCCTTTTAAAAATTGGAGTAAATCTAAATGCTTCAAAAACTAAAATCATAGAAGCTCAGGAAAAGATTATTGAATTTATTAAAGAATCAAAAAAAGGGGAAATATCAACAATTCCATTCATAGAAGAGGAAGATTCTGATCCTCAGCAAGAAAAAATTATAGATAAAAGTATTTTAATGAGGGAAATAAACTCAAGTAAAGAATATGAGCAAGAAATGCCAGACAAATCAATTTCTGTCTCAGACAACAATATATTTAGTAGCCTTGAAGACATAGACAGTGAAGAAAAAGCAAAGAAATTTGGTAAATTTCTAAATGAAATACCTCTAGGTAAAAAAATAGATCCTAAACTATTTATTCATCATATTGAGTGGCTATATCAATTATCTAAAAAATATACTAAGCATTCCAAATTATATGCTTGGTTGTTTGTTAGGTTTATATCTTTAGAAGATAATGATGATATTCAAAAAATTAGTCTTAAATACTTATTTAAAGTGCTTGACGACAATGAAATACATACATTTATTAAGACTAGAATAATTCATAATCTCATAAAACCAAGAAAGGGAGCTTTGACTTATATACAAAGGATTTCAACAAGACAAAAATTAAAAGAGAGGTTTCTTCTATGTATAACTGAGTTAATAAGAGGTAATTGCATAGCTTTACAGCTAAATTGCATTTACGCTTATTATTTAATTCTTCAAGATTATCATTTATTACAAGATTTGATATCGATAAATTTGAATCGTCCAATACCAGAACCCATACAAAATGCTGTTTATCAGATTGGGACACTGTATTATAAAGGTTCACCTAAATTACCTTCATTTGAAGAAATATTAGAAGAAAGTGAAGTGACAATTGAATCGGAAAGTTTTCTGTTTCAATAAAAATCATATTTTAAAAGTCAATTTCTGGATCAGGAGGTTCATAGACAATTAAATAGCTCCTTGCCCTAGTAGCTCCAATGTATTTATTTGCAATATCCCAGTTGTTTGGAACTAATGTTTTAGGCTTTTCAAAAACAAGTAGAATAATATCGTTTTCAAGTCCCTTATATCTTCCTATATTTTCCCATTGAATACTTTGTCTCTCCTTATTGGTTGGAGAATATTGTCTTAAAGGAAATTGCCCAATTTTAGACAAACTTGACAAAAATGACTTCGATAATGGATATATATCAGTCAATATAACAATCTGATTAGGATTTACTTTTTCTTCATTAACCAAAAAAGATATATCTTTATCAATCATTAGGAGAAGATTACTATGTATATCATATGGTTTTTGAATTACATCTCTACCATCAATTGATGAGCTTTTTATTTTGTGTAAGCAAGATACAAATGGTTCAGCATACTTGAATATTTTCTTAGTATTCCTACAATTTTTATCCAGAACTGTAGGGTTCAATTGAAGTACATACTTACTGATATTCTTTGATATATTTTGATTGCTATCCTGAAATATATAAAATATTTCTTCTTCAGTTAGTAGTTTCTTTAAAATATCTAACTCACTAAGTTCAAAATCTTGACCTTCGTCAAGAATAACAGCATCAAATTTTCTATTGCTATAACTTTCTGTTACTGCACTATAATGTGATACCACACAATGATTTGATTGGATTTCTTGTGATAATGAGGCAGCGATATAAAGACTTAAATTAATAGATTTGCAAGTTACAAGAGTTATATATTTTTGCCGAGATAGTTGTCTTGCTTTTTCTATTGCTAATTGTGTTTTCCCTGATCCAGCACATCCCAAAACTGTACATTGAGATTGAAAACATAGGCTATTTAAAATTTCAAATTGCTGCTCAGTTAAGCGGAGAATTTCTTGATTGATTTCATTTAAATCATTGCCAACATACTTCTTGAAGTGGGTTTTTGGTGATATTAAATCTATAATTCTATTTACACCCTGTTCTCCAAGTCTTAAGTGATTTCCAGTAGCAGAATAGTAATCAAAGATAGAGGATATATGTCTATTAATATCTTCAAGTTGAGGACGAAGCAGTAATATATTACGAGGAGCTTCGGATGGCAATCCATTTTCTACAGCATCCACATCAGGAAAGGCTACACATTGACCAATACATGCTCCTGATAACTTACTTGATTTACTTAGAAATTTTATAAATGAATGTCTGATTTCTCTAGCTTGTTCAAATGGAGATTTTTTCATCCTATCTTGATTTTGATACCAAGATTTATTCATAGAATCATAAGATATTTGCCCTCCTTTTACTTCTAGTATTAGGATTCCTTTCTCTGGATGAACAATAATAAAATCACCTTCACGATCTTGGATGACATACTTAACTGCTTGCCACCAAGCACTATGAAAAACTACATAGTCTTTATCTAGTTCTTTTTCTAGGATAGCAAATAATTTTTTCTCGGCATTGCTTTTAGTTGTTATAGAAGGTGTCTGAGGTATCATTATCGCCATAGTAAAGTTTTTCCCTTAGAAGTTATGGTTGGTATTTTATGTCCCAATTCTGATACTAGCTATAATAGCAATAATTTTAGATTAAGGAGATTAATCTTGTTGACTAGAACTTGAGGAAAGGAAACAATGGTTAGAAGACGATCGCCTGCATTTCCTAATTTCCAGCAAAAAACAAGAATTTGAAAAATCCCTTTCCCTGTAACCAGAGTAAAATTGCCTCAACTCGTTCAACAAGGAATATCTAAATATGTATATGCTATTACAACGCATCACAATAGACTGGAATATCTGTCATGGTAAACCCTGCATTAGAGGTTTGCACTATCCAGTCTAGATGATCTTAGAACTCCTCAGTTCAGGCACGACCACCGAAGAAATCCTAGAAGACTATGACGATCTAGAACGAGATGATATCTTTGCAGTCCTCGCCTATGCCACAAAACTTAGCCAAGTAAAGAGCATCCACAAAGTTCTTGTATGAAATTCGGTAAAGAACTGGAATCATTGCTCATCATTCCAAACATTTTGTTAAAATGAACCAGATCAAAAGACTAAAGGGAACTTAACTCCCTTGATCGTATATTTCTATGAATACGGAAAAACCACCCAAAACCTCTAAAACCGCCAAGGCAAAAGTAGACAATACCGAAGTAGCCACAACAGTAACTACCTCAGTATCAACCCTACTGCGCGAACACGCCGAAAATCAATTTGCGGAGGAGTTAGCAGAACTAGCCAAGATCGATACAAAACAACGTCCTCCCAATTGGAAGCTATCGCCTTGGGCAGTGTCTACCTATCTGCTCGGTGGCAAGCTAGATAACGGCTTTGAGGTTTCTCCGAAATATATTGGCAACAAACGCATCATTGAAATTGCGATCGCTACCCTCACCACCGATCGCGCCCTGCTCCTCTTTGGAGTTCCAGGAACCGCCAAATCATGGGTATCCGAACATTTAGCCGCCGCTATTTCTGGGGATTCCACATTGCTGATTCAAGGCACAGCAGGAACTAGTGAAGAAGCAATTCGCTATGGCTGGAACTATGCCAGATTGCTAGCCGATGGTCCCTCAATGGCGGCGCTAGTGGCGAGTCCGATGATGCGAGCCATGGCGGATGGCAAAATCGCCAGAGTAGAAGAATTAACCCGCATTCCTTCCGATGTCCAAGATACTTTGATTACAATTCTTTCAGAAAAGACTTTACCGATTCCTGAACTGAATTCGGAAGTGCAGTCCACTAGGGGATTTAATGTGATTGCGACTGCAAATAATCGCGATCGCGGCGTAAATGAGCTATCCAGTGCGCTAAAGCGGCGCTTTAATACCGTGATTTTGCCAGTACCCGATAGTGCTGATGAAGAAGTAGAGATTGTCCAGCGTCGTGTAGAAAGCCTCGGTCGCGCCCTCGAATTACCCGCCGAGCCTCCCGCCCTCGAAGAAGTACGCCGCATTGTCACCATTTTCCGCGAACTGCGAAATGGCGTTACCAGCGATGGCAAAACTAAGCTCAAATCCCCCAGTGGCACTCTCAGCACCGCCGAAGCAATTTCAGTGGTGAATAGCGGTTTAGCGTTGGCGGCTCACTTTGGCGATGGTTATTTACGGGCTGGGGATGTTGCTTCGAGTCTGATCGGTGCAGTGGTCAAAGATCCCGTACAGGATCGGCTTGTTTGGAAAGAATATTTAGAAACGGTGGTGAAGGAACGGGACAACTGGAAAGATTTGTATCGCGCTTGTCGGGAGGCTGATTAAACTTAATGAGCGATCGCCAAGCCTCTAGTTCTACTAGCTCTAAAAATAATACCGATAAAGTCCATGTTTTTGGCATTCGCCATCATGGATCAGGTTCGGCGCGGAGTTTATGCCAAGCCCTCGAACAATTACAACCTGATGCCATTCTGATTGAAGCGCCGCCCGATGCTCAAGCCCTGTTGCCTTTTGTAACTAGAGAGGAAATGCAGCCGCCTGTTGCCATCCTCATCTATGCCAGCGATCGCCCCGAAAACTCTGTCTATTACCCCTTTGCGATCTTCTCTCCCGAATGGCAAGCAATTCGCTATGGGTTAGAGCGAGGTATTCCGATCAAGTTTATGGATTTACCTCAAGCTCACCGTTTGGCAATGAAAGAGAAAGAAGAAACTGAGATTAATCCAGAATCAGAAACAAGTTCTTCAGAAAATATTGAGCCAAATTCTGAATCAGATTCTGAGCTATCTCCTGAAGCAGATCTCCCAGTAATTTCCGAATCTGATTTAAGACGCTATCGCCAAGATCCTCTCGGTTGGCTAGCGGAAGCGGCAGGCTTTAGTGATGGTGAGCGCTGGTGGGAATATATGGTGGAACATCGGCGCGATAGTCATGAACTATTTGCGGCAATTTTAGAAGCGATGACGGCTCTAAGAGAAGAATTAGATACCGCCGAAGATTTGGCAGAAAGTCCCGCCGATCGCCTACTCGAACAACAGCGTGAAGCCCATATGCGGCAAACCATCCGTGCTGCCATCACCGAAGGCAAAGAACGCATTGCTGTTGTGTGCGGTGCTTGGCACGCCCCTGCTCTGGTGAATTTGCCACCTGCCAAAAATGATGCTGCAATTCTCAAAGGATTACCTAAAATCAAAGTCGAAGCAACTTGGATTCCTTGGACTTACGGAAGATTAGCGATCGCTAGTGGTTACGGTGCTGGCGTAGTTTCCCCTGGTTGGTATGACCATCTCTGGCATAACTTCCATCATAGTTCCAGCCAAGTCGCGATTCGTTGGATTACTCGCGTTGCTAGACTCTTACGAACCAAAGATATTGATGCTTCTTCCGCAAGTGTAATCGAAGCCGTGCGCCTCGCAGAAGCATTATCGGCAATGCGCGATCGCCCCTTAGCAGGATTACCCGAACTCAATGAAGCCATTCAATCGGTGCTGTGTTTTGGCGATCCCTTACCGATGCAGTTCATTCATCAGGAATTGATTGTCGGTGATCGCATGGGCAAAGTCCCTGACGATACGCCGATGGTTCCCTTGCAACAGGACTTAATCCGTCAGCAAAAGCGACTCCGCCTCAAGCCCGATACCAAAACCCTAGAGCTAGATCTACGTAACGCCAATGATTTAGAGCGATCGCATTTACTCTATCGCTTAGCCTTGCTCAATATTCCTTGGGGTAGAACTCAATACAGTACTAGCAAAGGAACCTTTAAAGAACCTTGGCAATTGCAATGGGAACCAGAATTTGCAGTTAGATTAGTTGAAGCAGGTGTATGGGGACAAACGATTATTGAAGCGGCGACGGCTTTCACCCGCAATCAAGCCAATGAAGCCAAGGATTTACCGACACTTACAAAACTAGTGGATAAAGTTCTGCTGGCGAATCTTGGCGATGCAGCTAGTTACTTGATGGTACGACTCCAAGCAGAAGCAGCGATCGCTGCCGATATCTCCCACCTGATGCAAGCCGTCCCACCCCTCGCCAACCTCTTACGCTATGGCAATGTCCGCCAAATCGATACTGATATTGTTGCCCAAGTGATGGATGGCTTAATTACCCGCATTTGCGTGGGTCTGCCCATTGCTTGCGCTTCCCTCAACGATGAAGCTGCTGCCGCGATGTACGAATTAGCGATCGCTGTTAATCGGGCAATTCTGCTCTTACAAAATTCTGAATATGCGGAAGCATGGCATGGTGTTCTCTCTCAACTCGCCGATCAATCGGGACTGCATGGACTGCTAGCGGGTTGCTGTTGTCGCTTACTTCTCGATGCGGGTGTATTTACTGCTAACGATGTGGAAACACGCATGGGTCTATTTCTATCCCTAGCCAATGAACCGAGCCAAGCTGCCGCATGGGTGGAAGGTTTACTCAAGGGCAGTGGTTTAGTCCTGCTCCACGACGATCGCTTGTGGCAAGTTCTCGATAACTGGGTCACAAAATTATCAACAGATACCTTTGATTTAGTTTTGCCATTACTCCGCCGCACCTTCGCCACTTTCCCCGCCCCCGAACGCCGCCAAATGGGAGAACGGGTCAAACGCAATCAATCAAATAAAATCGTCGTAAGTAGCGATTCTAATTTCTCTAATCTCGATATCGAAAGAGCCGAAGCAATTTTACCTGTGATCGCACAATTACTGGGCATTAAGGGACTTGCTATTAATTAAAGTATCTGTGGCTTCGGTTCCGCTCAGCCAACGTTAGCTGAGCGGAACCGAAGCTAGATAACTTTGGTGGGACATTTTTTATCTACAAGAGCCTAAAACTTGTTTGATATTAAAACCAGAGAAATTTTGAGAAGCATGGCGAAGCCATGCTTCTCAAAATTTCTCTGGTTTTAACAGGCTGTATCACCTGATATTATTAGAGGAATTGTGAGTTTAGGATTAAAACTTATGGGTGAGTCAAAGCGCCGCAAAGATGTATTGGGTGAGAACTATGGCAAAGCTGAGCCGATCGCCTCTTGGATACCATTTGTAACCAAAGATAAAGCCGAAGCATTTGTGAAAGTTTCCACACAGGCAGCATGGTATGGCATTGGTGTCACTGTAGCCATTTGGGTAACGATCCGCTTTATTGGTCCCGCCTTTGGCTGGTGGCACTTGGCTGACTAACCTATGACCTGTCATTTATTAATTCCTGCGGCGGGTAGTGGCAAACGCATGGGAGCCGATCGCAATAAATTGCTATTGCCCCTACTCAACAAACCGATTTTGCAATGGACTCTCGAAGCGGCGATCGCATCTCCAGCGATCGCTTGGATTGGGGTTATGGCGCAACCCCATGACTATCCTGAGTTTCAGAAAATATTTAATAGACTCAATACCACCAAACCGATTCGCCTCATCCAAGGAGGAGATACTCGCCAAGCTTCCGTATTTAATGGATTAAAAGCCTTACCAACCGATGGCGATCGCGTCTTAATTCATGATGGAGCGAGATGTCTAGCAACTCCTGAACTGTTTGATCGCTGTGATCAGTCTTTACAGACGATGCAGGGCTTTATCGCTGCTGTGCCAGTTAAGGACACGATTAAAATTGTCGATGGGCAAACCATTGTCGATACGCCCAATCGCGATCATCTCTGGGCAGCACAGACTCCCCAAGGATTTCAAGCAGATTTGCTGAAAGATGCTCATTTTCAGGCAGTAGAATTTGGTTGGGAAGTGACTGATGATGCGGCTCTATTTGAGAAGGTTGGCTTAGCAGTACAAATTGTGATGGGTGAAGAAACTAATCTCAAGGTTACGACCCCTCAAGATTTAGCGATCGCTGAATTTATTTTGAAACAGCGTCAATCATAATGTAGCTGTCGCCATTCTTGTTAGCAAATAGTGTAAGGCGGCGCTTCGCGCTGTCATACACTATTTGGGTTTTGATTTGTTCTAATACCTTACTTTTCACGGCATCTTTCAAAGGTAGACCAGAAGAGGCTTTCAGGTAAAGGGTGCAGATGGGGTTACAGTGGTAAAAATCAAGAAAAAGCAGTGAAGAATAATGATGAACTGGTGAGATAAGAATTTTGCAAATTGTGAATTAGGAGATTAGAGACTCAGCTTAATTTTGCATAGTGCCTTAGCGATCGCCCCCGAAAAAGGACAAGTAATCGAGTTGTGTTGAATGGTAATGTTGGTTATCGGGTGATTGAGGCAAATATTCGGGAGTTGTTGCACAATCTTCCTGATGAGCAGTCTTAGTGTTAGGCTGTATGCCCTCATCGATAAGTTGTGACTGGGTTGTGAGGTTAATGATAAAGCATTTCCAATGTAGGGGTCGAGCATTTGCGCCAACATCTTTAAATTCTCCACTGACATCTTATTTTTGCTCGACCCTCTATGCTTTCATCGATAAATTGTGACTGCGTTGTGAGGTGGAGGGCAAAGCATTCCCAGATCAAACGAATCTGCAAAATTATGGATTTCTGCGGGAATGCTTTGCCCCTACTTTTTGACTATTTGTATTCCTAATTTACTAGTTGCATCACCATAATTGCATCTCTATTTTTTAAATTTACCAATTATATCGCCGATTTTGCTGAGTAAGGTATCGTAAAGGGTGAGTTGTTTCAGGACTGAAAGGATGACCTTTTCAAAAGATTTCCCTTCCATTTGTCCAGTAACTTTGAGTACAAAAATTACGCCAATAACTATCATTAAAATAATTGAGAACATCGCAATAACAAACTGCTCCAATTTAAGAATCCCTGCAAAAGTTAGAACCAAAAATGCAGTAGTTAAGACAATAAATACAAAAGACATAGAAGCGGTAATTACAGAAGGGATTTGAAAATCTGGGGATTTCTGCGTACTTGGGAGTTGGGGCTTTTCAGATTCAGTCATGATATTTGCTTGTTGGTTGCTGTTGTTGATGATAACTGTTACAGGAGAGTGTGGCGGCTGATCAGTATATGTCTTCCTTTCTGGGCTAAGGTATCGCGATCGCCTTTCTTCGATACCATCTAATAGCGATCGCACCTCGTAGGATTTACGTGTGCCGTAAGGAATAAAGCTTAGGATACCTTCACGTTCAAGATCGCATAAGTGATCGTAAGGAACTGTAACTTTAGGATTATCAGGTAAGGGAACGCACTCATCGACTTCTAGGGCGGAGATACTGTGATGAATATTATCAAAGGTGTTGCGAATGGCGGCGAGGGAGGATCGACGGGTGTTGGGATTGCCATCGATGCGGATAAAGATTTTGGCATCGGCGAGATCGGCTTTGATGTAGGCGCGATTGCCTTCGGGGAATGCGAGAATTACACCTGTGCGCCAGTAGGTGCGTTTAGAGATGCGGTGGTGCATTTTGACGATAAAGCGGGAAATGACACTGCTAAATAGAATTTTGTAGTGATATTCAAGGTTGAGGGTGTTTTCCCATGTGCCTGTGTCGGGTTCTTCTTCGTCAAGGAGTTCGGGAATTAGATAAATAGGCTTTTGAGAATTTGCCTCGAGGGGAAAACATAGCTCGAATTTTTGCATCATGTCGAGAATGAATTGCCGATCGCGGTTTTCTCGATAACAATCACGATCGCCTTTATTTTTGGGTGTGAGAATGCGGGTGAGGTCTTGCCAATTGAGCATTCCCTTGTATTTGGTGCTGAGCAGATTGTCATTGAGAATGCGATATACGCCGCCTGTGACCCATTCGGGATTGAGAACGCTGGTGTCTTGGAGTCTGGTATCGTCAGCGAAGTTAAGCACGATGCCCAGCAAGTGCAGGAGTCGAATCAGGTCGCGGCGTTCTTGGCGATCGCTAATTTCTTGATCGTTGCAAATACATTCATATTCGGTATAGCTAATATGGTCGCGTTTGTCCTTTTCGATTTGCTCTTTGAGGTGAAACCATTGCTGGGGTAGTTCATTAAACACATGATCCATTGCGGCGATTTGTTGGGCGATCGCCTCGCGAAGTTCGTCAATGCCTAGCCCTGTTTTGCAGGAGGTTTCAAAGAAGCCTTGAATGTTGGGATATTTCTCTTGCAGGTGGCGGCGGTTGAGTTTGAGGGGATGTTCGTCGCTTTTGTTGGCAATTATCAGGACGGGGGCATCTTTGCCGAAGCTCTCAATAATTTTTAGCCAATATTCGACATCGTTGTTGCCTTCGTCTTTGCGGGCATTGAGTACCAAGAGATAGAGGCTGCGCTCGGTCAAAAAGAACTGATGGGTAGCGTGCATGATTTCCTGTCCGCCAAAGTCCCAAACCCTGAGCTTGACTGTTTCTTCACGGGCGGTGATTTGCCAAGCCCTGATATCAATGCCTTCGGTTTTGGTTTCGTCGGGTTTGAAGTTGCGATCGATCAATTGCCGTACTAGTGAGGTTTTGCCCACTGCTCCATGTCCGATTAAAATTACCTTTGCTTCATTCAGTGGCTTCCGTTCGCTCTGTTTCCATTTTTGCCAATAGCCAATAATCGCCGATGGGTTGTAATAATCTTCCAAAATTTCTGGCGGAATTGGTAAAGGGTTATCTCTGAGGGAAAGCGAAGTCAGATTGGCTAAGTTGGAGAACGAGTCTGGTATCGCCGTGATTTGGTTTCTATCGAGGGAAAGCGTAGTCAGATTGGCTAAGTTGGAGAACGAGTCTGGTATCGCCGTGATTTGGTTGCTATAGAGGGAAAGCGTAGTCAGATTGGCTAAGTTGGAGAACGAGTCTGGTATCGCCGTG